>POVV01000016.1_pt1 | contig 197336 bp, 151 predicted proteins | sample 1560271 | NCBI WGS metagenome assembly POVV01 (sample SAMN08337232, study PRJNA429181) | Bioreactor metagenome, whole genome shotgun sequencing project. | biome: cows' rumen and soil; feature: anaerobic; isolation source: anaerobic chemostat enrichment culture, galacturonate as sole carbon... | reverse complement strand
ACGGAAAATTACGACTTCGACGGTATCGGTAATGTACTTACATCAAATGCTACCATACTATTACCTGGCACTAATTCCTCATTCCAAGTATCAGAGTTTAGAATCAAATATTTAAAGAGAGTATAATCATCATTTTTAATAAAAACAATTATGGCAACAAAAATTTCAAACATCACTACCAGAATGAAGGTAGAAGAGACAGTTAACGGCTATAAGTTCGAAGGAACTGCCGAAGTGTATAACAGTCAAAAAGTGATTAAATCGCTCACTGCAACGATTACCAAGGAGTCCGACCAATCCGCACCCAATACCGCCATGACCGGCACAACAGGTCGGCAATACATGTACTCTGTGCAGAGAGGTATATCCGAAGGAGCTACCACAGCAGGCGGCATGTACCTCCCTGATGGTGAAGAGGGCGAAGCAATCCTCACAGCCGGTATCGCGTTTGAGAAAGCGGTTGAAGCGTACGTAAAAACAGCAGAATTATAATCTAAAAAGTCAAAACAATGAAAGTTACTAAAGAGGGAATGACAAAGAGTGATATCGAGAAGCTGAGTAATATCCTGTCGAGACAGGACTTCAAGTTCGGAAAGTGCAGCAATAAGACACGCATCAAGATTGTACGTATGCAGATACTTCTTGATCCGATCGCTGAAGCGGTGAAGAAAGCCAGGGAGACGGCCGAAAAGCAGTTCATGAGCAGCCGTCTTAAAGAGCTGTTTGAAAAGGTTGCGCAGCAGAAAATGATGGTAGACGATCCGGATGTGGAAGAGTTTGACAAGCTGTTAAAACCGTACAATGAGAACATGAAAGAGGCAATGACACCTGTTCTAGATGCAACGGTAGATGTGAAACTGGAGAAGCTCTCATTATCGGAGTATGATAGTGTACTTGACTCGAATGCGGATTGGATTTCGGGTGGAACACCTAAATTCCTGTTCTTGAACATTGTCGACGATAAGCCCGAAGAAAAGACAGAAGAGGCGAAGTAAACGAACTAAAAAGGCAGCATGTAGCTGCCTTTTGTTGTAGGTTGTAAGTTAAATGTCCGGAAAGTCATTCTTGATGCGAGCATTCCTATTTCCGAGCCTTTTACGAGTATAACGCTCTGTTGTTTCAACACTATGATGCCGGAGATGTGCCTGTATTTCCCATGTCGATGCGCCGTTGTCTGCAAGTGCTTCGGCTCCTGTGTGCTTCCAACTGTATAGTTTGTACGTTTTAGAAAGCCCTAGTCCATCACGAATACGATTGAATCTGTTGCGCAATGTGTTAACTCCAACAGGTACGGTTCCCGGTCTACCGTACGGTCCAAATATATATAAGTCAGGATCAGCAATATCTACATGCTGATATACCAATTCTTCATATAATTGAGTTGGCATATCAACTGCATCGGTACGGTTTGATTTGGCGATATCGCTACGCACTATGATTTTACGTCCTTCGAAAGAAATATCTCCCACTTTCATCAAACGTATTTCACTTCCTGGACGGATTGCCGAATAGTACATAAGACAGCAAGCGAGCCATAGCTGCCTATCGAGTTTCTTAATCTCTTCAGATAGCACTTTTCGATCGCGCTCGGAAATTGGATAAGGAGCACAGTCTTTGACTAGCCCCATGTCCGGAATATTGCACACAGGATTTTCTTTAATCAGTTTCTGACCAATCAAATATTCAAAAAAGCTATATAATATCTGCTGATATTTTGAAATTGATGGCCTAGAAAGCTGTTTTGTATCGACCTTATAGGTAAGGTATTTTGTTATCAAATTGCTATTGATTGCACTAATATCAATACCATCGAGTTGGTTTTGTTCCAAGTAAGCACAGAATGATCGTATCTTTGATTGATAGGTTTGATAACTCTTCTTGTTTACCTCTGACTTCTTACGAGACAGAAATTCGCTCAAATAAACCCTAATGTTACGGTTTGATTTCCGTAACTTCCCATAGTTTTCTGCAACGGCTGAATAGGTTATTTCGTCTTCATAAACATACAAACTCTCTTCTTCTGAAAATGGTGACCATCCCGACTTTATTTTATCATTTAGCTCTGATATTATTTGCGCAGCTATACTATATCTTTTTTTAGCAGAGGGTACAGAAGAGAATGCAGTGTAGTTTCGAAATCTCTTCATTACACCGGTACGAGGGTTGCGGTAAGAATATTCTATCCACCACTTTTGAGACACATCACCTCCTGCATCAATCAGACGAGGTAGTATCACTATTGCTTTTTTTCTTGCCATATTATTCTTGCTTTTAATTTTTGGTTTAACGATTTGGCCAAAATTCTTATACAAGATAAGGGCAATATACAATTACAAAATAAAAAACGAACACTATATACAATTATAAAGTATTCGTTTTCAGCGTTTTAGCTAATTTAGTGGAGTTGGAGGGAGTCGAACCCTCGTCCAAACGAGGAAATCATAAGCTTTCTACATGCTTATCTTTGCCTAAATTTTCGTGCAGAAGCAGAACCAAAGCCATCAACTTCTACCTTATCCTCTTAATTTCATCGAAAGCCCGAGGTAACTTCCAACTATTTCCGATATTACTGCATTACTTAACCAGACCGCTTCGGATCAACAGCATCTGAGTAATGTCCCGTCCCAGTACCTAGTACCGGGATTAAGCTAATCTACTATGATTCGATTAAGCAGCAAGAGCAAATTGTCTTTCGCCAGATAAAATTTTGATAACTGAGATTTAAGTGCAAATCACCGACGCACTGCATGCTTACTCACCATTTCTGCCCGCTGTCAAATCCAGTCAACCCCAGATTTTTTTCGTGCAAAAAGCGATAACTTTTAATTGGTCGAAACGCTTTTCTGGGGCAAAGATACGAAATACTTTCCGATTCGCGATGGTTTATTCAAAATTATTAAGGGATAAGGAGGCGGTAGCTGGGTAAATAACCGGCAATGGGCAAGCGGTTGAATGGAAAGAAGGTTCAATAACGAATGAGAGAAGCCCTAAACCAACAAGACAAAGAAGCTGGAAAAGAGTCTCTTTTCATGCCTTCTTTATACTCTTTAGGTAGGGAGATAAATATATTCTCACAATAGTGAGACGATATTCTCACCTAAGTGAGATGATATTCTCACAGTAGTGAGACGATGTTCTCATCTAGGTGAGAATACTATAATCTCTGCAACATAAACAAATATAAATAGGGAAATAAACGATGGAAGCAACCGTCTTAGCAGATACAAGAGTACGGCACACTGAAAAAGAGCATACGCCGCACCGTAAAAGAGCATCAGCCGCAAAGCCTCCCCCGAAAGTATTTTATGCAACAAAGAAACACATTTTTCCGGAAAGAAGCACTATCTTTATGCACTGATACGTTGAATCATAACAGACCTGAATAATCATGAACAAACTTCTCCTCACCACCTTGCTATTGGGAGGCAGCACGCTGCTACCGATGCACAGTTCCTTACTACAAGCGCAGAAACTGCCGGCAACCTACCGCCCCGCCAAGACGGAAATGTACCGAAAGGGGTGGATCGACTTCAACAAAAACGGCATCAAAGATATTTACGAAGACCCTACGGCTACCGTCGATGCACGCATCGAAGACCTCTTGGGGCAGATGAATATGAACGAGAAAACCTGTCAGATGGTTACTCTCTACGGCTACAAACGGGTGCTGAAGGATGCGTTGCCCACCCCCGAATGGAAGCAACAGCTCTGGAAAGACGGCATGGGAGCGATTGACGAACACCTGAACGGTTTTCAGCAATGGGGATTGCCACCTTCGGACAACGAAAACGTATGGCCCGCCTCGCGCCACGCGTGGGCACTGAACGAGGTGCAACGCTTCTTTGTCGAAGAAACACGGCTGGGCATCCCGACCGACTTTACCAACGAGGGCATCCGCGGCGTGGAGAGCTTCCGCGCCACCAACTTCCCTACCCAACTGGGACTGGGGAATACGTGGAACCGCTCGCTGATTCGCCAAGTAGGCCTCATCACCGGACGAGAAGCGCGTATGCTCGGCTACACTAACGTCTATGCGCCCATTCTCGACGTGGGGCGCGACCAACGCTGGGGACGCTACGAAGAAGTGTACGGTGAATCACCCTATCTCGTAGCCGAACTGGGCATCGAGATGGTGCGCGGATTGCAACACAACCACCAAGTAGCCGCCACCGGCAAACACTTTATCGCCTATAGTAACAACAAAGGCGCACGCGAGGGCATGGCACGAGTCGACCCGCAGATGTCGCCCCGCGAAGTGGAGATGATACATGTATATCCCTTCAAGCGAGTGATACGCGAGGCGGGCATGCTGGGCGTGATGAGTTCGTACAACGATTACGACGGATTTCCCATACAGAGTAGCCACTATTGGCTCACCACCCGGCTGCGGGGCGAGATGGGCTTCCGCGGCTATGTAGTATCGGATAGCGATGCCGTGGAGTATCTGTATACTAAACACGGAACGGCCAAAGATATGAAAGAGGCCGTGCGCCAAAGTGTCGAAGCGGGGCTGAACGTGCGCTGTACCTTCCGCTCGCCCGACTCGTATGTGCTTCCGCTGCGCGAACTCATCAACGAGGGGGGATTGAGCGAAGCGGTTATCAACGATCGCGTGCGCGATATTCTTCGGGTGAAGTTCCTTGTCGGACTGTTCGATGCCCCGTATCAGACGGATTTGAAAGGGGCGGATAGCGAAGTCGAGAGCCTCGCCAACCAAGCCGTTGCCCGACAGGCCTCGCGCGAATCGATCGTGCTGCTCAAAAACAACAACAATACCTTGCCGCTCAATGCTTCAACGATTCGTAAGATAGCCGTATGCGGCCCCAATGCTGATGAAACCTCGTATGCGCTGACTCACTACGGCCCCTTGGCGGTAGAGGTAAGCAGTGTGCTCGACGGCATCAGAGAGAAACTCAACAACAAAGCCGAGGTGCTCTACACGAAAGGGTGCGAACTGGTCGACGCCAACTGGCCCGAATCGGAACTGATTGACTTTCCGCTCACACCTGCCGAACAGGAGGAGATAGACAAAGCCGTGCAACAGGCGCAACAAGCCGATGTAGCCGTAGTGGTGCTGGGTGGCGGACAGCGCACGTGCGGAGAGAATAAATCGCGCAGTAGCCTCGACCTTCCGGGGCGGCAACTCGACCTACTGAAGGCGGTTCGGGCTACCGGAAAGCCGGTGGTACTGGTGCTTATCAACGGCCGTCCACAGTCGATCAACTGGGCCGATCGGTTCGTTCCGGCCATTGTCGAGGCGTGGTATCCGGGATCGAAAGGGGGCGAAGCAGTGGCCGATGTACTCTTTGGCGACTACAATCCGGGAGGCAAACTAACGGTGACATTCCCCAAAACGGTGGGACAGATACCGTTCAACTTCCCCCACAAACCTTCGTCGCAGGTCGATGGCGGCAAAACACCCGGAGGCGAAGGCAATATGTCGCGTGCCAACGGAGCCCTCTACCCCTTCGGCTACGGACTGAGCTATACGACGTTCGCTTATTCCGACCTGCAACTCTCCTCCTCCACCATCACGCCGCAGCAACAGGCACAGGTACGTTGCCGCATCACCAACACCGGACAGCGGGCGGGCGACGAAGTGGTGCAGCTCTACCTACGCGATGTACTGAGCAGCGTAACCACCTACGAAAAGAATCTGGCAGGTTTCGAACGCGTACACCTGCAACCGGGCGAGAGCAAGGAGGTATGCTTCACGATTGACCGCAATCACCTCGAACTGCTCAACCGCAACAACGAATGGGTGGTAGAGCCGGGAGCGTTTAAGGTCATGGTCGGTGCCTCGTCGGAGGACATCCGTCTGAACGCAACGCTCACCGTAGCCGACTACGGAACCACCGCACCGAACAGCCCGACAGAGGCTAACTCCGTAAGTGCCAGCACGAACGAGGAAGCGGTAAAACAGGTATTCGATACAAATTTATCGACCGTTTGGCAAGGAAATAAAGGAGATTATATTACTTTTGCTTTGCAAAGCGGTGCTACCGTAGCCGATGTTTCCATCGCCTTCGGTAGAGAAAACGCACTGCCTGCCGAATTCGAGATTCAGCTTTCGAGCGGGGGCGGACAGTTCCTGACGGTGTATAGCGGACGGGTGACGGAGTATAACAAGCTACTCACCTATCGCTTCAAAGAGACGGCAGCGAGCGATCTTCGCATTGTGCTCGGAGCCGACCGCGTAGGCATTGCCGAGGTAAAAATAAAACAACTTAAACAAGAATAAAGAAATGATTAAACAAGCAATCGGACTATGTGCCATCGGTATCTTGTCCGCCGCCTGCTCATCGAAGCCATCGGCAGGCAAGCAAGAAAACGAACTGTCGATGCTGGTAGGCACGTACACGTCGGGCAGCAGCAAAGGTATCTACACCTTTCGTTTCAATGAAGAGACAGGAATCGCCACTCCGCTAAGCGAAGTGACATTGTCGAACCCCTCCTACCTGACGCTGTCGGCTGATGGGAAATTCGTCTATGCTGTTAGCGAAGAAGACGGCGCTTCCTCGGCCGTCAATGCCTTTGCGTTCGATCAAGAGAAGGGCACGTTGCAGTTGCTCAACAGCCAACCCACCGAAGGGTCGTCGCCCTGCTACGTATCGACCGATGGTAAAAAGGTGCTGACGGCCAACTACGGAGGCGGCAGCATGTCGGTGTTTACCGTACAAAACAACGGATCATTGGCAAAGATCGATACACTGTTTCTGGGAGCAGCTACGGGTCCCGATAGCGACCGGCAGGGTGCGGCACATGTACATTGCGCTACCTTCTCGCCGGATGGGAATTACATCTTCGCGACCGACTTCAGTGCCGACCGCCTGTTGCAGTATGCCGTTCATGAGAAAGAGGAGAAACCCCGTCCGCTATCGACAACGGTAGATATCGCTCCCGGTTCGGGGCCGCGCCACCTCACCTTCAGCCCCAATGGAAAGTTCGCTTACCTGATTAACGAACTGTCGGGCAAGGTGATCGCTTTCAGCTATGCCGACGGACGCTTGAACGAAATTCAAACCATCACCGCCGATACTGTTCGGGCAAAGGGCAGTGCAGATATCCACCTGAGCCCCGACGGGAAGTACCTGTACGCAAGCAATCGCCTGAAAGAAGATGGATTAGCCATCTTCGAGGTGAACAGCGAAACGGGCACGCTGGCCAAGGTGGGCTATCAACTTACGGGTATTCATCCGCGCAACTTCAATATCACGCCCAACGGCAAGTACCTCTTGGTGGCTTGCAGAGACAGCAATGTGATTCAGGTGTTCGAAAGAGATCCGGCAACCGGATTACTCACGGATACAAAGCAAGATATTGTGATCGACAAACCGGTCTGTATACAGTTTGCCGAATAGTAATTCTATTGGATGCCTCTTATTGGGTAAGTTTCTTAACCAATACAGAGGCACCTTTCTTTACGCACTTCACCGTACCGTTGAGAAGCTTGCCTGCTTTCATATCGAAAATAAGATTGGGGTTGAAGTGCTGTCCGTTGACACGCGTCTCAAAATGCAGATGCTCGGTACTGGCGCGTCCCGTACGTCCGGTCAGTCCGATGGGTTGCCCGGCTTTTAATTGATCTCCTACCTTCACGAAATTAGTAAAGTTATGGCTGTAGATGGTTTCGAGGCCGTTGCCATGACGCACAACGACTACATTGCCGTAGCCTCCGTAGGCTTTGGACAAACGCACCACCCCATCGAAAGCACATCGAATGGTGTCTTTGGCACAGGTCTTGATATCGACTCCGCTATGGTTTCGGCGGTGGTGAGTGCCGTAGCCCGATATCACCTTGGCACCGGGCAACGGAAAGGCATACTTATCCTTACCGATGGAATCAAGATTCCAGACTAACTTATTGCTGTTTGCAAAGAGTCCGGGGGTAGGTACTCTGATATCAATTGTTTCGCGTCCCGTAAAGGTGGGCTTGCTTTGTGCTGCAACAGCAAGCGATATACAGCAAAAGAGAAAGAGAAGGTAGTAATGTTTCATGGTATATTCGTTAAGTGATGGTTTGTGGTTCATTGAGTGATTGCTTGCCATTCGTTAAGCGATTGCTTTTTATGAAGCGGCTGCTTGCCGTCAAGGGAAGAAGAACAATTCTCCTCCATCCGAGCCGGTATAGTTTCTCAGTAAAGTTTGTATCATCCGGGCTGCTTCGGAGAGTCCTTTCTCGCCGCTATACCCGTTGACCAGCGCGAGGATATGCGAGGTTTCCAATCCCATCTTCGTGCGCTCGTTGTCACTGGTAGGCGTACCGATACCGCCCAACGCATCGCGATAGACGGGAAGCCCTTCGATATTCAACACTCCTCGTCCGATGCCCTCAAAGGGTTCGCCAGATTGCCCGATACCGAGTTCGAGGCTGCTGCCCGCTATCTTATCGGCATCGAATCCTCCGATGGAATAGCCTGTACGCAATGACACCAAATTAATCAAATCGACCAGCGTATCAATCTGATACAACGGAATACCCCGTAACAATCTACGACGCAAGGCTTCGGCCGAAGGGCGATAACGTCCGGGATCTTTGCCGCACCGCTTATAGGCTTCGCGCGTAGCGGCAATGGCGGGCTGACGTTTTATATCTTCCAAACAAGTGGCAGCAGTCAGTTCGGCCGTAAAGGAATCGATCTCTTGCCACAACCCGGGGCAGAAAGACGTGTTCTGTACGTGTGCATAAACAGCTACTCCGGCAAAACCGGGACAAGCCTGTTTGATCTCTTCCGAAAGGGTAATGGTAAACATAGGCTAATGAATCATGATTCCCGACAAGATGCGGCCGGACTGAATGCCCAACCGGCGTGCCGAGAAGAATTGTTCGTGATGAATATAGGTGCAGATACCTGCCGTTTCTATCTGCGGGACGGGAACACCAAAATCGAGCAATGCCAAGCGATTCGCTTCCCACAGGTCGATGTGTGGCTTTCCGGTTTGGGTATTGCGCAGAGAGAGGGTCTGCATATTGAATCCGTTGCGGAGAAAGGTGTCGTACACCTCCTCGCCTACTTCGAACGATGCCAGCGAAATGCCGGGACCGATACACGCCCACACATCTGCGCCCTGCGTACCGAAGTGTATTTGCATCTGCTCGAGGGTATGGGCAACGATGCGGTTCACCGTTCCACGCCAGCCGGCATGTATGGCGGCAATAACCTGCCTGCGTTTGTCGTAGAGCAAAAGGGGGATACAGTCGGCCGTTGAGATGCAAAGGCAGTAGCCGGGCAAATGGGTCACCACAGCGTCGACTCCATGCAGCAAAGCTTTCCGGGTGGTTGCGTCGGCAGCCTGAAAGGTCTCGTCGATGATGCGCACCTCTGTGCCGTGGGTTTGCCGGGGGATGATGAACTCGCGCGGTGTTTGCAGCAGCGCCTCGATCAACCGTTGGCGGTTGTGCTCCACAGTGGCAGGATCGTCGCCACAATAGGGCGAGCAGTTGAAGGTACCGTACGCACCCTCGCCACATCCGCCCATACGGGTGGTGACAAAATGAGAAATGTTGGCGCACGAGCCGAAAGACTCGTATGCCAACATCCTGTTATCTACTGTAAGTGGAATCATTTTTCGTCGAAATCCTCTTCTTCGTATTCATATTCAAAGTCATCGTCATCATCGTCGTTGCCGGTTTCGAAGATAATCTCTCCGTCCTCGCCCATCTCTTTCAGCTCCTGTTTAAGATAGCTTACATCCTTGGGACGATGTACAATGCTTTCGATCTTATTGCTCTCTTTGTTTAGCTCCTCCCAAAGCATATCTTTCAATGTCGGGATACCCATACCGGTAATGGAAGAGATGAACACATGGGGCACGCCATCGGGCAGTGTGGGTTCGATTTCATCCATCAGCTCTTGGTCGAGCATATCGGACTTGGTGATAGCCAACACACGCTGCTTGTCGAGCATCTCGGGATTAAAGGTAGCCAACTCGTTGAGCAAAATATCGTATTCCTTGCGGATGTCGTCGCTATCGGCAGGCACCATGAACAGCAACAAAGAGTTACGTTCGATATGACGCAGGAAGCGAAGTCCGAGTCCTTTGCCCTCGCTTGCACCCTCGATAATACCGGGAATATCGGCCATTACGAACGATTTTCCGTCACGATAAGACACAATGCCCAAGTTGGGTTCGAGTGTGGTAAAGGGGTAGTCTGCGATTTTGGGTTTGGCAGCCGACACAGCCGAGAGCAAGGTAGACTTGCCCGCATTGGGGAATCCTACGAGTCCGACATCGGCCAGCAGCTTCAGCTCCATGATCACCGTCATCTCCTGCATCGGTTCGCCCGGTTGGGCAAAGCGCGGAGCCTGACGGGTCGCTGTTTTGAAGTGCGTATTGCCTTGTCCGCCACGACCGCCCTTGAGCAACATAACCTCTTGTCCGTCTTCGGTAACGTCGCAGATATACTCACCTGTTTCGGCGTTATAGACAACGGTTCCGCAGGGAACTTCGATGATTTTATCCGCGCCGTCTTTACCAAAGCTACGAGCCTTACCGCCCGACTCTCCGTGACCGGCCATCGCATGGCGGTCGAACTTCAAGTGAAGCAGTGTCCAGTAGTTACGGTTACCGCGCAAAATGATATGGCCTCCTCTTCCGCCATCGCCCCCATCAGGGCCGCCATTAGCAACATATTTCTCGCGCCTCATGTGCGTAGAGCCTCTTCCGCCCTTTCCCGAGCGACAGTATATCTTTACGTAGTCAACAAAATTCGATTCAGCCATAATTCATTCATTTAATTAACCAATTGCCTTGCAAATGTCGGCAAAGATACCGTCCATCGTGCCCAGCCCCTGGATATGCTTATACTTTCCTTCGCCTTTGTAGAACTCCTTCAAAGGTGAAGTTTGTGTGTTATATACTACCAAACGTTTCTTGATGGTCTCTTCGTTGTCATCGGCACGACCGGACTCTTGTCCGCGCTTGATTAGACGAGTCATCAACTCTTCTTCGGGTACATCGAGATCGAGCATCACAGAGATATCCTGTCCGCGCTCCTTCAACATTACTTTCAACGCCTCAGCTTGTGGAATAGTTCTGGGGAATCCATCAAAAATAACTCCTTTGCTCTCTTGAAAGCTATCGAAAACGCTTGCCAAGATGTCGATCATCAATGAATCGGGAATCAATTGTCCCTGATCGATGTATCCTTTGGCTGTTTTACCTAATTCCGTGTTGTTCTTGATCTCAGCACGCAATACATCTCCTGTAGAGATGTGATTAATACCATACTTTTCTACAATACGTTCGCTTTGTGTCCCTTTTCCTGAACCGGGAGCACCAAAAATTACAATGTTCAACATCTTTTCTATTATAATTTAACTAGTTACTTCTTACCCGCGAGGGTAGCTTATATTTTATGTTTAATCTACTACTGTATAAATATCGGGATAGTTGCGGCCAAAGCCATCATAATCCAATCCGTAACCGACAATGAAATCGTTTGGAATTTCCATCGCTACGTACTTAATATCCAATTTTACTTTCAACTTTTCGGGTTTAACCAGCAACGAGGCAATGTGAATGGTTTCCGGGCCACGAGTACCCAAGGTCTCGAGCAGACGTTGCATGGTGAGTCCTGTGTCTACGATATCTTCGATGATAACGATGGTGCGTCCCACAATCTCTTCATTGATACCGATGACCTCTTTAATGGCTCCGGTCGATGAAATGCCTTGGTATGATGCCAACTTCACAAAGGATATTTCGCAAGGGATGGTAATGTGTTTCATCAAGTCGGAAGTGAACATAAACGAACCGTTCAATACACTGAGAAACAGTGGGTTCTTATCGGCCAAATCCCGATTGATTTCGTTCGCAACGCGAATCACTTGTGTGAGTATTTCTTGTTCTCTGATGGAGACAGAAAACTGTTTATCTTTTATCTGAATGGTATTCATAACCGATGTTTTTAAAAAAGTTGGATGCAAAAATACGACTTTTATTCCACTCTTTCACCCCATCCGCTCTATTTTTCTGAAAACAGTTATTGATATTTGGCAAAAACCGACGACTATATGTGGCAAATAAAGGGAGAATAAAGAGATATCTGAACCATTATTTGTAATTTTGCAGAAAATTGAATAATACAAAGTTGACATGAAGATATTTTCTGGTAACAGCATCAAAAAGTTGGATGCATATACGATCGAACACGAACCCATCAGCTCGTTCGACTTGATGGAGCGGGCAGCACAAGCACTCACAGAGGCTATTTGCGAAGGTTGGGAAAAGGAAACACCCATCACCGTCTTTGCCGGACCGGGCAATAACGGTGGAGATGCACTCGCCGTAGCTCGCATGATGGCCGAGCGGGAGTACAACGTAGAGGTTTATCTGTTCAATCCCAAAGGCGATTTATCTGCCGACTGCAAAGCCAATAAGGAGTTATTGGAGATCATGGACGAAGTGTCGTTTCATGAAATCAGCACGCAGTTTGTTCCGCCTGCACTAACTGTCGACCACTTGGTTATCGACGGTCTGTTTGGCTCGGGACTCAACAAACCGTTGAGCGGTGGTTTTGCAGCAGTAGTTAAGTTCATCAACGCATCGGCTGCCACGGTGGTATCTATCGATATCCCTTCGGGACTGATGACCGAGGATAACACGTTTAATATAAAAGCACACATTATCAAAGCCGACGTCACGTTCAGCCTGCAATTTCCCAAACTGGCTTTTCTCTTTGCCGAGAATGCAGAATACGTAGGCCAATGGCATTTGCTCGATATTCAACTCAGCGAAGAAGGTATCGAAGAGATAGCTACCAGCTACGAGATGCTGGAAGGCGAAAAGGTGAAAACCCTCATCCTTCCGCGCAAGAAGTTTGCCCACAAAGGAGACTTCGGCCATGCCTTACTGATAGCCGGTTCGCAAGGCATGGCAGGTGCATCGGTATTGGCAGCCAAGGCTTGCCTTCGCTCAGGCGTAGGACTACTGACGGTGCATGCTCCTTTTGTAAACAATAACATTCTGCAAACAGCCGTACCCGAAGCTATCGTTGAGGTAGACAGACACGAATTCTATTTTACGCATGCTACCGAAACAGACAATTACATGGCCATCGGTATCGGTCCCGGCTTAGGCAAAGAGACCGAAACCGAAACAGCTTTGCTGGAACAACTCACCCGGTGCCAAGCTCCTTTGGTAGTCGATGCCGATGCACTGAATATACTCGCCAACCATCGTCATGCATTGAATCATTTACCCAAAGGCTCGATCCTAACGCCTCACCCCAAGGAGTTGGAGCGCCTCATTGGCAAATGTCAGGATTCGTATGATCGGCTTCAGAAAGCCTGCGAGCTGGCACGTACAGCCAGGGTACACATTATATTAAAGGGAGCCTATTCGGCCATTATCACCCCGGCAGGCAAATGTTTCTTCAACCCCACCGGGAACCCGGGTATGGCCACAGGAGGTAGTGGAGATGTATTGACAGGTGTCTTGCTAGCCCTGTTAGCCCAAGGATACAGTGATGAACATGCCGCATTGATCGGTACCTATGTGCATGGGTTGGCAGGAGATTTTGCCCGAAAAAAACAAGGCATGATCGGCCTCACGGCAAGCGATATTATCGAATCTTTACCCATGGCTTGGCGCTTGGTAAGCGAATAAAGGTTAAGAGGGTATGAACTCTCGAATAAGTTTATTACTTTTGTTAGTCGAAACCACTTATTAAAGAACAGAATATGAAGAAATTAATGATATTAACAGGGTTACTGATGATTACATCAGTAGCTTCTGCGCAGACAGAGGTTCTAACCGGAGTCACTCGTGGTAAAGATTTCGGGGTGACGTATGCACTTCCAAAGACTCAGATTGAAGTAGAAGTAAAAGCCAATAAAGTAAACTATACACCGGGTGAGTTCAGTAAATATGCAGATCGTTACCTGCGACTGAATAATGTATCGGCTGATCCGGAAGAATATTGGGAGTTGGTTAGCGTGAAAGCCAAATCGGTAGGTGTGCCCGATAGCGAGAATGTTTACTTCGTCAAAATGAAAGATAGAACTGTGGCACCGCTTATTGAATTGACGGAAGACGGGATTATTAAATCCATCAACATGCCGCTCGCCCCTAAAAAAGCAACCCCACCACCTACCCCTATAGTGGCTAAAAAGAAAGTAAATGCACGCGACTTTCTCACGGAAGAGATATTAATGGCAAACTCCTCGGCAAAGATGGCCGAACTGATTGCCAAAGAAATTTATAACATCCGCGAAAGTAAAAATGCATTGGTACGCGGACAGGCAGATAATATGCCCAAAGACGGCGAGCAATTAAAGCTAATGCTCAATAGTCTCGACGAGCAAGAAACTGCCATGACGGAGATGTTCTCGGGCGTCAAAAACAAAGAAGAGAAAACATTCACGATCCGGATAGACCCTGCCAAAGAACTGACAGACGAGGTTGCTTTTCGTTTCTCGAAAAAGTTGGGCGTAGTTGCCAACAACGATCTGGCAGGTGTGCCGGTCTACATCAGTTTAAAAGATGTAAAGACTCTGAACGTGCCGCAAGAAGATGGAAAGAAGAAAGTAGAAGGCATTGCTTACAATGTACCCGGCAAAGCATTGGTTACATTAACAGAAGGAAAAACAAAATTATTTGAAGAGGAACTTCCGGTTACTCAGTTCGGAACAATTGAGTATTTAGCTCCGGCACTATTCAATAAAAAGGCAACGACCAAGGTTAGCTTCAACCCCGTTACAGGCGGATTAATCAAGGTAGACAGAGAAGAGGAGAATTAAAAACAACCGGTTACCGTTAGCTAAGTACGGTTAGCGACCCACCCCAAATTGGATAAAATGATCTTTCTGTAGCTGATACATATACGTAATAATACGAGACTCGTAGTTGACTTCTTCCGGGAAGTGGGCTACGAGTTTTTCTATAATCTCCCGCACAGTACGTTCGCCATCGATCAGCTCCCAAATAGCTGTTCCATGCTTTTCCAGCTTTACATGGATATCGGCAGACATCCCTTTGGGCAATAAAAAGCGACGCATCGATGCATACTTAAACCGAGGAAAGGCGATGACTATGCAATCGCCTTCCTTCTCGGTTGTAATATGTGCACTACGGAAAGGTATAACATCCAATAAATTGGTCTTTTCTTTCATGACAGTTTACTTAATCAGTCTTTGATATTGGGTTGTTCAAGACCGTAGTGATTTTTCTTATCTTCGGCTTTGAGCCAGATACCTAATAAAAAGGCCAGAATACCTAAGCTGGCAAATACCAACATAGACAGGGTATAATCGTAGCGTCCATCGGTTACATTGGGATTGGCCCAAACCAGTACCTTACCGATGATGTTGGGGAATGCAAACAAACCAATATTCTGAATCCAGAAGATAACAGAATAGGCTGAACCCAAATAACGCTCTTCGACCAATTTCGGAACAGACGGCCACAAAGCAGCCGGTACCAGTGAAAAGGATACACCCAATACAATAATAGCAGCATAAGCTACCACCAAACTAGCCGCATTATTTCCCATCGGATAAATAGCAAACACCATGTGACAGGCAAATACCAAAACAGAGCCTAGTATCAGCATCGAAGCTCCTTTGCCCTTCTTATCGAGGAACCAACCCAGCAATGGTGTAAGCACCATCGCGCCAATAGGGAACCAGGAGAACAGAGCCGAAGCATCGCTGGTAGGCATTCCTAAACGGTTCTCGAGCATGCTGGTAGCAAACTTCTGAAAGGGGAATATAGCCGAATAATACAATACGCACAAGAATGCCACAATTAAAAATGGCTTGCTGGTGAATAAGATACCCAGATCACTAATTTTAAAGGGTTCTTCTTCCTCTTGATTAGCTTCGCTACCCAGTTGCTTATCGAGTTTTTTATCCATTAAAGAGTAAACAATAAAAGACAATAAACCGATGCACAGCAAACCTGCACAAATAGCTACAGGGCGTACAACATCCTCGGAGCCCAATGAGGCGAAGTAAGGCGATAAACGAAACACAGCAAAGACTCCCAAACGCGCAATAGCCATTTCGAGCCCCATAGCCAAAGCCATCTCTTTACCACGAAACCATTTAACAATCGATTTAGATACGGTGATACCTGCCATTTCGACGCCACAACCAAAAATGGCAAAACCAATGGATGCCAGTTTAGCAGTAGGAGGAAACGAAACCCAGAAAGAGTCTAGAAAGTCGTAAATAATATTGCCCGGAGCAAAGAAAGAGCTGATGGCATAGAGCTTGATACCACCACCTATCACCATAATCGCCCCAGAAAGAATCCCAGTAAAACGAACTCCCATCTTATCCAGAATAATACCTGCAAAGATTAAGAAAAAGGCAAATACATTCAGGAAGTACTCAGAGCTGGCAAATGTACCGTAGGTATCAGCCGTCCAGCCGCACTGTGTTTCGAGCATGGTTTGAAGAGGCGAAAGCACGTCTACAAACATATACGCAAAAAACATCATCGATGCAATCAGAATCAGCGCAGTCCATCTCAAGAAGGCTGACTCTCTCATAGTTTTGTTTATCATATAAAATATAGTTATAAAAGTTCGTGTTAAACAACTATGGCTGCAAACCTTTGTTACAAAGAGTTGCAGCCATAGCCTTTATACTATTCCGGTAAATAGAAGTAGCATATTAATTCGCAGCAGAATCAGTTGCAGCAGGAGCTGTTTCAGCAGCCGGTGCAGCTGTACCCGAAGGCATGTTGTAGGGGTTAGTTGCTTCTTCTTGTTGAGCTTGCTCCATAATGACATCTTGTGTTTTAGAAGCAGTAGGAACCACATAAGCGGCAGCAATGCTCATCACGACCATGAATATAGCCAGTCCCCAAGTTGTCTTTTCTAAGAAGTCAGTAGTTTTGCGCACACCCATAATTGCATTCGATGATGAAAATCCCGATGAAAGTCCTCCTCCTTTAGAGTTCTGAATCAATACGATGAAACACATCAATATGGCTGCAATAACCATCAAGACAATTAATAATACGTACATTTTATTATTTTGATTTAGCGTTAATAATCAATTTCTCCAAAAATCTTATTTGGTCTGCAAAGTAACCATTTTTTTTTGGATATTTCAAACTTAATTTTTTAATAATTTCAAGAGCTTTGGAATATCGTTGCTGTTTGACGTATATTTTAGCTAAAGTTTCCGTAAAACAGCTATCATCTTCATCTTCTTCTAGATGGACTACATCCGATGAAGGCTCTTCAACAGTTGCTTCATGGATGCTTACAGATGGCAACTCCTCAGTTTCGACCGATTTCATTCGCATAGAAACCAATTCATTGTCGCTTTTTTCAATGAAGCCGTCGATCAGTTCCTGTCCGCGTAGTTTCGGAGAGGGTATCGCTTCGTCCGACTCGTCTACCTCATCACTCTGTAAAAGATATGACGTGTAATCGGTCGTATAATCCAGACTGATTTGTTGTGATAGTTCTTCGGGAACAGTAGCCAGAAAAGCATCAATCAAAGAAAGTGTCCGATCAAAGCCCGGCTCCTCCTCTTTCTCTTCTATAAAAGCAGTTTTCGCACCGCGCGGCACTTGCAATGCATGCTTATCTCCTTCGATAAGATAGAACAAAGCCCTACGGTCGGCTACGTACAGTGTTGTTTTTCGTAGTTCGGATCCGAAGGTAATGTCGTGAAGCAAAAAGAGATTTTTCAGATAAAGCAGACGAGCCGATTGAAAATAAGGATAACGGGTAACGCATGTACGTAGTTCGTACAAAGTTTCCTTATTGAGCGTCTCAGGATGCTGAATCCATTGTTGAAGGTTAGCAGAAGTCATTCAAATTACCAGTTTGCCACAGTTGCGTTAAAAATTTGATCGGTAATCTCTTTAGACATTTCGGCGATATAAGTGTCCTGCACAGCAGATAGTAGCTGCGTAGAGGGGTAAACACGAAAAGCAGAGAACTGTTGTTCAAAGTCTTCTCCATGGTCGGTATTGTTTACAAAACGAACGTTAACCGTAAGGGTTAACTTCGTTTCGGAAGCATATCCATCTCCCTGTACCGATTGGTTATATTGGCTGTACCCGGTTATTTCTCCGTCTATTTCCAAATCGGCATTGCGTTTAACGAGTTGCAAACGGGTTTGCCGCACAAAGATATCCTTCAAATCTTCATTAAACCGAGTAGCCAGGGGGGCATATACATATTCCGATTTAATAGGGAAGTTCTCGATCGAAATGGTTTTCACCTTATCATAATTAATCGACGCCCCATTAAACTTATAAGAAACAGTACAGGCAATGATCACTACCGGCAAAACTGCCAATAGGCCTACACGTGTTATTTTTTTAATCCAATCCATATTCTTTTATTTTTCTGTATAGGGTACGTTCCGATATATTCAGATCTTTAGCCGCACTCTTTCGCTTCCCGTGATGCTTCTCAAGTGCTTTACGTATCATCTCTTTTTCGAGATCATCGAGCGATAGTGACTCTTCCACATACTCCTCGGTATCCTGTATATCGTCGTCGACCGGAGAAGGTGCTTTCACCGCATGAATAATAGTAGGCACAACCGATGAGGTAGATGCCGGTCCGACCACCGGTGTTACATTGCCATAATAATTGGCAGGAGGCGAAGCAGGTACTCCCTTTTTTTCGGCCATTAAGTTGTGAACCATCTTCTTCAGTTCGGCTACTTCCTGACGCATGTCAAAGAGCACCGAATAGAGTATTTCGCGTTCGCTCTCAAAGCTCTTCCGTTCCTTAGAGCCAAACATCAAAGCAGGCAAACGCTGCGTGTTCTGTTCGGGAATATAGGTTTGAAGAATAGCAGCATTAATCTCTCTGTTGGTCTCAATGATCGATATTTGCTCTGTGATATTTTTAAGTTGGCGCACATTGCCCGGCCAGGAATAAGCCAGCAGCACTCGCTTCGCATCTTCGGTCAGTTGAATAGAAGGCATGCGGTACTTCTCGGCAAAGTCTGCTGCAAATTTTCTGAACAGCAATAAAACATCCTCGCCACGCTCACGCAAAGCCGGTACCTGTATGGGTACTGTATTGAGACGGTAATACAAATCTTCGCGGAAACGTCCTTCGGCGATAGCCTGCATCAGATTAACGTTAGTGGCAGCTACAATACGTACATCCGTTTTCTGCACTTTCGATGAGCCTACTTTGATAAACTCTCCACTTTCAAGCACACGTAGCAGACGCGCTTGTGTAGGCAAAGGCAACTCTCCTACCTCATCTAAAAAGATAGTTCCTTTATCGGCCTCTCCAAAGTAACCTTTACGTTCGCCTATGGCTCCGGTAAATGCACCCTTTTCATGACCGAATAGCTCCGAGTCAATCGTTCCTTCCGGAATAGCCCCACAGTTCACAGCAATGTACTGTCCATGCTTGCGGCGACTATATTGATGGATAATCTGCGGAAAACTTTCTTTTCCAACTCCACTCTCTCCGGTTATTAGCACAGACAAGTCGGTAGGTGCCACCTGAATAGCTACATCAATGGCACGAGATAAGGTTTCGGTATTACCGATAATACCGAACCTTAGTTTTACTTGTTGAATTTCCGCTTTTGTCATGATCGTACTAAATCTATGACAAAATTACAAAAAGCTTTCAATAGCACAAGCTAAATGAGAAGAATTTTCCCAGACATTATACGTCCTCTACCGTATCTAGCTTAAGTTTATCGCTATCGTCACGCTTTTCGTAGTACTGTTTTCTCAATGGGTTGGCATGAGCCGCCTTTTCGAAAAGACGATTACGGTAGACGTCGATTGCCACATAAACTGCCTGACGGAAAGAGTCTTCACAGGCTGCTCCTGTTCCGGCAATATCATAGGCTGTTCCATGAGCCGGAGAGGTACGTATAACGGGAAGACCGGCTGTATAATTCACGCCTTCATCCATTGCCAATGCTTTAAAAGGTGCCAAGCCCTGGTCATGATACATAGCCAACACACCATCAAAGTGCATATAGTTGCCTGCTCCCATGAAACCATCGGCAGGATACGGCCCGTAACACAATACGCCTTGTGCCGTCATCTCTTCGATAGCCGGTACAATGATTGTCTGCTCCTCTTTGCCCAACAGCCCTTCGTCTCCCGCATGAGGATTCAATGCCAGCACAGCAATACGAGGAGCACCAATTCCGAAATCAAACTTCAACGAACGATTGAAAATAGCCAATTTTTCTTTGATAAGTTCCTTGGTTATGGAAGAAGCAATTTCGCTTACAGGGATATGCCCGGTTACCAAAGCCACTCTAAAATCATCTTTCATCAGAATCATGAGCGATTTGGAACCATTGCCCAGTTTTTCTTCAATATATTCCGTATGACCGGGAAATGAGAATCCTTCGGACTGGATGGTGTGCTTATTGATCGGTGCTGTAACAATCACGTCGATCAGCCCCGCTTTGTACTCTTCAATGGCTCTTTCCAAAGCACCTAGAGCAGCTTTTCCTGCCTCCGGATCGGCTTTGGAAAACTCGACTTTCACCTCATCGTCGGTACAGTTAACCACACTCAGCTTATCATCTCCCGCCTCCGAGGCAGAGTTCACAATACTAAAGTTAGTGGGTAAATCGAGTGATTTACGGTGATAAGCTGCCACCTTGGGCGAACCATAGATAATGGGAGTGCACAGTTCGAACATCACAGGATCTGAAAAGGTTTTCAATATAACCTCATACCCAACCCCATTGATATCTCCCTGAGTGATACCAATCCTTATTTTGCTATTTTCCATATTGGTTATTTATTTTTTATCTGCTTCCTTGGTTACGCCAAGCGGAATCTCTGTTTGTGCCTTCTCATTGGGCAATTTCAATGTGTACAGCGATGCCTCCATCATGCGTATCAGGTTGCGTTTCATTTTATCGGGCGAATATACAAAAACTTCGGCAGTAATGATACGATTGTTCGCTTTATCCAAGCGTGTATGCGAAACAAACGGACCTCCCATGAAATCATTCTTCATACGCCATAGTCCGCGAGCTTCGAGTGTATAATCACCTTGCACATTAATCGGACGTACATCCGTACGCAACGAGTCGGTCATCATATACATACCTTCTTTTGCACCGGGGATATTGGCTTTCATTACCGAATCGCGTTTATGCACAAAGTATTCTTTAGTAAATGTATCTTTGTCGGTATAAGGGTATGAGTAGATCACCACATTCTGGTCGGCAGTAGCCGTATTGGTACCTGCCCAGAAGAAATTTTCGCCTTCTTTAGCATTCGTCAGCTCGGCTGGTACCCATATATCCGAATCAAATATGCTATTGACTTTCGTAGACACATAATCGTTGTGCTTCTTTTCGAGTTGGCTGATTTGACGATTCATTTCGGCACGGGTAAAGAAGTCGATGATGGTCTGCTTGTTATCGGTTACGAATTTCTCAAATTCGGCATCGTTAGGTGCTTGAATGGTAAGAATAAGTTGCGGAGCAGCATACACATCTCTGGCATACTTAAAGGTAGCTTTGGTATAGATATCCTGTACATCGACAATGATAATATTACGAATCAATTTAAGCGTAGTGTCATAGTTGCGCGGATCGGTATACATGATACGGAAAGAGCGTTCTGACTGAGGCAGCCCGGGTACATCGGTATCAAGTACATCAAACAAGGCTCTTCCGGCAGGAGCTTCCCATAACTGGGGGTTAACAACCACAAGAATTTCATATGCACGACCACTGGAAGTGGGAGTAAATACACCTTTCTTCCCACCACAAGAAGAAACCATCATTGCTACAAGAGCCATACTAAGGTATAACAAGTACTTTTTCATATTGATCGTTTTTAAGTTTTTACAAAACTACGAATACTTCGTATATATTTAGTTGCAGACAAATTAATTTATGTTAATCTTTTTCTCCGCCTTCTTTCTTTGCCGTTGAAAGCATTCCGCAAGCAGCAAAAATATCTTCGCCACGCGAAGCACGAATCGTCGAGAACAGCCCATGTGAAGTCAAATAATCGCGGAAGGTTGTCATCGTCTCCATATCGGCTCCCTCTAATTGAACTCCGGGAATGGCATGAAAACGAATTAAGTTCATGCGACAATCTAACCCACGCAATAACTTGACTAGTTCTTTGGCGTAAATCAATGAATCGTTGACTCCTTTGAAAACAATATATTCAAATGAAAGTCGGCGCTGTTTACTAAAATCATAGTTTTTTAACAACTCTACCATATCTGCAGCAGAGAAGCCTCTTTCGGCCGGCATCAAATCGGCTCGTTGAGAGGATATCGGAGAATGCAGGCTAATGGCTAAGTGACAATCACTCTCTTCCAGAAAACGCTCCAATCCTTTGCGCAACCCGGATGTAGACAGGGTGATACGCTTTGGACTCCAGCCATAGCCATAAGAAGAAGTAAGCACTTCCAGCGTTTTCAGAACTTCTTCGGTATTATCGAGTGGTTCGCCCATCCCCATAAATACCACATTGGTCAACGTATCCCGTTCGGGCAAAGAGCTGATCTGATTTAATATCTGATTGGCGGTAAGGTTGGCCGTAAATCCTTGTTTGCCCGTCATACAAAATTTGCAGTTCATCTTACAACCTACCTGAGAAGAGACACAAAGCGTTGCCCTATCGTCATCAGGTATGTAAACGGCTTCTACAAACTGGTTCTCGCCCGTGCGATAGAGGTATTTTACCGTACCGTCAACCGAACGCATGGCTTCAACCGGCCCGGCTCCTCCTACTTCATACTCCTCTTTCAATAATTCGCGGTGCTTTAACGACAAATTAGTCATTTCATCAATGGAAGCAACTTTCTTTTCGTATAACCATGACGCGATTTGTTTTGCAGCAAAAGTAGGCATACCTATGTTTTTTACTACTTTTTGCAGTTCTGCAAGAGTCATTCCTAAGAGAGGATATTTGGTCATTATCATGAGTTTCAATATTTATCTTATGCAAATGTAGCGAAATTAAGTTGATTAAAGAACAGACAATAAGCAAAACTTAACACAAAAAGGCTGTTTCCGCTATGGAAACAGCCTTTTTAATATAAGGTATTCGGGTTCCGGTTCTTAGAAGAACAGGTAACGAGTATCTTTCACTTCAGCTTTCAAATACAAATCGTTCATCAAGCGACTGGCAAAACGAGCGTGCATAGCTTGCAACGTTGTTTCTTCTGCTTTTGCATCGAACGTTTCGTTCAACTTATCTTTTGCATACATCTGCAATACAAATACGCCGGCATTACCCTTGATTGGAGCGCTTAGCTTGTTCATTTCAGCAACCGATGCATAAGCACCTACCAATGGTTCGCTGCTACGCAATGCAGCTACATAAGCAGGAGCTGCAAAAGTAACGTGCTTCAATGAGTCGCTTACTGCACTTGCCATCGATTTGTATTGATCGATTGTTGTTGCATTGGCAGCTTTCATATCTGCCATGATCTTTTCGGCCTTTTTGTCTCTGATGATCTCAGCTTTCAACTGATCTTGCACCAAAGCCAAGGGGCGATATCCTTCTTCTACAATACCTGCCAAACCTACTACAACCATTCTATCGCTTTCCCCACATTCGTACAATCCCGAAACATCGTTTTTCTTGGCACCAAATGCCCATCTCAATGCTTCTTTGGTACCTTTGATACCACCGATGGTATGTTCGTAGTTATTCAAATCGTTTCTTTCAAGCAGTTTATAACCTGCCTCCTCGGCATTGGCTACCATTTTATCCAATGTAGGGTTGGCTGCGATAAACTGGCTAAATTCATTGTAAGCCTTGCTATAAGTGTCTTTGCTGAATTCAACAGGGCGTTTGATTACAGCCACTTTGTATTTATCTTTCGTTCCTTTTTTGTTGGTTACCTGAAGAATAACATTGGCTTGTCCTAAAGAAACGCTCGACAATTCGTTTACACCCATGTTGGTAAGAGCTGCAATAAACTTCACGTTATCACCTTCCAATTGAGCATTTTCATAGTTGGCAGAAGAGATCCAGTTCGGAGTTCCTGCCTGACCATATTTCTTAGCCAGTTCGGCAAAGTCAGCTCCACCCTTGATAGCAGTCAGGATGCTGTCTGTCAATGCGTTGGTTTTATTCATATCAGCAGCAGCTACTTGAATCTGACGGAACTCGATAGAGTCGGCAGCAGCAGTCTTGGCCAATACTTTAAACGAGTTGATAGAGTTGTCTGTAGCGTTATAGTAAGGACCATAAACTTCTCCGAGAGCAGCAGAGTCCATACGAGCAACAACATCAGCCGGAAAAGCTGTTTTGCTATAATACAAATCAACATAAGGATATTCTGAACCGGTGCTGCGAATAAACGAAGTATAGTCGGCAGGTGTACCAGCCAATTGCTCTGTATATTCAGTCACTTCTTTTTGAATTTCAGCTTTGTCCTCTGGGCTTGCAGTTACCTGAACATCGATGTATTTGATGTTACGAGTTTCTACATATTGCTTGAATTGCTCTTTTTTCTTGTTATAAAGGTCTTTCAATTCAGACTCTTTCACTGTAATTGTAGAATCGACAATTGAAGAGTAAGGAACAGCTGCCATCAACAGATCCATCTGATTTACTCTTGCCTCAAAAGCATCTTTCGCCTCGATTGGGTTAGAGAACAGCGCTTTTGACACCAAAGCCTGATATTTCTCTGCCAAACGGCTTTGAATCAAACTTTTTTGAATAAAAGACCAGAATTTGTGCATAGACTCGTAGTATTCTGCATACTGAGCCGGCATAGTCTTCTTGTCCATCTTCGAGTATTCCACCAAAAACTTCTTCAACATATCTTTATCAAAAGCACCCGTTTGTGGGTTGCGGAACGGAGTTTGTTGCAAAAGCGGATTCACACCTGCATCAATAATCGCTTGGATTTCGGCTTTCGAAACAGTAATACCCAATTTCTTTGCTTCCTTCTCAAGTAGTTTGTTGTTCACATAGGTGCGCCATACTTCGTCTTTCACCTGATTGGTTTGATCGTCGTTCAACGAATTCATTCCACTGGAGAATTTGATTACTTCCGTATACTCTTCCACCAATGCCTGATAATCTTGAGCCGAAAGCTCATCTCCGTCTACTTCACCGACTTTTTGTGATTGATGAGGTTGGAGTACTTTCCAAGCATCACCCGCGATGAAGGCAAACAACGCCAAGCCAATAACGATCACCAATAAAGGTCCCTTCGTTCTAATCTTCTGTAATGTTGCCATTTTAATTAATACAATTTATTTGTTTATTATTATTTTCGTTCAAGTTGTTTTAGCGCACGAAGATACAAAAAATGCTAATATGCATCTATTTATTAGCGAAAAAAATACGTGTATATATTATTATTCGATCACTTTGAGCCGAACAAGCTCTATTTTAGTGGCTGTGACCTTAATAATCTTAAACTGATAGTTACCCACAGTAATCAATTCGTGCAATTTAGGGAAGCTTTGATATTGGTGCAAAATCAGTCCGCCTACTGTCAGATAATCATCCGATTCAGGCAGTTCCAGACCAAATGTTTCGTTAACTTTTTCAATTTCCAAACGCCCGGACAGCACGTATTCGCCCGGAGCTATCTCTTTACAAATATAAGACGTATTGTCATGTTCGTCCTCAATATCTCCAAAAATTTCTTCTACCAGATCCTCCAGTGAAACAATACCTGCCGTTCCTCCAAACTCATCAACGACTACGGCAATCGTCTTTTTCTGCTGCATAAATAACTTCATCAGCTTATGTGCAGCCATTGTTTCGGGAACAATCGGTACCTCTTTGACACTATCTCGCCAGTCCTTGAGGTTGCGAAACATCTCGGAAGAGTGAATGTAGCCTATAATATTATCGATATTCCCCTCGTATACAATCATTTTCGAGATACCCGATTCGACAAAACGACTTTTGAGCTCTTCGACCGAAACAGTTAAGTCTACTGCAACAACCTCGGTGCGAGGTACAATACAGTCACGAATTTTAATCGTCGAAAAGTCTAAGGCATTCTGAAAAATTTTCACTTCCGCATCAAGTTCCTCTTTGCTGTCTGCATTCTCAATACTCGACTGCACAAAGTAATCCAGGTCGATCTTTGTAAAAGCCTTTGCCGAATCATCTTTGGTCACTTTCAAGCCAAACAAACGAAGGAATAAATAAGAAATGCCGGACGAAAATTTTGAAATGGGATACAAAACAATATAACAGAAAAACAGAGGGATGGCACAGACCTTAAGCACTAGATTCGGGTTAATTTTAAAAAGTGTTTTAGGCAGAAACTCTCCGGTAACAAGGATAAGAAGAGTAGAAATTAAGGTTTGCAGCAAAACCATTACGAAATGGTTTGTAATAAATCCGGCCAGTAGATTGTCGCCAATAATCTGAGCCATGAGGATACCATAAATAACCAAGGCAATATTATTTCCAACGAGCATCGTAGAAATAAAATTATTCGGATTCTTAAAAAACAGAGTAAGAACGCGTGATGAGACACCTCTTTTCCGATCCAGTTCAAAGCGAAGCTTATCTACTGAAACGAAAGCAATCTCCATTCCCGAGAAAAAGGCCGAGAAGGCCATAGTCATTAAAAGGTAAACAATAATGCTCATAGTTATTTCACAGAATCAGTTTTCGTACTATCGGCCTGCTCGTCTACATAAAAAATTCCTTCCATATTATGAATAACGTAGTTGGTCATCTGCTGGTTCGAATCAAACCCGTGCCCGGTAATGATTCGATCGGGTTGTTCAATGCGGATAAACTTATCGGAATATACCTTTTGGGTCGCCTGATTCCAGTAGAGCAGTTCGGTATTGAACCGTTCACCTTTCAAGTTTTTAATATCGACATGGCCTATTAGTTTCCACAGTTTTTCCCGATCGTAATAATAAGCCGTATCGGCCTTTATGCTAGCATCGACATTCAGCAAAGAGTCGAATTGTTCCAGATAAATTCCTTTTTCGAAAGCCCAGTACGAAGGTATCTTCTTATCGTACATCAGCCATTCATCGGTATTGACACGATAACGGGTGACACCCGAGTCGGATATCAGGGTTGTTACCTTATAGGTAGCCATCACAGGCAATGAATCGCGATTATTAATAGCCGCTCCCATCACCTTCTTTCTTCCTCCGCAAGAAGAAAATAAAAGAAGCATAACAACTACCCCAAGGATAGTTGTTATGCTTAAGCTTTTACGTGATAAGTATTTACTTCGTTTTCGAAACATATATATTATCTGATCGTTGTAGTCTCTCCGATCCATCCACCAATCGTAATACGATCGCCAGATTTGTAACCAAGCATAAATAGGTCTTTTGCTTGCGGCGTATGGCGCGAGTAAGTACCAATCAATTTATTTGCTTCGTCGGCTACACTTGGATCTACTGATTTTGCACGTTGCAATTTATCAATAACAGCGAAATATGTACATTTATTCAATGCACTCTCATCGCTCCAGTTAGGGCTTGTTGCATACAAGTTGGCAATCAGAATATAAGGTGCACCGTAGTTATCGTTATAGCTAATTGCTTTCTGCGCATAAGTTCTTGATTGAGACAATTTCTTGGCAGAAGCAAGTACGGCAGCGGCAGCATACGCTTTTTCAGCCTTCTTTGCATTGTCTGTTTCAAGGTTAATCGACTCATCAAAGAACTTCACAGCACCATCAATATCACCTTTTTTAAATGCTTGATAAGCACAACCTGCTGCAGCTTCTGTAGTCGGTTCTATTTTATAAGCATAATAAGCAGCTTGCAGATAAGCCTCGCTTTCGGTGCAATTCATCATTTTCATGATGTCAATTACTTTTTTCAAATAAGCTAAGTCTTTTTGATTAGCCTCAACCTTAGGTGCATAGATACCTTGAAGTGAAGCACAATCGGCAGCACCGCTATTGATAAACAGAGCAACCAAGTTCTCTTTCACACCATGGTATGATTTTTTAGTGCTTTCTTTTGTTGTTGCAGCAATGGCCTCATCAGCCCATTGGCTTGCATTTAAATAATCCTGAATGAACTGCTCTTTGTGATTAGGATCAATGGCTAATTTTTTAGCAGACTGATCCAAGAAGTAGAACAGAACAGGAGCCAGGGTTTCGCCCTTATCGGCATCAACAGAGGTAGACAACCAGCCATAGGCCACATTGGCATCAGCTTTCGGAGCAAATTGAATATAATCCATTGCCTTCAGCCCCAATGTTCTCTCGGCCGGACGCACCTTTACCGTTTTTTGAAGTTCGGGAGTATATTTGATTAATTGGTCGTAAACTCCCATCAACTCATTAAAATACTTCTCATACTCAGGCTTACCCTTGTAAGTCTGCAAAAATGAGTGAAGAATATCAATACCATCCGAATAGGTATAATATCTAAGTGTAGGACATTTTTCCATTACGGCTTTCCAAGGTAGGTAAGCATCCTTGAAATTACCGGCTTTTACCGCTTCATGAGATATACTACTATTTGAGTTGCAGTCATCACTCTGAGCCGCTACTGTAGTTGAGCCAGCTGCAAGAAACAACATGGCTACAAGCGTTTTCATCTTCATTGTATCTATTTTTTTTAGTTGTTTAATTTCCCTTAATCGACTCTACGTTTAAAGAACCAACGCTCATTGAACGTAAGCCCAACGCTTAGTCTGACAATATTCTCGCTGACTGCAGCGGGCACCAATCCTTCTACTCGTACAAACTGAGCAGTTACACTAATAATGGAGCGCGATCTTGGAACGGGCAAACCAAAACCAGCTGTCACTCCATACTCACGAGACGCTCTTTCATTAGATCCTTGCAATTTATAATAAGGAGTCGTATAATAACCTCCTAAACGATATTTCACGTGCGACAAATAGGTTTTTCCCAATAAGCTAGGCAAATACTCGGCACCTACCGAAATTCTGGTTCTATCACAAAAAGCATGTGATTGATTCATATAAGAAACATCGCCCCACTTTTGTAAGCTGTAATCAAAGCCAACCGTAAGCCGCTTATCATAGTTGTAGGTCATACCAAAGCCAAAGCTATTCGGAATTCCGGCTGTTACGGTGGTATCTCTGTTCACCACACTGCTCGATGTTGTCTGTATATAGGTATCGTTGCTCAAATTCTGTTCCGGCGAGAAAACAACACCCAGCGTCACACTGTGTTTTTTTCCAAAAGCCTGTGTGTATTGAGCACCAAAGTCTATTTTATAGTCATGTACAGCCATATGCGTCAGTTCTGAAAACGAATAAGCAGCACTGCTCGACGGATAATAAATGGCTGCCGTACGATTTATCTCTCCCCAGAAGTAAGAAACATTGGCACCGATCGACAGGTTTTTAAAAGGCTTAACAGCTAGACCGACATAGACTTGATGCAGTCCGCCGTCTCCTGTAAAAGCTTTCGTATTATCAGGTTGAGTTTCATTGGCAACAGTACTTTGCGACAAGCTATACCCTACATTTGAATAAGGCAACAAGCCAATACTCATTCCCATCCATTTTTGCAGACGAAACTGCATAGCCAGATAATCGAAACTGGAGTTTTTAGCATTCAATTTGATTCCATTCAAATTCATATTTGCATTTTGCAATGAAAAACCTCCTTCAAACAGAAAGGTCAACGAATCAATTGCCGTATAAGAAGCGGGATTTAACGGGTTTATTTGTGAGCCATCTCGTAATCCATAAGCAATCCCCCCCATCGCTTTACTATTTCCGAAACTCGGATCAACCAAATCACCATAACCGTATCGTGTATAAGGAGAGTTTGTATTATTTTGAGCGACTGCCACTCCTGCAAAAACCGTGAGCAATAGCGCACAAATTGTGTTTTTAAATCCTACCATTATTATAGTTTAAAATTCTATTTAATCCTTTCAACACTAAAAATCTATCTGCAAAGATGATACTTTTTATGTTCGTATCAAAAGAAAATTCATCTCCGCCCGTTAAAAAAACCAAAAGTTCAGGATATTTATGTTTCATGGCCTCAATATAACCTGAAATTTCATACTCCATCCCTTTCACTACTCCGGCACGAATAGCTGTTTCGGTATCTTTGCCAATGGACAACAGCCTACCTTCACGCGCAATCAGTGGCAAGCGCCCGGTAAACTGATTAAGTGCCTTAAAACGCATCTGCAACCCCGGCGAGATATTTCCACCTTGATACTGCCCTTTTGCATCGATAAACTCGTAGGTAATACAAGTTCCCGCATCAATAATCAATATATTTTTGTCAGGAAATTGCGCGTAAGCACCTATGGCCGCTGCAATTCGATCCCCCCCCAACGTATCGGGTGTTTCGTACAAATTAATTACCGGAAGCTTCGTTCGGCTATTTAACCAAAGCAACGGAACATCCAAACTATTTAACTGATTGATAATTGATTCGTTCAGATCAATAACCGTAGCTACAATCGCTTTATCAACGGTGTACTTACTACAAAGTCCCCGAAGGCTATTCAACGACTGATTCGAATCATAAACGACGTCCACCATTGTAGCACCATCAAATAGTGCTATTTTGGCCACCGTATTCCCTATATCAATAATTAAATTCACTGTCTTTTCTATACGTTTGGCTGCAAAGATAGATATATTTTTTTATTAGCTACGACCATAGACCTAATTATTATAAAATAGAATCACTGCATCCTTTTTGGAGCACCGAACAACCCCGCTCCAAACAACTTGTTTGAAAACAGCGATCAGGATGTTATACTGTATAGATAAACAAGTTCATCGATATCATTCATTTCAATCGGTAGAAAAAACCGCCTTACACCAACCGTAATGCACTGATAATCAATAGATATAAAAGTACGTATTTAACAGTATATTAAATACGTACTTTTATATCGCAAAAATACGTACTTTTGTAGCCTAAAAGTACGTACTGTTACCAGCAATATTATGCATATCGTTAAAATTATACTAATAACACTGTTGCTCGCAAGCACACACATGCTTCGAGCGGCACAAGAAGAGGAGACACCACAAGCATCCGTTGACTCCATCCGACTCAGCCTGCTAACCTGTGCACCGGGAGAAGAAATATACTCTTTGTTCGGACACACAGCCATTCGCTACGAAAATCCGGCACGCGGTATCGATGCCGTATTTAACTATGGCATGTTTAGCTTTAACACCCCCAATTTCATACTGCGATTTGCCTTGGGACAAACAGATTACGAACTGGGAGTTAGCAACTACGAGCGATTTGCCAGCGAATACTCCTACTACGGGCGAAGCGTTTGGCAACAAAACCTAAACCTCAGGCCACAGGAAAAGCAGAAACTAGTTGCTTTGCTCGAAGCCAATTACCAGCCTCAAAACCGCGTTTATCGGTACAACTTCTTTTACGACAACTGTGCTACGCGCCCGCGCGATATAATAGAGGAGAGCGTTGCCGGAAAAGTTATTTATGCAGCAGCCCCGGCAGGTGCAAACCAAACCCGCTCCTTTCGCGATATCGTACATCAGTACACCCAAGGACACCCCTGGGCACAGTTTGGTATCGATCTTTGCGTTGGCAGTGAAGCCGATCGTCCAATTGATGACAGGCAGATGATGTTCGCACCTTTTTATCTTATGGATTTCTTTTCGACAGCACACATCGTAGAAAATAGCCAAAGCCGCTCGCTGATAACCGATACCGAGAAAATAGTAGATTGTGAGAAATGGCTGGCAACGCAAGAGAGTGAAACAGAAAAAGAGCCGTACCTCCCTACCCCACTGCAAGGGGCACTTGCCTTATTTATGTTGACCGCAGGGGTTACTATCTACGGATTAAAAAAGAAAAAAGGGCTGTGGGGCATCGACCTCGTTTTATTCGGCACGGCAGGTATTGCCGGATGCATTCTTGCCTTTTTGGCACTCTTTTCCGAGCATCCTGCTGTCAGCTCAAATTACCTGTTGCTGGTTTTTCATCCGGGACAGCTATTTTGCCTCCCGTTTATCATTCATGCCGTTCGAAAAAAGAAAAGATCGTGGTATCATCTATTCAATTTTATCGTTTTAACTTTTTTTATATTGCTTTTTCCGCTAATCCCGCAAAGATTTGACTTAGCTGTCGTACCTTTGGCACTCTGTTTGCTGATACGTTCAGCAAGTAACTTGATTTTGACATATAAGAATAAAAAATGAAAGGACTACTAACTTCCCTGATTACTGTACTAACCTTCACCGGTCTACAAGCTCAGCCGTTGCCCGCTACACCCAAGCTGGTGATAGGATTGACGATTGACCAGTTACGTACGGACTACCTGGAAGCATTTTCTTCATTATATGCCGACAAAGGATTCAAGCGACTCTGGAGAGACGGACGCGTATTTCGCAATGCCGAATATACGTTCAATACAATAGATAGAGCCTCGGCCATGGCAGCCATTTACACAGGAACCACCCCTTCGATGAATGGTATCGTGGGCAACCAATGGCTAGACATCAAAACATTACGTCCGGTTGAATGTGTTGACGACCCTAACTTCATGGGCAATTACACCGAAGAAAACAGTTCGCCTTCACAGCTACTAACCTCTACCATCGCCGATGAGTTAAGAATAGCCACCCGCAGTCAGGGACTGGTATATGCCATTGCCCCTTTTCGCGAGGCTGCCATTATAGCAGCCGGACATGCAGGCAACGGTGCGTACTGGCTCAATCCCAATACGGGAAAGTGGTGCAGTACGACCTATTATACGGAATTCCCTTGGTGGGTAAGCCAATACAATGACCGCCAGGCTATTGATTTTCGAATCAAAGACCTGACATGGACACCGGTTCATCCGGTTGAGAGGTACAGTTTTCTTCCCGAGTGGAGAAGCGATGCATTCAAATACAATATGGATGATAACCGGAGAAATAAATATCGCCGCTTCATCACCAGCCCATTTGTAAATGACGAAGTCAATGCACTAACCAAAGAGTTATTAGAAAAAACAGCAATTGGCAAAGATGGCGTGACGGACATGCTTTCGCTCACTTACTATGCCGGCAATTACGACCATAAAACCTCGCAAGAGTGTGCCATGGAACTTATGGACACTTACGTTCGCCTGGATCAAAGTATCGCTACACTGCTCGATCTGGTTGATAAGAAAGTAGGTTTACAAAACGTTTTGTTCTTTATCACCTCGACCGGATATGTAGACGGTGACGGAGCCGATCAAGGACTTTACCGCATTCCGGGTGGAGAGTTTCATATGAAACGTTGCGCTGCGTTGCTCAATATGTTCCTTACTGCCACCTATGGCGAAGGTCAATACGTAGAGGCATACCACGGCCTTCAGATCTATCTGAATCACAAACTAATCGAACAGAAACAACTGAATTTAAAAGAGATACAGGATAAATCGGCCGACTTTTTAATTCAGTTCAGCGGTGTGAACGAGGTCTATTCGGCCAATCGTTTGCTGCTGGGTGCATGGACTCCCGAAATTCACCTGATACGTAATGGATTTCACCGCAAACGTTCGGGCGATTTATTAATTGATGTGTTGCCGGGTTGGACGATCATCAATGAAACCACATCGACCAATCAGATTGTGCGCAATGCACATATCCCCGCTCCACTTATTTTTCTGGGAAGCTCGGTCAAACCTGCCGTGATAGAAACACCGGTAACCATTGATCGCCTTGCTCCTACCTTGACCCATGTCATGAGAATACGGGCACCCAATGCCTGCACCTCTACTCCGCTTACCGACATCCGGTAAAGTTCAAATCAATTCGTAAATAATAAATAAAAATAATACAAAATGGGATTTAATGAATTTTTAAGCTCGATTTTTGGAAACAAATCCACGCGAGACATGAAAGAAATCCAACCCTGGGTAGACAAGATCAAAGCTGCTTATCCCGAGGTTGCCGCACTTGATAACGATGCTCTACGTGCCAAAACACAAGAGCTAAAAGCATACATCTACGACTCGGCCACTGCCGAACGAACCAAAGTAGAAGAGCTGAAAGCCAACATCGAAAACATCGAACTCGAAGACCGTGAAGAGGTATTCGCACAAATCGACAAATTGGAGAAAGAGATTCTCGAAATCTATGAAAAGGCACTCGACGAGGTGCTTCCGGTAGCTTTCTCGATTGTAAAGGAGACAGCGAAACGCTTCACCGAAAATGAATTTATCGAAGTAACCGCTACTGCGTTCGACCGTGATTTGGCTGCAACCAAAGACTTTGTACGCATCGAAGGCGACAAAGCCATTTATCAGAACCACTGGTTGGCCGGTGGTACCGAAGTAAGCTGGAACATGGTACACTACGACGTACAGTTGTTTGGTGGTGTAGTACTGCACAAAGGTAAAATTGCCGAAATGGCAACCGGTGAGGGTAAAACCCTCGTGGCAACCTTGCCCGTATTCCTTAACGCACTTACCGGAAACGGTGTGCACGTGGTTACCGTAAATGACTACCTGGCCAAACGTGACTCGGAATGGATGGGACCGTTGTATATGTTCCACGGACTGAGCGTTGACTGCATCGACCGTCATCAACCCAACTCGGATGCACGCCGCAAAGCCTATCTGGCAGATATCACTTTCGGCACGAACAACGAATTCGGTTTCGACTACTTGCGCGATAACATGGCGATCAGCCCCAAAGACTTGGTACAACGTCAGCACAACTACTCCATCGTCGATGAGGTAGACTCGGTATTGATTGACGATGCCCGTACTCCTTTGATTATCTCAGGCCCTGTACCCAAAGGCGAAGATCAACTTTACGAGGCACTTTGCCCCATGGTAGAACGCTTGGTCGAGGTACAAAAAGCATTGGCCACCAAATACCTGACAGATGCTAAGCGTCTCATCGCATCGAGCGATAAGAAAGAGGTAGAGGAAGGCTTCCTTGCCCTGTTCCGTAGCCATAAAGCCTTACCAAAGAATAAGGCATTGATCAAATACCTGAGTGAACAAGGTATCAAAGCCGGTATGCTCAAGACCGAAGAGATCTATATGGAGCAAAACAACAAGCGGATGCACGAAGCTACCGATCCGTTGTATTTCGTTATCGACGAAAAGATGAACAGTGTTGACCTGACCGATAAAGGTGTCGACCTGATCACCGGCAATTCGGAAGATCCTACCTTGTTCGTACTGCCCGATATTGCCGCCCAACTCTCCGAACTGGAGAACGAAGCATTGGGCTTGACCGACGAACAAAAACTCGAAAAGAAAGACGAGTTGATGAACAATTACGCCATCAAATCAGAGCGCGTACACACCATCAATCAGTTGCTGAAAGCATACACCATGTTCGAAAAAGATGACGAGTATGTAGTCATTGACGGACAAGTGAAGATTGTAGACGAACAAACCGGACGTATCATGGAAGGACGTCGCTACTCGGACGGACTGCACCAGGCTCTCGAAGCCAAAGAGCGCGTGAAGATCGAAGCAGCCACACAAACATTCGCTACCATCACGTTGCAGAACTACTTCCGTATGTATCACAAACTATCGGGTATGACCGGTACGGCAGAAACGGAAGCAGGTGAACTTTGGGACATCTACAAACTGGATGTAGTGGTGATTCCGACCAATCGCCCCATCTCACGTAAAGACATGAACGACCGCGTTTATAAAACCAAACGCGAAAAATACAAAGCCGTTATTGAAGAGATTGAACAACTGGTCAATGCCGGACGCCCGGTACTGGTAGGTACAACCTCGGTCGAAATATCGGAAATGCTGAGCAAGATGTTGACCATGCGCAAGATTGAGCACAACGTTCTGAATGCCAAACTGCACCAGAAAGAGGCCGATATTGTAGCGCAGGCAGGTTTCAAGGGAACCGTAACGATTGCTACCAACATGGCAGGTCGTGGTACCGATATTAAATTGAGCCCCGAGGTAAAAGCTGCCGGCGGTTTGGCGATCATCGGTACGGAACGTCATGAGTCACGTCGTGTAGACCGCCAGTTGCGTGGTCGTGCAGGACGTCAGGGCGACCCGGGTTCTTCTATCTTCTTCGTATCATTGGAAGATGATTTGATGCGTCTCTTCTCTTCAGACCGTATTGCCGGTGTGATGGACAAGTTAGGCTTCCAGGAAGGAGAAATGATTGAACATAAAATGATTTCAAACTCCATCGAACGTGCACAAAAGAAAGTCGAAGAGAACAACTTCGGTATTCGTAAACGCTTGCTCGAATATGACGACGTGATGAACAAACAACGTACGGTTGTTTACACCAAGCGCCGCCATGCCTTGATGGGCGAACGTATTGGTATGGATATTGTGAACATGATCTGGGATCGTTGTGCGTCAGCTATCGAAAACAACGATTACGAAGGCTGCAAAATAGATCTGCTGCATGCCTTGGCGATGAATATTCCATTTACCGAAGAAGAGTTCCGCAGCGAGAAGAAAGAGGCATTGGTCGAAAAAACATTCGATCTGGCAATGGCCAACTTTAAGCGAAAGACCGAACGTTTAGCACAAGTGGCCAATCCGGTAATCAAACAGGTATACGAAACTCAGGGACAGATGTACGAAAACATCCTGATACCTATTACCGACGGTAAACGCATGTACAACATCTCGTGCAACTTGAAGGCAGCTTACGAAAGCGAATCGAAAGAGGTAGTGAAATCATTCGAGAAATCAATTCTGCTACATGTTATCGATGAGGCTTGGAAGGAAAACCTTCGCGAACTGGACGAATTGAAACATTCGGTTCAGAATGCCAGCTATGAGCAGAAAGACCCGTTGTTGATTTATAAATTAGAATCGGTAACACTGTTCGATACCATGGTAAGCAAAATTAATAATCAAACAGTATCGATTTTAATGCGCGGACAAATTCCTGTACAAGAACCTGAACAGATTCGTCAGGCGGCTCCCGAAGAGCATCAGGACATGAGCAAGTATCGCGAGCAGAAGCAAGACCTGAATGATCCTAACCAACAAGCGGCTGCCCAACAAGATACACGCGAAGCTGTGAAGCGCGAGCCTGTACGTGCCGAGAAGACAGTAGGTCGTAACGACCCATGTCCTTGCGGTAGTGGCAAAAAATACAAGAACTGTCATGGTCGCGATTGATCACTGACCCAATCTTAACGAAAGCCTCAAACAACATCTCTGTCGTTTGAGGCTTTTTTATAAGCTTTTAACGCAGCTATTAAAGTAAAAATTGTATTTTTGCTTATCAAGAACAAGAACAACAAAAAACAATGGCTAAACATCATTTTCCACTCCTGCTGTCGCTCGTCCTCACGCTTGGCTCCTGCCAAACACTCGAAGAGCTTTCCATTGATTATATGCTACCGGCAGAAATCAGTTTCCCGGTCGAATTGAAGCGGGTTGCTGTGGTTAACAATACCAGTTCAACCCCCGAAAACACAATGCTTCCTACAAAGGAAGCAAACAAAGAGAATGAAATAAGCCGTGCAGTAGCCTATCACAATGGAGATGCAACAACCGCAACAACAGCCCTGGCTGAAGCTATTGCCAACGAAAACTATTTCGACGAGGTCGTTATTTGCGATTCGGCTCTACGCGCCAAAGACATCACCCCCAGAGAAAGCACCTTAAGCAAAGAAGAGGTACAGAGTTTGACTCAAAAGCTAGGGGTTGACTTCATTATTGCCTTAGAAAATATGCAACTGAAAGCAACAAGAACCATCCGCTATCTACCCGATTGGGCCTGCTTTCAAGGAGCGATTGACGTCAAGGCTTATCCTACCGTAAAGGTTTACCTTCCGGGCAGAAAGGGACCGATGGTAACAATCAATGCCAACGACAGTATCTTCTGGGAGGAACTGGGAACGACAGAAACCTATGTGCGCAGCCGCATACCAACCGATAATAAGGTGGTAGAAGAAGCTTCCAAATTTGCCGGAAGCATTCCCCTAAAATACCTTCTGCCTTATTGGAAAACAAGCAAACGTTATATGTACACCAACGGATCTGTTAATATGCGGGATGCCACTATCTATGTACGCGAAGAATCATGGGACAAAGCTTCCAAACTCTGGAAAGAAGCCTATGAAGCTACAAAGAGTGAAAAGAAAAAGATGGCCGCCGCACACAACATCGCCCTGTATTATGAAATGCAAGATAGCATAGAAACAGCCGAAACATGGGCGATCAAGGCGCAACAATTCGCTCACAAAGTAGAGAAAGTGGATGAAGTAAGCCGACAAGGCAAAGGTGCCGATAGCGTACCTAATTACGTCATGATTTCGCTCTATTTAAATGAATTGAAAGAGAGAAAAGCAGCATTATCGAAGCTAAATATGCAGATGAATCGATTTAATGATGATTTTTAAGAAAATAATGCATCGCTTATTTTTTTTTTATATATCTTTGAAGTGAAATAAAAGGAAGCATCCCATGAAATTGAGTCAACAATCGCAATCATTAATAGAATCGGCTATCCGGAGAGCACTCGGTAAATATAGCTGTGGCTGTGAACAAACAATCGTTACTGATATCCATATACAGCCAAACCCAAATACCGGTGAGCTTCGTGTTTTCGACGATGAAGACAAAGAGCTTTCTTTTGTAACAATTGAAGAATGGTTGACTTATGAGGGTGATGATTTTTATGAATGTATAGAGCGCCAACTGCGCCTAATTCTCGGTCAGTTAAAAGAAAACGGTGAGTTGGATAAACTTACCATCATCAAACCCTATTCTTTTGTATTGGTAGATGACGATAAAGAAACAATCTCCGATTTATTATTGGTAGATGATGATACATTGCTATTGAACAGCGAGTTACTAGAAGGACTAGATGAAGAATTAGATAGTTTTCTGAAAGAGTTGCTGGAAAAGTAACATGAAAAAGCCCGTATTTATATACTTTTGCCTGCTTTGTATGGCAGCTTCCATATCATCGTGTAGAAGCAGTCGTATCTCTCAAAAATGGAATTTAGTATGGGAGGAAAATTTCAATCAGCAAAAAGAATTCGATTCGCAGGCATGGAGTAAAATACCCCGTGGCGGTTCGGATTGGAATAACTATATGTCTGATTTCGATTCCTGTTACGCCATGCAAAAAGGTAACTTGGTGTTGCGTGGAATTGTAAACCACAGCTTACCCAACGATACGGCTCCTTACCTCACTGGTGGAGTTTATACCAAAGATAAAGTATCTTTCACGAATGGTCGATTAGAGATTCGGGCCAAACTACCGGCTGCTCAGGGAGCCTGGCCGGCTATCTGGTTATTACCAACCGATGCTCCCTGGCCTATGGGAGGCGAGATTGATATCATGGAGCACCTAAACCATGACAGTATTGTTTATCAGACCGTACATTCTTATTATACCTATAAGCTAGGTATTAAAACGCCTCAACCCCATGCCACAAGTACTATCAACCCCGATGAGTACAATACTTATGCAGTAGAAATCTATCCCGACAGCCTGTCATTTTATGTAAATGACAAGCATACATTTACCTACCCACGCATTCAAACAGATAAAGAAGGACAATATCCTTTCGATCGTCCTTTTTATCTGCTTATCGATATGCAACTCGGCGGTTCTTGGGTAGGCAAAGTGAATGCGACCGAACTCCCGGTAGAGATGCAAGTGGATTGGGTTCGGTTCTACCAAAAGAGATAATCGACGAACTTATATCTTCAAAAAAATACGTTGCTTGTACATGACTCTCAAGATAAAGAATACAATGAGGTAGTTGCCGAAAGAGAGCCATACCGAATAATAGTCTCCCAAGTAGGGTTTTAACCCATAACTAAGCGAGCCAACCACACAGCGAAAGTTAACCACCTCTCCCAAGAGATAGGCCGTGATGGAATTCATACCGTATATTTTCAGCCAGTTCAAGCCCAGGCTACGGCCTTTGTAGTCGATCCAATAGTAAAACAATCCCATAAGCAGGAAGCAAAATCCACCCGAAAGCAGTGTCATACTACATGTCCAGATGGGTTTGATAATAGGCATTTGAAAACTCCACAACCAGGCCATACCAACCAAAAGCAACCCGATAATTAAGAGTTTTTGTACTACCCGACGGCGATCGTCTCCACCTTCTTTCATTATCTTTCCGGCAAACGCTCCCAACATCACCGTCACCCCAAACGTAAGGCTACTCCATATCCACGTATAGGTATAACCGGGGGAGAAAGCCCAAGTACCATCTTCTCTCCAAGAAACTCCGTCTCGGAAGCGTCCCAAAACAACTTGATCAACATGCTCGGCAAAGTTTCCTTGCGGTGTAAAGTCTCCTCCAAAGGTCATCGGTATCCAGTAGATCAAGAGTAAAAGAAGCGTTGCCCCCATCTGCCATCTAAACGATAAATGCAATTGAATAACGGCTGCAATCAAATAACCAACAGCAATAGCCTGAAGTGTGTTCGTATATAAATAAATATGTTTCGGATCGAGCCCCAATAAATTGCCTTGTACAATCATTCCAAAAAGAAAGAGTAACACCACTCGTTTCATGATTCTCCGATAAATGGGACGTTTATTCTTATCAGCTTTATATTTCGAAAAAGAGAAAGGCATCGCTGCTCCGGTCATAAAAAGAAAAAGAGGCATCACTAAATCCCAGAAACGAAACCCAATCCACTGTTCATGATTAAACTGGTAGAGAATATCGTTAACGAAAGGAACATTCATTTTTTGCCCCAATGCTACAAACACCGGTTGAAAGAAAACTAAAAGAAAAAGATCGAAGCCGCGTAGAATATCAAGCGAAGCCAATCGAACAGAAGTAGTTGAAGAAAGGTTATTCATTTTTTATTTTTTTAAAACAAGTATTACTTTACCAAACGAATCACACTGACCACTGCTCTTGACTTTGGCACGAATTGTACACGAATTATTGCCTGTAACTCCCACAGGAATTGTAAGTTTATAGTAATTGGCTACATTGGTTATTCCTGCCTCGCCATCGTGCGTTGTGCGACAAACCTCGACTCCATCCATATCTAACGCAACTTCTCGAATCATTAGCTTGTTGGCTCCACGCACATGTTGAAAACGGATACCTTGCAGAAGAGACAGTTTGGCAACAGACATTGTCCATGAGAGCTCTTTCCAATCGGCTGTCACATCACTTGACGCCCAAAGACCGATCTCATTCTCCAGATTACTTTCAAGCAAAGCAGGAGTAATCGTTCGGCTTCTTGCAATCAATTGCAAACAAGCATCAGTTACATCGGCAAAGGGGGTTACGGTCGATACTCCCCTTTCCTGTTCAACCCAATTTCGCTCCCATTCCGACAGATCGAACGCTATACCCGTTCGTTTTACTTCGAAATAGGACTGCCAACGAGGAAGATAATAGTCTCGAATTAATCCTGACCAGATACGAGCTGAATAATCATCGACAGGAGGACCCCAAATTGTAACAATGCGACGAGCATTTCGCTCGTAATAATTCTTCAAAGCAGGAGTATTGCCATGCTTATGGGCAAAAGCTAACCAACGATCTAAGCGCAGCGTTGGATGAGAAGCCAAGACACGATCCATTCCCAAAGCGAGGTCTGCAAATTCCTTCTCCATACCAACAGCTTTTTCAACTTCTCCATCCAAATAAGCCTGATTGATGGCTTGAATCAAAATCTCCAACTTACCTCCAATATATTGTGCTGTCATCTCTGCCAGATCTGTCACGAATAAAGAAGACTCTTTCAATACAGGAGCAGCTCCAGCTAACGACTCAATCCCTTTATAGAACTCCGCATTTGCATTGATGCTACCTTTTTGTACGGTACCCGGTCTGAACTGCCAATTGTAACGAGGATGATCGGTAAAAGAACCGTAGACTGACTGTTGCAGCCCTTTCCAAAAATCCATCACCTGAACAGGTGCAGCACCGTAACGACAAAGAGAGTAGTTTTTCAACCATTGCTCCACATCAATCTTTCGGTTACTCCATCCACCATCGGTAATCAGTTCATAGAGTAATTCATTATTCTCCGTACCCTCGGGGGCCATTCCGTATCCGGTCATTCTACCTCGGTTGGGAGAGTGAAGCGCATGGAGGCGCCCATTGGCATAGAATTCAAGATCACCTGTCAATCCTGACTTTCCACCCATATTGGGAATGACGCTATAAACCCACTCTTTGTTATAAAACCCTTTATAAAAATCCCAATTCGAACCGTTCTTCCAGAACAGCTGATTATAGTCTACAGCCAAGTCTAGTAGTAGCATCTTATCGTCGGGCACCCGGCTTACCAGCGCCTGCAATGTTTCATAATCCCAAATATAGCGCTGATAGCCAAACATCCACCCTTGCATCACCCATACAGCATCCGGATTGCCGGCTTTGATAGAGCTATACACCTCATTGCCGTAATTGGCCAAAAGCGAATACCGCTCGGGAGAGCCTTTTGGAGGAAAAGGAATATCCATTTCGTTGAAACTATCCACAATATAGTAGTCATTTTTGCCAAACTCTTTCTCCCACTCTTCGATAAACATCTGCCCAATCTTACGGAATAGCTCTTCATCTGGAGATAACATCCAATTATGGAATGCACCGCCAGACCACGATGTTTCGATAAGTTTAATATCAGGATACAAACGGCTCATCGTTTTAGGGACAAATCCGGCAAAACCCGGACAAATAGGTTTCATTCCCAACGCTTTCATCCGTTTGAGAATATGGTGTTGCAATTTTATCTGATCTTTATGCCACGACTGTGGCAAGGGGCCATCAATACCACTGATATTGCCCATACGCATCCAAGGAAAATGAGCAGGTCCTACAAAATAGTCGGCAATCTCTTTATCCGTCAAACCTAGTTTTTTCCATACCCGAGCCGAAATAGCTTCATTAGCAACCAAAGCAAGCGGCATATCTACCCCGTGCAGTGCCATCCAGTCTATCTCTTGCTCCCATCTACTCCAATCCCAATAAGGCATAGTATAACCAAATGTTACCACATTGAAATAGTAATGATGTTTAAATGGAGAAACGACTTCTCTTCTTGCTTCATCAGGCAGCTGCAAAGGCCAATCGAGACGATTGCCCGACCAAGAGTTGATACCCACACCTTTGTTCTTCACATAGTCATAGAATCCACGACAAAGGGCCACACCACTACTACCTTTTATTTGCAACACTCCATCTTGCACAGAAGTTTCGAATACGTTGCACCCCTCTTGTTTATCGAGAGATAAAGATAGTTGAACAGGGAGTTTCTCACCTGCAAACCGTTGAATCACTTGCTGCGCCTCGCTAATAGACTGCCCGAAACAGGGGAAAGAAGTGAAAGAAATAAGAAGTAAACTTGTTAATTTCATAAGGAATCGTTATGTTTTCATGTATATAATATATAATCTGTTCAAAGATAAAAAAGGCTTCGTGGATAATCAACCGAAGCCTTTTCATTTATGATTTATTTAGCATATATAACAATCTTACCTCTTCCTTCTTATCTGCCGTAGTATTTTCTGAAGTTCATATACTTTCTCCGGGTATTCTAATGCAAGATTTTTCTGCTCTCCCACAATATTCATATCATATAATTGAGGAGTATCCATGTATCCTGTTTCAATGTTAGGCCCTCCGGTTACTTTATTTGTATTATTACTCGGTTCAATGTATTTCCAATCTTTTGTACGTACAGACAATGTGTGGTCAGCAGCTTGCTCTATCACCCAAGAACGATCGATCACATCTTTAGCCAACCAATTGCCTAAACGATTCTCACTATCGGGTGCACTTCCTTTGGGCAACTGTGCTCCAATTAACGAAGCCAGCGAACGAAACCAGTCGATCTGAGAGACCAATGCTTCCGATACCTGTCCTTTTTGAGTCCCATTAGGCCAACTTACAATAGCTGGAATACGAGTTCCTGCTTCAAAAGCACTGTACTTTCCTCCGCGAAGAGTTCCTCCCGGCTTATGATTTCCAGCCAGTTCAACTGCACGATCATCATATCCATCATCTAGAACGGGACCGTTATCGCTGGACAGTATGATTAAAGTATTTTCACGCAATCCTAATTTTTCAAGCGTTGCTATTATCTGTCCGACTGTCCAATCAAACTGCACAATTGCGTCTCCTCTTAGCCCCATTGGGTTCTTACCCCGAAAACGTTCATGTGGAAAACGAGGCACATGAACATCATTTGTAGCGAAATACATAAAAAACGGCTCATCCTTATGTTTATGTATAAAGTCGGTCGCATGCATCGTTATAGAATCAGCTATATTTTCATCTTTCCAAAGAGCTTTTCCACCTCCCTTCATATAACCAATCCGGCCGATACCATTCACAATAGCCATATCATGACCATGGCTGTGTTTAAGATTATATAGTAACTCCGGATGATCCTTGCCTAAAGGCTCTCCTGAGAACGGTTGAACATAGCTCACTTCGATAGGTGCCGACGGATCGTAGTTAGCTACTTTGCCATTCTCAATAAAAACACAAGGCACCCTATCACCAGTTGCAGCCATTATGTAAGAATAGTCAAACCCAAGATCCCCCAAACCGGTAGATAAGGGGGCATTCCAATCTTGCTCACCGGCTTTATCACCCAATCCAAGATGCCACTTTCCAAAAGCTGCTGTTGTATAGCCGCTATTTTTGAACATATCGGCAATCGTATATTGTTCAGGGCGAATAATCATTGCGGCATTGCCTGTTGCAATATCCGTACCAGGTTTACGCCAAGCATATTCACCTGTCAGCATGGAGTAACGCGAAGGCGTACTGGTAGCAGCAGTAGCGTGTGCATTCTGAAAACGAACTCCACTAGCAGCCAACTTATCTACGTTAGGGGTTTTTACCCGCGTAGCACCGTAACACTGTAAATCTCCGTAGCCTAAGTCATCGGCATAAATTAAGATCACATTCGGTACAGATGAGGTTACCTTTGTAGTTTTCTGAGCCAACAAAAACTGAGGAATCAAAGAGCTTCCCGTCAGTAGTACAATTAATGCATTTGATTTCATCATTATAATTTATTATTCGTTGTTTTATTTATAACTAATTATTCCTATAATCACACTTCACATATTGTTTCAACTCTTCCTCCTGCTCCGGACAGGAGAGAATCATATTATGCAATTCAGATGGATCAGTTTCCAAATTATATAACTCGGAACCTTTACATGCCGATGCCGGTATATATTTCCAATTAGCCTTCCGAATAGCAATTTGCCCTCCGTTATTTTGAGTCATGATATAATCTCTGTATAATGGAGCATCATATTGTAAAAACAACAATGAAGCATCCCGACTATCATTCCGTTCTTCTTGTACTATTTCCAGATTGGTTAAAGCGGGCAAAGTAGATAGCAAATCAAGATACGTAAAGCATTGCTTTTGCTCAAATGGAACCTTGACTCTATCTGGCCATGAAAAAATAAATGGAACTCGAGTACCTCCTTCATGTAAAGAGTATTTCTCTCCGCGCAGGTTACCAAAAGGATTATGCCCATTTATATGTTCCATCGCTCCATCTTGATAACCTTCTTTTACCATGGGACCATTATCACTAGATATAATAAGAATCGTATTATCATAAATTCCTTCTTGCTTTAAGGTCTCTACTATTTGTCCTACATAATAATCAAACTCTTCAATCACATCACCATAAATACCGGCTTTGGATTTACCTCTAAAGGTAGAAGAAGGAACACGAGGTTCATGAGCATTATGAGTAGCATAATACAAGAAGAAAGGCTGATTCGTATTTGCACTGATATAAGATTTCGCCTCATTCAACAGACATTCTCCCATATCTTCGTCTTTCCAACGAGCTTGCTTTCCTCCACTCATCCAACCAATACGACTAATCCCGTTCACAACTGTCCCATCATGTCCAGAATGCGGATTCATGGATAACATCTCCGGATTTTCCTTTCCGGTATAGTCATTTCCAACTTTCTTTTTATATGAAACTTCTATAGGATCATCCGAATCGTACTTGTCAACTCTATTATTTTTTATAAACACACATGGTACTCGATCATTCGTAGCAGGAAAATAATAAGCATAATCAAAACCAATAGCCAACGGTCCTGTTTTAATTTCTTTATTGAAGTCGACGGGTTCATCCTGTTTCCCTAAACCTAGGTGCCATTTACCTATCAGAGCTGTTTTATATCCCTTTTTCTGAAAAAAACCAGGAAGAGTGTTTCTATTTTGCTCAATTGACAAAGGAGCATCAGCCGGCAGAATTCCAACATTTTTTCGCCAAGCATACTCTCCGGTAAGCAAAGCGTAACGTGAAGGAGATGAGGTTGATGCCGGTGCATATGCATGGGTGAACCGAACTCCTTCTTTAGCCAATTTATCAACAAACGGAGTTTTTATTAATGTAGCCCCATAACAACCAAAATCTGAATATCCAATGTCATCAGCAAGTATAACAATAATATTAGGGTGTTCTGCTTGTTGAGCTATTAAACTATGGCAACAACTTCCCGTAAATAAACAACAAAGCGCTTTTATCTTGTAATTCATAATACTCATTCTTCAATAATGATAAATAAAATCAGAGATACCAATCGATAATTGCATCAGTTGGCATCTCTAATTATAGATAAGATGAAATTATCTTAAGTTGGGATTAATATTCTTCTCCGATAATGGAATCGGCCAATATTCTTGTCCACTCACAAAGCTTCGAGTATCTACGTACCAACGATCGTAGGGATCACGCTTACCGTCCTTCTTCTTTATCAAATCTTGATTTGTAACATAGAAAGGAGAGCCGTAAATAGGTAGATTCAACCGTTCTTCAGCAATCCCCCAGCGAGACAAATCCCACAAGCGAAGTCCTTCAAACGCAAACTCAATCATGCGTTCCTTCTGAATTATTCTTAACAGTCTTTCCGAATCGAACTCTTTAATCGGTGGCATCCCCACACGGGCACGGACAGCATTTATTGTTTGGTCTAATAAAGCCGACGTAACGGTACTACCTGCATTAATTTCAGCTTCCAAGTACATCATTAATACATCTGCATAACGGGCTAGTGGAATATTGTTTCCATAAGATGTTATGTCACCATTCCAGCTTTCATCAAAGAATTTCCGTAATAAATAACCGGTTTGAGTAACCTGACCCGGACCTATCTTATCGGCCGATTTCGATTCTGGATTACAACTATAAATTGCTCCACGAAACCTTGAACCATTATAAATGATCGTATAGTCCAAACGAGGATCACGGTTTGCCCCAAAATTATCCTTATTAAAACGAGCATCTTCATAGCTAAATGGTGTTCCATCTAAAAAGTCATAAGCCTCAAACAGAATATTGGTAGCATTCACTAAGCACCATCCCCCATCTTTAACCGGATAAGCATGTTGAGGTAGCCCGATACCTGCTAAATTATCCACAAATTGGGTTGCAAAAATATGTTCTGAACTACTGGCTCCACTAGGATAAAATAATTTTTGATAATCCGGGTCCAGTTTATTGTCACCCCAATCAATAATCTGCTTGCAAGCCGTAGATGCACCCTTATAATCCTTCGCAACTAGATATGTACGAGCCAAATAAACCAAAGCAGCTTGAGCCGTAGCTCGCCCCCTTTCGGAGGCGGGTAACTCTTTATAACGTGGAAGGATAGTTGAAATATCCTTCAATTCATCTATAGCATACTGAAGTACTTGGGCACGAGGAGTTTTCGATACAGTATTAGCCTCATCCAACGACAACACTGTCTTAACTAACGGAACATCCCTATAATAAGAAGCTAAGTAAAAGTACTGCACGGCACGTATAAAGCGGGCTTCTGCTTTCATACGCTCCATATCTGCATTCAAACTTCCCATTTGATCAATTCCTTCGATAAATCGGCAACAAGCACTTACACGACGATAAGGCTTTTGATACAAATCATTTACCCAACCATTCGATTCATTGATTTGTCCACAAGTTAGTTTCCCAAGATTATTATTAAAGCCGCGGCGATCATACCCCATATCGGTAACTCCATCTAATAAAATGGTAGGAGTATAAGCCCACCAATCGGAAGCTCCATAATCAACGCCATAAGTTATACCTCCACGATATAAACCCATAAGCGCCAATTTCACATTTTCTGGGCTATCGAAGAATGTATCTTTACTAAAGCTTGTCAGCGGATAACGATCCATGTTGCATGCATTCAATAGAGCCAATGCAGCAAGTGCCAACACTGTCTTTTTTATGATTGATTTCATATGCTTTTAAAATTTAAGATTTAAACCAAATGTATAGTTCGCCAATACAGGGTAAAACTGCCCATCAGTATTGATTTCAGGATCCCACCCTTGCGGATAACAGTGGAAAGTAAACGGATTTTCAGCAGCAGCATAGATGCGTGCACTAGCAATAAAGCTCTTTTTTAACCACGACTTTGGCAAAGAATATCCTAACTGTATATTTTTCACTCGAAGATAAGAGGCATCACGAATCCAGAAATCAGACGTCTGTGTATTTACTCCAATAGCATTGCCCAAATTTGCAATACGGGGATATTTGGGATATCGGGTAGGGCTATCAGGATCAAATGCTTCCTCCATCTGCCATTTCTGAATATTTCCTTCACTCCATAAAGCCCAACCGGCATAACCATTTAACAGTCCACTTACTCCTGTAACCCCTTGCAGAAATAGGTTTAAATCAAACCCCTTATACGCACCATTCAAAGAAAGTCCAAATGTATATTTTGGGATCCTTGATCCAAGATAGACACGGTCATAAGTTGCGTCTACTTTTCCGTCGGGCACACCATCGGGGCCTGATATATCTTTATATCGAATATCGCCAGGTTTTGTATTTGCTTTATTTACTCCCATGGCAGATTGATTCGTGTGGGCATACCAAGCATCAATATCTTGTTGATCTAAAAAGACACCATCCGTTTGATATCCATAATACATCTGCATCGGATAGTCGATAAATAAATCGGATCCATTACCGATCATTCCATTGGCCTGTTGTACATTTCCAAGTCCAAGCGTCTCTACTTTATTCTGAATAATCGTAAAATTACCATTAACACTATAACTGAAATCACCCCATTGATTTCGATGTCCTAACTCAAACTCCCAGCCTTTATTTGACGCTTCACCTGTATTGACTTCACTCATGGTTAAACCAAAAATAGAAGAGGCACTGGCATTGGGCTTGAATAAAATATCGTAAGTATAACGATAGAAATAAGTAGCACTGGCTGATAACAAACCATTCCATAAAAGCATTTCAAAACCACCATCGATTGTCCGGGTAGTTTCCCATTTTAACCTAGGATCTGTATATGTAGTTAATTGTGCACCTTGTTGAATATTGCCCCCTATAGGATAATTATAGTCATTTCCTAGTACATATACTGATTGGTAAGCATAATTTCCTATATTATTATTACCCAATATACCAACTGATGTTTTTAGCTTAAGGTTATTAATAAAAGTCAGTTTTTCGTTTTCTTTAAAGAATCCTTCTTCGGAAATACGCCACCCCAAAGCACCTGAAGGGAAAAAGGCATAACGTGAATCTGCAGGGAAACGAGAAGACCCATCGTAACGCATTGTGAATTCCGCTAAATAACGTTCTGCATAATTATATTGTGCACGCCCGAAAACCGACTGGATTACCCAATCATTTCCTCCCCCGGAATTGGTCTGATTATCGGGAGAACCAACCGTAAGATAAGGATAATTATTGCTAGGAAAATTATCACGACGCGCTTCTAAATCGCGAACTGATTGATCTTCCCAAGAGTAACCAACCAAAACATCCATATTGTGATTTTTAGCAAAAGTCCTGGAGTACTCGGCCGTTGCCTGAAATGATTTATAATCTGTATTCGTATTTTTCTCTTTTAAGAAAGAGGGTCCCAACACTTTTTTAACTCCATTAATCTCAACAGGTAGAGTAGCTCTAAAAATCTTCTCTTGACTATTAATGAAATTGTATGCGCCTACTGCTGCGAGCGTCAATCCTTTTATTGGTGTATAATCTAAGCGGACACTCGAATTTATCCGCATATTGGGTTTATGTTGAAAAGATTCCGACTGTAACCATGCTTTGGGATTACCAAAGTTTTTAACTCCAGGCCCCCACGCACCATTGCTCAGAACAGTAGGGCGAAATCCTGGGAAGCGTAATCCTTGTTGAATTAACAACATCATGCCATCTCCATCAATTGAACCTGCCGTACCCGGCTCTTTTGTATTTGTTTTATCTCCTCTCAGGCGAATGGTCATTTTCAGTTTACTTGACAGATTGGATGTCAGATTGACACGCGCTGTATAACGAGAATAATTATTATCGGGTATAATTCCGTTCTGACTCAAATAGCCAAACGAAGCAAAGTACTGACTACGATCATTCCCTCCATTTACAGAAAGATCATGTCCAGTTTGAAAACCATTGCCACTAAATATATCTTTTACGAAATTTTCATTTGCCCATAAGTCAGGTTGGCTACCGTCTCTCATTGATTGAATCTCTGAGTCAGTAAAACGAATCATTCCCTCAGCCTTATTCAGAAGTCTGGCATAATCCCAACTGTCTACATATTCCAAAAGTGTTGTCGGACGATTAAAGCCGACATAGCCATTATAGGATACAGACATTTTAGATTCTTTTCCCATTTTAGTAGTAACCAAAACGACGCCATTTGCTGCACGAGAACCGTAAATTGCAGACGTAGAAGCATCCTTCAATACAGAAATGCTCTCAATATCATTAGGGTTTAAATCTGTCATGTTTCCCGGAATGCCATCAATTAAAATTAATGCGTCTGCCTTATTTGATTCACCACCAAATGAACCGACTCCACGTACACGAATGGTACCTGTATTTTCTCCCGGGCGTCCTCCTCCTTGCGTCACTGTAACACCCGGCATTTGCCCTGCCAAGGCAGATACAACAGAAGTGGTAGCACGATTTTCCAGCCTTTTAGAATCAACCATTGCTACCGAACCGATTACATTCACTTTCTTTGTTGTACCATACCCTACTACTACAACCTCATCCAATGTTTGTGCATCTTCTTTCAACACAATATTCATTGGCTTATTTGATTGTACTTTCAATTCTTGCGATTCATAACCGATATAAGAAACATGAACTAAACTTTGAGGAGAACTTACTGTAAGAATAAAGTTTCCCTCCATATCGGTTATCGTTCCATTCGTGGTTCCTTTCTCGATTACACTCGCTCCTATAATTACTTCACCAAGCGTATCTACTATTTTCCCTGTAATCTTTATCGTTTGTTGCTGTTGTTGCGTAGTAAATTCTGTAGATAATATAATTTTTTTATCGACAACAGTGTATTTAACACTTGTACCAGAGAACATCTCATCTAAGATTTTAAAAAGATCCTCTTTAGTTGCAGAAACAGAAACCAATCGTTCCAAGTTAACATGTTTATTATTAAAGAAAAATCCAAAGCCCGACTGCTTTTCAATTTCTTTCAGTACCTTTCCAACAGTCTGATTATGTGCATCAAGACTGATCGCCGTTTTTTGCGCATACGAGTCTGCTGCATGAACAAAGCTCATAAAGCAGATCAAAAATAGAATACATACCTTCATCGTTCGTGGAATTTTGTTCAAGGTTAACCAAAGTGACTTTATCACCCACAATAATTGGATGCTAAAATAATTTTGCATAATTTTGTATTGATTTAAAGTTAATAAAATAGTTTACTGGGGTTTATCTATAAATAAACGCCGCAGGAGTTTACTCATTTTCCGTATGGAAGGATACGCCAATATCTTTCCATACGTTTTTTAGTTTAGAAGAGGGTTTTTCATAGGCTGTGAAATTAAAAGATTAATTAATATATTTCTATTTTAGTTTTTTCTGCATTTATATCAGAACTTTCTATAAAGCGCCAGTGTATATTAGATGAAATCTTAAAATATTCCAAAATCCGATCCAGACGTTGATTGGTAAAAGTTCCCGTAAAATAATTATCTTTTAAACACTTATTCTTGATTATAAAAGTAACTCCATATCGCTTTTCGAGCATATGTAAAGCATCTTCTAAAGAGGTATTGATGAAAATGATTTTGCCATCTTTCCATGATGTTTCCATCTGGCACGAGGTAGCATATAATCGTACATTATTCTTCTCGGCATCATAAATTAATTTCTGTCCGGGCTTCATTTCGACTTTACGCACCTGATGATCTCTAGAAATCTTAAAGTCAACCTTGCCTTCTACCAAGGTAGTGATAATATTTTGTTCATACGCTTCCACATTGAAACTTGTACCCAATACCTCAATCTGGGACTGGTGGGGCGTGGCAACAATAAACCGTTTCTTAGTATCTTTAGTTACCTCAAAATAGGCTTCTCCACTTAGCTTAACAGTTCTCTTATCGCCATCGAAGCGAGAAGGATACTGTAATGACGATTCCGAATTGAGAAAGACCACGGTACTATCGGGCAATATGATGGAAGTAGTCATTCCCGGATTGGTTTTCACCTCAATCATTTGTGCCATCTCTTTTACCTCATTGTCTAAATTTTGTATCAATAATACAGTTAAAAGAGGAATAAACAAAATGGCTGCTACACGCTGTAGCCAATTCCACCTATTGATCGTCTTACGATGATTCATCCTACTTTTTACGCTTTGCAAAGCCTCTTCGGTGTTAACTTTGTTCAAAACATTCATTGTATCGGTAGCTAAGTATAGAGCATAAACCTGCTTTACATGTTTTTCGTTCTCTGCCGATTCTTTGATCCATGCCTCGATCATTAGGCATTCTTCTTCAGTCGCCATTCCTTCACAATAGCGTGGCAACAGTTCTTCTATATGAGTTGTATTTGGTTGTTCCATCTTATTTTCGTTCATCATTTATAAGTAAGACAAGCGAGCAAAGCAAGATTCCTAAACGAAAAAACATTTATTTTTGTAAATTCTTCATTTTATATTAAAAAAACTATCTTTGCCACGAAAAACAATATCTAAATACATGAAAAGTGATCAGCTCATCGAAGATACTTTTTTACTCCAGCGCATGCAACAAGGAGATAAAAAGTCTTTCGATACATTATTTCGGAAGTACTATCCGATGCTATGCGCTTATGCACATCGGTTTGTTGATCTGGAAGATGCTGAAGAAATTGTTCAGGACACGTTGCTATGGCTTTGGGAAAACAAAAAGACACTTATCATCAAGACCTCTCTGAGCGCCTATTTATTTAAAATGATTCATCACAGAGCATTAAACAGGCTCGCACAACAAGATGCCATCAATCGGGCAAACACTCTTTTTTATGAGAAAATGCAAGAGATGCTGCAAGACACTGATTATTATCAGATCGAAGAACTCACCAGACGAATAAAAGATGCTGTAAACCTACTTCCGCCAAGTTATCGTGAAGCATTCGTCATGCATCGCTTCCACGATATGAGCTATAAAGAGATAGCCGCTATATTGAACGTTTCGACTAAAACGGTTGACTACCGCATACAACAAGCATTAAAGCAATTGAAAATAGAGCTTAAGGACTATCTACCACTGTTACTAAGTTGTTTACTGACATAAAAACGAAACAGTAAGTTTTGACAATGCCCCTTTGAAACAACAAAATAATTCCGTTGTTTCAAAGGGGCATTGCACTAATTATGCGAATAGCAATTATGCTTTTCTCAGCGAAGCGATACTTTCTTTAAGTGAGTGGATGATACTCTCGGCATCAGCTTGCTTCTTGCGTTCCAAATCAAGCACGGCTTCGGGTGCATTATTAACGAAACGCTCATTGCTAAGTTTCTTCAATACGCCTTGCAGGAATCCCTCCTTATGCTTCAACTCAGCTTCCATACGAGCTATTTCTGCTTCCACATCGATATTATCTCCCATCGGTATTGTGTATTCCGTGGTTCCTACCATAAACGAGATGGCGTTATCGGGTTTCACATCGGCAGCTTGCACCACTTTTGCATTACACATCTTGCCTACCATGGTTTCAAGCAGATAAATATCTTCTTGCTTCTCATAAGCTAGTTGCAATTCAATGGCTTCTTTCATCGGAATATTCTTCTGCACACGAATGGTACGAAGGTTGGCTACCACCTCTTGTGCGGCAGCAAATGCTTCAATACGCTCCTGATGAATGTCTGCTTTGGCAATTACAGGCAGTTTTACTGTCATGATACTCTTGCCCGGCTCGTTATTGTTAGCCCATAGATTTTGCCACAACTCTTCGGTAATAAACGGCATAAACGGATGCAATAGTTTAAGCAGCGCATCAAAGTTAGCAATCACCTTTTCGTAAGTAATTGAATCGACAGGCTGACCATAAGCCGGTTTCACTAATTCCAGATACCACGATGAGAAGTCATCCCAAAACAGTTTGTAAACAGCCATTAATGCCTCACTCAAGCGATATTTAGAGAACAGGTCGTTCACCTCTTCAATAGCTTTGCCAAGCACTGCTTCGAACCAATCGTTTGCCACATCGGCAGCAGCGGGAGTTGGTGCGTTGTTATCGACCTCCCAACTGTTTACCAAACGGAAAGCATTCCATATTTTGCTACAGAAGTTACGGCCTTGTTCACAAAGCAGTTCATCGAACAAGATATCGTTACCGGCAGGCGCAGCGAGCATCATACCCATACGTACACCATCGGCTCCAAACTTCTCGATCAATTCCAACGGATCGGGTGAGTTACCAAGCGATTTAGACATTTTGCGTCCTTGCTTATCGCGCACGATACCTGTGAAATAAACGTTTTTAAATGGCATGGTTCCTTCATACTCATAGCCTGCCATAATCATACGGGCTACCCAGAAGAAGATAATATCGGGACCGGTAACCAAGTCGCTCGTGGGATAGTAATAATTAATCTCTTCGTTACGCGGATTGTTAATACCATCGAATAGAGAGATCGGCCATAACCAAGACGAGAACCAAGTATCCAGACAGTCTTCATCCTGACGAAGATCAGCCATTGTCAAAGCAGCGTTCCCTGTTTTTTCCTGTGCCAGTGCCAAAGCCTCATCCGGAGTAGAAGCGACCACATAGCCTCCTTCGGGCAGGAAGTAAGCCGGAATACGATGTCCCCACCACAGCTGACGGCTGATACACCAGTCTTTGATGTTCTCCATCCAGTGACGATACGTATTCTTATATTTAGCCGGATAGAATTTGATATCATCATCCATCACAGGTTCCAGAGCTATTTTAGCCAAGTGCTCCATCTTAAGAAACCATTGCATTGACAGCTTTGGTTCAATCACCACATTGGTACGCTCGGAGTATCCCACTTTATTGGTATAGGCTTCGGTCTTTTCGAGCAATCCGGCAGCTTCGAGGTCTTTTTCAATCTGCTTGCGAACAGCAAAACGATCTTGCCCCACGTACATACCGGCAGCTTCGCTTAGTGTTCCGTTGTCGTTGAAGATGTCGATGCTTGGCAGGTTATACTTCTCACCCAGCATATAGTCATTTACATCATGAGCAGGGGTTACTTTCAAACAACCCGTACCGAACTCGATGTCGACATAATCGTCTTCGATAACCGGAATCACACGACCAACCAACGGCACAATTACCTTTTTGCCCTTGAGGTGTGCATTTTTAGGATCGTTCGGATTGATACACATAGCCGTATCACCCATAATCGTCTCGGGACGTGTGGTGGCTACTACCGCATAACCCTCTTCACCTTCAATCTGATAGCGGAGATAGTATAATTTACCGTGCTCTTCCTTAAAGATCACCTCTTCGTCAGACAAAGCAGTAAGTGCCTGGGGGTCCCAATTTACCATTCGAACACCCCGATAAATCAGTCCTTTCTTATATAGGTCGACAAATACTTTGAGTACACTCTCGCTGCGTATCTCGTCCATGGTAAAAGCAGTACGATCCCAGTCGCACGATGCGCCAAGTTTGCGAAGCTGTTGCAGGATAATGCCACCATGCTCATCAGTCCACTCCCACGCATGCTTCAAGAACTCATCACGAGTTAAGTCGGTTTTCTTAATGCCCTGAGCAGCCAGTCGATTCACTACCTTTGCTTCGGTAGCAATCGAAGCATGATCGGTTCCGGGTACCCAACACGCATTTTTACCTTCCATGCGGGCACGACGAACCAGAATATCCTGAATGGTATTATTAAGCATGTGTCCCATATGCAATACACCTGTGACGTTTGGGGGCGGTATGACGACTGTGTAAGGCTCACGGTCATCGGGTTTCGAACTGAATAACTTTTGATCCAGCCAATACTGGTACCACTTTCCCTCTACGTCTGCGGGATTGTACTTACTTGCTAATTCCATTATTATATTATTATGTTGTTTTAAATAAGATGTAATGGCGCAAAATTAATAAAATTAGTAGAATATAGTCGCAAGAATATGTACTTTTGTTATCCGAAAAGATCAATAGACATGAAAAGTAGAAAACAAATCATTCGATATTCCATTTTAGGAACGCTATTGCTCGTGATATGGCTTACTCAACTTATTCCTTCGTGGGGAGAAGCATACGCCCGTTCCATTTATCCCTACATCTCACTCGCTTTATCTCCGTTCTCCTTGTATGTCCCCTTCGCCATAGGCGATCTGTTTATATTCTTGAGCATTCTGGGCGTCATTGCCTATCCCATATACGGTCGCATCAAAAAGCAATCGTGGAAGAAGATAGTATTCCGAGACATCGAATACCTGGTATGGGTGTATATCTGGTTCTATTTGGCGTGGGGGCTCAATTACTCGCAACCAAACTTCTACCAACGAACGCGTATCCCCTATACAGCCTACACCCCCGACAATTTCAAAGCCTTTGTTGATGAATATGTTGACCGTTTAAATGAGTCATACATACCGGTAGCTAGTATTAACAAAGAGTTGGTTTGCCGCGAGTCAGTTAAAGGCTACGATACAATCAGCCACACACTGGGTGTACACCGTCCTCCCTATCAATCGCCCCGGGCAAAAACGATGCTCTTTACCCCACTCATATCCATGGTAGGGGTAAGTGGCAGTATGGGGCCTTTCTTCTGTGAATTCACGCTCAACGGCGATTTACTTCCTTCACAATATCCAAGCACATACGCGCATGAGATGGCTCATCTTCTTGGCATCACCAGCGAGGCTGAAGCTAACTTCTATGCCTATCAAGTATGCACTCGTTCGCAGGTCAAGGAGATTCGTTTCTGCGGATATTTCTCTGTTTTGGGACATGTGTTAGGCAATGCAAAAGGTTTACTATCGGAGGAAGAATACACTGAATTACTTGACCGCATACGCCCCGAAATTATTGATCTGGCTCGTAGCAATCAGGCATACTGGATGGCTATGTATAGTCCGCTCATCGGCAATATACAAGACTGGATTTACGATCTTTACCTGAAAGGCAACAAGATCGAAAGCGGTCGAAAAAACTATTCGGAAGTCGTTGGGCTGCTTATCTCCTATCGCGAATACAGCCTTCGTGCTCCTCATTCAACCATTATCAATTCAAAATAAATGACCATGCATACAAGAGAAGAAAAGATGGAAGCCTTTGGTCGCTTTCTGGATATACTCGACGAACTACGCGTTAAATGTCCGTGGGACCGTAAGCAGACCAACGAAAGCCTACGCCCCAACACCATTGAAGAGACCTATGAGCTTTGCGATGCTATTGTGAAGAACGATAAGCAAGAAATTTGTAAAGAGCTGGGCGATGTATTGCTACACGTGGCATTCTATGCCAAAATAGGCTCGGAAACAGGCGATTTTGATATCAAAGATGTTTGCGACAAGCTATGCGATAAACTGATCTTCCGCCATCCCCATGTATTTGGCGATGTAGAAGCGGAAACAGCCGGACAGGTTTCGCAAAACTGGGAGCAACTCAAGCAAAAAGAAAAGGGAGGAAATAAAACCGTACTGAGTGGTGTGCCTGCTGCATTGCCTACCTTAATCAAGGCCTATCGCATACAAGACAAGGCGCGCAACGTAGGCTTCGACTGGGACGAAAAAGAGCAAGTATGGGATAAGGTTCGCGAAGAGTTCGCCGAACTACAAACAGAAATAAACCGACTCGACAAAGACAAGGCCGAAGCTGAATTTGGCGATCTCTTTTTCAGTATCATCAATGCGGCTCGCTTGTATGGTATTAACCCCGACAATGCACTCGAACGCACCAATCAGAAGTTTATCCGCCGTTTTAACTATGTTGAAGAACAATCTCTCAATGCCGGAAAAAGCCTGAAAGAGATGACACTCGAAGAGATGGATACCTTCTGGAATGAAGCCAAGAGACAAGGATTATAATAAAATTAAGTTCATATACCCACTAAAAGCACAAAGCGATTAATGGGTATATGAACCTATTTCTATCAGAGTTTTTCCAGCTTTTTCAGATCAATATCGGGCATCTTTCCCGATGCTGTCCGTTCAAACTTACTTCTCAATTGAGTAGCTCCATCAAAGAACCCTCCCATCTTCAGGTAAAACGCAGACTGATCGGAGGTAAGTCCTCCTTGATAGTCCAATCGTACTCCCGCAGCCGCCGTGGCATCATACGTAAAGGTAGCTTGATCGATACGTCGCCATACTCCATCCGTACCCAATGCCCATTGATTCGTGAACTCGACTTGCCGGGTTAGATAACCTTGTTCGGGACTAAAGTTTTCAAGAAACGAATGTGCTCGTTTATACCAAGTATCGGTTTTAGGTCGTAAGAAACTTGCCACCAATTTCCATTGCTCTTCTTCTGTGGCAAAAAAGTAAGCGGTATATACCGTATTACCTTTCCCATCGGGACGAATGTGCATCAGAAACTTATACGTTTCTCCTGCCTTCCACGGGTATTTCAAGTAGCTCTGTCCACCCGACCCTTCATTGCCAAACTCTCCGATATGAACTCCTTCTCCGCGTCTTAACAACTTAATTCGATCAGATTCGGGTATTAACTTCGGGTCTTGCGTATCAAACGGACTCCATACCGAGAATAAGATTCTACGCTCTGTCGGAGAGTTAAACTGCATACCGAAGTATCCCTCACCAAAACCAGCAGCCATGTAGTAGCTGTGCATTATTTCACCCTCTTTAGGTACTCTAATTTCGTTGTAAAACCACTCAGTATTCTGTTCGGGCAAGGCATAAGCTAAGTGCACCGATGGACCTCTCCTCCCCCAATAGTCAGCAAAATCATGCACATAACTGATCTTTCCTTTTGCACCCTCAATAACCAAATCGGTAATTTCGCCAAAAGTTTCACCACTCTTTTTTATACCACTGATATCAATTCGTACGTAACCGGGAGCATTTACTTTAATTTCGCCAACAGGTATGAGTGAGAAATCAGACGAGGCAAGATTTACTTTCATTTTTTTCTTCCCATAGTTTACGCTTACTACCGATTGCCCTTTTGCTTGAAGCGATAACTTCAATACCTCAGGTTTACTGAGGCAGAAATACACGCTAACCATCGAAGTTCTCTCTTTCCAGTGGGTAAGCCCTGCTTCTGTAATCCGAGCTCCCTCCGGTTGGGAAGTAACATAAGCATTACCGCTCAGTTTTACGTTTACATCCCCCCCCCATACCTGAAGGGTGAATATCATAGTCACTAATACGAACAAAAAACGATTCACTTTCATAGTAATTTGTGTTTTATTTTAATATTGCTTGAATTCTCTTTCCATCAGCCTGGACAGCATACACCTGAATAGCCTCAAGTGATATTTGGGAAGGAACTTCAAAGGAAAGAAAATTAGAGAAGAATAACAACTCTGCTCCTCTTTTTATTTCAAAAGCAACCGCTTCATCACCACCCGATACGGTAATACGTTGTCCTGACCGAGTATAGTTAACCGTTTTGGTGATCGTTTGGTTATTTTTAAATTGGGTATAATGTCCAACATCTCCCACTTTGTAGTTTTCAATTCCCACATCACCATTTTTACGATCTTCTAGATAATAGAAAGCATGTTTGGCCTTGGGAAACTGTGCCATATACGACTTGGCTTCATTGATCATCGTCTGTGTCACATTATACCTCCATGTGCCATACTGCTCAATCGTCACATTATTTACAGGAATAAAGAATCCCCACATTTCAAAGAAATCAGTCAAATTTTCATTCGCGGCTTTACTTGCCATTTTAGCAAATAACAGTTGCCCTGCACCGGGATCAGACTCCGATATCCGATTATCTCTCAATAGCTTAAATAGTTTTTGCCAGAAATCAGCTTTATATCCACAACGATGGTAGTAGTTCCACAACTGCCAGTTCATGCGCATATGTAGCTCCGTATCTTCATTTTGATGAGTGGACGAACCCATATCAAACCATGCTTGTTTTTCTATAAGTCGAGCCGTAGCTAATGCACTCAACTCAGTACCACGCGAACAGTACTTACCGAGCTTATACAAAACGTAATTAGAGAACAAGTTGTTGGACGATTCAGTTGAACTGGGCCAATTAATAGCCTTCTGATGAATATGTCCAATCTCGTGCGACGGTCCCCAAGCATTATCTTTAGCCGCCATTACATTGTCATATAATAAAATATTATTCAGATACGTATATACAAACCCGATACGATAATCTGAGGCCCACATATAGCCATCTTCGGGTGAAATGGCAAAAATATGGTTGTTCACCTGGGACGGACGAACATTATCAATCCCCATCAGTTCTTGCTGCCAACCAATTATGTTGTCCCACAGATGAATGGCCGAGAGAATGTTACGAGGCAGGTATTCGCGCATTTTTGATAAATGGAAGTAGAACATTATTTTCTCTCCACGCACACAGAAATATTTATATGTAGCTTTCGAGAGCAAATCGGCATATACTTCGTCCGTCTTATCCTGTTTTAAATCGAAAAACCCATTCACCTTACCACTATTAAGAGGGATGTGAACACGGATAGGTTGCATATTTTCGACTGTTGGGGTAGTGTACATAATAAAGAGCATACCTGTTCGCCGAACTCCTATTTTATTTACTCCCTCATTCAAGAAATACATATCTCCACTGGGTTCAACAGCAGGTATTACCTGTAAAGAGACTGTTTGTCCGTGCGTGTCACCCACTAAGACAATAATCGAATCGCCCGCTTGAGCATAAATACCGGTTGGATTATCTAAATTACCATATCGTTTAGTCATCAGTTTTTCGGCCCATACTTCCACATCGCTATAGGCTTGATAATCTTGTATGCGAAACTTCTTCTCCCAGGCATCATAGGTTCCGTTCTTAAGTTGTATCGCCACATGCGCGAAATATCCGGGCAGTGCATTGATCTGTTCGGAAGTAATCCCCGACTTAAGCTCAGAACAAGTGATATCGGTAAACACGGTCAACAGTTTAGTATCCAACTCTTTCGATGTATTTTTACGAAAAAACTCCATCTCATCACAACTCACAAAATCTCCTGCACCACTTTTTACAGCGAATTTTATTTTTGTCACCTTCTTCAATGTCGAAGCAAATACTACTTTACTGGATGCATTTTGTTTTTTAAAGTCGAACGAACCATACAATTTATATTCCGGATTCTCTTCCGTAGCAGTATAAACATCCAATTCTCCAAAATTACCATTACCGCTACGCGTATGATAAATAAAGTAATCCATATCGTTGGTTCCATCGAAGAAGTATTCGAGTGTTAAGGGAAATGTAGCAGGCTGATTCCAAATAGAATGGTATGGGTTACCACTACCGATCTTATCGTCGAACGTATTTTCAATTCCCTGACCAGGCTGATGTTCGCTATCCTTTCCTGAAATCGGCTTTATCTTTACGTCTCCCTCCAATACAACATCTGATGTATCAGACTTTTTTGCCTTCTGAATTACCGTACAAGTAGCCATTACTTTCGGCTCTTTTACAGCAGTATAGGTTAATATAGCCGTACGGGCTTCGTACGTAGTATTAGCAGATACCTCATAGGTATATTCTTTGTCCACTAATGCCCGTGTACGTGGTATTGTTGTTAGCCACTCTGTCGATTCCGATTGTGTAATAGTATATTCCACATTAGACGTTACTGTGATTTGCAACACCCCTCCTGTCGATTCTACCGTAGCCTCACTTTTAACCAGAATAGCCGGACCATAACCCAATTGACGTACTTGAATGATATAATTCTTAACAGAAGACTTTACTTCTATCTCAGCGGTACGCACCTCGGGCTCTTCGCTTGCTTGAATAACTATTTTCACGGCTGGTTTAGAACCCGTAAGGTCTTTCGCAACCAAACACCACGATTGAGTAGATGACACACTCCAACCAGCCGGTTCAAGATTGGTGGATATAGGAATCAATACCGACGCCTGCTCTTTGGTAAAATCTTTTTGCAAAAACTCCTCACTTATTTCAAACGACAGTTTTGCTACTCCCTCTTGTTCATTATCACTGCAAGCCATTGCCCAAATAGACATGACTGCCACAAAAAATACGAAACAAACATTTCTCATCTTAGGATATTATTATAAGGTTGAATATAAGCAGAGGGGAAGAACATACTGTCACATACGCTTCCCCTCCTTTTATCTGTTAGTCCTTTCTTAGTGAATATTCACTTAATCTATAAAAGCAAAGACTTAATTTACCGATAGTTTCAATTCTGCAAATGCGAAACTATTTCCGTTAGGGGTTTTCTCCACACTGATTCTTAATACCTTAAAAGGTTTACCGACCAATACCGGTGATTTATACTTCTGACCAGCCGCGGCAGGCAAATTTTCGCTAAGAGTCGTAATCTTTTTAAAGGTAACACCGTCCATACTACCATAGATGCTGATCAGTTGCGGCGTTCCATTGTTATTATTGTGACGGGTTTGATATTCAAGGATAAATGCAGTACTCTCTTTCGACAATCTCACATCAATGTGATGTGGCAATGGATGTGTTCCACTCCAATTACTATGATAATATGTATCTGCCTTACCATCAATCATCTCAGCAATCGATCCTTCATTGGTTGGATCGGGGAAAATACCAATCATACTCTCTTTGAGAGCTACCTGGCTCAGTTTGCTTTCATTTGGCACGTAGGAGACGCCAAATAAACAGGTGTTCTTGGTGACATCGACCACGAATGTAGGATGTGAACAGTTATTCAATTGCAGCGGAAGTACGTAGTTTCCATAGATTAAACCACTACGATTGATGTTAATAGTTAGTTCACTGGATGCTCCTCCGGGTTCAAAAGCAACCACACCATCTTTGTTCATGGTATAAGCAGCCGAAGGTAAAAGTGCATAGTCTACCTCATTCTCTTTATTATAAGCATCGAGTAGCGTCTCATTAATACCTACCGTACAGTTGAAACTCCATTTGTTCTCCAATGGTAGCACCAATGGCAGAGCGAGTGAGATTTGTGCAGCGCCTTCGTCCGAAACAGTATTCATCTGATAACCGGTTTTAGCGAAATAGACTTTCGGAACCACTACCTTGGGCTTGATAAATACGACATTTTTTCGAGCATTTATAGAATCGGGCGAACCGTACATCTCGAATGGAATCACATACGTACTCTCCGAAGGCTCTAATTTATCAATCTCGGTAGTTATCAAACTCACTTTCATATTCTTATACGTTTCGCTGCTCGCGAACTGTAATTTATCACTTTGAAAGGTATAGCAGTTGGTCGGTATCTCCTTATATGTGGTGCCATGTTCGGCATTATAAACCGCCAAGGAGGCCTGATCCATGACTCCCACACTGACATCGGTAATTGCACTCAAATCACTTCCGGCCTTATTTACAATAATGGTATAATCCGTATTCTCGCCTGTTTTGTAAAGTGTCAACGGAACCTCACCACTGTTTTTAAAATAAATAATAGTGCTAAAGTCTTCTAAAAATTCACCTTTACTATCTTCACAGCTAGCCTGCGTTAACAAGAGCATCGCGGCCAGCCCTATAAATAATCTATTTTTTCTCATAAAACTATTTCTTTTTTACAATGTGAAACATTCTTTCTGTATGCACTCACAATTACCAACCGTAGTTCTGAGTCAACAACTTATTGCGGTCTAGTTCGCGTTGTGCAAACGGATGCAAATAGTGATTCTTTTTGAATACACGCGTCTCGACAGCAGTTCTTTTCCAGTAGTCTTTCGGAGTATCCAGTCCACTCATTCCTTTATCTAATGGGCAGTTCGTATCCATACCATACATTGGCCCATTATCAGTTTGCTCAGCAATCATCCAGGTACGAGTATCAAAATAGCGATGTCTTTCGAAAGTAAGCTCAATACGGCGTTCTTTGCGACAAAGTTCAATAAGTTCATCGGTACTAGCTTGGGGATATACTTTCGTAATAGGTTCAAGTCCGGCACGATCACGCAAGTCGGCCCAACTATCCATCGCCAACTTCTCATAACCACCTGGTAAAGCCACTCCATGTTTCTTACACTCCAAAACTGATTCGATGAAATTCAAATATATTTCGCCTAAACGAAACAAAGGGAAAGTGATGTTGCCCCAATTGCCCTCGGCAGAATTGAGCATATGATCATAGAAACGATTACATAAATAACCTGTTTTGGCATAGTCGTGCGATTTGTTACCATTTCCACCTTTTGCAAATGATATTTTAGTAGCCGAAGGGCCGTGAAGAAATTTGTTACCACCAAAGAATACTGATACATAGAAACGAGGTTCCCGATCTTTATACATATTAGGTGATTCAATCTGAAAATTATTATGTTTACTCCAACCTTTGGCCGGATAAGTCCATTTAGACATAGTTAACTCTTCCTCTTCGTAACCCGCAGCTCTGTCCAACATAGGATTACCCTGTTTATCATATCCAATGATAGGATAGCGTCCATTACTCATAGCATAGGCGTCCACTTGCTGTTGTGTGGGACCTACTGCACCATAAGCCGTCCCGGCAACACCGGTGGGTACAGTACCCACACCCCAATTATACAGCCCGTTGTATCTGTCGGTCCATATTAATTCACTGTTCCATGTTTTGTGTGTAATTCCGTAATAATCTTCATACGGATCACCATTGCCTGCACGATAGAGCTTATAGGTTCCTTGGTCCATCAGTATCTTAGCCGCATCGGCAGCCTGTAACCACTTATTAGCATTATACTGTTGAGGAAACAAATTAGCACCCGATAAATCGGGATAACCGGGTGTAACAGGGTTTTTCACATCCGAGTATAGCTTATTGCCATTGAAAAGATCGCGTGCCGAATAAAGCTTCAACCGTGAAATTACTGCATAGCAAGTACCTTTCGTAGCAAGTCCATATTTAGAGGGTTCCAATGCATCCTGCGAAAGAATCACATTGCTATTGATGCATTCGTTCATTTCACTCACAACGTAATCAACGCACTGTTCCCATGTATTTCGAGGACGTTGCAATGATTCGGTTGTAGCCGAAAAGTCGAGTAGTTCATCACCAAGTAGAAATACGGGACCATAATCGCGCATCATCAAGAAATAGTAGTAAGCACGAGCAAAGCGAGTCTGCCACTTCCATTCGGCTAGTTGAGCCTTAGTGATCAATGGATCCGAACAACGATCTACGTTCTGCATAAAAATATTGCATTCTCGAATACCTTTGTAAAAAGCATCCATTCTATAATAAGGAATCAATGAAGCGTTCCACGAACCAAAGTTCATATAGCGATAAGCGCGGTCATAAGCCACAGTGGCTTCGTCCGAAGCTCCCAAGTAAGGATCTTTATCACCCACAAACGTTCCATTATCATTGGGTAGAAACGACATCGTATTCAACCAATACTTTTCAGTTGTGTACCGCGATTCCCATATTTTCTCGAAGGTTAGCTTTTCGTCCTCCTGCCGATCGAGAAAATCGTCGCAAGAAGTAAAGGTCATTGCAGCAGTAGCCAGCAAGATGCAAAGAGTTTTTATAGAATATTTCATAATAACGTAGTTAAAGGATTTAGAAATTAGCATTAAGACCAATAGTCATCACTCTATTCAACGGGTAACCGGAACCATCTGCATTTCCTTTTTCAGGATCCCACAATTTAAATCCGCTAAATGTAAGCAAATTGGTACCTGCCAGATAGAATCGAAGTGACTTGATAAACGTTCTGTTCATTAATGCCTTTGGCATCGTGTAGCCTACTTCAAAATTCTTCAATCTCATGAATGAGCCATCACGAAGCCACCAGCTGGAAGTCTTACTATTATTTGATGCACCTGCCCCACCCGATTTACTTAAACGTGGATAAATCGCATTTGCATTTTGTTCATCCGTATGGGTAGACATCCATACATGCTTATACACATCTTCGTTAATCGCCGCACGCTCCATATTCCCCGAAGAGAATGGTGAAGTAACAGAAGAACCTCCTACAAAAAAGCTATTGTGACCCACTCCTTGAAAGAATACATTCACATCCCAGTTCTTCCATTGTGCCGTAGCACCAAATCCGTACGTAATTTCGGGCAAGTTAGTGTATCCGATAGCCACCATGTCCTGATCGTTGACGATACCATCACCATTGACATCCTGATACTTGATATCACCTACCCGGTATTCTCCATAGTTCTGCACCGGGCTGTTATCAATTTCTTCTTGACTCTTGAACAATCCGAGTGCGATCAATCCGAAGGGTTGCAATTGTCCGTTGGATCCAAACGACTTTCCTATTTTATTTTGGTATTTGTATGCCCAGTCCGGCTCGTCGTTATCCAACAGTTTGTTACGATTATAGGTAACGTTGGCTCTTGCCGTAATGAACACCTTTCCTACTTGTTGCGCATATTCCACATTTCCGTCTAGACCTTGATTGAGTGTTCTACCAATATTCACGTAAGGGATCGTAGATACACCCACAATAGCAGGAAGTCCGGCACGTTGTAAGAAGATGCCTGAACGCTCTTCACGGAAATAATCGGCCTGAACTTTTACTTTATTAAACAAGGAGAATTCAATACCCGCATTGATTTTAAGTGCTTCTTCCCAAGAGGCGCTCAAGTTTTCGACCTCACCTATCCGTATACCGCTACCGCCATTGCCACCATTTTCACCGTAATTCCAGCTACCACTGCTTACAATGGATGACTCGTATACCCATCGGCGTTGTCCACCGATATCATCGTTACCCACTTTACCATACGAGGCCTTGATTTTGAGCATATCCATCACCTTGGTAGCAGGTTCAAACCATTTTTCGTTCGAAACCATCCAACCGGCAGCCACAGCAGGAAAGAATCCAAAACGGTGTCCGCGAGCAAAGTTTTCAGAACCATTATATCCCATATTTACCTCAGCAAAGTAAGTATCTTTAAAGGCATACGTCACACGCCCTGCAACACCTTGATTTTTATAAGGTAATGCACTGTTACCATCGCCAGCTTGGGTCTTGGTATGTATCTTCTGATTGTATAGAACCAAGGCACCCACACGATGTATATCTCCGAACAGATGGGTATAATTAAGCGATCCTTCCAAGTAGCGTGTCATCGTTCCATCACGACCAATGCTAAAGCTCAACTCATTATTACCCGTATGCACTGGATCCCAAATACCGTCGCCATTGTTGTCATCATAGGTCAAACCACCTTGTTCATCACGACCACGTGCATGATAAAAAGTAGGAATTTTAGCACGACGCTGTGCAGTCGTATTCCATGCATCCCAAGAAAACTTTAAATTGGCTGTAAGTCCATCCAAAGGTGCCCATAGTTTACCAATATCTTGGGTTAAACCGATCAGTGCTTGTGCAGAGTTCCAGAACTGCTCGCGATAACCTGAGTGTACAAGCATGTTCCAAGGATTGAAACCCGAGTCGGTAGAAGGACCCGAAAGCATTCCATCCGAATACTGAAGCGGGAAAGCATTAGGCGAAGTAGCAAAGGTATATCCCCAAATTTCGCCATCATTATCTCCAAAGCCGGGACCAAATGACTTTTCGTAGATATTAGCCAAATTCACATTCAGCAAGGTCGACTTGGTTAAATTGATATCTACATTGGCACGAAAGTTAAACTTATTGTAATTAATCGAGGAATCGTATCCATAGATATTTCCGGCATTCTTAAAGATAGAACTTTCGTTATAGAACGAACCCGACACATAGTATTTCACTAAATCGCCACCACCCGTCACACTGAGGTTTACACGCTGATTCTCTGCCATATTATTAAACATCGAATCGAACCAATCCACATTAGGATAAAGATCGGGATCGCTTCCATCGCGATATTTTTGTATTTCATCGGCTGTATAATACTCTTTACCAATAGATTCGTTATACATTTCAGCCCATTGAGCAGAGTTAGACATTTTGGGTTTTTTAGTAGGACTGGTAAATCCAAATTCAGAACGAACATTGATTGCAGGTTTTCCCTCTTTACCCTTCTTTGTGGTAATCAAGATAACTCCATTGGCACCACGCACACCGTACACCGCCGATGCCGAAGCATCTTTCAAAATAGAGAAAGCAGCTATATCATCGGTATCCACCAAGTCGAGGTCACGTTCAATACCATCTACAAGCACCAAAGGTGTGGAAGAACCTTTGAACGATGATACACCGCGAATAAAGAAATCGGCAGCACCTCCTTTACCCGGTTCGCCCGAACGGGTCATAGCAACGACACCTGCCAGTTGACCCGAAAGTACAGTTGAAATAGAAGATCCCGGAATGGTGAGTTTGCCCACATCAAGAGTCGAAATAGCACCGACTACACTCTCCTTCTTTTGGCTACCATAACCCACCACCACTACTTCATCCAACACTTCCGTGTCAGGATCGAGTGTTACGTTGAGTTCTCGACCTTCTCCTACAGCTACTTCTTTCTTTTTGTAACCAATATACGAAAATTCAAGAGCACCACCTACCCCTTCAATATGAATAGTATACTTACCATTCACATCGGTGATAGCACCCGTCGAACTGTTTTTTAGCCACACATTCGCACCAATAATGGGTTCGTTATTATCCGAACCAATAACGATACCGGTTATAGTCCTTTTTTTGGCTTGCTGAACCTTAGGCTGGGTGGTTTTGTTCGTTTTCAAAAGAATTTCCTTGTCTTTCACGACATAGTCCATATCACTGCCTTTAAATACTTCGCGCAATACTTCATCAATCGTTCCATGACAATCAATATTTTTTTTGCTTGTGTTATCAATATCACTGGCTTTAAAAAAGAAAGTATAGCCACTTGCCTTTTCTATCATTTCAATAGCCTGCTTCATAGTAACAGACTGCCCCTTAATTACTATTGTCCCCTGTGCTGCACTTACTGCAACCGGAAACAGCAATAGCACCAGAATGGTACACCTGAGGTACCAACATTTTAGAAATAAGATTTTCATGTTTTTTATTGAATTAATAAAAGGTTAATTATCAAATTACAAAGGCTGTATTTTGATCAAAATAATAAATTAGATAATAGTCCTGTAAGAACTTATCGATACTTATCTCTTTAAGAATTTATTAATCAATTTATTAACCGATATTAAAATTTGAAAAAGATGAATGAAACTTAGAAAAAGATGAAACAATTATGGAAAACATCACTAATAAAACTTTTCCGATAAGTTCTTACAGAACTTACCAAATATAATAGCAGGCCTAGTATTGTTTAATTTTAATACAATGTTATATATTTATCCGACTCCTTCCGTTTCAGATCAAACGTGAAGCAAACCTTATCCAAAATATCTTCTAAAGGCTCCCCCTTGCGAATAACTCCCGAGAACTTTGATTTCTCATAGTCTGCATTTTTCAATACAATATCAATTTTATAAGTCCGATTTAAGAAACTAATCAATTCCCCCAACGGCTTATCTACAAATCGATATTCTGAGCTCCGCCAATCGTATTCTACCGCATCTACACGGGTAAGCATCACATTCTTATTAACAGCATCATAAACGATCCGATCGGAGGGCTTCATTTCGACTGCTGTTTCTGATTCGGGAGGCGTGAATGCAACCTTACCACTGAATAAGATCACTTCAGCCTTCTTTTGCTCGGATTTAATAGTGAAAACAGTCCCTTTTACCTCCACACACGAACCGTTAAAATAAACTCGAAAAGGCGAAGAAGGCATCTTAACTACATCGAAAAAAGCTTCACCATCAAGCAGCACTCGTCTGTCTTCGCGAAAATCTTTTTTATAACGCAATGTCGTACCGGCATTCACCCAAACGGTTGAGCTATCGGGAAGTACCAACGCCATTTTACTATCCAGAGGTGCCGTTACCGTCATATATGAATCGGTCATAACATTCGCAATCCATAAACCAACCAATAATATGGCCACTGCAGCAGCAGTAGCAGTGCCAAATCGAATCAGACGGGTTTTATTTGTCGGTTTGGTAATTGGAGCGGCATTTTTCTCCCAGCAAACAGTGGTTATGTTTTTCCAGATTGCGTTCGAATCTACCTTCTCCAGAATATGTTTATCGGTATTTTCCTCCCATTGACGAGATAAAAGTTCTTTCATGGGCTGTTGCTCTGAAAGGTGAATCTTCTCGGAAGAATTAAGTCCCCGAACCAACATTTTCTTAATAAGTACTGCTATATTATCCATCTTTACGATATTTCATTTGGGTTGTATATAGTAAATACAAATCAAAGCATACCTCCCCCCCTCCCGATTCTCATTTTTTTTAATAAAAACAATAATTTCATCAAAGACTAATCGATATCAAATTATTTCCTTATTTTTGTACAGACAATTTGTAGTAAAAAGCACATAACACTTGAGTAAATCTAAATGGAAGAGAAAGCGATCATAGTGCAGTTAAAAGAAGGAAATCACGAGGCATTCGAGTGGATATACACAACCTATTGGAGCCAAGTGTACAATTTTTGCCGCCTATACATCAACTCTATTGAAGATACGAAAGAGATCGTTCAACAGGTTTTCGTGAAAATATGGGAAACGCGTGCGTTTATTAAAGAAGAGGAAAATTTTAAGGGATTTCTGTTTATTATTACCCGAAACATCATTTTCAACCAGTCAAAGAAAAAGTTTAATGAAGACTTTTATAAATTGTCCGTACTAAATGCATATAGCTCGTCGGATATACAAACAGAGCATGGCATAGAAGAGGAGATAGAAGTAGCGCAACTAAGCGAGTATATCAACCAACTAATCGACAGCCTACCACCTAGGCAAAAAGAAGTCTTTCTGCTAAGCCGAAAATCACACCTTAGCTATAAAGAAATTTCGACCCGTCTAAATATTAGTGAGAAGACGGTAGAACACTACATTTCCAAAGCTATAAAATACCTGCGACAGAACATACAACTGATACTGATTTTTCTTGCTTGCTGAATATGGAATTTAACAATGTTAATAATTTCAATCACTGCACCTATTCTCTTATGCAAAAGTATATAGTTTTGGTATACAAGAGTACGTATTGATAGGGATCAAAACTACCTATTTAACACACTCTTAAAATAGTTCTTTTTCAAGCCAAGAAAAGCATATATATAGATATATTTAAAAAAGGAAATATACTACTGATATACAGACTCTTGAAAACAATTCATTGATACTCCCAAAGGCTCATATTTTCTTCTTTCTTTCATGTGATTCTTCACCCCAATAGAACGATACTTATCTATTTCTTAACTTCACTCCCCCAGAAAACAGTTATCCGGGTATTATAAATGCTTTTCATTCGGCTATATACAGCTTTCTCAAAAGTACTGAAATACCTTATACTATTTTACAGCAAAAAGCCACCATCCGCTAAACGAATGGTGGCTTTTATCTTTTTATTTCTTATTCTTTATTTGCGAGGACGTGCTCCGTCGTGCTTCCGGTTTACTCCTTTGAGCAGCTCACGGTGAAAATGCATCTCGGCACGCTGAACCATATAAATCTTCTTACTGGACAATATCTTTTTAAATTTCTCAAAATAAGACTTCTCCAACTGATCCGAAGCAATACGGGTATCATACACTTTCTCCAGAATCTTATTGTATTCGGCTTCTGTTGTATCTTCGTTTCTGCCTTTACGAATCAGGCTCCAGGCCTCATCGTTGAGTTGCTTCTTTTGGTCTTGAAGTTCAAAATATATGGGAAAGAATTTGGCTGCCTCTTCCTTTGTTAGCGCTGCTTTCTCTGTAATGAATGCTTGTTGTTTGGCTCTAAATTCCTCGGGGGATAGTCGTTGATCGCATCGTTCAACTGCATGTAGCAATGGTAAGAAGCTCACAACCATTAATAACAGAATAATTACCTTTTTCATTTTTCTACAATCAATTAATATTTTACTTATTCGTCGCCTGCGTCGCTGAGATAAACATACAATGAATAATCATCCATCATCGAAGCATCGAGTGCCGTATTGATATATTGGTCAGACACATTGGTCGTATCAGTTATTTCGGAGGCGATGACTGAATCAGTATCTGGTTGGCGATTGGCGGTTGCCACACGAATAATCAATGCCGCTCCAATAAACATTGCCGCCATATATGCCCAAGGCTTCACTTTATCCCAAAGAGTCACTTTATGTGTCTCAAAAGTTGCCTTTTCGCGTTCGGGAAGTTTATTCATAACCTCTGAAGTCAGGTTATCGAAATAACCTTCGGGTACTTTAAAGGAATTTCCTGCTCCTGCTTTTCGCAATATGTTATCGTCTTCTTTCATATTTCTTCTCCTCTCTTTGTTCTTAGACATTTAATGATAGAAAAGGTTTAATCGATTGATTCTAAAAACTTCTCTATTTTCTTCACAGCATGATGATAAGAGGCCTTAAGTGCTCCTACCGAGGTATTGAGTATCTCGGACATCTCTTCATATTTCATTTCCTGGTAATATTTCAAGTTGAATACCATACGCTGTTTTTCGGGCAGTGTAAGCAATGCCTTCTGCAAGGCCAGTTGAATCTGATCGCCCGAGAAGTAAGTATCACTCTCGAGTTTGTCGATCACGGTTGCTTCGGGAGCGTCCATAGCCAGTGTATTTGTTGCCCGTTGTTTATTCAAGAATGTAATACACTCATTCATAGCAATACGATAGAGCCAGGTAGATATCTTAGATTCTGCCCGAAAGTAATCGATATTGGTCCATGCTTTGATAAATGTATTCTGAAGAAGGTCGTTGGCGTCATCGTGCGAAAGCACCATCCGACGGATTTGCCAGTATAGTTGCTCGCCATATTGTGCAACAATCCTTTCAAATCCTTTTCGCAGTGTGTCTTCTTCTTGCAAAAGTGCCAGAACCTCGCGTTCATTATATGGATTCATAAATTCATTCGTATATTATTCTGTACAAATATAATGCGTTCTACGCTATTATACAAACTTTGCTCCTGAAAGTTCTCAGAGACTGATACATAGGTTTTCATGGGCTAGAATGGTCGGTTCGAAAACGGCTTTGGCTTCTTCGAGCAATACTTGCTCATCCTCGTAGCGAGCCGAAAAGTGTCCGATTACCAATTGCTTAACATCTGCATCGAGAGCTATTTGTGCTGCTTGCCGGGCCGTAGTATGACATGTTTCCTGTGCACGCGCCAACTCGCTTTCGGCAAAAGTCGCTTCGTGAAACAAAAGATCGACCCCGCTTACTTGCGGCACAATTTGTTTGCGGTAGATTGTATCGGAGCAGTATGCATAACGCCGGGGAGGAGCTGCCTGATAGGTGAGCACGCTATTGGCTATCACCTCGCCTTCGGGGGTTGTGTAGTCGCAACCGTTCTTGATCCGGTTCAATTCGTACACAGGTACCTGATAGTAATCAATTTGATCGCGAATGATGTGATTAGGACCTTGCTTCTCTGAGAAAAGGAAACCACAACAAGGTATGCGATGCTTCAGGGGAATGGTGGTGACGGTCAGCGAACGATCTTCGTAAACAAGAGTCGGCTGCTTTGTCTCGAATTCGTGAAAGATGACCTGATACTTCAGCGTTTTACAAAAGAAGGCGAGCATCGGGGCAAACAGCTCTTCAAGCCCCTTGGGTGAGTGTATATGCAGTTCGGCCGTGCGACCCAATAACCCGAAGGTAGAGATAAGTCCGGGCAAACCAAAACAGTGATCGCCGTGAAGATGCGAGATAAAGATGTGATTCAGTCGAGAGAACTTCAGCTTCGATCTGCGCAGTTGCATCTGTGCTCCCTCGCCACAATCGATCATAAAAAGTTTATCGCGCATATTCACCACTTGCGAAGTAGCAAAGTGGCGTGTGGTAGGCAGCGCAGAACCACAGCCCAGGATATGTAATTCGAATTTCTCCATAACAGGCGCAAAGATAAAGAAAAAAGGGTATCCGTTGCCAGATACCCTTCTTTTATATAGAAATAATAAGATTACTTCTTACCTTCTAACTGTTCTTTCAAAGCAGCTAGAGCGTCGAAATCGCCCAAAGTTGTAGAAGCAGCTTGGTTTTGAATAGCAGGAGCCGATTCGCTTCTGTTATTGTTGCTGTTTCCGCCCTTCTTAGCATTTGAAGCAGCTTTCTTCTCTGCTCTCTCTTCTGCCTTAGCAACATCTTCGAAAATACGGCTGTGAGAAAGGATGATTCTCTTAGCGTCTTTGTTGAACTCGATTACCTTGAACTCAAGTTTCTCGTCCATCTGAGCTTGTGAGCCATCTTCTTTTACCAAATGTTTTGGAGTAGCGAAACCTTCAACACCGTAAGGAAGAGCTACAACAGCACCCTTATCCAACATTTCGATGATGGTACCTTCGTGTACCGAACCTACTGTAAATACAGTTTCGAATACATCCCAAGGATTCTCTTCAAGTTGTTTGTGGCCTAAGCTCAAACGACGGTTGTCTTTGTCGATCTCCAATACCTGTACTTCGATGTCTGCACCAATCTGAGTAAATTCAGAAGGATGTTTCACTTTCTTAGTCCAAGAAAGGTCAGAGATATGGATCAATCCGTCAACACCTTCTTCGATTTCTACGAATACACCGAAGTTAGTGAAGTTACGCACCTTAGCAGTGTGCTTAGAAGCTACTGGATATTTTTGTTCGATAGATTCCCATGGGTCTTGTTTCAATTGCTTGATACCCAAAGACATCTTACGCTCTTCGCGGTCCAAAGTCAAGACTACAGCCTCTACATCGTCGCCCACCTTCATGAAGTCTTGAGCTGAACGCAAGTGTTGTGACCAAGACATTTCTGAAACGTGGATCAAACCTTCTACACCAGGAGCAATTTCGATGAATGCACCGTAGTCAGCCATAACCACTACTTTACCCTTCACCTTGTCACCTACCTGAAGTTCAGCGCTCAATGCATCCCATGGGTGAGGAGTCAACTGTTTCAAGCCTAATGCAATACGTTTCTTCTCGTCGTCGAAATCAAGGATTACAACGTTCAACTTCTGATCAAGTTCAACTACCTCTTTCGGATCGCTTACGCGGCCCCAAGAAAGGTCAGTGATGTGGATCAAACCGTCTACGCCGCCCAAGTCGATGAATACACCGTAAGAAGTGATGTTCTTAACAGTACCTTCGAGTACTTGACCTTTTTCGAGCTTGCCGATAATTTCTTTCTTCTGTTGTTCCAACTCAGCTTCGATAAGTGCTTTGTGAGATACAACAACGTTTTTGAACTCTTGGTTGATTTTTACTACCTTGAATTCCATTGTCTTTCCAACGAATACATCGTAATCGCGGATAGGTTTCACGTCGATCTGAGAACCTGGCAAGAAAGCTTCGATGCCAAATACGTCAACGATCATACCACCCTTAGTACGACATTTGATGAATCCCTTGATAATTTCTTCATTTTCCAGAGCAGCATTAACGCGATCCCATGAGCGAGTAGCGCGAGCTTTTCTGTGTGACAGTACCAACTGTCCTTTTTTGTCTTCCTGATTTTCGATATACACCTCTACAGTGTCACCTACAGTCAATTCAGGATTGTAGCGGAACTCATTCAAAGGAATGATACCGTCTGATTTGAAACCGATGTTCACCACAACTTCACGTTTGTTCATTGCGATAACAACGCCGTCAACAACCTCGCGATCGCTAACTTTGTTAAGCGTACCGTCGTAAGCTTTTTCTAGATCTTCGTGGCTAGCGCTTGTGAAAGACTCGCCATGTTCGTAGGCATCCCAGTTGAAATCTTCAACAGGAGCGATGTTCTTTAAATTTTCCATTAATAATTTGTTTTGTGATCTTTAATTAAATAAGACATTATATTGATTCTATAAATCGGGCGCAAAGATAACGTTATTTTCCGGACTGACAAAAAGATATAATAAAAAAGATTGGGGAATTATGGAAGGGATAACTCACTGCAAATAGTTGACTTATCGGTTAAAGAGCTCGAACGTAAACTTACAACCAATACCGGAGTATTTGAAGTTTTCGCTGCCTACAAATACACCCACATCAAACACATGGGTACCGATGCCATAACCTACCTCAATATACGGATTGAGATGCGGAACACGCAGTGCACTAATGTAGAGTCGCTCGTTCTGAACATAGCGCGTGTATTTCATCAAATGACGGAGCATGAGGAAAGGAGCTTCGTAGGTAAAATGGGCGCGGACGTAATTGCGTGATGAGTTATACCAACGTCCGTCGAGCAGTTGAAAGACACCCCCGATTTCATCGTTCCACCCTACGGGCAGGTTGTTGCGGGTGAAGTTGGCAAAGTCGACAAAATAGAGTTCATCCGTATTGGTAAAGGCACCGAAACCTACCCGATAGTAGATATTGCGCATGAGCCCCAGGTGTTTCTTGTGCTGAAGATCGAACTCAACGCGTTCATATTGACCGTTACTACGAAAGACACCTTTGATGCCACGCTCCCAGTCGACCGAGAAAGTAGGAAAGTTAGAATGCAGGTTAATTTTCCGCTTTCCATTCATGTAGTAATACATATAAGGAGTCCACTCGATACGTACACGCGGTGCAAAGCTGATATAGGCACTCTTGATTTTGTCCATCACCTCGGGAGGGGGCAGTACGCCCGGTTTAGTAATGATCAGATTGGACGACTGCACAGGCGTTCGACGATGTGCCGATAAACCAACACTCAAGTCCAATCCGTTTACAATTTCAATGCTATGCCGCAAATTAAAGAACAAGTCGCGGAAATATTCCAGATGAATCTGATCAAAATTAAACAGACTATCGGGCATTGCCTTGAGTTCGTCGAGTACATCGCTACTATAAATACGGTTACCGTTACCAAAATTGACATGGATGGCACCGCGCTTCTGGGGCCAATAGTCGAAATCGGTATTTACCGACCAATAAAATTCCTTCCGGGTGAAGTTATACCCAAAACGCGGAACAATACGAAGTAGTTTGTCGCCGGCAAACAGACGATTGTACTTGAAATCCTGACGATACGACAATCCATTGCTACCACTGTAACTTAGTAAAAGAGGATTGATAATGGGCGAAAACCTCACTGTACCAATACTCGAAAGGTTTACATTATAATCACTGATCAGAAAATCACCAATCTCTCCCCAAAACACACGTCTTTTAGAAGGTGGTTTTACGGTAACGGTATCTCGACGCAGTGCGTGGTCTACATATAATTTCCGTTCTACCGTGGTCAATTCTATCGGGCGGATAGAATCGAAAAAAGCACTGTCTCTACGATATGCATTCGTATCGCACTCTAAGGTGTACGACTCGGTGAGATCATAGTTGTTCTTCCCTTTCAGGTGTTTCTTTTTTTCTTGTAGAGCAATGGAGTCGTAATTCAAAGAGGCTAAATAACTACCATCAACCACATTGTTCATAAACTTAAAACGCATCTTAAATTGGTAATACACGGGCAGAAATTCATTTGATTCGCCCACCTTACCCATTTTTATGTAATTCTCGAACAGGATCAGTTCCGATCGCCCCGAAAACCTAATCTCACGTACACTGCATACATTCGCACTGATCACCATATATCCGCCAACGAGCTGGTCGCTCTTGCTCTTGGGTATGAAACGTATCTTGTATTGCACATCATTGGGCTCGCCCATGACCGAATCCAAACGATATTTATAGTATTTCTTTCCGTTTTTGGCAAGAGGAGACAACAACCGGTCATTGAGCAAGGTAGAGGAATATATATTGATATGAAAGTATTCGAGCATCTCTCTTTCAAGCCTACCACTACCGGGAAGGGTACCAATGCTCGCTTTGACTTTTTGGTCGTAAATACGGGGAGCAGTGTAGTGTAGGTCGCTCGACGATTCAGCGATGTATTCCCTCACCCCCTTTTGCAAACGAAACAAGGTAGGCAGGTAACGAAACATCAGGTTCTTCTTTTTGATATCGATCTTTCCTTTTATATAAAGTTCTGCACGATATTCTTTCACGATATTCTCATAGAAAGGAGCAAAATTCATGGCACAGGAAACAATCGAGTCGGCCAAAAGCTGATTCCGATAATAAGATTCGGACACGGAAGATGCTGTTCCCTTCACAGAAAAAGAGAATACAAGCATACAAACTATCCCAATCAGCTTCAACCGTTTCACATAGAATACTTTTATTAAATGGAAGCAAATATAAACAAAAACGATGAAAAGAACCGATTTCATGACAGATTAACATTGATTCACTTCAAAACGAAAGACAGACTGGTTTATAAAAAACATAAAAACAGAGAGTACCCCATAAAAAAATAGGGGTATTAGATAAAAAATAGCATTAAAAACGAAAAATACCCCATAAAAATAGATGGTATATCGCAAAAACAACTATTTTTGCACCCAATAACTGATAAAAGACAGAGAAGCATGTCAAAAATGAGATTTTTCGCATTACAGGAACTTTCCAACCGATGCCCGTTAGAGGTAAACAGTCCTTCCAACAAACTATCCGACTATTATGGTAGCCATGTATTCGACCGCAAAAAGATGCAGGAGTACCTTCCCAAAGAAGCCTTTAAGGCGGTAGTCAACGCCATCGAAAAGGGTGCACCCATTAGTAGAGAAATGGCAGACTTAATTGCTAACGGCATGAAAAGCTGGGCCAAGTCACTCAACGTAACTCATTATACGCACTGGTTTCAGCCCCTGACCGACGGAACTGCCGAAAAGCATGATGGATTTATCGAGTTTAGCGAAGACGGGGGAGTCATTGAACGATTCTCGGGAAAATTACTCATTCAACAAGAGCCAGACGCCTCTTCGTTTCCCAATGGAGGCATTCGCAATACATTCGAGGCGCGGGGTTACACCGCTTGGGATGTATCATCGCCTGCATTTGTGGTAGATAGTACCCTGTGTATACCTACTATATTTATTTCGTATACGGGCGAGGCACTCGACTATAAAACACCTTTGCTCAAGGCATTGGCAGCAGTCGACAAAGCAGCCACTGAGGTTTGTCAACTGTTCGACAAGAACATTACCCGCGTATTTACCAATCTGGGATGGGAACAGGAGTATTTTCTGGTAGACTCTTCCTTATATAATGCACGCCCCGACCTTTGCCTGACAGGACGCACATTGATGGGACACTCCTCGGCCAAGGATCAACAATTGGAAGATCACTACTTCGGATCGATCCCGCCGCGCGTTACCGCTTTTATGAAAGAACTCGAAATAGAGTGTCATAAACTGGGCATTCCTGCCAAGACACGTCACAACGAGGTTGCGCCCAACCAATTCGAGCTGGCTCCTATCTTCGAAAACGCCAACTTGGCCAACGACCACAATCAGTTGGTGATGGATTTAATGAAGCGCATTGCACGCAAACATCATTTCGCTGTACTGTTTCACGAAAAGCCTTATAGCGGCGTCAATGGTTCGGGCAAGCACAACAACTGGTCGCTGTGTACCGATACCGGTATCAACTTATTTGCTCCGGGCAAGAACCCCAAAGGAAACATGCTTTTCCTTACGTTCCTGGTCAACGTGCTGATGATGGTATACAAAAACCAAAACCTGCTACGTGCCTCGATCATGAGTGCAGGCAACAGTCACCGTCTGGGAGCCAACGAAGCACCTCCGGCCATTCTTTCTATCTTTCTGGGCAAGCAACTTTCGGCCACACTCGACGAGATTGTACGTCAGGTTGGCGACTCCAAGATGACTCCCGAAGAGAAAACAACCCTGAAGCTGGGCATCGGTCGTATCCCCGAGATACTCTTAGATACCACCGACCGCAACCGTACCTCTCCGTTTGCCTTTACCGGCAACCGCTTCGAGTTCCGTGCAGCCGGTTCCTCTTCCAATTGTGCCGCTGCCATGATAGCCATCAATGCAGCCATGGCCAATCAGTTGAACGAATTCCGAGTTTCGGTAGAGAAGTTGATGGAAGAGGGTATCAACAAAGACGAAGCCATCTTCCGTTTATTGAAAGAAACGATTCTGGCATCCGAAGCAATCCGCTTCGAAGGAGACGGTTACTCGGAGCAGTGGAAACAGGAAGCCGAACGTCGTGGACTTACGAATATCTGCCACGTGCCCGAAGCATTGATGCACTATGTCGACAATCAATCTAAATCGGTGCTGATCGGTGAGCGCATCTTCAATGACACCGAGCTGAACTGTCGCCTCGAGGTAGAGCTTGAAAAGTATACGATGAAGGTACAAATAGAAAGTCGTGTATTGGGCGATTTGGCCATCAACCACATCGTGCCCATTGCCGTAAGCTACCAAAATAGATTATTAGAGAACCTTAGAGGACTCAAAGAGGTGTTCAGCCCCGAAGAGTTTGAAGAAATGAGTGGAGACCGCAAAGAGCTGATTCGCGAGATATCGCGTCGTGTAAGTGCTATCAAGGTACTGGTAAAAGAAATGACCGAAGCCCGCAAGGTAGCCAACCACATGGAGAATTATCACGAAAAAGCATTTGCTTATGAAGAGACCGTGCGTCCGTATCTGGATAGTATCCGTGACCACATAGACCACTTGGAATTGGAGATAGATGATGACATCTGGCCACTTCCTAAATACAGAGAACTGCTGTTTACTAAATAGGAGAATTCTTCACAGAAGGCGCAGAGGATACAGAGGAAAAGCCTATCGGGCTACTACACCCCTGTTTCTCCTCCGTGTCTTCGTGTATTCTATTTGTAAAAGCAATGAAACTTTTTTCATTTTTATTCTTTTTTTCATTTTTTCTTTCTACATTTGTGCTTTATAACACAGTTTTGCAGCACTTATGGTTAAGATAAACTTGTCGGATATAGATATTTCGGAAAAACTTTCCGATATGTGGGCTCCTTTGAACGAAGAGCAAAGAGACTTTTTGACCAATAACTTCACCTTACAAAATTACAAAAAAAACGAAACCATCTACTGTGAAGGAGAAACACCCACACACTTGATGTGTTTAATCAGCGGCAAGGTGAAAATCTATAAAGACGGTGTAGGCGGCAGAAGCCAAATCATCCGTATGATGAAACCAACAGAATACTTTGGTTATCGTGCCTTCTTTGCCAAAGAAGCTTTCGTAACTGCTGCATCTGCCTTCGAGCCTTCCATCATCGGCCTTGTTCCGATGAGTGCAATCATGCATCTACTGTCGCAAAACAACAACCTCGCACTTTTTTTCATCAAACAACTCTCGGTCGATTTAGGAATAGCCGACGAACGAACCGTTAATCTCACTCAGAAACACATCCGTGGTCGCTTATCCGAATCACTACTTTTCTTGAAAGAGAGCTATGGACTCGAAGAAGACGGCTCTACCCTAAGTATCTACCTCTCGCGCGAAGACCTGGCTAATCTATCGAACATGACAACCTCCAATGCCATCCGTACTTTATCAAACTTTGCTACCGAACGATTAATCACGATCGACGGACGAAAAATCAAGATCATCGACGAAGAGAAACTAAAGAAAATCAGCAAGATAGGATAAATTCTGTTTTTTTACATTATTATACTTAACACACATTTGAATTATGAAGAAAGGAATTCCACTCTTTCTTTTGTCGCTTCTCTTCATCTCCCCCGGATGCAAGCAGACAAAAGAGGTTGTTAACGAGTACAACATTGTTCCCTTACCCAATCAGATGATCCCTCAGGAAGGGCGTTTCGAGCTAAGTTCCAAGGTAAAGGTAGTCACAGCTGCCTGTACACCCGAAGTCAAAACCATAGCCGACAGCTTGGTGGAGCGCATAGCACTCACCTCGGGTATTCGGTTATCGCAAACGGATCAGACCAACTCGAATGCTCCGACCATTACATTCGCTATGAATCCCCAACTACCGGCCGAGGGGTACGAGCTATCGGTTAAGCCCTCGGGCATTATCCTTACGGCTTCTCAACCCAATGGCTTTTTCTATGGGGTGCAGTCACTCTATCAATTATTACCACCGGCCGTTTATGGTCGTAAGAAAGATAAAAAAGCAGCCTGGTCTGTTCCGGCAGTCGAAATACAAGATGCTCCGCGCTTTCCTTATCGAGGACTGATGCTCGACGTATGCCGACACTTCTCCGAATTAGACTACATTTACAAGTTCATCGACCAACTGGCGGCGCATAAGATGAATACCTTCCACTGGCATCTTACCGACGATCAGGGATGGAGAATCGAGATCAAGAAATACCCGAAACTAACAGAGATCGGGTCAAAGCGCAAAGAAACACTGGTGGATTATTACTATACGAATTGGCCACAGATATTCGATGGCAAAGAGCATGGCGGATACTATACGCAAGAGCAGATCAAAGCGGTGGTTGCTTATGCAGCTTCTAAATACATCACCGTGATTCCCGAAATTGAGATGCCGGGACATGCCGTTGCAGCCATTGCCTCTTACCCCGAACTTTCGTGTACCCCCGACACCACTTACGATGTAACGGGCACTTGGGGTGTATTCGATCAAGTGTTCTGTCCCAAAGAAGAGACTTTCGCCTTTCTGGAGGGAGTACTCGACGAGGTGGTTGAGCTCTTCCCCAGCTCGTACATCCACATCGGTGGAGACGAATGTCCTAAAACAGCCTGGAAAAACTGCGACCACTGTCAAACACTCATCCGCACATTAGGATTGAAAGACGACACTACCCCCAATGCAGTCGATGGTAAGAAACATACGAAGGAAGAAAAACTGCAAAGCTACGTCATCACCCGCATGGAGAAATACCTCAACAGCAAAGGACGCAACATCATCGGATGGGACGAAATACTGGAAGGCGGACTGGCTCCCAACGCCACCGTGATGTCATGGCGTGGTGTAGAGGGTGGAATTACGGCTGCCAAAGCGGGTCACAATGCCATCATGACGCCGAATCCGTACGTTTACCTCGATCATTATCAAGAAGATCCGGAGTTTGCACCCACCACCATAGGCGGATACAATACGCTTAAAAAGACATATAGCTACAACCCGGTGCCCGACGATGCGGATGAATTGGTGAAAAAACACATCATCGGCCTACAAGGAAACATCTGGAACGAGTATATGCAGAACGACGAACGACGCGATTATCAAACCTTTCCGCGCGCCATAGCCATTGCCGAAACCGGATGGACGGAGAATCGAAACAAAAACTGGAACAGCTTCTGCCGGCGCATGGTAGAGGAGTTCGAACGCATGGATATTATGCAGGTGAAAGCGTGTCGCAACTTCTTCGATGTCAACATCAGCACGCACGTAGAGCCCGGCAGCGGTGTATTAAACGTAGTGCTCGAAAGCTTCTACCCCAACGCCGACATACGCTATACAACGGATGGAAGCGAACCCACAGAGCAATCGGAACGCTATACGCAACCCTTTGCCTTGACGGGACAGTTGGATTTGAAAGCAGCTGTATTCAACAAAAATAAACGCTTGGGCAAGGTAAGTAGCAAATCACTTTACGGCAACCTTATCAGTGGAAAGCGATTTACCACTACACCCGCCATGGGATGGGCAACGGGAGATGCAGTCAATGAATACGATGTGCTTGGAGCGGATAGCACCACACTGGGACTGACCAACGGCAAACGTGGCAACAACGCCTCGTACGCCCCTTGGACAAGCTTCGGCATGAGTGATACCTGCGGCGAACTTGAGTTTATCGTAAACATGGAAAAGCCCACAAAGATCAGCAAGGTGGTTTTCGGTTCTTTATTTAACCCCGCCTATCGCATCCTTCCTGCCGGTGGGGCTTCGGTAGAGGTATCGACCGATGGAACACAATATCGGGAAGTTGCCGCATCGACCTTTACGAGACAATTCCCCCCAAAGGGTCGCAAAGCCTATACCGATTCACTTAGTTTTCAGCCCACTGAAGCTCAGTTTGTGAAAGTCAAGATACAAAACGGAGGAACCCTGCGCAACGGAATCGATTGTCGCAAAGACACTCCCGGAGAGATCATACATGCCGATCTGTACATCGACGAGATAGAGATTTATTAAAGCCGTAGAGAGCTGAATAAAAGACGGCGAAGAATCTCAAAAAGACGGTGAGAAATATAAAAAAGACGGCGGCTCTTTCGAAAAAGGCCGTCGTCTTTTTTATACGTTTCCATTATATATAACAAGGTAAGCGATTATAAAGTTGTTTATCTACTTTTTCAAAGTTTACAAACCTCTTTCGGACAAATATCTTTCAGCTTCAATAGCAGCCTTACAGCCACTACCGGCAGCCGTAATCGCTTGACGATAATGTGGATCGGCCACATCGCCGGCAGCAAATACACCCGGTACGTTGGTGCGGGGAGAATTGTCTTCGGTTAAAATGTAACCGGTTTCGTCAGTATCGATGTAGGGTTTGAATATATCCGAATTAGGTTGATGACCAATGGCCAAAAAGAAACCGTCGATAGGCAAGCTATATCGTTTTTCGTCAGCTGCACCGAAGCGTTGCACCAGGTTCACACCCTCAACACCGTTATCTCCATACAGTCCCACGGCATTGTGCTCGAACAATACTTCGATCTTATCGTGATTCATGACGCGCTCTTGCATGATCTTTGATGCACGCAAGAAAGGCTTGCGCACGATGAGGTACACCTTCGAAGCCAAACCGGCCAAGTAGATGGCCTCTTCGCATGCAGTGTCTCCACCACCGACAACGGCTACTACCTTCTTGCGGTAAAAGAATCCGTCGCACGTAGCACAGGCACTAACACCCATACCTGCATATTTCTTCTCATCTTCGAGTCCTAAATACTTTGCTGTGGCACCGGTGGCTATAATCAGGGTTTGCGCTTCAATGGTTTTCTCGCCATCGATCACGATCTGATAGGGAGCATTGGTCAGGTCAGACGCTGTGGCTATGCCAAAACGAATATCAGCACCAAAACGTTCGGCCTGCGTACGTAGGTCTTCCATTAATTTAGGACCATCGATTCCCTGAGGGTAGCCGGGAAAATTCTCTACCTCGGTAGTTGTAGTCAACTGTCCGCCGGGTTGAAGTCCTTCATAAAGTACCGGCGACAAATTAGCACGTCCGGCGTATATAGCAGCTGTGTAACCAGCCGGTCCTGAACCGATGATCAGGCATCTTACTTTTTCAATTTCCATTCTTTATTCTTTTTTTCTTAGTTTTATCTTAAGTCTATAATCTCTGCATTTGGATATTGCTTCTTATTAAAAACAAACAGATTATCTGTATAGTTCAAGCCCGCCTGATAGCTTGTAATGGTGATCTCGCTGCGTGTTTTATCACGCATTTCGGCATCAATACGCATCGGCTGATAAGAATCCTTAGCAATATAAAGTTTAATATGCGTCAACTCCTGCTGTTTGTTTGTCGCAGTGAGGATTACTTCGTACACCGATTTCCCCAGCCATACCTTCGTACTTCCCAACCGATAGGAAAATCCTTTCTGATACAGATAGAGCAGTGCATAGGGATTCATGCTTTGCAACTCGGCTGCGGTGGGGGTACTTACATTGACCTCGTCGCTTCCGTCAAGGTAGCTCCATTGCGTTTTCCCATCAAACCAAGTGGTTACATCGGGGGTTTTCAGGAGAAACTTTTCACCTTTCAGCTGAATGGATCCACCCGAATCGACTATCTGTCGGCCTTTACTGAAAACCTTGATACGGAAGTCCGCTTTCACACCACCGGCCTTCTCGAAGGTAGCCGCCGTTTTGTCGAGTACTGTTCGTGCTTCCTTCTGCTGTTGGGCAAACAGGGGTAAGGTGAAGAAAGCGATTAAAATGCTAATTATATACTTCATGATCTCTACGAGCAATCAGCTCATTATGGTTTAACAGTCAGTTATTGTATATTGTTCAGTCTCATGCCGAGATCGTTCTCATCGACACAGAGCACCTCGCGTGCTTTACTACCTTGTGTAGGCCCTACGATACCTGCCTTTTCAAGCTGATCCATGATGCGACCGGCACGGTTATAACCGATGGAGAATTTACGTTGAATTAACGAAGTAGAGCCTTGCTGATGAATAACGATCAGACGGGCAGCCTCTTCAAACAACGGATCGAGGCGTCCCATGTCAACATCCGCCAAGTCGCTTCCTCCATCATCTGTCGTACACTCCGGCAGGAAGAAGGCAGTAGGATAACCCTGCTGACGGGCAATGAACTTCGTGATCTCTTCCACCTCCGGAGTATCGATGAATGCACACTGTACACGTACCGGATCGGCTCCTTGCAAAAAGAGCATATCACCGCGACCAATGAGCTGATTGGCTCCCGGTCGGTCAAGAATAGTACGCGAATCCATCATAGCCGATACACGGAAAGCCACACGAGCCGGGAAGTTGGCCTTGATGGTTCCGGTAATGATATTCGTAGTGGGTCGCTGTGTAGCAATAATCATGTGGATACCTACCGCACGAGCCAACTGGGCAATACGGGCAATGGGCAGTTCGATTTCCTTTCCGGCGGTCATGATCAAGTCACCGAACTCATCGATCACTACAACGATATAAGGCATAAACTTATGTCCCTTCTCGGGATTCAGTCGACGGTTGACAAACTTCTCATTGTACTCTTTGATATTGCGTACATGCGCTGCTTTAAGCAGGTCGTAACGTGCGTCCATCTCCACACAAACCGAGCTGAGTGTCTGCACCACCTTGGTAACATCGGTAATGATCGGATCGCCTCCATCGGGCAACTTGGCCAGAAAGTGATTCTCGATCACCGAATAGATACTAAACTCTACCTTTTTAGGATCGACCAACACAAACTTCAATTCGGACGGATGCTTCTTATATAATAAGGAGGTGATGATGGCATTCAATCCCACCGATTTACCCTGACCGGTAGCACCGGCCACCAGCACGTGGGGCATTTTACAGAGATCGACCATAAACACCTCGTTGGTGATGGTTTTTCCGAAAGCAATGGGCAGGTCATACGTAGACTCTTGAAACTTCTTACTACCTATAATTGATTGACCGGAAACAAGTTTCGGGTTCGAGTTAGGAACCTCGATACCAATGGTTCCCTTGCCGGGAATCGGTGCAATGATACGAATACCCAAAGCCGAAAGACTCAATGCGATATCATCTTCCAATCCCCTGATTTTGGAGATACGTACTCCTTGCTCGGGGGTTATTTCGTAGAGCGTAACCGTAGGTCCTACGGTAGCCTTGATCGTACTTATCTCGATACCGAAGCTTCTCAGCGTATTGATAATTCGATCCTTATTAGCGTTCTGCTCTTCCATATTGATGGTTGGTTCGCTATTCTCATAGTACTTCATCAATTCCACCGTCGGAAAACGATAGTTCTCCAAATCAAGTTTCGGGTTGTAAGGTTCTTGTTCGACTCCGTGATAAGCTTCATCATCGTCGGCAGGAGCTTCTATTTCGAACTCAGGCTCGTGGGCTGCCGACTGTACCTGAAAAGGGGGCACCGAATCGGTTGTAGTATCTTCGAAGGTCATAGCCAGCTCTTCCTCATCGGCAGGTTCATCCAGCTCATTCGAAGCAGGAGTAGCAGATAGCGGCCTTTGCAACTCTTCGGATTTTGGCTTGGATACCTCTTGTTTATACGTGCGGTCAACAGCAAATTCTACTTCCTGAGGTTGCGGATTAACAAACTCTTGCGGTCTCTCCTCTTTGATCGCTTCGGCCTTTTCAGCCTCGTCGTTGAACAAATCAGATGCTTCACGCTCTTCACGCTGTTTTCGCTTCAAGAAACTAAGGGTCAGCAATTTGCGTAGCCAAACAATCGTTTTTGTACTTATATAAATAAAGAAAACAATCGCAGTAGCCAATAAGATCATCCACACACCCGGAACACCGACCTGCGAGATCATCCATTTACTGATATTGTATCCGTGGCGCCCTCCCAGGTATATAAATGAATCCTGATACGTATCCATGAATGCGAATCCGAGGAAAACAGAAGTCCATACAATCAATAAAGCGCAACAGATAAACCATTTCCAGATGCGAACCACCCGCACGCGCATCAGCTTCAGTCCTACAACTGCCAGAAACACCAAGATAAAGAAAGAAGATACACCAAAGCAGTCGTTGATCAAATAACTGGCCAACTGTGCACCTCGCGATCCGGCATAATTCTTTACTTGATTATTTACCTCAGACAGGTCCTGCGGATTACCACTGTCGATAATACTCTGATCGGAAGCACCTGTGAAGAAAAAGGACGAAAACGCCAACAGTAAATAAACGGAAAATATCACCAGAACCAATCCAATGACGAAATGAATGGTTTCATTCTTAAAGAATGCAACTAGCTTATTGGTAGAAACCGATTTCTCTTCGACTTCTTTTTCTATTTTCTTTTTTGCCATGAGTTTTGTTACCTTGAATAGTTGATGCAAAAGTAGCAAAAAAACAATAAACATCTCCACTAAATTCCCGAAAGTTCTACGTTGTCATAAAAACTCCTTTCTTGCTTATATCGACTGTTTTTGTAATGAATCTCACTGCTCATTCAATCCTTTTTGCTACCTTTGCGTTTCAATTCAAGCAGATATGAAAAAAGGAAGTCAAGTTATATTCGAAAAAAGTGTCTCTGAGTTCGTTATAGTAGCCGCCGAGGTTTGCCGCTCTTTCGAACGCGCAGGAAGCATGAAGCGCAAAGAGTTTATCGACCAAAGTTTAAAGTTACTTCCGCTGCTTTATCTCAAGGCAACTTTGCTTCCCAAGTGCGAAGCCATGGAAGAAGACGACCTCGAAACCTACGTAACCGAAGAGTTGTACGAAGAGGTACGTTCCAACTTAGCCCGTGTAATGGGCGAAAAAGATGATTACCTGGAGGTTTTCCTGCCCGACATGGCCTACAGTGACCAACCCATCCGAAAATGTATCTCCGAAGAACTGGCCGATATCTATCAGGACATTCGCGACTTTATCTTCATCTTCGGCTTAGGACTCAATCAAACAATGCACGATTCGCTGGCACGATGTATCGAGAACTTTGGCCCTATTTGGGGACAGAAGTTGGTAAATACCTTACGCGCCATCCACGATGTAAAATACAACATCGACCCCGATGATGAAACATTCGAGGATGAAGACTTACCGTATGACGATAGCGAGGATGAACTGGATGAAGCGGACGCTGCATTTGAGATGAGAGAATTGGAAGAAGAAGAAAAATTTGACGAGGAAGAGGACTAGAAAAGAATGATTGTAAAAAGAACCATAAGCAAAGAAGCCGTTAAAGAACTACCCAAAGCTGTTTTTGCAGGAAGAATATTTGTCATCCAAACCGAAGCGGAAGCAGACAAGGCTGTTGCCTATTTGCAATCGCAGGCAGTGGTAGGTATCGATAGCGAAACACGCCCGTCCTTTACCAAAGGACAGTCTCATAAAGTGGCTTTGTTGCAAGTCTCCTCGGATGAATGCTGCTTCCTGTTTCGTTTAAACATAACAGGGCTTACCCCTTCATTGATCGAACTGTTAGAGAATCCGTCGGTAATGAAGATCGGTCTTTCGCTTCGCGATGATTTTATGATGTTGCACAAACGCGCACCATTCACCCCACAGAAATGCATTGACCTGCAAGATTATGTTCGCCCATTCGGTATTCAGGATAAAAGCCTTCAAAAAATATATGGCATCCTTTTCAACGAGAAAATATCCAAATCGCAGCGTCTTTCCAATTGGGAGGCAGATGTACTGACCGACGCACAAAAACAGTACGCAGCTACCGATGCATGGGCTTGTCTTCATATCTACAACCTGCTTCAGGAGCTCAAGGCAAGCGGCAATTTTGAACTGGCACCCGAAGAGACCGAAACAATCAAATAATCCACCATTAATTATAACCTATAATGTACAAAGTATATCTCAAACCCGGTAAAGAAGAGTCGTTAAAGCGATTTCACCCTTGGATCTTTTCAGGAGCTATCGCCCGCTTCGATGGCGAACCCGAAGAAGGCGAAGTGGTAGAGGTTTATACCTCTCAGAAAGAGTTCATTGCTGCCGGGCATTTTCAAGTGGGAAGCATTGCGGTGCGCGTACTTACATTTCGACAAGAACCTATCGACCACCTGTTCTGGAAGCACAAACTGCAAGTTGCGTATGATATGCGTTGTGCGATAGGCGTTGCCACCAACCCCACAAACGACACCTATCGCTTGGTACATGGCGAAGGAGATACATTACCCGGACTGGTCATTGACGTATACGCCAAAACGGCCGTTATGCAAGCTCACTCGGCAGGTATGCACATGGATCGTATGGCCATTGCCGAAGCATTGTCCGAGGTCATGGGCGATCGGATTGAAAACATCTACTATAAGTCGGAAACAACTTTGCCTTTCAAGGCCGATCTGTTTCCCGAAAACGGATTCTTAAAAGGAGGAAGCAGTGACAACCTCGCTCAGGAGTACGGATTAAAGTTTCACGTAGATTGGCTAAAAGGACAAAAGACGGGTTTCTTTGTCGATCAGCGCGAAAACCGCAGCCTGCTCGAACGATACTCTAAGGGACGTTCTGTTTTGAATATGTTCTGCTATACCGGAGGATTCTCATTCTATGCCATGCGCGGAGGGGCTCATCTGGTACACTCGGTAGACAGTTCGGCAAAAGCCATCGATCTGACCAATAAGAACGTTGAACTAAACTTCCCCGGCGATCAACGCCATGCAGCTTATGCAGACGATGCCTTCAAGTATCTCGACCGTATGGGCGACCAATACGATTTGATCGTTCTCGACCCTCCGGCTTTTGCCAAACACAGGGATGCATTGCGCAACGCATTGCAAGGATATCGTAAACTGAATGCAAAAGCGTTTGAGAAGATCAAACCCGGTGGTATTTTGTTCACCTTCTCTTGCTCGCAGGTGGTAACCAAGGATAATTTCCGTACGGCTGTATTTACAGCTGCAGCAATGTCGGGACGTAGTGTACGCATCTTGCATCAGCTCACCCAGCCCGCCGATCACCCGGTAAGTATCTATCATCCCGAAGGCGAATACCTCAAAGGATTGGTACTCTATGTAGAGTAAACCGACTCTATACAACAAAAAACGGAAACGAAAAATATAATTAATGTTAATACATAGATTTTTTAAGCGAAAAGCTATGTTGTATAACATAAACTCATTATCTTTGCACTGTGTTTTTCATGGTATTAGATTTAAGGTTATGAAGATTGGTTGTCGAGATGACAATCAATTTTTTTTTGCCCCTACTCCTCATCAGCTTATTTATACCCGTACCCCTCATTTTTAAAAACAACAGACTGCTATCTTTAGAAAAAAAACATTATTTTTGCCAAATATAAAATATAGATAAAGATAAAATAAAAGTAGCAGTATGAGCATAAAGTTTCGCTTGATTATCATGAATTTTCTCCAGTATGCAATCTGGGGAGCATGGCTTATTTCACTAGGAGCCTATTTAGGTGGTGGGTTAGAGTTCTCCGGACGTCAGATCGGTAGTTTTTTTGCAACAATGGGTATCGCCTCCCTCTTTATGCCCGCCATCATGGGTATTATTGCCGACCGTTGGGTTCCCGCACAAAAACTGCTGGGTATTTGTCACTTAATTGCAGCAGTGCTTATGATAGTAGCAGCTCCTCAAACAGATTATGTTCCTCTTTACTCGCTGATACTTTGTAGCGTCATGTTTTATATGCCTACTATTTCGCTATCCAACTCGGTAGCCTATAACGCATTGAGCAAGGCAGGACTTGAAACGGTCAAAGCCTTCCCTCCTATCCGCGTATGGGGTACGGTAGGCTTTATCGTAGCCATGATTGCAGTCGACCTATTGGGTTTTGCCAGATCGTCTATGCAGTTATATTTCTCGGCTGCATTAAGCGTTATATTAGGTGCCTATGCATTTACACTTCCCAACTGTCCGGTTGCCAAGATGGCGAAAAACCAATCTTGGATCGACGTTATGGGATTGCGGGCTTTTGCCTTATTCAAACAAAAGAAGATGGCTATCTTCTTCCTCTTTTCAATGCTTTTGGGCGTATCTCTACAAATTACCAACGCCTTTGGCAATGACTACCTGACCAATCACTTCGGAAGTAACCCGGCATATGCGGGCACGTTTGGTGTAGAACATGCCAACATCCTTATTTCACTTTCGCAAATGTCCGAAACGCTGTGTATCCTTCTCATACCATTCTTCTTGAAACGCTTCGGTATTAAAAATGTAATGCTTATCAGTATGTGTGCCTGGGTGCTTCGCTTTGCTCTTTTAGGAGCAGGCAATCCGGGTAGTGGCGTATGGATGCTTATTCTTTCGATGATGGTTTATGGAGTAGCCTTTGATTTCTTCAACATTTCGGGGTCGTTATATGTTGATAAAGAAACAGACCACTCCATCCGCTCGAGTGCACAAGGCGTATTCATGATTATGACCAACGGGTTCGGTGCATTCTTCGGTTCGTATGCAGCCGGCGAAGTAGTGGATCGAATGGGGTGGCCTGCATCATGGTTTGTCTTTGCGGGTTATGCCGTGGTAGTTACAATATTATTTGCTATTATATTTAAATACAAGCACGATCCGAAGGCAGTTATATAAAGATTAGAATGGAAAGAAAGGTAGAGTTACAGGTTATCAATATTACCAACAGCCAGGCGCAGGTAGGTGCTTACGCCATGCTGTTGGGCGAAGTAAACGGTCAACGAAAGCTTCCTATCATTATTGGACCTGCCGAAGCACAATCTACCGCACTCTGCCTAAAAGGAATTCAAACACCCCGCCCACTTACACACGAGTTATTCAACACCTGCTTAAATATATTGGGGGCTACGCTTTACCGTGTACTTATTTACAAAGTAAACGAAGGTGTTTTTTACTCCTATATTTACCTTCGGAAAGAAGATACCATCATACGTATTGATGCACGTACCTCAGATGCGGTAGCCTTGGCTGTTCGTGCAGATGCACCGATCTACATTTATGAAAGCATTCTCGACAAAGAGTGCCTTCATATACAAGAAGGCGAAGAAAAAGAGTCGGCGCCCGAAGAAGCAGATTTGTCTATAGATCGCGAACCGACCAACCTGTCCATACTTCAAGAACAGCTGAATGAAGCCATTAAGCAAGAGAATTATGAACTCGCAGCTCGGTTGCGAGACGAAATACAACGACAAAAATAATTAATCATGCATGTATTCTATACTCCCGATATACAAATAAAAGCCGAACTTCCCGAAGAAGAAGCTCAACACTGCATCCGTGTTTTACGCTTAACAACAGGCGATGAAATAACCCTAACCGATGGCAAAGGCTGTTTTTATCGCGCAGAGATAAGTGCTGCAACCAACAAACGATGCATGGTAACCATTCTGGAAACAATCGGTCAAGATCCCTTATGGGAAGGGCATTTGCACATTGCCATGGGACCAACCAAAAATATGGATCGCAACGAATGGTTTGCCGAAAAAGCAACAGAGATAGGGATGGATGAACTGACTTTCCTCAACTGCCGGTATTCCGAACGAAAAGTAATTAAAACCGAACGCATCGAAAAGATATTGGTTTCGGCTATGAAGCAATCACTCAAGGCACGTCTTCCCAAGCTGAACCCGATGATAGACTTCGACAAGTTTATCGAACAGAAGTTCGACGGTCAAAAGTTCATCGCTCATTGCTACGAAGGCGAAAAGCCCCTATTGAAAGATGTTTTTAAAAGAGGCGAAGATGCATTGGTATTAATCGGTCCCGAAGGAGACTTTAGCGAAGAAGAGGTTAAAAAAGCACTGGATAAAGGCTTTGTGGCAATCAGCCTTGGCAAATCAAGATTGCGCACAGAGACTGCTGCTTTGGTAGCCTGTCATACACTACATATGTAGAGTAACAACATTTTAAATCTAAGATAGTATGGTAAAGAATTTGATTTCTCGTCTCTCGGTACTGATTGTACTGATTGCTTTTCTGGCAGCTTGTTCTAAAAAAGCAGAATACACCCATGTTATTCCTGCCGATGTAACGGCTATTGCAGCCTTCGACTTACAGTCATTGCACGATAAAGCCGGATTGAACGACAAGGACAATGCAGCAGCCAAACAAAAGTTGATAGATGCGCTGAAGAGTGGAGTCAATGCCGCTACCTTTCAGCAACTGGAGAAGATCATCAACAACCCTTCCGAGTCGGGCGTCGATATAAAGTCACCAATCTATCTGTTTTCGGCTACTTCCTTCCCATACACGACCTTGGCAGCCAAAGTAAACAATCAGGAAAACCTGCGTGCCTCGCTCGATATCATGGTTAAAGAGCAAATCTGCCAACCGATAGCAGAAGCCGACGGATACAGTTTCACCACCATCAATGGTAACAGTCTCTTAGCGTTCAGTCCAACCACGGTCTTGCTGATCGAGGTCAATGGAACCACTCAAACCGAAGAGGTTAAAAAAACACTTACCAACCTGCTCAAACAGACAGCCGAGAACAGTATTGAAAGTAACCCCGGTTTCAAAAAGATGCAGAAAGAAACAGGAGATGTCACTTTTTTGGCCTCAATGGCGGCTATTCCTGAGATGTATACCAGCCAAGCCAGTATGGGTCTTCCGGGCAATGTAAATCCGAGAGACGTTATGGTGTTGGGCAACCTTAGTTTCGAGAAAGGAAGAATCGCCTTACAGTTCGAATATTTTTCGGAAAACAAAGAGGTAGAAGCCATGATCAAAAAGAGCGAAAAAGCCCTGATCAAGTTAAACGGCAATTTGTTGAAATACTTCCCCGCCTCTACACTTGCCTTTGCCAACGTAGGAGCCAACGGTACCGAGCTCTATAACTTACTGCTCGAGAACAAGGAATTCACCAACAATGTAACGCTGGCACGGGCAGAGGAAATGAAAGAGTTGTTCGGCTCGTTCGACGGCGACATCGCTGCCGGACTGTTGAATGTATCGATGAAAGAGAATGCCGCCACCTTCCTTCTGTATGCCGATATAAAGAACGACAAAGTGTTGAAAACGATTTATGCGAACAAACAGTCCTTGAAGCTCGGCAAAGGAGAGGAGTTGCTACAGTTGGGCGATAATGAGTATGTGTATAAATCAAGAAGCATGAATGTATTTTTCGGCATACGCAACAAGCAACTTTATGCAACCAACGACGAATTAATCTATAAGGAAATAGGCAAAGCAGCCGACAAATCGATCAAAGATACCGGCTACGCTTCCGATATGAAAGGTAAAAATGCATTCTTTGCCATCAACATAGAAGCGATTCTCGAACTACCCATCATAAAGATGATGATCGGTTTTGGTGGCGAGGAGTATAAGATGTACGCCACACTCGCCTCTCAACTGTCTTATCTCGAAATAGGTGTCGATGAGAATGGCAAAAGCGAAATGGCACTTGTACTGAAAAACAAAGATATCAACGCACTCAAACAAATAACAGACTTTGCCAAACAGTTTGCAGGCATGTAACATCGAACTTATGAACACCATTCATTTACAGCAAACACTTCCCCAAGTGTTTGCTGATCGCAATTCGGTCACGTCAGACGTTTGGCATCAAGATTTACTTTTCCGCAAAGGAGAAGCCTACTTGATCGAAGCCGCTTCGGGTACCGGAAAATCATCGTTATGCAGTTACATTTATGGTTATCGAAACGATTTCCAAGGTATTATCAACTTCGACGAAACCAACATCAAAGCGTTCTCGGTGAAACAGTGGATTGATCTGCGCAAACACTCCCTGAGCATGCTGTTTCAGGACCTGCGTTTGTTTCCGGAGCTAACCGCATTCGAAAACGTGCAACTAAAAAATCAGTTAACGGGCTACAAGAAGAAAAAAGAGCTAATCGCCCTGTTCGAAACACTCGATATAGCCGATAAGCTATATACAAAGGTCGGAAAGCTCTCTTTCGGGCAGCAGCAACGTGTTGCTTTTATCCGTGCACTTTCGCAACCTTTCGACTTCATTTTTCTGGACGAACCGATAAGCCATCTCGACGATGCCAACGGCCAACTCATGGGGCAATTGCTTCTGGAAGAGGCAAGCAAGCAAGGAGCCGGCATCATCGTTACCTCTATCGGCAAACACATTGACTTACCCTACAACACTCTACTTAAGCTATGAAACTAGTCTGGAAACTCCTCCGCCAACACATCAGCATCGGGCAACTGTCCGGTTTCTTCCTGGCCAATCTTTTCGGCATGGTTATCGTGTTAGTTAGTATTCAGTTTTATCAAGACATTCTTCCGATGTTTACCGAAGGCGATAGCTTCATGAAGAAAGACTACCTCATTGCTACCAAGAAGATAAGTACGCTGGGCAGCTTTGCCGGTAAGAGCAATGCCTTCTCTGCACAGGATATAGACGAACTGAAAGCGCAGCCCTTTACCAAATCGGTAGGTACCTTTACTCCTTCTCAATTCAAGGTATCGGCGGGGTTGGGTATGGAAGAGGCAGGCATCCGCCTCTCTACGGAGATGTTCTTCGAAGCTGTTCCCGATAAGTATGTAGACGTCAGTCTCGACAAATGGCACTTCGATGAGCACACACACACCATCCCCATTATCATCCCACGCAACTACCTGAATCTCTATAATTTCGGTTTTGCGCAAAGCCGAAACCTTCCCAAACTATCCGAAGGGGTAATGAGCCTCATACAGATGGATATCGTGTTGACCGGCAACGGACGGACGGAGCGGTACAAAGGAAATATCGTAGGCTTCTCGAACCGTTTGAATACGATATTGGTTCCACAGTCGTTCATGACCTGGGCCAATAAAACCTTTGCCCCTGATACCGAAGCGCAACCTTCGCGCTTAATTATAGAGGTGAGCAACCCCGCAGACGCAGGGATAGCTAAGTACTTCCAACAGAAGGGATACGAAACCGAAGATGGCAAACTCGATGCGGGAAAAACGACTTATTTCCTGCGCCTCATCGTAGGCATTGTGTTGGGTGTAGGTCTGTTTATCAGTATTCTTTCGTTCTATATACTTATGCTGAGCGTTTTCTTATTGCTGCAAAAGAACACGGCTAAGCTCGAAACCCTGTTGCTCATCGGCTATAGCCCTACACGCGTAGCACTCCCCTATCAATTGCTTACGCTGGGACTGAATGCCATTGTGTTGCTTCTGGCGGTCGGATTTGTAAGTTGGCTCCGCGGTTTCTATATGGATACACTTACACTTTTGTCGCCTCAATTAGAAGCCGGTACACTTTGCCCGACCATCGTTGCCGGAACCCTTTTGTTCTGTCTGGTGTCGGGAATCAACCTGATTTTAATCAAACGAAAAGTGATGTCTATCTGGATGCATAAAGCATAGCCGAAGTCCGGTCAAGGAATCAAGCGGAAACGATCATCGTAAAGCCCTACCAGAATACTATTACCATCGCTGTCTACTCGCAATCCGCCGTAGACTGCTTTGGTGTAGGGTTCTCCTTTCCCCTCTTCGAAGAAAAACGATTCGGCACCGAGTTTCAACATGTCGAAATGCCCTTTGTGGTATTTAATAAGTTGTTCATTCGTAGCCAATTCACTTTTATCGGGTTGAAGCCGCACAATCTTAGCTACCCGGTTACTATCCAACACAATAACGGCATATCCTCGCCAAGGAACAAGGGCAAAGCTGTCGGCGAGATGGTTTTGCTTGATATCGGCAACCTCATAATTGAGTGCCATATAGTCACCCTGCATCAACGAACGCGGGTCGACAGGAGCCAACCGAAACAAGACCAATTCGCCCTCTTTGAGCGTTTGCTCCTTGCGAACGACCGACCAGTTAAAATAAGCCAGCAACAATATCAAATTGCCCCCGATGAGCAGCCATTTATATTTCTTCATGATCATTCTTCTTTTTAGTAAAGTAATAATAGGTAAGCAGCAGCACAATACCCGTCAGAACGAGTATCCCCGACTTGGTTAAGAGCGTTAATTGCAGATCATAATAATACTTCACGATCACGTACATGAGTAGCAGCAAGCTGGCTACCGTCTCTACCTTATACCCATATCCAAAACAGAGCAGCAGCAAAAGCAATGCACCCGATAAGTAAGGAGCAAAAACAGTGGGAACGAGCAGTGCCGCACAGACTACGTAAACCCATATCTTTGTCCGGATACTTTGCACGTCCATCGTCTTCATTATCCTTCGAAGCATCAGTACCATACCTACCCACGTAAAAATCGAAAGAATGCTAACCGAGTTGTTGAACACATAGCCAATACCCGACATCCACACCACTCCAACAGCAAAGGAGAGAAAGAACCCGGCATGCAGCGCACGAAACAATCGCCTCATAACAGAGTATCCGGCTACGATCCTTGCTTCGAAGAGGTTCAGCAAGAAGAATACGATACCCATCAGCAGCACCACAAACTGACTGGATTCAATCGCGTTCGCCCCATTCATAACCAAGCCGGTAAAAGCTGTATTGAAGAGAAGCACCGCAAGCGTAGGAAAGAATACCCCTCGGGAGAGAAAAAAGGTTGCTACTGCGATGAGCATAAACACGACACAAATCAGATAGGTATTCCAATGCGCAACCGTCATACCCGCCAGCAGTGCCACGCAACCTGCCACATAAAAGGTAATAATAGAGGTATCCAGAAAAAGTTGGTGAATAATGCGATTGGCCACAACGGATGCCCCGATGGCACAAACACCTACAACAAGCAATGCCGCCTCGGAGCGAGCTATATCGGACAGTATCAAAAAGCCAATTAAACACAAAGCGGCCAACAATCCACCCACCACAGAGAGCACCCGCACGGCGAGGTTGGAGGAAGAGTTATTGAGTTGTTGTTCCATATCCCTGCTTTTTTAGTTTAACAATCAACGAAACAATCGCAGTAGTACCGGCTACCATCATCCCTCCAATCAATAAGATGACACTTATATCAAGCTGCTTTTCGAACACCCTAAACAATACAGCATTCAATACCAATAAGAGACAAAACGGGATTGTAGCGATATAAAACAACTGCTGCCTGCGAAAGCCCCAAAGCAGCCCACCCATACAGACCACGATCAGAAGCAGAAGAGAAGTCTTCGAGCTATGGTCGTTGCTTAGTATATAGACCATCGCATTCAGGGTTCCGCTAAGGAGTCCGGCCAAGGCTACCGTATTGATAAACCATACGTTTTGCTGCTCTATTTTTTTCATGAAAAGTAAGCTCTCGGCAATGACAACGGAGAGAAGACAAGTCAGTATAGGTGCATTCTCGATCAGTGCCCTCAGCCCTTGATCCGAAACAGCCACTTGTTCTTTGTAAAGGTAGATAGTGATATTGGTCAGTGCTATCCACAGTAGCCACAACGGAGCACAACGACCTGCAACAGCCCAAAGGGTAACGAACAGTGTCCAGCCGAAAAAGAAATCGTATGCATTGGCACCCGTCTGATAGATTTGTCCGTACACTGCAAAAAGTGCACCGACTAACACCGAGGCTGCGGTAAGTAACACTTGCTTCATCGACACACTCCACCGGGTAAAAAGCACTAGAGCGATAGTAAGAATCAGCATCCCTTCGATCAGCCCCAGTTTAATGAATTTATGTAGCTCCGCCCAGTTATAAGCAAAGAAGAAAACAATTCCACTCACCATGAGCGATACTCCCAAAACAGGGAGTAGTATACGGAAAAACTGCCTCCACTGCGCACTATCGGCATACACATGCTCGCGAAGTAGCTGCTCCATGCCGCGCCAACCGACTTCGGAATCGGCTGAATAAATCTCTTTTCGCTCTCTTTTCGTCTCATCCATAAGCATTGATATGTTTCAGCGTAAGTTATGAATTCATATAGTTAGCAAAAATAAAGAAACGGTTGATTATCAAACTATATTTCTCGAAATTCTTATGTAAAATTAAGAAAATAGATTGATGAAATCAAAACAAAGACAATTAAACATCTTATTATCAATCAGATGACAATGGCGTCATCGACTATCCATGCGATTACTTTTCTTGGTTTACAAAAGAAGCATTTTAACGGTGCGTTAAAATACTATTCTTGGTATCAAAGAGTACGTATTCTTTAATGCCAAGAGTATATACTTTTGGTGGGTAAGAAATAGGGAAGAAACAGAACTTGTTAACAATGTTAAAAGAGAAATGTACAATCGAAATACTCATTCTTATAGATATATGTGTTAAATGATAAAAGCAGCCACGATTAAGTTAAAGAAAACATATCTATCATAATAGAATAAAAAAATAAATATAACTCATTGATTAATAACGCATTTATTTACATTTGCAATCATATTAAACTACTTATTAATTAAGTTCAAGAGAAACTTTAAGCATATAATGTGCCATGCATATTGTAAAAGGAATATCTAGTAATTGTACTGTTGGATTAAATGCGATTAGTGTCTATGACCAGAACAAAATGCAAGTATTTCATTTTTCAGGCTTTAATGTGTTTACAATAAATCATAGAATAGTATGAATAAAGTTGTCATATTTTTACTCTTTGCATTCAGCGCAATTAATGCGCTGAGTCAACCCATCATTATCAAAAAGGAAATAATTAATAATGATACAGTAGTCTGGACGGAAGATGATGACAGAATAAGTAAGACGAGCAAATATATACGCGTATATATTTCAAGTGATAAAGTCAAACTTCCTACCATAATAGGACCCGAAGCTGCTTTAGCCTATGTTGTAGGAAAAACCCCTTTTAAACCATACACCCTTGTTTATCACATTGTTAGTTTACTTACTTTAGAGAAAATTCGAGTATTATTAGAGTCTGAAGATGATCTACCTATGGTTGTTAACTTTACCTTGGACACAAGAGGTAAGGTGACTAACATTAATTTCTTTATTAGCTCGAATATTGCCTCTCATTTTTCTTCTAGTGAAATAAGTAGAGTTAACAATGACATCAAAAGTAAATTTGAATTCAATAATGATCCTAATTACACACTGTATAATTATGTGAGTTATACTTGTGCCGTTAAAAGAAAAGACATCATTTCAATATTTGAACAGCTGATAAAATACTACACAAAAGAAAACACATCTAATGAGCACGAGCAGTCGCGATGAGATTATTGGTTTCGTCCACAGCCATTGCCCTATGTCAGATACAGTTGGCATTATGCTGACAATTAGCAATATTGTCTTTAATCAATATCTCTAAATATAGAGGTATTGATTAAAGACATTGCTCTAACGTACCCATAGAAAGTGTTTATAACTTACAGTCACGTTTTGCCATTTGCAATAAAAGCAATCTGACAATTCACGTTTTTGAGGGGTATGACCATGATTTGAATTTTCTAAGTTGGCTTACTCATAAGAAATGGCCGAAAGGATGGCAGCAGCTTTTTAATTGTGCTGGAACTCTTTAGACCATAAAAAATCAGATATCCTAAAAAAGCAAACTACGAGAAAAATCTCGTAGTTTGCTTTTTTAGGATATCTGGTAGATAATCTCCACTTTTTAGAAGAAAATTTCGCAAAGAATTATTCCTCTTCTTTCTTCGTTGCTGTTTTTTTAGTCGCCACTTTCTTAGAAGCTGTTTTGGCGACTTTCTTCGCTGAGTCTGCTTTGGATTTAGCTGCCTTAGCTACCTTTTCTACTTTTACAACTTCCTTATCCAACTCCTTATGAAGAGCTGCGATCTCTTCGCCTTGATTTTTGATTGTGGTTAAGAGCGAATTGAGTTCCTCATTATCCATATCTTCGGGATAGAGAGCGTTTACTCGTTTGATGAAATCGCCTAAGATATTCATATAATTGGTGAATGCATCGTAGGGCGAATCATAAATCCCTCTATTCAGCCAGAGACCTGTATTCTTGGTTGTCATAAACCGGAAATTATTGCTTGCTTGCAAGTAATCCCAATCCTGCTTAATGCGGCGATCATCACATAAGTGCACACGTTCAGCCATGCTATAGAGTTTATTAAATGCTTCGCGTTGCAACACATTTCCTAACCAACTGCTTGTATCCCTCTCTTCATCGACCCATGACAATGGATACGATACTTCAATAGGAGAAATAGATTTCAGCTTGGTAACAACCTCTGATGGAGTAGAGAATGTGATTCCTCTCTCCTTGGCACAGAATGGCAATGCTTTCAGGAATTCAAGTATATTGGATGAAAGTGGCTGATCCATGCCCAGTGCACTCAGTTCCATAAAGATATTAATCACTTGCTCATCTTGCGGTAAGGCATCAATCCAACCGATGTACTTATCGGCAAATAGTGGATACTCGCTCCAGTCAGAGTTAGAGAACCGCAGACTGATATCATCGGATAGTTTAAAGTCTCTCAGTAAGACCTTCAAGCTGGGTGCTTGACTGCAATGATAAACGTAATGAGGACTCTTCCAGCCCAATATATGCTTAGCTCCCTCGGTCAAGACTCCTTTGAATCCCATAGAGGCAATCACTGCACCAATTTCATCCGAATAAATCAGACTCGAATTGCGAAAAACCTTAGGTGCCTTGCCGAACATCTGCTTCATCTTCTCACTTTGACGAAGTACTTCTTCGCGGAAGCATTCTTCATTAGCCAAGGATGATAAACCATGCGAGTAAGGCTCGGCCAAAAACTCACAACATCCGGTATCATTAAGCTGGTGCAACAGGTCAATGACTGCCGGTGCATGTATTTCGAGTTGTTCGAGTGCAACCCCCGAAATAGAAAGAGCTACTTTAAAAGCTCCCGCCGATTTCTTTGCCATTTCAATTAAGGCACTCAAAGCAGGAATATAGGATCGTTCGGCAACTTCGTTCATACCTGTTTCGTTGGCATAATCATCATAGTAATAATGATCGGCACCAATATCAAAGAAGCGATAACGTTTCAAATGAATAATTTGATGTATCTCAAAATAAAGACAGATTGTTCTCATATCTATATTATTTTATTATTTGTAATTTTTGATAACTGCATCGTAGATACCACGTACTTTGTATCCTACTGTTTCCCACTTAATCTCATCGACCTCTTTTTTACCCTCATCACGCAGGTATTCGTATAAAGCCGGATAGGTACAAATAGAATAAATGGCATCGGCCATTGCATTGATATCCCAATAATCTGTTTTGATACATTTTTCCAAAATCTCGGCACAACCGGATTGTTTAGAAATGATAGTGGGCACACTACACTGCATGGCCTCTAGGGGTGAAATACCAAAAGGTTCGGAAACCGATGGCATGATGTATACATCACTCGCTTTCAATATTTCGTAAACCTCCTTGCCTTTCATAAAGCCGGGAAAATGGAAGCGATCGGCAATTCCACGTTCGGCAGCCAAGCGAATCATTTGATTCAACATATCACCATTACCAGCCATCACAAAGCGAACATTATTCGTTCGCTTCAGCACCATAGCGGCTGCTTCGACAAAATACTCCGGACCTTTCTGCATCGTGATTCTTCCTAGAAATGTAACGATCTTCTCGTTCGTATTTCTTTTTGGAGCAATCTCAAGAATCTCCTGCGATAAAGGTGAAACGGCATTGTGCACTGTCGTTACCTTCTTAGGGTCTTGGAAATACTTATCGATAACCGTTTGACGGGTCAGTTCGCTCACACACATAATATGATCTGCATGATCCATACCATTCTTTTCGATGGCATATACTACCGGGTTTACATTTCCCCGGCTACGATCAAAGTCGGTAGCATGTACATGAATCACCAGTGGCTTGCCAGATACTTGCTTGGCATGAATACCGGCAGGATACGTTAACCAATCGTGCGAGTGAATAATCTCGAACTCTTGCTGACGGGCTACAACACCGGCTACTATGGAATAATTATTAATCTCTTCGTGTAGGTTATCGGGATAACGTCCAGAAAACTCAATACATCCCAAATCATTGGTATTCAAATAATTGAAATCGGCATAAATATGATCTCTAAGATCATAATAAAGTTGCGGATCCATGTAAGAACCTAATCGTCCGTTTACATAATCCCAGTTTACATTTCGCCATACTACCGGCGTACTATTCATACCCAGTATTCTCAGAAAGCTCTGATCTTCGTCTCCCCAAGGCTTTGGTATACAAAAGGTAATTTCCATATCCTCTTGCATGGACATTCCTTTGGTCAGACCATAACTAGCCGTACCTAAACCTCCTAAAATATGGGGAGGAAACTCCCATCCAAACATTAAGACTTTCATTTTCTTTCCTCCTTTCATAAATTATATTTAGACAATAGTTTCAACACGCGTAGAATCTCGGCTACATTCATTGCAAACGAAACCGCTCCACGCCCTTTGAAAGGTGGATTACCATCGAATAGCTCGGGAAGAGAACCGATACAGTGACTCGTCATTTCATCTTCGAGACCAATCAGTTGACGTTCAACAAACGAGATACCACTTATTTTATAAATTCTCAGATAAGCTTCCATATAGAATCCCATTAACCATGGCCAAGCAGTTCCTTGATGGTAAGCATAGTCGCGCTGCATCTGTGGCCCTACATAATTGGGGTTATAGCCACCACTCTTTGGACTCAAGGTACGAAGTCCCTTCGGAGTCAGTAGCTCTTTGGTTACAATATCGAGCACCTTTTTCTTTTGTCCTCTTTCGAGTGGAGAATAGTCAAACGCTACCGTAAATATCATATTGGGACGTACACTCCAGTCCATCATGTGTCCATCTACATAATCGAACAAATAACCATATTCGTTCAAAAAGATATCGACAAATGATTTGGCAGTTATAGCAGCCTGTGTGTCTAGCGAATCGGCAAGGGAGTTATTACCTCCTTCACGCATCAAATCGGCAATAAAACGAAGTGCGTTATACCACAAGGAATTTAGCTCAACCAAATAGCCCGAACGAGGGGTAACGGGACGTCCGTTTGCTATCGAATTCATCCAACTAATCGGTTTATCCGCACCGTTGGCGTAAAGCAGTCCGTTTTCGTGAAGAAACAGATTATCGTGTTTTCGCTGGCGAATGAACTCCATGATATCTTCGAGCAGTGTGCCATATGTGTGCCGGCATCGCTCACGGGAAGTCTCTTTGGCATACTGTTGAATAGCCCATACCGCCCATAGTAACACATCTGGGTCGCTCATTTCGTATATTTTACAGTCCAAAGGTTCCTCATTGATAAAGTGGCGTATCGCTCTTTCGGCTGTTTTCATCACATCCTCAAACTCATCTACTTCATCAATGGCCAATGTAAGTCCGGGCAATGATACAAATAAATCGCGCGCACGACATTTAAACCAAGGATAGCCAGCCAATAAATAATGATTTTCGCTTTGTTTATTATGGAATTGATGAGCAGAGTTTTTCAAGCAATGATAAAAGCTATCGCGTGGTGTACGATCGGCAACTTCGGCATCGAACATCGTCTTTAACTTACGGGGAGAGACTTCTGAAATTCCGGCAGAGAAAATGATACTTTCTCCTTTTTTAATACTGACTTCAAAAAAACCGGGTACATAGAGATCCTCATTGAAATCATAGCCCCTCTCCTGCTCTTTTGTGTATTCAATCCCTTTGTACCAATTCGGATCAAAATGAAATTCATTTTTTTTATTCACCTGCATAAAAAGTTCGGGATATCCGGGATACATGCACGTTTTAATTCCATTCTCAACCTGTTGATACTCTCGATTTGCCTGAGCATTTTCGTGTGTATATTCACGTACACTTCTGAATGCTAAGAAAGGTCGAAAACGTAAAGTGGTAGCCGAGTGAGCATCAACTAATGTGTATCGAATTAAAATTCGATTTTCATGATGAACGAATATTTTCTCTTTGCTTAAAATGACGCCTCCTACACGATAAGTCGTTGCCGGAATACGTTCGCAGTCGAACTCGCGGATGTACTTATGCCCCTTCGGGCTATAATTGTCACCTTGATACTTATGCAATCCAAGATTAAATTCAGCTCCATGCTGAATAACCGTTTCATCCAAAGAAGATAGTAGCACATGATTCTCATCATCCAAATTGGGTACAGGAATCACTAATAAGCCGTGATATTTCCGCGTATTACAATCCACAATCGTTGTACAATGATAAGCACCCGATTTATTTGTCCGCAGAATTTCTCTCGGTAGAGATTCTTCCAGATTAATCATCAGAGTCTTGTCGAATCGTAAATAACTCATAATTGTGCGTTATTAAAGGTTAATTATTTTGGTTATTACCCCATCACAATGAAGTATGATGCCCAAAAATACAAATTATAGGTAGAAACGAAAACAAAATATGCTTTTATTTTTTGTTTCACTATAAATATTCGTAGCATTGTAATAAATTAGCAGAAAACAGATGAAATGAAACCCGATATACGACATATTATCCTGGCAGGTATCATACCATTGTTTCTTATTTTTATTCTATATGTGATCAAGATATGGGAAACAGGAATGGACTGGCAATTTACTCAGCTGGGAGTTTACCCTTCCGAAGCAAAAGGATTGTTGGGTATTTTTACATCTCCTCTAATACATAATGGATTTACACATCTTATAGCCAACACCTTACCTCTATTTTTCCTACTGTGGTGTTTATACTATTTCTATCGTGATATTGCTTCCTATATATTACTGATTTTATGGATCAGTACCGGAGTATTGACCTTTTTTATCGGTAAACCGGGATGGCATATCGGTGCTAGCGGACTGATTTACGGTTTAGCCTTTTTCCTCTTTCTCAGTGGATTGTTACGGAAGTACGCTCCCCTGGTAGCCATTTCGTTATTGGTTACTTTTCTTTATGGCGGGTTGGTATGGAATATGTTTCCACATTTTACACCAAGCAATACATCATGGGAAGGACATCTAAGTGGAGCCGTATCGGGTGTACTTTGCGCTTTGGCTTTTAGACATCATGGGCCTCAACGCCCCGACCCGTTTGCCGATGAGCCTGAAGAAGCATCCGCCGAAGAGTTCGAAGAGACATTGAACGAAATATCCGACGTGGAGTCTAATGAAGAAAAAACAAATTAGAGGTTTAATGTCCGAAGCATGGTTTCAAACGAATCATACTCCGTTGTTTTACCATCTTGGCGAAGCAGTAACCGATTACAAGCCGATACACTCAAACGAGGGAGTCCTGCGTGCACATGACTAATAGGCAAACACGAATAGTTGTGGCGATTCAATGCATTTGTTGCCCAATGTAGCAACACTTCATCTTCAGCTTCTATCTCTATCTGCTTGTATCCATTTACTTTCGGATAATAGATGCCATGCGCATAGTCGAACCGAATATCGTTGTGGGCAAAAAGTGTATCCATGCGGTGGTTTAAAATCAGATCTTCGGTTACTCCACATTGCAATCCACTTTCGTCGGAGAGTAACCATAGTTTGTCCGAAAGCACCAACGCCTGCTCTATGTCGTGTGTAGAGAGCAATACTGCTTTATGTTGTGTCACAGCCAGATTGTGCAACAAAGTCATAATTTCAATGCGGCTCACCACATCCAGAAAGGCCGTAGGTTCATCGAGCAATATCAACGGACACTCTTGCACCAATGCTTTGGCAATCATCACTTTTTGTCGTTCACCATCAGAGAGTTCGGCCGTATAGCATTGTGCTTTGTGAGCAATGCCTACTGCCTCTAATGCTTCGTTGATAATGACTTTGTCTTTCGCATGAAGCCGACCAAAGAAACCGGTATGTGGTTGGCGTCCCAAGGCTACCAATTCATATACATTGAGTCCACCGGCTTGTGTTTTATCAGTCAGTACTACACCAATAGCACGAGAGCGTTCTCTTTCGGTCATAGCCGACAATGGTTTGCCTTGCAGTAAAAGTGTACCTTCCAAAGCGGGTTGCGAAGCAGCCAAGGTACGCAACAGAGTCGATTTACCCGTTCCGTTGGCCCCCAACAAGCAAGTCAGTTCTCCGGGATAGAGATCGAACGATAGCTTTTCGTGTACGCGCTTCTCGCTTTTATGCGTTCGATAACCGATGCAAAGATCGGTTGCAGTCATTACAGCCTCCTGTATCATCAGTTAAAGTATTGAATTTTGCGTTGGTTAATAATCACATAAATAATAATGGGTGCACCCAGTACCGGAGTAACGGCATTGAGCGGAATGATACCTGCTTCGCCCGGAAGCACACAAATTAAGTTGCAAAGTAGTGCTATTACGCCCCCCGTAAGCAAGGTAATAGGAAGCAGAATATTGTGATTGGATGTACCCAGCAACAAACGAGCCATATGCGGAACAGCCAGACCAATAAAAGAAATGGGGCCACAGAAAGCAGTTGTGATAGCTGTTAGCAAGCCCGTAGCCAACAACAACAGATTGCGCGTACGCCGAATGTTTACCCCTAGATTTTCGGCATAACGAGTGCCCAGCAGCATCGCATTGAGTGGCTTGATAAGCAAAACAGATAGAATCAGCCCCAGTAGAGTAAAAAGGGCAAAATAAGGTAATTGCTGTAACGATACGCCACCAAAATTGCCCATGCCCCATATCATATACGAATGCACTCCTTCGGCTGTAGCGAAAAAGTTCAGCAATGAAATAACCGAAGAAATGATGTAACCGATCATAATGCCAATAATCAGCAACATGATATTGCTTTTAATCAATGTAGAGAAGAACAGAATCAACCCCATCACCAGCATAGCACCCAGTAAAGCTCCTACCACTACCGAAAAGAAACCAGAAAAAGTAAATACTCCTGCAACCATGCTTCCTCCTCCGGCAAGCATCACTAGAGCGACCCCTAAACTGGAACCCGAGCTAATGCCTAGGATAGAGGGATCGGCAAGCGGATTGTTGAATGCCGTTTGCAGCATCAAGCCGGAACCTGCAAGAGCTGCACCACACAACAGAGCGGTTACGCTTTGCGGAAAGCGAGATTCCCAGATAATAAAACTCCAACTTTCCTTTGCCACTTCATTTCCCAATAAAATGTTCCAAACGGCATCGACAGGGATGCGAACCGAGCCGAATAAAAGATTAGCGCCCATCAATACCAAGAGGACAACAACTAATGCAATGCTGTATGTAGTTTCTTTCCGTTTCAAATCAGTCGGCTAATTTAGTGAAATATTTTAAATCATAATACGTTAACAGCGACGGATGAAATATTTTTATCAAATCTTTCAATAGCCATTCCGGATGAAAAGGATAATCTTCGTAAAAAGACACCTTTCCGGTATTGCATCCATAAATTGCTCGTTCCTTAAAAGGACGAAAACCGGCATAAGGAGCATACTCTTTTTCTATCTCGCTGTATGTTTTATCCGACGGTTGATTGTACTTAATCAACCAAATGTCGGCATTATGTCCTTTATCAAATACCGTCTCAAAAGCCAATGCCACCGATCCGCTATGGGTATCGTCGGCAAAGAGATAGCAGCCTCCCGCATCGGCGTAAAAGCCAGCCGTTGTGCTTTTACCTCCGGGAACGTACCAGGCCGAGCTACTTTTCAGTTCACTGATCACCGTAGGTGCATCAGTCGCACTGTTTGCCAGTTCGCGCAATGTTAGATACTCTTTCTCGACTTGTGTAAAGAGTGTTTCTGCCTCTTGCTTCCGACCGAAAAGCATTCCATAAAAGCGCATCCACTCAGCACGACCCAGCGGAGAAGTCTCCATATAGTCGGCACATTCAATGATGGGGATATTCAATTTCTCAATCCGACCGTATCCACCACTATTCTCAAAAGGCGATAATAAGATAGCATCGGGATGCAGATCGATGATCTTCTCCATATCGGGACTCATACCATCACCCGTATCTACAATCTTTCCGTCGCGACATCCGTCCTGTATCTCTTTAATTTTGATATACTTTAAATCGCACACCCCACCGATATTGCCTATTGCACCGAGTTGTTGCAGTAAGCTGCAATGCACAGACGAGTAAACGACTGCCTTGGTGATAGGTGTTCTCACTACCGTTCCTTTAGGTAGTGCTGCTGGTAGCGGCTGTTTTTTATCGACCAATACATACGTGTGCAGCACCTTCGTTGTATCCCAGGGGTTACGCAACTTAGCTATCGCATAATCATCGTATTCAGTCAAAGAAAGATTGGTTGCGTAACTCAAATCAATCGGTATGCCTCCTGTATCTTCCAAAGAGTCCTTACTCTTTCCGCCACAGGCAGAAAGAGTAAGAACTGACATTACTATAATTAAAAGATGCTTCATTTATTATCTAAAAATATCATCTTCACGGGATTGATGCCACCACAATCAAACTTTTCTATAAACATGCCATTGGCACTAAAGCGATATGCATCTCCATTCGATGTGAAATCGGAAGTAGTCACATAGATATCACCATTTTCATCATCAATGCTAATACCCATTAGGCTTTTCCGAGCTAGCTCTTCGGGCATATTCTGAAGAAATGTTGTCTTATTCAACGTATGACTTTTGGCATTGTACGTAAAAAAGGTGTTTATCGTCTCTTTAGTCGTCCAATTGGTTTTAGAATCAATCAGATAAATCAAGTCATTACGTTCTGCAAACAAAGATGCGTCAGCAATTACTTCATATCCTTTCTCACCTGTTTTTGCATCGGTAATAACGCGTTGAAATGTCTGTGGAATATCTCCCCAGTTTCCAAACGAAATCAGGTATATTTCATCATTTGCCTCAAGCAGTAAGTTCGGATTAACTGTAACTTCAATGTCTTTCTCTTTCTTGAAAGTAGCCATATCAATCACTGATACAGTAGTACCGCTACCCCATCCAGAGTTGGCCACATACAGCTTATTACCTTCCTCAATAATCTCTTCGGGGTTCTTTCCAACAGCTACATAGTCTTCAATGGCTAATGTATTGGCATCAATCCGAGCCACTTTTCCACTGTACAAGGTAACATAAATCTTTCCGTTATCAACAGCCATGTAGCGAGGGGCACCATCGGTTTCAGTGAACGAGATTCTTTGTTGCTCCACACCTGCTTCATTCAATTTAATCAGCAGTTTAGATCCATACATTGTTATGTATATATGTCCGTTGTACTTTATAATATCTTGCCCCATATCACCAAGTTCTTGTCCGTTTTGTAACTTATAGATATTAGTGATGAAGTTATCTTTGCTATTGGCTGCATTTTTATCGGGAGCATAAAAAGCCAGACCAGCATTATTTCCTCCATTCTTTCCCTGGTTTAGAATAAAGGCACGATTAGCAGGTAACTCTACTTTAGATCCTTCATCATTAGACCAATCATCTTGATCATTATCACTGCTACAAGCAGTCAATGCTGCCGACATTGCCAGTACACATAGTGTACTAAATAATAAGCTTCTTACTTTCATTTCTATTTCCTTTTTTGATTTATATTTATTTAAAACTCAATACGCCCCGTAACCCGAAACGAACGTCCCGGCATTGGGTAGTATTTAATGATATCATATTGTTCATTGGTCAAATTCACTAATTCGGCTTGCAGAGTCAACTTACAGCTCTTAAGCAGGAAACTACGCGAAGCCGAAAGGGTGTGTTCTAAGTATCCATCAATCTGGTTCTCGACCAAATTTTGTGGTAAACTGTATCGCTTGCCTACTCCTGTCAAACTATACCCTAAATTAACCCAATCATTCTCCGCAAGTAAACCTATATTTCCACTATGCTTAGGCGAATAGGGTATTTGTTCTTTATAGTTTTTCGCAGTGGGATCAGTTATATCAATCGCCTTCTGATATGTATATCCCGCAGTAAACAGCAGTTGGAGTCTATTACTTACAGATATGCCGGTTCGTAATGTTACGTCTATTCCTGTAATGTCTACTTTGCCAAAATTCATCATTTTCCATACGTATGTAGATGGAAATGCTACAATTTTATCGTTCACCTTATTATAGTACCCATCAACGGTTACCATCATATAGTCAGTAAAAGAAAAAGGTGCACCATTCCATGTTATGCCTACATTATATTCTCGGGCTTTCTCGGGACGCAGTCCGGTATTCCCCATACGCAAGTAATAGAGGTCATTGAATGTAGGTACCCGGAACGTATCCTTATACATCAATCTCAAATAAAGTGATTGCTCTGCAAAAGGACGATACATCAGCGAGAACGCAGGACTTAACCGACGACGATCCGCCGGTTTTTCTCCTTGTTTTACATGCTCTGTTACCAACGTATTAACCGCAGTTGCCGTAGCAGTAAGTCCCTTCCGCTGGTAGCGGATGTTAAGAGCCGACAAAGAAGTGAAACGTACCGGACTGGGAGAATCAGGCAAATTATTATCGAGTGTATTCACCGCCACATCAGTAGCCAGCGAAGCAGAGAAACCAGCAAACGGCTGATAGAGGGCGGTAGCTGAAACATAATATTCTTGTTGCTTGTTTCTATCCGTTTGCTTACCACCTTCGTACTTAACATCGGTATCTTCGTATTTATTCCATGAATAGTTATATTTCGCTTGCAGTTGCAACGCCCATTGCTGTGAGAAGTTCTTTTTGTAACGAGTTTGGACAAAGAAGTTCTTGTCCCACAATCGTTCATTCGCCTGATCATTGTACAGTACAACCGACCCAGGAAGCCCACGCTCTGAATCGTAGTAATATGCTTTCATGTCAACGCGGCTGCTATCTTTAAATGTATAATAAAGATTTGCCTCCGTATGCCAGGACTGAATATCAGAATTCTTCCTCTTTTCTTTCGTTGTATATTTACCATTTATTAATGTAAACGGGTATCCACCATCGGCTCGTAAAAAATTACCGCTAATACTATACGTTGTCCGAGGGGCAATACGCTGCACCCACTTTAGCGAAGGATTTAAAAAGCCGAAAGAGCCGGTCTTCAGTTGTGCTTTGAGCAAATGAGTTTTTTGGGTACCATCCAATGGATTACGGCTGTAAACAGAGAGTACACCAGCCGAAGCAAATAAACGCGCTGATTGCATCAAATTATTATCTTGTCCGATTGAGAGAGAAAGCAGATCCACATCATCCAAAGAAAAACGTCCGATATCAATCTGTCCAGCCTGACAATTACTCACAGCAACACCATCATAAGCGACCGCTGTGTGTTCAGCTCCAAGACTACGTACCGAAATTGTTTTCAATCCACCAATTCCTCCATAATCTTTCACACTGGCTCCTGTAAACCGACGTACGGCATCGCCCATGTTTTGCAGCCCCAGTCCTTCAATTTCTTTTCTATTTATTGTCTGCAGGGGCGAAGCTACCGCCATACGTTGCGGAGTGCGTCGCGCCTTCACCGTTACATCCTGCAATTGATGCACCTTATTCGTAATAGTATCACTCTTCTGTTGCGCCTCCAACCCCAAAGGAAGCAGACACAGCAGGAAGAATGCACGAAACCACAGCTCACGGGCCAGGTTAGTTATTCTCATATAAACGAACATTAAGTTGAAACATAGTTTATCCCGACGCTCTTTCCTCGAAAGCAACAGGCATTGACTTCGTTTTGCAGGTCTTCTGACTTACTCCGTAAATTTACCCGCCTTCCCACCTTATATATGGCAGTGGCATAAAGTGATTGGTAAACCTTTCATCAATGGAGTTCACAGCAGCGGGACTGTCCGGGATTTACACCCGATTCCCTTTTCATCCGGCGCTTCGCCAAGGAAGCTTCTTCGGAACAAAACGTTGCAAAGGTAGGAAGAGGAATTCAAATACACAACTATAAGTAGTACCTAATAGGTATTAAAATCACTAAATATACCTAAAGATGACGATTGACTTCCGATAGCAGGCTGTGTACCTTTGCAAACAAAATTACTATGTACAATGAACAGGTTTTCTTCACTGATTATATCGATACTTTTAGGTGTACTACCCGCTGTTGCCCAGCAGACTTATACGATGACGGGCATGGTACGCGATGCAGAAACGAAGGAGGCATTGAGTTTTGCTACCATTCAACTAAACTCTTTAAAGAAAAATAACTATGCAGCCATTACTGCAACCGATGGTCATTACCGTCTCATCGGACTACCTGCCGGAACGTATACCGTGACTATCTCTTACCTCGGATATCAGACGTATATAAAAGAGGTTACCATTATCAAAAATACCTCACTTACTTTTTACCTCACCTCTTTGGCCACCTCTCTCAACGAAGTGGTTATCACCGCTTCCGAATCAAAGGGGATCACCAGTGCATCTAAAATAGGATTAACGGCCATGAAGCATCTGCAGCCCACCAGTTTTACCGACTTACTCGAACTGCTGCCGGGAAACAAAGCAAGCGTTCCTACCATGGGAGCTGCCAACCTTATTCGCTTACGCGAAGCCGGTAGTACCAGCGAAGCTATCTCTTCTTTGGGAGTGGGCTTTGTAGTCGATGGAGCTCCGATCAATACCGATGGCAATTTGCAATATGTACCAGGTACCAATCAGTTCAATCAGGCACGCGAATCGGTTTCGAGAGGTGTGGATATGCGTACCCTTTCTACCGATAATATAGAGAGTGTGGAAATTGTGCGAGGCATTCCTTCTGTGGCTTATGGCAATCTGACCGGAGGTGTGGTACTTATCAATCGCAAACAAACGGCATCGCCCCTGACCGCACGCTTCAAGGCCGACCAGTATAGCAAATTGTTCTCGGTAGGAAAAGGATTTCGCCCTACCGATGAGAACAATGTGCTCAATATGGATCTCAGTTATCTGGACTCGAAGGTAGACCCACGCAACAGTCTCGAAAACTATAAACGCGTCACAAGCTCCCTGCGGTGGAATGCCGACCGCATGCCGGGACGTCATAAAACGATGAATTGGAACCTTGCGGCCGACTATACAGGTTCGATTGATGATACGAAAACAGACAAAGACATCACCCTGAAAGAGGATCGCTACCGGGCTAGTTACCACCAATTTTCGTTGGCAGGACGATGGAGTCTGAAGTTTTCGGACACCTCCTTCATCAGAGCCTTGCGTGCCAATGTATCCTTCTCGCAAGAAATAAATGAAACAACCGAAACCAAATCGGTATCGATCGACCGCCCCATGGCCATACCCAGTAGTACCGAATCGGGTGAAGCAGACGGCATCTACCTACCCTATAACTACATCGCAAAAATGGTTATCGATGGTAAACCCTTTTATGCCAACAGCTCTTTCGCAGGCGACTTTGCCTTTCGCTGGTTCCAAAGCACACACCGTTTGAGAGCAGGTTTGGAATGGGCATACAATAAGAATTTCGGAAAGGGACAGGTGTACGACGTCACCCGCCCGCTTACCGTTGCCTCTACTACACGTCCGCGTAGTTACCACGATATACCTGCCCGGCAAACAGCTTCTTTCTACATCGAAGATCAAGTAAAACTCTCTTTGGGCAAGCACCAACTCTATCTGGAGGCCGGTTTGAGAGGCAACACGTTGCTTCATCTATCGAGTCGGTTTGTCATGAAGAACCGGCTATATCTTGATCCGCGCCTAAACCTGCAATGGCGGATGCCTGCCTTCGGAGCACAGAAAGATTGGTTTGCCGACCTATCGGGAGGTATCGGTTGGCTATCGAAGATGCCTACTACGGCACAGTTATACCCCGACTTCAAGTACGTCGATGTGGTGCAGTTAAACTATTATCATAACAATCCCGACTATCGCCGCATCAACCTGAATACCTATAAGTGGGACAATACCAATTACAATCAAGAACCGGCTCGTAACCAGAAATGGGAAGTGCGGCTTGCACTCTCGCACCGGGGAAATGAATTTAGCGTAACCTACTTTCAGGAACGGATGAACAATGCCTTTCGAGACATTTCCTATTACCGCACTTTTCAATACAAGAAGTACGACGTGAGTTCCATTGATCCGTCGGCCATTACGACAAAGCCGGATTTATCGGACTTGTCCTATGTACCCGACACGCTCATCAACACCTTTACGCAAAGCGGAAACGGAACACGCGTCCGCAAACAAGGAATCGAGTTTCAGTTTGCTTCACAGCGTATCAAAGCATTGAAAACCAAAATCACCATCAACGGTGCCTGGTTTCGTACCATCTATAGTAATAGTGTGCCGAAATACGAAGAGTCGTCCATATTTCTCAACGGAAAACAGTTGAGTTATATCGGTGTATACGATTGGGAGGATGGAACAGAAAAGCAACAATTCAACACCAACATGATGTTCGACACCTACCTGGAGCGATTGGGATTGATCTTTTCGACCTCTGCCCAATGCTCTTGGTTCAGCAACAGCAAAGCACTGTGGAACAATGGTACCCCTGTTGAGTATATCGACAACACCGGAACGGTACACCCTTTCACCGCTTCGAGTGCCGAAAATGCAGAGTTGCAGCATTTAATAACCAACTATAAAGCAGCCTATTTTGATCGTAAAACAATCCCTTTTGCTATGGACATCAACCTCAAGGCAACCAAGAAGATAGGGCGATATATGAATCTTTCATTGTTCGTCAACAAACTGCTCACGGTATACCCCGATTATTACTCGGGCACTCAACTGATGCGGCGCACCTCCTCACCTTATTTCGGTATGGAGGCAAACCTCACCTTTTAATATTCTAGTCAGTTAATCAACTCATTATATGTTTAATTTAACCATCATAACAATGAAAATGAAGAATTTCAATCTGGGCCTATTACTGGCCGCTTCGCTTGCCTTTGGGGCTTGCAGCAACAACGAAGAGATCAAGGTGTCGGAAGTAACGCTAGGCATTACGCTGCCTGCTTTATCCGAAGGAACGATTACGATCAAAAGCGGAACGTACACCTTTACAAACATAAGCAACGGGCTGGAAACGGCGGTAGATTATGCCGGTACGCAGGTAACACTGCCCGATGGACTATACAACGTCAGCTTCATCGGTAAAGCCGATCTTACTACTACCCAAACGACCGAAGTCAACGTTCAGGGCATTCAACAAAACGTATCGGTTACCGGCGGAGCAATAAATCTGACCATCACGCTCCATATACGCAATGCGAACGAACAGGGAAACTTCGTGATTGCCGAAGTCTTTTCGGGGGGAACCATTCACCCTACCACCAATAAAGCCTACAATGGCGATCAATACATCCGTATCTACAACAACTCGAATCAAACACTCTATGCCGATAGTTTGATACTGCTCGAATCTGAATTCGTCACAACCCGCAAGCAAGATTACACACCCAATATCATGGGCGAAGCGATGACTGTTCAGGCCATAGCCATGATTCCGGGCAACGGAAAGCAACACCCCATCGCTCCGGGTGCTTACATTACCCTTTGCGATAATGCGACCGATCATTCCATCGAAAATTCGAACTCATTGAATCTGTCGACTGCCGATTTCGAGTGGTATACCGGGTCGACCAATGCCAACTATCCCGACATTGACAATCCGGCAGTTCCCAACCTAGATATGATATACAATTATACTAAAACCATCTGGGTGCTAACCAAACAAGGAAACAGAGCCTACGCTATCGGCCGTTTGCCGAAAGGAGTCACTCCGCAAAACTATCTCAAAGACTACACATACGATTGCCACTATACACTTGCCAACGGCAATCCCACCAAAGAGTTTAAATACTACAAGTTCCCCAATAGCTGGATTATCGACGCAGTCAACATGAGCCCCAAGAACAGCTATGTATGGAATGTAGTCGATGCTTCGCTCGACATGGGCTTTACTTACATCAACGCAATGAACAGTACCATCGAAAACGCCGGTAAGGCAGTAGTGCGCAAGGTAGCCTATAAAGAAGACAACCGCGATATATTGCAAGATACCAATAACTCTACGGTCGATTTTACCCCTTCGGTACGCGCTACCCTGCTTCCTAAGCATTAACTCAATCATTTTTAACTACACCCTGCATGAAACGATCTGTCTTCCTCTTCCTACTTCTCCTGCCCATGTGCCCGGCAGTTGCTTCGGCACAATCGGCAGATTCACTCAGCGTGGAACAAAGAAGGTTGCTTACACAAACCCCTGCTGCCACCTTTGGCGAAACAGCGACTCACAATGCCGCTATGCGCTATCGGCAATACCCGTTCAGCCTCACCACAACGAGTTTGAACCATTACTATGACCAACGGGGCGATGCAACACTCGTACAAGAAGGAACTGCCAGCCGAAACACCTCCTTCGAGGTGGAGTCGTTTGTTCAACTCTCGAATAAGAGCAGGGCTTTCGGACAGGCTTCCTATCGCAACGGACGTCGCGAGCATGTGCGATGGAATGAGAACAGCGACTTTTCTCTCATCTATCCCTATGTAACGGGCGACTCAATCGGAGGATTCATGAAAGAAGAAGAGTATCGATTCATGGGAGGATATGCCCATCGTCTGGGGGCATGGACACTGGGCGGACAATTGGCTTACCGGGCCTCTATCGCCTATCGCGATAAAGACCCGCGTCCACGCAATGTGGTGTCAGACATCGAAGCAAGCATGGCATTGGCACGTTTACTAAACCGTTCGTATACCATAGGCGCCTCTGTTCATGCCCGCAAATATACACAGGATAGCAGCATCAAATTTCTTTCTGATAAAGGTGCTACTTCTGTTTCGCAGATGCTTGGCATGGGCGTTGAGTACATCCGCTTTGCCGGCACACAAACATCGACCCTCCATTTAGGAATCGGAATGGGAGGTAGCGTTGATCTGGCTCCCACACAAAGCAACGGATTCTCCGCTTCGTTGCGTGGCGATTATTTCCATTTTGTCAAAGAGCTAAACAGCCTCAACTATGCACCGATGGTGAAAGCTACGGAAACAACAATGGCTGTCGATCTGGCATGGACAACGCAAACAAGAGCTTGGCATCGAGGTATTAAAATACAGGGAGTGAAAAAAACACGCAACGGAACGGAGAATATCTTCGGAGATGCTTCGGGCAATGTGTACCAGCAGATAAGCAGTGTACAACAATACCGCAGCACAGCAGCACAGCTTACACTGAGCGGTATGGTAGGGCAACCCATCGGACGTAGTCAACGTACGCATGGTTGGGTACTCCTGCCGCAAGTAGGATACGAATCGATCAGTAGCGAGCATAAGGAAGCTACCCGCCGCTTCGAAGCATCCCACATGCGTGCAACCATCGAGCTGCAATGGCATTGGCAACTATCCAAGCTATTGCTCACAACAGGCAGTGGTACGGAATACTTGAAAAACCTCCGAACGGATCGCCTGCTACCGGGTATTACCTCCAACAGTTCTTCGGGTAAGGCACTGCTGAGCAATATCCAATACCTAAGCGACAGTGATGTTACAGCGGGACTGTTTGTCCGAGCCGATTATGAATTGACGAGGAGGTATGCCCTTTTCCTATCGGCCGCATATCGGTACCAACACTACCAACGAAGCGGAGAGGCACACGCTGGAACAGCCTCACTCGGCTTCTTGTTTTAAAACAAAAATTACTTACTTATAAACAATAAATTAAAAATGAAACAAATGACTTTTTTTGCCGCTTTAGTGGCATTGATTCTTCTGGGAACTTCGTGTGGTGGTAACAAAACACAAAACGCTGAACAAGCAGAAACACATACAGCCGATCGGGCAAACTATACACTCGAAGTGGACAGCCTGCTAGCTCATGCCGAAGCATTGGCCGATAAAGAGGTAACCATCGAAGGGGTGTGTACTCACATCTGCAAGCACGGTGGTCGCAAAATCTTCCTCATGGGAAGCGATGATACGCAAACCATCCGCATAGAGGGAGGCAGCGTAGGCAAATTCGATCAAAAATGCGTTAACAGCGTAGTACGTGTAACGGGGCTCTTGAAAGAACAACGCATCGACGAAGCTTACCTGCAAAACTGGGAGGCCCAACTTAAAGCAGCCGCAGCCGAGCAGCACGGCAATGGCGAAGCAGGATGCAGTACAGAGAAGAAAGCCCGTGGCGAAACAGCCAACACACCCGAGGCTCGCATAGCCGACTTTCGCAACAAGATAGCGCAGCGCAAAGCCAATAACGGAAAAGAATACCTGTCGTTCTACTTCATGGAAGCCACGAACTATGATATTCAACCTTAACACCTGCCGCAAATGGAGCCGGGTGGTGCACCGAGATCTTTCGTTCTTCTTCTCGGGTATGTTGATCATTTATGCCGTTTCGGGTATTGTAATGAATCATCGCGACACGATTAACCCACATTTCTCGATTGAGCACAAAGAGTACACCCTGACTCCGCTGCCCACTCCTGCAAAAGAGATCCGAAAAGAGGAAGTCATGACGATACTGCAACCACTCGGCGAAGCAGGCAACTACACCAAGCACTATGCCCCCAAAGCCGGACAGCTTAAGGTGTTCCTCAAAGGCGGTTCGAATCTACAGGTAGATACCGACACGGGAGCAGTCGTTTACGAATCGGTAAAGCGGCGTACCGTGCTCAGTGCCATGACACGCCTGCACTACAACCCCGGACAGTGGTGGACACTTTTTGCCGATACCTTTGCCGTAGGCCTTATCCTTATTACCCTCAGCGGTATCGTAATACTGAAAGGAAAAAAAGGAATCGCCGGACGCGGTGGATGGGAGTTTGCCGCCGGTATCGCTCTACCGCTACTTTTTCTTTTGTTCTTCTAAGAAAGAACGCAAAGCTAATGTAAACGATTAAAAAAACAAATATACTGTAATGGAACAGATTATCGAATGTAAAAACCTCACCCACTACTATGGCAAGAGGCTCATCTATCAAGACTTGAGTTTCAACGTACCCAAAGGGCGTATCCTGGGATTGCTGGGGAAAAACGGAACAGGCAAAACCACTACCATCAATATTCTGAGTGGCTACCTTAAACCTCGCTCAGGCGAATGCCGCATCTTCGGTAGTGAGGTACAGAGCATGAACCCTGCCCTACGACAAAACATCGGACTGCTGATCGAAGGACACGTTCAGTACCAGTTCATGACACTTACCCAAATTGAAAAATTTTATGCTGCTTTTTACCCCAACTGGAAGAAGGAAGCCTACTACGAACTGATGAAGAAACTGCAAGTAGCTCCGGGACAGCGCATCTCGCGAATGTCTTGCGGTCAGCGCTCGCAGGTAGCATTGGGGCTTATTCTGGCACAGAACCCCGAACTATTGATACTTGACGATTTCTCACTGGGGCTCGATCCCGGTTATCGCCGCCTCTTTGTGGATTATCTGCGCGACTATGCACAAGCAGAGAACAAAACCGTGTTCCTCACCTCGCATATTATTCAGGATATGGAACGCCTCATCGACGATTGCATCCTGATGGATTACGGACGCATACTGGTACAAAAACCGGTTAGCCAACTGCTCAACGAGGTACGTCGCTATACCTGTACCGTTCCCGAAGGGTACGAGCTAGCACCCACCGAAGGTCTTTATCACCCATCGGTACTACGCAATACGTTGGAAACCTTCTCCTTTCTACCTCCCACCAAGGTAGCGGCAAAGCTACATACGATGGCCGTGCCGTTTACAAACTTACACTCCGAAAAAGTGAACTTAGAAGACGCCTTCATCGGCTTAACCGGTAAATATTAAAAAATCATGAACGCTATATTTTATAAAGAATGGATCAAAACACGGTGGTATTTTCTGCTGGCCGTGGTCACTACTTTAGGCTTTTCGGGCTATTGCATGCTACGCATCAACCGCGTTGCTGAGCTCAAAGGAATCGAACACGTATGGGAGGTCATGTTGCAACGCGATGCCATCTTCATTGATCTGCTGCAATTCGTTCCGTTGCTAGCAGGTATACTGCTGGCAGTGGTTCAGTTCGTACCCGAGATGCAACGCAAATGTCTCAAGCTCACCTTGCATCTCCCCTATCCGGCCTTACGGATGATCGCCACCATGTTGCTATCGGGAGTTATCCTACTACTGATCTGCTTTGGCAGCAATCTACTGTTAATGGATACTTACCTAAGATCTGTATTGGCTCCCGAGTTGAAAGCCCATATTTTACTAAGTGCCCTTCCATGGTATCTGGCAGGTATAGCAGGTTATCTACTCATTTCGTGGGTCTGTTTGGAACCTTCCTGGAAGCGAAGACTACCTAACCTACTCATTACCGTTCTGCTATTGCGTGTGTTCTTCCTTTCGTCGACGCCCGAGGCCTACAACTCCTTTTTGCCCTGGTTGACGGTGTATACCTTACTAACAGCCTCGTTCACCTGGATCTCTATTGTACGATTCAAAATAGGCAAACAAGATTGATAATTCCTAAAAACAACAACTATGACTCGTTTTAGCAAACTATTTTTATATTTCACCGTTGCCCTGTTGCTACTTTGGCAACTGCCGTGGTGCTACCGTTTCTTCACTTCAAAAGCCGAGAAATCTCCTTTCACGCTCTACAGCACCGTTATCGGAGATTTCGTTCAGATAGGTCCCGAAGGCGACAAAGGCTTGGTTCGTCGTGATTTGAAGGGCAACCTCTATACGCAGGCTGAGTTTGACAGTATTCTGCCCCTGTTTTATGCTCGCCAACTGATGGCTGACGAACGTTTCCCCGACAGCATTCGCGGTGTAGCAGTTACCCCCCGAATGGCTCAAGTAGAGAATTTTACCTTTCGGGTTATTCCGTCGGATATCAATGCACCTCGCATCGGGCTCTATCCATTGTTAGAGTCTATGTCGGGCCGGGTAGATCTGAAAATGCCCGACGATGTATTCCGTATCACCAACCGCGGTATCGAGTTTGTCGATATGGCTTCCAACAGCATCGACTTGCCCAAAAGCAAACAGTTCACCCAAGCGATGCTTCGCAAGGGATTTCGCTTTCCGGCACTCGAAATAGCCGGAAACCCTACCACCCGCAAAGAGTATGACGAAGGGTATCTGCTACTCGATGCAAACCGCCAACTGTTTCACCTGAAAAAGACCAAAGACCGCCCATACGTTCGCAACGTACAACTACCCCACGGGCTGCAATTGGAGCACCTATTCGTGACTGAGTTTAAGAACCGCCGAACGCTGGCTTTCATGACCGATACGGATCATGCATTTTATGCCCTCAACAATAAAACCTATGAGGTAGTAAAGATTGGTGTACCGTCTTATGACCCACAAACGGAGGCAATAACCATTTTTGGCAATATGTTAAACTGGACCATACGCATTTCATCGACCCAGGCAGATAATTATTATGCCGTAAGTGCCGATGATTATTCGCTCATCAAACAGTTTGAGAATCAATCGACCGAAAGCGATCATCTACCCTCGCTTGCATTTACCTCGGGAATGGATAAGTTTGTGAAATTACGCTTTCAGTAATTAACACTTTTAACGGTTTTATTTCCCGCCAATATCTTTCTTTGCAAGAGTACGTATTCTTATCCGATAAGAGTACGTACTCTTGCTGGCAAAGAATACGTTATTAACACATGCTTAAATAGGAAGTCATGTGATGCAAGAAAAGGTAATTTTCAACCACTTGAACAAACTACACATTCAACTAAAACACAGATACTTATAAAAAGCACATACTTATTCCTTGACTGTAATTCTCTCTGTTTGCTCTGTTCTTGTTTTTTTATTTATCGATACCTGCGAGAGCGATACTTATGCATAAGATAAATAACAAAAAGGAGTTATCATCTAAGATTACGATGTAAATGGTTCTCTACGGGTGTTGGCACAAGAGAGCAACATTTCACTCAGAATAATAAAATTGGAAACGATAGAAATTTCTGACAACAGATATCAGTATATGCACAGCCTACCTATTTACTAAGTTATTGAAAACCGATGGTATGCTCAATGCGTTTGAACCGCCTCTATTAATAAAGTGATATTACTCATAAACAGCTTCACCGAAATAGCAAGCAAAATAATACCGAAGAATTTGCGAATGAGATAAATTCCCCCTTTGCCCAGAAAACGTTCGACACGTCCGGTCATACTCAACACAAAATAGACCCAAATCATATTGAGTATCAAAGCAATTACAATATTCATACTGGCATATTCGGCCCGCAAAGAGAGCAGTGTAGTAAAGGCGCCGGCACCGGCAAGCAATGGAAAGACTAAAGGGACTAAGGTAGCCTCTTTGATGGGACCTTGGTTTTTGAATATCTCAACATCGAGCAGCATCTCGAGAGACATAAGGAAGATAACCAATGCACCTGCCACGGCAAACGATTCAATATCGACATGAAAAAGTTTGAGCATAAAATCGCCCGCATAAAAGAAACCAATCATCAGTGCAAAAGATATTAAGGTAGCTTTTAACGCATTGACTCCCTGTCCCCTCTCTCGTAGATTGATGATAATGGGAATGGAACCAATAATATCGATAACGGCAAACAGTACAATAAATGCACTAACCATCTGCTGAAGATTAAAGTCTGCAAACATAGTATCCTCCTTTTTTATGCAAATATAGTTTATTTATATGCACGCTCCAAGCGTTCGTTTTCTGAATTGCGTTCACAATTAAGAAATAATAAAAAAAACAAAAAGAGAGGAGGTACAACTACAGTAAGCCGCTATTATACCTACCTTTGCGCCTACAAATTAGAAGATTAAGTAAAATGGACACCACAATGTATGATACTCTTTTGCAATTACCTTTATTCCAAGGTCTTTGCCACGAAGACTTCAGTAAGATACTGGAAAAAGTAAAATTGCACTTTCTGAAGTACAAAGCAGGAGATGTAATTATGGAAAGCAGAAGTTCTTGTGACCAACTAATCTTTCTACTCAAGGGCGAAATTTCGTCGATGACAACCTCGCAGGATGAGACTTACACCATTGTAGAACATGCCGAGGCACCTTATGTGATTGAACCGCACGCACTGTTGGGAATGAACATCAACTACGCCTCTTCGTATGTGGCTCGTACCGAAGTCAATGCCATAAGCATCAACAAATCTTTTGTGCTGAATGCATTGCTTAATTACGATATCTTTCGCTTGAACTATATGAATTTTATAAGCAATCGGGCACAAGCTCTCTACGCACAGTTATGGAAAGAGGCTCCGTTGGATCTGATCGACAAGATTGTACGCTTCCTTCACATGCATATTGAAAAGCCACAAGGCGAGAAGATTATTAAGGTAAAAATGGAAGATTTAGCAAGCTATCTGGACGACACACGATTGAATGTGTCGAAAACACTGAATATATTGCAAGAGTCAGGCTTATTGATGCTACGCCGAAAAGAGATTGTGATAATTGACATCGAAAAGCTAATGGACTGGAATGAGGCCCGAAAAATCGAAATGAAGTAACTACCTACCTACTTAGCGTTAAGAACCAACGCGTTTTCATGATAAATGGGTATTTCAGATGTAGCATAACCAGTCTATATTTGCATCATCACAAATATAAATTGATTATGAGTAAAATTGGTGTATTTTATGGTTCCACAACCGGAACAACAGAAGAGATAGCCCAACGCATTGCCGAAAGGCTGAGCGTTTCTACAAATGATATTCACGATGCTTCGAAGCTCAACGAAGAGATAGCCGGAGAGTACGATGTTTTGGTACTGGGAACTTCAACCTGGGGAGCGGGTGAACTGCAAGATGACTGGTACGATGGTATCAAAGTGCTTAAGAAGATGGATCTTTCACAGAAATCAATAGCGTTGTTCGGGTGTGGAGATGCGGATTCGTACAGTGATACGTTCTGCGACGGTATGGGCATCTTATATGAAGAGTTGAAGTCAAGCGGTTGCCGGTTTATCGGGGCAACAGCCATCACCGGATACACCTTTGATGCATCTACAGCTGTCGTCGACGGAGCATTTGTAGGCCTACCGTTAGATGAGGTAAACGAGGATGATAAAACTGCGGAGCGTATTGCCCGGTGGACAGAAAAACTACAAAAACAAATTCATTAACCGCAAACGACCACACATTATGGGCAATGGAGGAAATATTCCGGGAGAGGTGAAAATATTCATGAATCACCTGTACGAGTTCAAAAAGGGCGTACGCAATATGGTGCTTTATACGGTGAAGCGGGAGCATGAAGAGTTTATGACACAACGATTGGAAAATCAAGACATCAGTTACATTATACAGGAGGTAGGGGAAACTAAAATCAATCTTTTCTTTGGCAAACCGGAATGCTTGGAAGCCATCAGACACATGATTCTGCGTCCGCTAAACCAATTAACTCCCGAAGAAGACTTCATACTGGGAGCCATGCTGGGATATGACATCTGCCAACAATGTAAACGGTATTGCGGAAAAAGAAGAGCATAAAAAAAAGCTATTAACCGATTTCTGAATTAAGAAGATCGGTTAGTAGCTTTTTTTAGCATGTCAGCCTTGCTGGAGCAAAGCTAAATCTTATTCCCACTCGATAGTTGCAGGTGGTTTAGAGCTGATATCGTAAGTAACGCGGTTAACGCCCTTTACTTTATTGATAATATCGTTAGATACCTTGCCAAGGAACTCGTAAGGCAAATGTGCCCAATCGGCTGTCATTGCATCGGTAGAGGTTACAGCACGCAAAGCAACTGCTCGTTCGTATGTGCGCTCATCTCCCATTACACCTACCGACTGAACCGGAAGCAAGATTACACCTGCTTGCCATACTTGATCGTACAAGCCCCAATCACGTAATCCTTGAATAAAGATATCGTCGGCATTTTGTAGTATTTGTACTTTCTCAGGGGTAATATCACCTAAGATACGCACTGCCAGTCCGGGTCCGGGGAAAGGGTGACGAGTAATAAGATGCTCGGGCATACCTAACTCACGACCTACACGACGTACTTCATCTTTGAATAACAAACGAAGGGGTTCGCATAGTTTAAGATGCATCTTCTCAGGAAGTCCGCCTACATTGTGATGGCTCTTGATAACGGTGCCGGTGATAGAAAGTGATTCGATAATATCGGGATAAATGGTGCCTTGTGCCAACCATTTTACATCTTTAATCTTATGAGCTTCAACATCAAATACATCGATAAAACCGCTACCGATGATCTTACGCTTGGCTTCGGGTTCGGTTACACCGGCCAATTCGCTGAAGAACTTCTCACTGGCATCAACGCCAATAACGTTCAGTCCCAAGCATTCATAATCTTTCATTACGTTCTTGAACTCGTTCTTACGCAACAAACCGTGGTCTACAAAAACACAGGTAAGATTCTTGCCAATGGCACGGTTCAACAACACCGCTGCTACCGATGAGTCAACACCACCACTCAAAGCCAATACTACCTTGTCATCACCCAACTGTGCTTTCAGTTCGGCAACAGTGCTTTCGATAAACGAAGCCGGGCTCCAATCTTGCTTGCAACCACACACATCGACAACAAAGTTTTTCAGCATCTGTGTTCCGTCTTCGCTATGGAACACCTCGGGATGGAACTGTACGCCCCACACTTGCTCATTCTCAATCTGATAAGCAGCAATGGCTACCTTATCTGTCGAAGCGATGGTTTTGAAGTTGGAAGGAATAGCCGTAATCGTATCACCATGGCTCATCCATACCTGAGAGTTTTCTTTTACCCCTTTGAACAAAACGTTGTCTTTGCAAAAAGAAGCCAGATGAGCACGACCATATTCGCGTGTTCCTGCCGGTTCTACCTTACCTCCATTGCTGTAAGAAAGGAATTGTGCACCGTAGCAAATACCCAGGATAGGATACTTACCCCAAATTTCGTTCAAATCAACCTTAAACGCGTTCTCGTCGTATACCGAGAAAGGGCTTCCGGAGAGAATAACTCCTTTTACAGTCGGATCTCCTTTCGGAAATTTATTATAAGGCACAATCTCGCAATAAGTATCCATTTCGCGCACCCGACGACCAATAAGCTGCGTAGTCTGTGAACCGAAATCAAGAATAATAATCTTTTCCTGCATATATAATCTATATTGTTTTGAGTAAATGATTTGCAAAAGTATGAAAAAGTACGCAATCTACTGGAAGTATAAGCGAAAAAAAAGCAATTTTGCGTAATAACAACCTTTAAAAACATAGATCGGCCAATGAAATAGGTGTCATAAGCTTATCAACAACAAGTAATGAACATTACTTAAAGAGTCGTTGTATGGGAGAAAAAAGTAAATGAACATTCACAACAAATCAGCCAAAGGTAACGACTGAACCTTTGGTTGATTTATGGGGTAAGGAGCCCCCTACTTCTTACTTTGTTCTTTCAATAAATCACGAATTTCGGTAAGTAAGACCTCCTCTTTGGTGGGTACAGGAGGTGCGGGAGGTGCAGCAGGCGTTTCTTTTTTCTGCGTTAAACGCGTAATTAATTTAATAAAAAGAAAGATAAAGAAGGCGATAATCAGAAAATCAAAAGCCGTTTGCAGAAAGTTGCCATAATTCAATGTAACGGCGGCGGCTGTCTCTTTACCGTCTGCACCTATCCGTGCCGCCTTTATCACCCACTTCAAGTCGGTGAAGTTGACCCCTCCAACCAACAAGCCGATAGTAGGCATAATCAGATCGGATACAGCCGATGAAACGATCTTACCAAACGCGCCGCCAATGACTACACCGACAGCCATATCAATCACATTTCCTCTCATGGCAAAAGCCTTAAAGTCTTGTAAAAACGTACTCTTTCCCATCTTTTTTTATATTTAATATTAATTTGATGTGCGAATATAAAAACATTTTCGTACTTTTGCATCGCATTTAGGAAATAAATGCAAGTTCAGAAATAAATTTGAACAAATATTATAAAAACCCTTAAAAGTTTAAACAAAATGATTAAAGTAGGTATTAATGGATTCGGACGTATCGGACGTTTCGTTTTCCGCGCTGCTCAGACAAGAAATGACATTGAAATCGTAGCTATCAACGACCTTTGCCCGGTTGACTACCTAGCTTATATGCTGAAGTATGATACAATGCACGGTATCTTTGACGGTACTATCGAAGCTGATGTTGAAAACAGCAAATTGATCGTTAACGGTAAAGCTATCCGCATCACTGCAGAAAGAAATCCGGCTGACTTGAAATGGGATGCTGTAGGCGCTGAATATGTTGTTGAAGCAACAGGTTTGTTCCTGACTCAAGAAAAGGCTCAAGGTCATATCACTGCTGGTGCAAAATATGTAGTAATGTCAGCTCCTTCTGGTGACGCTACTCCTATGTTCGTTTGCGGTGTTAACGAAAATACATATGCAGGACAACAGTTCGTATCGAACGCATCTTGTACTACTAACTGCTTGGCTCCGATCGCTAAGGTATTGAACGACAAGTTCGGTATCGTTGACGGTTTGATGACTACTGTTCACTCTACAACTGCAACTCAAAAAACTGTTGACGGTCCTTCTATGAAAGACTGGAGAGGTGGACGTGCTGCTGCTGGCAACATCATCCCTTCATCTACTGGTGCTGCTAAAGCTGTAGGTAAAGTAATTCCTGCTTTGAACGGCAAATTGACTGGTATGTCAATGCGTGTTCCTACTTTGGACGTTTCTGTAGTTGACTTGACTGTTAACTTGGCTAAGCCTGCTACTTACGCTGAAATCTGTGCTGCTATGAAAGAAGCTTCAGAAGGCGAATTGAAGGGTATCCTTGGATACACTGAAGATGCAGTTGTTTCTTCTGACTTCTTGGGCGACGCTCGTACTTCTATCTTCGATGCAAAAGCTGGTATCGCTTTGACTGATACTTTCGTAAAAGTTGTATCTTGGTATGATAACGAAATCGGTTACTCTAACAAAGTTCTTGACCTGATTGCTCACATGGCAACAGTTAACAAGTAATTTGTTACTTACCATACAGAAGGCTGCTTCGGGAAACCGGGGCAGCCTTTTTTCGTAGGGTGATATTCTTTGTTAAAAAAAGAAGCAATACGACTAAACCTATCTGTTATTTTAGTAGCTTTGTATTCAATTATATATAAACCAAACCATTCAACTATTAGGCTTATATGAGAAAATTAAATGTAACATTGATATTACTTTGCATAATGAATATGATAAATGCACAAAATCCTTTTTTTGAAGTTAGCAATACACCTCATGGAACGGCTCCATTCGATAAAATCAAAACAGAACATTACGAGCCCGCTATTCTAGAAGGCATCCGCCAACAAACAGCCATCGTAGATGCCATCGTTCAGAACTCTGAATTACCTACCTTTGCCAACACTATCGAAACATACGAGAAGTCGGACGCATTGCTAGGGAGAGTCTTATCGGTCTTCTTCAACCTAAACAGTGCAGAAACCAATGACGAACTACAGTTGTTGGCACAAAAGATGACACCGGTACTGAGTGAGCACAGCAACAACATCAACCTGAACGAAAAACTGTTTAGTCGTATCAAAGCGGTTTACGATCAAAAAGGCAGCCTCTCTTTAACCCCCGAACAAACAAAGCTTTTAGACGATATATACGATGGTTTTATCCGTAGAGGAGCCAATCTGCAAGGAGAGGCGAAAGAGAAGTATCGCGAATTATCGAAAGAGCTGAGCAACCTAACCTTGCAGTTCGACGAGAATAACCTCAAAGAGGTAAACAACTATCAACTGGTACTGACCGATCGGGCACAGCTTGCCGGTTTACCGAACAGCTTTATCGAAGCTGCCAAAGAGACAGCCAAAGAGAAAGGTGTCGAAGGATGGGTATTCACCCTACAAGCACCAAGCTACGGTCCTTTCATGACCTATGCCGACAATCGCGAGCTGCGCAAAGAACTTTACCTGGCTTACAACACCAAATGCCTGCACGATAACGAATATAACAACCTCGAGATCGTGAAGAAAATAGCCAATACACGTATGGCCATTGCCCAACTGCTGGGCTATGATACGTATGCTGCCTATTCACTCAAAAACCGCATGGCCGAAAACAGCGATGCTGTTTATAAATTATTGAACCAACTACTCGATGCCTATACACCGACCGCCCAAAAGGAGTATCGGGAATCACAAGAATTGGCTCGTGAGGTTCAAGGAAGCGGCTTCACATTAATGCCCTGGGATTGGAGCTACTATGCAAACAAATTGAAAGATAAGAAATTCAGCATTAACGAGGAAATGCTTCGCCCCTACTTCGAGCTATCGCAAGTCAAGGAAGGAGTCTTCGGGTTGGCTACGAAATTGTATGGTATCACCTTCAAGAAAAACACCGCTATACCGGTATATCATAAAGATGTAGACGCGTATGAGGTATTCGATAAAGACGGTAGCTACCTGGCGGTATTGTACACCGACTTTCATCCGAGAGCCGGCAAACAATCGGGTGCATGGATGACCGATTATAAAGGACAATGGATCGAGAAGGAAAGCGGTGAGAACAGTCGCCCACACATCTCTATCGTAATGAACTTTACCAAACCGACCGAAAGCACACCGGCCTTGCTTAGTTTTGAAGAGGTGGAAACGTTTCTGCATGAATTTGGCCATGCGCTGCATGGTATCTTTGCCAATTCTACATACGAGAGTTTGAGTGGCACAAGTGTATATCGCGATTTCGTGGAATTACCCTCGCAGATCATGGAGAACTTTGCTATCGAAAAGGAATTCCTTAATACATTTGCCAAACACTATCAAACGGGCGAATTATTACCGGCAGAGTTAATCCAACGCATAGTCGATGCTTCGAACTTTAATGCGGCCTATGCCTGCTTACGGCAAGTGAGCTTCGGCTTGCTCGATATGGCATGGTACTCACGCAACACTCCTTTCGAGGGTGATGTAAAAGCATACGAACAGCAAGCTTGGGCAAAAGCACAAGTACTTCCGGTTGTAAAGGAAGCTTGCATGAGCACACAGTTCTCGCACATCTTTGCCGGAGGATATTCCGCCGGATACTATAGCTACAAATGGGCCGAAGTATTGGATGCCGATGCGTTCTCCTTATTTAAGCAAAAAGGTATTTTCAACCATGAAGTGGCCGAGTCATTCCGCAAGAACATCTTGTCAAAAGGAGGAACAGAGCATCCGATGGTGCTGTACAAACGCTTCCGTGGACAAGAGCCTACGATCGATGCGCTTTTAATTCGAAACGACATTAAAAACTAAATGAAGAGACAAATCATGAAGAATTATAAATGGATGTTACTCTTGTGCGTCTGTGTGTCTGTTTTGACAGCGTGTAATAATACGGACAATGTACAACAAATATTCACTGGAAAGACATGGAAACTGTCTGTTATCAAATATGCCGGAACCGACAAGGAGTGTAAAGACTACTGGGTAGAGGGAGGTGTATTTAACCAAGCAAAGTTCGAAGCAAGCAACAAGATACTGAAGGATGATAAAAGCTCGTTTACATTAGAGTTTTCGGGTACTGCAATAGACGAAGAGATAAACGGAAAGGCTAAAGGAAAAGCCTACACAGTAAGCTTTAACGATGTATCATGGAAAGCGAATGGAAGAAGTAACGATTTCTCAATGGCCATCAAAACGACAACCGACAAAGATGTATTGGCCACTGCTTTTCTGAATGCTCTTTCCAACGCTACCTCGTATGGTGGAAACGACGGTAACCTTTATATCTATTTTACAGAGGGGCAACAAAGTAAGTATATGCTTTTTCACGTACAAAGATAAGTTTAAGCAACATGGAGACAGTATCCAAACAATTGGAATTAGATAAACGTTATATACGAATGGCAAGCATCTGGGCCGAAAACTCTTATTGCGAACGCCGAAAAGTGGGTGCTTTAATCGTAAAAGATAAAATGATTATCTCGGATGGCTATAATGGTACTCCATCGGGGTTTGAAAATATTTGTGAAGACGAGAATCAGATCACAAAGCCTTATGTATTACATGCAGAAGCCAATGCAATCACCAAGATCGCACGTTCGAACAACAGCAGCCATAACGCAACCATGTATGTCACGGCATCTCCCTGCATCGAATGTGCGAAGCTGATTATTCAGGCAGGAATTAAACGAGTGGTTTATTCGGAACATTATCGTCTGGAAGACGGAATTGAGCTACTCAAACGTGCAGGAATCGAAGTGCTTTACGTAGCAAACGACAATGAGCCAAAACAATAAAAATAACATCTAAACAGATATGGGTACAAGAAACTCTTCTCGATTTACTCCGGTTATCATTGCAATCAGTGTTGTCATCGGAATCCTTATCGGCACGTTTTATGCCAAACACTTTGCAGGCAACCGCTTGGGCATCATCAACGGATCATCGAACAAGCTAAATGCACTGCTTCGCATTGTAGACGATCAATATGTAGATACTGTTAACATGACAGATCTCGTAGAGAAAGCAATGCCGCAAATACTGGCAGAACTAGACCCGCACTCCACCTATATTCCTGCACAAAACCTGGAAGAGGTAAACTCGGAGTTAGAGGGAAGCTTCAGTGGCATCGGTATTCAATTCACCATACAAAACGATACGATTCACGTTAATGCCGTGATACAAGGTGGTCCGTCTGAGAAAGTGGGACTTATGGCCGGCGACCGTATTGTTACGGTAAATGATAGTACGTTTGTAGGCAAAAAGCTAACTAACGAACGAGCCATGCGCGCCCTGAAAGGTCCCAAAGGAAGTCAGGTGAAGCTAGGCATCAAACGCCTTACCGAAAAAGATATATTAAATTTCAATATTACACGCGGCGATATTCCTCAAAACACCATCGATGCGGCTTATATGCTTGAGAATGATCTAGGCTACATTCAAATCAGTAAGTTCGGACGCACTACGCATGTGGAATTATTGAATGCATTGGCTCAACTAAATCATCAAAACTGCAAAGGGCTCATTATCGACTTACGTGGCAACACAGGCGGTTATATGGAAGCAGCCGTTAGAATGGTCAATGAATTCTTACCCGAAGGGAAGTTAATCGTATATGCAGAGGGACGTAAGTACCAACGTACCGAAGACAGAGCGAACGGAACAGGCAGTTGTCAAACCATTCCTTTGATCGTGTTGGTTGATGAGGGATCGGCTTCGGCTAGTGAGATCTTCTCGGGAGCTATTCAGGATAATGACCGGGGTACAATCGTAGGCCGCCGCTCATTTGGCAAGGGATTGGTACAACAACCGATTGACTTTAGTGATGGATCGGCCATCCGCCTTACCATTGCTCGCTACTACACCCCATCCGGACGTTGCATCCAGCGCCCTTATGAAAGTGGTAAAGATCGCAACTATGAACTGGATCTATACAATCGCTACGAACATGGAGAGTTTTTCTCGAAAGACAGTATCAAACTGGACGAAAGTACCAGCTATTATACCGGCTTAGGACGTCCGGTTTATGGCGGTGGAGGCATTATGCCCGATGTATTTGTACCACAAGACACTACCGGAGTCACCTCTTATCTGTCAAATGTGTTGAGTAAAGGTTTAGCGATGCAGTACACCTTCCAATACACCGATAATAACCGAGAAAAACTGAGTGAATATAAAACAGAAGATGCATTGGTTAATTACCTGCGCCGTCAGGGGCTAGTCGAGAAGTTTGTTCAATATGCCGACAGCAAGGGAGTACAACGAAGAAACATCTTGATTAATAAATCGTACAAGCTTTTAGAGAAGCATTTATATAGTAACATCATCTATAATATGCTGGGCAAGGAGGCTTATATCCGTTTTGCCAACCAATCGGACCCAACGGTAAAACAAGCCATCGAACTACTCGAAAAGGGAGAAGCTTTTCCCAAGGCTCCGGCAGTTATCGAACCAGCGAAAACGGACAAGAAGAATGAAGGAAAGAAAAAAAGAACTGCGCAGCTGGATCGCCCGGCAGAAAACCCAATACAGCGACTCTACGCTGAAAGAACTTTCTGCTGATATTCTGGCAGATCTAGAAAGAACACCTGCATTCGACCGGGCACAGACAGTATTGCTCTATCACTCTTTGAAGGATGAGGTATATACTCATACCTTCATTGAGAAGTGGAGTCAACGAAAGAGAATCGTGCTTCCGGTGGTAGTTGGCAATGACCTGGAGTTACGCATATATACCGACCTCAAAGATTTGGCTATTGGATCTTATGGCATTGCCGAGCCTATTGGCCAGCAGTTTACTGAATATGAATCAATTGATTTAGCTGTAATTCCGGGTGTTGCTTTTGATGTAAACGGACACCGTTTAGGACGTGGAAAAGGATATTATGACAGGTTACTCCCACAAATTCATGGTACTAAAATTGGTATTTGCTTTCCGTTTCAACTCATAGATGAAGTTCCCTCAGAGACATTCGACATCCCCATGAATGCAGTAATCAGCGGATAAGATTAGCGAAAGATAATATTGGTAATTACCGTGGCACCGACCTTTTGATTCAGGTTGCGAACCAATAGCTCACGCCCCATCATCAACTCCTGTCGAAGTGCTGCAGAGGTGAGGTGCACATAAAGAATCTGATTACGGATAAACAGTTCTCTTGTATAAGAGTTGATAGTAGGTCCCAACACCTGAGGCCACGCATCGAGCAATCGTTGCTCATTGAGCGGAGACTCCAAACTCTCTTGCCTGAGAAAGTGTTGAATCAATTTGCCGATAGGTTCTGCATTGTTTCTTTTCATACGGCGGTCTCTCCCATTTCACTGATATCACCTTGCTCTACCCGGAACATTTTATAATCGCTTCCCACGCTCTGCAGTATTCGATCCAAGTGCTCCCGATTCGTATCTGTTATAAAGATCTGCCCAAACCGGTCACCTGCCACTAACTTCACAATCTGCTCCACTCGCGAAGCATCCAGCTTATCAAAGATATCATCGAGCAATAATAACGGAACGGTAGATCCGGTTCGTTTCAGGAAATCGAATTGTGCCAGCTTCAAAGCCACCAAATAGGTTTTATTCTGTCCTTGAGACCCTTCGCGCTTAATGGGAAAGTCGCCCAATAGCATATTCAGTTCATCTTTATGCACACCGCGCAATGAATATCCCATGATTCGATCACGCACCCGGCTCTCTTTAAGCACTTCAAGCAAAGAAGTACCCCGTGCATGCGATTCGTACGACAGCCCAACTCGTTCTTTATCCTGAGAGATAAACGAGTAAAACGACTGAAAGATGGGAATAAACTCATTAATAAATGCTTCTCTTTTGCGAAATACAACCTCACCCGACTGCGCCATCATCTCCTCCCAAACAAGAAAAAGCTCCTCCTCAACAGGCTGATCACTCTTTAGCAACGTATTCCGTTGTGCCAAAGCCTTGTTGTAACGAATCAAAGCGTCAAGGTATTCTTTATCGTATTGCGAAATCACTACATCCATCAATCGGCGACGTTCATCACTACCACCGGCTATTAGCTCCGAGTCGGCAGGAGACACCATGACCAACGGCAAGAATCCGATGTGATCCGACAAGCGACCATACTCCTTCTTATTCCGTTTAAATTGCTTCTTCGCACGACGCTTCATTCCGCAATAAATCTCTTCGGGAGATCCATCGGCTGCCTCATAAAAACCTTGAATAACAAAGAAGTCCTGTTCGTGACGAATGTTCTGCGAATCAATAGGATTGCCGGCACTCTTACAGAAAGACAGAAAGTAAACTGCATCGAGCAGGTTCGTTTTTCCCATCCCATTTTGTCCGAAAAAACAATTCAATTTTTCAGAGAAATGGAGTTCGACTTCTTCTAAGTTTTTATAATTTAATATGGATATGCGCTTAAGTATCATGTGTACACATTGAGTTTGGATACAAAAGTAGAAAGTTTTTCGCGGTTTTAAGGTGTAAAACAAAAAAAGATGCCTCGAAATTTTATTTCTATATATAAAAAAACTACTTTTGCGAGTCGAAATACACAAGTTAGCTTAATAACAAAAAAGACTATATAAAAAATGGCAGAAAAAAAACACCACGAGCAAATGAATGTGGAAGATGCACTGACACAGTCGGAAGCATTTCTTATCAAGTACAAAAAAGCAATCATTGCCGGTGTACTTGCAGTGATTATTATCGTAGCAGGTACGATCATGTACAAACACCTTTATGCCGAACCACGCGAAGAAAAAGCACAAGCAGCTCTTTTCAAAGGACAACAACTTTTCGAACAGGATGCATTTGAACAAGCATTGAACGGTGACAGCATCGGTTACATCGGCTTCATTAAAGTAATTGATCAATTCGGTGGAACAAAAGCAGCTAACTTAGCAAAAGCGTATGCAGGTATCTGCTACCAAAGTTTAGGCAATTATGATCAAGCCTTGAAGTTCTTAACCGATTTCGATGGTGACGATCAAATGGTAGCACCGGCTATCTTAGGAGCTACTGGAAACTGTTATGCACAATTAGGACAATTGGATAAAGCTTCTTCCACGCTATTAAAGGCAGCCGATAAAGCAGACAACAATACCTTGAGCCCTATTTTTCTTTTGCAAGCCGGAGAAATTCTGGTAAAACAAGGGAAGTATGATGATGCCGTAAAAGCATATACAACTATTAAGGATAAGTACTTCCAGTCTTATCAAGCAATGGATATCGATAAATATATCGAGCAAGCTCAATTACTGAAAAAGTAATTTAATATAGTATCTATAAAGGAAAGTGAAAAGTGTTCTGTTACCCTTGTGTGCAGTCACTCTTCACTTTTTCTATTCTCTTCCTTTCTTTTTCTAATTTTTTAATTCATACATTAACCATGGCCACAGCTTATCATAATTTATCAGACTACGACTTTAGTTCCGTTCCCAATGCAGAAGAAATGAAATTCGGTATCGTTGTATCCGAGTGGAATGAAAAAATAACCGGTGCTTTGTTGGATGGCGCAGTAACTACGCTAAAAAAACATGGAGCAAAGGATGAAAATATTCTCATTAAGACTGTACCCGGAAGTTTTGAACTTACGTTTGGCGCAAGTCAGATGATGGAGTATTGCGAATTAGATGCAGTTATTATTATTGGTTGTGTAATTAAAGGAGATACGCCTCATTTTGATTATGTCTGCATGGGTGTTACGCAAGGTATCACACAATTAAACACAACTGGCGATGTACCAGTTATTTACGGATTAATTACAACCAATACCATGGAGCAAGCTGAGGATAGAGCAGGTGGTAAGCTGGGTAATAAAGGAGATGAATGTGCAATTACTGCAATAAAAATGATCGATTTTGCTTGGAGTTTAAATAAATAGTTGTATCTTTGCACTGCGATTGAGAGAAACACTTCTCCTTCGCAAATAAGGGCAAATTCCAGAGCGGCCAAATGGGACTGACTGTAACTCAGTTGTCTTTCGACTTCGGAGGTTCGAATCCTTCTTTGCCCACCAAAATTGCGAAAGTAGCTCAGTTGATAGAGCATTAGCCTTCCAAGCTGAGGGTCGCGGGTTTGAGCCCCGTCTTTCGCTCTTAGAAAAGAGAATCTAAATTTTAGATTCTCTTTTTGCATATATAGACCTCACTTTCTTATTTCTTCATTTGTCGAAAAGGGGCAGCTACAGTTACTTCCCCACTTGCTATACCGGCAATGTAAGTACCCGGTTCTTCGAGATGAAGAGTTATTCCATTCTCTAGTTGTAAATCTGTTTTTTGATAAATAGCCATAAAACAGCTGTCGCCTATCACAACTGCTTGTACTTTCTCATCATTGCGAAGGATACGAACTTTAGTAGTATCGAATGCTTTTACCTTTTCTGGAGTAGTAGCCGGCAACAGTACATATTCGTAACCGGACGAGGTACCCTGACGATGCTTAATATATATAGAAAACACATCATTTTCGAGTATCTTCGGTTTATACATACCCATAACATCGCACCACCGCCCTTCTCTTTTCTCAGTTTCAACAACACAGCTGTCAGCTTGCAATACAATATAGCCCGTATGATCATGGTAAAAACGTTGATTGGGATAGCGTCGAACGCTACCTTTCTCCAATCGCTGATCGATAGAAGTAACTATAGCAGCCGTACTATCCGAATGGATGTTACTACCCATACATAGTACATATTCATCGGTAAATACCCATGATTTATGGGCAGTCAGCCCATTCCGGTTTAGTACCATGGCAGTAATGCCCTGCTTTCCATCGCTCACCCCTCCCACTAATGAACTATGATTACGAGCCCCCTTGCTATTGGCATTGGGAATGGGTGCCAAACTCTCATACGTAGTAATTCCGGGAATCCTGCGCCAGTTCCAAAAAGGAAAAATATTGTGATATTCATCTCCACGGGCGTATATATAGATGGCTCCATCGGCCATATAATAGCCTTGCAAATTGTCCTCATTCACCTGTTCGACTCCAATAACGCGATCGGAAGCCATCCGAACAGATGCCATCCAGGAGGGAGTGCGGTGAATGGTCAGGTCGGAATCATCGAAATGTTTATTTCCCACAAACCGATTCTCTCGATGTGCAGCCAAGAAGTTTGCTTCGACAAACGCTTTGATAGCCATAACTTCTTCGGGCGAACTACCTTTCATGAGCGAGTTGGCAGCAAAAAGCAAATTGAACGATTTATGGATATCGGCACTATGAAACAGTTGGCGGTTCAGTGCATTCACGTCCCAGTACCCACGCCAAACTATCCACCGATACCCATTGAGCAACAAAGAAACAAGTATTCTCTGTTGTTCGGCATTGAAGGCAAACGAAGTTCCGGCAAATAGTTCGGAGTAAAAACTCATGTTACCAATAAAAGAAAGGCCGTAGTTGCCAAATTGCTGCTGCGGCCCGTGTTGGTGAAAGCTCCAATCGGGCTTTATACCCTCGATTCGCCCCAAGACAATTTCCGAACTGATTTCATCTCGGGCTGCTTTTACCAACGCAAGGTCATTTTGCAACAACGCGCGCATCAAAACATTGCCTGCCAGCCAGACTTTATTCTGCCCTGTCATTCCAAACTTCGCATTCAGCAACACCTCGACGGCAGCCTGCTTTTCCTGTTCATTCATCTCCGATTCAAAAAGCAGAAAAGCAGTCCCCATTGTCCGGGGAATACCAATCTGATTGTACCACCAGTTTTTACAAACTAATTTCTGCGTAAACCAGTAGTTCATTGCTTTGTGAATGGTCGAAACAAGTTCGGAAACCTGCTTCGACTGCTCTTTTCGAGGGTAATAATACTTAACTAACTTCAATACCCGTTCTACATGGCGCTTTGGCTCCCAGCCCGAACGTTTGGTATCGGTATAATTGATATCTGACCACGAACCATCTTCCCGAATCGTACGAATCAAGACTTGAATCTCCCGTTTTGTAATGGGGTAGAGTTGTTGCAACTCAATCACATTCTGATCCGACACCTCTGCCTCCTTCGGTATGGAAGAAAGCAACTCCAGATAAGTCTTTTTCTGCTCATCGGCACCCAGTATAGAGGAGATATAGTTCTTCTTTAATTGAGCGATCTCCTGATCTACCTGTGCCACAAGAGGAACATAGCTAACAAGGCAGAATAATAAGGCACAAACGTTTTTCTGTAAATTCATGTGTATTTAATAGTATCTAATGCTTGTTTCTATTTTAATAGCGGCCAATTAGCATCACTTACGTGTGCTTCCTGCATAATGGCTTTCAATTCAGCAACTTTTTCAGGGTACTGAATCAATAGGTTATGCTTCTCGGAAGGATCGGAGGCTAAATTATAAAGCTCATAAGAAGGTTGTTTTCCACGTATGTTGAGATGTACTAGTTTCCATGATCCTTTTCGCACAGCCTGTCGCCCATTCAACTCCATGAATTCAAAATAAAGATAATCGTGTACACGTTGCCCTTTGCGGTTTTCGAGCAAGGGAAGCAAGCTGATACCATCACTATCTTTCCGAGAAGCCATTTTTGGTTTGAGAATTTCGTCAAAAGTGGGCATGATATCCCAGAATGAACACATAAAGTTAGTTTCTGTTCCCTCCTGTATATGCCCCGGCCATGACATAATCATCGGCACGCGAATACCACCTTCATACAAATCGCGCTTGTATCCTCTCCATTGACCATTGCTATTAAAGAAATCGGGATCGGCACCTCCTTCGCGATGCGGCCCATTATCACTCGCAAATATAATCAATGTATTATCGTAGATTCCTTTCTCTTTCAGTTTCTCAATCAACTGACCTACATACACATCGAGCCGGTAAACCATAGCAGCAAACGTAGCCCGGGGATAGAACTGCGAACAATATCCTCCCTTACGGAAACCAGGATCGCCCGGTTCGGTACCGCGATAGGCCTGTTCGGGATATTGACCACGGAATTTTTTAATAATACTATCTTCGGGCACAATCAGCTCGGCATGAGGAAGGATGGTCGGATAAAAAAGGAAAAACGGCTCATCCGAAGAGCTCTTCTCTAAGTATTGCATCGCTTTGGAGTGAATAGTATCTTGCGAGTAGGTACCCGTACCATATTTTACATTGATTACATTATCAGACAGTTCCACCCGTGTACCATTCTCCCAAAGATGATCGGGATAATAGCTGTGCGCCAACAACTGGCAGTTATAACCATAAAACTGATCTACTCCCTGATTATTCGGATCGCCGGTAGAGCCGATGTAACCTAATCCCCATTTACCAAAGACAGCTGTTTTATAGCCAGCATCTTTAAATGTACGAAAGATGGTACGCGAATCGGCGGGCAAGGGGAATTGTCCTTCGGGCTTGAGTTCCATATTGCCACGAATAGCGGTGTGTCCGCTATGCGTACCTGTAAGTAAGCACGAACGAGAAGGAGCACTAACGGTAGTTCCCGAATAGCATTGAGTAAAGCGCATCCCTCTTTGTGCCAATTTATCAATGTTGGGTGTTTCAAATTTCTCTTGTCCATAGCAGCTAAGGTCGCCAAAACCAAGATCATCCGCTAAAATAAATACAACGTTCGGACGTTTCGGATCTTGTTTACTTTCTTTGTGAGCAAAAGTTTGTTGCATGCTTCCTATCCCTAGGAATAATGTGCTACAAAGCACTAGTTTCTGGTTCATAATGCATTCGTTTATAAAAAAGATTATTATGTGTTTTACTTCGCTGTAAAGTTAATACTTTAAAACTAGTCTACCGCAAACACTTTTGGTATAATTTATCCGATTTATTTATCATATATAAAGTTTATCCTGTATTTTTGTACAAACGATCAACAGATAAATACTATGAAACGCTATCTCTTTATTTCCATTCTTTTTATATGCACATCACTACCGGCATGGGCTACTATATATTTCCGGCATCTGGATAAAACCGATGGTTTATCTCAGCTATCCGTGATGTCTATTTGTCAAGATGAATTAGGGCGAATGTGGTTTGGAACGTTAGAAGGGCTAAACTGTTATGACGGAATGCAGATTACTCGCTTTAAATATTCCGATCAATACCCAATGATAGGAAACGAAACTTTCCATGTAGTAAGTAATAAAAAGGGTAGTTTGTTTTTCACTTCCGACAACAGACTTTTGCATTTTGATATTTATCAAGAGAAATTCACACAACTTCGAAAAAAAGGGAACCACACTTTATTCGCACATAATAATCGAGTATTGATGGCTACAAACGATTCTATATTCGAATGGAATCAAGCTAAAAAAGAATTTGAGTTCTTTTTAATGAATGCCTCTGTAGCAAAGATCAAGTGCCTTTCCATAGACCATAAAGAACGATTGTGGATAGGCACACAAAGCGGATTATATCGTTTTGATGATACACAAACGGGTAGCCATCCTCTCTGTATTATCCCTCGTACATCGATTCGATCTCTCTACAATGATTCTCATAATAATATGTGGGTAGCTTTAGTTAGAAATGGTATGTACAAAGTAACACCCAGCGGAGTGGTAGATCCTCTGCCCCAATCCAATAGTTCGTTATCTAACAATGATGTACGATCGTTTGTAGAGGACAATACCGGCAACTTGTGGATAGCTACTTTCAACGGACTGAACAAGATGGACGTACTGGGTAACTTTACACACTATATGAAAGACAATTTACCGAGTGCATTGAAGCATTCATCTATCTTTCCATTGTATAAAGACACACAAGGAACCATCTGGTTGGGAAGCTTCTTTGGAGGAGTTCAGTATTTTAATCCGGAAGCCGATCTTTTTACGCATTATTCAGAAAACAAATATCGTGACGACTGTTTAAACTTTTTCTTTGTCGGTAAAATGGTAGAAGACAAACGAGGAGACATCTGGGTTTGCACCGAAGGCGGTGGATTGAACAAGCTCAATCGAAAGACTAAAAAATTCGCCTATTATACAGCTGATGGAAAAGCCAATAGTATCCCATTCAATAATCTAAAATGTATTACTTATGATGAAAAACGGGACTGCCTATATATCGGCACACACACCAAAGGATTATTCAAACTTGATATAACAACGGGAAAAATAACTCGCTACAATGATACCCAAGAAACCGGAACAACTTTGATATACATGATATTACACGAAGACAAACTCTTTTTATCTTCCGAAAAAGGATTAAAAACAATGGATTTGAATACAGATCTCATTACAGATCTCTTTCCGAAACATCAGATCACCCAGCAATCCAATGTCTTCTTTATCGACTCGAAAGATTATCTTTGGATTGCTCAATACGACCGTTTGCTACGGATAAACTTAAAGAACACCCAAGAAACTTATAGTTACTGGCCCGAAGACAGGGGATTAGGGAAATCTCCCATAATGACCATTATCGAAGATAGGGATGGAACAATCGTACTCGGTACCAATGGATCCGGACTATTTAGTTATAACGAAGCGCATGATATTTTCACTCCCTATACAACCGAAGACGGATGGAATCAAAGTAATTATTGTTATGAGATGAAGCTATCTGCACAAGGAAAACTTGTCGTTGCAGGCGAACAAGGAGTCACACTCTTCGATCCCAAACAGAAAACAGCAAAGATCGTTGACTTGGAAAACAATCTATGCTTATCTGCCCTGAGCGAAGGATGTGGAATACTCATCTGCCGCAACGGAGAGATTTTTGTAAGTGGTACGGATGGTATGACCTCTTTTATGGAAAACGAATTATTAAAGATATCGCCAACCTACAATCTTTACTTTTCCTCGATTGCCGTCAACAATCAGCTTATCGATCCGAATACATCCGACATTCTTAGTACTGCCATCCCTTTCTCAACACAAATAGAGCTACAACATAATGAAAATGATATCATGGTTACGTTTACATCGAACAATTATATTCGAACCTTACAACAAAAGAGTTATGAATATATGCTAAAGGGCTTTGATGAACGATGGATTACAAGCACGGACAACAAAATCGTTTATACAAACTTAAGTCCCGGAAAGTACACCTTAATTGTGCGTGAAAAACGACAGGATGGAGCAGGACAATCCATTCGTTTGCATATACGGGTACATAGTCCCTGGTATGATAGTTGGGTAGCCTACATAATCTACGCGCTCATTTTAGCAGCGATAGCTTATGCTGTTATTCGAAACAGACGCTCTAAAATGCTGCTACAAATTTCTTTAGAACGAGAGAAAAGAGAAAAAGAGAAGAACGAGGAAGTAACACAAGCCAAACTGCAATTTTTCTCTAATATCTCTCACGAGTTTCGCACACCGCTTACACTTATCATCTCTCAAATTGCGATGCTGCTCCAACACAGGGGTGTATCTCCTTTCGTGCATACACGTTTACTAAAAATACACCGCAGTACCTTCCAACTGAAAGAACTGGTATCCGAATTACTCGATTTTCGTAAGATGGAGCAAGGAGGCATGAAGATCAAAGTAAGTCCAATGAATCTGATCCCCTTCTTAAAAAGCATTCATCAGGAATTTCAAGAACAGGCTACGTTGCAGCAGATCGACTTTCGCTTCGAATCGCCCAATGATGCATTAATCTGTTGGTATGACGCCAAACAGCTCAAAAGAGTCATTTTCAATCTACTGTCCAATGCCTTTAAGCACACTCCTCCACAAGGAAAAATAGAACTGACGGTCGAAGCGGCGGGCAACTGCCTTCGCATCAAGGTGATCGATAACGGACAGGGAATCAGCGAAGAAGCATTGCCACATATTTTTGATCGCTTTTATCAGGCAAGCAATTCCTCATCAAAAGACTCCGGTACCGGAATCGGGCTATCGCTGGTTAAAGGGTTGGTAACCCTTCATCATGGAACAATAGAGGTACACAGTGCTTTACATTATGGAACCATTTTCACCGTAGAGCTTCCCAAAGAGAATGTCTTTAAAGGAGATATACACGCTTTATTGGTCGATGAACAAGAACAAATGACAGAGGAGGCTCCCACTGTATTGCAGACTACCCTTCCGGAAGAGCCCGACAGAGAAGAGCCGGAAGCAACCGATACTGCCGAAGATACCGAAAAGCCACACCTGCTCCTTGTCGAAGATAATGAAGAGCTGTTGCAGGTATTAACCGAATTATTATCACCACTATATCGAGTGAGTATTGCTTTCAATGGAAAGGATGGGTTGGATAGAGTCATTGAAGAGCAACCTGACTTAATTTTAAGTGATATCATGATGCCCGTCATGTCGGGAATCGAATTGTGTATGAAGGTCAAAAACAATTTCGATTTATGTCACATTCCAGTCATTTTACTAACCGCTTTAACCGCCGAAGATAAGAATATAGAAGGGTTGCAATGTGGTGCCGACGACTACATCGGTAAACCATTCAACAATAAAATATTGATTAGCAAAATTGCAGGTATACTGCGCACACGTAGTTTATTAAAGAAAAAATACAGCCATGTACTTGACACGAATAGTGATACGACCATGCAAGAATTGGCTCTAACCCCCATCGACAAGAAGTTCCTCGTACAACTCAATCAAATAATTGAGAACCATTTATCCGATTCGGAGTTCGATGTAAACACGATGGCCAAAGAGCTGGGAGTAAGCCGTAGTTCGCTCTATAATAAGTTAAAAGGATTAAGTTGCATGACGCCCAACGAATTTGTTCTTCAGATCAGGCTCAAGCGTGCAGCCGATATGCTGAAAAACCATCCGGAATTACAAATAACAGAAATAGCTTATCAGTTGGGATTCAACTCACTTCGCTATTTCCGTCATTGTTTCAAGGCACAATTCAATCAGACTCCCCAAGAGTTTCGCAACAAGTAGTGACGATCAGTGGCAGATGGCACCCTATCTTATCGAACGGCAACGAAGGAAAATCTTTTATCTGCCGGAAGATAGCCGCATCGGGCTTAAAACCTTTTAGCGGATTGGTTTCGTCGATAAAGCCCGGATCGTGCTGCGTAATCCAGTTGTTACTAAATTCGCCAAATTCGGTACGCCCGTTGAGTACATTTTTTATTTTATAAAACAGATTGCCTTCTATCAGGTTGCGTTTCGGAAAGTCGGGACGATCTTCCCAATAATTCGCTAAAACCGGATAAGAAGTACTGTAAGGGGGTTCCTTATGCTTTACCGTTTGTAAACGCTGATCGATGATACCACCCGGTGCAACCATACCTTTGCCCCAGTTTTGCATTCGATTATCTAAATGAATGGCTACCGGAGAATCGATAAATAAGTTGTGGGTATATTGATTATCGTGTCCTCCGCCAATCAATACGGGCAAAGAACCCGCTTGATGGTAGATGTTGCCGTATACCTTGGCACCACAAGCACCATCGTCATGATAAGTGGCAGTAACACGGTGGCGCGGGCTGAGTTTGTGAAAGTAACAATACCGAATTACATTTCCCTGTTCGGACGGGTCACGACCGTAGTAGATAGCCCCCTGATCGTCGACCTCACTACACACATTGGTTATTTTACACAACTCGATCAAGTGATTATTGCCATGAAACAAAATAGCCATACTGGGTGCATTGTAAATATCACAATTAGATACCCGGTTACCCACTCCATCGATCCATATGCCGGCACGATATGATTTCTCGATCCGGTTATAGTCATGAATGCGACAATTCTCCACATAATTACCTGCCGGAACCAACGAGGCTCTATCACCACCTCCCAGACTCACTCCCCCTGCACCTACATTATAGATATAACAGTTCAGTACCCCATTATCGGTACCTCCGCAACGGTTAAACAGAATATCTTGGTAAAGACTTCCTTGCAAATTGCCTACCGCTCTGGAGATGGCAGTGCCTCCCTCTTCAGCAGCATTGTGGTTAATAGCATCTTTCGCAGCAAAGGTCGTTCCTTTTCCGATAGACACGCCTACCCCACCCATGTTGCGAATCGTACACTCCCGGATGGTAACATGGTGCGTATCTTCGAGATACACAGCCATAGAGCGGCCATACTCGAAAACGACTCCTTGTACGGTGACGTTCGACCGATTCTCAATAGCCATCAACGGTTGGTCAATCACAGAAAGGTGTACCGACCGAAGCCCACCTGCTGGTGGGTAGAGATAGATTTTACCCCGAGCCTCATCGATCACATATTCGCCCGGAACATCCAGTTCTTCGACCAAGTTCAACGCATACCATTTCCGCCATGGAGCATTCGTCATAAACCCATAAACCGTATGTTGTGCCGTATGAATCGTTTTACTGACCGTATCAATTCGCTGCACCTTAATCATATCATCGGCATAGCCATGGGCAAAATACCCCCCAATCCAAAACTCACCGGCTCGTGTCCATGCCGACGGGCGTAACTCATTGTATTGAAACACCGGAAGTGCAGCCTTCTTTTGATGCTCTCCCGTGCCCGGTTCAATGATCTTACCGATTAATACCGTCGAATCGTTAGGCCAGCGCGAAATGCTCATCGGTGTCTCATTCACAAACAGTTCACTCCAAGCAGCCATGCTCGGCCGTCCAAAGCCCGATGCCCGCAAGCCTTCCAAACCAATTCCCATAGCCCTTATATCAATCTCTTTGATATGCGTACGGGTGTGAGGTTGCAGTCTGGATAATATATCACGATCCGTAACCTTTTTCAACCGGTTCAGAGGAATTGCCTTTCCACCCGAAATAGATACCGCTTCCTTTTCGTACGGTCGAATCAAGAGCTTGTTTGTTTTTCCATTCTTCCCTATTTCGATGGTTTTACTCAACTCATAACACCCTGCCCGAAGAATAATTTTAACCTCTTCATCTCCTACTGCCTTTTCGGCCTTGCGTATAGCTGCATCGATGGTTTTCAACGGTTTTCTCCAGCTTCCGTCATGGGTATCGTTGCCACGTGGAGAAACGAATAGTTGTGATACCGCCCAAAGTTCGGTGCTTGATAGCATCAGTACCGACGCTATCAGCGCCAGCTTAGTTCTCTTTTTCATGATTATTCTATTCTTATTTTTTTAATCGGGTGATGGCTGCCTCTTCGAAGGCTTTGAGTGTCTCAGCAGACAAACGTGCTTTCTCCATCCACTCCGCAGAACCATATACTCCTGCTTTAGAGTGGTCGAAGGGCTTAAACTTTATTTTACGAACGGCCTGCAAAGAGGCAAACTCATAATTATCTGCTTTGGCATCCTTAAACAGAGGGTTTGCCACAATCGAGTGAGGTTCTTTCCGTTTAAACCACTCTTTGGGACTGTATGACCCAAAAGCGGGTGCGGACGAATAGTGCCAGTAAAGATTATAATCCATCTCAATGTTTCCACGCTCCCAGACACCTGCCAAGGTTTCTCCTTTGTCTTGAACAATAATATTGTGTTTAAAGCTGAAAGAGAGATGCGGCTCTACCCTTGTGTATTGCGCCTGATAATAATGTCCGAATGCAAAGATGTTATTTTCAATCTTATTTTCTTTACCGTAGTGTTGGTGAAACCCACCGCTTTTACACCTATACACCAAATTGTTTGTCATTTCGACTCCTGTCGACCCTTCGTCGGTGTAAAGCCCCCATCCGCCATAATCGTACGAAAATACATCATGAATTACGTTGTTCGATATTCTCGTTCCGGCCGATTCGCCAAGGGTATAGACAGCTCCCATATCCGATAGTTCACCCCAGCCGATGTGATGTATATGGTTGTATTCAACGACATTCCGTACCGCAGGGCTGACGAGCTTTGTTTGCAGGAAATCCATAACCCCTTTCTCATCAATCGAAGAGGTCCAGATATCGGGTGACTGATTGTAGCCCCACACCCAGCCGATAGAGATGCCCGAGTAACGAAGATCGGATATTTCATTGTGTACAACCTGATTATCGCTGGTATGAAACATGGCAACCCCCACTCCACAAGGCAGTTCGCTACCCGCATGAGTAATGATGTTGTTGCATATCACGTTGTGTCCGGTCACCGCTCTTCCATTCTGCCGATAGTAAGGTTCACCGATTTTGATTCCACCTGCACCCAGATCGGCCATATAGCATCTTTCCACTCTGTTGTTGTGGCATTCTTGCCTGAACCAGATTCCATATCCGCCGGTATGCTGCAAATCGCAATCGGTAAATGATACGTTCTCTGTGTAATCGAACATCAGAGCCGCCTCTGTGGGGGCAGCAGCCTGTATGGGTTCATCTCCGTTAGCAGGTGTCGTATAAGAGGTGTACTGAAACGAGATATGGCGGAAGTGAATATTTTTCACCGCTCTATCGGGCTCTCCTTTGAAGGCAACGAGCTGATACAGCGCGGGAGCGAAGCAAACGGCAGCATCCATCTTCTCCTGTTCGCGGGGCATATAATAAATATAGCCCTCCCTCTTGTCCAAATACCACTCTCCGGGCACATCCAACGCTTCTTTGTAATTATACAGAATGTATCGGCTCCCGTTGGCAATGGGATTCCACGGATGCATACCTTTGCCTTTGATGTAGACGTAGCCCGAATCGACATTCAGATACTCGATACGTTTCTGTGTATTGTCCCATTTGTGGTAGAAACGAATTTTGATGGATGAAACGTCTTCAGCAGATACTTTCTGCAATGAGTGCAGATCGGCCGGATCGAGCTGTATTTGTTGCGTAGCATAAGCAGCAAAACGTGTGCCTTTAACAAAAGATTGTTCTTTAGAACCTTTCACATAATTCCAATCGGCATTGGGAGTACGTGCCAAGGTAGCCCGCTGTCCGTTTACATAGAACTGTTCGAAAGAAAATCCGAACCGGGAAACCTCCGGTATATAGGCCCGGTACAGTTTGTCGCCACACTGCTGCCACCCTTTTATCTCTACTCCCCCTATCAATCTGGCCTTTTCTGTCGTGGCAGATTGAATCACAATAGGGCGCGACGAAGGACGGTCAATCGTAAAGGGACGGTTCAAATAATAATCTCCCGGAGCCATACAGATGACCAAAGTATCGGTAGCTGCATTGTTTAAACGCCCCTCTATTGCCTTATTGAGCGAATGGAAGGGTTCAGATTTCGATCCGCTTGCCAAGTCATTTCCTTGCGGAGATACATATACAATTTCTTTAGCTTGCAGCATAGCATGCATGGCTAAAAGAAAAATTAATAGTAACGTGTTCTTCATCTTGTTATTTCAATGTTTTATTTTTTGTAGAATTTATTTTAAACGATTTATATATAATATCAAAGCTGCTTCAAAAAACCTGGCTAAGCAAATGTTACTCATCTTGAAATCCTTACAAAAATAGTAATAAAATCAGAATTTACCATCTCTTTCGGTCATCTATTTATGACATTAAGCTTGCTCTATGTTTTAACAATGTTAATCGTTTTTATTCATATGTATTTTCTTCGATGTAAGAATACGTACTTTTGGATTGAAAGAGTACGTATTCTTTGTATCAAAAAGTACGTATTTAACATACCATTAAAGTATACATCATTCAATCAATAAAAAAGATAAGCATACAAGCCGTAAACATCAATCACAAAGCTCTCACCTATTAATGCCTCCCTTATCGACTTTCTCATTTTAGCTTTTGGTCATTCAAAAACTATACTTGCTTATTTGACAATTTCATAAATTGTATAAATCGACATTTTTAGCTTAATATAACTAAAAAAAATCCGGACACTTAGATTTCTCTGTTTAATAAAAGCAATCTAAGTATCCAGAATAATAGAGAACTCACGAATCTTATTCGCTATAAACGACTAGAGCTTCTCCGGAAGCTGGTATAGCGCGTATTTGTATTTTCTTAGGCAACGATATGGTATTATCAACCACAAAACTACTTTCAGCCGGAGAAACAAAAATCAACTTATCAGACTCTTTATCATAAACTTCGTAAGCAACAGCATTGATACATCCGCTTATAGCAATGGAATTGGCTAGCCGATCCACATTTACCACAACTCCAGAAGTATTCATTGAACGATTTTCTTTAAATATCTTTTCTGTCTTTTCAGTAATATACCAAAAATTATGCCGTGGTTTAGGCAAATTCAAATTGGCGATACGACTTTTTAAACTATTCAGTTTATTAACATCAATATTAAAGACACCAACCACACCATAATCAGTTATTGTCGTATTGACTTCACGTAAGAAGCCCCATTTTTCAAAGAACTCCGTCAAATCCAAACCGGCTTTCTGACTACAGATATAGGCAAATTCCAATTGATGCTCCCCCGCTGTTTTCTTTTTATCTTCAGCAGGATCTGAAAGGCGAGCTGCTTCGTGAACATCCGCAAAGAAATCTTCTTTACCTAACACATAAGACAGGTACATCTGCAATTGCCAAAACGGAACAAGTTGACAGAAAACATCGGCAACACCTTTCCCTTCTAACTTTCCCACCGTAATATGTGGCCTACCCGTAAATGCAGTTGTCATGGCATGTGGATAATAACCTTTAATCTCCAGTCGTGAATCACCACTTGTCATACGGCGGATATTCATGGAATGAATATTATTAGTCACTTCAGTCATGCCGGTCCATTTCAATACCGGACTAGTTTGGTTGCTATGCCCCACTTCATGAGCCGGCCCCCATGGATCCGCTTTTACTTGAGCCAAATCACATAAACCATCTAACGTAGTTACATTATAGGAGGTACGATAACTGGTTGAATACATATAACTGGTATACATCGTACTAAAGCACATTCGGTTAGTAAACATTTTATTGTACTTCACCAACCCCATCAGGTTTTGTTCTTCGTATACTAAATTGTCATAAAATTTAATCAACGCTATAGGATCCCCAACTTTTTTCAGATTGTTTACGGGAAAAATCAAATGTGAATATTTACCTAATACATCCAAATAAAGACTCGAAGTATTAGCTAATAAATCAGACCAATCTTCTAATTTATTATGGTCATCGTTATACAAATCGAAATAGCCATTCACTTGTCCAGTCATAAAGTGCATTCTGATCGGCTCGACAGTCTGATAGGCATCTGTATGATACTGTACATAAATCAATCCTTTATCCTTCATGGTATGCATATTCACTCCCGGTTTTAAGGAATATTCATTAGTCGAGTTAAAACCATCACCGTTCGGAATGTCTAAGTTGACAACCATTAATGACGCCGATTGATTATGCATTTCTCCGACCATAGTCACGATCTTTTCTCCTTTCTTTACATAGATACCGGTTGGGTTATCTACAAGACTATAGGGTGTCGTTTTATTTCTTGCGGCAGCTTTGCTCGGATGTTCCCATGCTTTGAAAGACGCTACACGAAAAGAGGTATCATAGCAATCATAATACATATACTGTGCCAAGTTCTTGAAAAACGGATATGGACATGTTTCTATCTCTGTTAATGTAATATTGTCCTTCAATTCTGTACACAGTTCATCTTTAAACAAAGTTTTGTAGTCAAATGAATTGGAACTTTTTCCAAAGAACTCCATTTCGGTACAGGATATAAAGTTATCCTTTCCACTTCCTATTTTCACCCAAACCGTATGAGGTTTATAAATTGGCTTATTGAAATAAATGGTACGTATTGTCGACTCCATACCGCAATCATACCCCTTAGCCACACTCACAAAAGTATTGGGATCATCGTAAGTAGATACTAGCACTTCAGTAATCACTCCAAAAACACCTCCTCCCTTGCTGGGACGAGGATAGTACATCATATAATCCACTCGCTCTGTTCCTTGTTCCAAAGTAAACTTCAGTTCATGAGGGAAAAGAGCTAGCATTTTCTTTGCTAATTCGTCTCCTGACGAACCTCCGAAATACTTCGCATTCCAAGGAGAATTACACATACTTGTATTTTGTCCCTTGATTCCATCCCACATAAGTGCAATATTCGGACCTGTCGTTTCATTAAATCCACCGGAATTATTCCCATGCTTAATCCATCCGTCAATTATTTTAAGTTGAATGTCATTCAGATCACCAAAGCCGCTAAAATCTTCGCTGGGTACGTAAGCCTTCATTTTCTCTTGAATGACCTTAACCATTCTCTGCTGGGCAGTACCATGGAAATATATTTCACCTCTACGTCCTTGATTGGAGAAGTATGTAGAAGCGCTAAACGTAAAAGCATATTGTCCATTGTTAGCTATGGTCTCTTCTAATGTAATCCATTCCGGATAAACAGGATTTATTTCCGCATCGGAAGTTACACATAAAGTAAATGCGCCACCTTCTGCCTCAACAGAAACAGAATCATTATAAACAGTTATCAAATCATACTCTTTACAACTGACAAGCAATGCGACAAAAAGTAGTGACAATAAATAACGAATATTCATAGTATATTTTTTGAGTGGTTTAATCATAATATGGATTCTGGATAACTTGTGGTATTTTCTGCACATCATCAAACGGAATAGGCATCAGATATTGACCTTTATGAAACTTTCTCTGAAGAGATAGTTCGACTACTTGAAACAGCTTTTCTTCTGTTTCTCCCAATGTATTTAAACCTTTGACAGGAATACCCAAAAACTGTTCCGCTATTTTCCAACGACGTATATCAAAGAATTGATGACCTTCTAAATAAAGCTCCAACATGCGTTCTCGACGTACAATACTTTGCATACCTTCGTATGTATCATCGTAACTCGGACTGGTAGAGTAGTTGTTCCAAGCATCTTCCACATCGGGGATACCGGCTCTGCGTCGAACCTTATTTAAGGCAACTTTTGCTTCGTCAAATTTCTTTAGTTCGGTTAATGCTTCTGCATAATTCAGGTATAATTCCGTCAGACGAAACAAAGGTAATGGATAGTCGTAGACTCCATTATTAAAAGCTGGATGACAAAACTTCTTGTTATTATACCCGGTTACTGAATAATTAGCATCTTGGGGAGTTCCTGCTACATTCTTTCTTCCATGATCTTTTCCAAACAAGAAATTTAACACAATCGCTCGATCAGCGTCATTTTTGCCTGGTGCTGTATTGTTATATCTTGCAATCTCCGAATAACCGCCATGAAAACCAATATTAGCATAAAAACGAGGTTCGCGATTAAGATGCTGTTGCATCGTCTTCATTCCCAAATTACTGTTCGAATAGCCATTACCATCAATATTGATAGGAACATTTACCACAGCATAACGATCATAAGAGGGATTACCATCAAAAGTCTTATCATATTCCATTGGAAGTCCGTTCTTAGTATAAAAACGCTCTACACTTTGAAAGGTCGGACAAATACAACCACTTACTTCCACTACATAACCCGATTTCTGGAGAGGCATTGAACGTCTTTGGATACCATAATTACCTTCTTTGCGTGTATCGCACCAGATCACCTCTGGGTTATCACCATTCTTTGTATCTAATATACAATAACGTACATTACGCTCTGCCATATTTGAGATAGCCGGTTTTGCAGACGACGGTTTCCCAGCATCATCTAATGAAGGCTGACCAGCTCCATTAATACCATAAAGACGAAAATTGGCTTTTTCCAATGCAGTGATAGCATCCAAAGCTGTTTTAGCAGCTTTTTCCCACTTCTGTTCATTATACTCTTGCGAAATCAAATTACGACCATCAACCGGACTTTTGAAGTTTTGATACCAATCATTCCCATTATAAAGTGGGGATGCTGCATACAGGTACATTCTGGAACGTAAAGCTAAAGCAGTGTATTTGGTAACACGTCCATACTCTGTTCCATCGTGTTGTTCAGCTAGTTCAGGCATAGCTTCTTCTAACAATCCATCAATGAATTCCACCACTTCGTCATAACTACTGCGTTCGGGATATTCAGATACTGGTGTATTTACCGTAAAAACTTTACGAATAATCATCGTAGGTCCATAAGAACGCAACGACAAGAAATGATAGTAGGCAATCAAAAACTTAGCCTCGGCTCTGAAATGTTTTACCTCCTCTTCTCCAAGATCGGGCATTGCCGGTGCTTTATCTAATGCATCTAAAAAACGATAACATTGCGCTATTCCTTGCCAAACGGTACTCCATGTATTGGAGGTCATATGTAGTTTTGTAGGACCATAGTCTCCTTCATTAAAAGTAGAAAACTCTTCTTTACGAAAATAAGAAGTTTCTTCCGCGCAAGAAATCCAATAGGGAAACGAAATAAACTGTCGGTTATTGGGTAGATAGCCATAACAAGACGCTAAAAACTCTTTCATTCTTTGCGGAGTCGAGTAAGAATCTTCTTCGGTAGCTCTCTCTTCAGGCACAATATCAAGATAGTTGCAGGCAGAACAAAGCATTAATACCGACAACATAATCATATAAATATTTTTCTTTCTCATTATTTTTCTGTATTATGGATTATTTAAAAGTCATTTGAAAACCGACATTGACTATACGTTGAGTCGGATACTTCATGCCACTTCCACCGCCCATTTCTGGATCCCAATGTTTGAATGGAGAAAACGTTAACAAGTTAGAGCCACTCAGATAAAAGCGCATATTTTTGAATGTATAGCCCAATTCAGCATTTTTTAGTTTCAGAAAAGCAGCGTTACGAAGCCAATAGTCCGAACTTCTATCGTTGTGCGAATTACTGGCAGCCGACAAGCGAGGATACTCAGCATTCGGATTAGGATTAGCTTCTGACCAATAATCATCAGCAATAAATTGACGAACTCCTACCATGGCGTTATCTCCGAAAGGATGAAAACCAGACATCATTAATGATGTGCGAGCAACACCTTGAAAGAAGAATGAACAATCCCATTTCTTCCACTTCATAGAAGGACCGAAGCCATAAACTATTTCAGGTGTAGTAGGATACCCCATAAACACTTGATCATTGTCATCAATAATATTATTTCTCGCTCCAGAAGCATTTGCCTGATCTAAATACCAAATATCACCAGGCATCACTGGAAGACCTTGTCCTTGATTACAAGCATTACGAATACTTTCCCAATCGGGGAAAAGTCCATTCGAAATAAGCCCTTGAAGCATATCCATAGAATGACCTACCTTCGAACGCCAAGAATACTCCAAACTCTCAGGTTCGTCTTGCACCAATATGGTGTTATGTGCGTAAGTAAAAGTGCCTTTGAACGATAAAAAGAAATTTTTGGTAACTTGCTTATTATAGTCCAATGCAAATTCCAACCCCTCGTTTTTCATTTTACCGCAATTAGCCTGTAGGGTAGCATCTCCAAAACCGGCAAAACCGGGAATAGATCCTTTACGAGACATAAAAATATCCGAGCGAGTCTCCTTAAAAATATCAACATTCAGCCCCACTGCTCCAAAGAACTGCATATCTAACCCAATATTCAATTTTTCTCCCGTCTCCCAAGTCATCATATCATTCTGATATCTTCTCCAAACCGGACCTTTGAAGTTTTTATCCTGTGTTAGACCAAACGAGTATTCAGGAGAGGAGCCCAATGCTAAATCATAAAGGTAAGCAAAACGTCCAGCACCAGTATTATCATTCCCGACCAAGCCCCATGAGCCTCTAATCTTTAGTCTAGACACATATGGCCGTATTTTTTCCCAGTATTTTTCTTCTGAGATATTATATCCTATAGCGAAAGATGGGAAGAAGCCAAAACGATTGTTAGCTGAAAAGTTCTCTGAGCCATTATAGCCAAAGTTAACTTCTGCCAAATATTTACCATCGTAAGCATACGAAGCACGTCCGGCAATACCTTGTTTACGTTGTGGTAAAGTATTTAGAAAAGTTTGAGGGGAGTTTTCATTATACTGACTCTGATTGTAGAGAAACATTACATTCAAATCATGCACATCATTGAAGGTCTGTTGATAGTCTAACATAGCTTGAAAGTACATACGACGATCACCAAAACTATTTTTAGAAGCATCTTGTTTTCCAAAACCCAATTCAGTAGAATGCTCCGAGGAATTAACACGTTTCAACTCGTAGCTCATATCTTCGCGGTTGTAATCGCTAATGGCAAACTTATTATAATTACTGGTTTGTGTGTTTTGCGTATAAGACCAATGCTTGAAAGAGAACAACCCTGAGAAACGCAACCCCTTTAAAATCATATCGAGTTTCTGGTCTACTTTAAAATTGGCAGAAACGGATGTTTCAAACTTTTGTTTATAGCCAACCACATATTCAGCTACTGGATTTCTATACCCTCCATCATAAATGCCACCAGGTTTATCTCCCCATAGTACGCCTGTATAGTTTGGATACATCCCAGAAGGAAACATAACAGGGAAATCAACTGGACTGGAAATTTGTGACAAACCAAAAATCTCATTTGCCGTTTTTTCCGGACCGCTCCAATCACGTACAGAAAGATTCAATCCTAAACCAATTTTAGTGGTTGGAGTTGCATTCACATTTAGGTTATTAACAAATTCATAATTAAAATAGTTAATATTATTGTTATAAGAGAAATAATCTTTACTAATAGATCGAAGATTACCATCACTATGGCGAAGACTAGCACTCATAAAATAATCCATTTTTTTACTACCTCCGCGAATATTGAAATTAGCATGTTGTGTGAATGAATTTTTCTTGAACATCTCATCATACCAATTCACATTCGGGAAAATGTAAGGGTTTATGCCAGCGATAGTTCCTTTTATCTTTTCATCAGTATAAGGTGTCAAACCTGAGTTAGGACGAGAAGCGCCTTCATTATACATATTCATATAAGTAACTCCATCTACCATTTTGCCAACCTCTGTCAACTGATTAATAGAAGATTCCAAACGAAAGTTAATGACAGGTTTTTCCATGTCTTTACCAGACTTGGTCGTTACAATCATAACACCGTTGGCACCTCTTGTACCATATAATGCAGTAGCCGTAGCATCTTTCAGAATAGAAAAACTTTCTATAGCTTCGGGATCAATACGATTTAACTCTCCTTCAGATGCTTCTACTCCGTCAATTACAATCAACGCGCCTACAGCACCGCTGAATGTCGACTTACCACGTACCCAAAAACTAGCTCCATCAGCACCCGGCTCTCCACTTCGCTGTACAGCAATTACACCTGCCATACGTCCGGCAAAAGCAGAAGTCAAACTCGAAGAAGGAACTTGCAACTCAGCTGGTTTAATCTGTTCTACGGAACCTACCATTGAAGCTTTTTTCTGTCCGGCACCAAAAGCAGTTACTACTACTTCGCCCAACTGTGCAGCCGATTCGTATAACTCAACTGCATATGTCTTCAAATTGGTGACCTTAATTTCTTTTGATTCATAACCAATGTACGAAACAACCAGTACATCACCTGTCTTACACTCTAGTTTAAATTCACCATCCAAATTGGTAACCGCTCCCATAGTCTGTCCTTTAATCAAAACAGAGCCACCAATAATAGGTTCTTTACTGTATCCATCATACACAACTCCACTAATTGGTGTCTTTACATTTTTCTGCTCGACTTCTAAGGCAGCCAATTCCGGCAATTTCGTAGTTCTTCCTTCTGCATAACTAAAAACTGCACAAAGAAGAAATAGAAAAATCAAGTCTGATTTTTTCTTCAAGAAAACATGTTTTCGCTGTTCTTTTTTCATTTTAATTTTTAATATTAGATTTTATAAAAAATACTTGGTTAAATCAGTTACGATAATATTTGTCAGGAAAGTAAATGATATCATATTTTAAGATAATAACCTTCAGCAGTGATTGAAGTTTAGCAACGGCCAATGGATTAGCATCATCTGCACCCACCCAAACATAGGTCTGAGGCAGATGAATACTCTATCCTATTGTTATTACATTGCTGCGATTACGATTGGAGGCGAACTTCTTGCGCAAAATTATTCAAGCTAAGAAATAACGTGGCCAATAACAGTGTGTTTTTCATACCACTAAATTAATACTCCACTTTATAATCTTTACGAACCTTTTGCCCTGCCCATGCTTTTTTCGTTGACCAATCAGCCGGTTCATCAGTCCAAAATCTATTTTCAGGAGGAAGTCCCAAAGGCAAAAAACCTAATGTAGCCATATAGAGACTTCCGGTTGAGGTGTATGAGTCGGCCATTTCGGGCTGAGAGCCATTGAAGCCTAAAATAAGCCATCCATTCTTATCAAAATTCTGATCGCCTTCGTACATATTGCGAAACACAGCAGTTAACCCACAGCGAACTTGAGCCGGTAGTACATGAGCCGGTAGTTTTTCTTTCAAAGCAACATCGGCCAATGATTGAAAAGCAGCTGTGCGATAAGTTACCGATCTCCCAAAAGCCGGATAACTACCATCGGGAGCAATAATACGTTCGGAGAATTCGGCATGACGCACCATACGCTTCAAAGCTTCATCATATTCTGCCTGACTGGCACGTTTGTGAGCAACTAGTGCGCCTAACATTTCGACCATCATCGGATGTATTACATAAGCATTGTAATAGTCCATGCTGAACTTACTACCATCACTATACCAACCATCGCCTACATACCACTCTTTTACTTTGTTTTTGGCTACATTAATACGGAACGGATCGGACTTCTCGCCTACCTTAAGCAGAAACGATTCACTCAATCCAGCAAATAGTAACCAGTTGTTGTAAGCACCTGTGCGGTCGCGCAAGGACTTAAAGGAATCGATATACCGTTGTTTGGTTACCTCATCCAAGGGCTCCCACAAAGCCTTAGGCGCACGCAGAAAGGCTTGGGCCAAGTAAGCTGCATCCACTATCGGTTGCGCATGTTTAGTAAAGTTCAATTTATCGGGTGAGGCAGGATCGACCGCATTTTTCAGTCCTTTCAGTACCTCTTCTCTCATCTGTTTGCGTTGTTTTCCCTCGAATGTTTCGTCATCTGGCAGTGCCAACCAAGGGGCTACACCCGCCAATGTACGTCCTACAGCTTCCAAATAAGTCATTTCGTTATAACCTTCGGGATTTCCGTTTGGAGTTTCCACAGGCATATTCTTACATAGGGTATTCTCCGCCAGATTATGAATCACGGGATAGGATATTTTCCATAAATACTTTACCCATAAATCACGTTCTTGAACTCCGGTTAGAACTTGTTTTTGTTCTTTCTTATCGCCTTTTTTGAGAGCAGCAACAGCATGTAAAGTCGATGCACAGCAAAGAATACATAGCAAACTAAGGATATAAATATTCTTTTTCATTGTATCTTAAAATAAAGGTTCATTTTTTAATAATCTATCATATCTGAACAGGGCCTCAACAAAGTAGTAATCGGCATATACGAGTGGAACATCGATTTCAGAGTTTTGAGGGATAGCTCCTGTGCTGTGCATTAATATAAAGTTCGCATTTTCTCCTTCCTTAGCTCGATAATTTGAACCACCGAGCGAGTGCACAATTTGCTTAGCTGTTTCAAAATACTTCTTTCCTTTTTCTCCTGGGGTATAAGTACTCAATTCAAATAATCCCGAAGCTACAACGGCTGCTGCCGATGCATCACGATAGTTTGTCACGACTTTGTTAGCATTGGAACGAATACCGGGCCGATACCCTTCCTGATTTGCATTAAAATCCCAATAAGCAACTTTGTCTGATGGTAAGTTAGGGTGTTGGATATAGTAATCGGCCATTTTCTGTGCTGTTTTTAAGAAACGCGTATCTTTTGTATCACGATACACAGTGGTAAATCCATAGATGCCCCACCCTTGTCCTCGCGACCATGCCGAATTATCAGAATACCCTTGCGAAGTTTCTCCTTTAATTGGCTTTCCTGTAGTCTTATCATAATAGACGATATGAAAACAACTATAGTCTTTGCGTACTTGATTCTGCATCGTCTTCTCGGCATGAGAAATAGCTATTTTCTTAAAAGAATCATCACCCGTTTGTTTGGAAGCAAAGAAAAGGAGCTCAAGGTTCATCATATTGTCAATAATTACAGGAAAGTCATATACTTTATCTCCATGCCATGTTCTAAATCGATCCCATGACTGTATGGTTCCTGTTGTTTCATTATAACGTGTACACAATGAACGTGCCGACTCTACGAGAATATCATTATAAGATGCTTTTGGAGCAAATCGGTTAGCATTTCCATAGCTACAATACATCATAAAACCGATATCATGATTACCTGTGAATGTTTTTACAGATTCCATTTTCTGAGTCCAGACTAAAGCCGAATCTTTTAATGCTTTGTTACCTGTATATTCGGACAAATACCAAAGAGTTCCCGGGAAGAAACCGGATGTCCACATATAAATACTACCTCGAGCTATAGAGCCATCTTTATGGGTACTATGCGGCATGATCGCTTTGCCACTCGTTGGAGCTTGGAGCATCAACTGGGTTTGCCGTGTAGCAAATTCCATATTATCTTTTATAAATTCGCGTTCAGAAACCTGAGCCGATATACTACAAAACCCTAAAGCCCAAAATAAACTCATTGATAAAAATTTCCTCATTTTCTTTTATTTGATTTATTAAATAATAATGTTTTTAATAATTCGGATCACTCGTTATTTTATTCAAGTGATATGCTTATGATATGGTGAATGTTATGCAAAAGTAAATTTTCGACATACACCTCTGGGGATATATGATTTTTTTGATGGGAGTAATTTGGATAAACTACAAAAAATCTTTTTTTTAACATTTGACTAATAGGTTACATTTTTGTATAAGAATGATACATAAACGTCCACATCACAATCCTTAAATCATTATTTATCTAGCAATTAAAGAAAAATGGGTTCGCTAACGTATGTTCCGTAAAATAAAATAAAAACTCATATTTATTAAATTCTTATTCCTCGTACACTACATTATACTATCACTCAAAATACACATATTATCCCTTAAAACATTAAAAAAAAGCATACTTTTGCCTCATTATTCACTGTATATAATTAACCCTCTTTTTTTTAAGCGCCATGAAAATACGCAATCTTCTACTCGTTTGTGCTTGCAGTATGCAACTGACAGCCATAGCACAAGTAAACAGTTATTCGACACAAGCCATCGAAGCTGATACAAAACATTTTGCAGACTGGACTTGCACCCGGTTAGCAAGTAAGTTCAAAGCAAAGCAACTAAAAGAGTTTCGCAGTCCTCTGCTGAAACAAGTAGCAACAGAGCTATCCAAAGGGACTTACAACACAAAATACAAAGTACAAAAATACAAAGCCGTAGCATCCGACAAAGTATTAGAAAAAACACTTAAACTGACCAACGGATATAGTCGTTACGAGAACGTAACAGGTATATATCTGGAAAAAGGAGAAGCGGTAGTATTGGTAGGCGATTTGCACGGAAGAAAAATACAACTACTCATTCCCGATTGGAATCGACAACCGACTCTAGGCTATGCACCAACAAAAGACCCGAATGGTTGGGGAGTTAAATGTCAGAAGATACTCTTAAACGAAGGTGTCAATGTAATCAATGTTCAGCAGGCAGGCAATGTCTATTTGGACTATTTTGCCGACGAACCCGAAACAGCCCCGGAAATTACCATTCACTTCCCGACAGGTTTAGTCAACGGATTCTTCGACTCTTCCATCCATAATAATGAAGAGTGGAATCGTTTGTTAGACAATGCTGTAAGCCCCATCATGGATGCACGTGGTAAATATATTCAAACCGTCTACCCGGTACAATATCTCAAACAGTTTGCTTATAGTAAAGGAATTGAGCTAATGGAGAATTACGATCAAATTATGCATCAGCAATATACGTTTATGGGAGCCGTCAAGTACAACTGTATTCCTCACAAGCGTATCTTGGCACGGGTAAACTACAACTACTATATGTTTCGTGATGAAGACGGAGTTGCTTTTCTTGGCAACGAGTCGACAATGAAAATGGCCATTGGAGATGAAGTGACAACAAACTGGGGAGTACATCATGAAATAGGGCATGTCATGCAAATGCGTCCACAAATGACCTGGGGAGGAATGACGGAAGTCAGTAACAACCTATTCGCTATGTTTGCAACCAAGGAACTGGGAGCACCGAGTCGTTTATCCTCGCGGAAAATATATGAAGCAGCTTTTAACAATATGCTGGATGCCCCCGATAAACAGTTTGTACTATTAGGTAAGGATCCTTTTCATAAACTCGTTCCCTTCTGGCAGCTACATGTTTATAATGAGAAACGCGGTTATTCCGACTTTTATGCCGATATAATGGAAAAACTTCGTCGAACACCCCATTTAGGAAAAGGAGACGAGTCTATACACAATATGTTTGCATTCATGAAACTCGCTTGCGATTTGTCAAAAACAGATTTTACCGATTTCTTTGAGCAGTGGGGGTTCTTCAAAGAAGGGACTTTCCATATCAAAGATTATGCGCAATACAATTTCGTTATTACGAACAAGATGATTGCCGAAGTAAAGTCATATATTGCAGATAAAAAATATCCGAAACCGACCGAAGACATTACACGAATAACAGATTAGCGATTTATGTACATTAAATAGACCGATACAACAGGTATGAAAAAAACCGGATTTTTACTAACAGTTTGCATTGCGAGCATGTGGCTAGCTGCCTGTAGTTCGAAAAAACACACGCAGGAATTAGAGTTTGTCAACGAGAATATCGCTTTTGCCACACAGCAGTTTAACCGTATGATTGCCTCTTTGCCCAATGTTGATAGTGCGGCATTAGATCGTATCATACCTGTAACAACCGATGCAGCAGGAAGAGTATATACCAGCCATCCGTACGGATGGACAATTGGCTTCTTTCCCGGCTCTTTATGGCAGCTATACGAACTGACAAAAGATACAGTGTGGATGAATCGTGCTGCAAGCTGGACCCATCGGTTAGAGTACCTGAAAAGATTCACCGACAACCATGATATCGGTTTTATGATGTATTGCAGCTATGGCAATGCCAACCGATTAGCTCCTCGCTCTGAGTATAAGAAAATTTTAGTCGAAAGTGCCAATGCACTATCCACTCGCTTTATACAGAAAGCCCAAATTATCAAGTCGTGGAATTACCGCAAGGCATGGAACGATACCACTGAATGGTTCTGCCCTGTTGTCATCGACAATGTCATGAATCTGGAACTTCTTTGCAAAGCATCGGAGATAAGTGGTGATAAGCGCTATAAAGACATCGCTATCACCCATGCCAGAACGACATTGAAAAATCATTTTCGCCCTGATTTCAGTACGTACCATGTAGTAGATTACGATACGATTAGCGGAAAAGTCAAAGACCGGGCTACTTGTCAAGGATACAGCGACTGCTCCACCTGGTCGCGCGGACAAGCATGGGCTATCTACGGATACACACTGATGTACCATGAAACCAGACAGCAGGAATTTCTTGATGTAGCTCTGCAAGCTGCCGACTATTTTATCAGCCACCTGCCCGAAGATGGTATTCCGTTGTGGGACTTTAACGTAGGGCAAGCCGGATTCACTCCCGAAGGACGTTCGTTCGCTGTTAAAGATAAAACTCCTTATCGAGATGCTTCGGCAGGATCTATCGCCTCTTCCGCTTTATTCGAATTAGGAGAATTATCCGGCAGAAAGAAGTATATCCGTACAGCTATCAAAATACTTCATCGCTTGGGCTCACCTGCCTATCGAGCTGCACCGGGTACGAACGGAAACTTTCTATTAATGCACTCAGTAAGTAGCTTGCCTCATCATGCCGGCATTAATCGCCCATCAGACTATAACGATTATTATTTTCTTGAAGCATTGAATCGCTACCGAACCTATTTACTAAAAAAGTAGATGCAATGTGTTTTTCGGTGAAATAGATTTCCCGTTTCTCTCTGTTCATCATTCGAATGAAACTTTGACCGGAAGGAGTTAAAGGAAGTAAAAAAGGAAAGACAAGAATGGGGGAAGTAACCTATTTATGTGTATTTATAATATACTCTTATAAAATGAAGCGGTGTAGACAATAAAACACACCTTTTGCTCGTTTGTAAGAGTTGAACATTGCTATTTTTATAATGATACAAAAAACAAATACAATATTATTTATTTACTAATCTAATTATTATGCGTAAACTATTAAGTACCTTACTGATTGGTCTTACTCTATTAACCTATCAGACTGGTTATGCTCAAAAACAAGGCAAAGCTACGGCCAAAGTAGCTCCTATTACTGTAAAAACACCCGCACGTCCTGCCGGACAGAAAGATGTGATTGACTTAGTGACTCCGAAATTAGAAACCGTTCGGGTCGGATTTATCGGACTTGGAATGCGTGGCCCCGGTGCCGTAGCTCGTTTTACAAAAATACCCGGAACACAGATTGTTGCATTATGCGATCTTCGTCCGGAATGCGTAGATAAAAGCCAGCAAATACTAAAGAAAGCCGGACTACCCGAAGCTGCTGCCTATAGCGGTACGGAAGATGCCTGGAAAAAACTTTGTGATCGGGATGATATTGATCTGGTATACATTGCTACAGATTGGAAGCACCATGCAGAAATGGGTGTGTACGCTATGGAACATGGCAAGCACGTGGCAATCGAAGTACCTGCTGCTATGACATTGGACGAGATATGGAAGCTCATCAATACATCGGAGAAAACACGCAAACACTGCATGCAACTGGAGAATTGCGTATATGACTTCTTCGAACTGACTACGCTGAATATGGCTCAACAGGGTATTTTTGGCGAAGTTCTTCATGTAGAAGGTGCATACATTCATAATCTGGAAGAATTCTGGCCTTCGTACTGGAATAACTGGCGTATGGATTACAACCGGAAGCATCGTGGTGATGTATATGCCACTCATGGCATCGGACCGGCTTGTCAGTTACTTGACATTCACCGTGGCGACCGCTTGAAGACATTGGTAGCTATGGATACCAAAGCTGTGAACGGGCCCGCTTACATCAAAAGCAAAACAGGTGAAGTCGTAAAAGATTTCCAAAACGGCGACCAGACGTCAACCTTGATTCGTACAGAAAACGGTAAAACGATGTTGATTCAACACAACGTAATGACTCCACGTCCTTACAGCCGTATGTATCAATTGACCGGAACAGACGGTTATGCTAGCAAATACCCTATTGAGGAATATTGCTTGCGTCCTTCGCAAGTAGCCAGTGACGTGACTCCCGACCACGAAAAGCTGAACGCACATGGTTCTGTGCCCGAAGAAGTTAAAAAAGCATTGATGGATAAATACAAACACCCCATTCACAGAGAATTGGAAGAAACAGCCAAAAAAGTAGGTGGACACGGTGGTATGGACTATATCATGGACTATCGTCTGGTATACTGCTTACGCAATGGTTTGCCTCTTGACATGGATGTATATGACTTGGCTGAATGGTGCTCAATGGCTGAACTTACCAGAATCTCAATTGAGAACAACTCAGCTGCTGTAGCAGTTCCCGATTTTACACGTGGTAGCTGGAACAAGGTAAAAGGATACAAACATGCTTTTGCTAACTAAAAAATAAGCACTCATTTACTACTGACACGGGTTACACGAACCGACATTGCTTCCCCCCTATTTAGAGGTATGTCCGGGCGTGTAATCCGTGTTTGAATATATAGTCACTTACCAAATTCATGAAAAAAAATATAACTAAACCATCCAAACAAGATACCATCAGAGAAACCAAAGATTATCTCATGATCGCTTTGGGAATGATTCTCTACGGAATAGGATGGACCGTATTTCTGCTCCCCAACGATATCACCACGGGTGGTGTACCGGGTATTGCCTCTATTGTATACTTTGCAACCGGATTTCCGGTACAGTATACATATTTCACCATCAATGCCCTCTTACTTATGCTTTCGCTTAAAGTATTAGGATTCAGATTCAGCGTAAAAACAATCTTTGCCGTATTCACACTTACCTTTTTTCTTTCGATTATCCAAGAATTAACCAAGGGGATTACCTTATTGCAAGACCAACCATTTATGGCATGCGTATTAGGTGCTTCTTTTTGCGGTACAGGTATCGGTATTGCTTTTACCTCCAACGGAAGCAGTGGAGGAACCGACATTATTGCAGCTGTAATTAACAAGTATAGAGACATTACATTGGGCAGGGTGATGCTCATTTGCGACCTGGTCATCATCTCATCCAGTTATTTTGTCTTAAAAGACTGGGAAAAAGTAGTATATGGATTTGTAACATTATATATTTGTAGTTTCGTACTAGATCAAGTGGTAAACAGTGCACGTCAATCCGTTCAGTTTTTCATCATATCTAATAAATATGAAGAAATAGGGCGTCAGATTAACGAATATCCTCACCGGGGAGTTACCGTAATCAATGCTACCGGATTCTATACGGGAAAAGAACAGAAAATGATGTTTATATTGGCCAAAAGGCGCGAATCGACAATCATTTTCCGAATTATTAAAGATATAGACCCCAATGCGTTTGTTTCGCAAAGTGCAGTAATCGGAGCCTATGGAGAAGGATTTGATCATATCAAAGTAAAGTAAACCCACATACAAGAAAAACATGAGCAAGAAAAAGCTTTTTATTCTAGCAGGCAGCTTAGCAGCCCTGTTCCTTTCAATGACAACGGTCGCCTCTGCGGCAAACGAACCGAAAAAGCCTTATTGGCAAGACATACAAGTAGTAGCAGTCAACAAAGAATATCCCCGAACCTCTTTTATGACATACGACAACCGGGCAGCTGCCTTGACGAATAAATTTGAAAACAGTAAATACTATCGTTTACTCAACGGTACATGGAAGTTTTATTTTGTCGATTCATACAAGGAGTTACCAGAAAATATAACAGACCCACAGGTAAGTACTGCCGCTTGGAAAGACATCAAGGTACCGGGCAACTGGGAAGTACAGGGTCATGGCGTAGCCATCTATACGAACCACGGCTACGAATTTAAACCTAAAAATCCCCAACCACCCCAATTACCGGAAATGAATCCGGTCGGTGTATATCGTCGCGATATCGATATTCCCGCCGATTGGGATGGACGCGACATCTACCTCCACCTTGCAGGAGCCAAATCGGGCGTATATGTGTACATCAACGGCAAAGAAGTAGGTTATAGTGAGGACTCTAAAAACCCGGCCGAGTTTCTGATAAACAATTATGTGCAGCCGGGAAAGAACGTGCTCACATTAAAGATATTCCGTTGGAGCACAGGATCGTACTTGGAGTGCCAGGACTTCTGGCGGATCAGTGGCATTGAGCGCGATGTATTTCTATATGCTCAACCCAAAGCTGCCCTCAAAGATTTTCGCATTCAATCAACCTTAGACGATACGTATAAGAACGGACTCTTTACCTTGAACACCGATCTGCGTAATCATCGCTCAACGGATAGTAAAGTATCACTCGTATACGAATTACTCAATAAGCAAGGAAAGGTAATTGCCAGCGAAGAGAAAACAACACTCGTACCGGCAGGCGAGGTGCGCACTCTTTCGTTTGAGAAAACATTGCCGAACGTACAAACCTGGACTTCGGAAGCGCCTAACCTATATAAGATACTGATGACTGTCAAAGAGAACGGACAGGTCAATGAAATAATTCCTTTCAACGTAGGATTTCGCCGGATAGAAATTAAGCAGACAAACGAGCTGGCCGGAAACGGTAAGCCTTATACGTTGCTGTTTATCAACGGACAGCCCTTGAAACTAAAAGGGGTTAACATCCACGAGCATAACCCCGAAACAGGGCATTATGTAACAGAAGAGTTAATGCGTCGCGACTTTGAACTCATGAAGCAGCATAACCTCAATAGTGTGCGCCTTTGCCACTATCCGCAAAGTCGTCGTTTTTACGAACTCTGTGACGAGTATGGCTTATACGTATACGATGAAGCGAACATCGAAAGTCACGGTATGTATTATAGCCTGAATAAAGGAGGCTCATTGGGCAATAACCCCGAATGGCTGTTGCCACACATGGACCGTACCATCAACATGTTCGAACGCAACAAGAATTATCCTTCGCTTACCATCTGGTCATTAGGCAACGAGGCCGGCAATGGATACAACTTCTACCAAACCTATTTATGGCTTAAACAGGCAGACAAAACATTGATGAACCGCCCTGTTAACTACGAACGTGCGCAGTGGGAATGGAACTCGGACATGTACGTACCTCAATACCCTAGCGCCAAGTGGTTGGGAGAGATTGGTAAAAACGGAAGCGACCGTCCGGTAGTACCCTCAGAGTACTCGCACGCCATGGGTAACTCGAGCGGTAATTTATGGGATCAATGGAAAGAAATCTATAAATACCCCAACCTGCAAGGTGGATATATCTGGGACTGGGTTGATCAAGGACTTCTTGAAACCGATAAAAACGGTCGTAGCTACTGGGCTTATGGAGGCGATTATGGAGTCGATGCTCCAAGCGATGGTAACTTCTTATGCAACGGACTGGTCAACCCCGACCGGGCTCCTCATCCGGCATTGGCTGAAGTAAAATATGCCCATCAGAATGTGGGATTCGAAGCCATCGATGCCGCACAAGGAAAATTCTTAGTGAAAAACCGTTTCTACTACACAAACCTGAAAAAGTATATGATCCAATATACGGTCATGGAAAACGGGAAAAGAATACGGTCTGAAAAAGTATCTTTAGACATAGAACCGCAAGCGTCGAAAGAATTAATCGTTCCCGTAACCGGACTAAAGGCTAAACAGGGAACTGAGTATTTCGTAAATTTCGTGGTTACGACAGTAGTACCCGAACCATTGATTCCGGTCGGACACGATATTGCTTATGATCAATTCCGCCTGCCCATCGAGCCGTTACAGAAGACATACAACAGCAATGGACCCGCATTAAAAGTAGAAACACAAGGTGAAAACCTAGTCGCCTTATCGTCGAAAGTCAATTTTATTTTTAATAAACAAAGTGGGCTTGTTACCTCATACCGGGTCAATGGAACTGAATATTTCAAGGATGGGTTTGGTATCCAACCTAACTTCTGGAGAGCTCCCAACGACAATGACTATGGCAATGGTGCACCCAAGCGTCAACAAATATGGAAGCAATCAAGTAAAAATTTCAAGGTAGTTGATTCGTCAATAGCCATGGAAGGCAAGGAAGCTGTGCTTACGGTAAACTACCTACTGGCTGCCGGCAATCTATATATCGTAACGTATCGCATTCACCCTTCGGGAGCTGTCAATGTAGGCGTTCGGTTTACTTCTACAGATATGCAAGCAGCTACTACAGAAGTGTCGGAAGCAACCCGTATGGCTACGTTTACACCGGGTAGCGAGGCTGCACGCAAAGCAACAAGCAAACTAGAGGTGCCACGTATCGGTATTCGTTTCCGCTTACCGGCAGAGATGAATGAAGTGGAGTACTTTGGTCGCGGTCCCGAAGAGAACTATATAGACCGCAATGCAGGTACAATGATCGGGCTCTATCGCAACACAGCCGATAAGATGTATTATAACTATGTGCGCCCACAAGAGACCGGACATCATACCGACACACGTTGGTTAACACTGAGCCGCAAAGGTGGTAAAGGGCTAACGATTATGGCTGATAGCATTATCGGATTCAATGCCTTGCGCAACTCCATCGAAGATTTTGATTCGGAAGAGGCATTGCCACATCCGCGTCAATGGAGTAACTTCACTCCCGAAGAGGTAGCCAACCACAATGAAGAAGCTGCTCGCAACGTATTGCGCCGCATGCATCACGTTAACGATATCAGCCCACGTGATTTTGTTGAGGTTTGCATCGACATGAAGCAACAAGGAGTAGCCGGATATGATAGCTGGGGAGCACGTCCCGAACCGGCTTATACCCTTCCTGCGAACAAAGAATATAACTGGGGATTTACACTTATCCCTCAATAAATCAAGTATACAGTAACTTTAAAAAATAAAACAAATCATGAAGAATCTACAGGAAATCGTCTCGCACTTTCACATCCAAGGTAGCGTTGGCGAAATCAAACCATTGGGTAGCGGACTTATTAACGATACCTATAAAGTAAATACGATCGAAGCAGATGCTCCCGACTATGTATTGCAACGTATCAACCATGCCATCTTTCAAAATGTGGAGATGCTACAAAATAATATTGCGGAAGTGACTCAACATATCCGTAAGAAACTAACCGAACAAGGAGAAAGTGATATCGACCGCAAAGTATTGCAGTTTATCGAAGCAGAAAACGGTAAAACATATTGGTTCGATGGTGATAGCTACTGGCGTATCATGTCTTTTATCCCACGTGCGAAAACATACGAAACAGTCAACCCGGAATATTCGTACTATGCCGGTGTCGCTTTCGGCGATTTTCAAGCAAAGCTGGCCGATATCCCTACTACACTGGGCGAAACAATTCCAGACTTCCATAACATGGAGTTCCGTTTGAAGCAACTCCGCGAAGCGGTAGCAAACAATGCGGCGGGACGTGTAGCCGAAGTGCAATATTTTCTGGACGAGATCGAGAAGCGTGCCGAAGAGATGTGCAAGGCCGAACGTATGGGTAGAGAAGGCAAACTACCCAAACGAGTATGCCACTGCGACACGAAGGTGAATAACATGATGTTCGACGAGGATGGTAAAGTACTGTGCGTAATCGACCTGGATACGGTGATGCCAAGTTTCATCTTCTCCGACTATGGCGACTTCTTACGTACAGGTGCCAATACCGGAGATGAAGATGACAAAGACCTTGATCGCGTTAACTTCAACATGGAGATTTTCAAAGCATTCACGAAGGGATACTTGGAGGGAGCTCACTCCTTCTTAACTCCCATCGAAATAGAGAACCTGCCTTATGCAGCAGCCCTATTCCCCTATATGCAATGTGTTCGCTTCCTTGCCGATTACATCAACGGCGACACTTACTATAAAATAAAATATCCGGAGCACAATCTGGTACGTACCAAAGCTCAGTTTAAGTTATTGCAAAGTGTCGAAGCGCATACCCCCGAAATGGTGGCATTCATTCAGGAATGTTTGAAATAAAAGAGATTATCTAAACAGACGGATAACCATTCATCTGCCATACATCAGCAGGCAGTGGAAAAACATTGCTTCGTTTTTCTGCTGCCTGCTTTTTATGCAATCTTAATCTAACTATTTTACACACGCATCATGACGATCAAAAAATACCTTTTCTTTCTCGCACTCACCCTATGCTCAATGCTTCAGCTACATGGTGGCAACCCCAAGCAACTAAAAACAAAAGAACCGGCCACATCCGAACGCCGACAAATAAACATTAATAGAGAGTGGCGATTTATGCTAGGCGATTTTAAAGGTGCCGAACAGCCATCATTCAAAGACGAAGCCTGGACACTTACTCATCTACCCCACTCTTTCTCGATTCCTTATTTCATGTGGAAAGGGGTTTATAATGGCTACGGTTGGTACCGAAAAGAAATTGAAGTACCCAATGAGTGGAAAAATAAACAAATCAGTATTGAGTTTGAGGGTGTTTTCATCCAAAGTGAAGTATTTTTAAACGGCGAACGTATTGGCGAACACGTAGGGGGATATACGGGTTTTTGCTACGATCTTACTCCATTCATCAAGCCGGGTAAAAACATACTGGCAGTCAGAGTCAATAACCTATGGAAAGCAGATGTGGCTCCACGAGCCGGCGACCATCAGTTTAGCGGAGGTATCTACCGTGATGTGTACTTACACATCACGAACCCTCTTCATGTGACTTGGAAAGGTTCGTTCGTTTCAACACCCACTGTTTCGAAGAAAGAAGCGACTGTAATTGTACAAACAGAAGTGTGCAATGAATCGGCTCGAAAGCATTCCTTTCAGATTTGCACAAAGGTGGTAGCTCCCAACGGAAAAATCATAGCCAGTACGGAAAGCAGCGAACAACTGGCTCCCAACTCAACGAAAACAATCAAGCAAGCGCTACCGCGCATATTGTCGCCCCAGTTATGGCACCCCGAAACGCCCTATCTATATAAAGCCTATACCACCATACGAAAGACAGGTAAAGTAATCGACGAAACAGAGACCGTTTTCGGTATCCGATGGTTCGAATGGAGTGCCGATAAAGGATTCTTCCTAAATGGAGAGCACCTGTATTTATTAGGAGCCAATGTACATCAAGATCACGCCGGCTGGGGAGATGCAGTAACCAATGCCGGATTCTATCGGGATGTGTTACTCATGAAACAAGCCGGATTTAATACTATCCGAGGATCACACTACCCGCACGACCCAGCTTTTTCGCAAGCATGTGATGAGTTGGGAATGCTTTTCTTTCCTGAAAATGCATTATGGGGCATGGGAGGAAGCTCTGGTGACCGATTTGGTTGGGGAACCCCTTCTTCGAGTTGTTATCCCCCCGATCCTAAAGACCAGGATAGCTTCGACTCAAGTGTTATCACACAACTAAAAGAGCTTATTCACATTCACCGCAACAGCCCTTCTATCATAGCCTGGAGCCTGTCTAATGAAGCCTTCTTTACCGATAAAAGCACACTGGAACGAGTTAAAAATCTACTAAACACAGCCACCGACAGTATACACCTTTGGGACAATACCCGTCTTGTAGCCATTGGTGGATGTCAACGAGGAGGGCTTGACAAGCTAGGCAAAAACCAGATTGCATTTTACAATGGAGACGGTGCAACCTTTCCATTTCCCGGCGTTCCAAGCATGGTATCTGAATACGGGAGCATAACCACCCATCGCCCTGGTAAGTTTGCACCGGGATGGGGAGACATAAAAGACGGTTTTGTTCGCCCCTCGTGGAGAGGAGGACAGGTGATATGGTGTGGATTCGATCATGGCACCGTGGGTGGCGAAGGACTCGCTATCATGGGCATAGTCGATTATTTCCGCATCCCCAAGCGTTCGTGGTATTGGTACCGGGAGGTATATGGCAAAGGAAACAGCGAGCCTGTTGAACCAACATGGGCACAACCGGGTATACCTGCAGGTATTCGTTTAACAGCCGACAAACACCTGTTACAGACTCCCGACGGGACAGATGACGCCCATCTGCTGCTTACAATCATTGACAAAGACGGTACACCTATCAACAATGAGATACCTGTAACGCTAACCATCGTATCCGGCCCCGGAGAGTTCCCTACCGGGCGCTCTATCCGGTTCATGCCACCCTCCGATCAAGAAGCATCGGATATTACGATACGCGACGGATTGGCTGCTATTGAATTCCGCAGCTATTATTCAGGAACAACCATCATTGAAGCTACCGCCGAGGGACTACCTTCCTCATCACTGACCATCACCACCAAAGGAACTCCTACTTGGGAGTCATGCGGTAAGCCTTTGGTTAGCAACAGACCCTATCGGCGCTATGCACAATCAAGTTCCGGTATCACAACCTCCGACGAATTGCTGTTAGCCAATAATAGACCTACAGCCGTTAGCTCAACGGCGGAAGGCTTCAATAAAAGCTGGGCAAATGATGGCGACCTGCAAAGTTCATGGAAAGCAGCCATGACCGATACAAAGCCGTGGTGGCGTGTCGATTTAGAAGCGTCGTATGATATAAGTAATATTGAAATCGACTTCGCTACCGAAGCGGAGCATAGCTTCATCATTGAGGTAACATCCGACAATCAACAATGGACTACGGTAGCAGATAAGCGTAATAACCCCGAACGTAGAAAAAAGGAAGTATTACAAGGCGACTTTGGCAAAAATATTCGTGCAGTACGCATCCGGTTTACATCCGCCATACCAGACATAGCCGAATTTAAAATTGGAGGAAAGCCTTAGAAATGGTTTGAATTCCAAGAATACTGTAAAGGGCGGCGGATAAACGGTTTAAGTTTTTCCGCCGTCTCTTTTTCCATATATTCCGGAGTAGTAAACGTAAAAGTAAGGGTGTCATCGCTCTTTGATAGATCGGCCTGCATCAAAAACATATCGATGTGCGAGCGAGCGTGAGTTAGGTCTTCCGTAACCAACGAATCGGAAGTCAGTAAGAAATCCTCCAACACCGGCAATGTAAGGTAGTTGGAAGCAGCAATCTCTTTCCAATCGGTCGTATAGAATTGAATACGGCTGTCACAAATGGGTGCACAAGCCGTTGTTATCGTACAAATTACTTTTGTTGAATCACTGGTAGCCAATAACTTCATTTGCCAGCTAACCTGTGGAGACATTTGCATCTTGATATAATCCTTACTCAACTCGGTCATTTCAGATTTATGCCCGAATCGATTATCAACTTGTGCTTTCATCTTACTTTCAAGAAAGTCAATGCAATCGGCTCTATTCACTGCTGTCAGTAAAGGACTCAGTGAATCGGGCATTTGTACAAACAAGGTTTTCGCCTCTTGTGCAGAAACAGAAAAATAAGAGCTAAAAGCTAAAAGAACAAAGAGTATTTTTTTCATTGTCAGCAAGCAATAATGATAACGGTACATCCGAATATTCATTTTCCCATACAAGGAATGTTATTTCGTTCCCAAATATAAGAAGAACATTCCGATTAATACCAAGATAAGGTCAATAGCCTTACTTTTTAAATTCTTTTCACGGAACATCATGGCTCCGAAGATAAATGAAACGATAACGCTACTGCGTCTTACCATCGAAACAATAGAAATCATCGAATCATCATAGCTTAAGGCGTAAAAATAAACAAAATCGGCTGCAGACAAGAAAACGGATATTAGAATAATGGCCCAGTCCCAACGGAAAGGCGTTGTGGTTTTGCGTTTAGGATACCATAACAACAGAATAATAGATCCCATCATGAACAGCTGATATACATTATACCACGACTGCACTACCATTGGGGGAAGCTGCTTCATTAAGAATTTATCATACAGTCCGCTTACTGCGCCCGTTATAGCGGCCAAAATAATAAAGAATATCCATTTATTATGTTTAAAATCAATTCCTTCTTTCTTACCCGAACGGCTCAACATGAAAAATGAAATAATACCTAATATTACCCCAATCCACTGATACAGATTAAGTCGTTCGCCAAATAACAACATTGCCCCCACCAAAACCATAACCGGACGAGTAGCATTAATAGGACCGACTATGGTCAATGGCAGATGTTTCATCCCGAAATAACCGAATATCCACGAAGAAAGTACAATAAAAGATTTGATAATTATAAGGCGATGGACCTCCCACCCAACAATGGGTACATCGAATATCGTACCCCCTAATACCTGAGGCATACAGATAGATAAAAGAATGAAAGGAAGAAAGATAAGACTCGAAAAGAGTGTATTCAGAAAAAGAACCGGAAGCACTGCATTGTCTTTCAGTGATTTTTTTTTAAATACGTCATAGAAGCCCAGCAAAGCTGCCGAGAGGAAGGCAAAGAATAACCACATATATTAAATTGTAAATTACGTATTATACATTCTGAGGCAAAAAGATCTCTTCAGGATATTCAACATTGACAAGAAAGAGTCCGTTGGCAGGTGCCGATGTACCGGCTTTGCAACGATCGTGTTGCTCAATAACACGACGAAAACCATCGATCGTTAGTTTACCACGCCCCACCTCGACAAGCGTACCCACAATAGCACGTACCATATTCCGCAGAAAACGGTCGGCACGAATAGTAAAGACCCAAGTTTCCTCGTCTACCTTCGTCCAAACAGCATGAGTAATATGACAGATATTCGTCTTTGCGTCGGTATGTAACTTACTGAAGCTGGTGAAGTCGGTATATTCGAGTAATGTTTGTGCAGCTTCATTCATCAATTCATAATCAAGCTTACCGTACATTCTCCATCGATATTGACGGTTGAAGGCCTGCTTGGTCGAAGTTACATAATACTTATAGGTACGTGCCGTTGCAGCAAAACGGGCATTAACATCCGAATAGACCTGTCGCACCCGGTATACAGAGATATCAGCAGGTAGCAAACGGTTTAATTTCTCTGCCACGGCCACTGTATCGAGATCTCCATCATGGTCAAAGTGCGCAACCATCAAAGAGGCATGTACTCCGGTATCGGTTCTACCCGCTCCTATTACTGTCACTTCGCGACGTAAAAAAGTAGATAAAGCTTTCATCAGGCACTCTTGTACGGTGATTCCATTGGGCTGTATCTGCCATCCGTGATAGTTGGTTCCGTCGTAAGCTAAATAAATAAAATATCGTTGCACGCTGCTCTTTCTTTAGTTGATTTCAGGGTGCAAAGGTAACAAATTATTTTTAGTTATCTCGTGGTAATATGAAAACATCCCTGTTTCAATTCGTACTTCACATAGCACTTATCCGCCTTGCTCATATCGCGTAGCACTTCCGAAAGCACTAATTTAAGCGTATCAGCTCCAACATCCTGCAAAGGACGTCCATCAGGGTTTTCTACTTTTGCAAATCGTTTCCAGCTTACATCAAAAGTGGTGCCATAGAAATGGGCCGAGTTTTCGGATGCATTACCATTGCGGCGACGCAGTCGTTTTACATCATCGCGAGTGCGCAACACCGAAGTAACCACAATTTGATTGGGATTTAACCCTTTGTTGGTCAGCGAATCGATAAAGATTGAACCAATACTATCCAGCAATGTACCGGCGCGAGGCACCAGATAAGGAATGGAATGTGTAAGCGAGTCGACCACATAGTGGTCATTTGTTTCAATATGCACCAATCCATCTGTCATCTGTTCAGCCTCCTCCCGCGAAGATATAGGACGGATGCCCAATGCGTGAGCTGCCTGCAAATGCTTGTCATTCAAGTCGCCAAACGACCGTTTGTAACTAATCACTCCTTTAATATTTCGTGGTTCGTTCATTTTCAGTGACATATCCTTTTCTTTGCAACCAGACATTGAAAAGCTTAACCCGCAAAGGAGCGAAGAGAACAGCAAGCGGCAGAGTTGTCTATTTGTAATCATTAATTAATCTTCTTGTTTTATTAGAGATGCAAATATAGCCTGTTTGTTTGTTACAGGAAAGCACACTGCAAATTAATTCGGCAAGAATCTTCCAAGTATTCAAACGTTTCATTAAATTTGCAGTCCATTTCACACAATTTGTGTGAGCCTTTAAATTGATTCGATGATAGAAAAGCTGATTGTCCTTGAAGACATTGATCCTGTTATTTTTTATGGGGTTAATAATACGAATATACAGTTACTAAAAGCGTTATATCCCAAACTACGCATCGTAGCCCGTGGCAATGTGATTAAAGTGTTGGGTGACGAAGAAGAGATGTGCCTGTTTGAAGAAAACATCACCAAGCTCGAGAAATACTGTGCGGAATATAATTCACTCAAAGAAGAGGTCATCATTGACATCGTCAAGGGAAATGCACCACAGGCAGAGAAAACCGGCAATGTCATTGTGTTCAGCGTAACGGGCAAGCCCATTATTCCACGCAGTGAGAATCAATTGAAGCTGGTCGAAGGTTTCGCAAAGAACGATATGTTGTTTGCCATCGGACCGGCCGGTTCGGGCAAAACCTATACCGCCATCGCACTAGCCGTTCGTGCGTTGAAGAATAAGGAGATCAAAAAGATCATTCTCAGCCGTCCGGCTGTAGAAGCCGGCGAGAAGCTTGGCTTCCTACCCGGCGATATGAAAGAGAAGATAGACCCCTATCTGCAACCACTTTACGATGCATTGCAAGATATGATTCCGGCCGCTAAGCTCAAAGAATATATGGAGTTGAATATTATTCAAATCGCTCCGTTGGCTTTTATGCGCGGACGAACACTCAACGACGCAGTGGTTATATTGGACGAAGCTCAAAACACAACGACGCAACAAATCAAAATGTTTCTTACCCGAATGGGACTCAATACCAAGATGATTGTAACGGGAGATATGACACAAATCGACCTCCCCACATCGCAAACATCGGGCTTAGTACAAGCCTTACGCATACTAAAAGGCGTCAAAGGCATCAGCGTGGTAGAACTGCATAAAAAAGACATTGTACGCCACAAGTTGGTAGAACGCATTGTCGATGCATACGAGAAATTCGATAAAGAGACCAAAGCCGAACGCGAAAAGCGTAAAGCAGAAGCAGAAAGCTCTAAATTGTAAATTGCTAAACAGAAAATAGAAAGATGAAAGCATTAACTAAAACAGATTACAACTTTCCGGGACAGAAAAGCGTGTACCACGGAAAAGTGCGCGATGTATACAACATCAATGACGAGCAACTCGTAATGGTAGCCACAGACCGTATTTCGGCCTTCGATGTAGTGCTGCCCGAAGGAATTCCTTACAAAGGACAAATGCTCAACCAAATTGCAGCTAAGTTTCTGGATGCAACACAAGACATTTGCCCGAACTGGAAAACAGCTACCCCCGACCCCATGGTAACGGTAGGTGTAGCTTGCCAAGGGTTTGCAGTGGAAATGATTGTACGCGGATACCTTTGTGGTAGTGCATGGCGTGCTTATAAGAGTGGTGTACGCGAAATCTGCGGAGTACAGCTTCCGGATGGAATGCGCGAGAACCAACGCTTCCCTCAGCCAATCGTTACCCCAACTACGAAAGCAGAACTCGGTCTGCACGATGAGGATATCTCGAAAGAGGAGATTCTGCGTCAAGGGCTGGCTACACCCGAAGAATATGCTACATTGGAGAAATATACACTGGCTCTGTTTCAACGCGGCACAGAGATAGCTGCCGAACGCGGACTGATTCTGGTAGATACAAAATACGAATTCGGTAAACACAACGGTATCATCTACCTGATGGATGAGATTCACACTCCCGACTCAAGCCGTTATTTCTACGCAGAAGGTTACAAAGAGCGTTTTGAAAAAGGCGAACCACAGAAACAGCTCTCCAAAGAGTTTGTACGCGAATGGTTGATGGAAAACGGATTTCAAGGACAAGCCGGACAAACAGTGCCCGAGATGACCGAAGAGATCGTTAAAAGCATCAGCGACCGTTATATCGAACTTTACGAAAACATCACCGGAGAGAAATTCGAAAAAGAAGATACAAGCAACTTACTGGAGCGTATCGACAAGAACGTAACAGCATTTCTAACAAAGTAATGAATTACCCACAAGAAACCATCAAGCCCTACGGCAACGACGGAAAGAAAAGCGAACAAGTAGAGCAGATGTTCAACAACATCGCTCCTGCTTATGACCGACTGAACCATACCCTCTCATTGGGTATTGATCGCAGTTGGCGCAAGAAGGCAATCAACTGGTTACGTCCTTTCCATCCACAACAGATGATGGATGTAGCTACCGGCACGGGCGACTTTGCTATTCTGGCCTGTCGTAGCCTCGAGCCGCAACATCTTATCGGAACCGATATATCCGAAGGCATGATGAATGTGGGACGTGAAAAAGTAAAAAAGGAAGGTCTCGCGGGCAAAATAACCTTTGCCCGTGAAGACTGTACCTCTCTCTCGTTTGCCGAACATACATTCGATGCTATCACAGTAGCTTTTGGTATCCGCAATTTCGAGGATCTGGATCGCGGACTTTCCGAAATGTGTAGGGTGCTTACTCCGGGTGGCCACTTGGTTATCCTGGAACTTACCACCCCGGACCGCTTCCCGATGAAGCAGCTATTTAGCATCTACTCCAAGGTAGTAATACCCGTATTAGGCAAAATGCTTTCCAAAGACAATAAAGCGTACAGCTACCTGCCGCAAACGATCAAAGCATTTCCGCAAGGAGAAGTCATGGAGGGCATCATTGCCCGGGCAGGCTTTAGCCAGGTTCAGTTTCGACGACTGACGTTTGGCATTTGTACGCTTTATACGGCGACTAAATAATTGAATAAATTCCCCCACATGATGCAAAAGTATGGTTTAATCGGCTACCCGCTGAAACACTCATTCTCTATCGGATACTTCAACGAGAAGTTTCACTCAGAAGGCATTGACGCTGAATATGTAAACTTCGAAATTCCGGAAATAAACGATTTTAAAGAAATCATCGAAGAGAATCCGAATCTTTGCGGACTCAATGTAACCATTCCCTATAAAGAGCAGGTTATTCCTTTTCTGGACAGTCTTGATCCGGATACGGCTAAGATAGGTGCGGTCAACGTCATTAAAATAATCCGTCAAAAAGGAAAAGTGCAATTGGTAGGATACAATTCCGACATCATCGGTTTCACGCAATCCATACAGCCACTCTTGCAGCCCCACCACAAACGAGCACTCATTCTGGGCACAGGCGGTGCTTCGAAAGCAGTGTTTCACGGATTAAAAAATCTTGATATCGACAGCACGTTCGTATCGCGTAGCCGCGAGCAAGGTGCTTTGCTTTATGAGGAATTGACACCCGAAATCATGGCCGAGCATACCGTCATTGTCAACTGTACTCCCGTAGGCATGTATCCCAAGGTCGATTTCTGCCCCAACATTCCGTATGAGTATATTACGCCAAACCATTTATTGTATGATTTGTTATATAATCCGAACACCACTCTCTTCATGAAAAAAGGCGAAGAGCGGGGTGCTGTAACCAAAAACGGTTTAGAGATGCTGCTATTGCAAGCATTTGCCGCATGGGAAATATGGAATAAATAAAACGTGAGCTATGAGAAGAAAAGGTATTTATGGCATTATCATTCTTGTATTGTTGTTGACCGGAGCAACCATCTTTGGTAGTTTCTATCTACTTAATTTCTCTCTGTGTCCGAACGAGACCATCCTCTCGAAAGATGCCGATTCATATCCTTATATGTATAAGGAGTATCCATTTCTGGAGTCGTGGGTCGACAGCCTCCGACAAGAGGATGCTTTGCGCGATACCTTTATCACCAATCCCCAAGGCATTCAGTTGCACGCCTACTACATTCGTGCACCGCGCCCAACGAGCAAAACAGCCGTCATTGTACATGGTTATACCGACAATGCCATCCGCATGTTCATGATCGGATACCTTTACAACCGCGACTTGCAATTCAACGTTTTGCTACCCGATTTGCAACATCATGGGCAAAGCGAAGGCGATGCCATTCAAATGGGCTGGAAAGACCGCCTGGACGTTATGCAGTGGATGAAGCTGGCACAAAACCTTTATGGCGACAGTACTCAAATGGTTGTACACGGCATTTCGATGGGAGCTGCCACAACGATGATGGTTTCGGGCGAGAAACAGCCCGAGTTTGTGAAGTGCTTTGTCGAAGATTGTGGCTATACCAGTGTTTGGGACGAGTTTTCGCACGAGTTAAAAACTTCCTATCACCTGCCCCCCTTCCCAATCATGTACGCGAGCAGCCGATTATGTCAACAAAAATATGGCTGGAATTTCAAAGAAGCTTCATCGCTCAATCAGGTAGCAAAATGCCTGTTGCCCATGTTTTTCATTCATGGGGATAAAGACACTTACGTACCCACTTGGATGGTTTACCCCTTATACGAAGCCAAGCCGGGTGACAAAGAGCTATGGATTGTTCCCGGAGCTGCTCATGCGCTCTCTTACTTGGAAAACAAAGATACGTATACCGAAAAGGTACGTACATTCGTAGGGCGTTACATACATTAAGTTCAAAAAAGTTCCTATCTTTGTGTCTGAATAAACCATGCTTTATGAAACAGATACTTACACTCCTCCTTTTTTTCGTTCTCCTCTCCCCCCTATCGCAGGCGCAAGAAAAGGTATATACGGTCGACAATATCCCCAAGGTGCATCTGCAAAACAAGATGCAGTATGTATGTAACCCTGCCGCTATTCTATCCGGCAAAGCTTGTGCGCAGATAGACAGTATGCTCTATGCCCTCGAACAGCAAACAGGTATCGAAACCGTGGTAGCCGTAGTGCCCAGCATTGGTCAGGCGGATTGTTTCGACTTTTCTCACGAACTATTAAACAAATGGGGGGTAGGCAAACAAGGCAAAAACAACGGTTTGGTCATTCTGCTTGTTACCGACCAGCGATGTGTACAGTTCTATACCGGCTATGGCCTCGAAGGCGATCTGCCCGATGCCATCTGCAAACGCATACAAACCAAATACATGATTCCCTACTTGCGACAGGGCGATTGGAACAACGGAATGGTAGCCGGCGTTCGAGCCGTATGCCAACGCTTGGACGGATCGATGGTGAACGATACGCCTTCGCAAGACGAAGATAGTTCGTGGGGGTTGATCGTATTTGCTCTCTTAGGCTTCATAGGCGTAGCCTCTATCATCAGCCTGCTCGCCGTACGTGCTGCAAGCCGTTGCCCCAAATGCGGAAAACATGAGTTACAACGCAGCGGAAGCACACTTATCTCCAAACGAAACGGTGTGAAAACAGAAGACGTCATATATACCTGCCGCCATTGTGGCCATAGCGTTGTGCGCCGCCAACAAACCTATGACGAAGACTATCGCGGACGTGGCAATGGTGGAGGGGGACCCTTCATTGGAGGCTTCGGCACAGGCGGTGGTTTCGGAGGCGGAGGCGGAGGCTTTAGTGGCGGAAGCTTCGGCGGAGGAATGGGCGGAGGCGGTGGAGCCGGTTCTCGCTTTTAATCCCAAACAGCATATAGTCAATAAATAATCACTTCAAATACAACGTTCAAATGAAGAAATCAGTTATTATTCTCCTTGCTACTCTTGCCGTTGTGGCAATCATTGTTATCTCCTCTATCAGCACGTATAACGGACTGGTAACGATGGACGAAAATGTAAGTGGTCAATGGGCCAATGTAGAGACACAGTATCAACGCCGTGCCGATCTCATTCCCAATCTGGTAAATACAGTGAAAGGTTATGCCACTCACGAGCAGTCTACCCTCGAAGGAGTGGTCGAAGCACGCAGTCAGGCAACGCAAATCAAAGTAGACGCCGCCAATTTAACACCCGAGAAGCTGGCCGAATATCAAAAGGCACAAGGAGCGGTAACGCAGGCTTTGGGCAAACTGCTTGCCATCACCGAGAACTATCCCGACCTGAAGGCCAACCAGAACTTTTTGGAGCTGCAAGCCCAACTCGAAGGAACGGAGAACCGAATCAATGTAGCCCGCAAGAACTTCAATGACGCGGCACAGGCATACAACGTCAGCATCCGTCGCTTCCCTAAAAGCATATTCGCTACCATGTTCGGTTTCGAAAAGCGTGCTTATTTTGAAGCAGCTGAAGGCAGCGAGAAAGCACCTGAGGTGAAGTTTTAAAGTCCTCGGTCGGCCTTGCCTCAAATCTATGGCGAACGAAACAGCTGCAAACAGATAAGCAACTATTTTTATAAGGAAAAAATATCATTATAAAATCCGAATAGTTTCTCTTACTATTCATTGACACCAAGAGTACGTACTTAATGCACCGTTAATATACTAATTAATGGTGCATTAAGTACGTACTTTTTGCATAAATGAATACGTACTCTTTTAACCGCTGATTATCAATGAGTAAACAGCCATTTTAACAAAAATCCAAAAAGAATAGATGTAAATATTTTAAAAACGCCTTATCGAAATGCTTAAACAGGAAACCTATCTGTGAAAACAGGAAATCGTACAACCCCACCACCCTAAAAGCAAAAAATAGAGTAACTTGAATCTCCCCCACGGCTAACTTAATTAATTTGTTGGCTATACAAAAAAAAAACAGTACTTTTGCACCCGTATATACATAATCCTTATAATTAACTCATGAGTAATCAACGATACATGATGCGTGGTGTAAGCGCGTCGAAAGAAGATGTGCACAACGCCATCAAGAACATAGACAAAGGCATCTTCCCACAGGCATTCTGCAAAATCATTCCCGATATACTGGGTGGTGACCCGGATTATTGCAACATTATGCACGCCGACGGAGCCGGAACCAAATCGTCACTGGCTTATATGTACTGGAAAGAAACTGGCGATTTATCGGTATGGAAAGGCATTGCACAAGATGCCCTGATTATGAATATTGACGACCTTCTTTGTGTGGGTGCGGTTGATAACATCCTGGTGTCGTCAACTATCGGACGCAACAAGCTGCTCATTCCGGGCGAAGTAATCTCGGCAATCATCAATGGAACAGACGAACTGCTGAACGAACTCCGCGAAATGGGTGTAGGTGTTTATGCTACCGGTGGCGAAACGGCCGACGTAGGCGATCTTGTACGTACGATTATCGTTGACAGCACCGTGACCTGCCGCATGAAACGTGCCGATGTCATTGACAATGCCCACATTCGTCCCGGAGACGTGATTGTTGGCTTGGCCTCTTACGGACAGGCTACGTATGAAAAGGAGTACAACGGCGGTATGGGTAGCAACGGACTGACTTCGGCTCGCCACGATGTATTTTCGAAATACTTGGCTGCCAAATACCCCGAAAGCTATGATGCGGGGGTTCCCGAAGAATTGGTTTACTCGGGCGGCTTAAAACTCACCGACGAAGTAGCCGACTCTCCTATCAACGCAGGTAAGCTGGTACTTTCGGCTACACGCACCTATGCACCCGTAGTGAAAAAACTACTCGACGCTTTGCGCCCTCACATACACGGTATGGTACACTGCTCGGGTGGTGCACAGACCAAAATACTACATTTCATTGGCGACATGCGTGTGGTGAAAGACAACCTCTTCCCCGTACCTCCCTTATTTAAAACCATTCAGGAACAAAGCGGAACCGATTGGGCAGAGATGTATAAGGTCTTCAACATGGGTCACCGCCTTGAGATCTACCTATCACCCGAACATGCAGCAGAGGTGATTGCCATCTCCGAATCGTTCGGTATCCCCGCACAGATAGTAGGTCGTGTAGAAGAGAGCGAAAAGAAAGAATTGATTATCAAGAGCGAATTCGGCGAATTCAGATATTAATTAAATGGCAGACAACAACAGTTTATTAGATAAGCTCGAAGGCCTCGTAGCCCGTTTCGAAGAGATCTCGACCCTCATTACCGACCCTTCGGTACTGGCCGATCAGAAACGCTATGTAAAATTGACCAAAGAGTACAAAGAGATGAGCAGCCTGATGAAGGCTCGCAAAGAGTACGTTCAGCTACTCAACGGCATCGATGAAGCCAAAGACATCATCACCAACGAAACCGATCAAGAGATGCGCGATATGGCTCGCGAAGAACTCAACCTCTGTCAGGCACGCTTGCCCGAGTTGGAAGAGGAGATCAAGATCATGCTGGTACCCGCCGATCCGCAAGACGGAAAGAACGCCATTGTCGAAATACGTGGTGGTACGGGTGGCGACGAAGCAGCAATCTTTGCCGGCGACCTCTTCCGCATGTACGTGAAGTATTGCGAATCGAAAGGTTGGAAAGTAGAGGTATCGAGCAGCAACGAAGGAACAGCCGGAGGATACAAAGAGATCATCTTTACCGTGACGGGCGAAAACGTATATGGCACGTTGAAGTATGAGTCGGGTGTACACCGCGTACAGCGTGTACCGGCTACCGAGACTCAGGGACGTGTACATACATCAGCCTCATCGGTTGCGGTACTTCCCGAAGCCGAAGAGTTTGATGTAGAGATCAACGAAGGCGAAATTAAATGGGATACCTTCCGTTCGGGAGGTGCCGGTGGTCAGAATGTAAATAAAGTAGAGTCGGGTGTTCGCTTGCGTTACCTCTGGAAGAACCCGAATACGGGCGAGTCCGAAGAGATATTGATCGAATGTACCGAAACACGTGACCAGCCTAAGAACAAGGCACGTGCTTTAACGCGCCTACGCTCGTTTATCTATGATAAAGAGCATCAAAAATACCTGGACGATATTGCTTCCAAGCGTAAAACAATGGTATCGACCGGAGACCGTTCGGCCAAGATTCGTACCTACAACTATCCGCAAGGACGCATCACCGATCACCGTATCAATTATACTATTTATAATCTATCTGCCTTCATGGAGGGAAGCATTCAGGAGTGCATCGATAAGCTGATGATTGCCGAAAATGCCGAACGATTGAAAGAGAGCGAATTGTAAACGAATTTATATAGAAAGATGAATAAGCAACAACTATTTGAGAACATCAAACGTAAGAAGTCATTCCTCTGCGTAGGTCTCGACACCGATATCAAGAAGATTCCGGAACACCTCCTGAAAGAGGAAGATCCGATCTTTGCATTCAACAAAGCCATCATCGATGCTACGGCCGATTATTGTATTGCCTACAAGCCCAATCTGGCTTTCTACGAAAGTATGGGTGTAAAGGGATGGATTGCTTTTGAGAAAACTGTAAACTATCTCAAGACACAATACCCTGATCAGTTTATCATAGCCGATGCCAAACGTGGCGATATTGGCAATACCAGCGAAATGTATGCCCGCTCTTTTTTTGATGAGCTGAACATCGACTCGGTAACAGTAGCCCCCTATATGGGCGAAGACAGCGTGAAGCCCTTCCTCATCTATCCCGAGAAGTGGGTGATCCTGTTGGCACTGACCAGCAATAAAGGTTCGCACGATTTTCAGTTGACCGAGGATGTAAACGGTGAGCGTCTCTTTGAAAAGGTATTACGCAAATCGCAAGAATGGGCCGGCGACGAACAGATGATGTACGTGGTAGGTGCCACACAAGGCCGTGCATTCGAAGACATCCGCAAGATTGTGCCCAATCACTTCCTCTTAGTACCGGGGGTAGGAGCACAAGGCGGTTCGCTCGAGGAAGTATGCAAATACGGAATGAACAGTACCTGTGGCCTGATAGTCAATTCTTCTCGTGGCATTATCTATGCCGATAAGACCGAACACTTTGCTGCTGCTGCCCGTGCAGCCGCCAAAGAGGTACAAAGCCAGATGGCAGAAGAGCTGAAAGCCATTATATAATGCCCGGCGAAAGGAAGCTTATCAATGACCCGGTATTCGGGTTTATCAACATACCCAAGGGGTTGATGTACGACATCGTGCGTCATCCCCTCTTGCAACGCCTTAGCCGTATCAAGCAGCTGGGGCTTTCGTCTGTTGTATATCCGGGTGCCCAACACACACGGTTTCAGCATTCGCTCGGAGCTTTCCACCTGATGACTGAGGCGATTCAGCAACTGATACAAAAAGGACATTTTATCTTCGACAGTGAAGCCGAAGCCGTACAGGCAGCCATACTGCTGCACGATATCGGGCATGGCCCGTTCTCTCACGTACTCGAAAATACCATTATCAAAGACGTGTCTCACGAGGAGATTTCGTTGATGTTGATGGAACGGATGAACGAGGAGATGAACGGAAGACTTAGTTTGGCTATTCAGATATTCAAAGACGAATATCCCAAACGGTTTCTTCACCAACTGGTTAGCGGTCAGCTCGATATGGACAGACTCGACTATTTGAGTCGCGACAGCTTCTATACCGGCGTCATTGAAGGTAGCATAGGCTCTGCACGTATCATTAAAATGCTCGACGTGGCAGACGATCATTTGGTAGTCGAATCGAAAGGTATTTACTCCATTGAAAACTTCCTAACCGCCCGCCGGCTGATGTACTGGCAAGTATACCTGCACAAAACATCAGTAGGCTATGAGCGTATGCTCATTAGTGCATTACTACGAGCCAAAGAACTAGCTTCAAAAGGAGTCGATCTATTTGCTTCGCCTGCTTTGAAGTTCTTTCTCTATAACGATATCGACAAAGAGGCGTTCTACACCCGCCGCGAGTGCTTAGAGAACTTCATTCAGTTAGACGACAACGATATCTGGACTTCTCTGAAGGCTTGGAGCACGCACAGTGACAAAACCCTTTCTACCCTGAGTTTAGGAATGATTAATCGTAACATCTTTAAGGTAGAAATTTCCAATAAACCCATTGGTGTAGAAAGAAAAAAAGAATTAACTTTGCACATCAGCAAACAACTAAACATACCACTTTCCGAAACGAGCTATTTTGTCTCTACCCCCAGTATTGAGAAGAATATGTATAACCCCGCAGATGATAGCATTGATATTATCTACAAGGATGGCACAATAAAAAATATTGCCGAGGCATCGGATATGCTAAATATTTCTCTGCTATCTAAAAAGGTAAAGAAATACTATATTTGCTACCAACGTTTGCATTGACAAGTATAAAATATTCATTAAAGAGTAGGGATATCTAAAAAAAAAATCCGTTCTTTGTGTATTGAATCAAAATCATCTAAAATAAAATAGAGTAAAATATGGAGTTCTCGGCTAAGCAAATTGCAGCATTTATCCAAGGGGATATTATCGGAGACGAAAACGTAACTGTTCATACTTTCGCCAAAATAGAAGAAGGCATGCCCGGTGCTATTTCTTTTCTTTCGAACCCGAAATATACATCTTATATCTATGAAACGCAATCAAGCATTGTATTAGTCAACAAAGACTTTGCGCCAGAGCACGAGATCAAGGCAACTTTAATTAAAGTTGACAATGCGTACGAGAGTCTGGCTAAATTGATGAACCTATACGAGATGAGTAAGCCTAAGAAAACGGGAATCGATCCCTTAGCTTATGTTGCTCCAACAGCCAAAATAGGGAAAAACGTTTATATCGCTCCCCTGGCTTGCGTTGAAGACGGCGCAGAGGTTGGAGACAATACAATTATACATCCGCATGTAACCATTGGCGAACAAGCCAAGGTTGGAGACAACTGCATTATTTATCCTAACGTAACGATTTATCATGACTGCCGCATTGGCAACGATTGTGTGCTCCATGCCGGTTGTGTGATTGGTGCCGATGGTTTCGGCTTTGCCCCTACCCCAACGGGATATGAGAAAATACCTCAAATCGGCATTGTGATCATCGAAAACAACGTGGAGATCGGAGCCAATACCTGTATTGACCGTGCCACCATGGGAGCGACCATCGTGCGCAGTGGTGCAAAGATGGACAACCTGATACAGATGGCACACAATGTAGAGGTAGGGTCTCATACGGTAATAGCTGCACAAGTAGGTATTGCCGGTTCGGCCAAGATTGGCGAATGGTGTATGTTTGGCGGACAAGTGGGTATTGCCGGACACTCTAAAATCGGTGATAAAGTAGGCTTAGGTGCTCAGACAGGTGTACCGGGCAACATCAAATCGGGAAGTCAGCTCATTGGAACTCCTCCTATGGAGCTGAAGAAGTATTTCAAATCATCTATTGCCCAAAGAAGCTTACCCGAAATGCAAAATGAAGTGCGCAACTTGCGCCGCGAATTAGAAGAATTAAAACAACAATTAAATAAGTAACCAATGTTGAAACAACAAACTCTGAAAGATAGCTTTTCACTGAGAGGAAAAGGTCTTCACACTGGTCTTGACCTGACTGTAACATTTAATCCGGCTCCGGAAAACCATGGCTACAAAATACAACGTACAGATGTAGAAGGTCAACCCACGATTGATGCTGTAGCCAACAATGTGGTAGAAACCACACGTGGTACTGTGCTATCGGCCAACGGAGTAAAAGTAAGTACCATCGAACACGGTATGGCTGCCCTATATGCATTAGGCATAGACAATTGCTTGATTCAGGTGAATGGCCCCGAGTTCCCCATATTAGACGGTAGTGCCTTGTATTATGTACAAGAGATAGAGAAAGTAGGTATCGAGGAGCAAAGTGCTGTTAAAGATTTCTATGTCATCAAATCAAAAATAGAATTCAGAGACGAAGAAACCGGTTCTTCTATCATCGTATTGCCCGATGAGAATTTCAGTCTGAACGTATTAGTATCATACGATTCGAGCATTATCCCGAATCAGTTTGCTACACTCGAAGATATGACTAAATTCAAAGACGAGGTAGCCGGAAGCCGCACCTTTGTCTTTGTACGTGAAATAGAGCCTCTGCTCTCGGCCGGACTCATCAAAGGTGGTGATTTGGACAATGCAATCGTTATTTACGAGCGCGAAATGTCTCAAGAGAACTACGACAAGCTGGCCGATATTATGGGAGTACCTCATATGGACGCCACACAACTGGGATACATCAACCACAAACCGTTGGTATGGCCCAACGAATGTGCCCGTCATAAATTGCTCGATGTAATTGGCGACTTGGCACTGATCGGTAAACCCATCAAAGGACGTATTATCGCTACGCGCCCCGGACATACAATCAATAATAAGTTTGCCCGCCAAATGCGTAAAGAGATTCGTCAACACGAAATTCAGGCTCCAAGCTACGACTGCAACCGCGAACCGGTTATGGATGTGAATCGCATTCGCGAACTGCTTCCTCACCGTTACCCCTTCCAACTGGTCGATAAAGTAATTGAGATAGGTGCCAACTACATTGTAGGTGTGAAAAGTGTCACTGTAAACGAACCGTTCTTTCAAGGACATTTTCCGCAAGAACCTGTTATGCCCGGTGTTCTTCAGGTAGAGGCAATGGCGCAAGTCGGAGGTTTGCTCGTATTGAACTCAGTTGACGAACCGGAACGTTATTCGACTTACTTCATGAAGATCGATGGTATTAAATTCCGCCAGAAAGTAGTACCCGGAGATACACTAATCTTCCGTGTAGAAATGTTAGCTCCCATGCGTCGGGGTATCTCGACCATGAAAGGATACGCATTTGTAGGCGAAAAGGTGGTATGCGAATGTGAGTTTATGGCGCAAATAGTAAAAAACAAGTAAATATGATAAGTTCCTTAGCGTACATTCATCCCGAAGCAATTATCGGAGAAAATGTAGAGATCGGCCCCTTTGTCTATATTGACAAGAATGTGGTGATCGGTAATAACAATAAAATTATGCCTAATGCCAATATCCTATACGGTTCGCGCATAGGAAACGGCAACACCATTTTTCCAGGTGCCGTTATCGGAGCTATTCCTCAAGATTTAAAATTCCAGGGAGAAGAGACACTGGCCATTGTTGGTGATAATAACCTAATCCGCGAAAATGTAACGATCAACCGCGGTACAGCTGCCAAAGGTAAAACTGTGGTAGGTAACAATAACTTGTTGATGGAAGGGGTTCATGTTGCTCATGATGCCATCCTCGGAAACGGCTGTATCATCGGGAACTCAACTAAAATGGCAGGAGAAATCATTATCGACGATAACGCCATTATCAGTGGTGCAGTGCTGATGCACCAATTCTGCCGCGTAGGTAGTTATGTCATGGTTCAAGGTGGAAGTCGCTTCAGCAAAGACATTCCTCCTTATATCATCGCCGGACGCGAACCCATTGCTTATTGCGGAATCAATATCATTGGTCTGCGTCGACGCGGATTCTCAAACGAAGTCATTGAAAGTATTCATAATGCCTACCGTATCATCTACCAGGGAGGACTGAATATATCCGATGCCTTGAATAAGATTGAAACGGAAATAACGAAAAGTCCCGAAATAGAGTATATCGTAAACTTTATCCGTAGCTCTGAACGGGGTATCATCAAATAATGTGTCGAATATTAAATTATTTAATATGATATATAGATTTACAATTATATCTGATGAAGTGGACGATTTCGTCAGAGAAATACAGATTGACCCAGAAGCTACATTTTATGACTTCCACGAAGCGATAGTAAAATCAGTGGGTTATACCAATGATCAGATGACTTCTTTCTTTATTTGCGACGATGATTGGGAAAAAGAAAAAGAGGTTACACTCGAAGAGATGGACGACAACCCGGAAATGGATAGTTGGGTCATGAACGATACAACCATAGGCGAACTGATCGAAGACGAAAAGCAAAAACTGATTTACGTATTCGATTATATGACCGAACGTTGTTTCTTCCTTGAACTGTCCGAAATTATCACCGGGAAAGACCTTTCTGACGCCAAATGTACGAAAAAAGAAGGAGAGGCTCCGAAACAATTAATGGACTTCGAAGAGATGACCATCACATCCGGTTCACTCGATTTGGACGAAAACTTCTATGGCGACCAAGATTTCGATATGGAAGACTTTGATGCCGAAGGATTCGACATGGAAGGTGGATCAGGTGCTCCCGATGCTACTTCATTTGAAGAAGAGAAATTCTAAATAAAAAAGTATAAATGGTCAATGACGCGTTTGTGCCCGACACAGCACGCATCATTGACCATTTATTACTTAATCAACAACTATTCGTTATTCACTAATCACTCATTCCCAACGTTTATGTTTCAAAAAACGCTGATTGTCCTTATTGGTCCTACAGGTGTTGGTAAGACCGAGCTCAGTCTGCGCTTGGCAGAACATTTTCAAACCGGCATTGTATCGTCCGATTCAAGACAGTTGTATGCCGACCTAAAGATAGGTACGGCAGCCCCTACCGCCGAACAGCTAAACCGAGTGCCCCACTATTTGGTAGGCACGCTCCAACTAACCGATTATTACAGCGCCGCTCAATATGAACAGGAAGCCCTCGCAGTGCTTGAGACTCAATTCGAACAACACGATGTAATGATATTAACCGGTGGTTCGATGATGTACGTAGATGCCATCTGCAAAGGCATTGACGATATCCCAAGCATTGATGCCGAAACGCGCGAGATTATGCTCCAACGCTATGAAAGCGAAGGACTCGAAAAGCTATGTGCCGAACTGCGCCTGTTAGACCCCGAATACTATAAAATAGTCGATTTACGCAATCACAAACGCGTGATTCACGCACTCGAAATCTGTTATATGACTGGGAAAACGTATACGTCGTTTCGTACGCAACAGAAGAAAGAGCGCCCGTTTTGTATCATAAAGATAGGCTTAACCCGCGACCGCGCCGAGCTGTACGATCGTATCAACCAGCGAGTAGATATCATGATGCAAGAAGGGTTGCTCGAAGAGGCCCGTTCTGTTTATCCATACCGTGAACTGAACTCACTCAATACTGTAGGCTATAAAGAGTTGTTTCAATACCTGGATGGTAACTGGGAACTACCTTTTGCTATCGAGAAGATAAAACAAAACTCTCGTATCTATTCCCGTAAACAGATGACTTGGTTTAAACGGGATGAAGAGATACAATGGTTTCACCCCGATCAGGAGAAGGAAATACTGAACTATTTGGAGCAAATGCTCTGAAAGAGCTATTCACCGATTCGCGAACAACTGATTTCAAAGACCTAAAAAAGATGCATCAAAACAGATGCATCTTTTTTTATGCACAACACCCCAACTTATCGAAGTTGGAGCGTTGTTATTGGCCAGAATCAATCAATTACCTTAAATGAATACTCCTCTCCACTTTGACTGTCGGTAGCTATCCAAAGCCCAAAATCGCCGGGCTCTACCACTTTCATCATATCTATGTTATAAAATGCTAGTTCGCTTACCGGCAACTCTAAAGAAACCGTTTTCTTCTCGCCGGGCTTCAAGGTGATACGTGTAAATCGTTTCAGTTCTTTCACCGGTCGGGTAACAGAGCCGACCTTATCCTGTACATAAAGCTGTGCCACCTCGGTAGCCTCATACTTACCTGTATTTTCAAGGTCGAACGTTACTGTAAGCACCTCATCCTTCTTCAGTTCTTTGGCAGATAAACGCACATTGCTATAAGCAAATGTAGTATACGACAAACCGTAGCCAAACGGATAAAGCACATCAAACCCGGCATCCATATAGAAAGAAGTACATCCCAATGACGTTTGTCCGGCCTCGATCGGGATATCGTTGAGCAGAGTTTCGGTACGTGTAGCCGGTCGGCCGGTATTGTTGTGCGAATAGTAAACGGGAATCTGTCCTACCATTTTTGGGAAAGTAACCGGAGATTTTCCGCTCGGTACTTCTTTACCAAACAACAGATCGGCCAGTGCAGGGCCACCCATCGTACCGGGGTGAAAGCAGTAAAGCACTGCCGATGAAAGATCAGCTTCGCGCCCAATGGTTAGCGGACGGCCTGCCATTACCACAGTAACGAGCGGCTTTCCGGTTTTGGCCAGCGCGGCAATCAACTCCGACTGTGCTCCTTGCAGATTCAAGTCGGCCAAGCAATGCGCCTCGCCCGATAAAATCGACTCTTCGCCAACAAATGCAAGCACTACATCGGCACGTGCGGCAGCAGCAACGGCAGCAGCTACACCGGAAGTATTCTTATCGCGACTATACGTTAATCCGGGTTCGTAGATAATTTGTACACGGTCGCCATACATGGCCTTGATCGCATCCAGTGGTGTTTTTGTATGCGATTTCTCACCATCGAACACCCATGTTCCCAACTGCTCGTAAGGCGCGTGAGCCATAGGACCGACAATGGCCACTGTCTTCACCCCCTCGTTCAAAGGCAACGTCTGATTACTATTCTTCAAGAGAATAACTGACTCGACTGCCGCCTGACGGGCAGCAGCCAAATGAGGCTCAGCATACATCACCGACGGTTTCTTTTCATCTACATAAGGCTGATCGAACAAACCCAGACAGAACTTGATACGCAAAATGTTACGAACCGCTTCGTTGATCGTCTCCTCCTTCACTTTGCCTTCTTTGACCAAAGCAGGCAACTGATTCATAAACGTATAACTAACCATCTCCATGTCCACTCCGGCATTAATGGCCTTCATGGCTGCCTCTTTATCATCGGCAGCAAAACCGTGGGTAATCATCTCTTTGGCCGATGCCCAATCGGTTACTACAAGTCCGTCAAAGCCCCACTCCTTCCGAAGCACCTCTTTCAATATGAATGAGTTTCCGGTCGAAGGTACTCCATCGTTGTCATTGAACGAAGTCATAAAGGTGGCGGCACCTGCCTTTGCTGCTGCTTCGAAAGGAGGCAGATAGACATTGCGCAAACGACGCTCGGGGATATAGGTCGAATTATAATCACGTCCGCCCTCGGCAGCACCGTAGCCTACAAAATGTTTGGGGCAAGCGGCAATGGACGAAGGACTACTGAGCGAATCGCCTTGAAACCCTTTGACCATGGCAACACCCATGACAGAAGTGAGGTACGTATCTTCGCCACATCCTTCGGATATACGCCCCCAACGGGGATCGCGAGCAATGTCGATCATCGGTGCAAACGTCCAACGAATACCTACCGAGGCAGCCTCAACAGCCGCCACACGAGCTCCTATCTCTACGATAGCTGGGTCAAAGGTAGCCGCTTGCCCCAATGGAATCGGGAAAATTGTTTTAAAACCGTGTATAACGTCGCGGGCTATAAGCAGCGGAATTCCCAACCGGGACTCCTCGACGGCTACACGTTGTAAAGCATTGACCCGAACGGGGTCAACCTCATTAAGAATGGAACCGACTTCGCCTTTCTTAATGACACCGCACATATCTTCGATATTGCCAAAGGAGCTGATCTGGTTCATCTGACCGATCTTCTCTGCCAGCGTCATTTTTGAAAGCAGGTTTTCGACTTTGTTCTCTATTAGTTTATCTTTCGAATCGGATACCTGGGTACACGAAGCGAAAGGAAGCAAGAGCAAACAAGCTGTAAGTGTTTTGAATGTTTTCATGTTAGTTATGTTTATTTTTTCTGAAATATACGCACATAATCTATTTCGTAAGTGGCGGGCAATCTGGCTTCATCAACTCCTTCCGCACCACCCCAGTTTCCTCCCCAGGCAAGGTTCAGCTTCACATAGAAGGGAACGTTGAATGGCCAGCTATTTTTATCTCCTTTCTTGTCATTGAGAAAGGTAAAATGACATTTACCATCGACAAAACCTTTGATATAATTAGGCGTCCACTCCAATGCATAAATATGAAAATCTGATTCGGCCGTAGGAATCAGTTGTTCTCCTGTTTTTTGCGTACCATTTACATGGTTGTAGGTATTGCAATGGATCGAAGTACTGACGTAATTGGCACGATATCCGACCTCTTCCATGATGTCAATTTCGCCATCGCCTGGCCAGGTAGTGAAGTGCTTAGGCATCATCCAGAAAGCAGGCCAGGTACCTTTTCCTTGCGGCAACTTTAAGCGTGCTTCAAAATAGCCATAAGTCCAGCTATCAATAGTATTCATGCGAACCGACAGAACCTCGTTACGTACTTTTCGGGCAACAATCTTTAATACCCCGTCGGAAACAAGCGCACAAGTGTCTTTATTCTGTACGGCAGCAATATAGTGTTGAATCTCGTTATTGCCCCATCCTCCGGCTCCGGTTTCGTACCACCACTTTTTTGTATCGGGAATGGCAGGTTTACCGCCACTCAAACGTGGTGCATCGAATTCATCACTCCAAACCAGTTGGTATCCCTCGGGGGTAGGCACATCAGTAGCCGGAGGCAAATCGGGATCGACCGAAAGAACCGATTCACCATTGCTACAAGCCAGCGTATTTACCGAAAGTAGTAAGAGAGAGAGTAAATATATGTATCTCATACCTATTTAGTCTATTATTTGGATAGTATCCTTAGGGGGATGGCATATACCATCCCCCTAAGGTTTTATTTATCGAACGAAAAGTCGTCAAAGAAGAACAGTCCCGGTGCAGCGTGGCCTTCGGCGCCAAACTGAATAACGATCTGATCTAAATCCTGCCGATCTTTCACCGTACTGAAATCGAACTCCAATGACAGCCATTTATCGGTTGCTAAGTTCGCCTTCGCTACCTCAACCTGAGTTTGCCAGGCGTTGCCTCCCAGTTCGCTGTTTTGCAGTTTTACCACCACTTGCTTCTGTAGGGTATTTACGGCAATCCAATCGCCTGCTACGGCTGCGGGTGTTGTATAATCATTGTAAGAGGGGATAAATACTTTCATCCGTATCTTGTTGACGGTTGTCAGATCGAATTTATATCCTGTTGCCGCGTAAGAGATATTGGAGTAAAACGAAGAGGTGCGCTCATACAGATAAACCCTCTTTGACTGATTAACCGGAACGGGGGCGGGATTGCTATAAATAGAATCTAACTGTCCCATCTCCTCACGTTTGAAGTTAATCGAAAGCTTAGCTGCCTCAAAGTCCTCTTTCAATGCAACGGCCTTCAGCGGAACC
>POVV01000015.1_pt1 | contig 207446 bp, 198 predicted proteins | sample 1560271 | NCBI WGS metagenome assembly POVV01 (sample SAMN08337232, study PRJNA429181) | Bioreactor metagenome, whole genome shotgun sequencing project. | biome: cows' rumen and soil; feature: anaerobic; isolation source: anaerobic chemostat enrichment culture, galacturonate as sole carbon... | reverse complement strand
AAACATCCATATATCCATGATTTAAGGCCATGGGGAATGACATAGACTAAGAAAGCTATTCTATAAAAAAATGAAAAAGTAAGAAAAAGCGAGTTAACAAGAGAAAAACTAAGATAATTATGGGAGGAATTGTAGTAGCAGTAATACAAAATAGTATAATTTTTAGAAATATTAAAGTTCGTGCAGATAGATATAATGATATTGAAAAAGTATTAAAGATATTAGAAATCTTAATAGGTGGAGTATTAATTATATTACCCCATATCAACATTTTAAGTAGGTATTTTTTAGTACAGTCTAATACTATAATATGTGTATTGTGTTACAGCATATATGCATTTTGGGGAGTAGAAAAAATATTATTTAGTAGTTTTAATTTATACTTTAATAAAAAGAAGTCCAAGAAGATGAAATGAAAAATTATGAGTTAAGAGTAGAGAAAATGAAAGACTACTTAGTGCAAGCCACACAAGCACTAGCAAGTATTTCAACTGAAAATGACACCTATATGATTCAAGCAAATGTATCAGCCGATGATGCCGCAAGAATCAAGATAGGAGATAAGACAGATATTGCAATCGCTGGATTAACACAAAGTGTATATGGGACAATCTCTGGAAAAGTAACACAGATGGATAGTGATTTGTCCACAGCAGAAAATAGTGAATCAGGGGAAACAAGTGCTTATTTTAAGATAAAAATTGAACCAGATTATACCTACTTAGTTAGCAAATCAGGAGAGAAAGTAAATCTTAGCAATGGTTTAACAGCAGAAGCTAGAATACAATATGATAAAGTAACCTATTTTAATTATGTATTGGAAGGCTTGGGAGTATTGACAAGATAACGATTTGTATTTAGGTAATTAAATGTTAAATTAAATCAGATACTTTATAGAGTGAAGGTAAAAATATAATGGGTGATGGAGTATGAAAAAAATAAAGTGTAAGGCAATTGTTTTGTGTTTGCTTATTATTATGTTTATCAACGGTACAACGGGGTATGCCGCACAAAGTGAAACACAAGCAAAAGCACAAGACAATCAAAATACAGTAAAAGAAGAAATTATCAATCCGACAGAAATTGATTTGGGGGATTATCAAAGTGAAATGCTTGTAGGAGAGAAGCAACTTTTATCTGTTACGGTATTACCAACAAATGTGACAGACCAAACAGTTATATACCAATCAAGTGACCAAGGAGTAGCAACCATAAATGGTATGGGGAGAATTACTGCTATTTCAAAAGGTACAACACAAATTACAGCAACATGCGGTTCCATTCAAAATGAATTTTCCTTAACAGTATAACAAACAGAAGTAACGGACATAGAAATAAGCATTAGTATTCAAATCGATACTTTTCGTTTTCGATATCATTTTAATCTTCAACCATAAACAGATATTGGGCGTCATGGATAGGATTTATTTGATAAACATTGTTGTGATATCTTATATCCAAATATTGATATATGGTAAAGAATTTAAACAAACTTAGAAACGAGAAAAGCAGAAGAAAGAAGGAAAATATGAATAGAGCCGGTAAAAAATACTATGTAATATTGTGTTTGATAACATTTTTATGTTGCTTTACAATTGCTATTGTAAATATGAATCCTATTGTAGATTTTTTAATTGTACTAATTCCTAATTTATTATTTCATATTATTTGGGATAAATATAGTAAAAACATTAAAATTTGACACAACCTCTATGCAATGATATCCTAAAGAAAATACATTTTTGGGGAGAGTCATATGTATCAAATCTTAATCGTAGAAGATGATAAAATTATAGAAAGCGCATTGATAGAAAGCCTCACCAGATGGGGATTTAGTGCGGTAGGAGTTAAGGATTTATCCAATGTAATGAAGCAGTTTCACCAAGTAAAACCGCAAATTGTTTTAATGGATATTTCTTTGCCTTTTTACAATGGCTACTATTGGTGTAGTGAAATTAGAAAAATATCTAAGATTCCAATCATATTTTTGTCTTCTCATTCTGAAAATATGGATATTGTTATGGCGATTAACATGGGAGGCGATGATTACATTACAAAGCCTTTTCCTATGGAAGTATTGGTTGCAAAGGTACAAGCCCTTTTAAGACGAACATATGATTACAGACCACAAACGAATCAATTAGAACATAAAGGCGCGGTACTTGACTTAAACGATGCGTCTTTGTACTATCAGGATGAAAAAATAGAACTTACTAAAAATGAATTTCGTATACTAGAGATTTTAATGAAGAATAAAAATGAAGTAGTTTCAAGAGAACGTATTATGAAAAAACTATGGGATAATGATAGCTTCATTGACGATAATACCTTAACGGTGAATATGAATCGTCTAAGGCGAAAGCTAGAAGGCAAGGGTCTTAATGGATTTATAGAAACAAAAAAAGGTCTGGGATATATTGTGCATAATTAAATTGTATTTTCCGTGTGATTTTTGTACATTTGGCAGTCGTTTCATAAAACAACTCATACTGATTTATTTGGAAAAAAGTCATTGGAGTATTTGCGTTGTTTAGTAAAAATAGAATAGGATTTATAGTTTATGATAAAAGCTTATGTAAAATATCAAAGAAAACTATTTTTGTGTGTCATAGTTGCAGTAATTGTATTTTCATTATGTGAGTATTTATTTAATATCAAAACCATAGATATAGCTTACAGTGTGTTGCTATATCTCTTTGTTATATTTACTTTCCTTATTTTTGATTATATTCATTTTATAAAAAAGTATAAGGGACTGATGAATCATCAGCATAATTTAAGTATAGACAGAAAAAGTATGCCCAAGGCAGATAATCCAATTGAAGAAAATTATACGAAGATTATTCATGAATTATATCAAGAAATTGGTGATACCATATATGAAATTGATAAGCAGACAAAAGAAAACGTTGAATATTATACTCTTTGGATTCATCAGATTAAGACGCCTATATCAGCGATGCATTTTGTTTTGCAAAATATGGAGGAGATACCGCAAAAGGCAACTCTTGAGTTGGAATTGTTTAAGATTGAACAATATGTCGAGTTGGCTTTGCAATTTATAAAGATTGGAAACATCGAATCGGATCTTGTCATACATCAGTATTCGCTCAAAGAGATGATTCACCAAAGTGTACGAAAATATTCTGATTTTTTTATTCATAAAGGACTAGGAGTAAATGTATCAGATTGCGATGCTATAGTTACTACAGATAGTAAATGGTTTGCATTTATATTGGAACAAGTACTTTCCAATGCAATCAAATATACACAAAAGGGTATCATACAAATCTATGCAAGACAAGAGCCAGAGGGAACCTATCTTACAATCGAGGACACAGGGATTGGAATTAAGAAAGAGGATATCAAACGTGTATTTGAAAAAGGATACACTGGCTTTAACGGCAGATTGGATAAAAAAGCCAGTGGAATTGGACTTTACTTGGTAAAGAAAGTATCTTTGGCATTAAACCATCAGATTACAATTGAATCATTGATGGGGAAAGGCACAAAGGTACACATTTTTATTAAAAATTATCAATAGGTGACAAAAATGTAAGATTGAAAAAAGAAATGTAAGCTAAGATTATGGTAGCACATTTCTTTTTTTGTTATTATTTGTTTACAGATTCTTACAATAGATTTGGGATTAACTAATAGAAATTGAAGTATTAATCATAACATGGAGGAAAACAAATGGAATTATTAGAGGTTAAAAACATAAAAAAAGTATATCACACACGCTTAGGAGCGCAGCAATGCGTAGCATTAACAAATGTAAACTTTACAATAGAAGAAGGAGAATATGTTGCTATTATGGGGCCATCTGGTTCAGGTAAAACCACCTTACTTAATATATTGGCATCCCTTGATAAACCAACAAGTGGCGAAATCTTACTACAGGGAAAAAGCATGATTAAAATCAAAGACACAGAGCTAGCAAGCTTTCGAAGACATAATTTAGGATTTGTTTTTCAGGATTTTAATTTGCTTGATACCTTTTCGTTAAAAGACAATATTTTTCTACCACTGGTGTTATCGAGAACCCATCATAAAGAGATGGAGGAAAGGTTAAAAGGCATTGCATCCTCACTTGGCATTGACGATATCTTGGAAAAATACCCATATGAGGTTTCAGGAGGTCAAAAGCAACGCTGCGCAGTGGCAAGAGCCATTATTACCAATCCCAAAATACTACTAGCAGATGAGCCAACAGGAGCGCTTGATACGAAGTCATCAAGTAATCTACTCCATATTTTTAATCAGATCAATGAAAGTGGGCAAACCATATTAATGGTTACGCATAGTGCACAGGCGGCTAGCCATGCAAAAAGAGTGCTGTTTATTAGGGATGGAGAATTATTTAGCCAGATTTATCGTGGAGAAGAGAGTCGAAATGAGTTCTTCCAGAGAATCGTTTCAAATTTGTCGGTTCTGTCAGATGGAGGTGTTGACATTGGATAAAAATTTATATGCAAAATTAGCAATCACCAATATAAAGAAAAACAAAGAGATTAATCTTCCCTATGTGATTGCAATTATAGTAATAACAATTATGTATTATTTAGTGATAGCCATGCTTTATAATGATGGACTAAAAGATATTCCCTCTAGCGCTTGGCTAAAAATGTGTTTTACCATAGCAAATCGATTGATTACCATAATCACCTTTATTTTTGTGATATATATCAACAGCTTTTTAATTAAAAAAAGATTAAAAGAATTTGGTGTATATAATATATTGGGCTTAGAAAAAAAACATATCATTTATGTTATGTTAATTGAAAATAGTATTATTTTCTTTGGTGCTGTATTGATTGGATTGGTGCTTGGAACCATTTTAGGAAAACTCTCCTTTCTAATTCTTTTAAAAATTTGCCATACCACAACGGATTCCAGTTTTATTATAAGTCTAAAACCTTATTGGATGACAATGATTCTTTATGGTATTTTATTTTTTATTTGTTTTATTCTAAATAGTATTATTATTTTAAGGAATAAAACCATTGATTTATTGCACCGCGAAAAATATGGAGAAAAGAAATTAAAGGGAACGATTTTATTTACTATAATTGGATTGCTTCTTCTTGGCTGGGCTTACTATAAAGCCAATACCTTAGATAACTATATGCAAGCCATTGGAGTTTTCTTTCCAGCTGTTTTAGCAGTTATAGTAGCAACCTATTTTTTGTTTATGTCTGGCAGTATTGTGCTATTAAAGATTTTAAAGAAAAATAAAAGCTTTTATTATAAGACTAAAAATTTTATTTCTACTTCTAGTCTGATTTATCGTATGAAGCAAAATGCTGTGGGACTTGCAAATATTTGTATCCTTAGCACAATGGCAATTGTGACTGCTTCTGGCTGTGCCTCCCTTTATGCAGGACAGGAAACGATTATGAGAGAACTTCACCCATTTGATATGACGATTGAGGCGCAAGCAGATTTGTTTTCCAAAGAAGTGCTAAGTGAAATGGCGAAGCAGTATCGTATCACCTTGCAAGATTACTTTGAATTTGAGGCAATTCAAGGTGCTTTTCTTAAAATAGATAACACAATAACGAAAATAGATCGTAACAAGGAGGCAATCTTAAGCTTAGATAATAAGAACATATATAATCTTATCGCAATGAGTCAAGATGAGTACAATCGAGTTTGTAATACATCACTTTCACTTGAAAATGGTCAAGTAGCTCTGGCATCATTGGATGACATTTCAGTTTATCAAAATGGTTTATATGCAGAGGGAAAATTTTATGAAGTAGCTTCGATTATGGAAGAATCTCCTTTGCTAACTGGAAAATATAGAAATTTAAAACAAACAATATATGTAGTTTTTAATACAAGTCAAGAAGCAGTGGATTTTACGAATTTAGTCTATGAAAATCCATATGATGAGACAAAACTGGTGGATTTGCAGTATATAAATTATGAGGGGGAGGAAAATGACAGAGTATTGTTTAGCTCTGAAATTCTTAATAAAGCTGATTCAAGCACACTGGTATCTAATATTGATACCGATCGGGTGGAGGCCTATGCTACGTATGGTGGTATCATATTTATTGGAGTATTTTTCATCATCATCTTTCTTACAATAACTATACTAATCATTTATTTTAAGCAGGTAACGGAAGGCTATGATGACAGAGAACGGTTTGTTATTTTGCAAAAGGTAGGAATGGATGCTTCTATGGTAAAGCAGGCAATTAACAGGCAGATTATTATTGTCTTTTTTATGCCACTGATTATGGCACTGGTTCATCTTAGTGCAGCTTCCAATATAATTAAATCTATGATGACAGCCTTTTATCTGGTAGATATTAGTTTGATTTTTAAATGTATTGGTGCAACTTCAGCTGTTTTTGCTGTCATTTACATTATAGTGTATAAGCTGACAGCAAAAACCTATTTCAAAATAGTTAAGTTCTAGTTCGTATGTGAGAAATCAAAATTTAATAAATCGCTAAACTTTGAAATCACATAATCAGGTTCTTTTACTGACCCAAAGCCGTAGCTTGCATGTATCATTGGCACTTGTGCTATCTTGCAAGCATCGGCATCTCCTTGGGTATCTCCAACATAGATTGCCGAATCCAAATGATTTCGTTTCATAATAAGCTTGATGTTATCTCCCTTTAAAAGACCTGTTTCACCAGGGCAGGTAAAGTCTGTAATATAGTCACCTAAGCCAGTCTTTTCAAGGAAAAGTTCAATATAACCAGCCTGGCAGTTACTTACGATAAATAACGGATGTTGTTTTGATAAGGCGGACAAGACGTTAGGCACACCTTCATAAAGGGGACAGTCATATTGGCTTAAAAATTCATGTTCGTAATGATATAAATTTTGCTCTATTTTGTCTTTTTCTTCTTGATTAAACATAGGAAAAATTGCATCTACAATGTCTTTAAGCGGCTTTCCAAATAGCCCTTTTAGCTGCGTGGGACTTACTGTCATGGAAAGGTTGGTGGTTTCTTTTATTGCCTGATTCCATGCTTTGGCTACTGCTTCCGTGGAATCCCACAATGTGCCATCTAAATCAAAAATAATTGCTTTCATATAATCATACCATACCCAAAGGCATGTATCCTTTCTTTCAATTCTTAAAATTATAAAAAATTAATACATAGGTTTCGTAATGTAAACATTAGATACTACACATACTAACATAAAATCAAGGTTTTGCAAATGGTCAGTTATTTTCTTGTGTAATCTCAAAAAGTTATGATATAATAAAAACGTTTATAAAATTTGGAGAAATTAGTCATATTAAGATGATACTTTTTAGAACCCTTTTCGATTAAGTAGCACGGGACTAACAAAGGAGAATATAATGAGTACAATGAATTTGACGTTGTTGACAGATTTGTATGAGCTGACAATGATGCAGGGGTATTTTAAGAACAACAAGACAGAAACCGTTATTTTTGATGCTTTTTACAGAACGAATCCATCGGATAATGGATATGCAATTGTAGCAGGATTAGAACAAGTAATTGATTATGTAAAAAACCTGCACTTTTCAATGGAAGACATTGATTATTTAAGAAGCCTTTCCATCTTTGATGAGGACTTTTTAGCATATTTAAAAGATTTCCGATTTACAGGAGATATATTTGCAGTACCAGAAGGAAGCGTGGTCTTTCCGAGAGAACCACTTGTTAAAGTGGTAGCGCCTATTATGGAAGCACAATTAATAGAAACAGCGATACTTAATATAATCAACCACCAAAGTCTGATTGCTACTAAGGCAGCTAGAGTTGTTTATGCAGCAAAGGGTGATGGTATTATGGAGTTTGGACTTCGACGTGCACAAGGTCCTGATGCGGGAATTTATGGTGCAAGAGCGGCAGTCATTGGAGGATGTATAGGGACTTCGAATGTGTTAGCTGGTCAGTTATTTGACGTACCTGTTCTTGGTACTCATGCACATAGCTGGATTATGAGTTTTCCTGATGAATATAGCGCATTTAAAGCATATGCAAAGCTGTATCCAGAGAAATGTATGCTCTTAGTGGATACCTATGATACGCTTAAATCAGGAGTTCCAAATGCAATCAAGATATTTGATGAAATGAGAGCGAATAATATTCCAATGCCTTACTTTGGTATTCGTATGGACAGTGGAGATTTGGCGTATTTATCTAAAAAGGCAAGAAAGATGCTTGATGATGCTGGGTATTATGAGGCTATCATATCTGCTTCTAGTGATTTGGATGAGTACTTGATTGATAGTTTAAAAACCCAACGAGCTGCCATCTCTTCCTGGGGAGTTGGAACAAATCTTATTACATCCAAAGATTGCCCTGCATTTGGTGGCGTATATAAATTAGCTGCAATTATGAATGAAAAAGGCGAGTTTATTCCTAAAATTAAGCTATCTGAGAATACAGAAAAGATTACAAATCCTGGTAATAAGACGATTTATCGTATTTACGATAAAGAAACGGGTAAAATCAAAGCAGACTTGATTTCATTAGTGGATGATACCTTTGATGAAGAAAAAGACTTAATGATATTTGATCCAATCGAAACCTGGAAAAAGACAAAACTTAAGGCTGGCACATACACGCTAAGAGAAATGTTAGTTCCTATCTTTCAAGCTGGTGAGTGTGTGTACGAATCTCCGAAGGTAATGGATATTCGTAGCTATTGTGCAAAAGAACTAGATACCTTGTGGGATGAAACCAAAAGACTAATTAATCCGCATAAGGTATATGTGGATTTGTCAGACCGACTCTATAAGATGAAGTCTGAACTGTTAGATCAAATGAGTCAGGCAGACTAAGGGTGAAGGAATTCGATTCCATTGTAGCTTATTTTTCTTAGAGAAATATGTAAAAATAATTACTATAATTATGTATTAAATCCTTCATTTAACAAATAATAGTATCAAAGTTAAAAGTTACTATTACATTAAATGGAGGAATTATTATGAAAGCAACTGGAATTGTAAGACGAATAGATGACTTAGGACGTGTAGTAATACCAAAAGAAATTAGACGAACGCTTCGTATTCGTGAAGGAGATCCGTTGGAGATTTTCACTGACCGCGAAGGTGAAATTATATTAAAAAAATATTCGCCGATAGGAGAATTGAGTCTTTTTGCTAAACAATATGCAGAGGTTTTGGCTCAAACGTGTGGACATGTGGTTTGCATCTCTGATCGAGATCAAATCATAGCAGTATCAGGCGGAAGTAAAAAAGATTTTATGGGCAAGAATATCAGTAAAAAATTAGATGAAGTAATAAACGATAGAGAAACACTAGCAGTTGCAGTGGGAGACAAACAATATATTAATGTAATAGACGAAGAAATGGAAGAATTTGCTTCAGAGGTAATCGCTCCAATTCTATGCGAAGGAGATGCGATAGGAGCTGTTATTATTCTTTGTAAGGATAAGAGTGGAAAGACGGAAAAAGCAGAGCAAAAACTTGCGATTTCAGCTGCTGGTTTTCTAGGAAGACAGATGGAAAGTTAAAGATTGAAACTAAAAATACAGGTAAAGTGTAGATGCTACTTACCTGTATTTTACTTTGCAGATTATTATTATATAGTAATACTGTGTAATAGATTATCTATCAACAGAGTTCCCATTCCCCAATCCATTTTTCTCTTGAATAATTATATTGGCGTCTATACATTTGTCCATCTACTGATTTATAGCGCCATCCAATAATTGCAGCGTGTGGATATATTTTATTATCCGTGTCTATGCCATCATTTGGAAAAATTAAAAAACCTTCTTTTATAGTACTATTCAAAGCTCTCTCGGGGGTTGACTGGGCTGATACATCAAAAGAGAAACTAAGTGTAATACATATAAAACCTACTAAAAAAATATTACCTTTACTGCTTTTTTTCATTGTACTGTACCTCCTGTAAGTTGTTATAGACTGATAAGTCCGAGTATGAATTTTTGATTTCTGTAACTGTAGCAAAATAATTATTGTTTATATATACATCGTACCCCCCCTTTAGATTTTTTACTAAATATGATGTTTCAGCTGTTAGTTCTATTGTTTCATACATATCATTTGGATTAATAGAATATGGTTCTAGTATAATTGAAGAGGATACCAATACTATAGTTATAATAAATGTTAGTAACAATGAAGTTACAATTTTTGAACGTTGTCGTATATTGCTATTGAGGATGATTAGAAAGCGTTGAGATAACTCAGAAACATTATTAGCCCCAAAGGTTGGCAAAAAGTGATAAGACTGATCATTTGAACCATTTTTAGCGATTTTTAACAAGCATTCTAAATATTCAATTTTTTCTGTATCATTCAATATTTTAATTAATGATGAATCGACCCTAATCTCAAGTACTTTATCAATATCTTTTTTTAGAAGATAGATCATTGGATTCCACCAGTATATTATTGTTATTAACTCACTTAGTAGCTTTATCAATATATCATGGTTATAATAGTGTGTAATTTCATGCTTTAATATGTATGTTAATTCTGAATTAGATAGTTGGATTTCAGGTATAAGAATAATTGGATGAAATAACCCAAAAACAATTGGTACAGAGATTAAATCTGTTTCAATTACTTTGAAATTAGCTGGTCTCAATCGGTTAGACTCTAAATTTTTTATTATAGCAAATATTTTTGGACTAGATATAAAAGGTTTTTGGCAAATTAATTTATTAAAAATCCAATAATTAATAATCATTTTGGAAAACAACAAAAAGCTACCAATACCCCATACCACTAAAAAGATGTGTAAGACTGATAATTCCTTACCAATAACATTAAGTATTGGTAGGTACAGAAAGGAACAAAAAGTAGGAAATACTTGCTTTACTGCAATTGTTTGAGCAAATCTAAATTCTACGGGTATTAGCAATCTTAATATCACCAACATAATTAGGAATAGCAAAGTACTAATATGTATTTTAGTTATTCTTTTATAGCTCTTTAAAAAAAGATATAATACAAATATGATAAAATTGCATAGCACTATAATAGTAATTAATGATGATGGTGATATTATCATTCTATTTCTCCCCCGTATACAATGATTTCTTTCTTTCTTCAAGTAATTGTTCTAATTGTACTATTGTATCTATTTCGTTTTTTTCATGTTTTAATAAAGTAGCTACTAAATTTGGAAGTGGAATGTTGCTGTTGTTATTAATATATTGATTGAGAAATTGCTCAATCAGCAAATCTTTTTTTGAAATAGTAGGTCTGTAACTACGTGTTAAAACAGTACCGCTATAAACAATATCTGCTACTTCAATGAATTTTTTTTCTAAAAGTTTTCTGAGAACAGACTGAACGGTATTACTACTTAAAGATTTATCCATTTTAGTTATTTCTGATGCGACTAAAGGTTTCTCGCTTTCCCAAAGAATACGCATTATGTCCATTTCACGTCCTGTTAATAATAAGTTTGATTTAGACATCATAATTTGCTCCAATCTTATATAATTTTAAATATTTTAAGCAATAGTTTTTAAAAAAATAATAACGATACATCAATTCAATAAATATATAATTAAAATAATAACACATTAACTTTGTATAATGATACGTTGAGTATCTTTTTGTAAACAATAAAGAGACTCTTATAAAATAATAAATAAATTACAAATAAAATTAGAAGAGAGGTGCGTATCTTGGACACAGAAAATACAATCTATGACATGTGTTTGGTCCAAATTGAATTTGGTAATGGCATAGTTAATAGACAGAAAGCAACAGGGAGTATCATAAAATTTGGTAACAATCTATTACTTGCTACTGCGGCACATTGTATTTTTGATACATACACAAAATCTTTTACAACTAATCTGAATATTTACATATATATTGAAAAATTAAAAAAAAGATATACAATTTCAAAAGCATACATACATAAAAAATGGATAGAGCAAGGAGATCTCCAATATGATACAGCGTTTGCTTTATTTAATACAGACACTTTCGATCTGAATTGCTATAATCAATATGCAATTGAACCAAAATTTAATTTATCCCAAGATTTATATTATAGCATTAAAGGATTAACACCAAGATATTTAAAAATTTTAACTAAATCCACAACGGTGTCTGGCAAGGCAACACAACATAAGGAATATCCAAATATTATTCAGGGAATAAAGTGTAATAATAAAAATGGGATGTCTGGTGGACCATGGCTAACTATGTATGAAGGACAAGTTGTTCAAAATTCTGTATCTAGTTTTAGCTTTAAAAATAATAATGAAATTTTGTGGAGTCCCTATTGGGGAAAAGAAATTGAAAGCGTACTGCATGTAGCGTGTGGTATACATATAGATTCAGAAAATATCATAGTAAAAAAATATATTTAAAAAGGAGGAAGTATCATGTCTAGTTATAATATCATGAATACTATTTTGCATTTGCAGTCATTAGAATTTGTAAATGAAATCAGTGAGCAATCTAATATAAGTATTGGATGTAAAGAAGTAAGTACTCTTAGCTGGTTTGCCTGCGTTATTACTAAATAATTAATACTTATACTACTAAAAACTTGTATATTAAGAAAGTAAGGTGGATTTATATGGATATGCGTTATTTAATGTACGCTTTTGCCAACAAATATTATTACGTTCCGCAAAGAAAAAACACAAGAAAAACTATGTTAGATGTACCACAATTACCTGAGGGCTGGATAAATAAATTAGATGATAATCGTCATTGGATGTATTGTTTTAGAAAAGGTACAGTACTTCCAAAACAAGGTTGGAAGATACATTTAAGTTGTCTGGTAGAAGATGCTCAAAAAACGCTTGACACTTCAGTGCCTATTTTTTTGAAAATAATGTTATGTTTAAGTATGTTTGCTCTGGCTTTGAGTTAAGTATAAAAAACTCAAAATATGGTGATAGGGGTGCATCAGGTAAATTTATTACTGCTTATCCTCAAGATGAGAAACAATTTATTAAACTATTGGATTTACTCAACGAAGCAACTGAGGATATTAAAAAAGGACCGTATATTTTGAGTGATAAACGTTGGAAAGATAATAATATTTATTTCCGATATGGTGGCTTCATTGAAATGTACTCTTTTTTTGACGGTCGTAAAGAATTAGCCATAATAGATGATAAAGGTGAGTACGTAGCAGATAGAAGAGGCCCAGTTTACATTGTACCTGATTTTGTACAAGAACCTGAGGCTATTAAGCAAATGGATAAAGAGCGTGAAATAATAGAAGAAAAAAGCTCACCTTTAGATAATTATAAAATTACAGAAGCACTACATTTTAGTAATGGTGGGGGAGTCTATTTAGCAATTGATAATAGAGATAATAAAAAAGTTGTAATCAAAGAGGGTAGACCTGGGGCAGGTATAGATGCGACGGGAAGAGATGCATTTCAAAGAGTTAAGCATGAAGTTGAAATTCTAAAAAAATTAATAAACAAACCTCACATTGTTCAAATTATTAATTACTTTGATTCGTGGGAGCACACTTTTTTAGTAGAAGAATATGTAGAAGGAATGACTCTGAATAAATGGCTTGGTCTTAAATATCCATTTACAATCGGTCTTACAGATACAAACGCATATTCTGAAAATGTTATAACCATATTGACTAATATCCAAAGTGGTTTATTAAGCATGCATTCTTCAGGAGTAGCATTAGGAGATTTATCACTTACTAATATTTTAGTAAACACAGATTTGGATATTAAATTTATTGACTTTGAGGCGGCAGATGATGTAGAAAGCACGAAAAGTTCAGGTCTTGCTACTATAGGATTTGTTAGTCCATTGACTAAAACTAGAGAAGAAACAGATTGGTTTGGGCTTCTTAGAATTGCGCGGCAATTATTTTTACCAATTGGTGACGTAAACGATTTAAAATCTTCTATTGAATACAAACATGATAGATGGATTGAAGATACCTATGGTACAAAAGCTATTAATAAAGTTCGGGAAATTGAAAAGATTTGTATGAAAAAAATAGCTTTATTTTTCAAATATAAACCTAATGCTAAAATATCATATTCTTCAAAAAATTATTCGATTTCCAATATTATGAAGAAATTAAGAGAGGCTATGATAAGTGATATAAAGCTAACAAAATGCTTTCTTCATGGAGATATTAGGCAATATGAGTTTAAAGGTGGTAAGCTAAATGTTCTTACAGGTGGCTATGGTATGGTGATGGCTCTATTTAGAACAGGAGAGCTACCCAAAATGGCTTATACATGGGCTCAAAAATATTGTGAAAAAAAATATATAACAGGGCTAGATGATGGTCTTTTTACTGGAAAAGCAGGTATAGCTACTGTTTTATATGAAATAGGACTAAAACAAGAAGCAAAAGAAGTATTTGATTCTATTGATATAAACAAGGAATTAGGTGATGTATCAGTTATATCAGGTCTTGCAGGGATAGGTTTAGCACTTTTATCTGTTAGTAGTGATCCAATATTTGAGGATTTTTTGCCTAAATGTATAAAGATTGCGAATCAGTTGAAAGAAGCTCTGGTAAATAATATTAAAATTATCACACTGGATAGTGATTTTGTGACTATGGGATTGATTGATGGTTGGGCAGGAGTATCATTGTTTTTTACAGCACTTTATCGAGCAACTAATAATAAAGTGTGGATGGATCTATCAATTACAGCACTTAGTAAAGATATTGATAATTGCAAATTAGATGATATTGGTGTTATGCAGATTGATGATAAAACAAGGTACCTACCATATCTTGCTGGTGGCAGTATTGGCATTGCTATTGCAATATATCAAATCAGGGATCTTGGAGATTCACAAAAGTGGAGTAAAGAGTTTGAGTCTATTTCAAAATTAATTAAGACTAGAATTTGTTATAATCCGGGATTATTTAGAGGTATGTGCTCATTTTTAGAATTATATAATGTAAGACATTGCTATGATGGGTATGTTTCTAAACAAGATATAGACAGAATATTAAATCAACTAATGTTATTTATGGTAGAAAACGGTGATAAAATCCGATGTCCAGGAGATTATGGATACAGGTACTCATATAATTTATTTTCAGGCTCAGCAGGTGTTTTATTAGCTCTTAAAGACACGGTTCAAAATACAACAATGTCTTGGATGCCTTTACCTTCGAACCCATTTTTACTTGACTAATTATTAGGAATTATGTTCCTAACTAGTTTCAGTTTAATATAAAAGAAAGGAAGCAGATGCTATGAATAAAGTATTGCAATTACAGATTCTTGAGGCTTCTTCGGTTGCAACAAATATAGCTTCAAATTGGAGTTGGAATTGTGAACCGATTGCAAGTACCAAAAGTATTGCTTTCTGTTAATTAGGGAGAATGCATATAAATACTGAATCCCTTGCTGGCAGCAAAATTTTGTCAGTAAAAACTTATTAGAAATTACATATTAGTTATTAGAAAGGAGGTGGATATTATGAAAAATATTCTTATGCTTCAGACTCTTACAGCAAATGAAGATATTACAATGCATGCAGCATCTACAGGTAGTATAAACTGTAAAGGAAGTAGTAGTGCAAGCTTATTTGCATGCTAAAATAATTTATCTATCATAAAGTATAATATCAAGTGAAAATGGGTTGCCTTAATAAACATAGACGTTCTTAGTACTGCATAATAAAAAGTACTAAGAACGAAATATGTTTGTAAAATTTAATAAAAATTATTTTAATAATAAATAGCAATAAGCGAGCTAAAAGCATTAGAAATTATAAGGAGGATACTTTAAGTGGAAAATAGTAATGATTTATCTCTTAATCTTAGAAAAATATTTATAAATTATAAAAATTTGCTTCCCTCAAAATTAAAAGTTTTTCTCTCCATTCTTTTATTGCTTGTTAATACTATAATATCTTTAACAATTCCCTATATTACAATGATTATTATTGACAGAATAGACCTAAATAATATAGATTTTTTATTACTAAGTATTCTTTTATTATTTCTTGTACTTTCATTATTTATAAATGTAATTACTACATTATCCATTATTAATGTTGCAGAGATTATTTTAAAAAACATTAGAAAAGCTCTTTGTGAAAAAATATTATATTTGCCCATTACTTTTTTTGATGAAACAAATACTGGTGAAATCATGAGTAGAATTACAAATGATACAATGGTCCTAAAAGATTTTATTGCTTCACAAGCTACTTCTTTTATTGCGAGTATTATTACAGTTATAGGATCCATAATTCTCTTGATAATAATAGATTGGAAAATAGCAATTCTTCTTAGTGTGTCTATTCCTATTGCAGTTATAACAGTTATCCTAATTGGTAATCGAGAGTATAAAATATCAAGAAAATTACAAGATGCATATGCAGATTGGCAAAGTAATCTACACAGAATTATATCTGATATTAGACTTTTAAAGTCTGCTGCAGCTGAAAAAATAGAACAAAAAAGTGAGTTTTCAAAAATTGATGAATTAAAAAAATTAAGTATTCAAGAAGGCAAAATAATGGCTTTTATAGAGCCTATATCATCAACAATTATAATGCTTTTACTTATAATTATAGTTGGATATGGAGGGTTAAGAGTTAGTCAAGGAACTTTAACAACAGGAGGGTTTGTTGCAACACTAAGTTATTTATTCAGATTAACATCACCCTTTTCAGATATCATGAATTTTTTTACACACTATCAAAAGTTTTTAGGATCTTTTGAACATATATCTGCTATATTAAATTTCGAAAATGAAGTTATATCATATTCATGTAAGTGTGATAATTTAAATGATAAGAATGCACTTTGCTTTTCAGATGTTAATTTCTATTACGATTCAAATATACCGATACTAAGATCTATAAATTTTGAAGCAAGAGAAGGTGAGGTTACTGCAATAGTAGGACCAAGTGGAGCCGGAAAAACAACAATTTTTTCATTGATTGAAAGATTTTACCAAGCAAGCAATGGCTACATTTATTATCAAAACATGAACATATCAAATTATGATTTATATGAATGGAGAAAAAAAATAGCATATGTTTTTCAGGATTCACCAATGATGTATGGAACAATATTATCAAATCTTACATATGGCTTAAATGAGTATACGCAGGAGATGATTGATGATGCCTTAGAAAAATCAAGTTTAACTTCTTTTGTTTCATTGTTACCACAAGGACTTAACACTGAAGTGGGAGAAAAAGGGATAAAGCTTTCTGGTGGAGAACGTCAGCGTTTAGCAATTGCACGAGCTATGATAAGAAATCCGCAAATTCTTTTGTTGGATGAGGCAACATCTCATTTAGATAGTGAATCAGAACGATTGGTACAAAATTCGTTAGAAAAACTAATGTACGGAAGAACTACTATTGTAATTGCACATCGTTTATCTACTGTCATAAATGCAGATAAAATTATTGTGCTTGAAAATGGTAGGATAACAGGAACTGGAACGCATTATGAGCTTATGAAAGAAAATCACCTTTATAACAAGTTCGTTAAACAACAACTTACACCATGATAATTACATTCTTTCTATACTATTATAATAAGTCCATATTTATACTAAAATCTATGTCATTTTAAATAATACACCTTGGGGTTTTGTTATTAAATGTAAAATTTTATTCTAACTTGTCGATATATATAAATGCAACCTATGATATACAAAATGCAACGCAAATATGGTGGAAAAAATTTAAAGATTTATTATAATAAAAATAAAAATAAAAAGGAGGTAATTATATTGTCATTTGCTCAAAAATTAAAAACACTTAGAAAAGAGCGTAATTATTCTCAAGAGGAGCTTGCTCAATTGTTAGATGTTTCCCGCCAAGCTGTAAGTAAATGGGAAAGTGATCGTGGAACTCCAGAAACGGATAAATTGATACAAATCAGTACAATGTTTGATGTTTCTCTAGACTATCTTCTTAAAAATGAACAGCATTTAGATAATCAGCAAGGAACTAGCTATTACGTTAGCCGTGAAATGATGGAAGGTTTTTTATGTTATAAGCGACAGGCTACAAAGAGAATCGCTATTGGTATAAGTCTAATTGTATTATCTAATGCATTTACCATTGCATTTCAAGAATATGTTTTTGCTGTGATATTATATTGGATAACATTTTCGTGTGGAATTGCAACATTGGTATGGCAATTTTTTCAACCAAAACGCTATAAAGAAATTTATACGAAACAATTGTTATTTGATGATATAATAATAAAAGATTTTAAACAAGAGTATGAAAAAAATCGTAAAAGATATATTTTTCTGTTAATTGTAGCGATTATTATCTTTATAATTAGTCCACAAGTTATGTTATATACTATAGAATATATTGGTTATAACATTGGGTTTACATTAGATTGGTTTTTACATGCACTTTGGATTTCTTTAGCAATAATGGCAGGGAGTGCTTTTTATTCAGAAAGTATTCTTGCACATAATAGAGAATATTTGCAAAAAAAAATTAGTAAAGGGAAGCATATATGGGTATATTTAGCGATTCCCATAACTGTCGTTGCCGTTTTAGTTGGTATCTATATGAACACTTGGAATCCTGTGATACCGATAATCATTTTATTTAGTGTTCTGTTGGTAAATGTATGTAAAATATTGATGGAAGGTAGGAATAAAAATGAATAAAAAAATAACCTTTGTAGTTTCTCTACTATTACTTTTTATTTTAGGTGGTTGTAATACAGAGAGTCAAAAGCTTAAGAAAGTTGAAGTGTTTTCATCAAATAACACATTGCTTAATACGATTGAGGATAAAGAGGAATTGAAAACATTTAATGAAAATCTTTCTTTAGAAGAGAATTGGAATGAAATAGATGAAAATTATCTAAATCAGCAGGAGGAACTCAAAAAGACGATAGAAAATCATGAAGAACAATATATATTCATAACATATCAGGCTGCTGTAGCAAAGAATAGTAGCGAATCATTAGAAAAAGTAATGGAAATTATAGTATATGAAAAATCAAATATTATAAAAGTTGAGATATCTCCTGATACAGTAAAAAATATTTCTATACCATCAGAATATTTAACTTTCTATTTTGAAACTTCTGATGAAATAATTGAGTATTTAAATTCGTTGTTGAAGCAATAAAAAGACTCTATGTCCGTTAGCGTAATAAAATATATAGGGTGAAAATGAATCACCCTATATATCTCCTGATAAAGATTTTGAAAGTGGTAGTGTAAAGAGAAACTCAGAGCCAACACCCTCTGTACTTATCACATTTATATTTTCACCATGTGCTTGAACGATTTCTCTTACAATCGAAAGTCCAAGACCTGTTCCTTTTTTGTCTTTTCCTCTTGAAAGATCTGTTTTATAAAAACGATCCCATATTTTCTTTAGACTGTCCTTTGGAATCCCGATTCCTGTATCTTTGACCGATACAAAAATCTTTCCGTTTTTTTCTGTTGTTTCCACATAGATAATGGAATTGTTATGGCTAAACTTAATGGCATTATCAATTAAGTTATAAAGTACTTGCTGTATTTTACTCATGTCCGCTGCGACATATAGGTGATGACCAGTCAAGATTAATTCAATGGATATCTTTTTTGATGTACAAGTGCCTTCAAAAGTTGAAGCGGTTTTCTTAATTACGCTGTTGATATCAAAATTAGATATTTCAAGCATTCCACCCTTGGTATTAAAGTCATTTAACGTCAAAAGACTGCTTGTTAATTTGGAAAGTCGTTCTGTTTCAAAAAGAATAATATTTAGATACTTCTCTTGCATTTCAGGTGGAATGGTTCCATCTATAATTGCCTCAATGTATCCTTTAATCGAAGTAAGTGGTGAACGAAAATCATGAGAAATATTGGCAATAAATTTCTTTTGATATTCTTCACTTTTGCTTAGTTCACTTGACATATAATTTAATGTGTTTGCCAAATAGCCGATTTCATCTTCTTTTTGAATGTCTAATTCGTATTTTAGATTTCCATGAGCGTATTCATTTGCAGCAGTGGTTATTTTTCGTATTGGTACATATACCATAAAAGTAAATGCTATCATTATGATAGTGGACAATAAGAAGATGACTGCTAGCGTATAATAAGTAATATTTAAAATTCTATCTTTTGAAGCAACAATTTCACTGACTGGAGTCAGTATTATTAGATAGCCTTTAATTTTATAATTTGAAGTAATTGGATTCATGACACTAAGCATATTTTCGTGAAACATTCCATAAAAATTACCCGTTTGGTAATAACTGCTACCTGAAATGGTTGGATCAAAATTATGAATAACAGTGGGATTTTCTAAGTCAGTATGTTCCTCTGAACTAATAATAATCTTACCCTCAGAATCTACAATCCATATGGTAGAAGAAAGGTAGGCTCCCATTGCTTCCAAATGATTATGAAAATTGTCGGTGGGAAGCTCACCCTTGTAAAAGCCAGCAGCATATTTTGATACAATAATATTGCCAACTTTATAAAGAGACTCCGCCTTTTTTTCTTTTAAGTGATTGAGTGTTAAATCAGAGGTCAAAGTGGCAACAGCGATGAAGCTTAAAACTCCAAATAACAAGTAAGCTAATATAAACTTCATGTAGATTCTGTTTTTCATAAGTTACTTCACCTCAAATTTATATCCAATGCCCCACACCGTTGAAAGACTCCAGGAATCATGATCTTTTATTTTCTCTCTTAAGCGTTTGATATGAACATCTACGGTTCTTGTATCTCCAATGTACTCATAGCCCCAAATGTGGTCAAGGAGCTGTTCTCTTGTAAAGACTTGGTTTGGTGAAGAAGCCAAGAAGTAAAGAAGCTCCAATTCCTTTGGTGGCATATCAATGGTTGCCCCGTTATAGACAACAGAATAATTGGTCTGATTAATGATAAGTCCTGGATATTCTACTAGCTTTATGTCGTGATTTTCTACAACTGGTTTTACAACTTGGTAGCGGCGTAAAACTGCTTTCACTCTAGCAACCAATTCCTTAGAATCAAAAGGCTTAATAACATAATCATCTGCACCAAGCTCAAGTCCAAGTACCTTGTCAAAAATCTCACCCTTTGCAGACAACATGATAATTGGGACACTTGATTTGGCACGAATTTCTCTGCATACCTGATATCCGTCTATGCCAGGAAGCATTAAGTCTAGTAGAATTAAATTCGGCTGAAAGGTATCAAAAGCTGTAATGGCTTCTTCTCCGTCATGAACCATCATGGTATCAAAGCATTCTTTGGTTAAATATAAGGAAATTAACTCTGCGATATTTACATCATCATCTACAATTAATATTTTTTGTTTAGCAACCATTTTATATCCTCCATTGATTTTATAAATTTTATATAAGGAGTGAACGATTCGTATCCATTACTTAAATTCTACGATAGTTACACCTGTTTCCCCTTCACCAAAGATACCAAGACGAAAGCTTTTTACATGTTTTTGCTTTTTTAAATAGTTATGAACGGCATTTCTAAGAGCACCAGTGCCACGACCATGTACCACTCGTACCTGTGGAAGATGCGATAAATAGGCATCGTCTATATACTTATCAAGCAGTGAGATTGCTTCATCCGTTGTTTTTCCAATCAGATTAATTTCAGGTGAAATGGTATAAGATTTAGACATTTTAATCTTACCTCCACCTGTTTTGGTGATAGAAGGACCTGTAATAACTGGCTCGTCAATTAATTCCAAATCACTAATATTTACTTGAGAACGAAGGATACCCATTTGAACGAACAAATCTCCCTTTTGATTGGGAAGTGTACTTATCGTTCCTGTTAAGTTCATACTAAGAACTTTTACGCTGTCTCCAATTCTAAAATCGGTAGGCTTATTCTTTTTTTTCTGTGTGGTTTTTTTCATGGATAGATTTTTCTCTACCTCTGATAATTTACCGCGTAAATGATTTCTTTCTTGTTCCATATCCTTCATGGAAGGAACGGCTTTGCCATATTTGTTGAAGTTTTTAATGGTTTGATCGGCGTATTCTTTTGCTTCACGAAGAATGGAATGTGCTTTTTCATTGGCTTCACGAAGGATAGTCTCTCGTTGTTGGTCTAGCTTTTCCTCTTTTTTAGTAAGAGCAGCTTTTAAGGATTCAATTTCTGATTTATAGAGCTTGATTTCTGCACGCTCTTTTTCAATGATTTTACGGCTTGCCTCCAAATCCGTTATGACATCTTCAAAGTTTTGGTCCTGAACGGTAATGTGTTTTTTGGCTTCGTCAATGATATAATCTGGAAGACCAAGTTTACTAGAGATTGCAAAGGCATTACTTTTCCCAGGAATACCAATTAACAATCGATAGGTTGGGCGAAGTGTCTCTACATCAAATTCACAACTGGCATTGATAACGCCAGCAGTGGAAAGTGCAAATACCTTTAACTCACTGTAATGTGTGGTTGCCATGGTTCTAACCTGCATGTTATGCAAGAAAGAAAGAATGGCAATAGCAAGTGCAGCACCCTCTGTTGGATCTGTTCCTGCACCCAATTCGTCAAATAATACCAAAGAATCTTTGTCTACCTTCTCCAAAATAGATACAATGTTAGTCATATGGGAGGAAAAAGTACTTAAGCTTTGCTCAATGCTTTGTTCATCACCAATATCTGCATATATTTCTTGAAATACAGATAGCTTAGAGCCTTCAAAGGCTGGAATATGAAGACCTGATTGCCCCATTAAGGTAAGAAGTCCAACGGTCTTTAAGGAAACGGTCTTACCACCAGTATTTGGTCCTGTTACAATCAATAGATCAAAATCACTTCCAAGTCTAACGTCTATTGGAACAACTTTGTTTTTATCAATGAGAGGATGGCGACTACTTTTTAATTCAATGATACCATCTGTGTTAAAAATTGGTTCACTTGCTTTGTGTGCAATGGAAAGTTGTCCTTTGGCAAAGATAAAATCTAACTTTGTTAGTAATTCAAAATCTTCTTGCATTACTTGCGTATATTGCGCAGCAAGATCACTAAGCTCAGCTAGAATTCTTTCAATTTCTTCTTGTTCTTTTAATTGAAGTTCCTTTATGTCATTGTTTAACTTTACAACCGACATAGGTTCTATAAAAAGTGTAGAACCAGTTTGCGACTGGTCGTGTACCATACCTGGAACATGTCCCTTGTGCTCGGCCTTAACTGGAATACAATAACGACCGTTTCGCATTGTGATTACGGCGTCTTGTAAGTAAGTTCTTGCAGAACCATTCACCATAGAAGAAAGTTGAGAATGTATCTTATCGTTTGCATTCTTAATGCTTCTTCGAATGTGCTTTAGTGTAGGGCTTGCGTCATCACTGATTTCTTCTTCTGATATAATACAGGTGCGAATCTTACTGTAGAGAGGATGAACAGGTTCCAAAGCGGCAAAAAGTACATCAAGAGAATCATCAGCAACATCAGGATTCTCCTTTTTGGAATAACTTTTAACCTTACTTGCAGTTTCTAGTGTGACACAGATGTTCAATAATTCGCTGGCGTTTAAGATACTTCCTATCTCTAATCGTTTTAGAGAAGCACGTATGTCCTTGACACCAGAAAAGGAGATACTTCCCTTTTTAAAGATTCGTTTCATGGCATCGCTTGTTTCTACTTGCTCTTGCTTTATTTGAGACAAATTAGTAGAAGGCTTTAGATTACGGCATAGTTCCTTTCCAATAGAGGAGGTTGCCAAAGCTTCAAGCTGATCGATTATTTTGTTATATTCTAAAGTTCTTAAGGCTCTTTCATTCATTGTTCTTTGCTTTCCTTTATTTTTATTTCATTATATTATTTACTATATCCCTATTTTACATTATAATGAACTAAATGAAAACAAGTGTAAATGAAAAACTTTACTTTATTGTGGCAAGGCTATACTAGAACCTCTTGCTGGCTTATCGTTATCGTTTACATTTGTGTAATAGATTGTTCACATATTTTTGTTATCATAATTAATAACTTGACTCTTGAGGTATGAAAACTTACAGAAATTTTCAATTTAACCTACCCTGCATGCAATCATAGTAAAATATAGGGATAAAAGGAGAGAATCATGTCTGGCTTAAGTAATAATGAAGAAGAATTTTCATTTATAAAAGAAAAAATAAAAGATAAGCCATTGAACAAGAAAAGGCTTGCATTATACGCTGCATTATGTGTTATGATGGCAATTATATTTGGAATGCTAGCAAGCGTTACGTTTGTACTTACAAGACCTTATTTTGAGGATCGATTTGCCAAGGATAAGGAGCCTGACAAGGTATCAATTCCTAAGGACGAGACATCCTTTCATGAGACTGAAAGTGCAATGGCACAGACCCCATCAGATACACAAATCCAGGAACAACCACAGACAGTAGAAAACCCTGTTGTGATACAAGAGATTGAGCTTGAATTGGAGGATGTTGAGCGTTTATATAAAAAGTTAAATGACGTTGCTAAAGAAGCGGACAAATATGTGGTTACCGTAACTGGTGTAACCAGTGATGTGGATTGGTTTAATGATACGTTAGAAAATAAAGGACAGGCGGCTGGTATCATTGTAGCAAATAATGGTCAAGAGCTTTTAATGATAACGAAGTTAGATGTTGTAGAAAATGTAGAGCAAATTAGAGTTACTTTTTGCGATGGCTGTACGCTAGAAGCTACAGCAGGAAAGTATGATAGTAATTCTAAACTTGCTGTAGTCAGTGTGCCACTGAATCAGGTTGAGGAATCTACCATGAATGCAATTAGTATTGCAAGTTTAGGAAATTCCTATGCATCTCATAATGGGGATGCTGTTATTGCACTTGGCAGTCCACTTGGATATAGCAATTCAGTTACTTATGGTATGCTTACCTCTACTTCTAAGTCGGTTACTACGGTGGATGCAAACTATCGTATTTTAACCACAGATGCAGTTGGTAGTTTGAATGCAAGTGGAGTGATTATTAATTTAGATGGTGAAGTAATAGGAATTATTGCGCCTGAATATAATCAAGATAATAGCATGGGAGTCATTACGGCACTAGCTATTTCTGATTTAAAGGCAGGAATTGAAAAGCTTTCGAGTCATAAAGATGTCGTTAATTTTGGTATTAAGGGTAGCGATGTAACTTTAGATATAGCAGAACAACAAAACCTACCAGTGGGTGTATACGTGATAGAGACTGTTATGGATTCTCCTGCTATGGATGCAGGCATTCAAAACGGAGATGTTATTACAAAACTAGGTGATACAGAAATAAAAACAGTGAGAGATTTGCAAAACGAGTTAAATAAATGCCAGCCAAATCAAGTGATATCTGTTGTAGCAAAGCGTCAAGGCATGGATGAGTACAAAGATATTAATTTTGTCGTAACGTTAGGCATAATGAATTAGACTTTCAATTGGAGGAAGAAATGAAATATATTGAGACATTACATGAAGGTGACAGAATATCAGATATTTATCTGTGTAAATTTAAACAGGCTGCTACAACCAAGAATGGAAAAGCATATGATAATTTGATAATTCAAGATAAGACAGGTGTATTGGATGCAAAGATATGGGATCCGAATTCGTCTGGAATTGAAGATTTTGATATGCTTGATTACATAGAGGTGTATGGCGAGGTCACCAGCTTTCAAGGCGCTTTACAGGTGAATGTAAAGAGAATTAGAAAAGCAAGAGAAGGAGAATACGAAACAAAGGATTATTTCCCAGTTAGCTCAAAAGATATTGAGAAGATGTATAAAGAAATCATGAACTATATTAATAGTATTGAGAATAAATATCTCAACGAGTTAGCCAAAAGCTTTTTTGAAGACCCTGTCTTTGCGAAACGATTTAAAGCACATTCTGCAGCAAAAAGTGTGCATCATGGCTTTATCGGAGGCTTGTTAGAGCATACATTGGGAGTTGTCAATTTGTGTGACTACTACAGTAAGGCTTATCCTGCCATTAACCGAGATCTTTTAATTACAGCAGCACTTTTTCACGATATTGGAAAGATGCAAGAGATTTCTGAATTTCCTAGCAATGATTACACAGATGATGGTCAGTTATTAGGCCATATTATCATTGGAGTGGAGAAAGTAGGAGAAAGAATACGCTCGATTCAAGGATTTCCAAGTAAATTAGCATCTGAATTAAAGCATTGTATCATTGCTCATCATGGAGAATTAGAATATGGATCTCCGAAAAAGCCAGCTTTGTTGGAAGCATTGGCACTAAACTTTGCTGATAATACGGATGCAAAAATCCAAACAGTAACCGAATTATTCAACGCAGCAGGTGATAATCAAGACTGGCTTGGTTATAACAGGTTATTTGAATCAAATATTAGAAAGACTTCAATATAATGAAATAAAAGAGAAAACCAGCGTTAAGAAGAATCTTGCGCTGGTTTTCTTTATGTTATAACGTTTCTATTAAACAAAGTTCTACTTTGATTTATGCAGTTTAACTTTACATGTTTAGACGATAATTGGAGTTGGACGCATTTTGGTTTTTTAGTGTGTTTGTAATGGTTGGAACAGCTCCAAATAATGTAAATACATATACCATCCCTAAGTTGGTATAGTAGGAAGTACTATCTATAATTGCTTCGGCTAATAGGTCTGGAATTGAATGAAAACTTGTAATTACATCTACATTAAAATAATTAGCGATGGTTATTGCATAATCAACCCTGTGACTTAAGTACACCATAGCGATAATCAGTACTGAACTAGCCACAATGCCTTTTTTCGTTAATTTACCACCCAATAGTTCATATCCCTTTAAAGCACAAACACTCATCACTAGACCTGATAAGGATGCGACATATCCAATTTGCCCTAAGAGTATAATACAAACGCTACCAATTAGTGTTCCTATAAAAGCTCCTGTAACGCCACCTATTATATTTTCTCTTTTTTGCTTTTCTGCTTGCTTTTTCACTTCGTTGGATTGACAATAGTTATTATAACAAGTAGGGCACATTTGTGCTGGAGCAGCAGAATCTAGTATGTAGCTTTCTAAATCATGAGTAGTACCACAAGCCTGACAAGTATTTTCAAAATCTTTGTGACGTAGTGAAGTAATGATTATATCCAGTGCATTCATTGCCTTATTGATTGCATTTTTATAGCCGAATCCAGCTCCTAGCTTTGTTTGAAACTTAACCATGTAACCTGTTACTTCGCAATGTTTTAGGTATTTTTTATTAGCTTCTACTATTTCATTCATTTCAGAGCTTTTTGGTAGCATCTCGTTGGATTTTATAAAAAAGGTAATATGGAATGCTTTCAATTGATTTACTTGGCTAATGTACACATCATAGCCTTGTTTTTTTCCATAAATTATTCCGCTTTTTTCATCAAGTGAAAGGTTGGCCTGGTCTGCAAATTTGCGAAAAGGCTTTAACAATGATCGATTCATGATTTATAATCCCCTTAATAAATATAATTTACTAGTATGGAATAATATTCCAGCAAACTAGCAATAATTATAATAACATGGAAATAAATACGTGTAAAGATAAAAGGATTGTTCTGTATTTTTAGAAAAAAAGACAAACTACTTCGAAGCTTATGCTTCGTAAGCAGTTTGTCTACACTCTAATCAACATCAATTATCTTATGCTGGTTTTCTTAATTCAAAAATTTTTACTATTGCTTTTTATTATTAGTAAGCATGAAGAATACTTGAAGTAAGATTAATGTGGTAGTTACATTAAAAGCAAATCCGTTTGGATTTATTAAATATGCGCCAATAGCTTTCCTTGCATCGTTATAATTCATGGAATACATTTCAAAAGTTTTGTATATACGAATTGCAAGATATAATATCTGAAGAATAATATAACCAACTGCTGTTATCCAAAATAATCTTTTTTGCATATACAATGCTTGTATCTTATTACCAATTAGGAAAATAAAACATGTAATTATATAAAGATTATAAATTATAAAGATTATTTTTTCTAAATTTGGATTTGTAAACAAATCTTTGAAACTTACTTCGGCATTGATAATTCCAAATACAAAACTAATCATATATAAACTCATAGAGCATATTAATAAAGCTTTTAATTTTTTATCCATTATAATTTGTCCTTTTTTAACTCTTAACGATGTAATTGAGCATGTGTATTAGGTGCGGTTGATAATTTTTTTGTAGGTGAAATACTTAATGAAGCTCCACCTGAAGAAAAAGATAATGATGGGCTTACAGAAGTACTGTATTTTGAATAGTGACCAAATCCATCTACAACAGTAGTGTTACTTACATTTGGTTTTATTCTAAGTGCCATAAACGCTTTGTTAGATATTTCAGTTTCAACGATATTAAAAGTATAAGCATATCCGCTTGTTGATTTCTCATTTGCGTTCCAATCATAATCAGTTTGATCAGGTTTATATATACCTAACTCTTGTGAATATAGTGTATATGTTCTTTTTAAGTATTCGCTATTTGCTATTACTGAAAAATTAGCATTAGTTCCCAGACCAATTATATGAGTATTTATTGGTTGTAAAAAACCATTTGATTTTATATAAGTAACATCATTTGATAAGATATACTCCTTGGAATTAATAGAACCTAGTTTAGTTGTCATCTCCACCCAGCTAGTTGAAGTACTATCTGTATCCTCACTTAATGATCTTATAAAAGAACTATCTAAATTAGCAGTAGTTTCAAAATTAAATTGGTCTTTAGAAATTTCTTTCATAGTTGTTTCGTTAAAATTATCTTTAGTATCAGTAGTACCATAAAGTGCATTAACAGTATTGTTTTTTTCTGTGCATTTATAGTATTTGGTAGTAGAAGTTACATTACTAACTTTTACATCTTTATACATAGTTTGTTTATTTTGGGGCATATTTTGATAAGTCTCATAATCAATACCTACTAACTTTAGACTAGAGTCATACCCATTACTAGTTGTCCCAGCATTGGAAAAATTACAAGGAATTAGTGTCAATGCACTAATAATACTTAGTGATAATACTACGCTTTTTAATTTCATGGTTATCCCCTCCTAATAGGTGTAAAATAATTCTAGTTAACACCAACTTTTTGTAGATAGCTTTTAATAAGCTACAGTAATTATAAAAACTATCTATTCCATCTTGTTAACTTTATTAAAATATAACCATTACTCAGTTTTCCCCCCTTTCTAATAATTAATCTTCATTATTTAAAACATAAAATATAAAGTAATATGTTTATATTTATAGTATACATGTTTTATATATTTTTTTCAACATATATTCTATTAAAATAGACGAGAATTTTTAAATTTAACTTTGACCACTAATAACATTGATTATTACACCTTTTTTTACAATAAATTATTATCCTAACGAATCATAAGAGGCCAACAGAGTCTGAAACTCCTTTGTGTTTTGTAAAAAAGCATATTCAAGATGATCTGGATCTTTAAGCTCCTCTAATATCTTAGGTAAAATAAGTGTACCTAGATTCTCTTTTTTTTCTTCTTTTTGTTCTAAGTGTTGATACAAAATAGATTTTGTATAATCCCATTTGACCAAAAGTGCAGGCAACAATTTCTTTAAGACCAAGACGCATGCTGATGCATCTTTCATCGTCATTGCCAGTTCAAATTCAGGAACGTAGGAATTATACTCCCATTGATCAAATAGTTGAGAAAAACGTTTCGTAACCTCTGCAATATATTTTGCATCGTTGACTCGATTTTGTTTTAAAGCTATCTCCATTAATCGAATTAAATCCGAGTAAATATCATTGGTTTCTACAAGAAGTCTTTGCTCGATGGATTTTGCAGCTTCCTCATAGTTTTCAAGACACATAAATAGTTTTGTTTCTAAACGCTTTTTGTCTGTAGAGATTGGATCAGGCAATGTATCAAGAAGCGTTTTTGCTTTGACATATTCTTTTTGATTCATGTATTTTGAGATTAGCATGGATTTGGCTGTTGAACTAATCTTAGGTATTTCACTTTGTGCTGCTCGTTCATAAAATCCTTCAATTTCAGCAGGGAGTAAATCCGCCTCATTAGGAAGGGAAAACATACTTTGTAGTCCCTCTAAGGTAAGAGCAACGTTTAAAATTAACTCATGACAATTTGGATATTCCAGAATCTTTTTTTTCGCTCGCTCAAATGCCGTTCTAATTCCTTTTTCTTTTGCAAGAGATACTAATTCTTCTGTAAAAACATTGATTTCTTTTGTTGTAAGCTCGTCTTGAAAGGACAATAAAGTATTCAAATCTGTATCTAATAGGCGTGCCAAAGAGGGAAGTATAGTAATATCTGGATAAGTGACACCTCTTTCCCATTTGTTTACAGCAGGAGCAGATACCCCAAGATAATTAGCCATCTGCTCTTGGGTAAGTCCTTGCTTGGTTCTTAGCTTATGAATCACTTCGTTGATTTGCATAAAAACACTCCTTTTTTTATAGTTGCAAAGTACTTTACATAAAAATTGTAACACAGTATATCATGAGGGACAATTGCGCAAATGTTAATGATTCGTTAAAAAAATTAACCGTTGGTTATATAAAGTAGTAAAGTTTACCAATCATTTAATACGTTTCTTTTATACATAGATTTTAAGAAACTGCGGATATTATTAGTAAATTATGTATGAAGGGAGATTTTTTATGCCAAAGGATAGCCAGCCAGATAATAAGGAAGCAAGAATGGAAAAATGCAATGGACAAACACCTATCACAAGAGAAAATATGAATAAGAATAAGAATGCAAAGCGTAAATCCATAGAACATAATGATGTGTAATTTGAAAAGGAGGTAGAGTAAATTATGAATGAGATAATCGAGTTCTTAAACAATAACAAATTCGGTAGTCTTGCAACAAATAGCTATGATAAGCCCGATTTAAGACCATTTGAGATGGTGTTTTACAGCGATCAGAAAATGTATTTCTACACAACAGTAGATTCGGATGTAGCAAATCAGCTAGGTGAAAACTCCAATATCTGCTTTTGTGCAACAGACCAATCCTACAACTATGTAAAAGTAAGCGGAAGCGTAATATTTAGTGATAAGCAAGAGGATAAGGATAAAATATTGGAAAATAGTGAGTTTGCAAAAGAAATTTTTAAGAAATTAGATATAAATAAAATGAAGGTTTTTTATCTTGAACATGGAGAGTGTAAAAAACATCTTCATAACAACAACCAGACCATTGTAGAAAAATTTTAGCATGCATAGTATAATAGCCTTTAAAAGTTAAAAAACAAAACTTTTAAAGGCTATTATTATGAGAAAATAATGATATAATGGTAGATAGAAATTACAAAAAATTACAGGAGATAACAACTTGAAAAAATTAACTTACAATCATACCATATATGCGTGTTTTATTGGCTACATAGTTCAGGCTATTATTAATAATTTTGCGCCCTTACTGTTTCTAACCTTTCAATCTGAATTTAAAATTTCACTTGATAAAATAGCACTGTTGACGACGATTAATTTTAGTATTCAAATCTTAGTTGATTTATTGGCAACCAAGTTTGTAGATAAAATTGGTTATCGAGCTTGTGTTATTCTAGCACATATTTGTTCAGTATTCGGAATTGCTGGGTTGGCATTCTTTACGTATATGCCTATTCATCCCTACATAGGAATTATAATTGCCATAATCTTTTGTGCAATTGGAGGTGGAATCATTGAAGTATTAATCAGTCCTATTGTAGAAGCTTGCCCAGGAGAGAGAAAAGATGCTGCTATGAGTTTATTGCATTCCTTTTATTGTTGGGGTCATGTTGGAGTAGTGGTTCTTTCCAGTATATTTTTTGCAATGGTAGGGATTGAAAAATGGAGGTACTTAGCTATATTATGGGCCGTTGTTCCCTTAGCAAACATTATTTTATTTATAAAAGTGCCAATTGCTACGTTATTATCTGAGGACGAAGAAGGATATCGTATTGGGCAATTATTTAAAATGAAGCAGTTTTGGATATTGATACTTCTTATGGCAAGTGCAGGAGCTTGCGAACAAGCAGTTTCTCAATGGGCAAGTGCATATGCAGAAAGTGTTATGCAGGTACCAAAACTAGTGGGAGACTTAGCAGGGCCGCTCTTGTTTGCAGTAACAATGGGATGTACGAGACTATATTATGGAAAGTTTAGTCAAAGATTAAAGCTAGAACAATTCATGGTATTAGCGGGAGTTTTTTGTGCTATCAGTTATCTGCTAATCGCACTTCCAAAGCAAGTTGCAATTGGATTTATCGGATTTGCCCTTTGCGGTTTTGCGGTTGGAATCCTTTGGCCAGGAACCTTTAGCATAGCGGCAAAACAGATTCGTGGCGGTGGAACGGCTATGTTTGCATTTTTAGCGCTTGCGGGTGATCTTGGGTGCGCAGGTGGACCTACTTATGTTGGGATGGTATCAAAGTGGTTTGATAACAATATGAGATGGGGAATCTTATTTGCATTGATTTTCCCGATTTTATTATTAACTGGACTTAGTTTGAATCATAAGGTGAGCCAGGAAACAGCATAAAAAGGTACGAGGAGATGAATATGAGGAAATAACATATCATCGCATTGAAATAAAGTAATATTAAAAAAAAGACTCTGTTACCCAGAGTCTTTTTTTGATATAATGAAACCTATCCAAAGAAAGATTAGTGGTTTAAAGCCATTATATTTTCTTATAAAATAAAATATCATATCTACTTACAGTAAAAAGGGATGAAAATATGCAAATAAGAAAAAGTACAAAAAGTGATTTGGAACAAATTATAAAATTATTTGAACAAGCAAGAATATTTATGAGAGAAAATGGAAATCCCAATCAATGGGGCAATGATTATCCACCGATTTCTCTGATTGAAGAAGATATAGAAGCAGGAATTAGCTATGTTTGTGAACACGAAAAACGAGTGGTAGGAACCTTTATGTTTTTTGAAGGTCAAGATGAAACCTACGCAACCATATACGATGGAGAGTGGCTCAATGATAAGCCTTATGGCGTAATTCACAGAATTACCACCGCTACAGACACCAAAGGTGTCGCAACCTTTTGTCTTACTTGGTGTTATGAGCAATGTCGCAATTTAAAGATTGATACCCATGAGGATAACATACCAATGCAGAATTTATTAAACAAGAATGGATTTCAAAGATGCGGTATCATACATCTAAAGAATGGAAAAGAAAGGATTGCTTTTCAAAAATGGGAAGCCAATTCTAAGGAGTTTGGAAAACATGAATAAAAATGATATATTCACTGTTACAATAGAAGATATGGGTGCAGAAGGCGAAGGAATCGGAAAAGTGGATGGATTTACTTGGTTTGTAAAAGATGCAGTCATCGGTGATGTAGTAAACGTAAAAGCCATGAAGGTAAAAAAGAACTATGGGTATGCAAGGCTATTGGAAATACTAGAACCATCCACTTACCGTGTAGAGCCAAAATGCGAATTCCATAGACAATGCGGAGGTTGTCAGATACAGGCCCTTGATTATAAGCAGCAGTTATTATTTAAAGAAAATAAAGTGCGCAATAACTTAAAACGAATCGGTGGCTTTCATGACCTTACAATACGCCCCGTAATTGGTATGGAGAATCCTTATCATTACAGGAATAAAGCACAATTTCCGATTCGTCAAGATAAGGATGGAAATATTATAACAGGGTTTTATGCGGGAAGAAGCCATACGGTTATAGCCAATACCAAATGCTACCTTGGTGATGACATAAATGAGGAAATTCTAGATATCGTACTCTTCTTTATGAAGAAATATAAGATATCAGCGTATGATGAAGAAACTGGAAAAGGACTCGTTCGCCATGTATTGATACGTGTTGGATTTACGACCAGAGAAATTATGGTTTGTTTAATTATAAATGGGAAGGAATTGCCAAATAGTCAAAAACTAGTGGATTGCTTGCAAAAAATTAAAGGGATGACTAGTATTTCCATTAATATAAATAAGGAAATTACAAATGTAATACTTGGGGAAACAGTAAAAACACTTTGGGGACAAGATTACATTACAGATTATATTGGAAACGTTAAATATCAGATTTCGCCATTATCTTTTTATCAAGTAAATCCAGTACAAACCAAAAAGCTCTATGAAACAGCTCTTTCTTTTGCTAAACTTACAGGCGATGAAGTAGTATGGGATTTATACTGTGGTATTGGTACAATCTCATTATTTCTAGCACAAAAGGCGAAGAAGGTAATGGGAGTTGAAATTGTACCACAGGCCATCGAAGATGCAAAAAAGAATGCTCAAATCAATGGAATAACAAATGCTTCTTTTTATGTAGGAAAAGCAGAGGAAGTACTTCCAAATAAATTTAAAAATGATGGAGAATACGCAGAAGTAATCGTGGTAGACCCGCCTAGAAAGGGTTGTGACGAAACACTGTTAGATACAATCGCCCAGATGAATCCAAAACGAGTGGTGTATGTAAGCTGTGACTCGGCTACTTTAGCAAGGGATTTACGGTATTTGTGTGATAGAGGGTATGAGGTGAAGGAAGTACAGCCAGTTGATATGTTTGGGCATACGGTGCACTGTGAAGTAATCGTCAAGTTAGAAAAACATTAAAACATTGTAATATCAATAGTTTAAGCCATTGAATGTGTAGATGACATTCAATGGCTTTTGTGTATGTGAGAACAAATCTACTTGATTCCTGATCAAAATATAAACGGAAAAAATCTTTTATTTGTCAAATTATAGAATTATTAGTTGAGAAATGCTACAAGATGCTATAGAATTAATGTAATAATATCAAAGAATTGGTGAAAAAGCGTTAGATAGATTTCTGTATTATCTAAGGATTAGATTCATTCTAGATTATGGTTGTTAGATAAGTGCTAGAATATCTGAACTTAAGGAAAGTAAAAGTATAAGGAAATTTTCCAAATAGAAAAAAGATAGATGGAAATAATGAGGAGGAGATCACATGGGATTATCAGATGCACATAAAGGATATGAATATCAAGACTTACTTACTTCATATTTTATTATTAACGACCTTCTTAAAGGAAATTCTTCAGAGTTCAAGGTTGACATTAAGGAATGCGATGATGATAAATTCGATGATCTTACCGTGATTAATAATAATGAGGTAGTAAAACGACAGATTAAGTATAGTGATGATAAAATTGTAGCAAAAGGTGATTTCTCATCTATAGATTATGATCTCGCTCTAGATGTGCTATACAATTCATGGGAAAAGTTAGATTACGAAAGAGATGTATCATTAAAAATACTTCTTGCATGGGACTATAATGATAATCTTGATTTTTTAGAAGAGATAGGAACAAGCAATGATTTTACATATTCAAATGTGAAACAATATAGGATCAATATAGATAAAATTTGGTCTGTAAAAGAAGAAAGACCCATAAGTTCTTGGAGACGATTAAGAAATAATATGGAAGGGGTATCCAGGGAAAGTTTCAAGGAATTCCTCCAAGATTTAAAAGTAGAGCTATGCTTACCAAAAGCAAGTTTAGATATAGGAAATAAAGGTGAAATGGAAAGAATCACTGTCGATTGTCTAAAGGATTTTGGTGTAGGAACTTATCCGAATCATGAAGTATCACCAGAAAACGTCCTCCTTAGGCTAATGAATATTGTAAAGAATGCAAGAGCTAACCAGAAAACACTAAAAACGCATCAGGTAGTTAGTGCTTTAGGTCTAGTTGTTGGCTATGGGAACATAGAACAACTATTTCCTGTTGATTTAAGCAATAATATATACGATATAAATACATTTGAAGAATTCTATTCAAATATCTGTAAGAACAATAAAACTTTATTAATTGGTGAACCGGGATCTGGAAAATCGTGGTTTATTACTAACTTTATTGAGTACCTTAAATCACAAAAGATTTTATTTGCTAGGCATTATTGTTATACAAGTTTGGATGATATATTTTATTCAGATAGAATCACATCGAATATATTCATGGCTAATCTTATTAGAGATATTATGCTTGTCTGTCCAGAGTTAAAGGACATAAAGACATCAAAGTTTGGTGTTGATGAAAATGAACTTCAATCACTAATTGACCATATTGATAAAGAGATTGTCTTAATAATAGACGGACTTGACCACATTGAGAGGATAAAGTCATCCAATGAATCTGCTGTAGGAGCAAATAAGACTGATATCATAGAGATAATCAAGCGATTAAATGTGCCTGAAAACGTGAAAATCGTCGTTGTATCACAGCCAGTTTCAGAAGTATTAGAATTATGTGGACAAAATTATACACTCACTGAAATTCAAAACTGGGATACAAGTAGGATTAATAGATACCTTGAAATTAGGTGTATTGGTATGTATGAAGAAATAGAAGAAGTGACATTAAGTAGCTATTTATTTAATAAGAGCAATGGCAATCCTCTATATGTTACTTATTTAGTCAATGAACTTTCGAGAGCTAGTATTCTAGATTCATGGATGGATATCCTTGACTCAATTCCAGACTATAATGATGATTTAAAGGGGTACTACGATTATTTATTAGAACAGATTGATGAAGATCATAAAGTAGTATATGTATTATCTGGAGCATCTTTCTATTTAAGTATTGAAGAACTGAAAGATATAACAGGTTTAGGTAGCTATGTTGAAAAGAGGATAAAGATACTACGCAGCATACTTAAAGAAAGTGTTGTAAATGGTGGTTTTATAATTTACCATGAAAGTTTCCGGCGATATATACTAGAATTACTTGAAAGAAATGGGCTATCAATTTATGAGAATATATATAAAGATCTTATCATGTGGCTTGAGAGTATAGGTGTATATAGCAATAATAAAGCATACAACAATTTGTTTCGCTTGTTATATGAATTAGGCCAATATGATAGACTATTGGAATATGCTAATGTTGAGTTTGTTAGTGAAAGTTTATTTAAAGGATATGGATTTAATGCAATAAAGAAAAATTCAGATTATCTTGTGAAAGCTGTAACTAAGAAAAAGTCATTCGATAAATTGGTAATACTTTCAGAATTGTCCAATATAGTATTAAATGCAGAATTTGACTATGAAATTTATGAAGGAAAGTACTCGATGTGCATTGGACAAATTCATGGGTTTCAATGGTTAAGTGAAATACTTATATATGAAGGAAAAGCGAACATGCCTTTGAAAGAAGGATTGAGAGTCTGCTACTCCTGCTCACGTAATTATATTACTCCACCGTGGGATCTATATATAAATGAGATGCTAGAGGAAAGTAAACATAATAGAAATATCAATTGGGAAGAAGAAAAAGAACAACTTAAATATTTGACAGCTGCTTCAGTTGATATTGACAAAAATCGAGATAGTGTTGTTCGCTATGCAACTGATAGTGGAAATATAGAATATATGAAAATTGTATTAAATGAGTATGTTCATAGAGACAGATTAGTTGAGCTCATCTCACTTATTACAGATATGGGATTAATAGAACAATGGCATGGCTTGATAGAGGGCACTGATCAAGACGAGTTAGATGTAGTATATGCAAAAGATATTCTCAATACAGTAAAAACTTCTGATAGTATTTATGGTGATGCGGAAAATAAAATTAAATATCTGGTTGAAAATGCAATGAAAATTTATGAAACATATCCTCATCATGTAGATAGATTAATTGAAGACATTACTGATTTAAGTTGGTTTCATAATTGGATTATCTTTGTTTTTCAAGCTAGTAAGATTGAGAAAAAAAGTGAAATTACCGGAGATGATTTAGTAGAAATTTATTCAAATCTAAATAGGGTAACAGAGGTAGCAAATCACAGTATACGCACTATGGACTTATATGGTTTAAGAGAAGAAATTTATGATACTATCCAAAAGCCACTGAGAGATGTAAGTTTATGTGAGGCTGAATGGAAGGAAATTCTTGATATAATTGTTGAGTTATCAAGTGACACAATGGTAACTTTTCAAAATGCAATGATGGGTCCATTAACGACTGATAGGTTATTTGACTTAGTTACAGAGATAACTAATGATGAAAACTATGACCTTGTTTTACAGCATTTTGGTGAGATTACAGAAGAACAAAAAACAAGAAGAATACATATGGATTTAGCTGATTACTATATGCAGAAGTGTATTTTCCTATGCAAGAATAGTAATACAGATCAAGGAATCAATGAATTCCGAAATGCTATAATAATGATAATGTCATATGGACAACGTAGAGATAGAACACTTAGTAGATTAATGGATACAGTTGAAGATGTTTATAGCATAGATTCAGAAAAGGGCAGGGAGTGTATAAAGCGGTTAGGTTCAATGTCAGTTGCAGTAGTAAGACAAACTGATGGAAAAGAAACAAGCAATTATGAGAATGAGTGGTCTCAATTGTTGTGTAAATATGAGCCAGAATTAGCATTGAGGAAATTCATCGTAGATTCGGAAACATATAAAAGATCTTGGATATGTGAAAATACACTAGAAGCAATACTTACTAATTGGCTAACATCAAAATACTCAAGAATCGGAAATGCATTGTTTAAGACTATGCCTAATAAAAGCAGCAGTGATTTTATACAAGCTTACATCAATAATATTGCCTTGTTAGACAATGAGGGAGAAGTACTTTTAGCAAGAACTTCTATCATTGATTTAATAAGCAAATTTAAATTTAATGATGATGCATATGAAGTAGAAAAGCAATTTATAGATCCTATAACCGGTTTTTGCGAAAAACATGGTATTGATTGCAATTTGATTGAATCAGAAGGGTATACAGTGACACCTACTACTAATCAATATAATCACACTCAAATAACAGAAACTTTTAGTAATAAATATATGGATGAGAGCAATATATATGAGGTTTTAGACTTCATGAAATTATATGGATATTCTGAAGAGGTAAGTAGTGCTGTTAAGACATATTTGGTGAATAAAGAAGAATTATCTCAAGAAGTTGTGTTTGTTATTAATCAACTTGTTGATTTTGCTTTTGAAAATCCTGTTTCTAGTCAGTATTCTAATATTCAAGAGGAAGTAATCTATCTAGGTGGAATGGACGAAATAATAAATAGCATAAAGGCATATATTAATCTACGGATTTATCTTACTCAGAAGGATAGTTGGTATCATAAATATAGTAGTTATGAGTTTTTCGAAAAGGCTTATAATCTAGATAAAAGATTGGTTATTGATTCATACTTTGATTATTTTGGGAGCTTGAATAAGCCTTTTGAGGGTCTTAACGGGTTGTCAGGAAATATAATAAAAATGCTATCATGCGTTGACAACGGTCGAGAGGAAGTTCTAGATTTGTGGGACATAGTTTATGATGTTATTGATTTACGATTGAGTTGTAGATCAGAGATTGAATGGGAAAAAATTGAAAGAGAATTTGAAGGATACTGCATTGAAGAGTTGCTGCATCAGGCATTATTAACGAGATTGCGTTATGGTACAGCGGATATACATAAATCGGTTTTTGCTTCTCTCGAATCAATACTTACGCAAGATACAGAGAGAGCCATGTTTATAAGACCATTTAAACGGGTTTTGACCAATCATTCTAAATATATTAACTTAAGTGTGACTATGTTGATTCAGTTAGTTGAAGATATGTATTCTTATGAGGAAAGAGAGCAATATCAATTACTAGATCTTGATGACTATATTTGCACTAATGAATGTGGAGATGAAGGATTCCTATTAAAGTTTCTGTTGGGGAAAGAGATGATTGAAACTGTCAAACCAAATGTTCAGACTACTGATCAAGGATTTAATGATTTCATTCTACAAGAATTCAAAAGTATATACCCAAGATATAAGTTGCTAGAAGATAGGGGTATATCGGTAGATGATTATATTCTTGGTTTCTTCGGTGAGCTTCATAGTGAAATAAATAGGAAAATTTTATCTGAGACATACATGGACAGCAAATCTAGTTTATTGATGGATAATATCCAGATTCATAGTGATTATCTAAAGTCAATTGGAAATGCGGTTATAAATCATTTGAGTTGCGAAAACAAACCTGGAAATGTTTTTTCAATATTGAGAAGTCTTGAAGAAAGAGAATACTTTTACCATAGTATTAGAGAAGATATACTATTGTTAAATGCAATTAGTAATTCAACAATAACAAGACCTAATGGAATACCACACCCGAAGGATGTAAATGACAGTGTGTCTAGTGTAGATGAAGGAGACTGGATTAGGTTAGCATATATTGAACGAGAATATGTGTATACGGAAGATTTATGGAGAGCCAAGCATATTGGTGATAACTGCAAGATATTTCAGACATGTTCTGCTGTGGGGTTTGGTAAAAGTAATAGATTGCCTTTATATCATGATTCCTATAGAGGTTCTGTTCTTGAACATATATATCCTAAATATATGTATCCGGCAGGTCTTAAGGGTAAAGAAATCGTAGTTTTTACTGATGCAAACATTGGTTATAATCCATTTATGACATACTTTCGATATGATTATTTAGCGCTTACCTTTGAAGTACTTAGTTTATTGGAAATAACAATGACAAGTAATGATAAAGGTTTGATTGGAATAGATTCAGAGGGAAAATGTGTACTTAAGTATCAAAATTGGTGTACGTATAAACACTTAACTGGCGAACATGAAAGAACTCCAGTATTAAGAGGAAGTCAGCTCCTTCTATCAAAAGAGATTTTTGATAAGCTAGTTAGTGAAATTGGTCATGAACCATATTGTCATACTACAAGTGAATTGATTTTTGGTAAATAAGTTTACAGATAATGTAATGAATACTATTTCTATTTCTCAATTGGTTCATTATTGTCACGTCTCTTCTTCGAACGGAGTTTAAGTAGGTTACACTTATTAGGATAGTTATTTTAAGATCATGTAAAATATAATAACCCTTCCGCTAATGAACCAGTGGGTACCAACGACATCATTATTGTCACCTCAAGTCATGTTGAGTGCGTAGCATTGATGTCAAGGGTGGAGGTATATTATTAATAACTTACATGTGATTGATTATTGTTTATGTTTATATTCCCTCAGACTATTTAAAATGTCTTGAGGGACTTTTTCTATGAGGGGACGGTTCTCTATATACTTTTCTATTATCTTCACTTTAGTCATAATTTCAAAAAATATATAAAAAAAACTATTGCATATTACGTTACGTAATGTGATTTAATTTTTACTGAGGAGGAGCTGTGATGAATAAAAAGAGGCATTTTTCTATAGGTGAGATTGCAAATTTAACAGGGGTGACTATAAGAACCTTGCAATATTACGATAATATTGGGTTAGTTCCATTGAATAAGGAATTGACTAATGGCCGTAGATACTATGAAGAAAGAGATCTTACAAAGTTACAGCAAGTTCTCTTTTACAAATCTTTAGGACTTCCTATAAAGGAGATCAAAGAACTTGTGGTTGAAGCTGTTACCGTGGAGCAAGTAGCTGATGTGCTTCAAAAGCAGAAGCAGATTTTTTATCAAAAGTTAAATGATGTGAAAATGAGTATATCTTTAATTGATGCTAGTCTAAAAAGCTTAGGAAAAAACCAAGGACTGATTCCAGGAGAATTAGTGCAGTTAATGAGTACATTAAATAAGGATTTGATCTTTGAATATAAGGATGTTCATTATGATGAAAAAACCGAAAAAGTTTTTATAAATCATTATGAAAAAACAGAGGAAGTTATTGAAACTTATTGGAAGTGGAAGGCTCTCGTAGTAGAAGCTGTTACACATATTATTAATGGTGTTGATCCAAAAGATAGCCAAGGACAGGATTTTGCTAAAAGGTGGGTGGAAATGGTAGCACAGGTGACAGGAGGAAGGCTTGAATTGCTCGAAGCCCATAAAGCAGCTTATGAAAATCGTAATCAATGGCCTGAAGAAGATAGAAGGCTAATGGAGTTTGCTGATGAGTTTATTGATAAGTCTGTGGAAAGCTATTTAACAGTGGAAAAGGAGAAAAAATATGATTGAAATAAAAAGCTTAACAAAAGTTTATAAAGACAAAGTTGCAGTGGATAACTTGTCTTTTGATATTAAGCCTGGTATAGTTACAGGCTTTTTAGGACCTAATGGTGCAGGAAAATCAACTACCATGCGAATGATTCTAAATCTAGTTAAACCATCTAAAGGAGAGGTAATTATTGATGGAAAGCACTATATAGATTTGAATCAGCCAATTTCAAAAATAGGCGCATTAATTGATGCTGATGCTCTTAATCCAAAACTGACAGCACTGCAACATCTGCGATTGATGACTACAGCGAGTGGAATTCCAAGCAGCCGAATAATTGAAATGCTTGAAAAAACCGGGCTGGAAAAGGTAAAGGATAAGCAAATTGAAGAATATTCTTTGGGAATGAAACAACGTTTAGGTATTGCTGCAGCACTCTTAGGGAATCCCGAGACTGTTATATTAGATGAACCTTTTAATGGTTTAGATGTGGATGGTATCAAATGGTTAAGGAGCCTGGCTAAGAATTTGGCAGAAGAAGGGAAAGCTGTTTTAGTCTCTAGCCATCTAATGAGTGAAGTGCAAGCCATAGCAGAAAGAATTATAGTTTTAGCTCAGGGAAAGCTGCTGGCTGATATGTCAGTAGAAGAAATATCTAAAAAAAGCTACAGTGGATATTTAAAAATAAAAAGTGAAAATAATTCTAAGCTAGAAGATTTATTGAAGAAAAATGGAGCCTATATAAGCAAAGGGGAAGAAGGTTCATTGCAGGTTAGAAATGTAGAGAGTGAAAAAATAGGTATTATAGCTAAAGAAAATTATATTGCAATCTTCGAGCTTACAAGGGTTCAACCTTCCTTAGAAGAGCTTTTTATAGAGCTTACAGAGGGTAAAGTTGATTATAAATCTAAGTAGCAATCAATTATATGAAAGGAAGTTAGATAATGACAATTAATAATAGAAAAAGTTCTTTAAGAAATTTGATTAAAGCAGAGTACCAAAAAATTGTGTTTCTTAAATCTTCAAGAATATTTTTAATAACTCTAATTGCAGCAAGTTTAATGCTGGGGTTGATTTTTTCTCTGACAACCAGCGTAACACAAGGAAAGGCTATTACTGAATTATCACCTGTTGATGTGATTTCTGCATGCATGCTGGGAGTGGATGTAACAGCAATCATGTTAATTATTTTTGCAGCTATTTCAAACGCGAAGGAGTTTTCCACAAAACTAATTCATGTTACGTTAGCTGTAACTCCAAATCGAAAAAAATTATTTTTAAGTAAATTAATCACCTACTTTTTGCTAGGTACAGTCATAAGCTTAATTGTAACTGTTTTAACGTGTCTCGCCGGACAGCTGATTCTTGTGGCAAACGGAAGACCAATGGTTTCTTTAGCGGATCCTTTCTTAAGACAGTTTATATTAGGGACTCTTTTTATGCCAGTGTTTTACTGTCTATTAACTGTTGCAGCAGTATTTGTTTTTAGAAGTAGTGGAGGGGCAATCACTTTTTCCTTAGGTATTATGTTTGTTCCAGCTCTAGTAAAAATGTTCTCCCAAAGTATTCAAAAAATAATATTACCACTGTTACCGCAGGCATCCTTGCATAGTTTATCGGGTACAGCATCGAAAGGATCATACGAAATATTAGGTATTGGTGCAAGTATTCTTTTACTGCTTACGTGGATAGGTATTACTTCATTAATAGCTACTTTTCAATTTTTAAAGAAAGACGTATAGGCAATCAACAAGCAAAACATATTATAGATAATTTACGAGGAGTGTTCAAAATAGAAAAAGTAATACCGTTCTTAATGTAACAAAATGGTAAGGCGGAAGAAGCATGAATTTTTATACCTCACTGATTGAAGATTCAGAAATTACAAGCATAGTTTGATACGGTGCTAATGAAAATGGAGAATGAAGGGACAATTATGCAAGCCACTTTTACCTTAAAAGGACAAGAATTTATGTGTATTGATAGTAATGTAAAACATGAGTTCACCTTTACACCATCGTTCTCAATATATGTTACTACTTGCAATACTGAAGATGAAATTCGGAACCTTTATCAAAGGCTTAATGAAGGCGGACAAGCACTTATGCCTTTAGGTGATCATGGTTTTTGCAAAAAGTTTGGCTGGTTAAATGATCGCTTCGGAGTTTCATGGCAACTAAATCTCCTGAAATAAACACAAGAATTTCTTATTAAGTGAATAAAATACTCTCTAATGCGATTGATATGTTCCCGTCTACCGATAACTCCAAAAACGTAGTAGATATGTTTCCGAGAACGGGCAGTTTCAAATGACATTCATTTTATCCTCTCAAGCCACGTTGAGAGTATAATTCTGATGACGTATTGTGGTAATGATGAGAAAAAATAGGGTTTGACCACAACATATAGTGGTTTGAGGGCGAAATTCGGGTCAAAAATTGGCTAAAAAACACCGATTTTTGACCCTTTTAAATAGGGCATTTGACAGATGACATTGGATAATTGGAATGATGACAACGGATATGTAACATTAGATACTTTAATTATTCTTTTATAAAAAGATTGAGTTAATGGATGATATTTATGTCATTGATCATCTCATTTAGATTTAATATCATATAGATTATACATACACATAATTTCTCTTTTTAAACTATCGATTAACTCCGAAGGTTGAATTACCTTTGCATTTGTTCCAAGCTTTAAGAGGAGTTTTGTATAAAAAGGAATTTCATTTGAATCAATTGTCTTTTTAAGTGTGTAGTAATTATTATCAATATACTCTAGATCATTTTGCAAAAAATAGATGTCTTTACATTCTAAATAGGCAATTCTATTTAATTTCACATGTAAATCAATTGGATTGTTAATTGGATAGTTTGATAACCATTCTTTTAAAGACATGAGATTTTCAAAAGTATCCATACTTTTTTCAAAGTCTATTATTCTATCTACACGATATAATCTGTATTCCATTAAGTCTATATCAAGAGCAGGAGAATACCATTTGCCATCATATGCATAAATTCCTAGTGGAACAATCTTCTTATGTGTCTTTGATTTGGGGGAGTTATATTGCATCAATACTATATTCTTATTTATAGCAGCAGCTATTATCTCTTTTAAAAAAGGTGTATCATGTTTAAATCTATATTCATTAATTTGAAGTGTATTATCTAATTCTTTAAATTCATTTAAAGTATCTTTAGGCAAAAGTGAGTATATTTTTTCTTTAACTGAGCTAATGCTTAAATTAAAAGGTAAATTATTATAATTGCCAAGATAGTTAAAAGAGAAAAGAATTGCAAATATCTCATCTTTTGAAAAAAGTATAGGGGGATATACTTGATTATCTAGTACTTTATAACCTCCATTTCTGCCTTGCTTTGAGTATATAGGTATGCCCATATCTGAAAGATCAGTTATATATCTGTGAGCAGTTCTTACGGATATATTAAACTCATTTGCAACTTCTCTTGCTGTAAATTCTTTTTTTGAATTCACAAACCAAATTAAATCGAACAATATTGTAGTTTTATTCATATTTCCTCCCTAAAGTGACAATTAGTGTCATGTTTACATTATATACTAATTTTATTAAAAGTTTAAGGGGGATGTTATGAAAGATAAAATTATAGTAAAAGGAGCAAGAGAAAAGAATTTAAAGAATATTGATGTATGTATTCCAAAGAAAGAAATCACAGCAGTAGTTGGGCCATCTGGTTCAGGAAAATCTGCCTTAGTATTTAATACCATTGCTGCAGAATCACAAAGGCAGATGAATGAGAGCTATTCCAGTTTTATTAGAACAAGATTAGGGAAGTTCCCACAGCCAAAATGTGATGAGATTAAAAGACTATCACCATCAATTATTATAGATCAAAAAAAGATTGGAGATAATAGCAGGTCTACAGTAGGAACAGTAACTGATATATATTCAAAACTTAGACTCTTATTTTCTAGGTTTGGAAAGCCCTTTGTAGGATATTCAGATAGCTTTTCTTTTAATAATCTAAAAGGTATGTGTGAAGTTTGTGAGGGAATTGGAAAAATAAGGGATATTGATACAGAAAAGATTATAGATAAAAATAAATCGCTAAATGAAGGAGCAATTCTATTTCCTACATTTCAAGTAGGAGGATTTAGATGGAGTAGGTATGTAGAGTCTGGTTTGTTTGATAATGACAAAAAAATCAGTGATTATAATGAGAAGGAACTTCATCTGTTATTATATGCAGATGAAATAAAATTAGAAAATCCAAGTGATAAATATCCAAAATCAGCAATTTATGATGGATTAATACCAAGAATAGAAAAAGCTTTCTTTAAAAAGGATATTAGGGAAGGTAGAGTTTATAAACATGAAATAGATAAATATGCAAGAGAAATTATCTGCCCAAAATGTAATGGAGCAAGGTTAAACGAAAATATCTTAAAATGTAAAATAAATGATAAAAACATCTATGATTATTGTAGACTAAGTATAGAGAATTTAATAATTGAGCTAGAGAGTTTAAGCATAAAGAATGCAAAAGAATTGATAGATTCAATTTTAAAAGATCTATATAATTTTAGATTAGTAGGGCTTGATTATTTAAGTTTAAGTAGAAATACTGGAACTCTTTCAGGAGGAGAATCCCAAAGAATAAAGATCATAAAGCAACTTGGAAGCAGTCTTGTAGATCTATTATATATCTTAGACGAACCAAGTGTAGGTTTGCATCCAGAAGATATATTGAGGATAAATAGATTATTGATAGATTTAAAGAAGAAAGGAAATACAGTATTAATTGTTGAACATGATATTGATATGATAAAGATTGCTGATAATATAGTAGAATTAGGACCAAGATCAGGAGAAAAAGGTGGAGAGTTAATTTTTTCAGGAAGATATGAAGATTTTCTAACTGCAGAGACGCTGACATCAAGGGAATTTAAAAAGAAGAATGAATTAAACAATGAAATAAAGACTTTTAAAGAGTGGATAGAAGTTAATAAAGCAAAGGCAAACAATCTAAAGAATATAAATATTAAGATACCTAAAAATGCAATTACTGTAGTAACTGGAGTTGCAGGTTCAGGGAAATCATCACTTATGGATATCGAATTTAGAAAGAGATATCCTGAAGCTATTTTTATTGATCAAAAGAAGATATATACAAATGTCAGATCAACAGTTTCAAGCTATATAGGGATATTTGATAACATTAAAGATATCTTTGCCAAAAAAAATAACATATCTCCATCTTACTTTAGTTTTAATTCCAAGGGTGCTTGCCCAGAATGTGGAGGCAAAGGTTATATAAAACTAGACTTAGCATATATGGATGACATAGTTAGCCAATGCGAAGCATGCAATGGAAAAAGATACAATGATAGATCACTTAAATATAAGGTAAATGGTTTGGATATAAGTCAGGTATTGGATTTATCAATTGAAAATGCTTTAAGCTATTTCAAATACTTTAAAATTAATAAAATTTTACAGCAATTAATAGATGTAGGGATTGGATATTTAACTTTAGGACAGAGCTTAGATACACTATCTGGAGGAGAACTACAAAGATTAAAGCTATCTATCAATTTAAATTTAAATGGAAATATTTATGTCTTTGATGAGCCAACAACAGGTCTACATGTAAAGGATATTGATAGATTGATAGGGATATTTAAGAGATTATCTAGAGATAACACAATAATAATTATTGAACATAATTTAGATATAATGCGTATGGCCGACTGGATTATAGATTTGGGACCATATGCTGGAGAGGAAGGTGGGTATTTATTATATCAAGGGAGAATTGAAGGGATATTGGAATCCCAAAAATCAATTACAGGAAGACATTTAAGGAAATATCTTTAGGAATAATCATTTTAGATAATGAAGGATACAGAGTGGATTTAATTGCTTGTTAATCTATCCTTGCCAAGTAGTAAGGGTATGATAGGTTGATGGATAGAAAACTTATTCATTTACTTTCAAAATACATTGTACTGGTGTTGCTGGACGGCTATAAATTTTTACTAACTTTACCATTGCATAGTAACCACTAAGGGTATAATATCAATCTACGACATCTTTATTGTCACCTCAAGGCATGTTGAAGCCGTAACACTGCTTGTGAAGGAGTAAAACGATTGAAGAAGCAGATGTACGTCTCATGTCAGGAATGTCCAAGAGCACGAGTGAAGCGAATTGGGATTGGAAACATTCTACGGCGGAGTGTGTTGTGTTGATAGAAAGGAAATAGGCTGATATAAAAGACCTTGAAGGTTTTTAAGTGAAAATTAAAGTGTATATTATGTTCCCTCAGACTTTGGTTTGGGATAATCAATTATCTTGTTGACATTGACGTAACGTCATAGCCTATAATTGAAATTGCTCTAAGTGATATCACGATTTCAATTGAATAATAAGGAGATGATTTAAATGGAAATAATTATACAAGACACTTTAAATTTATATAAAGAAATGCTTAATTTGCCTGAAGGGGAAAGAATTGAATTCTTTAGCAGCGAATTACTGAAGCCTTTTAATACGATGTTTGAAATAATGCATATGCCTAAGACACCTGAAGCCATGGGGTGTATACAGCTATCCGGCCGTGACTCCAAGATGGTAGAGATGCTAGAAAAGCTTGAAAAGGCTGATGCATGGAATAATGCCAAAAGAACCATGGAAGCTGCAGCAGCTCGCTTTGAAGAAGCCTGCATTCCAGTACCGGAAAAAGTTGTAGTAGGAATCTTCTTAGGAAACCCAGAATGCTTAGCAATGGTAGAAGGATACACTGGTATGGGGTCTATACCTGGCTATATACAAATAGTGATAGATCCTAATGAAAAAAACCTGCCAAAGCTGAATGCATGTATAGTTCATGAGTTTCATCACAATGTGCTTTTCCATAATGTAAAATGGAACTTTATGACTGATGTAACAGTTGGGAAGTACGTTGCTATTGAAGGCTTGGCTGAAAGCTTTGCAGCGAGCATGTTTGGAGAAGAGTACGTTGGCCCATGGGTAACAGGTATACAAGGAGCAGATTTAGAAACTTCAAGAAGAATAATTTCAAAATCGCTTAACGTAAAAGGATTTATGGAGGTTCGTAAATATATATATGGAAAGCACCCAATGATGCCAGAGACTCAAGACTTTGGAATGCCTTTTTGTGGAGGCTATGCCGTAGGATATCATGTTATACAGGCATATCTAAGAAAGACCGGTATTTCAATAGAAAAGGCTACGATTATTGATGGCGATGAAATCATGAGGGCATCTGGCTATTTTGAAAATTAAATTAATGTAATAAAGCATGCTGATTGTGCAGCATGCTTTATTGCTACCTGCTAGTTTTACAATAATACATAATTGCCAGATAAACGAATTCACTCAAATCTTCATCACTGAATTGGTTGAAATAGTTTTTCCATCTTTTATCAGATTTATAGTCATTAGCAATACATTTCAAAATTTCTGTATCACAAGTCATATTTTGTTCCAGGTAACTTTTCCATTCTGAAATTAATTTCTGTACCTCCTTGGAAGAAGGCGGGGTATGAATTTGTTTTGCTAATTTTTTAAATACTTTTTCCATATTGTTTGCAAATTCATAAGATAAGTTTTCTTTTTCCTTATCAGATAGTTTTTCTAGGTTTTTCTCATATTCTTTGTATTTTTCTGTTTCACCATATACTATTTTAGCTTCACGACTATATTGTTGTTGTAATGGCAAAATTGGCGAGTTATTAAAGATATTCAAATTAAATATTTCTTTTCCTGATACATACTCCTCTAAGGCACTAATAATTGTACCTAAGCGCTGCTGTTTTGCTAGTAAGGTTTGATGATGCATCTTTAAAATTTGTAGTTGTTCCACTTTTGATAGCTGCATAATATCTGATATTTCTTTTAAAGATAAATCCATTTCTTTTAAAAATAAAATAGTCTGCAGACTTGCCAAATCTTCTCTGCTATAAGCTCGGTAACCTTTATCCGATAATCGTGTCGGTTTTAATAAATTTATTTTATCATAGAAATGTAATGTCCTGGCTGTGACACCAGTTATACGTACAATATCTTTAACTGCAAAAAATTGTGTTTTCATTTCAAAAATCCTCTAATCCTTTAAGAATAATATAAAATAGGTCAAATTTTATCTCAAGCTCAGTAAATTAATTGCTCAATTATATCCATCTAATCTCCCCATTTTTGTATTATATAATACTCTATAACCTTATGCCATAAGATTCTTTGGGAGATGAACAAAATTTACACTTGACTATGACGTAAGGTCATAGTGTACTATATACTCGTAATAATAAAGTAATATGACATTCATATCGTATTAAATTATATACTTCATATTTTAATACGATATGAATCATTTTAAACAGACCGAGAAATCGAAATTTTACGAAAGGAAATGACACATATGAACAATACACTGATTGTTTTTTATTCGCTTTTTGGAAATACAGAAAATTTAGCATTAGAAATAGCAATACAGACTGGTGGTGCATTAAGAGAATTAATTCCTGATAAGAATTATTCTTTTGATTATAATACAGCCTGTAAAGAAGTAAGAAATCAAATTTCCCGAGGATTTTCCTCCAAGTTAATATCTGGAAATGAGTCGATACAAGATTATCAAACAATATTTATAGGTTCACCAAACTGGCTTAAAACATTAGCTCCGCCAGTTTTGGGTTTCCTTAGAGCACATGATTTCACGGGAAAAACAGTAATTCCATTTTGTACTCATGGAGGCGGCGGATTTGGCCAAATTGAAAATGATATAACTAGAGAGTGTTCAAAATCCATCATTCTACCAGGTATTGCTGTAAATGGTACTGTTGCGCCGGAAGAGGTTGCAAATTGGCTTGAGAAAATTGGATACGAATTATAATAAACCCTAGATATGGAAAGGGGTATTCAAAATGGAAAAAGTAATGCCATTCTTAATGTTTCAAGATGGTAAGGCAGAAGAAGCAATAAGAAACATGAGTTCTCCTTTATACCATCGTTTTCAATTTATGTTACTTGCAATACTGAAGATGAAATTAGCAACCTTTATCAGAGACTTAATGAAGGAGGACAAGAACTTATGCCTTTAGATGATTATGGTTTTAGCAAAAAGTTCGGTTGGGTAAATGATCGCTTTGGAGTTTCGTGGCAACTAAATCTTCTAAAATAAAAGCAAGAAAGATTACACAATAAAAATAACACTTTAAATTGTGATGAACAAAGCCTTCAAATAAATAAATATTTGGGGGTTTTGTTGCTTACAATTTTAATACAAAGAGTATTAGAATGTAATAGCAAATATCAAGTATCAAATTACCAAGATAATACTTGCCTAAATGTAAAGAGTAATATTATGGTTGAAATCAGAAATTCAAAAAAAATGTAGGAGAATTGCTAGAACTTCAGAAATATACTATTCCACCAAGGGGGTACTAGATACTTACGACATCATTATTGTACTCTCAAGGCATGTGGAGACCGTCTGTTGTCTACAAAGGGTGAATATGTAGAAATCCTTGAATTTACGCACTTTGCGAGGGTTTTTAAGTTCACTGGGAAATCGAATTTTGGAAGAAAAAAAGAGATTTCCAATGAGATTAAAGTCTCAGTAGTTATAGAACTGGTATGAGTGGACACAAAAATATATCGTTCATAAATCGGATGCTTTCAGTAAAATAAACCATCAACAATTTCATAAGAAAAAGTCGAAAGACCGCTTGTTTTCAACATCTTTGATGTGAAAGCAGGCGGTCTTCTTTTTTTGCCAGTTTTCACATGACACCTAGAATAACAGGAGGAATGAGAAGATGAAGAAATCAAAGGAATTGTGTTCATTATGGAACAACGAACAGGAATTACAGACGGGAAACGTCAAAATCAGTGAATTGCATGAGTTTAAAGGACATCCTTTTCGAGTGGAGCATGATATGCAGTTGTTTGAATTATCCAAAAGCATTGATGAAAAAGGAATATTGGTTCCGCTGATTGTTAGACCTAATCCTGATGGAGAAGGGTATGAGATTATTGCAGGTCATAGAAGAAAAGCTGCCTGTGAATGGGCTGGTGTTGATATAGTTCCTGTCATGGTTATGCAGATGGATGATGCAGAAGCCACAATAGCCATGATCGACAGCAATCTCCAACGAGAGCATATCAGACCTAGTGAAAAGGCATTTGCTTATAAAATGAAGTTGGAGGCAATGAAGCAGCAAGGAAAACGAAATGATTTGTTTCAAGATGGAACTTTGTCCCCAGTGGGGACGAAGTTAGAAAATTCTACTTTGGAATTGAATCAGCTGGTCTGTTCTTATGATGATTCGGGAAAATGGCAATTAGAAAGTCAGCCATTAGAAAAAGAAAGAGTACGGACAGATGAATTGTTGGCAAGACAAATAGGAGAAAGCAGGAATCAGATCGCAAGATATATTCGTCTTACGAATCTGATACCTAAGATTTTGGATATGGTAGATGAAGATAAACTGGCATTTCGCTCCGCAGTAGAACTGTCTTATCTGTCAGAAGAAGAACAGTATGAGCTTCATGCAGTTATGGAATTGGAGCAGGTGATTCCGTCTTTATCTCAAGCAAATCGGATGAAACGGATGAGCCAGTCAGGAAAGTTAGATATGGATATGATTTATGAAATTCTTGGGGAAGAGAAACCAAATCAGAGGGAAAAGCTAAAGATCTACGCTGATTCATTAGAAGGGTATTTTCCATCCGATTTTACACCAAAACAGAAAGTGGAACTGATTGAAAAGCTTGTGAAAGAATGGAGCCTAAATCAAGCCAAGACTAAGACAATGGAGAAGAAGGGAAGGTAATTATTATGAATGAAGAGAAATCATTATTTGATTCCATGGGAGTTCGTTATGAAGAAAGAGAAGGATTATTTTATCCAGTAATTACAGAGACGGAAATACAAGAACCAATTCATGCAGGAAAGTATGGACATCTTTGGATGAATTTTATGAAAGAGAACCATACGGATCGTTATCGTCATTTATATCGATTTGGGAAAATAATGGAAAAAGCAGCAGAGGTTGATGAGGAAGCTTATCAGATGCTGGATTCCATGACTGAGAAATATTTAATGAGTCATTCCCTTAAAGATTCCAGTTCTACCATGGAAATGTGGAGACTTCGGGAAGAAGCCAAACGAATAGCGGAAGAAGTTATATTTCAAGATATTGTTAATCAGTTTCACTAAAGGGAGGGATTTTATTTATGAATGAGAACTTAAGGATAGCAGGAAGTCAGAATAATTTTATGGGAAGAACAAAGCAAACAGAAATTACAACAGCACCTAAGGGTAAAGGAGAAGAACGAATGAGAGATTATACTATGAATGGAACTTTAATTATTGGCTGTGACCACGGTTACGGCAACATTAAGACAGCGAATTTTTGTTTCAGAGCATCCGCCGAAGCAAGTGAAACAGCACCGATTTTTAGCAAAGATTATGTGAAATTTGAGGATAAATATTATGTAATATCAGAAGGGCACAAGAGTTTTCTGGCAGACAAGATTGCAGATGATGATTATTATATACTGACGCTGGCGGCAATTGCAAAAGAACTGGAACTTCGAGAATTGCATGAGGCAAAAATTCATCTAGCGGTAGGATTACCGCTGAAATGGGTAAAGGCACAAAGAGAATCGTTTAAGTCGTATCTGCTTCGCAATCGCTACGTGAATTTTGAATATCGTGAGAAGAAATATCTAGTAGAGATTGTAGATTGTACTGTAATGCCACAGTGCTATTCTGCGGTGGCAGAGACTTTAAAAGAATTTACTGGAATTAATATGCTTGTGGATATTGGAAATGGAACCATGAATATCATGTATCTTAATGACAGAAGAGCGATGGAAAATAAATCCTGGACTGAGAAATTCGGAGTCAATCAGTGTGCAATTCGAATTCACAACAAAGTTCTGGATGAAACAGGAACCAATCTTATGGATGATGTGATTGAGCGTTTTCTAAGAACAGGAGTAACGAAAGTAGATGAACCTTATAATTCCTTAATCATAAATGCAGCAGCAGAGTATGTGGCTGAAATATTTGCGAAACTGAAAGATTATGAATATAACGATAAGCTCATGAATCTGCATATTATGGGTGGTGGTCATAAACTGGTGGAAACTGTTGGAGAGTATAATCCAGATAAGACCTTTTTTATCACAGATATCTGTGCAACGGCAAAAGGATACGAGTATTACTGTTATATGGGACTTCGCAGACAAAACCAGAATCGTAATTAGAAATATTTCTGATAAATTGATATGGTTAAAATCTTATGAGAAAGGAGTTTTCAATGATTAGGAATACGAATATCCGATTCTATGAGGAAGAAGAGGAAGACAAAAGGGCATGGGAAATCTTACATGCCCTTGATAAGAAACAATTTAAGTCCCAGAGTAAATTCGTTGTGTTTGCCATACTGGATTATTATGAAAAATGCATGAAGCAAGAGCAAGATCCGTACTTTGAGATAGTCAAGCAAAATTGTAACACCAATACTGATATTTTTATCGGTAACTAAATCTCTTTTCAAATGGTGTTAAATACCCATTTGATGAATGTGGTCTCACATGATTGTAATATACAAAAATATAATCATAAGTTGCTTCATTTAATGCCTCATCTGTTTCAAAGCTATGGTGATTTGCAAAATCTGCTTTAAATGTTCCGTAAAAGCTTTCCATGGGAGCATTATCATAAGGGCATCCTGCCTTACTCATACTTTGAGTAATATTTTGCAAAGAACAAAATTCTGTAAAAGCTCTCGATGTAAACTGCGACCCTTGATCACTATGAAGGATAAGCCCCTTCTTAACGGTATTATGATTCAGTGCATAGGTCAGAGTTTCAATTGCTAATTCTGCATTAATACGATTACTATTTAAAGTTGCCACTGGTGAACGATCATATAAATCAATAATAGTACAATTATATCTTTTCGCTCCATCCTCTCTCCACATATACGTAAAATCCGTACACCAAATCTTATTGGGTTCATCTACTTTAAAGTTTTGATTCAATAGGTTATCAAATTTTTTATAGCAATCGCCCTTTTTGTACTTTGGTTTTTTGGGTACCACAATTGACCTAAGTCCAAGCTCATTCATATATTTATGAACGGTTGGATTACTTAAGCTTATAGATTTTCTATTAAGAAAGATACGCATCATTCGATATCCTGGTCGCCCCGCATACTCATGATAAATCTCTTCAATGGTTGCTTTGATTTCTTCCTTTTTCTTATAATAGTCAGCTTTTCTATGTTTTTTGTAATTATAATAGGCATTTGGCTTTATATTAAATCTCGATAAGAGCCAACGTACACCATAATTTTCATGGTAGAAATCAATGAAATGGTATTGTTCTAATCTAGTTCCTTTGCGAAGAATGCGGCCGCTTTTTTTAAGAAATCATTTTCCTTTTTGGATTCAGCAAGTTCCTTACGAAGTCTTAAATTTTCTGCCATTAAATCTTTCTCATTATTTAACTCTGGATTTGATTCGCATTCTTCACTGTACTCGCGTATCCACTTGCGCAAGCTACCTTCTCCTAAATTGTATTCCTGATTTACGCTTTTCATTTGGCGTCCTTCTTCAAGGACTAATCTCACTACTTTTTTCTTAAACTCTGGGGTATAAGTTTTTTTGATTCCTGCCATTGTAATAGCCTCACTTTCATATGAATTATTTTATCATAAATATCAGTGTTACTGTTACAACTTTAGTTTAGCATCTCAAAGAAAGGTTGGTGAATTAGATGGGTCACACACCCTTTGGATATAGAATTGAAGATGGAAAGGCTGTTGTAGATGATAAAGCAGCAGAACAAGTAAAAGAGTTATTTTCAGGTTACTTGTCAGGGTTATCCTTGAAGAATGCTGCAATAAAAGCTGGGATAGATTGCTACCATGCCACAGTAAGTAGGATGCTACAGAACAAGCAATACCTTGGAGACGAATTCTATCCTTCAATTATTGATGAGGAGATATTTGAAAAAGCAAGGTTAGAAAAACAAAAGCGAGCAGAAAAACTCGGAAGGATATGGGAGCCTAAAGATGTACCGAAAACGGATTATCCTGTAAAGTTCAAAGCAAAACCTCTGGTACAAAAATATGACGATCCATATAAGCAGGCAGAATATGCTTACAGTTTGATAGAAAGTGAGGTGTAACCAGTGGCAGTTAGCAGGAATGTAACAGTAATTCCAGCAATTAAACGAATCGGAAATAATAAAAATAGTGAGAGTAAACCCAAAATACGAGTAGCGGCATACTGCCGAGTTTCAACGGATAGTGAGGAGCAGGCCTCAAGTTACGAAATTCAGATTGAGCATTATACAAACTATATTAAGAGGAACAAGGGATGGGAATTGGCAGGTATTTTTGCGGATGACGGTATCACCGGTACCAGTACGAAAAAGCGTGATGAATTTAACCGCATGATTGAAGAATGTATGGCAGGAAATATTGATATGATCATCACAAAATCCATCAGCCGATTTGCTAGAAATACGTTGGATTGTCTTAAATACATCCGGCAGTTAAAGGATAAAAACATTGCTGTGTTCTTCGAGAAAGAGAGTATCAACACCATGGATTCTAAGGGTGAAATATTACTGACTATCATGGCATCCCTTGCCCAGCAAGAAAGCCAATCCTTAAGCCAGAACGTTAAGCTGGGTATTCAGTATCGATACCAGCAAGGTGAAGTTCAGGTCAACCACAAGCGTTTCCTTGGTTACACCAAGGATGAAAACAAGCAATTAGTGATTGATCCAGAGGGTGCTAAAGTTGTTAAACGGATTTACAGAGAATACCTTGAAGGAGCCAGTCTTTTACAGATAGCCAGAGGACTAGAAGCGGACGGCATTCTCACAGCGGCAGGCAAAGCAAAATGGAGACCTGAAACACTAAAAAAGATACTACAGAATGAAAAGTATATTGGTGATGCCCTTCTACAAAAAACATATACAGTTGATTTCCTTTCTAAAAAGCGAGTAAAGAATAATGGCATTGTTCCCCAGTATTACGTAGAAAACAGCCATGAGCCTATCATTCCACGTGAACTTTTTATGCAGGTTCAAGAAGAGATGGTTCGAAGAGCCAATCTTCGCGGCGGCAAGGGTGGTAAAAAGCGAGTTTATAGTAGTAAGTATGCCTTATCAAGTATTGTTTACTGCGGACAATGCGGTAATATTTACCGACGAGTACATTGGAATAACCGAGGTTACAAGTCTATTGTTTGGAGATGTGTCAGTCGTTTAGAGGAAAAAGGCTCTGAATGTACGGCCCCTACCATAAACGAGGAAACATTACAGGCAGCAGTGGTTAAGGCTATTAACGAACTTTTGGATAACAAAGAGCCCTTCCTCTCAACGTTACAGAAAAACATAGCTACCGTCCTTAATGAAGAAAATGATAATACCACCGATGATATTGATAGAAAATTGGAAGAGTTACAACAACAGCTCCTTATACAAGCAAAATCAAAGAATGACTATGAAGATGTTGCTGATGAAATTCATCGACTTCGGGAATTAAAGCAAAATGCACTTGTAGAGAATGCAGAGCGAGAAGGAAAAAGGCAACGAATCAATGAGATGACAGACTTCTTAAATGAGCAGTCCCATGAGCTGGAGGAATATGATGAGCAGATTGTTAGAAGGCTTATTGAAAAAGTTACGGTATTTGATGATAAACTCACCGTTGAATTCAAATCAGGTGTTGAAACTTATATAAAAGTTAAAGAATAATTTGCAAGTGAATTGTTTTACTAGTCTCTGAACAACAAAAATATTATATTGACATAGGCGTAAATGTTGTTTATAATTAAAAACGACATTAATGTCGTTTTTGGTTATAAAGAAATTTTGGAGGAAACTATCATGTCTCCTAGGGTAAACGATAATTATAAGATAAATAAAAAACAAAAAATACTTGAAGCTGCCAAGAGGGTATTTATAAAAAAAGGTTATATTCAAGCGACCATGCAGGACATTATTGTTGAGGCGGGTATTTCAAGAGGCGCTTTGTATTCGTACTTCAATAATATTGAGCATGTATTTGAGGAACTTCTTAAGTTAGACGATGAAAAAGATATTACTTTTATTAATATTGATGATGACTACACTTCTTCTTGGAAGCAACTCGTAGATTGGATCAGATTTCAACAACATATTATATCGTCTAACAATGAATTTTTACTCTGTAAAAGTGAGTTCTTTTTAATAAAACACCGAGAATCTAACAAGTCAAGTAGCTCTTATATTACAGAGAGATATAAGAAGTTGATAACCGCAATCAGGGATTTTATAGATAAAGGAATTAAGAAAAAGCAATTCCATCCTTGCAAGTCATCAGAATTGATAGCTCTATATATGGTTTCATTTTTTGATGGATTAATGATAGATACATTTAATTTAAGTTTGGAGTTGACAAGGGTAAATGATCAAATTGATATTTTAATTTTTACATTAGAAAATATGCTTAGGCCAATTAAATAATATGAAGGAGTGTTTTTATGTTATTTCAAACTAAGAGAATCATTTTACGAAAAATGACTGCCCAAGATACAGAGATTTATCATAAATGGAGAAATGATATAGATGTTATGCAAACTACTGCTCCGTTGTTAGATGTTTACCGTATTGAAGAAACAGAAGAATTTGTTAATCAAATAATCTTAGGATCCTGCTCTTCAAAATGCTACATTATACTTGAGAAACAATCTAAAAAGCCAATTGGAATTACTTCGTTAATAAATATTGATCATAAAAATCGTAATGCAGAATGCATTATTGATATTGGAGAAAAAGAAGTCTGGGGGAAAGGGTATGGATTAGAGGCAATGAAATTACTTCTTGATTTCGGATTTCTGGAGATGAATTTACACAGAATATCGCTGAGAGTTTTTTCTTTTAATGGAGGGGCAATAAAATTATATGAGAAACTAGGCTTTCAGCAAGAAGGAAGAGCACGCGAAGCTATTTTCCGCGATGGAGTATGGCATGATATCATTCATATGGCAATTATACAAAGTGCATATATAGAACAAATGAGAGAAAAGTAAAAAAATCATACAGAGGAACAGATTTCTTGAGTGAACAGTCATGTGAGTTGTAGGAATATGATGGGTAGTTGGTAAGGCAAATTATTGTGAAAGTAATAGTCTTAATTGCAGGAATAACAGGAAACGGAAAATTCCACTAGAATGAGTTACAGGAATATCGCAGAGGGGTTTATAGCAAGGGCATATACTCAAAATAGGCACGTCCCCACTGTCATGCGGAGGAGGGTTGTTAATGCTGAAAGATTATCAAAAACTTGCTATTGAAAAGGTAAGGGAAAATGCTAAAGGTAAAATTAAAGAAGATAGGGTTTATTTGGAGCAAATTTGTAATCAGTTTAGTGTTGATGTTGAAAAACTGATTAATCAAGTAATGCAAAGTCCTATTACCATAAACTTTCATCCGGATAGATTATCAAACAATAATAAAACAGTCATAGAGAATTTGTTGGAGCAAGGGCGGTATCATGGACAATTTCGTACCGGTACTACTAATGGTGGTAAAACAGCTTTTGTTGGCGGCGACCGCTTTATGTGGGAACAGTGCCTATTTCACAGCGCATATCCGAATAATTCGTTTGATCGCCCTAAATATGGCGCCTTGAATATTTTTAAATATATTGATGGAGCTTCTGTTCGTTTTGGTTCATGTTACCTTGTTTTGAAAAAAGAAATAATTGATAGATGTACTTTTTCATATGGAGACAGTTCGACTAATCCAACAACTTTATGCACAAATGACACTTTTGTTTGTGTTTTGGCAGATTTACTTAGAAATGTACAAAACAATGGAAAACTCCTAAATCAAGTAGTTTCATCAGAACAAGAAGCATTAGCGATTTTATTAAATAAAAGAGATGTTAAAGTCATAGGAAGAAATCTTGATTATTGCATTGAAACGCACATTCATGGAGATGTTTATCTTTTAGATGATGTAGATAGCTTTTATATGGATGAATCTTATCAGGAAACAACATTTGAAGAAAAAGCTAATGAGTTGTGTCATAGGTATGGGATAAAACTTAAATGGATTCCAAAGAGACAGATTAAGCTTGAAGAAATAGGCGATCTATTTCGCGGTCCAATGATTCCGCTATTAGCCAAGAAGATTGATACTATTTGGGGTAATAATCAAGGCGTTATGAACGCTGCCCTTCTGGGGAAAGCATCTCAAGATAGTGAACTTAACCCGGAAAAATGGAATGATATTGGAAGTCAATCAGAGGTTTTCCAATACATAAAGCAACTTTGGCATAAAATTGGATATTTTGGTTGATATAAATGGTTTTATAATAAATCAGATTGTGGTTCTACAACCGCAGGAAAACATGATGAATATTCCAGCGATGCAGGATGAAATGCGCCGTCCCATGATGCTGATTGTATCGGCGAACAAAAAAGTGGATAGATAGAACTAAAACACCTATAAGGTATAAATGGAGGTAATTTATGTTTAAAGAAAAAATTATTATAGAGATGAAAGAAGTATTCAAAGAAATTCCTTTTGGCATAGAGCATACTCTCAAAGTTTTGAAAAATGCAGAAGATATAATGAAAGGAGAAAATATCGGAGAGGAAGAAAAAGAATTCATCAGTATTATTGCTATACTACATGATATTGGTGCGGTTGAAGCACAAAAAAAATACGGTTCTATTGATGGTGTCTATCAAGAAAAGGAAGGACCAGAAGTAGCGAAAGAAATATTAAAAAAGGTAGGCTATAACAAAAATATTGATAGAATATGCTTTATAATAGGCAACCATCATACTCCATCTAAAATTGATGGACTTGATTTTCAAATACAATGGGAAGCTGATTTGCTTGAAAATTTAACGGTTATGGATAAAGAAAAAGAACAGGAAAAGATAAAAAAGTGTATAGATGAAAACTTTAAAACAAACACAGGAAAAAGGATAGCTTATAATCGCTTTATTTTAGATTAGTAGTAGATTATTACAGTTATGTATTTTATATCGCAAAGAAAAAATAGTAGTTAAGTTTAACCCTAGATAATAAGCAGCAAAGGAGTGCGATAAGATGATATCTAATAATACCTCCATGCCTACAACGGATGATGAGTTGCAAAAGAATACGGTTGGTTGTTAAGGATTCTGCTGATGAGTCATCCTACGTTCCAGTGTTGGAAGCGGCCGGATATGTGCTACAGATTCGAGAACCTGACTGGTTTGAGCATCGTTTGTTTAAAGGACCGGATACCGATATTAATCTGCATGTGTTCAGTTTGGGCACATCAGAGATTGATAGAATGTTACGCTTCCGTGATTGGTTGCGGACTAATGATACTGATCGGGACAAATATGCACAAGTCAAACGAAGCTTGGCAAAGAATAAATGGAGGCATGTCCAGCACTATGCGAATGCTAAAACATCAATAGTACAGGAAATCATGAAAAGAGCGAATGGTAATAATGCTTAAGGAGAGTGTCATGTTTTCTTGGTTTGTTATAGGAGGTTATATCAATGAAAAATACAGTAGATAATTTGTCAAAAAGTAAAGTTATTTTAATGTGCGGCCCTGCGGGAGCAGGTAAATCAACACTAGCAAAAAAATTTGAAAGTACCGGGATGACAATACTATCTTATGATGAAGAATCATTCAAACGAGGTTTGAATGAACATCCTTTACCTCAGGAGGTTTTAGAAGATATTAAAACCTATCTTGATGAAAAACTAATTTCACTTATCATGCAAAACATTGATATTGTTCTCGATTATTCATTTTGGTCTAGAGAAATGAGAAATGAATATATTTCATTATTAAAGAAATACGACATAGAACCCAAAATCTATTATATAAAGACACCTAAGGAAGTTGTTATGGAACGTATTCGAAAAAGAAACGGAAATCATCAAAATGATATCATATTGACGGAGCAAACAGCTTCCACTTATTATGATCATTTTCAACCCCCAACTGCTGAAGAAGGTGAAGTTATAGTAGTCGAGGGATATTAATATTGTGGTTTTAGGCATGGAAATTGTACTAGATGATAAGTTTTGTCAAATTTTTTGAAAGATATACTTCCAACAAGGGGATACCAGCTTCAGGTGATATCATTATTGTCATCTCAGAGCATGTGGAATGTGCGGTATTGATGTCAAGGGTGGATAAATAGAAAGGCTGAAAAAAGCTTATAAATAAGGGTTTTCCAGACATTAGGTTTTTCTTCCGGCTATTTTGCCAGAGGAAGTCGTGTTAAGGAACCCTTATTTTTATTGTTTGGGAGATGATGTCAGCTACTAAATAAGGATATGGATGAGTAATATTTCAAATAAAAAAATGAAGAATAATGTAAACTGAACATAACAGGATATGTTATGTTTAATTGATTGATTAATAGAAAGGTTATAATATAATAAGTATAAAGGATGTGAAAAGTATGATAAATATGAATCTGAAAGAATTGCGAAAAGCCCATAGATACACACAAGAAGAGGTTGCTGAAAAGATAAGTGTTTCAAGACAAGCGGTTGCAAAGTGGGAAAATGGTGAAACTGTACCTGATATCAATAATTGTATTGCGTTGGCAGAATTGTATGGAGTTACCTTGGACGACTTAGTAAATCATTCGAAACAAAAAAACGGAATAGGTATTCAGCCTGAAGGGAAACACGTATTTGGAACGGTAAAGGTTGGAGAAAGGGGACAAATTGTAATTCCTAAAAAAGCCAGAGAAATATTTAACATTTGTCCTCAAGACAGTTTGTTGGTTTTAGGCGATGAGGCACAGGGAATTGCCTTGGTGAAACAAGATAAATTTATGCATTTTGTAGAAGCTGCTTATAAAGCGAAAGAATGCAAGGAGTAGTAGATACCTTTAATGCAGAATGAATTTTAAGGGATCCATAAATGTAGTTATCTAATTAAGGAAGGACACGATATAAAGATGAAAAAGAAAAAGAAAATAATATTAAGCGGAATTTTAGTATTTATACTATTTATGGTGGGAAGTTACTTCTATAATAATATTACTTATATTGAGAACCCCCTTAAAAAAATGTATAGAGCTGGATTTGTTGAAAAACAAATAGAGCTAAAGGATGGCACCATATTAAATTATGGAGAAGGTCCAAACAATGGAAAAACACCGCTTCTACTCATTCATGGTCAAGGTATGTCTTGGGAGGATTATGCAAAAGTATTGCCTGAATTATCAAAGCATTACCATGTATACGCTGTGGATTGCCACGGGCATGGAGAATCTGATATGAATCCTGAGAAATATTCGGCTAAAGAAATGGCGGAAGATTTTATAGAATTTATTGATGTAGAAATAGGGCAAAAAACAGTAGTTTCCGGTCATTCCTCAGGTGGAATGATTGCTGCATGGTTGGCTGCATATGCACCAGATCGTATACTGGGTACAGTTATTGAAGATTCCCCCTTCTTTTCAACGGAACCAGGTAGACGAGAAAAAACATATGTATGGGTATATGGTTTTCAATTATATGAAGACTTTAAAAATCAAGATGAAGAGAAGGATTACTTCAAGTATAGTTTAGAAAGAAGTTATTGGAGAAATATGTTTGGGGATTTTCTTTGGAATAAATTTTCTAAAGATGCAGTAGCATATCATAAAAAGCACCCTAATGAGCCTGTACACATAAAGTATTTACCACCACAGATAAATAGGATATTTGAAACCGCGACTTATCCATATGATCGCAAGTTTGGAGAAACATTTTATGATAATACCTGGTTTGAGGACTATAATCAATCCGAAGTGTTATCAAAAATTAAAAGCCCTACAGTATTCATAAAAGCTGCAACAAGTTACGATGGAGATTTACTAGTAGCAGCCTTATCGGATGAAGATGCTGATCATGTGATTGAGTTGTTGGAAAATGGAAAACGGATTAATGTGGATTCCCCTGGACACGATATACACTACGATAAACCCGAAGAATTTATTGAGATTATGATTGAGTTCTTAGATGAAGTTCAATAATGATATAGAAAGAATACAAAGATTGGATAAAAGAGTAATGAAATCAACGATTAATGAATTTTTAAAGAAGGTTAGGAACTTATAATCAATTAGATATGGGGAACTATCAATTTATTTTCAAAATGTAAATTGATAGTGGCTTCTATATTTTAAATATTGAATCCATCAAACTATTGTGTTAAAATATACGTTGATAAAAATAAGAATTTAGGAGGAATCGAAAGGATGACAGCCTCAATACGTTTAAGATAAGCTGGCAATAAAAAAGGCAGAATCTATCCTCGATGATAGGCTTTTTTGTTGTGCTTATTTATACGATATTGAGCATTCATTAGTTACGGTAAGCTATAATTTCTTTAGCTGTGCCTTTATTTGACTATGTCTTTTTAAAGAATGTTTCCATATTGTATGTATGCAGACTAAGCCACATTGTGGATTTTGGCCTGCATTTTTTATTGCCTCGAATATTGTTTAAATAAAATTTAATCAAAATAATGAATGTAGGAGATGATAAAAAATGGAAAAATACAATTGGAAACTTAAGTTTTTTACAATATGGGCGGGACAGGCAGTATCTTTAATCACTAGTGCCATCTTGCAAATGGCGATAATTTTTTATCTTACAGAAAAAACAGGATCTGCGATGGTTTTGTCTATGGCCTCGCTGGTTGGTTTTCTACCCTATGCGGTCTTTGGACCAGCTATTGGTGTGCTAGTGGATCGCTATGATAGAAAAAAGATAATGATTGGTGCTGATTTAATTATCGCAGCAGCTGGAGCAGCACTAGCTATTGTTGACTTATATATGGAATTATCTGTTTGGATGGTTATGGTGGTATTATTTATCCGTAGCCTAGGAACAGCTTTTCATACCCCTGCGTTAAATGCAGTTACACCTCTTCTAGTACCAGAAGAACAGCTGACCAAATGTGCTGGCTATAGCCAGTCCTTGCAGTCTATCAGTTATATATTAAGTCCAGCAGTTGCGGCATTGTTATACTCTGTTTGGGAATTAAATGCCATTATAACCATCGATGTACTAGGCGCCGTAATTGCTAGTCTCACAGTAGCATTGGTGAATATTCCAAAGCTTAAAGTAGAAGAAAAAAGTTTGAAACAAAATTTCATCGGAGAGATGAAAGAAGGGTTTTTGGTCTTAAAGGATAATAAAGGATTGTTTGCTTTATTACTCATAGGAACACTATATATGTTTGTTTATATGCCTATCAATGCACTATATCCTTTAATCACCATGGAATATTTTAATGGTACACCGATGCATATTTCTATTACGGAGATTGCTTATGCATCTGGTATGATGGCAGGTGGTTTGATATTGGGGTTATTTGGGAACTACAAAAAGCGAATCCTATTAATTACAGCATCCATTTTTATGATGGGGATAAGTTTAACCATTTCAGGCTTACTTCCTCCAAGTGGATTTTTAATATTTGTAGTTTGCTGTGCGATAATGGGGCTTTCGGTACCCTTTTACAGTGGTGTACAAACGGCTCTTTTTCAGGAGAAAATTAAGCCTGAATATTTAGGACGGGTATTTTCTTTAACTGGAAGTATCATGTCTCTTGCTATGCCAATTGGGTTAATTCTTTCTGGATTCTTTGCTGATAGAATCGGTGTAAATCATTGGTTTTTACTATCAGGTATTTTAATTATTTGCATTGCAATAGTTTGCCCAATGATAACTGAGATTAGAAAATTAGATGCAAAATAAAATAAAGGAGTGTGTTCGTATGATATATAATATTATTCAATCAGTGACAGAAAAATTATCCTCTTTGCCTTATATAGAAGGCATCGTATTAGGGGGATCCCGTGCAAGAGGTACCCATACAGAGGATTCTGATATAGATATCGGAATTTATTACAATCAAGAATCATTTGACCTGACAGCGATTAACCAAATTGCTACAGAGTTGGATGATGAGAATAGAAACAACCTTGTTGTACCTCCCGGAGCGTGGGGTGATTGGATCAATGGCGGCGGATGGTTAGTTATGAACGGGTATCATGTTGATTTGATTTTACGTGATATAAAACGGGTGGAACAAATAATCAAGGATACGGAGCAAGGAATTGTTACTGCAAATTATCAGACCGGGCATCCCCATGGTTATATAAGTGCTATGTATCGTGGAGAATTGGCTATCAGCAAGATACAATATGCTAAAAATGAAAGCTTATGCGAATTAAAAAATCAGGCGGAAATTTACCCTGGTGCTCTAAAGAAGAGCTTGATAAACTTTTTTTTATTTGAAGCAGAGTTCTCTTTAATGTTTGTAAAAGCAAATGCGGGAGCAGAGGATAAATATTATATTGCAGGCCATGTTTTTCGTATTATTTCATGCTTAAATCAAGTACTATTTGCATGCAATAATGCTTATTGCATTAACGAAAAGAAAGCTATAAAACTGCTTGAAACTTTTGAATATAAACCTAAAAAATATGCCGAAAGGGTAAATCATATTTTTGAAGTACTCGGTCTTTCACTTTTTGAATGCTACGATATGACCGAGAAGCTTTATAAAGAAGTGAAAAAAATTGCAACGGAGATAAATAACTTTTTAAACGAGGGGGAATTCAGATGAAAGAAAACAAATATGATGATAATATATTTTTTCAAAAATACAGTCAAATGAGTCGCTCACAGCAGGGACTAGCCGGTGCAGGAGAATGGGAAACATTGAGAAAGCTGCTGCCGGATTTTAAAGATAAGCGTGTGCTTGATTTAGGATGCGGCTATGGATGGCACTGTATTTATGCGATGGAACACGGAGCGTCTTCTGTTGTAGGTGTTGATATTTCTCATAAAATGCTCGAGGTAGCCAAAGAAAAAACACATTTTCCACAGGTTGAATATAAATGCTGTGCTATAGAAGATGTGGAATTCCCAGAGGAGAGTTTTGATGTAATATTAAGTTCACTTGCGTTTCACTATGTAGCAGATTATGAGATTTTAGTAAAAAAGATATATAGAATACTGAAGTCTGGTGGTAAGCTAGTTTTTACGGTTGAACATCCTGTTTTTACTGCCTATGGAACACAAGACTGGCATTATAACGAAAAAGGAGAAATACTGCATTTTCCGGTGGATAATTATTATTATGAGGGCAAACGGACAGCTGTGTTTTTGGGAGAAAAGGTTACAAAATATCATAGAACACTGACCACATATCTAAATACACTGCTTTCAAATGGTTTTATAATAAATCATATTGTGGAGCCGCAGCCGCCGGAAAACATGATGGATATTCCGGGGATGCAGGATGAAATGCGCCGTCCCATGATGCTGATTGTATCGGCCAACAAAAAAGAGAAAAGATAAAATTGAAACACCCGCAACATAAACAGCAAAGGAGTGCGATATGATGCTATCTGAAAATAACTCCACACCAAGGAGTGAAAATAATAATCCATGAGGTATATTGATATGTTTCCGTCTACCGATAGCCGTGGATATGTTTCCGAGAACGGACACACTCAAGTGACATTCATTCTATCCTCTCGACCCATGTGGAGACGGTCGTATTGATGTCACATAGGGATAAATAAATAAGCTTCAAAGGCTTAAAATCAAAGGTTTCAGACTTTCAGTGAGAATACCGATTGTTGGGAGCCTTGTTTTTGCCCTCCGAACATGACTTGAAACATAAATGTAAGTTAGGGTTGAAAGACTAGAGAACTGTTGTCAAATAAACATAGCGAAAGGCAGCAGTTCTTTTACAGAATTACTGCCTCATTTTTGTTATTTTGCTAAATCATCTAGGCGAGTACGATGTTGTAAAGTATTAAGAATCCAATCAGCATTTTTTGATTTTTATTTCGTTATTCTTAACTAAAATTGCCCCTTGATTACTGATTGGGGATAAATTTAGTTTAGAAGAGTAGGTGTCTATTATAGTTTGCACAACTTCCTTAAAGGGTGAACTTTCAAAATGTGGCACTGGGTAAAACTCGACTAATCCTAAGGCACAATAGTCCGTCAAATCGGGAGCTTTTTTTACACTGTCTATTCCTTTAGCGTATTCTATATTTGGTGATGCAACCATTGCTCCAGCTGATTCACCAATGTAAAGCCTGCCTGCATTCACTTCTTCTACAATCATTTTGTCAGCCCCGGTTCTTTTTAGCTCTTGTAAAAGAAAAAATGTGTTTCCACCAGTTACATAGATAAAATCATTTTTTTTAACTTCACTCTTATTTCATCCTGGCTGGCTGTAGATATATCAAGTATATCAACAACAAGTCCCATTTTTTCAAGTTCCTTTCTGCCAGATGATACATAAAACACAACTTTTTCCACCATACTTGCAGTAGGAATAAAGGTTACCCTTTTACCTGTTAAATCTGTTTCGAAATTTGCAAAGATATCTGCAACATCTTTAAAGGAAGATGCCAAAAATAGTTTTTTCATAAAGCTGTTTTCTCCTTTTATTTTCCATGTAATTGTAGTATAGTACAAAAAGGTATCATAATATGACATATTTATATTATTATGGAGCCAATCGCCCCTTGGAAAGAGAATTTAGACTTCCTGAGAGTAAAAAATACAGAGCGCAGTTGATTGATACTTGGAATATGAGTATAGAAGAATGTGGAGAAGTCAGTGGCAGATTTGTTCTTAAAATGACTGGAAAACCATATATGGCAGCTCGTTTTATTGCAATAGATGAATAAGTATAAGGCAGCATACGTAATAGAAACGTACGCTGCCTTATACTTTATTCTAAAATGAGTGGTAACAATATGCATGCATGAAATATTACGAGGATTAGAGGCTTAAAGTCCATATTTTCATCCTCGTAAACCTATGATTGTGTTATAATATAGTATTATATTAGTTAATATAAATATAAAATATGGTATCTATGGCTATAGAGTGATGATACTTGAACAAGATGAACCTACTACAAAAGAAGAGATGTTAAAATAGTTACATAGTGCAGCAAAACTTCTTCATATGGATAAGATGAATAGTGAGTTTAAAATAAAAGAATAGAAAAAAGGAGAACATTAAATGGCAGAAATAGCATATGAAATCATAAAAGAACTAGGTGTTTTGTCAGAAAATTCAAAGGGATGGAGAAAAGAAATCAACCTCATTAGCTGGAATGGTGCAACTCCTAAATATGACATTAGGGATTGGGCACCAGATCATGAAAAGATGGGAAAGGGAACAACTTTATCAAAAGATGAGGTTGAGAAATTAAAAGAAGTATTGAATCGTGTCTGTGAAGCATAGTGACTTTGGATTAAGAAACATTAATGTAATATGTGATGTAATTGTCCAATTGAATTCTTTCAAAAAATATCATAAAATGAGAGCATGCCTTTTAAGGGTATTATGCTGAATGAAAATGAGGAATACAATAAATGAAAAATAATAAAAACTACTATATGCCAGCTGAATGGGAGAAGCATGAAAGAACGTTTATCGAATGGCCAGTAAAAGAATCTTTAGTCTGGCCGGATAATCACGAAGAAGTAATCAAAGGCTATGCGAATGTAATCAATGCCATTGCAGAGTTTGAGAAGGTAACTCTGCTTGTAAATGAGGATACCTATGAAGAAGCAAAAAGCAGGTGTAAGGAAAACGTAGAGTTTTTAACGATACCGCATAACGATGCATGGTGTAGAGATAACGGTCCTACTTTTGTATGGGATGAGTGTAAGAATTTAGCGGCCATTAATTGGAACTTTAATGCATGGGGAGAACGATTTACTCCTTATGATTTGGACAACCAGGTGGCAAGTAAAATCATAGATCATGTAAAGGTAAAAGGATTTGATGCAGACATTGTCTTAGAAGGTGGCTCCATACATGTAGATGGAGAAGGAACATTACTAACAACAAAAGAATGCTTGCTTAATAAGAATCGAAATCCGAATTTAAGTATGGCTCAGATAGAAGAACAGCTTAAATCCTATCTTGGAATCAAAAAAATTATTTGGCTAAATCAAGGGTTATATGGGGATGAAACGGATGGACATGTGGATAACGTTGCTTGTTTTGCAAAACCAGGTGTAATACTTCTTCAAACCTGCAAAGATCCATTAGACCCTAATTATAAAATCAGTGAAGAAAACCTTGAAATACTTCGAAATGCTACGGATGCGAGAGGAAGAAAAATTACAATCATTGAAATTCCACAGCCACCAGCAAGATATTATAAGGAAGTTCGCTTAACATTAAGTTATTTAAATTTCTATATCGTAAATCAGGGAATTATTTTACCGATTTTTGGACAAGAGGCGAAGGAGACAGATAAATTAGCCATAGAGATTCTTAGTAAGGTATTTCCTGAACAAAAGGTTGTAACAGTAGACGGTATGTCTTTAATCAAAGAAGGTGGGAATGTGCATTGTATCACGCAACAAATGCCAGCGGGAAATATTATTTAGATAAATAGTTTGTGAAAGAATGGAGGTAATGATGAGAAAAGTAAAAGTAGCGGCAACTCAAATGAGTTGTACGAATCAGATAGAAGAAAATATTGTGAAAGCAGAACGATTTGTACGAGAGGCAGCAGCGCAGGGTGCACAAATTATTTTGTTACAGGAATTATTTGAGACCTTATATTTTTGCCAAAAAGAGCTGGAAGATAATTATGAATATGCGACTGAAGTAGAGAATAATAAGGCAGTAAAACATTTTCAAGCAGTGGCAAAGGAATTAAAGGTAGTACTTCCAATCAGTTTTTATGAAAGAAAGAACAATGCGAGGTATAATTCCATTGCAATCATTGATGCGGATGGAGAAGTGCTTGGAGTTTATAGAAAAAGTCATATTCCAGATGGACCAGGTTATGAAGAAAAGTATTATTTTAATCCTGGAGACACTGGGTTTAAGGTGTGGGATACCAAATATGCTAAAATTGGGGTTGGTATATGTTGGGATCAGTGGTTTCCAGAGACAGCCAGATGCATGGCACTCATGGGAGCAGAAATACTATTTTATCCGACCGCAATTGGCTCAGAACCTCAGAATCCATCGATTGACTCCAAAGATCATTGGCAACGCTGTATGATTGGCCATTCTTCTTGTAATTTAGTTCCAGTGGTAGCATCAAATCGTGTAGGATTAGAAACCATTGAAGATTCTAGTATACATTTTTATGGTTCCTCGTTTATCACCAATGGTACAGGTGAAAAAATAGCCGAAGCAAATCGCTTGGAGGAAACCATATTGGTAGCTGAGCTTGATTTGGATCAGATAGAAAAACAAAGAACCGAATGGGGAATTTTCCGTGATAGAAGACCAGATTTGTACAAGGTTTTATTAACCTATGATGGAGAACTTAAGTAGAGGAGAAGAATATGGGGAATACAGATAAATTCGAAATGATAGCGAGTTCTTATGATACTCCTGAAAGAATTAACATTGCAAAAGTTTCTTCTGATGCAATTCGAGAATACTTAATTGATTCTAAAAATAAGAGTGCGATTGACTTTGGGTGTGGCACTGGATTAGTTGGAATGAATTTATTAGACGACTTTTCTACGGTAACTTTTTTGGATACTTCACAAAATATGATTCATCAGTTAGATCAAAAGATATCCAATTTAAAGCTTGAGAATGCCAAAACACTTTTATTTGATTTTGAAAAAGAGGAGCAATTGGATATACGAGCAGACTATATCTTTATGGCACAAGTTTTGCTTCATATAAAGGATATAGAGTTAATTTTATCAAGGCTATATCAGATTTTAAATGATGAAGGGCATTTGATTATTGTTGATTTTATAGAAAATGATAAAGTCATATCCGACATCGTTCATCCAGGATTTGATGTATCAAATTTATCAGACAGGATGTCTGCGATAGGCTATAAAAAGATTCAATGCAAGACGTTTTATCATGGAAGTAAAATATTTATGGGGCAGGATGCATCCTTATTTGTCCTAGATGCAAAGAAATAAAGATTGAAATAAAAACATCAGTTTTGTACTTTTCGTATTTGACTGATGTTTTTATTTTGGTTAAATTAATACAAGATATATTTTGTATATTTTCATATTATTGCAAAAATAAAGGAGATGGCTTCGCAAAAAGGCATCATATGCCTATAAAACAAACTTTTGGTATACAATCGTTGACGGGTGTTTATCAGAGTGCTATAATTTTCCAAAGCATTATTGATTATCATATGGTACCACAAATTAATGGATTGTGAAAAAGATGTAAAAATAATACCAATTGATAGAAACTGTAAATGAATATAAACATAAAAGAAAGTGAGAAACGCATGAAACCAATCATACAAGTAAAGAATTTTACAAAACGATATGGTGATTTTATAGCTGTGAATGATATATCTTTTGAGGTGGAGGAAGGAAGCGTATTTGCATTTCTAGGCCCCAATGGTGCTGGAAAGAGTACAACGATTAACACCTTATGTACGATATTTGAAAAAACAAAAGGTGCGCTTTTGATTGATGGTAAGGATGTAAGTGATCAAAAGAGTGAAGTAAGAGCCGCGATTGGCGTTGTATTTCAAGATTCCACACTCGATGCCAAGATGACAATTGAAGAAAACCTAAAAATGCATAGCGTATTTTATAACATTCCCAAAAGAGAAGTAGAAGAACGTATACAATTTGTATTAGAATTAGTGGACTTGGTAAACGAAAGAAAAAAGATGGTTTCAGCGTTGTCAGGGGGTATGAAGCGACGTGTAGAAATTGCCAGAGGCTTGATGCACTATCCAAAAGTTCTTTTTCTAGATGAACCAACCACTGGATTAGATCCGCAGACACGAGCTCATATATGGGAATACATTATTAAGCTTCAAAAGGAACGAAACATTACCATCTTTCTTACAACGCACTACATGGAAGAGGCAGAGATATGTGATAAGGTCGCAATCATCGATGGAGGCGTTATCGTAGCTCACGATACACCTTATGCCTTGAAAAAAAAGTACACAAAAGACACGGCATATATCAATACAAATAATGAGGCTGAACTAGAGAATTTGCTAGTAAAGCACCAATTGAATTATAAAAAGAAAGACGGATATTACCGAGTAGAAGCAGAAGACTTATCTGGCCTTTTGGAGGTTTTAAGTAATCATAAAGATAATATAACCAATATTGAGATTAAAAAAGGTACATTTAACGATGTTTTCCTAGAGATAACGGGAAAGAAAATCAGGGAGGAGGCATAGGATGAGTACAGTAGTAGCGTTATGGAAACGAGGATTAAAGGCTTTTATCAGAAATAAAACAGGACTTATATTTTCTCTTATATTTCCTTTCTTCTTTGTTTATGTATTTGGGGCAATCTTTAAAAATGATTTTATAGAAAATCCAATTGCCTACATGCTATCAGGTGTTATAATTACGACAGTATTTGAAAGTGCACTTAATTTGGCGTCTTCTACCGTTGATGATATGGTTAGTGGATTCATGAAAGAGGTATTGGTATCTCCAGCCAAACGAATATACGTAGCATTGGGACAACTATTATCCGCTGCCACAGTTGCAACGTTACAAGGAATATTAATATTGGTAGTTGGATTATTCATTGGAATTGAGTTTCATGATATTACAACACCAATCTATGTTCTAGTATCAATGATATTCATTGGTATTGTTTTTTCGGGAGTCGGACTTTTCATGGCAACTAAGGTACGTAATGGGCAGACCTTTCAGATTATTAAGACGGCAGTTACTATGCCCCTTACCTTTCTTTCAGGAGCATACGTTCCGTTGTCGTTGTTACCTGGTACACTTAAATTTGTAGCATATTTTAATCCAATGACGTATGCAACAGCATTTTTTCGCATGATTATTTTAGAAAAAACGAACCTTTCTACGGCTGAATTAATAAAGGAAGGATTAGTAGTTGATATAAATGGATTTATTATAACTCCATTTATGACCTTCGTAGTTATTTTAATTATTGGAGTAGCGTTCTTATTGTTATCTACGATTTCATTTGTGAAAACAGATTTTTCTAAATTAAATAGAAGCGCAATGGATGGAAATGCTATTTGGAGCTAGTATTAATAATTCAAACCTTATGGGCTACCTTGTGTAGCTCTTTTTTTTATGTATAAGAATTGCGTCCTACTACATAAAACCCTTCGGGCTATCTCAAAAGAGAGTTCTCTTTAAGTTGGGAAAATTAGGAACACAGGATTGACAATGCAAATATACTATGTTACTGTTCAAATATAGACCGACAGTCAGTCGGTTGGTAAGGAGATTAGTATGAGAACGGTAAAAGATGCAAAAGAACGTAGAGATGAAATATTAGATGCGGCAGATGAGCTTTTTTCTCAGAAGGGGTTTGACAAAACAAGTACGAATGAAATTTTAGAAAAGATAGGAATCGCTAGGGGAACACTTTATTATCATTTTAAATCAAAAGAAGATATTATGGATGCATTGATTAAACGCTATGAAAAAGTACTTTTTGAAAATGCAGAAAAGATTGCGAAAGATAAAAGCATACCAGTGTATGAGCGAATCGTAAAGGTAGTCAAGGCTTTAAACATAAGTGAGCAAGGCAATGGACAGATTATAGATCATATGCATAAACCACAGAATGCTTTAATGCATCAAAAGACACAGGCTACGATAATCAAGCGTTTAACACCACTGCTTACAGGAATAATAGAAGAGGGAATAGAAAAGGGATTATTCCAAACACCGTTTCCATATGAATGCATGGAAATGGCTATCATTTACGCAAGTACAATTTTTGACAGTGATATGATTGTTTTAAGCAATGAACAGCGAAAAGAACGAATGCAGGCATTTATTTATAATATTGGAAGAATGCTTATGATTGAGGAAGAAGGGGCATCCTACTTGAAGCAGATATTTGAAAGGAAAGAGGTGTAAGATGAAGGAAAGGAATCATTCTTTTCACAAATTCTTATTGTTATGGTCGGGCGAATTTATTTCTGCAATAGGAAGTGGACTTACCTCTTTTGGACTTTCTGTTTATGTATTTGAACAGACAGGAAAGGCATCTATCGCGGCACTTATTACCTTGTTGGCATTCTTGCCTTCCCTTTTGTTGAGCGCGGTTGCGGGCGTACTTGCGGACCGCTATGATAGAAGAATCTTAATGGTTCTTGGAGATAGTCTGTCAGCTTTAGGACTGCTTTATATTCTGGTTTGTATGTTAACTGGAAAAGCATCAATCTGGCAGATTTGTATTGGGGTTACGATTAGTTCCGTGTTTTCTTCATTACTAGATCCCGCTTACAAAGCAACCATTACCGACTTGCTAACGAAGGAACAGTTTACCAAAGCAAGTGGTCTGGTTCAAGTTGCGGGTTCAGCAAAATATTTGATATCTCCGATTCTTGCAGGATATTTGCTTCATGTATCAGATATTAAATTCTTACTTGTGTTAGATATCGGTACTTTCTTTATTACGGTGACAGCAGCATTGGTTGTTCGAAAAGGTTTAAAGGCCAAAGAATACATTAAGGCAAAATCCTTCATGAGTGAATTAAAGGAAGGATGGGGAGCAGTTTCTGGGAACAAAGGAGTCCTTCTCCTTGTTATAATGGCCTCTGCAATCACTTTTTGCCTTGGTTTTATTCAAACATTATCCACACCTATGATACTGGCTTTTTCTAATAGTAAGATGCTAGGAAACATTGAAACCATATCTGCAACGGGAATGCTTGTATCCAGTGCGCTGATTGGCTTCTTTTCCATAAAGAAAGGATATGTCAAGATATTATCACTTTCTTTATTTGGTGCAGGTATCTTTATGGTGTTATTTGGTTTACGTGAAGATATTGTTTTGATTGCGGTTGCTGGCTTTTTATTTTTTATGATGCTCCCATTTGCTAATACCAGTCTTGATTATCTAATACGTACCAATATAGAAAATGAAATGCAAGGAAGAGCTTGGGGCTTCATTGGAGTGATTTCTCAGTTTGGATACGTTGTTGCTTACGCTATTTCGGGTGTACTTGCTGATTATGTATTTACACCTCTCTTACTAAGTGAAGGTATCCTTGCTAAGAGCATAGGAAGCATTACAGGTACGGGCATTGGAAGAGGAACGGGACTTCTTATTTCGTTTGCAGGAATCTTACTTTGCGTTCTTGCATTTGTTTTATATCATTTAAAAGCGGTAAAAAAGCTTGAAATGCAAGGAGGTAAGAGCAATTATGTATTACAGAATAATTCGTAATGACTTTATGAAAAATAAATTAATTACTGGAACAATTATGGTATTTATTAGTATTTCAGCTATGCTTGTTTCACTTGCAGCAATATTAATCGTTAACCTTTCAGGCTCGATTGATACCTTAATGACAAAGGCAAAGACGCCTCATTTTATGCAAATGCATACAGGAGAAATAAACGAGGAAAGATTGTTAGAATTTGTATTACAAAATAGTAAGGTTGATGAGTTTCAAGTGGCTGAATTTCTCAATTTAGAAAACAGTAGAATTTTTATCAATGAAAATTCGCTTTCACACAGTGTGCAAGACAATGGAGTAGCAGTACAAAATAAAACATTTGATTACTTGCTAGATCTTGAGGGGAATGTAATTACCGTATCACCAGGAGAAATCTATGTTCCAGTTAGCTATAAAAAAGATGGGACAGCAAAGTTAGGGGATAGCGTTTTGATATATGGCCATAAATTTCTTGTGGCCGGCTTCCTTCGTGATTCCCAAATGAATTCATTATTAGCATCCTCAAAACGGTTTTTGATACATGAAGCAGATTACTCGCAACTAGAAGACGTTGGGAGTAAGGAGTATTTGATTGAATATCGGTTAAAAGATAAGAAGGATATAAATGTTTTTGAAGCAGAATACACAAAAGCAAATCTAGAAAAAAATGGTCCAACTCTTACGTATCCGCTATTTCAAATGTTAAATGCGATATCGGATGGAATCATGATTGGAGTATTACTACTTGTTTGCATACTTGTAGTTGCTATCTCATTTATGTGTATACGATTTACGCTACTCGCTAAAATTGAAGAAGATTACAAGGAAATTGGTGTGCTAAAAGCAATTGGGCTACGAGTTACTGACATTAAGAAAATTTATCTAGCAAAATACGCTGTTATAACAGCCGTTAGTTGTATTCTGGGTATAATTTTATCCACTGTATTTCGTGGAAAGCTTCTTTGGAACATACGTCTTACTTTGGGAGAAAGTGCTTACTCTTCCTACGCATTTTGCTTTGGAATCATGGGTGTTATACTTGTATTCTTTACTATGATAGCTTATGTGAACAAAGTGCTCAAACGCTTCAAAAAGATTTCACCTGCGCAGGCAATTCGATTTGGAATGAATCAAGAAAAATCGATAGAATCAAGAGGTTTTACCTTAAGTAATAACGTGCTGCTTCCTACGAATGTATTCTTGGGTCTGAAAGATGTTTTCGTAAGAAAAAAGCTTTATATAACCATGCTTTTGGTATTTGTTATCGCATCCTTTATTATGATTGTTCCACAAAACTTATATCATACAATAGCAAAAGAAAGCTTTGGAACCTACATGGGAATTGGTCAAAGTGATCTTCGTATTGGTATTATGCAAACAAAGGGAAATATGAGGGAAAGGGCAGAGGAGATCGCTCAGATATTATCAAAGGATGAGTATGTATCAGCATACACCATACTTACCACGAAGACTTTTCAGATTCAGAAGTTGGATGGTTCTATTGAAAATATGAAAATAGAGTTAGGAGATCATACTACATTTCCTTTAAAATATGCAAAGGGAAGAGCGCCTATTAACGAAGATGAAATTGCACTTTCTAAATTAAATGCAGACGAGCTTAAAAAGGTGGTAGGAGATACTATTATACTGTTAAGCGAGGGAACAAAAAGAGAATTAAAAGTATGTGGAATCTATTCTGATATTACAAATGGAGGGAAAACGGCAAAGGCAACCTTTACAGATGATTCGGCCGATATTATGTGGTGTTCAATCGATGTTTTGCTTTCAGACGCAACCATGATTGCAAAAAGGGTAGTGGAATACAAAGAATGCTTCCCATATGCGAAGGTTTCTGATATAAAAGAATTTATGCTTCAAACCTTTGGACCGACCATTCGCTCCATTCATATGGTTTCAGTTGTTTCTCTTAGCATTGCATTATTAATCAGCCTTTTTATTACTCTTTTATTCATAAAAATGCTTATGGCAAAGGATCAATATGCGATTGCTGTAATGAAATCTTTTGGATTTACAATATACGATGTCACCATTCAATACATAACGCGTTCTTTTTTTCTTTTATTTATGGGGGTAACTATTGGTGTTCTTATGGCAAACACGTTTGGAGAGACGCTTGCTGGAATGATTCTAAGTGCACTTGGAGCTTCCACGTTTCGATTTGAAGTGAATGTGGTTTCCTCCTATTTGATTAGCCCATTAATGATGGTATGTTGTGTATTGATAGCAACATTACTGGCAACTTCTTGCATGGGAGAGATTAAGATATCTGATAATATAAAGGAGTAGGATATGAGTAAGATTATAATGAGCAATCGTTTGATAAAGGCATTTGGTAAAGAAGAAGAGAAACGAAATGTTTTAAATGATGTATCTGTTTCAATAGAAGAAGGAGAGTTTGTTTCTGTCATGGGTCCTTCTGGATCAGGCAAATCAACATTAATGTTTTGCCTTAGCGGAATGGATACTGTTGATAGCGGAAGCATTCAATTTGATGGAGAGGATTTAACAAAACAAGAAGAGCAAAAGCTATCCGATATACGTCGAACAAAGATGGGCTTTGTATTCCAGCAGCCTACTTTGTTAAAGAACTTAAATATTTTTGATAATATTATTCTTCCTTCTATACATGAGAACAAAAAAAACAAAGCTGTAATTATAGAAAGAGCTAAATTACTAATGAAACAAACAGGAATCGAAGCACTTACGAAACGAAACATTAAACAGGCCTCTGGAGGACAGCTTCAAAGAGCTGGAATATGTCGAGCGCTTATGGGAAATCCAAAGATAATATTTGGTGATGAGCCTACTGGTTCTCTTGATTCTAAATCGGCACAAGAAATAATGAAGCTCTTTTCCAAAATATCAAAAGATGGTACGACCATCCTCTTAGTAACACATGATGCAAAAGTAGCGGCTCAAACAGAACGCGTATTATTTATGAGTGATGGAAAAATTGTGAATGAAATGCATCTTATGAAATACAATGGAGCGAATCTAGAAGAAAGAGTAAGTAAGATAACAGAGCAAATGAAAATGATTGGGATGTGAACATAAAAAGAAAGGCCGTAATATACGACCTTTCTTTTATCTTTTATTCGTTTACATTCGCAATGTATTGATTTAAAATGGATTCTAACATTTCCTGACGTCCAGAAGTGTTCTTAGTTACTCCGTTTGAAAGAGCAAATGCTTCTAATTCTTTAAAACCTACTTTACCGTCAATAATATCTTTACCAATTCCTTCTTGGTAGCTTGCATAACGCCTTGCCTTAAAGTCTTCTAGTACTCGGTCTTCTAGTAATGCAGCGGCAACCTTTAAGCCATGTGCAAAAGTGTCCATTCCAGCTATGTATGAAAGGAATAAATCATCTTCTTCAAATGAACCACGACGTACTTTTGAATCGAAGTTCAAACCACCTTTTCCTAAACCACCTGCTAATAGAATTTCATACATTGCAAGTGTTGTGTCATAGATATTGGTAGGGAATTGATCAGTATCCCATCCAAGCATTGGATCGCCTTGGTTGGCATCTACGCTTCCGAGTACACCATTGATTCTACATTGATTTAATTCATGTTGGAACGTATGCCCTGCCAAAGTTGCATGATTTGCTTCTATGTTTAATTTGAATGAATCGAGTAAATCGTATTTTCTTAAGAAAGATAATACAGTTGCAGTATCAAAATCATACTGATGTTTCGTAGGCTCCATTGGCTTTGGCTCAATTAAGAATTGACCAGTAAATCCGATTTCCTTTGCATAATCAACAGCCATCTTAAGAAGACGTGCCAGATTATCAAGTTCTAAGCCTGTATCTGTATTTAGTAAAGTTTCATAGCCTTCACGACCACCCCAGAATACGTAATTTTCACCACCAAGTTCCTTGGTAATTTCCATTGCTTTTTTAATCTGAGCAGCAGCGTAAGCAAATACAGTTGCATTGCAAGAAGTACCTGCGCCATGAACGAACTTATCGTCACCAAAAGCGTTTGTTGTTCCCCACAAACATTTGATACCAGTGCGGTTCATCTCTTCTTTAATAACTGCTACAATTTTATCCAATCTTTCGTTGGTTTCCTTTAAATCTTTTCCTCTTGGCGCAATGTCTGCATCATGGAAACAGAAAAATGGAATCTGCATTTTATCCATAAATTCAAAAGCAGCATGTACACGCTCAATTGCTTTTTCCATGGTATCATTTGTATTATCCCATGGACGAAACATGGTAGGGCCACCAAATGGGTCATTTCCCATATAAGTTAAAGTATGCCAGTATGACATTGCAAAACGACAGTGTTCCTTCATTGTTTTACCAAGTACAATCTCATCTGGGTTATAATATTTAAATGAAAATGGATTCTTACTCTTAGGTCCTTCATAACTGATTTTCTCAACATTAAAATATGACATATTAAATCCTCCTTTTAATATATAGATATTTTAGCTTCTAACTTTATTATATAGGATTTATCTATAAAATCATGGGTTTTCTTATCCAAAAAAATAGTACAATCTTGTTTTATCTCTTTCTTTTTCTTTTGAATTCAACTATACTATAACTATCGAAAATAAAATGAGGAAAACTTTATATAACTAAGTAGATGAGGAGAGATTGGAGGGGTTATATGAGTAATGAATTCGAAGTAATTCAACCAGATAATATTAGATATATCAATATGATATTCAATAAAATTCAATATCGCTCCCCGCATATGCATAGGGAATTTGAATTAGTCTATAACTTAGGTTGTGATGCAGTCTATCATGTAGGTTCGGTTAGTAAGCGCTTTGAATCAGGTACTTTTGTCATTTTTAATCCCAATCAGGTTCATGAAATTGTATCTGTAGGACCCGATCCATTTATGATATGCCTTCAGATTGCACCTGAGTTTTTCGAGAATATTAATTCCGATATTTCTTTTTTAGAATTTGATTCCTTTTATCTACCTACTTATGAAAACAATAACGTTTCAGAACTTATATTAAAATTATCGGATTCCTATTTAAGTCAGAATAAAAATTATACATTTGAATGTGCCTCCTACATCTATCAGATTTTTAAGGAGTTATTGGATGTATTTCCATATCATATATCCACCGCTTCTGAGCGAAAGAATAATGAAGAAAAGGCACTGCGTTTAAAGCGAATCATTAAATATGCAAAAAACCATTACATGGAAAAAATAAGTTTACAAACACTGGCAAAGGAAGAGAACCTTTCACTTACCTATCTTTCACGTTTTATTAAAGATAATTTGAATCGTTCTTTTCAAGAATACATCGGAGAGCTACGTTATAACCAAGCAAAATACCTCATTAAGCATACCAATAAAAATCTTATGGAGATATGCCAGGAATGTGGTTACTCTGATTATCGATACCTTTATCAAGTCTTTATGAAAAACTATCACTGTTCTCCAAAGCAGTATAGAAATATGTCTGTAGGGGACGGTACTGTTTCATCGCCAGATTCGATTGAAACAAAACTATCGAAAAAAGAAGCACTCGAAATGATGAAGAGCAGATTTTAGATACAAATATAACAATAAGAAAAAACAAATCATAGCTATTTTTATAAGAGGTACCGATTATGATAATAGAAAAGCTACAAGATAAATCAAGCTTTACAGAAAGTGAGAAATGTATTGCCGATTATATCTTAAAGAACAAGAATCAAGTACAACAATTAACTGCAAAGGAGCTAGCAAAGGAAACATTAACAAGTAAATCCTCCATTGTACGTTTCTGTAAAAAACTCGGTGTATCAGGGTTTCAAGAGCTAAAAAAACATATTTATACAGAAATTGTATTAGAAGTAAAAGAAACAAAGAATCATAAATTGCTCATGATCGATAATAAAAGTACGTATTCAGATTACTTACAATCAGTTGATTTCCTATATCAATTTGTTGTTAACAGAATGCATGGGCAATTAAATCACAATGTAATGAAGCGGATTATGAATCGTCTTAATAAGATGGAGCGCATTGACTTTTACTCGTCTGGACTAGGCCATTCCATTGGTGAAGCAACGGCACATAAGTATAGTGCATTGGGAATTGAAAGTATGGCCTATAGTTCAATCAATGAAGCTTTTTGGGTAACGAATAAAAACAATCAAAAGACCGCTGCATTTGTTATCAGTTTATCAGGTAAGAACCCCTCCGTAATTCATATTGCCAAGTCCTTAAAGCGTTATGGTATTTATGTGATTGGTATTGCAGGGCATTCCTCTAAAGAAATGAAAGAACATTGTGATGAGGTGGTTCCAATGATTGAGGGGAAAATACCAACAGGCATGGAACATATGGCTATTGTGTTAAGCTCAAATTATATACTAGATCTTATCTTTACGAGCCTTTATGCACAAAGATATGATAGACAGATTGAGTTATATAAAAAAGTGAATCAAGTGTTTGACAAATAAATAAATGTCTTTTAAAAAGTTTTCTTTCGGTGACACAAAGGTGCCAGAAAAGAAAACTTTTTTTTGACATCTTAGTCCAACTTGCTTTTGGCTAACAGCAAATAAGTTTTGCTTATGTTATACTTACCCTAAGATAAACAGAAATAATTAAGAAACGATAAGGAGGAGCATTATGAGTTTACCAAGAAATTTTTTATGGGGCGGTGCAACCGCGGCAAATCAGTTTGAAGGTGGCGTTTACGAAGGAGGTAAGGGCTTAAATACGGCAGATGTAATTACAGCAGGCAGCCATACCGTTTCTAGAAAAATCACCTTTACAACAAAAGAAGGTGAAAAACGCAGCCAAGATATTATGCCATTTAAAGATTTACCAGATGGTGCAATCTGTGACGTACAAGATGGTTATTATTATCCAAGCCATGTAGGAATTGATTTCTATCATCGATATAAAGAAGACATTGCAATGTTTGCAGAGATGGGATTTAAGTGTTTTCGTCTATCCATTAACTGGGCTAGACTCTTTCCAATGGGAGATGAGACAGAACCAAACGAAGAAGGACTTTTGTTTTACGACAATGTATTTGATGAGTTAAGAAAATATCAGATTGAGCCAGTAGTAACCATTTCACATTATGAGACTCCACTTGGTTTGGTTAACAAATACGGTGGATGGCTTGATAGAAGATGCGTTGACTTTTATGTAAATTATTGTAAGACGCTATTTACTCGCTACAAAGGTAAGGTAAAATACTGGATGACCTTTAATGAAATAAATATTATGGGTATGCTTCCTTTCTTTGCAGGCGGTGTGATAAAGAATAATCCACAAGTTCAGGCACAAGCGGTACACCATCAGTTTGTTGCCAGTGCAAAAGTAGTAAAGCTTGGTCATGAAATAGATCCTGAAAATAAAATTGGTTTGATGGTTGCATATGGTGCTACCTATGGACTTACTTGTAAGCCAGAGGATCAAGTGCTTGCTATGGAGGACACAAGGCGTCGTCATTTCTATTCTGATGTAATGGTAAGAGGATATTACCCAGTTTATAAATTAAAGGAATATGAAAGACAAGGCGTAACACTTGTGATGGAAGAAGGGGATGAGCAAATCCTAAAAGAAGGATGTGTTGATTATCTTGGATTCTCTTACTATACATCAAATTGTGTGACATCGGAAAAGGGTGAAGCAATTGGAGGTAACTTCTCCATGGGTGTAAAAAATCCATATATCAAAGCAAGTGATTGGGGCTGGCAAATTGATGGTATGGGACTTCGAATTGCACTTAATACATTATGGGAGCGTTATCAAAAACCATTATTTATAGTGGAAAACGGACTTGGTGCAGTAGATAAGATAGAAGAAGATGGTAGCATACAAGATGATTATCGAATTGCTTATCTAAAAGAGCACATTGAACAAATGGATATTGCAGTAAATAAAGATGGGGTAGATTTGATTGGATATACGCCATGGGGATGCATTGATCTTGTATCAGCAGGAACGGGAGAAATGAAAAAAAGATATGGCTTTATCTATGTAGATAGAGATGACCAAGGCAATGGTACGTTAAAACGCACTAAGAAAAAATCATTCGATTGGTATAAAAAGGTCATTGAAAGTAATGGCGCAGATTTAGAAATTAAATAAATATAGAATCATATAAAAAGCAAGGGCTAGGTTAAAAACTTATGCCCTTGTTTTTTGGTATATTCTTTATTTTTAAATCGTACTATTAATAAAATGAAATCATCAGTGAGATAATCATGCAAAATTTAGTGTTACAAATTATGAGTCAATATGGTTATATTGGAATCATGTTTCTCATAGCAATTGAAAATATATTTCCTCCCATACCTTCTGAAGTAATTTTAACATTTGGTGGATTTATGACTACATATACTTCGCTGCATGTAATCGGAGTCATAATCTCGGCTACATTTGGCTCCTTAATCGGTGCCATATTTTTGTATGGAATAGGCAGCTACTTATCACCAGAGCGTCTAGGAAAGCTACTAGATGGCAAACTTGGTAAGATACTCAATTTAAGAAAAGAAGATATGATGAATGCTTGTGAGTGGTTCAATCAAAAAGGAAAAAGTACAGTATTATTTTGCAGATGTATTCCAATTATAAGGAGCTTGATATCAATTCCTGCTGGAATGGCAGAAATGCAAATGAGTGTATTTTTGCTATTTACGACCATCGGTTCACTCATATGGAATACTGCTTTGGTTTGTCTTGGTGCAGCACTTGGAGCATCCTGGGAAAAGATTATAGAAAAGACAGGTGTATTATCTCAAATCATATTAATGCTACTTTTATTTGGTATTACATTCATTGCTATGAGGATTGTGAAAAAAAAGCTTTGTCTGATGGAAGAAAATAAAAGTATTAGGAAGAAATAAATATGTAAAAAATTACCTGTAAGAAATTAGCGTCTCTATATTTAGGAATGTAATAAAAATGTCGAAATAAGACAGACAAAAATAAAATAAATTATCAGTAGAATAAACCCAGGGTTATTAGTATAATAGCGGAGTAAAATCTAGCTGTTTTTGGTGTTTCATTTTTTAGAGACTTATAAGGAAACGTACAGCGGCAGCCTGCTATCCTAAGGCTGCCGTATGATAATTATATTACAGAAAGACGTTCAAAAGACTCAAATTTTCACAAGAAAACATACAAAAATAGGACGCAGTATGGATTATACTGCGTCCATATTAAATAGTCGACTGTATTATTATTCCTAACTCAAAAATTAAATATACATAGGAATAAAGGAGAAAAGAAAAGTCCGAATTTAACTACTTCGAGTATTTAAATGGGATTACTGCTTCTACTAGTTCAAAATTTAACATCCCATTAAATATTAAAATAACAGGAGGCGTTTCATGAAGAGGTTTAAGGATTTTAGTATTGCACGTAAGCTATTAACTGGTTTTTTTGCTATGGTAATCATAGCGCTCATCATTGGTGTAATGGGAATATATGGTATGATTCAGATCAATAACATGGATACCTATCTATATGAAAATCAAACGGCACCCATTAAAAATCTATCAAATGCTATAATAAGTTTATATAAGATTCGAGTGAATACGAGAGAGGCAGTAATTTATTCAGGAGATAAGGAAGCCGTTGAAAAGTTAAAACAAAATTATTTTCTAGAAAAGGAACGTTTTTTAACCGAGTCAGAAGAATATAAAAAATCAATTGTAAATAAAGATACAATGGATTTATTTGTGCAAGCAAATAAATTGTTTGAAGAAAGCTTTGATCCAGTGATTCAAAAATGTTTAGAGCAAGCTCTTTCGGGTAATACAGAAGGAATCCTTGATATACTTGACGAAGCGACTGGCATTATACAGCAAATATTTGATAATTATGATAAAATACTTGAGAATCGAATGGAATCAGCAAAGAGAACCAGTGATTCTAATGGAACAACCGCACTTATATTGACAATCATATTGCTTGTAGTATCCATAGTGGGTGCAATAGCTGCAATGTTGTTAGGCTTGAGAATATCTCGTATTATAAGCAAGCCAATTGAACAAGTAGTTAAAGCAGCCAAAGAGATTTCTAAGGGACGTGTGGATGTTGAAATAGTCGGCATTGATTCAAAGGATGAAACAGGACAACTTGCAAAAGCTTTTATGGAAATGGTAGAAGGTATACAAAAACAGGTAAGTGTAGCAGAGCTTATCAGCGCAGGTGATTTTACACAACAAGTACCACTACGTTCCGAAGAAGATGTATTTGGTTTGGCTTTATTAAAAATAGAAAAGGATTTAAGTGAAACATTAAATGCCATTAGTGAGGCATCCAATCAGGTAAATGCTGGAGCGGAACAAATAGCAGATGCAGCACAGTCATTGGCATCAGGGGCAGCAGAACAAGCTGCCACTGTGGAAGAATTAAATGCTTCGATTGAAAATGTAGCAGAGCAGGCAGAACAAAATGCCATCAATGTACGAAAGGCTGCAGAGTACGTGTCACAATCAGAAGAAGGCATACAAAATGGAAATTCACATATGCAAAGTTTAAATGGCGCTATGGATGAAATCAGTAAGTCTTCAAGTAGAATTTTTGATATTACAAAAATGATTGAAGAAATTGCTGCACAGACAAATTTACTCTCCTTAAATGCTGCAATTGAAGCGGCTCGAGCAGGGGATGCGGGAAAAGGATTTGCAGTGGTTGCTTCAGAAGTAAGAGATCTTGCAACACAGTCTGCAGATGCGGCAAAGCAAACAGCGGAGTTAATTCAGAAATCGGTAGATACTGTTTCAGAAGGTGAAAGACTTGCAGCTGAGACACTTCAAATATTAAATAAAGTGGCACAACAGTCTCAATTAGTAGGAGATGCAATACGTGATATTGAATTAGCATCAACAGAGCAAGCGGCAACCATTGAACAAATCAATGAAGGAATAACACAAGTATCAGCCGTTGTACAGACAAATGCTGCAACAGCAGAAGAAAGTTCTGCTTCCAGCGAGGAGCTTGCAGCTCAGGCACAAACATTAAAAACCGAAATTGGTAGATTTAAATTACAATAGTGCAAATAACGAAGGGGAAGTTACTTTACAAACAGCGCTTCATTACGATATAATAGTCAGGAAGTATACGTAAAAGAGAGGTGCCCTATGGCATATCGTGATTTGCAAAGCTTTCTAAAGAAATTGGAAGCGAATGGAGAATTAAAGAAAATTAAAATACAGGTTTCACCAGAACTTGAAATGACTGAAATAGCGGATCGTGTGAGTAAAGCGCACGGTCCTGCTTTGTTGTTTCAAGATGTAACAGACTCAAACTATCCTGTGGTGATGAATGCCATGGGAAGCTATAAACGTATGAGCATGGCGCTAGGCGTAGAGAATTTAGATGATATAGGAGAAGAGATACAAGCTTATCTTAATCTTGAAAATTATCTTTCGATTCGTGGATTATGCAAAAGCATACCAAGACTACTTCGTCTTGTACATGTATTTCCAATAAAAGTACCAGGAAGAGGGGCTTGTCAGGAAGTGATAGAACATAATCCTGATTTGTCTACACTACCCGTTTTAAAATGCTGGCCAAAGGATGCAGGACGTTTTTTTACCTTACCACTTGTTTTTACAAAAGAGGCAGACAGTAAAAAACAAAATGTTGGAATGTATCGCATGCAAATACTTGATAAAACAAGTACAGGGATGCATTGGCATAAGCATAAGGATGGTTCGAATATCTATGAATCCTATGCGAAAAAGGGACTTAAAATGCCAGTATCAGTCGCACTTGGATGTGATCCTGCTATTACCTATGCCGCAACGGCTCCACTACCCAAAGAAATAGATGAGATGATGCTAGCTGGTTGGCTTAGAAAGTCAAATGTTAAGATGGTAAAATGTGTGACCAATGACATTTATGTACCCGCGAATGCAGAATTTGTACTTGAAGGCTATGTCGATCCAAGTGAAGAATTGGTTTGGGAAGGGCCATTTGGAGATCATACAGGGTATTATTCACTGGCAGATTACTATCCACGCTTTCATGTGACTTGTATCACTCATAAAAAGAATGCTATTTATCCAGCAACAGTAGTAGGAAAACCTCCTATGGAGGACTGTTATATGGCAAAAGCAACAGAGCGAATTTTCCTTCCTATACTTCGCATGCAAATTCCTGAGCTAGTCGATCTGAATCTTCCCTTAGAAGGAGTATTTCATAATTGCGCCATTCTATCCATTAAAAATCGTTATCCTGGAGCAGCACGAAAGGTAATGAATGCAGTGTGGGGAATGGGACAGATGATGTACACTAAATTGATTCTAATAGTGGACGAGTCTGTTGATGTACAAAACTTATCCAGTGTAAAAGATGCAGTACTTAAAAATATCAGTGGAGCAGATAGCTTATTCTTTTGCCAAGGGCCTTTAGATGCACTTGATCACTCTTCAGCAAAGGCATTGTATGGATGCCGTCTTGGTGTGGATGCGACAAGTCAAAGTAAAATGAAGGAAGAGGGAGTAACCGACACGTTTGCAGTTATAACCATTGACAAGAAGGAAAATTATCAAGGAAGAAATGCCATAGAAGAATATATGAACCATCATGAAGATAAGTTTGTAATCTGTGTAGATGCAAGTGTAGATCCAAAGGATATGTCAACGGTAATGTGGAAAGTATTTAATAACATTGATGCCCAAAGAGATATTATAATACAGGGGTATAAAATTGGGATTGATGCGACCAAAAAGTTTACAGGAGAAGGAATCACCCGTGAATGGCCAGATGATATCACCATGACAGAGGATGTTAAACAGGCAGTAGAGGAAAGGTGGAGTAAATATGGAATTGATGAAGTTCTTTAAAAGGGTCATTAATAAAATAAAAGCGTATGGAAAATTGGTGATGTTTTCTCATACAATATTTTCCTTTAGCTTTGCACTAGTATCCATGGTTCTTGCAGCAAACGGACTTCCAAAACTTTCTATCTTAGTATGGATTTTGGTTTGCTTTATGGGAGCTAGAACAGGCGCCAATGCAATTAATCGTGTGATTGATGCTAAAATAGATGCTAAGAATCCCAGAACAGCAAACAGACAATTACCAAAAGGAGAAATGAAAGCAGGAGAAGTAATTGCTTTTACTGCTATTTGTTTTCTATTTATGCTTTTTGGCGCATATCGGTTAAATTGGCTTTGTTTTGCACTTTCACCAATTGCACTTTTTTTACTAATTATTTATTCCTATTGTAAGCGCTTTACGTATTTTTGTCACTTAGTCTTAGGAGTTACCTGCGCTTGTGCGCCCGTTGGGGCATGGCTTGCAGTAACAGGAAAATTCGAATTTATCCCTTTAGTAATGGGTGCGGCTAATACTTTGTGGGTTGCGGGCTTTGATATCATATATGGTTGTCAAGATTATGACTTTGATACAGAGAATGGATTACATTCTGTACCAGTGCGATTTGGAGTAAAAGGAGCTTTATTCATTGCTAAGCTCTTTCACATCATAACCTTATTTTGTCTGGTTCTAATTGGATTTTTAGTACCTGAATTTGGCCCAATCTACTATACAGGAGTAGCAGTGATAGCTGCCTTATTTGTCGCAGAATATCGTATGGTTTCACCCACCAATCTAACAAATGTTAATATTGCCTCCTATAGTGTAAATCAGCTGGTAAGCTTGTCTTTGCTATGCTTTGGATTATTGGACGCTTTTATATAGTAGAATATGGCTTTTAGAAAGGTGATGGAAATGAGAAAAATTATAGTTGGACTGACAGGAGCAAGTGGTAGCTTGTATTTTGTACATCTGATAAAGCAACTGTCATTGCAAGAAATAAAACTACACGTAATAGCATCAAAGCTTGGAGAAGAAGTATTAACTTATGAAACGGGTCTAATTCTTCAGGAATTTATAAAAGATATGAGTAAAAATAAAGCAGAGATTACTCTAGAGAAGAATGACAATTTGTTCTCCGCTTGTGCAAGTGGTTCAAGCCGATTTGATGCAATGGTTATCATACCTTGTTCTATGTCAACCATAGGAAAACTTGCGCATGGAATAACAGAGTCTTTGCTTACAAGAGCAGCCGATGTTATGTTAAAAGAAAGAAGAAGGCTAGTCCTTGTACCAAGGGAAACTCCTTTTTCTACCATACACTTACAGAATTTAACTAACCTATCAAAGCATGGAGCCATCATTCTACCAGCCATGCCAGGATTTTACACAAAGCCTCAAAGCATGGAGGAGCTAATTGATTTTATGGTAGGAAAGACGCTTGATTGCTTAGAAATAGAGAATAAATGTTATGAAAGATGGGAAGGTATCAATGAAAAATAAAATTATTATAAGTATGATTATCGCAGTTACATTAGTTATGTTTGGAGGATGTGCCAAAAAAGAAAATACCGCTTCTAATACGCAAAAGCAAGTGATACGCTTTGGGATGATGTCATCAACAGACGTAATTCCTCTTGTGATTATGAATGAAAATAAGATTTCTGATAAATATAACTTTGAACTTGATCTACAGGTGTTTACCTCAGCAAAAGATCGAGATGCAGCCTTTCAGGCAGGAGAGTTAGACGGAGTAATAACCGATTATATTGGTATTTGCATGTACCAAAATGCAGGCTTTGATGTAAAGATTACAGGTATCACAGACGGTGATTATATCTTGATGGCTGGTAAACATACAGGAATTACAGATATCAGTCAGATAAAGGGAAAGAGCATTGCCATTTCAGAAAATACCTTGATTGAATACACTTTGGATACCATTTTGAAGAAAAACGGCTTAGAAGAGGCGGATGTAGTAAAAGAAGTAGTACCTCGCATTCCAGACCGTTTGGAACTACTTCGTAATGAACAAATTGATTTAGGACTTATGCCAGAACCATTTGCAACCCTTGCACTTTCTGAGGATGCCGTTTTGCTATCAACTGCGAATGAATGTGGACTTTATCCTGCTGTTTCTGCATTTTCAATTGGAGCATTAGAAGAAAAGAAAGAGGCAATTCAAAACTTTTACAAAGCATACAACGAGGCTGTTACTTATTTGAATCAGACAGACATCTCAGAGTACGAGCAAACTGTCATTAAAGCGGTTGGATATCCAGAAGAAATGGCTGGAACCATTGAGGTTAAACCATTTCGTACCAGTACACTTCCTTTAGAAGAAGACGTGTTAGATGCGATAGGCTGGGCGAGTAGTAAAGGCTTATGTAAACCTGATCTTTCCTATGAACAAGTAACTTACGATGTAACAAAGTAACAGGAGATGAAAATGCTTTCAATCGATTGTATAGATGTAAGCTATAAGAATAAAAGAAATGAAATATCTGTATTAAAAGATTTTTCATTAGAACTTTCCAAGGGGGAAATTCTTACGATATTAGGGCCATCTGGTTGTGGAAAGTCTACTTTGATACAAGTGTTATCTGGAATGCACCCTTTTACAAATGGAAGTATCAATATGACAACAAATGAAACGTCATTACCGCTTAGTACCAAACAACATAATATAGCGGTAATGCCGCAAAACTGTGGTTTACTTCCATGGAAAACAGTACGTGAAAACTGTCTTTTACCTCTTAAGCTTCGAAAGATTCCCCTTGACATAGCGAGGGAAAAAGAGTTAAAAGAACTATGTTCCTCCTTAAAGGTGGAAGATTTACTAGAGCGTTTTCCCAAAAAACTAAGCGGAGGACAGGTTCAAAGAGTGGCTTTAGTCAGAGCGTTTTTACAAGAACCAGACTTATTATTAATGGATGAGCCGTTTTCATCCTTAGATGCTATTACAAAGGCAGATGCCTGGGAACTTTTCTTAAAGGTATTTGAAAAAAAGAGTCCTACCACCATATTGGTTACGCATAGCATTGAAGAAGCGATGTATCTTGGAAAAGAGATTATAGTACTTGGAACAAAAGGAAAACAGCTTGCACGGTTTTTAAATCCATACTTTGGTAAAAACCAAATGGAAGAAAAGGATTATTTCCTTTTAAAAAGCAACCTTCATTCTTTGTTAAAGCAAACGCAGGGAAAGGAGTAGGCTATGAAAAAATTATTACAACAACTGTATCTTTTTATCCAAGGCTTTCTTTTGATTCATCTGTTTTGGTATTTTTGTTATTTGTTTCTAAAAACTACGGTTATTCCAAGCCCTATATTGGTTTATCAAAACTTTAGTAAGGTAGTCGAGAGTCAAATTTTTTTGCATATTTTATATAGCTTAAAAAGAATTGCAGTTGGTGTGTTTTTGTCACTTTTAGTAGGTATTCCTTTAGGAATCCTTATGGGATACTCAAAGAAAGCAAATAAAATATTATATCCACTTGTGTATTTTAGTTATCCAATTCCAAAGACGGCGCTACTTCCAATCGCGATGCTTTTATGGGGGATGCGTGATGGATCTAAGATTGTAATTATTTTCTTAATTATTGTATTTCAAGTAATTATCGCTGTAAGAGATAGCGTAAAAAATATTGATTCCTCTCTTTATCTGGTAACGATAAGTGCAGGAGCTTCCAAAATAGAAATTGTTCGCCACGTTACATTGCCAGCTATTCTACCAGAGTTATTGACCAGTCTTCGGGTTTCAATTGGAACTGCGGTTTCTGTTTTGTTTTTTGTAGAAGGATATGGGACAAGATATGGCATGGGCTATTATATCGTGGATGCATGGTCGAGAATTGATTATATCGGCATGTATCAAGGTATAATAATTATATCAATTGTTGGTTTTATTCTTTTTGCATCAATGGATTTATTGGCAGAGAAACTTTGTGTGTGGAAGTAAGTATGGAAGTAAGTAGAATAAAAAAGTGTCTGCAAAAAGGACACTTTTTTATTTATGGCATAAGGAACTAAGGTTATGACTGAGTTCAATGTATCGCTGTTCTGACGTAAGTATGATAAGATAATCACCGTGAAGTACTTGCGTGTTTCCATTTGGTACAAATTCTTTTTCTCCGCGTTTTAATCCAACCACCAAAGTGCCAGTCGGCCACTGAATATCCATAATTTTAAGTCCATCAATTTTACTTCCAAGCTCAACTGGTATCTCTACAATCGCTCCCGTTTCTTGTTGCTTAAACTGCTCTTTATTTTCTAAAGTAAGTCGGTCTAGCAGTACTTCATAGATGGGTGAAATTTTTAATACATCTGATGTAAGTAAGGCAACTAATGAAACAGCCGCTACAGGAAATAGGTGTACCAAAGAGCCTGTCATTTCCGCCATCAAAAGAATACTGGTAATTGGAGCCTTAACAGATGATGACATGGTTCCTGCCATTGCGCAAACACAAAAAACAACAACATAAGAAGAAGGAAGCCCAACAATCATAACTGACTTACCGATTATGCATCCTGTAAGTGCACCAATGGATAGAATAGGCATAAAAATTCCACCTGGGATTCCACTTCCGAAACATAAACAGGTAAACAGCAGTTTGGTAACGAATAGAATAATAAGTAAAATAAAACTAGTATCGGCTCTTTCTGATAATTCAATTAAGCTTTGACCACCACCAAGAATTTGAGGAATAAGTAAGCCACAAGGCAAGGCAATTAATAAGGCGAGAGTTGGACGTAAACAGGCAGGTATTTTGTTATAAAATAACGAAATCCCAAGTAATCCTTTGTTTGTGATTGAGCCAACAAAACCAGATAGAATCCCAAGTGGTAGTAACCAAATGTAATATTGAATTGGTAGCTGAGGTATTTTTAAAAAACTAAAAACTGGTTTTAAGCCAAAAAAATACTTCGAGGTAACATCAGCAACCAAGGCTGATGTTGTTGCGGCGATTAATATATTAGGTGAAAAGGATCTGTGAACTTCTTCCAATGCAAATATTATACCAGATAAAGGAGCATTGAAAGCTGCAGAAAGTCCTGCAGAAGCACCTGCCGTAATTAAATAGTTTTTTTCGAGTTTATTACGACTTAACACTCCAGTTACTGTTTGACTTCCACAGGCACCAATTTGTATGGAAGGGCCTTCTCTTCCAAGAGAAACTCCAAAGAAGGAAGTTATGATACCAGCTACAAAACGAACAAAAAGGATAGTATACCACTTCATTTTCATTCCAAATAGAATAATTCCTTCCACTTGTGGAATACCACTTCCTTTTGCATAAGGTTCTAGCCTAATTAATTGGTGAATAAGAAAACCTACAATAGCGATTAGGAATAGCCATGGTAGGATATAGGTAGGATGATGTCTTAAAAAAGCGTATGCTTTTTTTGCAATTTCAGTTCCGTATTCAATTCCATATCGATAAATGGTTACTAAGATACCTGAAATAAAACCAATTATAATTCCTTTATAGACAACCTTCCATTTTAATTGATTTAAGTCTGAAAGTAGCTTTGATGTTCTAGAGTTTGACATTTTATGCCTCCGATAAATCATATTATAAGTATAACTAATATCGTTATCTTAATGTTTCGCTTCTTATTATTATAGCATAAAATGCGTTTACTCAATGTTTTTTAGAAAAACAATTGTATTAATTCAAGTCATTTCCAAAGTAGAAACTGTTTTTTTGCTAATACTAAAAATGTAACCTTTTATCGAAATAACTCGAATTTGATTACAAAAATAGTATTTACAAGAAAGGAGATTTTTATGTCGGGAAATCATTTAGCAATTTCAAATGTGCCTATCCAACAATGGGGTGAATTGTATTCGCAAGAAGAAGCGTTAAATATTGGTACAATATTTCATGATTTAAACATGCCTTTTTTTGCCACTGAATCTGTCTTAGGTACCACGAATCCGATTGCGAGTAATGTGGTTGATACCAATGTATCAAATGAACAAGCACAAAGAGAACAATTACTGACAAAAATCAATCAGGTCAGTTTTTTTCTCGATGACTTAACTCTTTATTTAGACACGCATGAAACAGACACACAGGCCCTTAAACTATTTCATGAAAAATCTTTAGAGTGTGCAGAGTTAAGAAAACAGTTTGCGGAGGAATTTTATCCATTAACGAAGCTATGTGTCCCAATGCGGGGAACTGGTGAAGCTAGTTTTTGTTTACAGGATGGTCCAATTCCTTGGGAAGGAGCGTGTGTATAAATGTGGATTTATGAAAAACGTCTACAATATCCAGTCAAAATTAATAAAACTTGTCCAAAGACAGCAAAATTGATTATCAGCCAATATGGTGGGCCAGACGGAGAATTATCGGCTTCTATGAGATATCTGTCGCAACGCTACACCATGCCAGTCAAAGAAGTTGGAGGTCTTCTTACCGATATTGGTACAGAAGAATTGGCGCATATGGAGATTATATGTGCAATGGTGTACCAGCTAACTAAAAATTTGACTATTGAACAAGCAAAGACGGAAGGATTTGATGCTTATTATATCGATCATACCACCGCTCTTTGGCCACAAGCAGCGGCAGGATTACCATTTACAGCAATTGAATTTCAGTCAAAAGGAGATGCCATTACAGATTTAACAGAGGATTTGGCAGCAGAGCAAAAAGCAAGAACGGTGTATGATAACTTGCTTCGTATGATTCCAGATCCAGAAGTTAGAGAACCACTTAAATTCCTTCGAGCAAGAGAAGTTGTTCATTTTCAGCGATTTGGAGAGGCGCTTGAAAAGACGAAGGATAAGTTAGATAGTAAGAATTTTTATTATTTTAATCCAGAGTTTGATAAAGATATGTTCCATGGTAAATTATAACAAGTCTAAAAAATTCATTTTTCTATCTTAAAGTAGTCACCCATAAGGTAAGATAAGAACTCTTATTTTTATGGGTGACGATTCATTTATTTATTGCGAAAAGAATCCAAACTATAGTAATATAAAATAGAATAGTACATAATTTGCAATCGTAAATAACTGACTTTACATACATTTGATAAATCAAGGTGATTAGATGAAAAAAGATAGTTTTATAGAGGATTATTGTCCATATTGTAAAAGGCATTGTTCACTCAATAATCCTCATTGCAATAAGGGGAAAAACCTAGCTAAGAAAAAGAGTGAATTAAAAAAGAAGGAAAATAAAAAGGATAAATTTGAAAATAAGAAAAAAGTAGGCCCCGCTGTGAGCGATGAGAAGTTATTATTCTTATTTTTGCAATGTTTAAACTATATAGAACCAAAGAAAGGGAGGAAAAAGAGAAAAAAGAGATATCGTATCATATCTTTATTATTGGAAAAGGGTTATATGACAAAAGAGGAATTAAAAGAAAAGACTGCATATGATGAAAAAGAGTTGGATAAAATATTGCATAAAATGAAAAAAAAGGGGTATATCAACTGGGAACAAGAAGAGTTAAGTGATAAGATATCAATTACAGATAGTGCTTTGTTGTCATGGCAATTAAAGCAAAGTAAACAAGATAACGTAAGCTTTTTGGGATTAGACCAAGGGGAAAAAGAATACTTAGAGAAGTTATTGAGTAAGCTATATACAAGCTGGAAACAAAATTAGAGGAAAGGAAGAAAGAAACAATGAGTGATATAAATCAAGATATAATAGACAAACATACCAAAGTTTGCATCTGCAAGGCAATCAATAAAAGTACGATGAAAAAGACAATTGCAGGCGGTGCTGATACGTTAGAGAAAGTTCAAAAAGCAACTGGTGCAGGAAGTGGTAGCTGTGGTGGTAGACGCTGTACTCCAAGGATTATAGAGCTTTTGGAGGAATTCCATAATCAAAAGGAAGAATAAACTAAATTATCTGAGACGACAGAAAGTACATCTGTCGTCTTTTTCTTGGAGTAAAATGACAGTGCCGATTGACAAAGACTTTAGTTTATGATATAAAATGGTTAAATAAATTTAATTAAATTATTTTAACAAATGAAAGAAGGTACATGATGGAAGAAAAATTCTCGATACTAATTAACTTATTATGGGAAAGATGCATAAAGAATTTAAATAATATCCTAACGGAAGACGAAGCCAATAAATTTTCCAACAATGATTATTATTATCTTCTAGTGATTCAGTCTTTACAAAAGCCCAATTTATCATTGATAGCGGAAAAATTATCCTTAACAAAGCCAGCTGTTTCAGTCATTGTAAGAAAGCTGATGAATATGAATCTGATTACTAAAGTTCAATCCGTTGAGGATAAGAGAGTGTTTATTGTTGAACTGACTGAAAAAGGAAGTAATATTTTAAGCGGTGATCGATCCATCTATAAATGGGTTACAGATAACATGGCAGATATTGTTGATAAGGAGGAGGATCTAAAGATAATCGAGAAAATAATCTTTGGACTTGTTGAACGATTGGAGGGAATGAACGAATGAAATGTATCAATTTTGATATGAAATTAAGCAGAAGTATTGCCATAGGTCTTATCATTTTATCCTTTGTACTTTATGCAATTATGCCATTTAATGTATGTTTGCCATTTTCTACATGCATTATAGTTGGTATTACTGGCTCTATGATGGTTCTAAGTGAAATTGTTTTTTGGATAGGAAGTCTTATGATTGGCAAAGAAGTAGCTACAAAATTTCGTAAAAAATTTAACATTTGTAATTTTATGAATAAAATAAAAAAGAAGGGGGATTAGAATGATTTTTTATTTTAGTGGTACGGGTAATTCTAGCCATGTAGCAAAAAGTATTGCAAGCATAACAGATGACAAGCTTATATCTATCTCCAAAGATTTGATAGAAGCAAAGGAAAGATATCAAATGGATGAAGGAGAGAATCTAGGTTTTGTTTTTCCTGTATATTGGTATAGCCTTCCAAGCATAGTAGAAAAGTTTCTTAAGCAGTTAAACATAGAAGGGTATCAAAATCAGTACGTGTATGCGATAGCAACCTATGGATTTGCTGGAGGAAATGTAATGAAACAATTAACTGGTATCTTAAAAGAACATAAGATACCGTTAAAAGGGAAATTCGGTGTAAAAATGGTTGATAATTATGTTGTTGGGTATTCTTTGGCAAACAGGAAAAAGCAAGAAATAATAAAAAAAGAAGCAAATGTAATGATAGAGGAGATTGGAAGAATCATTACAAAGAAAACACAAGCAGAAATGATACATAAGGGCAAGCTTGCTTTTGTATCCCCATTAACAGGATATGCCTATAAAAATGCAAAGCATACCCATAAATTTTATACTACAAAGGATTGTAATAGCTGTGGGCTATGCGAAAAAAACTGTCCTTGTAATGTGATACATTTGGTGGATGGAAAACCAAGCTGGGAGGGGGATTGTACATTCTGCTTAAGATGCCTTCATAGCTGTAACAAGACTGCGATACAGTATGGAAAGGCTACCTTAAAAAGAGAAAGATATACATACTCCTTGCCAATTAAGTAACTACTTATCTTTTGACTAGATATACAAACTTGTACATTTTGAAAAAAAGAAATATAATAAGAGCATTCCAGTTACTAGCTTATTATTGGGATTATAAAAAAATAAATCTCTTCACAGGAATACCTGAATAAGAAAAGGAAGATGAATAATGAATAACAAAATTTTACTTTTAGAAGATGATATTAGTTTAGTGGATGGATTGAAATACTCCTTAGAACGTAACGGCTTTGACGTTGATATAGCCCGTACCATTAAAGAAGCAATGAGTCTTATACCTAAAATCAGCACATATGACTTGTTAATTCTTGATGTAACTTTGCCAGATGGGACGGGATTTGAAGTCTGTGAAAAAGTGAGGAAACAAGGTAAGGAGATTCCTATTATATTTCTAACAGCTTCGGATGAAGAAGTAAATATCATTCGAGGGTTAGATAGTGGTGGAGATGATTATGTGACAAAGCCATTTAAACTAGGAGAACTATGCTCTAGAATTCGGGCTTTACTGCGTCGAACTAGCATATCAAATCCGAATCATAACACCGTTATTGAGTGTGGCGATGTTTCAATCGATCTTTTGGGAAGCCGTGTACAATTGCAAGGAAGAACACTTGAGTTAACAAGTGCAGAATATCGTCTACTATGCTTATTAGTAAGGAATGCTAACAAAGTAACAACGAGAAGTAGTATCTTAAATGAGCTATGGGATAGCATCGGCGACTATGTCGATGATAATACACTTTCCGTCTATGTACGGCGGCTTCGGGAAAAAGTTGAAGAGGATGCGTCTAACCCGAAGCATTTAATAACCATTCGTGGATTCGGATATCAATGGAATGAGGTATCGATATGAATTTCTTTGACGATAAACAGGTCAGATATTTTAGTGTTTTTCTTTTCTCTTTTTCTTTGCTGATTTTTCTTTCAGGTATGGGATTACATGTAATACAAAAAAAAGCAATACAGAATTTATTCTTATCACATGATAGTGCTGTCGTGACTTCTCTTTTTGAGCAGGGTGTATCAAAAGATGTGATTGCCAAAGCAATTACGAATACCTCTATTAGCCAAGAGGGAAGCAATTTGCTTGATAGTATTGGTATAACAGAGCATACTTCTATAAGATTTCTTCCTTTTCTTGCAAAGTTTCAGCGTATTTCAGTATACTACATGCTTTTGATAGGTGTATTTCTATCATTATTACTTTTGAGTGGGGCGTTTATTTTCATATGGAAAAGGGAGCAACTTTATCGGCAAGCTGCAAAGGTAATTACATGTTTTACGAAAGGCGATTTCTCCTGCCACATGCCTCAAGTAAGTGAGGGTACAATTTATTGCCTCTTTGCATCAATCGACCGACTTGCTACAATACTTCAGTCAAAAAATGAAGCCAGTCAGAAAACGAAGGAGTTCTTAAAAAGTACAATATCAGATATATCACATCAGTTAAAAACTCCACTTGCTGCGCTTACAATGTATCATGAAATTATTTCTGATGAGCCAGAGCATGTTGAAACTGTAATAGAATATTCAAAAAAGACAGGTTTGGCCTTAAAACGTATGGAGCAACTGATTCAAGCTATGCTTAAAATTACACGTTTGGATGCAGGTAGCATTGTCTTTGAAAAGGAAAGTTGTCATGTAGTAGAATTGATTGCAAGATCCACTCGTGAATTAACTACACGGGCTTTAAGTGAAGGAAAAAAAATCATAATAGAGGATTTAGCGGATGAAACAATTATCTGCGATATGCAATGGACGTGCGAAGCCATTGGAAATATTGTAAAAAATGCTTTGGATCATACAGACAGGGGAGGAGAAGTCCGCATCTCTTGGGAAAAAACACCAGCGATGCTTCGAATCTTGATATCGGATAATGGGAAAGGAATTCATCCTGAGGATTTGCATCATGTCTTTAAGCGTTTTTATCGTAGTAAAGGATCTTCGGATACGCAGGGAGTAGGGCTTGGACTGTCACTGACAAAATCCATTGTTGAAGGACAAGGTGGAAGTATTTGCGTACAAAGTACCTTGCATGAGGGAGCTTTATTTACTCTTTCCTTCCTTACATAATTGTAAGCTTTGATTCACCTGTTTGTAAGGTACATCTGTTATTCTTTACGTGAAGGGAGGTACTTAAATAATGGAAATTCTAAAGGTACAACATTTGTCTAAAACTTATGGAAACGGTGAAAATCAAGTAAATGCCCTAAAGGATGTTTCGTTTACATTAGAACAGGGAGAGTTTGCGGCTGTAGTTGGAGAATCTGGTTCGGGGAAAAGTACGCTATTAAATTGTATCGGAGCCTTGGATACACCAACCCTAGGAAACATCTATATTGATGGAAACGATTTGTTTTCTATGAAAGAGGAGCAACGCACTATTTTTAGGAGGCGTAATATTGGCTTTGTGTTTCAGTCTTTTCAGTTAGTTGCTGAGTTAAGCGTAGAACAAAATATCATGTTTCCAATTCTATTGGATTACAGACAGCCAGAGCAATCGGCGGTCAATGAGATTTTAGAAGTGCTAGGGCTAACAGATCGCCGTCACCACTTGCCAAGCCAATTATCGGGTGGACAGCAACAGCGTGTTGCAATTGGGCGCGCACTTATTACAAGGCCTAAATTAATACTAGCAGATGAACCGACGGGTAATCTAGACAGTAAAAACAGTCAAGATGTAATAGATTTACTGGTTAAGGCATCGCGCCACTACCAACAGACCATTTTAATGATTACGCATAATAATAATTTGACCACTTTTGTAGACCGTGTACTTCGTGTTTCGGACGGTGTGCTGACGAATTTGGGAGGGGAAGTAAATGAAAAGTTATCTTGACTTAGTTCCCATCTCTTTAAAAGTTCATAAGAGACAAAGTAGAATGTCTGTATTTTGTATCGTATTGGCAGTGTTTTTGGTTACCGCAATTTTTGGAATGGCAGATATGTTTATACGAAGTCAGATTCTCCAAGCCCGTATGGAGGATGGAAATTGGCATGTAGCAATGAGAGATATCAGTAACGAAGAGGCAAATCTTATTTCTGTACGTCCAGAAATAACGGCTTTTTCTTGGTATGGTGTTCTTAACTTTAGAGGAGATCAAGGTTATACGTTATCGGGTAAGAATGTGGGCATTTTTGGAACGGATAAAGACTTTATTACGAAAATCCAATCAAAAGAGATACAAGAGGGGGCTTTTCCTCAAAATGATAATGAGGCATTAATAACTGAAAACGCAAAAACAATGCTTGGGTTACAAATCGGTGATCAGATATCAGTAGATACGCCTGATAGAACAAGTCTTACCTATACAATTTCTGGCTTTATAAAGAATGTATCTAAAACAATGAGAGAAGATTCCTATGCTCTATGTTTGACAACCAAGGAATTTCGCTCCATTTATCCTGGAGTTACAAATGGAGAACCTGCCGATTACAACAGTATCTTTTATGTGCAGTTTTCATCCCAATGTAATATACAAAATACAATCAATGATATAAAGTTAAAGTTTGGATTATCAGATCAACAAGTTTCAGAAAACACGAAGCTTTTGGGCTTACTTGGTCAAAGTGGAAATTCTTTTATGCTTCAAATATATGGAGTTGCTGCAATTTTGTTTCTAATGGTTTTACTGGCGGGCATTATGATGATTACAAGTAGTCTAAACAGTAATGTCGCTTCGCGTACTGAATTTTTTGGTATGATGCGCTGTATTGGTGCAACTCCTAAGCAGATTATGCGATACGTTAGAAAGGAAGCTCTTACTTGGTGCAAATTTGCAATTTTAATAGGAATCTCAATCGGAATTGTTGTAATTTGGATTTTGTGTGCTTTATTACGTTTTTTAAGTCCTGAATACTTTATGGGGATGCCGATCTTTGGAATAAGTCTGCCAAGTATCATAGCTGGTATTGTAGTAGGCATCTTGACCGTTTTGCTTGCTGCTCGTTCTCCTGCAAAAAAAGCAGCCAAGGTTTCTGCGTTAGTAGCCGTATCAGGAAATGCAAATTCCATGCAGCCTGTCCGAAAAGCCGCTAATACTACATTACTTAAAATAGATACCGCCCTTGGTTTTCATCATGCAAAAGCAAGCAAAAAGAATTTTATTTTGATGGTAGGTTCTTTTTCCCTAAGTATTATACTTTTTCTTTCTTTTTCAGTCACGATTGATTTTATGAACCATACGCTTACACCTTTAAAGCCGTGGACACCAGATATATCCATTGTAAGTACTGATAACACTTGTTCTATTAGCAACGACTTGTTACAACAATTTGTGGAAAATCCAGTTGTAAAACAAGCATATGGACGAATGTTTGCTTATGGCGTGCCAATTACGGTAAACGGGGAAGAAAAGAAAGTTGATTTGATTTCTTATGAGGAAAAGCAATTCGAGTGGTCAAAGGACTATTTGCTAGAGGGTTCTTTGGATACAGTTCAAACAGAAAACAACACAGCACTGATTGTTTTTGAACAACAAAATACAATAAAAGTGGGAGATAGCGTCACGTTACACACGAAGAATTCTTCTGATATAAAAATTGTTGGTTCTCTTTCTTCCAGCCCTTTTAACAATGCCTATGATGTTGGAACCATTATTTGCTCGGAAGCGACCTTTCGAAAACTAACAGGTGAATCAGATTATACAATTATAGACTTGCAGTTATCAAAGAATGCGAGTGATGCTGACGTTGATGCAATTCATAGATTGGTTGGTACAAAGGTTACCTTTTCGGATGTGCGCTTAGGCAATCGTAGCGTAAAAGGTTCTTATTACTCCTTTGGATTGTTTATCTATGGCTTTATGGCATTGATTGCCTTGATTACTATATTTAATATCGTAAATAGCATTGCAATGAGCGTTGCAGCTCGTATGAAACAGTATGGTACATTTCGAGCTATTGGTTTAAGCAATCGTCAGCTAATAAAAATGATTATTGCAGAAGCTTGCACCTATGCAATTTGTGGAAGCATATGCGGTGTTGTTGTTGGCTTATTACTGAATAAATTTTTGTATGCAAAGCTTATCACCTTTCACTGGGGTGAACAATGGAATATTCCTTTTATAGAAATTACTATTATAATAGCAATTGTCTTTTTATCTGTTGTCCTAGCGGTAAAAGGCCCTGTAAAACAAATTCGTAAATTGTCTATTGTAGATAACATCAGTGCACAATAATCATGACTTAAAATGGCTCGCTTAAGCAGGGCCTTTTTTAGTGTTCAAAATGCATATGTCTTTTCGTTTTATTTCTTTTATTGACTTTGACGTTAGGTCAAGTGATATAATCATAGTATCATTAAGAGAGGGAGTTATATATGGAGCTGGTGAAAATTACGGAGCTAACGAATCAACTAGATATATCATCTAGAACATTACGTTACTACGAACAAATCGGTCTCATTCAAAGTGAGCGTCTGCAATTTGAAAAGTATCGATTTTACGATGCGTACAATATTGAGCGAATCAAGCAGATTCTTATACTTCGAAAAATGCAGATTTCGATTAAAGAGATTATAAAAATCTATGAAAGCAAAGATATGACTGCACTTGTAAATAGCTTTGTTGCCCGTATTGAAGCCATAGAAAATGAAATAGAAGCTTTAAGTGAATTAAAGCAGGTGATTCATCGATTTATGGATGCCATGCTAGAAAACGGAATCAAGCATATTTCTGCCTTGCCTTTGTTATACGAAACAATGGAAAAACAGATGGAAAGTATAAAGGATGAGGACAACTCTAAGGAAATAAGCTATGAGAGATTACTAGCACTAACGGAGCAAGTATCAGCACCTATCGATTTAAATATAGTGGATTTACCACCAATGAGGGTTATAACATCACAGCTTAAGGACACGTTAGAATCAGAGGTAGAGGGGTTTTGGGAATATCTTCTAACAAGGAAAATTTTGATTGGAACACCAGGAAGTCGCTGTCTTTTTGAATATCAAACTGAAAATGGAAGTCATGTAATGATGCAAAGAGTTGACTATGATTTGGTGAATGAAAGTCCATATGTAGATTATGAATTTGTTGGAGGTCTTTTTGCAGTAGGAAGCGTTTATGTAGATGATGACCTTGCCCTTTTTCATAATAAAATGATTCAAAGCTTTGATGATAATTCCAATTATGAAGTGGACTATCGACAAGATGGTCTCTTAAGACATGAAACTCTTGCCGAATCTGTTATTTCGATAGATAGCCAGCGAGAAAAACTAAACATATATGTTCCAGTAAAAAGACGTCTGCCACGTGCAAAGCATGATGATGGTATCAAGCAGATTTTTCATATCGAGCCTAGCGAAATCGAAAAAGCAAATCCTATATTAAAGGAATATAAGATTCCTTTAACAGAAATTACGCCGATTTATCATCCCGATTATAAAGTACTAGAAACGAATGAGGCAGAGTTTGTATGTTGGATTACGGCTCGCAGACTTTCTACTAATGTTTCTGTTAGGTTGCCGTTTCGTGTAGACATTGAATTTAAGGTGGACAAAGAAAGTGAACGTTTTGGATATGGCAGTGATGAAGGTAGTATTCGGTTTTACCATGGTAATCATATGTATGGGATTAATATGGAAAATAAAGCGGATGCCAGATTATCAAAAGAAGCCATATGTTTTGACCAGCCTCTTTTAGGAAATCACGTTATGTATCCTTACCTTGGTAAAATTAATTATAATGAATATAATACGTTATCTTGGATTGTAGGAGAAAAGCATTTCGCTATTATAATTAACGAGGAAGTTAGATACTGTGGAGTAAATTTTTCTTATATGAATGCAGACCTTTATCTTCAAAAACCAGAAACCATTGTAATTGGCTCGGATGGACAAGGGAAAAAGTATTTTCGTTCCATTAAAGTATCACAATTAAAAACAACGCCAAAAAGAATAATTAAAAGGGGAGAACTTACTATGGCAACAAAACAAAGCAATAATTTATTACCTGTGATTCATAGGGTGATAACACCTCATTATGGAGAAAATTACTGGTTCAACGGATGTGCAAAATACGTTATGGAATGCCTTGGGGAAACGGATTATGATTATCATTTTTTTGCAGGTCTGACAGGAGATAGTTTTGCACAAGTCTATTCCTATGACCATTTTCGAGGGGATGGTGCTACGGATTATTTTCTTAGTGAGAGAAATGATACAAATTTTATTGAAGAGATATTTGCAATGTGTGGATATGCTAGCACCTTTGTGACTTGGAATCAATTACATAATAATAAAGAGATGTATTTGCAAACCTTAATTGCATACATTGACAAGAAAATACCTGTTATTTTTAATTACTGGGGAAACAATCCAAGAGATAAATGGGGTTGGGGTGTCTTTGTTGGGTATAAAGATTATGGAAAAACCCTATTGTATATGACGTCTGATATAGAAAAACCAGAAGAGATAGAATGTGATGATTTATTTGCCAACGCACCAATGCCAGGGCAGGAAGCATGTAATGGATGGATTTTTGTAGGTGAAAAGAGAAAATCCATAGAGCTTTCAGAGATTTATCGAAAGCGTATTTTGACTCTTTCCAACCTTTTGAAGATAAAAACAAGAGGATATTGTTTTGGAGCGGAGGCGTTTAACGCTTGGGCAGCAGATATTGAGCAAGGAAAATATGATCACGTAAAACCAGAAGAGTTTGATGACTGGCCAATGCATACCATATATGTTTGTAATCTTGCAACGAACAGCAGTTGCTGTCATGAATTCTTAGAACGAGCACGAAAGCTTAATCCAGATTTGGAATTCATCAATGACATTCATGAATTGTATGATAGAATGCGTCATATGTGGAACGAAGAGAATGGTAAAGATTTGGAGGCAATAGGCGGAGGATTTAATATTACCTTAGAGGCATTGCAAAATAAGAAGAAACGAAGTAGGATTGTAGAAAAGCTTCGTGAGTTTGCAAGGACAACTGATAGGATTGTGGAAATATTAGAGGAAGGGATCAAAGAAAGTAATTAAAATGATATAGTCACCTACAAAAATCCCAAAGAAGTTTATTATCGTAAAAAACTTCTTTGGGATTTTTTATTATTTATAGTATTAATGACTCATGATACCTTCTTCGTGAAATGCTTTTAATGCACATGGAATCAATGCGCCTCCAACTAAATTACCGATTGAAATAACAATTATGTAAAGAAATGCCTTAGCACTCCAAGCACCAGCCATGGTAAAATAAAACATATCTGCTACACTATGTTCATAGCCCGATAAAATAAATACCATAATTGGAAGGATTAAAGCGAGATGTTTTCCAACGCTGTCTTTTATTGATTGGAAACCGACTACCGCGATGCACATCATAATACCACACATGATTGACATAATGAAAGTGCTAAAGAGAGTATCCGATAGCTTTAAAGCGACTACTTCAACGGTATGCTCTACAATCTTTGCCTGTTTTGTGTGCCTAAATATTAAACCAGTTGTTCCAGTTCCTACAAAATTCCCAATCCAAACAATTAGTACAGTGAATAGGTAAGATGGCTTTTCTAATGGAACATAGCATATTTTACCAGTATATAAATTAAGGCCAAAAGAATAAATGGTGAATAGCCCTATTGAAAATAAAAATGCCCCAGCGATATGATTTTCAAGAGTAAGATAAATGATTCCTCCAGTACTAATCGCAACACCAGCCATGATTGCTTTGACAAATGTTTTCATTTTACATAACTTCCTTTTCTTTGTTTTCTTACATAATCCATGATGATTCACTTTGATATTACATATTATGCAATGCATAACTAACCGATATTATACCACAGTGAATACAAAATACAAGAATATAACGATATTTTTCATTTTATTTTTTAGTACAATCAAATAAAGCGAGGGTTGATTTTAAAAGGTTAAATGATTCTAATGAGAGTAATTATGGACAAGGGGTTGCATTAACAAATTTAATCATGCAAAAGTCTATAGCATGCAAGGAATAAAGTAAAAAAGTCAATATCGTATTAAAATAAGATTAATTACACCAAAAATGGCTGAAATTAGCAGAGTTATTGACTCTTAGGAAGGCATATTATATAGTTACCTCACACGGTACCAGTGGAAAGAAACAATAGGCAGTTCATTGATTACAACAGTGGAGGAAAAGTATGATATATAATAACAAGAAGGTAAAGGATGTTAACATTGCTTATATCGGAGGCGGGTCTAGAGGTTGGGCGCGGTCTTTTATGACAGATTTGGCATTAGAGCCTGATATGAGCGGAACAATCCGCTTATACGACATAGACCATGAAGCGGCAAAAGCAAACGAAATCATTGGAAATAAGATTTCTAATATGGAAGGTGTAGTAGGAAAATGGAATTATACGACAGTGGATTCGTTGCAAGATGCATTGACAGACATTGACTTTATTATTATCTCAATATTACCTGGAACTTTTGACGAAATGGACTCTGATGTTCACTATCCAGAGCGTTATGGAATCTATCAGTCGGTAGGAGATACCGCAGGCCCAGGGGGAATGATTCGTGCCCTTCGTACCATTCCAATGTTTGTAGAGATTGCAAATGCAGTGAAAGAATATGCGCCAAAAGCATGGGTTATAAATTATACAAATCCAATGACGCTTTGTGTAAAGACTTTGTATCATGTATTTCCACAGATAAAAGCCTTCGGGTGTTGCCATGAAGTATTTGGTACACAAAAGGTATTAAAAACGATTTGTGAAGAAAAGCTTGGTATCAAGGATATCCCAAGAAATGAAATTAACGTTAATGTACTAGGAATCAATCACTTTACGTGGTTTGACAGTGCTTCTTATCAAGGACTTGATTTGTTTCCAATGTACCTTGAATATGTAGAAGAAAATTATGAAAATGGACTGGATGAAAAGGATGCAAACTGGCTTAATTACATGTTTGCATGTAAACATAGAGTGAAATTTGATTTATTCAAGCGATATGGTCTCATTGCGGCAGCAGGAGATCGACATTTAGCAGAGTTTATGCCAGGGGATGAATATTTAAAGAACCCTAAAACCGTAGAAGATTGGGAATTTGGACTTACAACGGTAGAATGGAGAAAGAAGGATTTACAGACTCGACTGGAGAAAAGCAAAAAACTAGTAGAAGGAGAAGAACTGGTAGAGTTAAAGGCATCAGGAGAAGAAGGAATTTTATTAATCAAAGCATTGTGCGGACTTAAACGAGTGGTTAGTAATGTAAATATACCAAACTCTTGCAGTCAGATTAACAATCTTTCTAATTCAGTTGTAGTTGAGACAAATGCTTTGTTTGAGAGAGACGCAATCAGACCGATATATGCTGGAAGTATCCCACAAGATGTACTTGAACTAATAAAGCCACATGTAGAAAATCATGAGCTTATATTAGAGGCAGCTCTTACTTGTAACATTGACTTAGTGAAGCAAGCTTTCTTAAATGATCCATTGATAAAGGGCAGAGTCAATGAAAAACAGGTAAAAGAAATGGTAAATACTATGATTCAAAATACCCTTCAGTATTTACCAAAGGGTTGGAAAAGTCAGATAAGTAACGAGTGATAGTATTGGTTAATGTATCGGTGATTTTAATAACCAGTGTCATTTCTATATTTTTTTCTATGTTTTAAAGGAGTCATTTCCGTATATTTTTTAAAAATACGTTCAAAGTAGGAGGCGGTTTCAAATCCTACTTTTTTTGCGATAGTATGGACAGAGTCATCGGATTCTTCCAACAATTTCTTTGCTTGTGTTACTCTGCAAATATGCAGATATTCATTTACAGTAAAACCAGTTACTTCTTTAAAAATACGACTTAGATAGGACTTGTTAATATATTGAGAATCTGCAATGTTATCTAGAGATAGTTTTTTATCATAGTTACTTTTAATATAGCTGGCAGCTTGGTTGACTCGATTGTGCTTTTCTGATTTGACGGGTATACCACGGCTGATTGGACCATTTGAATGTGCAATTCGATCTGCTATTAGAATAATTTCCATTAGATACATAGACACCAGAAAAAAAGAGTGCGAATCTTTGTTCTTTAACTCTTTATAAATACTTAATAATAAATACTGTACCTGTTTTTGAAGGTCTTTTGTTAGCGCAATTACACCATAAAAGTTTTGAAAGAAGGATTGAATATGAAAGTCAGATAAGGAAGCTACCTTTGCGATTACACTTTCAGGAAATCCTAATACGATGCGGTCGTGATAGGGATTTTCATAGATAGCTGTTTTATGAACTTGATTTTTATTAATGACAACAAGAGATCCTTCATCAACAAAATAAGTTTCATTTTCGATAAAGTAGTAACGCTGTCCCTTGATTAGATAATATAGTTCATACTCACTATGAAAATGCTTCGTATCCATAGAATAGTCATGATCTCTTATAACACGATCTATGGATAGTTGCTGTCTGGATTCCATAAAAACTACTTTTTCCATCCTATTATTCTCACTCTCCTTAAACTTCATGTAGTACAATTTTAGCATTGAAACAATACAAACGCAAGAAGGTGGTTGTGTTGCTATTGAATAAGTTGCATTGAAAAAAGCAAAAAAATAGCAACGATGTCACAATTGTTACGGAATAATAAATGCTATCATGATAAGATTACTTTAAATGAAACAATTAATCAATTCATCGTATTAGGATAAATAAAAGAAATGGAAAACTGATACAATGAGAACAGGGTTAAAATATTTAGATTTAAAGGAGAAGATTATGAGCGCATTTTTAGGACCAATACATTTTTGGCTTTACAACAAGATTCAGTTACAGGAGGAACTTATTCAAAATATTTTAGAGGCTTCCCAAAAAAACAACTGGGATGAATCGTTACAAGAAAAAGTGGACACTACCTGTGGAGAGGCGCAAAGACGTCCTCTTGAGGAAGTTATCGATGAAAGTAACATTCATGGCTGGCTACAATATCACATCTCAATTTCAGAAAGAAGATTGGCATATGTTGTAACAAGTTTAATCAAAGAAGATGCATCAAGATTAGAAGCATTAAAAGAAGTTGCTTATTCCTTTGGTACCAACCATCCAGTGGGAGAAGGAATCGGAGCGGATGAAGCATTTAAAGCGTTAAATGATAGCCTTTTAGATGGAATGCCTTGTGATAGAGTAAATGAGCCAATGGAACAAAGCAAAGAAATCGCACAGTGGAGACAAACTCAGTGTATTCATCAGGAATACTGGGATGAAGTAGAAGGAGATATTTCAGTATATTATGTACTTCGTTCACAGATAATAAAGGGAATGCTATCAAAGAGTAATCTTGTTTATGAAGAAAAAGAGCATGGAGTTCGAGCAATCAAACAGGAGGTATAACATATGTACAGTGTAGACATAATGGTTATGGAGCATGATAACATATTAAGGTTAATTCATGTCGTAAAAAAGGTATGTTGCCAGTTGATAGAAGGGGCAAAAGTTAATGATGAAGATTTTCGTAAGATGATTGAATTTATTAGAAAGTACGCTGACAAGCACCACCACGGCAAAGAAGAAGAAATCCTATTTGCTGAAATGACCAATCATTTAGGAGCTATGGGAACAAAGCTGATTCAGCATGGTATGTTAGTAGAACATGATTTAGGAAGAAGATTTATTATGGATTTAGAGACAGCTCTCAATCAATATAAAGAAAATCCAAATGTAAATGATAAGCTTGAGATTGTTGCCAATGCCGTAGGATATGCAAATCTATTGATTCGACATATTGAAAAAGAGAATCAGGTTATTTATCCTTTTGCTCAAAGAAGTTTAGAAAGTAGTATCTTAGAGTCAGTGGATGAGAGAGTAAAAGTATTTGAAGAAGATGCGACGACTCAAAAAGTGCAGGATAAGTATCTGGAAATTCTAAAAGAATTAGAAGAAAAATATAATTAAGTTGCTTTGCCAAATAAGGTGGTATGTCAAAAGATATACCACCTTATTTGGGTATTTTTTATAGAAAGAATGTCATTAATGAGCAAAAGAATCAATAACATCAAGAATGTATTGTGCAGTCGGTTTTATCAGTTCAAAATCAATTGTATCTAAAGTATCCTTTGGGGTATGCGTATGTTCTAATGCCCCATCAAAAAAATCTGAAGAGGTGATAGCCATACAAGGTATGTTACGAAAGACAAAAGGAACATGATCTCCTGCATACCACTCGTTTCCTTTTACAATTTGTGGACTTCGTGTAATAAGAGTTTCTACTAATTTAGTTGTTGAATTACTAAAATTATAAAATGAAACAGCCGTTTTAGATCCTTTATGACACACGGAGTCTATGTTTATCATGAGTAAAACCTTATTGGGATCATTTTCAAGAAGCCTTAGATATTTCAATTCTCCATTTGCACCATAATATTCTTCGCTGTTAAAAGGAACAAGGTCGATATCATATATCGATGAATTTAGCATAGATGCTATCTGCATTAACACAGCAACTCCTGTTGCATTATCAAGTGCACCTGGTGTGTTATACTTTGAATCCATATGAGCTCCAATTATAATTTTTCCTTTTGCATTTTTGACCTTTTTGGATGCAATAAGCTGACGGCTCTTTGCTTTTGTTTTATAAGAATTGATTTCGATATGAACCGACACATCTAAATGAGACAATTCATTTAACTCATCTAAATACTCTTTACCAATATTACCAGAAGGAATCAAAAAATTGCCATCTTCAAAAAGTGGAAATGGATTTTGCCCATTTAAGGTGTTCTTACCCGTAACACAAAGAATGGCTTTTGGTGATTTTGTTTCAAGAAGTGTAAGGAGGATTCTATGTTCAGCAGGATAGTAAAAGGGATAATCTTTTGGTTGCAATGCTTCCTTTGTCAGATCTCCTGCTAAGACTAAAATTTCATCCTTACAGTTAATTCCTTCTAATTCTTCTAATGTCTTCACAATATGTAACGTTCCACTTCCGCTAAATGGTTCTGAAAAAGGACTTGGCTCAATTGCAATACTATGCGTATTGGTACTAATTGCAGAATTGCTCCTATTCCATACCATACAATCAAATGGTAAGGATTGTATAAAGTAACCCATATCCCGTAAATAAGTCTCAATCATTTCAAGTAATTGTGCATTTTCTTTTGTCCCGACAGGTCTCTCTTTTGATAACAGTTTTAAAAATTCCTTCATGTAATCGTTCCTCCTAAACTTTTATAGATAAGTTAAAATAACCACCCTCTGCCAAAATCATAACATAATAGCTAGGGGGTGGTGTGCATATGTAAGGTTTGTTCTATAAAGTCATTAATTCTTCAAATATAGAAGGAATTGCTTTTGCAGCCTGTTTTAATCGGGTTAGCTCATAAATCCATCGATCTCCAACAGAAGTAAGTTCTTCATACTTTGGATGGTTTAAAGCCGTAATGATTTCGTTTTTATATCCATTCTCATACGTAACGAGACTTCGTTGTATTGAGGCGATACTAAAGCCAGCTTGTATTAACATATAGATAATACTAATTCTATTAAAATCAGAACTAGAATAAAGCCGTTCTCCTTTTTCTCCTTCTCTGACAGAATAAATGAGCCTATTTCGCTCCCAGTTTCTCACGGATTCAACGGTAGTATTAAAATAAGCGGCTACTTCTTTGCGAGATAGATAATCGCCACCTGCTAAGAATTGTTTCGGTTTTACCTCATTTGCCCAGCCATATAACAAAGAGGTCGTTTTAGTGGCAATATCAAGCTCTTGTTCGATTATTTGTATGTATTGCTTTGCGTTTTGTTTGCCAGTACGAAAATCTTGTTTGGAAGATGCCCACATAACCTCATTTCCAGCATTTCGAATGGTTTTATTGGTAAATGGATATCCAAAAATACAGCGACAAATCTTAACCTGCAAAACATGCAATTTGGTAAACACACGATAATTATTAGCAGACCTTTTTGATGGAGTAATATAGCCTAGTCGCTCATAAAGTCGTATGGTGTTTGGATGAATCTGATAGAGATTAGCTAATTCAGAGGAAGTGTATTTTTCCAAGGAAGCCTCCTTTTAATCAGGTATCTTGTTTTGGATTGTAAGGCAAAACAGTAACGAATGGTTACATTTTATCTATAATAGAATTATACTAGAATTTTTATCAAAAGATAGATATGATATAATAAAAAATAAAAGTTATCATATAAAACAATCGACAAGGATGAACATAAAATGAGAATAATCATTTCACCAGCTAAGAAAATGAAAATAAATACGGATATGCTTCCTTTTGAAGACATACCTTATTTTATAGAAGAAACAAAAGTGATACAAAAGACACTCCAAACGTTAAGCTATGAGGAGGCAAAAAATCTTTGGAAATGTAATGATAAGATTGCCACCTACCATTATGATAGATTAAAGGCTCTAGACCTTTATCATAATCTAACGCCAGCCATTCTTTCCTACGAAGGAATTCAATATCAATACATGTCTCCCTCTGTATTTCATACGCAAGAGTTGGAATATATAAAAGAGCATTTAAGAATACTTTCAGGGTTTTATGGACTATTAAAGACATTTGATGGAGTAGTTCCTTATCGTCTTGAGATGCAGGCAAAACTTTTTATAGAAGATAAAAAATCATTATATGATTATTGGAAGGATTTATTAGCAAAACAGCTATTTGCAGAAAGTAAACAGATTGTAAATCTTGCGTCTGTAGAGTATAGTAAATGTATTACGAAATATAGAAAAGAAGATGTCCACATAGTGACCTGTGTATTTGGGGAGTGGATCAATAATAAAGTGGTGGAAAAGGGTACCTATGCGAAAATGGCAAGAGGAGAAATGGTACGTTTTATGGCAGAAAAGAAAATAAAAGCGGTAGAGCAAATAAAGGAGTTTGATAGGTTGGGATATTTATTTTCAGAAGAACTTTCAGACGATAATATATATATTTTTCTTCGGGTAAAGTAAAGGCATCAACATTAGATGTGATACAATAACAAAACTAAGATATAAGGCTAAAGATAAACGTATGATTTGTCTTAGCCTTTATTTTATGAAAGAGTTTTATTAAGATTCATAAGTAAAAAAATGGTTCATTTTCACAAGACTTGATACCTTTTATGAAAAAAATAAGCTTTTAAAGTGCATAAATAGCAAGGCAGGTACCTCGAAAACCCAAGTTAAATTATTTATAATTGAGTTACCACAAATGATTATGTTTATAAAGTGAAATCAAGGGAGGAATTACATGAAGAAGTTAAAAAAAGTTACCGCAATACTTTTGGCCATTACAATGGTTGCAGGATTAACAGCTTGCGGTAAAACAAGCAATGAGACAACAGGAAAAGATTCAAGTGCAGATACGACCGCATCAAATGAAACAAGTGCAAGTAGCACAGCTCAAGATCAAATTAATCTACGTTTTATGTGGTGGGGCGGAGATGAAAGAGCACAAGCAACATTAGAAGTAATCAAGAAGTTTCAAGAAGCAAATCCAAACATTGTGATTGAAGCAGAAAGCTTAAGCTCAGATGGTTATCAAGAAAAATTAACCACACAGCTTACCTCAGGTACAGCAGCAGATATCATCCAGATAGATCCAGCCTGGATGCCTGGATATGTAAAATCAGGTGGAGAATATTTTGTAGATTATAACCAGTATAGCAACATTGTTGACCTTACTACATTTGATGCAAACTTCTTAAAGAACAATGGTAACTTTGATGGCAGTCAGTATGGTCTACCAACCGGTTTAGCTGGTTCTGCATTGATTTACAATACAGAGTTGGCAGAAAAAATCGGTCTTGAATTTACACAAGATTTAAGCTGGGATGACTTAATTGAAATGGGAAAGAAAGTACAAGCATATGATCCTAATATGTACTTACTAACAGTTGGTGAGACCTTATTAGTAAAAGCAATTCTAAAACCATATTTACAGCAGCTTACTGGAAACAAGTTCTTTATTGATGAAACAGGTGAAATGGGATTTACGCAAGAAGAGTTAGTACAGGCACTTGATTATATTAAGGCACTCTACGACAATAACGTAATTGCGCCAATATCAAGTATCATTTCTTATGGTGATGAATTACAAAACGATCCAAAATGGATTTCAGGTGATACTTATGTTGGAATGTTTTGTTTTTCTTCCACTGCAAAAGTTGCCACAGCAGCCGCACCAGAACAGACCTTTAAAGCCGCATATCTTCCAAAAATGGAAGGAGCAAAAGACGATGGATTCTATTGTAATTGCCCACAATACATGGCAGTAAATAGTAAATCAGCAAACGTTGAAGCAGCAATGAAATTCTTAGAGTATTTTTATAATGATCAAGAAGCTGCTGAAATACTTGGAACCGTTCGATCAATACCAGCAACCAGTGTTGGACAAAAGATTTGTCTTGCAACAGGACAAATTGAAGGGATAACGAAGGATACCGTAGATATCGCTCAACAGTTCAAAGGAACTCTAGATTTAGGACTTTCTACAGAAGAAGAAGCAATTACAATGCAAAAAGAGATGGCTGATCAAGTTGCTTATGGTGTAGCTACACCAGAAGATGCAGCAGCAAATTCCATAACCTTATTCCAAAACTATTTGGATTCAAAGAAATAAATATTTGGAGTTGCCGTATATAACCAAAGTTGTGTTAGAGCATGCGGCAACTCTTTTTATAAGCAAGGAGATATATATATGAAAACGAAAGTCAGAGAATACAAGAAAAGAGATTATATGGGGCTTATTTATATTGCACCATGGCTTGTTGGATTTTTACTATTACAACTTTATCCATTTATAGCATCACTTTTTTATTCCTTTACACAATATAACATAATGTCAGAACCAACTTTTGTAGGTCTTACAAATTATATAACTTTATTTAAGGTTGATAATGAATTTTGGAATTCATTAAAGGTTACGATTGTATATACAATATATACGGTACCAGGAAAATTAGTATTAGCGTTATTGGTTGCTCTCTTAATGAATAAACAAATGAAAGGAATCAATCTTTTCCGTACCATTTATTATATTCCATCTTTGTTTGGCGGAAGTGTTGCGGTGGCAATCCTTTGGAAATTAATGTTTATGGATGACGGTGTCATTAATGCACTATTAACAGCCCTTCATCTTCCACAGGTGCAATGGCTTGGAAATCCTGATATTGCATTAAGAACCATTTGTATGCTAGAAATTTGGCAATTTGGTTCTTCTATGGTTATGTTTTTAGCTGCCTTAAAACAGGTCCCACAATCTTTATATGAAGCCGCTCAAATTGATGGAGCCTCAAAGCTTCGTTGCTTTTTTAAGATTACGATACCACAGATAACACCGATTATCTTCTTTAACCTTATCATGCAGACAATCAACGCATTGCAAAGCTTTACCAGTGCCTTTGTAATAACCAAGGGAGGTCCTTTAAAATCCACTTATGTATTAGGAATGAAGCTGTACAATGAAGCCTTTAAAAACTATAAACTTGGCTATGCATCCGCGATATCCTGGGTTATATTCATTATTATAATGATTGTTACTCTATTACTGTTTCGATCCTCCACAGGCTGGGTTTACTATGAAGACAGTGACGAATTTTAGGAGGTTTGAAAATGAATAAAAAAACAAAAACAAAAATAAATCTTACACTTACTTACATTTTTATCATTGTAGTCGGGATTATTATGGTATATCCGATTATATGGATGTTTTTTACTACTTTTAAAGAAAACGCTGAGATTTTCGGATCAACAAAGTTATTACCAAGTTCCTATAGCTTATCAAGCTTTGTAGAAGGTTGGAAAAGTAATGGAGGAAATCAGACCTATACGAATTTCTTTATAAATACATTTGTCATGGTGATTCCAACTACATTATTAACCATTGCATCTTGTGCCGTTGTTGCATATGGCTTTGCGAGGTTTAAATTTCCTGGTAAAAAGGGATTGTTTATGCTGTTGATTGCTACCTTGATGTTACCAAATGCAGTAATTATCATTCCAAGATATAGTTTATATAATAGTTTTGGCTGGATTGATACCTATCTTCCATTTTATGTACCTGCACTCCTTGCAACCTATCCGTTTTTTATATTTATGTTGATTCAGTTTATGCGAGGATTACCAAGAGAGTTAGATGAATCTGCATATATGGATGGTTGTGGAACGTTTCGTGTATTTTGGAATATCTTATTGCCACTTATGAAACCAGCGTTATTTTCAGCAGGACTCTTTCAATTTATGTGGACCTATAATGATTATTTAAATTCACTTATATTTATCAACTCTACCAGCAGATACACGATTTCATTGGCACTTCGCCTATCGCTTGATTCAGAGTCTGTGGTACAATGGAATAAGGTGATGGCAATGGCATTTATTGCAGTTTTGCCACTGATAATTTTATTTTTCTTAGCACAAAAATATTTTGTAGAAGGCATTTCAACAACTGGATTAAAGGGATAAGGAGTATAATACATGAAAGAAAGAAGAGGACTTTGGGTAGCAGATTTAGGAGACGGAACGTATCAAAATCCAGTTCTTTATACGGATTATTCAGACCCAGATATTGTTCGACATGAAGATGATTATTATATGGTAGCTTCCAGTTTTTCAAACTCACCCGCACTACCAGTGTTGCATTCAAAGGATTTAGTCAATTGGAAAGTGGTTAGTTACGTAATGGAGAAAATACCGTTTTCTGATTATGATGAGCCTGCACATGGAAGAGGTGTCTGGGCACCAGCAATTCGTTTTCATGAAGGGTTATTTTATGTATATTTTCCAATGCCAGATGAAGGCATCTTTGTAAGTACAAGTGAAGATCCAAGAAAAGGTCTGTGGTCTAAGCCAATTTGTATCAAAGAAGGAAAAGGCTTTATTGATCCTTGTCCTTTCTGGGATGAGGATGGTAAGGCGTATTTAATCAATGCATTTGCAAAAAGTCGTATCGGATTCAAAAGCATCTTACATATTAGCCCAATGGCTTGGGATGGAAAAAGTCTGTTAGGAGAGGGGCAGCATGTCTTTGACGGACATGATACGCAGCCTACGATTGAAGGCCCCAAACTGTATAAACGTGGTGGTTATTATTACATATTTGCACCAGCAGGAGGTGTTAAAACAGGCTGGCAGTGTGTTCTTCGCTCAAAAAATATCTATGGTCCTTATGAAGAAAAAATAGTTATGCTTCAAGGAAATACAATGATCAATGGTCCACACCAAGGTGGATGGGTAGAGACACAAACGGGGCAGAGTTGGTTCATTCATTTTCAGGATGTAGGAAATGCTGGAAGAATTGTGCATTTACAGCCAATGATCTGGGAAAAGAATTGGCCAATTATTGGAGAAGACACAGGAGAAGGGTACGGTGAGCCAGTAACAACTTATCAAAAGCCAGATGTGGGGAAAAGCTATCCGATCACTACGCCAAATGACAGTGATACGTTTAAAGGCCACAAACTAGGCTTACAGTGGCAGTGGAATGCGAATTATAAAGAGGAGTGGTATCACCTTGACAAAAAAGGATTAACGCTTTATGCAACGCACAGTAAAAAACCTCTTTGTGATATCCCAAATCTATTACTTCAAAAGTGGACAGCACCAGTATTTTATGAAGATACCACCCTATCTTTGGATTGCTTAAAAGAAGGTGACGTAGCAGGAGTTATTTCCTTGGGGACTGCTTATACGGCTCTTGCAATTGAAGTAAAAGATGGATGCTATCATCTTGTACAGATAACGGGAGTTAGACAAGAGCAAGAAGAAGCAAGGCATATTTGTGTTTGGAATGCTTCAGATATCTTGATTCGAATGAAGGTAGATAGAAAAGGTATTGTAAGCTGGAGTGTAAAACAAGAGGGTAAATTAAAACGAGTAGGAGAAAGCATTCTCATGACACCAGGTCGTTGGGTAGGCGTAAAATGTGGAGTTTTCGCAGTCAATCGTAAAGACATGTTAGGTGGCAGCTTAAAAGTTTCTTCCTTTATATTTAGAAAAGCAAGGTAGAGAGATTCACTCTTTACCTTGTTTTATTGTAGCATTTAAAATTTATCAATTGAGTTGTTAATTAAGTCAGAGGTTGGGATAGAAAAGGTAATGCATGTCCCGAGTCCTTTTTTGCTTTGAATTCGTAATGCGCAGTCTGCACCGTATTTTAATATCAATCTTTGGTTGATATTGGATAAACCAATTCGTTTGCCTTGTTGATCGTTGATTTGATTGGATAGCTGTAGTCTTTCTTCCTTTGTCATACCAGCGCCAGTATCAATCACGGTAAAATAAAGCCTCTCATTTCGACAAAAGATTTTTAACTTAATAAAGCCCATCCGCCCAGAGGCCAAAATACCGTGTGTCATGCTGTTTTCAATCAGTGGTTGTAATAACAGTCGCATAATATAATAGCTTTTTAACTCTTCCTCAATTTCATAATACAATATAAATTGTTCACCAAAACGGTATTTTTGAATGGTTTCATATTTCTTTAAATATATAATCTCATCAAAAAGACTTACTAAGGAGTTAGGATTTGCAATCGAATATTTTAAGATATCGGAAAGCTGTTCAATAATTGTATTCATGGAGGTTGGAGTACCTGATAGTCGTAAGGCCTCTAAATTCAAGGTTTGTAATGTATTAAATAAAAAGTGAGGATTGATTTGTAATTGCAAAGCATAAAGCTGGGCTTTTTCTTCTTTGTATTTTTGCTCCACAAGCTGTGTGTTTAATAGTGTAGTGGTTAAGTACATATTAATTACATTATTCATAATCACATCATATTCATCACCAATCGTAGGAAGAGTGGCAGGTACGGTATGGTTATTTTCTGCTTCGCTAAAGACATTTATGACGTGCTCGATTTGCTGAAAATTTTTCTTTGTTGTTGTATAAGCAAGAAAAACAATGATAAACAAATCAAGGAGAATGGTCATGCAAAATAATAAAAGCGAAGATTTACACTGATCCCATATTTGTTTGATTGAAATAGAGGAGACCAAGGTAATATTAAAATCCTCATAATAGCGGCTGCTAAGAATAAAGGTGCCGTCCTTTGTTGGCATCCAATAATTTTGAAGTCCATTTTTATTTTTTTCAAAAAGGGTTGGAAAAGAGATGGTTTCAGACCCTTTTGTGTGTGCGAGAATTTCATAGTTTCCATTCAGTAAATAATAATTTTCGTTGGAGTTACTTACTAAAGTATCCATCATTTTTTCAAAATCCTCAATATCAATATTGATTACGATGACTCCTTTTAGCAAGGTCATTCTTTGATAAAAGGTAATAACAGGAGTCGCGTCTAAATACTTATTCTCTTTCACAAAACGTTTGTTGACCCATTGTGTAATGGAAGTATCTAAGCTTTGATAAGTGTCATTCCAGTTAGTATCATTGTAAGTGGAGAGAAAACAGATTCCTTCCTTGGAATTAAAAAAACGATCACATGCATCTAAGCTTAGATAAATTGAATCAATATATGAATGGGATTCCGTGATACTACGCAAGATTGAGCGAATACTATTATAAAAGATAGTATCTCCATAATCCATTTCATCATATAAAAGCATTTTTTGCAAAGAAATATTTAGCTGTGGATTGTTTGTCATTAAATCTTGTTGATACAAGGCATTATCTACAACCAGATTAATATTCGTCTCAATACTACTTAAGGAGTGGTTTTCTTTTGTTGAAATAGAATTGATCTCCTTATTGATAATAAAGAACAGCAACACGAGATAGAGGAGGATTGTAGGAAGTAACATAATCAAAAAATAATTTTTAAATCGTTTTAAAAAGAATTTTTTCATCATAATATAATTTTACCGTCCTCTTCCATAATGCCGTTATGATTACGAAACTCCTTTGGAGATATCCCGTAGTAGGTTTTAAAGGCACGGGAAAAATTCTTGGGATTATCGTAACCTACCCGATAAGCAATCTCATATTGTTTATAAGTAATATCGCCAAGTAATTCCTTCGCCTTTTCCATTCTAATTTTCATTAAGTAATCAGAAAAATTAAGTCCAACCTTTTCTTTAAACAAACGAGATAAGTAAGAAGAACTTAAATTAACTTGTCTGGCAGCATCTTCTAACGTAGCATCCCGATAGGATTCCTTTAAATATTTTGTAATGCGACTAATAATTGCTTCATAATAAGATGGTGAGATAAAGACTTCTTCTTTTGGCTGATTACTGATATTTGCCTCCTCATCTAAAAGCTGTTTAAGACGCTCAAAGCAACGAGTGAGTTCCTCGTATTTGATTGGCTTAACCAAATAATCTACAACACGATTTAAAATAGCACTTTTTGCATATTCAAAGGTATGATAACTGCTAAAATAGACTACTTTTGTGGAATAATTTGTAAGGTGAGAGGAGAGGGTTATTCCATCCATTCCAGGCATTTCAATATCCGTCATAACGACATCTACTTTATTTTCTTGCTTTAACCATTCTAAAGCATCATTTCCATTCGAAAAACTACCAACAATTTGAAAGCCTATGGACTCCCAAGGAAAAAGATTAACAATTCCTTCTCTTATCTTTTCCTCATCATCTACGACAATCACGTTATACATATGAATCACTCCCTATTATAATAGACTCAGTTTAACATAATAAACATAAAATGAAAACGCTCCAAATCGAAATCATAACGAATGAATAAAAAAGACAAAAAGTGATACTTTTATTTACGTATGTATCACTAAAACATTATTTTTAATTCAGTTAAGTTGTCAACATAATGAAAAACATGGTAAACTAAAAAAAAGATCAAAGAACAATGAATTAAGGGAAAGGAATCAAGATGGAACAAAGAATTTTATGGGCAGGCGATTCTACGGTAAAGAAAAATACAATAGAGACTTATCCACAAACTGGAATTGGTCAGGTTTTACCTTTGTATTTAAGACCTGAGATTCAGATACTAAATTATGCGGAGAATGGAAGAAGTACAAAAAGCTTTATTGAAGAGGGAAGATTGGACATGATTGAAAGGGAAATAAAGGAGAGGGATCTTTTATTCATCCAATTCGGCCATAACGATCAAAAGACAGACTTAGAAAGACATACGAAACCTTACGGTGAATACCAAGTAAATTTAAGGAAGTTTATTGAAGTTGCAAAAAGAAAAGGAGCAAAGCCAGTTCTAATTACTTCCTTGTACAGAAGACATTTTGATGAAAACGAAAACTTAAAGGATAACGTGCATGAAGACTATCCAGATGCAATGAAGGACGTAGCCAAAGTATGTGGTGTTGCTTGCATTGATTTATGTGAAAAAAGTAAACAGTTATTGCAACAGTATGGTGATGCAAAAACGAAAGAATGGTTTATGAATTTACCAGGCAATCGATATCAAGCTTATCCAGATGGATTAGTGGATAATACTCACTTAAGATACGAGGGAGCTGTCATAATGGCAGGACTTGTAGCGGAGGGATTGTATGAATTAGGTGGTGAGTACAAAAACTTATTATTAAATGAGGATAAGAAAAAAGTCTTATTATAAAGTATTGATACATAAAAATAATACGGGTGTATCCTTATTTCCTAACTTGGAGTGGATAGACCCGTATGATTATCTTAAGAAATCATATCTCTTATTTGCTTATTGCTCATGAGAGCCTTGCACAAAGCAGATGTAACGATTCCAGCAACGATGGCTTCTGGTATTCCGTTTCCAAAAATAATAGCAAGTACAGCCGAATATACTGTTTCTAATGGAATACTTCTAGCAGCAGCATAGGAATCTTTAAAGATAAAATAAATTCCGTTCATAACAAGTAATGTATTTGTTAAAGAACCAAGTATTCCTGAAACCGTAAAGGTTAAAATTTTCCATTTACTATGAAATAGCTTATCCAATAATTGATAAACATAATAAGGCACAATTCCTACCATGATTCGTGGAAGAAAGCATATGAAAAGTGCCATTGGACTTCCTTTGTCTGTTCCAAAAACAGGAATTAAGGGAGAAAAGGCAAAGGACATTAAAACAGGAGTAAAGGTATTGCTAATTAAGCTTGTCAAGCCAAATAAGAAGCCAAGAACGGCTCCTTTTTTAGGCCCTAGTAAGATAGAGCCTACGATAACTGGAATATGAATAATGGTGGCTTTAATTACTCCTAATTGAAGATATCCAATTGGAGTAAAGGCTAATATAAATATGATTGCAGCAAATAATGCCAGTAGTACCAAATTTGTTGTTTTTTTATTTTGCATAGATCATCTCATCCTTCTTATCAAAAGGTATTTACCTCTTATTTCTTTCATTCTTGCCAAAATATAATCCTAATTATACCAGAATCTTAAAAAAATGTGAATGCAAACTATTTTCTTATGATTATCTCATATAGAAAAATCATATTTCTCCAAAATACTGCTATTTGACATCAACAAATGAGTGGTTTAAGATAGAAAAGAAAAAAGACAACCAGACAGAACTAGATATTTCATATATAGGAGGAAATATGGCTAAAAGGAGACGAAGATATCAAAATCGACATGGAAATAGAAACAAAACAAAATATATAGTGATTGGTATTGTAGGCTTGGTAATTATGATAACTACCCTTGCCCTCACTTTGTTGGTAAAAAATCAAAAGATAACATTGAAAGCGCCTTGGACATTAGAAAAGTCAACGAGAATAAAAACACCAGAAGAAACACTTAGAACTTACTTTTCATATATAGAAACTAAAGAATATGATAAAATGTATGAACTTATAAATGAAGAAAGTAAGCAGTCTGTGACCAGTGAAGATTTTATTGCAAGAAATCAGAAAATCTATGAAGGAATAGAAGCATCAAACGTTCAAATACAAATAACACAAGTAGATGATAGCAGTGAACTGGGTGCGGCAATCTCCTATGATATGACACTTCAAACAGCAGCTGGAGAGATTTCCTTTCCAAACCAAGCAGTGTTAACGACAACGAAAGAAGGTAACTATCAATATCTAATTGCTTGGGAGGATGCTTTGATTTTTCCAAATCTTACAAAGACGGATAGAGTAAAAGTATCCATTTCTCAACCAGAAAGAGGTGCGATATTAGATAGAAATGGGAACCTTTTAGCAGGAAAAGGGGTTGCTTCTTCCGTAGGAATCGTACCAGGAAAATTAAATGAGGACCCTACGCAGGATTTGAATCAATTAGCAGAGCTTTTGAAGGTATCGGTAGAAAGTATTGAAAAAAAATTATCTGCAAAATGGGTCAAAGACGATTCTTTTGTACCTATTAAAACGATTTCAAAATTAACAGAATTAGAGCAAACCACGAGATATACAAGTGATGAAACATTAGAAAAAAGAGCTAGAAATGATGCCTTGTTATCCATACCAGGAGTGATGATAAGTGATACACAAGTTAGAAGTTATCCGCTTGGAAAGGCCGCATCACACTTAACTGGCTATATACAACAAGTAACTGCAGAGGATTTAGAAAAGCATCCAAATGAGGGATATTTGGAGACAAGTGTGATTGGCCGAAGTGGAATGGAAGCACTTTATGAAAAAGAGCTTAAGGGGATAAACGGCTGCGAAATCTCGATTGTAAATGAAGAGGGTAAAACCAAATTAGTACTTGCAAGTCTTGCAACACAAGATGGTAAGGATATTCAATTGACCATAGATGCATCTTTGCAGCAGGCATTATATGAAAGCTTCGCTGAGGATAAAAGCAGTTCGGTTGCTATGAATCCTTATACGGGAGAAGTTTTGGCATTGGTAAGTACACCTTCTTTTGATAGTAATGACTTTGTATTTGGTATGTCACAAGAACTTTGGGATTCCTTAAATGAAGACGAGCGAATGCCTCTTTACAATCGTTTTAGGCAAAAATTAGTACCTGGTTCCTCTTTTAAACCAATCATAGCAGCAGTAGGACTTGAAACAGGAGATATTAACCCAGAAGAGGATTATGGCAATGCAGGGCTTAGCTGGCAAAAGGATGCAAGTTGGGGTAACTACAAGGTAACTACTTTACATGAAACTAGTCCAGCTAATTTAGAAAATGCAATTATTAATTCAGATAATATCTATTTTGCCAAGACGGCTCTAAAAATTGGCAGTGAAAAATTACAAAGTGAATTGGATCAGTTAGGATTTAATACAGACATTCCGTTTGAGATTGGTTTAAGTAAATCACAGTATGCCAATGAAGGAGATATATCAACAGAGATTTTGCTGGCTGACAGTGGTTATGGGCAGGGACAGATTTTAGTAAATCCCGTTCATCTTGCAGCACTATACAGTGGATTTGCTAACGATGGAAATGTAATCAAACCATATCTATTGTATCAAAAGCAAGTACAGCCACAAATATGGCTTGCAAATGCTTTTCAAATGGAGAATGCAAACCTTATTAAATCGGCCATGGAACAAGTAGTAAGTTCAGAGCATGGAACAGGGCATGCTGCTTATCGCGAAGATATTGTATTGGCAGGAAAGACAGGTACGGCTGAAATTAAGGCCTCCAAAGAAGACAAGAGTGGTACAGAGCTTGGTTGGTTTGGTATTTTTACATCGGATAAAGAGGTAGATAAGCCAATTCTTCTTATGAATATGGTAGAGGATGTAAAAGAAAGAGGCGGTAGTGGTTACGTGGTAAGAAAAGATAAGGAGATATTAGACCAGTATTTTGGTACGCAGCAATAAAATACATTTTTAATACAAGTATAGTAAAAGTCACTTCATTGTTTATTTTGTATAAAAAGACGAGGTGATTTTAGGTGATTTTCAATCATTGACATAATGTTTCGAATCATCTATACTAAGTAATATAGTAAGGATTGTAACTCTTCGAGGCATTACCTGTTTTTTTTGGTATACTTGAAGAGTTTTTTATTTTTATGAAAATCATGTGGGGGATGATCATGAAGGCAATTAAAAAAATCAATAACAATGTTGTAATATGTGTAGATGATAATAAAAAAGAGTTAATTGCCTTTGGAAAAGGAATTGGTTTTCCGGCAGTGCCGTACGAGATAACTGATTTGAGTTTGATCTCAATGACTTTTTATAAGATGGATCGAAGCTATTACAGATTATTGGAAGAGATTCCAGAGGAAATTTTTGAGGTATCGGCACTCATTGTAAAAAAGGCACAAAGAACATTAGATTGTAATCTCAATCCAAACTTATTACCTGGGCTTGCAGATCATATTAATTTTGCATTGACAAGGTTGAAGAAGTTTAAGAAAATGAAGATGTTATTTTCTTATGATATTGAGCAGTTATATCCACAAGAAACAGAGCTTGCTAGATATGCAGTTAAGATGATTCAAAAAAAACTATTTGTCAAATTACCAGATAGTGAGATTACCAATATAGCAATGCATTTTGTCAATGCACAGGAAGAAAATACAATGGCATCTTCGCATCGAAGTACAGATGAAATAATTCAGGAGATTACCAAAGAAATTGAATCTGATTTCGAAGTAATGATTGATCGAAATGGATTTAATTATAATCGCTTTGTGATGCATTTAAGGTATTATATGAAGCGAATCGAAGAAAAGAAGCAATTTATTGATGATAACAGTGTCTTATTTAAAGCTGTAAAAGAGGAAAGTCCTAAGATTTATGAATGCGCGAAGCGTATTGCATCAATGATTGATGAACGTCTTGGAGCACAAAGCACAGAAGATGAAATATTATATCTGATGATTCATATTGGACGTATTTTAAAAAATAATATAGCAGTCTAAGGATTGTAACTCGTAATGGAGGCATAACCGAGGAAAAACGTACAAGCTTTGTACGTTTCCTCGGTTTTTTATTTTTTAAGAGAAATTGCTTCGTAACTTAATTAAGCAAAAGCAATGTTGATAAACATTGTTGCAATAAAAAAAAGGAGAATGATTATGTCAAAAAAAGAAAAATATGAAGAACTCTCAGTAAAAGTATTAGAGTTAGTTGGAGGAAAGGATAATATTAGTTATTTTGGACATTGTATGACACGTCTTAGATTTGAATTAAAGGATAAAAGTGCAGTAGATTTATCTCAAATTCAAAAAATAGAGGGCGTTGTTGGTGCACAGTGGTCAAATGAACAACTACAAATTATCATTGGACAATCAGTTGGAGAAGTATATGGACTTGTTGCAGCAAAAGCAGGACTTGAGAAAGAAAAAGCGATTGAAGAGAACTTAGATGGTAAGAAGAAAAAATTTAGCATTGGAGCAATTATTGATGGAATTACAGGAAGCTTAATGCCATTGATTCCTGCCATTATTGGTGCTGGTATGTTGAAGGTTATTATTATCTTATGTGAATTAGCAGGCGTGTTAACTCCAGAGATGCCAACACATGCAGTGCTTACTTTTGCAGCAGATGCAGGATTTTATTTCCTTCCAGTATTCTTAGGTGCAACAGCAGCCAACAAATTTAAAGCAAACATGGGGCTAGGTATGCTTCTTGGAGCAATTATGATACATCCTACCATGGTAGCTAATGTAGCAGGTGCTGTTTCCATGAGTATTTTTGGAGTGCCAGTATATGCAGCTAACTATTCAAGTACGATTTTTCCTGTAATCATGGCAGTTTTTGTGATGTCACATGTGGAAAAATTCTTCAAAAAAATAGCACCAGATTCTATTAAAGCAATTGTAGTTCCGCTTGGAACCATATTAGTGATGCTTCCATTGACATTAGGATTAATTGGACCAGCAGGAGCCTTTCTTGGTAACTATTTAGCAGCAGCGATTATGTGGTTATATAATACAACTGGTTTCTTTGGAGTAGCAGTATTAGCAACTGTTTATCCGCTTTTAATTCTTACAGGTATGCATGGTGCATTGTTTCCATACATGTTCCAATCATTGGTTAGCTTTGGTTATGAACCAATTGTTGCGACTGCAAATGTTTTATCAAACATTAACCAAGGTGCAGCAGCAGCTGCTGTTGCATTCAAATGTAAAGATAAAGCAACAAAATCAACTGCAGGTTCTAGTGCGATTACAGCAGTTTTTGGTGGTGTAACGGAACCAGCTATGTTTGGTATTAATATGAAACTAAAAAAACCATTATATGCTGCCATGTTTGGTAATTTTTGCTCAGCAGCTTTTGCAGGCTTAATGAAAGTATACATGTATAGTTTAGGTGGAAGTGCAGGTATTCTTGGTATTGCAGGATTTGTAGGACCAACGAGTTCAAACTTTATATTCATGATTATCAGTATTTTGATTGGTATCGTGGTAACTTTTATAACTACGCTATTTCTTTATAAAGGCGAGAGTATTTATCAATAACAGGAGGAATGAGAATGAGTTTTCCAAAGAATTTTTTGTGGGGTGGAGCCACAGCGGCCAATCAATTTGAAGGTGGTTGGAAAGAAGATGGGAAAGGTGATAGCGTATGTGATCATATCACAGCAGGCACGGTAAGCACACCACGTTATTTTACAAATGAGATAAAAGAGGATCTAAATTATCCTTCACATGAAGCGATTGATTTTTATCATAGATACAAAGAAGACATTGCTTTGTTTGCAGAAATGGGATTTAAAGTATTTCGTTTGTCTCTTAATTGGACCAGAATTTTTCCAAAAGGAGATGAGGTAAAACCAAATCAAAAAGGTCTTGATTTTTACAGAAATGTTTTTATGGAGTGTAAAAAATATGGAATCGAGCCATTGGTAACCATTTCTCATTACGAAATCCCATATTATCTCATGAATCAATATGGTGGATGGTTAAATCGTGATTGTATTGATTTTTATTTGAATTTTTGTAAGGTTGTATTTAACGAATACAAGGATTTGGTAAAGTATTGGCTTACCTTTAATGAAATAAATTGCCTAATGATGGGCGTTGGTGACATCTTGTCTGGCGGAATTCAAAGTGAAGACGGACCAATGCAAGATTTTAACCAAATACCAACAAGAAAACAGCAACAAAACAGATTTCAGGCATTGCACCATCAGTTTTTGGCAAGTGCAAAGGCAGTTGTGTTAGGTCATGAGATAAATCCAGAGTATCAAATTGGCTGTATGGTTGCAGGTGGAGCAATATACCCATATACTTGTAATCCAGATGACATTGTATTGGCACAGCAGGAAATGAGAATGAACTATTTTTGCGGTGACGTACAAGTAAGAGGAGAATATCCTTACTTTACAAAGCGTATGTTTGAAGATATGGGTATCGTTGTTACCATGAAAGAGGGAGATTTGGAAGTACTTAAAAAGGGTACGGTAGATTTCTACAGCTTTAGCTATTACATGAGCACATGTGCAACAACAGATGAAGATGCGAAAAAAGCAAGTGGTAATGTGATTATGGGTGTAAAAAACCCTTACTTAAAAGCAAGTGATTGGGGATGGCAAATTGACTCAAAGGGGCTTCGCTACCTACTCAATGATTTGTATGGTCGTTATCAGATTCCAATGATGATAGTGGAAAATGGGCTTGGTGCAGTTGATGTATTGGAAGATAATACGGTCCATGATTCTTACCGAATTGATTATCTAAGAGAGCATATCAAACAGATGGAGGAAGCCATCAAAGACGGTGTTGACTTAATCGGTTTCACCCCTTGGGGCTGTATTGATCTAGTGAGCATTTCAACAGGTGAAATGAAGAAAAGATATGGTTTTATTTATGTTGATAAGGATAACGAAGGAAACGGAAGTCTTGATAGATTTCGCAAAGATTCTTTCTATTGGTACAAGAAGGTAATTGCATCCAATGGGAAGGACCTTGATTGAGATAGGAAGAGATTTAAGGAGGTATCATGGAACTTTTAGATAAATTAAGAAATAAATTAAATCGTACTCACGAAATTTATATGCCAGTGGTAGGAAAGTTAATATCATTAAAGGAGATTGCAGATGGTGTATTTTCTGAAGGGATTCTTGGAATGGGTGCTGGTATTGACCCAGAAGAAGGTGTAGTTTATGCTCCTTTTGATGGAAAAGTTATACAGGTCGCAGATACGAAACATGCGATTGGTTTGGAAAGTTCAAAAGGCATTGAATTGTTAGTACACGTAGGTATGGATACAGTTGAAATGAAAGGTGAGGGCTTTGATGTATTGGTAAAGGAGGGAGAACGTGTTGTACGTGGACAAAAGCTTATGTCATTTTCAATAGATGCAATTAAAAAAGCAGGACACCCCACAACAACTGCTGTTATTGTTACCAATAGTGCTCAGTTTGAATCTGTTCTTGTCTTAGAAGAAGGAAACAAACAAAAAGAAGATGTTATGATGCGAGTGGTATAAGCCACGAGACTTACTATTCTATCCATTTTTTCAGGTCTTGGAAGTTTAGTTAACTTGTACAAAGAAAGATAACAACATCAAAATCAAAATTAGCCAAAAAACCTCTATCTTTTGAAAAGACAGAGGTTTTTTATTAGGCTGATAGAACTTGAATTCGAAAAGCGGTGGTCTGTGGAGGGATACTTAATGTTTGAAAAGAGGCATGTTCTACTCGTACAAGTTGACCAGGCTTTATATGGCTTAAGGAGATTCGCTCTCCATTTCTATTTAAAATAATGGTCGCTTGGGAAATAACAAAGCGCATTTGTTCAATCATTTCATATGGATTTCCTGTTAATAAAAAACTATTTCTTACATCTACGCTTACCACACGGTCTGTTGTTACAACAACTTCAGGCATTCTTAAGCGAACAATCATTTGAAAGGCCCTTGCCTGAGGGGGGATACTCATAGTCATTGCTGAAGAAAAAGAGGCATCAAGATACATTCCCTTTTTTAGGTCACAAAGATTCAATGGTTCTGCAAATTCATTTATAATTTCAGTATTTGGGTTTACGATTAATTTTAATAATTCATTTTGAAGCACGTTGTTTGAAGTTTCTACACGAAAGGATATTAAAACAGACCCTGTTTTTCCATCTGTGGTAGATACTTCTTCTATCAGAGCATGCTCAACGTACAAGACGGGGCTGTTCATCTTGTGCGATGTGTTTGATGTAGGACTAAAATGTGCCATAGTGATATGAATTCCTATTTATTTTCTATAGTATATGTCTAATTTAAAATAATGTGTTAGGTAAAGATAATCTGAACCAGCCAAAAGAAGTTATTATGGCTGGTTCAAGTATTATAACCCAAGATGGGCTACTCTTTCCTTTAGTTTTTGCAGTTCAATGTACTCTAATACTGCACGTCTTCCAGAGTTATTTAGAGAGAGTACATCAGTAATTAGCTGACCAGATGTGTATTCTCCCACAACGGTTTCATTTAAGGATTGAATTCCCCCTTTACAGGCAGTTCTTCCTAACAAATAATCTGTTGATACATCATAAAAGTTTGCAAGAGCAATCACAGCACGAGTCTGTAAATCACTGTCGCCTTGTTCACATCTTGAATAATGCTGTTGTGTGGTTCCTATTATCTTTGCAATATCTGACTGCCTCAAATCTTTGTCTTCTCGAAGTCCGCGGATAATTTCATATGGTTCCTTCATAACCTCATTTCTCTACTCCTTTTACATTTTATTTGTGTATAAAATAGTATCACACACGATATTGATGTATTGACATTAACTTATAATTAATGTACAATGACAAATAATACATTTAGCATGTGTATAATTGGATTTTTTTATCCAAAGAACTTTCATTAGCTTATATTTCGGTATTTTATTTATTATTTTAAGAAGAAGGTGTCAGCGTAAGCTGATAGTTGATATAACTTTATACAAATAAGTGTACTTTATGAACCGATTAGGAATTTGCAATTTTAACTACAAAAGCAAAACGCGTCAAGCGAGTGTTTTTTACAAAGGAAACACCTTCTTATGACCAAGGAATATTCGATACTCGTATATTCTTAAAGAGAGGTGAGTGAAAATGATTTTTAATAATTTAGGGGAGATATTTTATATCATTCACGCGCTGGAATCAACAAATACATCAGTTTGCATTACTGATGCCAATCAAAAGATTATTTACGAAAGTTCGCATAAGGATTATAAATATGATGCAACAATAGAAGATATGAATTCGTTTGTTGAGCGTTTGCGACAAGAACAAAATGCAATTTTTAGAATTCAGCTCATTGATTGTGTATTAACAGCGATTACAACGGTTCCCGTCTTAATTGGTAAAAGTCAATATTTTATGGAATTAAAACAACATGTCTCAAGAATCAAGCAATATAGCTTGGTTTCTTCCTCGTTTGATAATTTATCCATACACCAGATTAAAGAAATGGCGATTACGGATGCTTTAACAAAACTTTATAATAGAAGATATATTGATGAACGACTACCAATTGATATGCAAAGTTCTTTTGAACTTGGTGAACCGATTAGCATTTTGTTTATTGACATTGATTGCTTTAAAGAAATCAATGACACATATGGTCATGCAGTGGGAGATCAGGTACTTTGTGAAGTGGCGCTTTTATTACAAAAGCAATTTAATAAAGGAAATGGATGGGTAGCAAGATACGGAGGCGATGAGATTCTAGTTTGTTTGCCAGGCTGTGTAAAGCATTCTGCAAAAAGAATAGCCAATCGTTTGAGAAAGACAATTGAATCCAATACCTTTAGGGCATTAGGAAAAGAGATTCAAATAACCTGTAGCATTGGAGTTCAAACAACACTAAGAGATTCAGGGATAAAAAGTATATCAGAGTTAATAAGGATGGCAGATAAGAATCTATACCGTGCAAAAAGTGAAGGACGTAATAAAGTAATATAATAGCTAGCATTTAGATAGATGAATCAGGGAAAAACAACTCTGGTTCTTTTTTTATATAAAGGAAACTTCGAGAGAGAATTCTTTGCTTAAAAAGGGTTGTTTCATTAAAAAAAATGTTTAGTTACTAAAAAATATTGCAATTTTTGTTTAGTTACTATAAAATAAATTTGAGGTGACGATATGAATTCAAAAAACGAATTAATACAAAAGTTTCATCAGGCTGCAAATATTATGTTATGCGATGCCAGAACTTCAAGATGTTATGGAACAGAATATGCTTTAACTTACTCTGATCTTTCCTTTCTTAAATGTATTCAAAGAAATGAAAATAACAAAGCGGGGGATATCTCTCAATACCTAGGGATTACAAATGGAGCAGTGGTACAACTAGCTAAGAAGCTGGAAGGAAAGGGTTATTTAGAGTCCTATCGTATGGAAGGAAATAAAAAAGAAGTGTATTATCGCTTAACGAAAAGTGGACAGACTGCCTGTGAAGGCTATGACAAATACAATGATGATATAAATGCATTAATCGAAGCTTATATTATAGATTTGGACGAGGATACACTAGGTACCATAAAAGGCTTATTTGAAGCTGTCATCACAGGAATTGAAAAAAAAGACTGCTATATCAAATATTCCAGTAAAACAAAACAACTGGAAAGTAAAAAAGATGGAAGGTGCGAAAAATGCAAAAGAACTTATTAGAAATAAAAGATTTAAAGGCAACCGTAGAAGGAAAATTAATTTTAAATGGTGTAGATCTTACCATTCGTCCAGGAGAAGTACATGTTTTAATGGGGCCAAACGGTGCGGGTAAATCAACACTTGCCAATGTCATAATGGGAGATCCAAGGTTTGAGGTAGAAGAAGGTAATATTGTATTTGAAGGAGAAGATATCTCTAAAGAGAAACCAGATGCAAGAGCAAGAAAAGGAATCTTTTTATCCTTTCAGGCGCCAGAAGAAATCCCAGGTGTGACTTTGGAAAACTTCCTAAGAGCTTCTAGAGCTGCCTGTTCTGGAAAACCGGTTAAAATATTTGCTTTTAAAGATGAGCTTTCAGAGAATATGAAGGCACTAGGCATGGATGAAGCCTATGCAAAACGTTATTTAAACGTTGGTTTTTCTGGTGGTGAAAAGAAAAAAAGTGAAATTCTTCAATTGGCAATGATGAATCCCAAATTAGCGATTCTTGATGAAACGGATTCAGGGCTTGATGTAGATGCAGTAAAGCTTATTTCTGAAAACATAGCACGCTTTAGAAATGAAAACAATGCAATCTTAATTATTACCCATATTACTAAAATATTGCAAAACCTACCAATTGATTATGTTCATGTATTGGCAGATGGGAAAATAGTAAAAACAGGAGATGCCTCCATTGTTGATACAATAGTACAGGAAGGATTTTCATCCGTTTTGGGATGAGATTAGATTGGAGGTAATAGAAATGGAAAAACAAAAGACCATGATTGAGGATATCTCACGTGAGCTTTATGATATAAAAAATGCAGATGTTGCTCGCTATAAAACCCAAAAAGGTTTAACGCCAGATATTGTCTGTGAGATTTCAAAACAAAAGAATGAACCAGACTGGATGCTTGCGCATCGTTTGAAATCGTTAGAACATTATAACAAAATAAAAATGCCAGCATGGGGGCCTTCTCTTGACGAGCTAGACATGAGCCAAATTGTTACTTATGTAAGACCAAATACAGATATGAAAAATAGCTGGAATGACATTCCAGAGGATATCAAAGAAACATTTGATCGACTTGGAATACCAAAGGCAGAAAAAGAATCATTAGCAGGTGTTGGTGCACAATATGATTCAGAGGTTGTGTATCATAATGTAAAGCAAGACTTGTTAAATCAAGGAGTTATTTATACGGATATGGAAAGCGCGGTGCAAGAACATGAAGATATTGTAAGAGAGTTATTCATGAAACTAGTACCACCAACCGATCACAAATTTGCAGCGCTGCATGGTGCAGTTTGGTCGGGAGGCTCCTTTGTATATGTTCCAGAAGGAGTACACGTATCCATACCACTTCAGTCTTATTTTCGCTTGAATGCACCAGGGGCAGGACAATTTGAGCATACACTCATTGTAGTAGAAAAGAACGCAAGTCTTCACTTTATTGAAGGATGTTCTGCACCCAAATATAACCAGCTTAATCTTCATGCTGGCTGTGTAGAGTTATATGTAAGAGAAAATGCAAAATTAAGATATTCGACCATAGAAAATTGGTCAAAGAATATGATGAATTTGAATACAAAGAGAGCGTCTGTTGAGAAAAACGGAACCATTGAATGGATATCTGGAACTTTTGGTTCTCACATTACCATGTTGTATCCATCCAGTATGTTAAAAGGAGAAGGAGCCAAATCAGAATTCACTGGTATTACTTTTGCGTCCAGTGGACAACATCTTGATACTGGAACAAAGGTATTTCATATGGCACCAAATACCTCCTCAACCATTAATTCTCGTTCCATTTCAAAGGATGGAGGAAAGTCAATTTATCGTAGCTCTGTAACCATAACACCAAAGGCAACAGGAAGCAAATCGTCTGTTATATGTGAATCGTTGATGCTTGACAATGAATCAAGAGCAGATACCATACCAGTTATGGATATTCAAAACGATCAGGTGGATATTGGACATGAAGCAAAAATAGGAAGAATCAGTGATGAAGCCGTCTTTTATTTGATGACAAGAGGACTTTCAGAGGAAGAAGCAAAAGCTATGATTGTACGAGGATTCGTAGAGCCAATTGCAAAGGAGCTGCCACTTGAATATGCAGTAGAAATGAATCGACTGATTACTCTTGAATTAGAAGGGACCATTGGCTAGGAGGTGACAAAATGATTACACATGCAAAGAAAATTGATCGAATGCCTGAAAGGACTTGGTCGTGGTTAAAGGTAAATACCGCAGATATTTTTTTATACGCACCTGAGGATAAAAAAGAGGAATCCGTTTTGATTCAGGCGTCAGATAAGATAGAAGTGAGAAAAGATTTTACTGGTGTTACGTTTAAGACGGATCCCTCCAAGCATTTGATGAATGAAGAAATTGAGAGCTTTATAGAGCAAAACAGTAATATTCGCTATTACATTCGAATCCCAAAGAACCACAAAGAAGAAGAGCCGATTCGAATTACCCTTGAAATAACGGATGAATACAACGTAATTGGAGAAGATATTGTAATTGAGGCAGAAGAAAACAGTGAAAGCACTATTATTGTAGAGTATCGCTCCAAAGGAAAAGAAGAAGGCTATCATAGTGGACGAACTAGAGTGCTTGTACATGAAAAGGCTTGTTTAAAACTTGTTAGAGCGCAATTGTTTCATGATGAGGTGAAACACAATGATATCTTAGGAGCGCAGGTACAAAAAGAAGGAAAGCTTACAATGATACAAGCTGAGATGGGGTCAAGTGGTTCTACAGCAGGCTGGAATGTTTTACTATCTGGAGAGGAAAGTGAAGTAAATTTAGACCTTGTATATGTGGGAGAAAAAGAAAAGAAGCTTGATTTTACAAGTCGTATCGAATACCAAGCGGCAAAGACCAATGGACAGGTAAGAGCAAGAGGTGTTTTACTTGGAAAAAGTAAAAAGATACTTCGAGATACGCTTGATTTTGTCAGTGGTTCTAAGGAAGCAAAAGGAAGAGAAGAAGAAGATGTACTCATGCTTAGCAAAAATGTAAGAAACATTTCAGTTCCTCTTTTATTTTGTGGAGAAGACGACGTACAAGGTGAGCATGCAGCGTCCTCAGGCCGACCAAGTGACAGTACTTTATTTTATTTAATGAGCCGAGGACTAAGTGAAGCAGAGGCTAAGAAGTTACTAGCAGAATCAAAGTTTGCCGCTATTTTGGAGGAAATGAAGGAAGAAGCATTGAAGGAAGAAATCTTATCCTACCTTCGAGTAGCCATTGAAGAGGGAGGATACATGAGTGAAGGATTTTAGAAAGGATTTTCCTCTTTTTACAAACATAGATAAACAAGGAAGAAGCATTGCGTATCTTGACAATGCAGCAACGACACAAAAACCTTACGCAGTGCTACAAGCACAAGAAGAGTATTATAAGAATAAAAATGCCAATCCTCATCGCGGGGCTTACGATTTGAGCATCGAAGCAACAAAAGTTCTTGATGACGTCAGAGAGAAAACAAAAAGATGGCTACATGTACCAATAGACGGAGAAATAATTTTTACAAAAAATGCCTCCGAGAGCTTAAACCTTGTAGCCTATAGCTATGGAATGACTTATATAAAAGAAGGAGATGAAATCGTTTTGGCGGTTTCGGAACATCATAGTAATCTTGTTCCATGGCAGATGGTTGCAAAAGCAAAAGGCGCTCATCTAACTTATTTGTATTTAAACGAAGAGGGAAGAATCACATTAGAGGAAGCAAATCGTAAGATAACGAGTAAAACAAAGCTAGTAGCGATTGCTCAAGTATCAAATGTTACAGGTCTTGTCAGTCCAATCGAAGAAATCATAGGACTGGCTCATTCAAAGGGTGCGGTTGTGGTAGTTGATGGAACACAAGGGGCTGCGCATTTGGCGGTTGATTTAGAAAACATGGACGCTGATTTTTATGCATTTTCAGGGCATAAGATGCTTGGACCAATGGGGATTGGCGTATTATATGGAAAGAAAAAATATCTAAATGAAATGCCTCCATTTCTATATGGTGGAGATATGATTGAATATGTAGAAGAACAGTCAACTACCTATGCTCCAGTTCCGCAAAAGTTTGAGGCAGGAACACAAAATATGGGAAGTATTGCAGGATTTGGGGCTGCAATTGATTATTTGGAGCAGATTGGGATGAGTCAAATTCAAAGGATAGAAGAGGACCTTACCAGATATTTACTAGAACGCCTTAGTAGCGTTTCCCATGTAAATATTATCGGTTCTTCCTCCTTAGAAAATCGCATTGGCGTTGTGCCTTTTGTAGTAGACGGAGTACATCCTCACGATGTGGTAACCATTTTAAATAAAGATTTGGTAGCGATTCGTTCAGGCAATCACTGTGCACAGCCACTTCATAGTTTCTTGAAGGTTCCAGCAACGTGTCGTGCTAGTGTGTATCTTTATAATACAAAAGAAGACATTGACAGACTAGCAGATAGCTTAAAAGGAGTTAGGAGGTGGCTCGGTTATGGAGCTTGATGAATTATATACAGATTTAATACTTGAGTATAGCCAATCGAGTGCTTACAAAAAGCCACTGATTCAGCCAAACCGTAAGATGAGAGGCGTGAATCCAAGCTGTGGTGATAACATCGAATTGGAATTAAAGGTAGACAATGATATCATACAAGAAATTGGATTATTAGGAAATGGATGCGCCATATCACAAGCATCCGCCTCTATGATGGCGGAGCTAATCGAAGGAAAAACAGTAAAAGAGGCAAAAGAGTTAGCAAAGACCTTCATTGGTATGATTCAAAAGACAGTTACCAATGGGGAAGAATTAAAGATATTAGAAGAAGCCAGAGCGTTTCAAAATATTTCAAATATGCCTGCTAGAGTAAAATGTGCGGTACTTTCTTGGCATACACTAGAAGAGGCATTAGGCGAAGATTAATTAAAGTAAAAAGAAAGGAGGTATATTATTATGTTAGAAAAAGGATGTAAGGCTCCAGATTTTACATTACTGGATAAAGAAGGAAATGCAGTAACTCTGTCTGATTTTAAGGGGAAAAAGGTTGTTCTTTATTTTTACCCAAAAGATAATACTCCTGGCTGTACCAAACAAGCTTGCAACTTTGCTGACAATTACAATGCTTTTTTAGAAAAAGGAGTAGTTGTTCTTGGTATTAGTAAAGATAGCGTGACATCACATGAAAAATTTGCAGCGAAGTACAATCTGCCATTTCCAATTCTTTCTGACCCCGAATTAATTGCAATTAAAGCATATGATGTGTGGCAGGAAAAAACGTCCTATGGGAAAACGAGCATGGGAGTTGTTCGTACTACTTATATCATTGATGAGGATGGAATGATTGAGACTGTTATGACCAAAGTAAAGGCAGATAGTAATGCAATCGATGTTTTGGAACAGTTATAAATGAAAAAGAAAACGACTCTTTTTGTAAAAAGAGAGTCGTTTTTTGATTTTTTATAACGAAAAATATAAAATAATTTTAGGGGTCATGTCATTTTGTAATCAGGAAAATAGAGGGGTTGACAAAGAGTGATAATTTGATTACAATGTTCATAACAATGTTGTTGACAATAGGAGGAGAGGTACTTTATGATTGATGTAAATGATTTATTAAAGCAAGCAATCAAAGAGACGAAAAATCTTCAGGAAGGTGAGATTTTTTTGGTTAAGGATTTGTTCAAGGGTTATATCTGGAACAGAATAGCAGTAAAAGACAGACTTTTACTTGGGACTTTGTTTTTAAATCACGTGCAAAAGGAAAAGAGTGGTTTAATACCAGTTGAAAAGACCTCCTCACATCAACAAAGGTATCAAAAAATGCAGGCTTAAGTATAGTTTGTAGAAAGATAAGGAAAGGAAGAGAGCTATTTGAGTGTAATTATATCTAAATTAAAAGAGGTATTGTATTCAATACTACCAATCACAGTAATGGTGATTATTTTAAACTTTACATTGACCCCAATTGATGGTGTTTTAATGGCAAGATTCTTAATTGGAGCTGTGTTAATTACGTTAGGTTTAACTATATTTTTAATCGGAGTTGACATCGGAGTTACTCCAATCGGTAATATAATGGGATCAATGATGGCAAAGTCGAATAAAGTCTGGGTGGTAGTTGTTGTTGGTTTGATTCTTGGTTTTTTTGTTTCCATTGCTGAGCCAGATCTTCATATTCTGGCAAATCAGGTAGATGATGTATCTTTAGGTCTAATTTCTAAACTCAGTATTGTTGTAGTTGTGTCTATTGGAATTGCAGTCTTACTTGTTCTAGGGCTTCTTAGAATTGTTTATAATTTTCCACTATATAAGATATTAACTGGTTTATATGCTGTTATTTTTGTATTAGCATTATTTACCTCAAAAGAGTTTATGGCTATTGCCTTTGATGCATCCGGAGCTACCACAGGAGCTTTAACCGTACCCTTTATCTTGGCATTGGCAATTGGTGTATCAAAGTTAAAGAAAGATAGTAAATCATCCGAAAAAGATAGTTTTGGGTTGGTTGCAATTGCTTCCATTGGTGCAATCATATCCGTTATGATTATGAGTATTATCAAGAATACAAATGAAATCACAGGTTCACTTGAGGAAGCTGAAGCAGTATCTACTTCAATCCTAGAGCCATTTATACATGAATTGCCTAGGTTATCTAAAGAAGCATTAATCGCTTTAGCTCCTATCGTTATTATTTTCTTAGTATTTCAAAAATTATCGTTTCATTTATCTAAGACAGCCGTTCGAAAAATATTATTTGGAATGTTGTTTGCCTTTATTGGACTAGTATTATTTTTGTTGGGTGTGAATGCTGGATTTATGGAAGTGGGTAGTGTAGTTGGTTATAGTATTGCTTCTTTGGATAACAAGGTCTACGTAGTAATCATTGGATTTATCCTAGGAGTTGTTACCATTCTTGCAGAACCAGCGGTATATGTATTGACTCATCAGATTGAAGACGTAACAAGTGGCTACGTAAAACGTAATGCTGTAATGATAACACTTTCTATTGGTGTAGGTTTTGCAGTTGCATTATCTATGGTACGAATTTTAATTCCTTCTTTGCAGCTTTGGCAGTATTTACTACCAGGGTATGTGATTGCAATTGCAATGACTTATTTTGTGCCAAAACTATTTGTTGGTATTGCTTTTGACTCAGGTGGAGTTGCTTCAGGTCCTATGACGGCAACCTTCATTCTTGCATATGCACAAGGGGCTGCACAGGCAATTGAAGGAGCTGATGTATTAGTGGACGGATTTGGAATGATTGCAATGGTTGCCATGACTCCATTAATTGCCTTGCAAATTCTTGGATTAGTGTTTAAAATAAAGTCAAGAAAAGGAGGGATGAACGAAGATGTTTAATGAATCAACAGCAGGTGATATTGAATTAATCTGTGTTATTATAGATTTTGGTTTGGGTAGTAAAATAATCAAGTCAGCAAAACGTCATGGTGTGTCTGGGGCCACGGTAACACTTGGGAAAGGTACCGTAAGTAAAAGTATCTGGGATTATATGGGATTGTCTGAAATTAGAAAAGAGATTGTCTTTATGGCGGCGAAAAAAGAAACAGCCTATGTTGCCTTAGAGGAATTAAATAAAGAATTTAAGTTTTGTAAACCAAATCATGGAATTGCGTTTACGACATCAATCAAAACCCTAATCGGATGCAAAAAAATAAAAGCAAGTAATGAAGAGAATGAAGGAGGGGTAGAACAATCTATGTATCAGTCTATCACAGTCATTGTAGAAAAAGGAAATGCCGAAAATGTTATTGACGCGGCAGTAAAGGTTGGAGCTAAGGGCGGTACAATCATGAATGGAAGAGGATCTGGCATTCATGAAACAACCAAATTATTTTCAATCGAAATTGAACCAGAAAAAGAGATTGTTATGATTATTTCTGAAGTAGAAAAGACGGATGAAATTGTAAACTCTATCCGAGAGGAACTTAAAATAGATGAGCCAGGGAATGGAATTATTTATATTCAGAATGTAAATAAAACATATGGCATCTATAAATAAATGATACACATCTAAATAAAATACTCTGTTTTACTAAAATTTCTTAGTAAGACAGAGTATTTTTATGTCATCAGGAAAGTTCTTCAAACTATTTTCTTCTTTTTTACTGTATTAGAAATTTTTTCAAACATATTTTGAATGCCGTCTTAGTTATAGGTAATAGGTATAACCCATATTCACTTTTTGGTATTGTACATATTCATATCGGAATGGTATGATATGAAAAACAAAGAGCAAAGGAGTAAAAAATGGCGAGTGAAAAAAAGTTAACTAATATAGATGATAAAGAGCAATTTTTTGGCAAAGTAGCAACAGCAGAAGAAGTTAATGAACTTTCAAAGACAGGTGCATTTGTCAGACAAGAAAATCGTTTTATTACACCATTTGGAACGAAGGAAGGCGAACTTCCAATTGAAGCAGGTCGATATCGACTGATTTGGACACCTCTTTGCCCTTGGGCAACTAGACAGGTGATTGCATTTAAGCTTCTTGGACTTGAAGATGTTATCAGTGTTGGAACGGTTGCACCGATTCGAACAGAAAAGGGATGGGAATTTTCTTTGGATAAAGATGGTGTTGATCCCGAGCTAAAGATTCGTTATCTACCAGAAATTTATGCAGCAACGGATCCACAATATACAGGAAGAGCAACTGTTCCAGCAGTAATTGACCTAAAGACCAAACAGGTTGTCAACAACGATTATCATCATTTAAGCAAATACTGGGAGACGGTTTGGGAGCCATTTCATAAAAAGGGTGCACCTGATTTGTATCCAAAAGAGTTAAGAGATGAGATTGATGCACTCAATGACATCTTATTTCATGAAGTGAATAATGGAGTTTACAAGGCAGGATTTGCACAATCGCAAGAGGCTTATGAAAATGCTTATGATTTAGTCTTTCAGCGACTCGATTGGTTAGAAGAAAGACTTTCAAAAGGTAGATATCTATTTGGAGATCAGTTGACCGATTCAGATATTCGTTTATATGTTACACTGGCAAGATTTGACATTGCATATTATTTTGCATTTCGCACCAATCGAAATCGTATTGCAGATTATGATAATTTATGGAATTATGCAAAGGATTTATACAGCATCCCTGCATTTAAAGAAGCAACCGATTTTGATGCCATTAAGAGAGGGTATTTGTTAGGAAATCATGCCCACAATCCTTATGGACTCTTACCAAAAGGCCCAGATCTTTCGATTTGGGAGGAACCAAATAACAGAGAAGAAAAATTTGGAAAAAATAAATTCACATATTAAAAAAGAGGAGAATTGTATGAAGAAAAATATCTTAAAAAAATTAGTAACAGGAATCATGGTAACAACATTAGCAGCTGGAGTCTTAACTGGATGTGCAAAAAAAGCAGAGAGTGATTCAAATGCCAATGCAAGCAATCAAGAGGCATCAGATGAAAAAGCAACAGATGCAAGCACTGATAATGCGAATACAGAGGATGCAAAAAACACAGACCTAGAAGAAGTAACCACGATTTATGCAGCAACGGGCGGAGCTCCAAAGCCTTTTACCTTTGTGGACGATAGCAACGAATTAACAGGGCATAACATTGATTTAATCAAAGCGGTATTTGAACGATTGCCACAATATAAACTGGAAATTGAAGTAACAGATTTTCCATCTATTTTTGCAGGACTAGATTCTGATCGCTATCAAATTGGCGTAAACAATTTTGCCATGAACGAAGAGAGAAAAGAAAAATACTTATTTAGCGATCCTATCTTTGCAAATGAATATGTAGCAATCTTTGCAAAAGACAGTGATAAGGCCGAATCCGTTGAGAGTTGGGAGGACTTGGCAGGCTTAAAGACCATTTCACAGGCAGGAATTAATATTACAACCGCATTAGAAAACTATAATACGGCAAATCCAGATAATGCAATTCAAATCGAATACAGTGAAGCAGACCTTGTGCTACAGATTCAAGATGTAGAAGCAGGTAAATATGATTTTGTACTAATGGATAAACCAATGTTTGAGTATTACCAAAAGGAATTTAACTTTAATGTAGTTGGAGCTGAGATTAGCAATGACGTATCACAGGATTTACTACCACAACCGTTTAGCTATTTATTAATTAGCAAAGGAAATGAGCAATTGGTAGAAGACATTAATAAGGCACTCAAAGAAGTAATACAAGATGGCAAGAGTAAAGAGATTAATGAAAATTGGTTTGGTTCTGATTATTCTCCATCTTACAATTAAACCTGGAGGAATGATATGAGCAAATTGTTTGATGGAAAATTAGTATTTACCCAGATTCCCACTTTACTTGAATATTTACCAATTACAATTGAATTAACTTTGGTTGCGCTCATAATTGGCTGGATCATAGGACTTTTATTAGCCATGATCAAAATAAAAAGAATACCTGTTTTATCACAGTTAGCTGCTTTATTTGTTTCGATTGTAAGAGGAACGCCTGTTATTGTACAGTTATATTTGACTTATTTTGGAATACCGATTGCGTTAAAATATTTTAATTACTACAATGGGACTTCATATAACGTAAATACCGTACCGCCGATTCTTTTCGCAATTATTGCGTTAGGTCTTAATCAGTCAGCATTTGACTCAGAAACCATTCGCGCAGCAATCCAATCTGTAGATAAGGGACAGGTGGAAGCAGCGAAAGCTTTAGGAATGACAGGTAAACAAATTCTTAGAAGAGTTCTCCTTCCACAGGCAGTGACAGTCGCGCTGCCTTCCCTTGGTAACTCGTTGATTGCATTAATCAAAGGAACTTCCTTGGCATTTACCTGTTCTGTGGTAGAAATGACTGCAAGGGGTAAGATTATAGCAGGAAACAATTATCGTTATTTTGAAGTTTATTGTTCCCTTGCAATTATTTACTGGTTACTGACTATTATAATTGAGTGGGTATTTAAATATATAGAAAAGAAAATGAGTGTACCAGAGGATGTACCAATCATAAAAGAAGACCAGTTACAGGAGAGGAGGCTTAACCTATGAGCTTTGTTGAAATTAGAGGACTTAGTAAGAAGTTTGGACAAAACGTTGTTTTAAACGATATCAATCTAGACATCCGCAAAGGTGATGTAGTAGCAATCATAGGACCTTCTGGAACTGGTAAATCCACTTTACTTAGAGCTTTAAACTTATTAGAAAAACCTGAAAAAGGTGAAGTAAGTATAGAAGGAAACGTATATGATCTAACGACTAAGTCAGCAAAAAAGAAATTAGAACTTAGGAAAAGCACCGAAATGGTATTTCAGCAATTTAATCTATTTAAAAACAAGACAGCACTAGAAAACGTAATGGAAGGTTTACTAATTGTGAAAAGGATGAAAAAAGAGGAGGCGAGAAAGCGAGCCATTAACCAGCTTGAAAAAGTAGGAATGGGTGATCGCCTCAATCATTATCCAAGGCATCTATCAGGAGGGCAACAACAACGAGTTGCCATCGCAAGAGCACTTGCAATGGAACCTAAAATGCTTTTAATGGATGAACCTACTTCGGCACTTGATCCAGAGTTAGTAAGTGAGGTTTTACTAACGGTAAAGAAGGTTGCGCAAGAAGGAAATACGATTTTACTGGTGACTCACGAGATGAATTTTGTAAAAAAGGTAGCCAATCGTGTCATCTTTTTAGAAAATGGAAAAGTGGTTGCAGATGGAACACCAAAAGAAATTTTTGAAAATCCAAGTAATGACAGGTTAAAAGAATTCTTAGTAAAAATCCATATGTTGGAGGGGTTAGAGTATACCATTTAATGGTGATAGATTGATTAGAAACAAGGTGAATGATAATGAATATTACTTATAAGACAAATAAAGAAGATGTTAACTGGCAAGAAGTATCAGAAGTTTTAAAACGTTTGGGACTTTCCAATCATCCTGCGTGGGAACAAGAAATCATATTTAAAAATAGCTATGCGGTCGTATTTGCATATGATGACGAAAGAATTGTTGGTGTAGCCAGAGCTTTATCAGACGGTGTATGCCAGGCTGCGATATACAATGTAGCCCTAGATGATGAATATCAAGGACATGGAATTGGAAGAACTTTAATTGAGACTCTTCTAGAACAAGTCAAAGGTCAAAATGTAATATTATATACACATCCAAGGACTGTTCATTTATATGAAAAGTTTGGATTTCGTCGAAGTAAAACCGCTATGTGTATGTTTCAAGGATCAGAAGAAAAGTTAGAATGGATGAGTGAACAAGGCTTTCTTCTTCCAAAAGATTTTCGATTTGCAGATGAATATGGAAGAAAAGATATGCAGTATCAAGCGCCAGAACGTGGAGAGTAAAGAAAGTAAGGTGAATTCGCATGTCAACAAAATATATAAAAGAAGAAATACAAGCAAATGGTAAGTTTGAACGACAAAAAAATCGTTTCACAACGCCATTTGGAACAAAAGAGGGGCAATTACCAGTGGAAGCAGGCAGATATCGACTCTTTTGGTCACCCGTTTGCCCTTGGGCTCATCGAAGCATCATTGTTCGAAGACTCCTTGGATTAGAAAATGTAATTAGTGTGGGTACACTTGACCCGATTCGTCCAGATATTGAAAGAACGGACTGGGCATTTACCTTAGATGAACACCATGAAGATCCTGTGTTAAAGATTAAATATCTAAGTGATATTTATTTATCCACAGACCCAGAATATACAGGTCGATTTACCGTTCCTTGTGTCGTTGACTTGAAAACAAAAAAAATAGTAAATAATGACTATTTTAATTTGACAAAGTATTTCGAGATAGAATGGAGCAAGTTTCATAAGGAGGGAGCTCCTGATTTATATCCAAGCGAACTTAGAGAAGAAATCGATGCGTTAAACAACCTTTTGTTTCATGATATCAACAATGGAGTCTACAAAGCAGGGTTTGCAAGAAGCCAAGAAGCTTACGAAGAAGCTTATGAGCTAGTATTTAATCGATTGGATTGGTTAGAGGAACGCCTTTCACATCAAAGGTATTTATTTGGTGATAAGATTACAGAGTCAGATATTCGCTTATATGTGACACTTGCTAGGTTTGATGTGGCATATCATAATGGTTTCTGGCTTAATCGAAATAAATTAGTAGATTTTCCAAATCTATGGGGGTATGCAAGAGATTTATATCAACAGAGAGGATTTGGAGATACGACAGACTTTGATGCCATCAAAAAGCATTACCATTTATGCTGTTTGTCAACCAATCCATTTCATATTTTACCAAAAGGCCCTGATTTATCCATTTGGGATACGCCTCACAATAGAGATAGAGCTTATGGAACTGTGTAAAAATAGTTTCTATAGTTACAGATTGGTTATAGGTAAAACTTATAACCAATTTTCATTATAAAGTATTACCACTCAATTTGCTTAAAAGGTATAATAAAGGAGGATATAAACATGTCAAATGAAGGAATAAATAAGAAATTACGACCAAAAGAAATAGAGAATGAAATCGATGAACGAGGTGCTTTTGTCCGTCAAAAGAATCATTTTGTTACTCCCTTTGGTGAGGGAGAGAAGGATTTAAAGGCCCAAAAAGGAAGGTATCGTTTAATCTGGGCAAAGGGATGTCACTGGTCAAATCGTGCCTCCATTGTAAGAGAATTATTAGGTCTAGAAGAAGCAATTGGAATCAATTTGGTTGGTCATAGTAAAGAGAATGCGGCCTATGGATGGGAATTTGTATACAATGAAGATAGAATGGATCCCGTACTTCAAATTCAATTCCTAAGCGAGGCATATTACAATGCAGATCCTGATTACACAGGAAGATGTACGGTACCAGCATTAGTTGATGTCACAACAAAAAAGGTCGTAAATAATGACTATCATCGTTTGACGAATTATTTGGAAACCGCATTTCGGCCATTCCAAAAAGAGAATGCTCCAGATCTTTATCCAGTAGAACTTAGAGAGGAAATCGATGCGTTCAATGACTGGCTCTTTCCAAATGTAAACAATGCCACCTATCGAATGATGTTTGCACAATCCCTTATTGCCTATGAAGAAGCATTTGAAGATTTTTATCATGCACTTGATACGATTGAAGAACGGCTTTCAAACAATCGATTTTTATTCGGGGATTATGTAACGGATAGTGATATCCGATTATTTGTTACCTTGGCAAGGTTTGATACACATTATTATAGAAATATAGGCCCTATCAAACAAAGGGTGCAAGATTATAAAAATATATGGGACTATTGCAAAGACCTATATGAAATTGAAGCATTTAAAAACAATACTTACTTTAAAAGTTTCTCAAAGCCAATTGATATTAGAGAAGGAATCTTTCAGCCTTACGCCACAAGATTTTATGATCAGATTGATTATGATAAGCTTTGGTCAACACCACAATCACGTAAGATACTTAGTAAGACTCCCGATGAGAAATTTTTGAGACAGAAATAAATGAGCAAAGCAAAGGAGATATGCTATGGGAAAATCCATTGACACAGTGTGTATACACGGAAAAGATGTAAGGAGATTTGTTGATAATACAGGTTCAATCAGCTTTCCAATTTATCAGACAGCGGCCTATGCACATCCAGCGGTAGGAGAGAGTACTGGTTTTGATTATACCAGACTACAAAATCCAACCAGGGAAGAGGTAGAACGAATTGTGGCTGATTTAGAAGATGGAATAGATGCATTAGCATTTTCTTCTGGCATGGCTGCAATTACAACATTGTTTGAGCTATTTAAACCAGGTGATCACATCATTGTTACGGATGACTTATACGGCGGAACGATTCGATTATTAGATCATGTAAATAAAAAAAATGGCTTGCAAATCACCTATGTTGATACCAGTGATTTAGAGCAAATTACTAGTAACATAAAAGAGAATACCGTTGCCATTTACATTGAAACACCTACCAATCCGATGATGAAAGTAACAGATATTGAGAAAGTAGCAAAAGAAGCACACGAAAAGGATATTATACTTATTGTTGATAATACCTTTTTATCTCCTTATTATCAAAAGCCACTATTACTAGGTGCAGATGTGGTGATTCATAGTGGAACAAAATATTTAAGCGGTCATAACGATACGATAGCAGGTTTCTTGGTAACAAGTCGTGAAGATTTGAGTGAAAAATTACGATTTTTAATTAAGACAACGGGAGCAGGGCTTTCTCCCTTTGATAGCTGGCTGTTACTTCGTGGAATAAAAACATTGGCACTTCGCATGGATAAGCATCAGGCAAATGCAATTGAAATCGCAAACTTTTTACAAGAACACAAAAAGGTAGAGCAAGTGTATTATATTGGATTGCCCAAGCACCCATCGTATGACATAATTAAAAAGCAGTGTACTGGTTTTGGAGGAATGATTTCATTTACTGTTGATAGTGAGGAAACAGCAAAAAACGTCTTACAAAAGGTAAAATTAATACAATTTGCAGAAAGCCTTGGTGGTGTGGAAAGTTTGATTACCTATCCAATTTATCAGACGCATGCAGATGTTCCAATTGAAAAACGATTGGCACAAGGTATTGATGAACGCCTTCTTCGCATATCGGTAGGAATTGAAAATGCGAAGGATTTAATCGCAGATTTAGCGCAGGCACTGGAAGGCTAATTGATTAGAATAATAGGTAATATGGAATACACAATTAAAAGGAGAAAATGTATGGGCTGTAAGTATGATTTTGATTCAGTCATAGACAGAAGAAATACAAGTAGTTTAAAATATGACTTTGCTAAGGAGCGAAAAAATAGAGAGGATCTATTACCTTTGTGGGTTGCTGATATGGATTTTTCGCTACCAAGTGAAGTGCTAAATGATATTACAAAGAGAGTAAATCATGGAATCTTTGGTTATACAGATCCTATGGATGATTATTATAAGATTATTCAAAACTGGTATAAGGACCAGTATGGCTTTGAGATACAAAAAGACTGGATATTGGTTACTCCTGGTGTCGTATTTGCATTAGTTTTAGCAATTAGAGCATATACGAAGGAAGGTGATGCAGTCTTAATTCAACAACCTGTTTACTATCCTTTTGCGGAATGTATTGTAGATAATAACCGTAAGCTGATTAATAATCAACTACATTATGAATGTGGGAAGTATACCATTGATTTTGAAGACTTTGAAAAGAAGATTGTAGAAAACAAGGTAAAGCTATTTTTATTATGCAACCCTCATAACCCGGTTGGAAGAGTTTGGACAAAACAAGAGTTACTGCAGTTAGGGAAAATTTGCATCAAGCATGGAGTCAAGATTGTTGCGGATGAGATTCATGCAGATTTTGTGTATGGTGATAGAAAGCATCTGGTTTTTGCTTCCTTAAGTGATGAAATAAAAGAAAATTGTATAATTTGCAGTTCTCCTAGTAAAACATTTAATATAGCGGGATTGCAGATATCAAATATTTTGATACCGAATAAAGAATTGCATCATTTATTCCAGCAAGAGATAGGTAAAGTAGGATATAGCCAAATAAATACGCTTGGTTTAATAGCAACCAAATCCGTATATACCAAAGGATATGAGTGGTATATAGAATTAAAAGAGTATTTATGGAACAATTATATATTCGCAAAGAAGTTTATTGATGAAAATATTCCAGGCATCAAAGTGGTAGAGCCAGAGGGGACTTATTTACTATGGCTAGATTGTAGTGGGCTTGGTTTGACAGAAGAAGAGTTAGAAGATGTAATTACGAATAAAGCAAAGCTATGGCTAGATGGAGGAGCGATATTTGGAAAGGAAACAGGACTTTTCCAAAGAATCAATTATGCATGTCCAAGAAGTATTTTAGAACAAGCATTGATCCAATTAAAGAGTGCAATCAAGCAATAGAGTTAAGAATAGAGGCTGTGAAAGGGCTTCTATTTTTTTGTTTTCTCATAAAGACATATCGTATAAGTAACTTTAAAATGATACAAGAAGATAAAAAACAATAAATATAAAAAATAAGTAGAAATAAATTAATAATATTATAAAAATCATACAAAATAGTAAGGATAGATATTCATTGACAAGTTAGCAGCAAATTATCAATCTAACAAATCAGTGAAATTAAACTTATTTAGGAGGGTATTATATGCAAGCTGTTAATGTAATCATAGGTATCATAATGGTCTTATCGTTTTTTGGATTGGTATGGTACTGTGTAAAGGGCTACAACCTTTTGGTGGGATTTTTTGTGATGTCAGTATTATGGACAACGATTTCACTGATTGGTAATTCAATTACCCCTAACTCAGCTATGGAAGGAGCAACAATAATTGATGTACTTACCAATGTTTTTCAAACAGGACCAGAAAACTATGGAAAATCAATTCTAGTTAATATTTTCTTTGGCGCGTTCTTTGGCAGAGTATTAATTGACACTGGTATTGCGGCAACTTTGATTCGTAAGGTAGTTGAACTAGGAGGCGACAAACCAAGAATTACCATGTCTTTGCTGTGTATTGTCACAACCATTATTTTTACATCAATGACAGGGATTGGTCCTGTTATCTCGATTGCCGTTATTGTATTACCTATCATGCTTTCGCTTGGAATACCAGCACCAATTGCAATGTTTTCGTTTATGGGTTCTATCATGGCAGGAATATTTGGTAATATCGTTAACTTTAAGCAGTATCAGGCGATATTTGCAACGGCAAATGAAAGTTATGGCACCTACGATTACAATACCTATTTTCCATTTGGAATGATAGCTTTGGTAGTTGCTCTTATCGTTGTACTTGTAGTAAGTAATGTATTTTTAAGTAAGAAAAAAGTATCTTATGCGTGGGCAGTAACAGCGGATTCCTCGAATTCGGCTGATGCACCAATCATTTCATGGATTTGTGTTGTGTTACCTGTAATCGGTGTTATTTTATTTAAAATCCCTATTATTCTTGCGTTTATTATTTCAGGTCTGTTTGCACTTATAACATGTGGGAAATTACGAGGGGGATTTACCGCGGTATGTCGAATGCTTGCAAAGCAGTTTGCAGATGGGGCAATCGATGTAGCACCAATGATAGGATTTTTATTAACCTTATCCATGTTTAATAATGCGGCTAATTATGCTTCACCATATTTTAAGGTTTTACTTGGAGGGGTTATTCCAGAAAGTGCACTTTTGTTAAGTATTTTGTTTGCAGTATTGACACCACTAGGGTTCTTTCGAGGTCCAATGAATCTTGTAGGATGTGGAGCAGCAATTTTAGCTGTTGTGGTTTCCGTTGCAGCTTGGCCAGTACAATTTTTATTCCCTTTGTTTGCGATTACAACAATTGCACCACAGCATTTAGATGTTACACAATCTTGGGTTGCTTGGGGATTTGGCTATACAAAAGTAGCAACCAAAGACTATTTGAAGATGTCCATTCCAACTGGTTGGATTATTGGAATTATTCTTTGTATTGTCGTTTATGTCTTATATGGTGGATTCGTTTAACTTATACGTATCTTGGTAACCGGCTAATGTATTGCGCAGGAGTCGGTTATTAAAATTAGTTCAAATACGGAGTATTTAGATAGAACGTGTAAGACAATATAGGTAGAAATGGAGGAGCAACATGGCTAGAATGGTTAGAATGGGAATTGATGTGGGAGGCACGCATACAAAAGCAGTGGCAATCAATAATGAGACCCATGAGATAATTGGTAAATCGTCGGTAAAGACAACACATGATGATAAACGAGGAGTTGCGGCTGGTGTTGTAACATGTTTTCAAAACTGTATGAGGGAAAATGACATTAGTCCAGATTCAGTTGTTTTTGTGGCTCATAGCACAACTCAGGCAACCAATGCATTAATAGAAGGTGATGTTGCACAAGTTGGTATCATTGGGATGTCAAAGGGTGGTTTGGAAGGATTTTTAGCAAAGAGGCAGACTAAGCTTGAAAACATTGATTTAGGAAATGGAAAAGAAATTATAATACGAAACCGCTATATGAATGTAAAGAAGATGACAGAAGATTCGGTTAATAAGGAGTTGCATGCTTTAGTGCAGGAGGGAGCGCAAGTAATTGTTCCTTCCATGGCATTTGGAGTTGACAATGAAGAGCCTGAAAAAATGGTAGCCAAAGCGGCAGAGAAAGAAAAAATAGCAACGGCAATGGCATCAGATATTACAAAACTTTACGGTTTAACAAGAAGAACAAGAACAGCGGCAATCAATGCAAGTATACTACCCAAAATGCTAGAAACAGCAAATTCAACAGAACAATCGGTTCGTGAAGCAGGGGTACAGGTTCCTCTTATGATTATGAGAGGTGACGGTGGTGTCATGGAGATTACGGAGATGAAAAAACGACCAGTACTTACTATGCTTTCAGGCCCTGCTGCATCGGTTATGGGCTCTTTGATGTATTTGAGAGCATCAAATGGAGTGTATTTTGAAGTGGGTGGGACAACTACAAATATTGGAGTAATTAAAAATGGCCGTCCAGCCATTGATTATTCCATTGTTGGTGGTCACCCAACCTATATTAGTTCTTTGGATGTGCGTGTACTTGGAGTGGCTGGTGGCTCGATGGTGCGTGCAAACAAAAATGGTATTGTTGATGTTGGACCTAGATCTGCCCATATAGCAGGACTTGACTATTCAGTCTTTACAGACGAAGAAAAGATTCAAAATCCACAGGTAGAGTTTTTTTCTCCCAAACAAGGAGATCCTGCTGATTATGTTGCAATCAAAATGGAGAATGGTGATAGGGTTACAATTACAAATTCTTGTGCAGCAAACGTACTAGGGCTTGTAAAACCCACTCATTTTTCATACGGAAAGGTGGAGTCTGCAAGAAAGGCAATGCAAGCGTTGGCAGATTATTGTGGGACAACGGTGGAGGATATTGCAAAACAAATTATGGAAAAGGCGTATGCAAAGATAGAACCTGTGATACTTTATTTGGCAGAAAAATATAAATTGGAAAAAGACCAGATTTCCTTAGTTGGTGTTGGAGGAGGAGCTGCCTCGTTAATCATTTATTTTGCTGAGAAAATGGGAGTGAAATATAGCATTCCAGAAAATGCAGAGGTGATTTCCTCCATTGGAGTGGCTTTATCTATGGTACGAGATGTAGTGGAACGTATCATACCATCACCAACAAAAGAAGATATAAGCTCCATTAAAATGGAGGCAATGAATAAAGCCATACAAAGTGGTGCGACTGCAGAAAGTGTGGAAATTCATATTGATATTGATCCACAAACCTCAAAAGTAACTGCAATTGCGACAGGTTCAACAGAAGTAAAGACAACGGATTTACTAAAAGAATGTAGTGAAGAAGAGTTAAGGAAGTTAGCAGCCGCCGATATGCGTATTGATATAGAAGAGGCGATCCTTCTTGAAAAAACAAAATTCATTTCTGTTTTTGGAACAAAGTCGCAGCAAAATGGAGAGGCTGATGCGATTCGTATTCTAGATTCAAAAGGTTTTATAAAGGTTCAACGAGGTTTTGCACAAGCGCTAAAAACAACAGCTAGTAAGTATTTGGAAGTAGTACAAAGACTGTGGGATGCAATGGCGGTATATCAAACAGAATTAATTGCAAGACCAGATTTTTATTTATGCGTTGGAGCACGAGTCATTGATTTTAGTGCTTCTGATTTTGAACAGCTAAAACTTCTGATGGATATTGAAATATCGACGCTAGAGCCAGATATGGAAATTATTGTAGTGGCAGCAAATATAAAGCAAAGTTAAATAGTGAGTGAAATGTAGTAGAAAGTAAAACTAGGTGGAAAAAGTATGCAAGAAGTCACTCAGTTATATAAGTTAGTATCAAATTTATTATTGGTAAAAGAAAATGAGTGGGGGTTATATGCATTTTCCAAAGAGCCATTGCATAAAAAAATCACGAAAGAAGAGAAAAAAGAAATGATTGATATGGCTATCAATTGTGGGATTGAATATGCAAAGCGTATTAAGATGCAATATAAAAGTGCAAGAGTAAAAGAATTAGCGGAGGTTTTTCAGATAAAAGTATTCCAACAGGATAGCTCTATGATTGGAAAAAGAATTGTTTTTGCTCTTTACACCCCGCCGAATCGGATTGAAATTATGAATGAGCCAATTCAAAAAGCATGTGATATTTTAGAGAAGGATTCTTTTTTGGTTGAACATTTCACACAAGAGGTTATAATAAATACAATATTAGGACATGAGATATTTCATTTTTTGGAGGAACAATTCGAGCAAGAAATCTATACAAGAACTAAGAAAATTCTATTGTGGAGTTGTCTTGGTATAAAAAATTATTCTACAATACGTACCTTAAGTGAGATTGGAGCAATGGCCTTTACAAAGGAGCTAAATCAGCTTACATTCTCACCATATATACTGGATATCATCTTGTATTACAGTTATGATTCATGCAGTACGAAAAAAATATATCATGATATTATGAAAATAAGTGCAAGAAGATAGGAAGCACCAGTACTTGATGTTAATGGAAAATACGGACTCTTTTGGGTCCGTATTTATTAAAATCATAGGTACGTTACACTTTAAAAAAAGCACTATATTTAATTGACAAAATAAAAAAATAATGATATTCTCTATTAAACATATCAATTTAATAGGAAATGAATTTTTCTAGACAGTAGATTTAAAATCATTTCTCATCGACACAAAGAGGTGAAGGTATGACATTACAACAATTAAGATATGCTATCATGATTGCGGATTGTGGTTCTATGAATGAAGCGGCAAAGCGATTGTTTATTTCACAACCAAGTCTTTCAGGCACTATGAAGGAACTAGAAGAAGAAATTGGAGCCGATATTTTCTTTCGCTCAAACAGAGGAATCATTATTACTCCAGAAGGGGAAGAGTTCTTAGGCTATGCAAGACAGGTAGTAGATCAATATCGTTTGTTGGAAAATAGATATATCGAAAAGAATTCAAAGAAAAAATTTAGTGTATCCATGCAGCATTATACCTTTGCGGTCAAGGCATTTGTAGAAGTGGTGAAAAAGGTTGGTATGGAGCAATACGAATTTGCAGTACACGAAACGAAGACGTATGAAGTGATTGAGAATGTAAAAAACTTTAAAAGTGAGCTTGGTGTACTCTACTTAAATGATTTTAATGAGCAGGTGCTCACCAAAATACTGCGAGAAAACAGTCTTGAATTTCAAGAACTATTTCAATGTGATACGTATGTGTATTTATGGGGGGAACACCCATTGGCAAAGCAGGAATTAATCTCCATGGAAGAACTAGAAGAATATCCTTGTCTGGCATTTGAACAAGGGAAGAATAATTCATTTTATCTGGCAGAAGAAGTAATGAGTACGTATGAATACAAAAGAATTATTAAAGCAGATGATAGAGCAACCTTGTTAAATCTTATGGTAGGGTTAAATGGATATACACTATGTTCGGGAATCATTTGTGAGGAATTAAATGGAGATGATTATAAGGCAGTACCACTGGTGGAAAGTCAGAAAATGAGGATTGGTTATATCAAAAGAAAAGGATCAAACATTAGTAGCTTAGGTGAATTATATATAAAAGAATTGCAAAAATATCAAGACAGAGTGTTATAGGTTTTTCCTATATCTAACTATTAAATTTGTGTATTTGCGCATAATTTTATTATCTGCTATGATGTTACATATTAATATTGAGAGGAGAAATCGGATATGAGAAGTTACATGAGAGCTTATAATCAAATGATGTGTTGCTGTTGCAGGTACATTTGTGGTATTATGCTTTATGGAGTGCGCTTCAAACCGGTTTTATATCTGTTATAATCAAGAGCCTACAATGATGAAACCAAAACAGCGCATCCGTAGGATCGCTGTTCTTTTTTGTTTTAACTAAAAAGTTCGAAGAATCCTAACTCTAAGAGGAAATGCCTCTATTAATTTAAACCGAAAGGAGTAAGCAGATGATTCGAATTGATAATGTCAGTAAAGTATTTCGTACTAGCACAGATGAAATCAAGGCTGTAAACAATATTAATCTTACGATAGAAGATGGAAGTATATTCGGAATCATCGGATTATCCGGAGCAGGTAAGTCTACTCTGGTACGATGTATTAATCTGTTAGAAAGACCGACAGCAGGAAGAATTTATTTAAATGAGGTAGAACTTACTTCATTGAATCCAAAACAATTAAGAAAAGAAAGAGAAAAAATCGGTATGATATTCCAACAATTTAATCTGTTGGAACAAAGAACTGCATTAAGAAATGTATGCTATCCGCTAGAAATTGCAGGAGTTAAGTCATCTGAGGCGAAAGAAAAGGCTAAAAAATTATTAGATCTAGTAGGGCTTTCCGATCGTCTGAATAATTATCCTTCTCAGTTATCAGGAGGACAAAAGCAAAGAGTTGCAATTGCAAGGGCACTAGCAACAGATCCACAAGTACTGTTGTGTGATGAAGCAACGAGTGCACTTGATCCAAATACAACTAGATCGATTTTAGATTTATTAAAAAATATCAATGAAAAGCTGGGTGTTACGATTGTTGTAATTACCCATGAAATGAAAGTTGTGGAGCAAATTTGTGATCAGGTTGCTGTACTTGACAATGGAATGGTAGCAGAAACTGGTGCAGTGAAAGATATTTTTCTTTCACCAAAGTCAAAGATTGCACAAGAATTGATATTTCCAAAAAATAAAGGAATTGCAAGTCTACAAAACAAACGAATTCTTCGACTTGCATTCGATGGTCAATCCTCTTTTGAACCAGTTATATCTAATTTGGTATTAAAATGCCAAACTATGGTTAATATACTTGGTGCTAGTACTGAAGATATTGGAGGTAAGGCATTTGGGCAGATGATTCTTCAATTACCTGAGGATGAACTTGCTATTGCCAGAGCTAAAAATTACTTAGATTCAATCGGAATTCATTATGAGGAGAGTGATGTAGATGGAAATTAATCAATTAATTACGCTAATGATTCAAGGTACAAAAGAAACACTATATATGACATTGATATCCACTGCCTTTTCCTATTTGCTTGGAATTCCAGTTGGAGTACTTTTATTCATAACAGATAAATTTGGAATATGGGAGTGTAAGCCATTAAATGCCGTTTTAGGTATTGTTGTAAATATTATGCGCTCCGTTCCATTTATTATATTATTAGTAGCCATTTTGCCTTTTACAAGAGCTGTCGTTGGAACGACCATTGGTTCTACGGCTACCATTGTTCCGCTTGTTGTAGCAGCAGCTCCATTTGTAGCAAGAATGGTTGAATCATCTTTAAAAGAAGTCGATGCAGGTATCATTGAAGCAGCTTTGGCGATGGGGTCTAGTCCCTTACAGATTATCTATAAAGTGCTTCTACCAGAATCAAAACCATCATTATTGATTGGGGCTACGATTACAACAACAACAATCTTAGGATATTCTGCTATGGCAGGATTTACTGGTGGTGGTGGACTTGGAGCGATTGCTGTAAATTATGGTTATTATCGCTACCAGACCAATATTATGTTTATCACAGTGATTTTACTAGTCATCGTTGTGCAAATATTCCAAGAAATTGGAATGAGATTTGCCAATAGGACTGATAAAAGAATAAAGAATTTGTAATTGTTTGGAGCTTGTCTTTAAATGATTGCATGAATTAAGAAAAGGAGAGAAGTATTATGAAAAAAAGAATTACATCATTTATGTTAGCATTTACATTAGCAGCAGGAGCATTGGCAGGCTGTGCAACAAAAGCAGAGCCAGAAGCAACCAATTCTGAAACAACAAAAGATTCATCAACTGAGACAAAAGATGATTCAACAGATACAACAGATGCAAAAGCTGAGGAAGCTACAACAGAAGATAAAACAATTAAAGTAGGAGCATCTCCAACACCTCATGCAGAAATTCTAGAACAGGCAAAGGCTATTCTTGAAAAAGATGGCTATACACTTGAAATCGTAGAGTACAATGATTATGTATTACCAAATACTGCACTTGATACTGGAGAGTTAGATGCGAATTACTTCCAACATAAGCCATACTTAGATGACTTTAACAAAGAAAATGGAACTGATATCGTTTCAGCAGGAGCGATTCATTTTGAGCCATTTGGAATTTATGCAGGAAAAACAAAGTCCATCGAAGAATTAAAAGAAGGAGCAACTATTGCAGTTCCTAACGATGCAACAAATGAAGCAAGAGCACTTCTTTTATTAGAAGCACAAGGTCTTATTAAATTAAAAGCAGATGCAGGACTTAGCGCAACCAAATTAGACATTGAAGAAAATAAACTAAATTTAAACATTGAAGAAATTGAAGCAGCTCAGATTGCACGTGCTTTACCAGATGTTGATCTTGCTGCAATCAATGGTAACTATGCAATTCAAGGTGGTCTTAGTGTATCAGATGCACTAGCAACAGAAGAAGCTAGTTCACTAGCAGCTACTACTTATGCAAATATTATTGCTGTAAATGCAGGAAATGAAAACAGTGAAAAGGTTCAGGCACTTTTAAAGGCTCTTCAAAGTGAAGAAATTCGTAAATTTATTGAAGAAAAATACACTGGAGCTGTAGTTCCAACCTTTTAATTAAATAGTTTTTAGACAAATACGCCACTTATGACATGTGGCGTATTTGCATATAAAATGTTATTACAACATAAATACATTAATTTAGTGAATAAGTAATTTAGTTTAAGAAAAGGAGTGGATATTTCATGACAAGAGAAGCAGCGTGGGAGCTACTAACACAATACAACAAAGAACCATTTCATTTAGAACATGCACAAGTGGTTGAGCAAACCATGAAGTATTTTGCACGTAAATTAGGATATGAGAAGGAGGAAGAGTTCTGGGGGATTGTAGGGCTCCTTCATGATCTTGATTTTGAACAATATCCCAATGAACATTGTATCAAAAGTCAAGAAATTATGAGAGAACATGGTATAGAAGAGAGTATCATTCATGCAACGGCCAGTCATGGATATGATATCACCGTTGATATAAAGCCAGAACATGAGATGGAGAAAGTACTCTATGCAGTAGATGAGCTGACTGGACTAATTGGAGCAGCAGTGTTAATGCGCCCATCTAAGAGTGTTCAGGATTTGGAACTAAAGTCTGTTAAGAAAAAGTATAAGAGCAAGGGATTTGCGGCGGGATGTTCCAGAGAAGTTATTGAAAAAGGTGCCAATATGCTTGGGTGGACACTTGATGAGTTAATCTTGCAAACCATAGAGGCGTTGAAGACGTTTCAAGATTAAGCAAAAGTAAAATTTACCATGTAAAACACCTTATTGCGTTCATTCTCATTTCCTAGTATAATCAATCCGTATCGATTAACAACAAATGATGGAGTGATAAAATGAAATCAATAGATTTAACCATAGACCAATTAAAACAGTTACAAGAAAATGAGTACCAGCTCATCGATATGAGGGATAATATAGCTTATCAGCATGGATATATTCCAGGTGCAATCAACTTAAGTGAGTGTGAGTTTTGGAACAACATTAATCAACTAGATAAGAGTAAGAAAATTATTTTGTACTGTATGAAAGGCATCATCAGTAAGGATGTTGCAATTGAATTAACCGAACAAGGGTATGAGGCATATAATCTTGATGGAGGATATGGAAAATGGCTCATAGATACCTTTAAAAAAGAAGAAGTTCGTTATAAAGAGATTGAAAAGAGCATTCAAAAGAAATATCACAAAGAGATTATGAGTAAATTTACCAAGGCAGTAAAAGAATATGAACTGGTAAAAGAAGGAGATAAGATAGCAGTTTGTATCTCTGGTGGAAAAGACTCCATGTTGATGGCAAAATTATTTCAGGAATTGCAGCGCTATAAAAAGGTAAACTTTGAGCTTGTATTTCTTGTGATGGATCCAGGTTACAATGAAACAAATAGACAGGTTATTGAGAAAAATGCGAAATTGCTTAATATACCAATCACGGTATTTGAGTCAACTATATTTGAAGCAGTCTATGAAGTTGAAAAGTCACCATGTTACTTATGTGCCAGAATGAGAAGAGGCTATTTATACAGCAAGGCAAAAGAGCTTGGCTGCAATAAGATTGCACTTGGACATCATTATGATGATGTAATTGAAACAATCTTAATGGGTATGATGTATGGAGCACAGATTCAGACCATGATGCCAAAGCTACACAGTACAAACTTTGAAGGCATGGAGTTAATACGACCTATGTATCTGATTCGAGAAGAAGATATCAAAAGTTGGAGAGACTATAACGACCTTCATTTTATTCAGTGCGCTTGTCGTTTTACCGATACATGTACAACCTGTCGTGTGGATGGAAGTACAGGATCGAAACGAGTTGAAATAAAGAATTTAATCGCCAAGTTAAAGGAAACAAATCCATACATTGAAGGAAATATATTTAGAAGCGTAGAAAACGTAAATTTAAGTACAGTTATTGCCTATAAGGAACAAGGTGTGAAACATCATTTCTTAGAAAATTATGATAAGAATCTTAATGGGGATGACAACGAATAAAAGAGCGTAATAATTATATTTACAGTCAAGAAAGAACACAGATTTTGTGTTCTTTTTCTAATGGAAAACATGAATAATGTAGAAGGATTTATGTACTAGTATTATTAATAAAATCATATTATGATTGTTTGAGATAAAGACAAAGGAGAGAGTAAAAAGAACAATGAAAATTAACTATTTTGGGGTTTTATCATAATATATATTTTGAATAAAAGTATGGCGGTAAATTATGTATCTGATTATGCTGATACTCATTACATTCGCATCCACGGCGGATAGTTTTATTATAGGCTTTAACTATGGATTAAAAAAGGTTTCGATTAATAACACCTCTAATTTTTATATAGCAATGGTTACTTGTGTTGGAACATTTTTATCCATGCATTTTGGTAAAATCCTAGGCGATTTAATGTCAGTTAAGGCTGCAAATATGATTGGAGGAATGCTACTGATTCTTCTTGGCATGTACATGTTAAAAATGTCGGTTTTGCCAAAAAGAAATAAAATACTTGAAATGAGCGAAGATCCAACAATCGTAGATGAGGATAAATCACAGGTTATTGAATTAAAAGAGGCAATATTAATTGGTGTAATTCTTAGTGTAAATAATATTGGTATGGGAGTCGGAGCTGGAATTACAGGTATGCCCGTATTTATTACACCATTAATATGTGGAATTGCAAGTTTTCTTTTTGTGAAAAGTGGCAGTCTACTAGGTGGGCTATTAAAAAGCCGAAGGCTCTCAGGATATTTTGAAATAGTATCATCCGTGTTTGTTTTAATACTTGGAATTTTAGGTTTTTTTAATTAAGTGTTTATAAATTTAATTGACTAAAAACATTTATTTGACTATATTATTAAGGTAGTACATTAGTACTAAAATACTTATGAAAAGGGGTTATTAAATGAAGATTATTAAGAAACTATTCACAGCATTCCTTGCACTCACACTTGTTATAGGTGTATTATTGGTGCCATCAACACAGGCAAAAGCTGATAGCTATGGAGCAGTACCTAAAAAAGTTAGAATCTATGCAATGACATCAAAACAAACATTAAGTTTTGATTTACCAGGGTATGGTTACACAATTGCAAACTTAAAGTCTAGTAATAGTAAATTGAAGGTGAAACAAACTTTTTATAGAACCGAAGAAGGTTACACGGAAAATAGTAATTTTGCAACCATTTCTTTGTATGCTAGTAAAGAAGGAACTTATAAAGTGTCTTTTGACATTTTAGATGCGCAGGGAAAGAAAGTAAGCTCTAAAAAGATTACTGTTTATGCACGCAACGATAGTCCATTAAAAACTTTGAAGTTAGGAAAAAATACCATTACTTCTACTACTGTTAATGATGCAAATATGAAAACTACCGATAATTACTTATTAAAAGGTAATTCAGGTAAAGTTAAAGTAACTTTAGCAAAAGGTTATAAATTGAAAAAGATAGAATATGGTATCTATGATAAAGCAAAAAAAGAAATAGTATATACTACAGTTAAGAATAATAAAAAGATTACTTATGGTAAAGATTCTTCAGAGTATTCTTCAAAAGATGAATATTTTGATGAAGACGAAGGTAAATATATCAGAAGAAAATACTGGACAAAAAGTGCAGTGGCAGGTACATTTATTCGTGTATCTTATCTAGATAAATATACAAAGCAAGAGAACACACTTTCTTATAGCTTCTATAAATTGTTATATTAACTAGCTTAGTCCTTTCGATTAAATAGAAAATCGAAAGGACTTTTTTTGAAAGAAACAGCGTTAGCTTAAACGTAATCTTCCTATTGACAGAAAATACCAATTAATTATATTATTAGAATAGTATAAAAGTACTATAAAACTTATGAAGAGGGGAAACATATGAAAATCTCAAAGAAAATAACATCCATTTTACTTGCATTAACATTTGTAATTGGTTTGTTTGCTATGCCATCTAATGCGGTAAAAGCACAATCCTACGGATCAGTACCTAAAAAGGTAAGAATGTATTCCGATTCCACTTATCAAACGTTTAGTTTTGATTTAGGTGGATATGGATATTCAATCAAAGGATTAAAGTCAAATAGTAGCAAGTTGAAAGTAAAGCAAACGTATCAACGTACAGAACAAGGAACCTCAACAAACCAAAACTACGCAACGATCACACTCTTAGCAAATAAAGAAGGGAATTATAAAGTTAGCTTTAACATTGTAGATGCAGCTGGAAAAAAGGTGAGTGCACATACTGTTAAAGTTTATGCAAAAAACGATAGCGTGCTAAAAACCCTTAAGGTTGGGAAAAATGATGTTTTTAGTGCAAATAATCTTAATTATAGCTTATTAAAGGGAAACTCAGGTAAAGTAAAGGTTGCTATGTCTAAAGGCTATAAGTTGAAAAAAATAGAGTATGGCGTTTATGATAAGAGTAAATCAGAATATGTATATACAACAATAAAAAATAATAAAAAGATTACTTATGGAAAACAGGTTTCAGAATATAGTTATAGCTATGAGTCAGCATATTCATCTTATAAATATAATTATTGGAGCAAAAGTGCAATGGCAACTACTTATATTCGAATAACCTACATTGATAAATATACAAAAACACAAGATACCATATCCTACGCATTTTATCGTTGGGTGGATTAAGGAATTCTTTGTCAAGAAGACTTTAGAATAAAACCAATTCAAAAGTCTTCTTGGTATTTATATACTCATAAGAATAGCCGTTGACAACTTCATACCAGTATTATATAATTTGAAAATAGCAATGACGAAGAGAAGTAGCATAAATTATCGTTTCCAGTGAGTGGAGGACAGTGAAAACTCCATAAAGTGAATTTATGTGAATAACACTTTACCAGCTGCAATCTGAACCTCACTACATAGATAGCGATTAGTAGGTGCGCCGTAGGCTGTGCGACAAACAGCAAGGTTTATGAGTTATGGCAAGTGAAACAGTTTAACGTTTCAGCCTGTAGAACCGTTGAGTGACTGTATTACAGTAAATCAGGTGGTACCGCGGACATATAATGTTCGTCCTGAACGACAATTCGTTTTGGATGGGCATTTTTTAGTATTAAAATTTATGATACAAATCTATAAATTGCCAGTATTATTGAACTTTTCATTGAACTGAACTGAATCGTTATCGCTATTTTAGTATAATGAAGGTTCGCGTATTTATTATCATTTGGAGGAGAAATATGAACACATCGAATATGTATCGTAACAAAACAATGAATCAAATTGGCGAAGGAGACATCGGCCAGACACTAAAAATTGCTGGTTGGGTGGAAAATATCCGTGATCATGGTGGTGTATCTTTTATTGATTTAAGGGATATGTATGGAGTAATGCAAGTAGTTATGCGTGATACCACTCTTTTAGAAGGAGTTAATAAAGAAGATTGTATCAGCATTGAAGGACCAGTACAACTTCGTGATGAAGAAACCTTTAACCCAAAGATACCAACAGGAACAATTGAATTAGAAGCACAAAAAGTAGAAGTATTAGGAAAAGTATATAAGCAGCTTCCTTTTGAAGTAATGACATCAAAAGAAATTCGTGAAGATTTACGATTAAAGCATCGATACCTTGATTTACGTAATAAAAAAGTAAAAGACAATATTGTTTTTAGATCTGAGGTTATTACTTTCTTAAGACAAAAGATGACCGACATGGGATTTTTAGAAATTCAGACCCCAATTCTTTGCGCATCCTCACCAGAAGGTGCAAGAGATTATATTGTTCCTTCACGTAAATTCAAAGGAAAATTTTATGCGTTGCCACAAGCTCCACAGCAGTACAAACAATTACTTATGGTATCAGGCTTTGATAAATATTTTCAGATTGCACCATGTTTTCGTGATGAAGATGCAAGAGCAGATCGTTCACCAGGAGAATTCTATCAATTGGATTTTGAGATGAGCTTTGCAACTCAAGAAGATGTTTTTAGAGCAGGGGAAGAAGTGTTATCAGCAACCTTTGAAAAGTTTGCACCAGAAGGCTTTGAAGTAACAAAAGCACCATATCCAGTCATTAGTTACAAACAAGCGATGTTAGAGTTTGGTAGTGATAAACCAGACCTTCGTAATCCACTGCGTATTGTAGATGTAACAGACTTTTTCCAAAGATGTACCTTTAAGCCATTTCACGGTAAGACCATTCGTGCCATTAAGGTTCATGCGGATATGTCAAAGGGCTTCCATGAAAAATTATTAAAATTTGCAACATCAATTGGTATGGGCGGTCTTGGATATTTGGAAGTATTAGAAGATAAATCCTACAAAGGACCAATTGACAAATTCATCCCCGATGAAATGAAGCAAGAAATTGCAGAAATTGCTAAGTTAGAAGCAGGAGATACCATTTTCTTTATCGCGGATAAAGAAGAAAAAGCTGCATTGTATGCAGGACAGCTTCGTACAGAGTTAGCAAATCGCTTGGATCTATTAGAAAAGAATGCATACCGCTTTTGCTTTGTCAATGACTTTCCAATGTTTGAGTATGACAAAGAAGCAAAACAGGTTATCTTTACGCATAATCCATTCTCTATGCCACAAGGCGGCTTAGAGGCGTTAAATACCAAAGATCCTCTTGATATATTAGCATATCAATATGATATTGTATGTAACGGTGTAGAATTATCCTCAGGTGCAGTTCGAAATCATAATCTTGATATTATGGTTAAGGCATTTGAAATAGCAGGATATACAGAGGAAGATTTAAAAGAGAAATTTGGAGCTTTATATAATGCATTCCAATACGGGGCACCACCTCATGCAGGAATGGCACCAGGTGTTGATCGTATGATTATGCTTCTTCGAAATGAAGAAAATATTCGTGAAATTATTCCATTCCCAATGAATGGTAATGCGCAAGACTTAATGTGCGGAGCACCAGGTGAAGTAACAGAACAACAGCTTCGAGAAGTTCATATAAAAGTAAGACAATAAGAAATAAAGTGTAATTTTTTAGTATGATAGAAAAAAGGTAACGGAAGAAAATCTCCGTTACCTTTTTCGTGTTCAATTTAATCTACTCTGATTTTCTTAAACGCTCTACAATGGTATGATTAGAGCTAAAACGATAAGAAACCAAAGGTAATACAATTCCTAGCAATATGAATATTGGAGTCACAACAATGATTGGAAGTAAAGTAAAGCGATACGTAAAAAACCAAAGTATACTTTCTAATACCTTACGAAACATCGGCCCCATAATCAGACTAAGAATCAGGGAGATACCAATTACAAATGCGGTATAAATAAGTCCTTCAAAAACAAGCATTTGGTTTAATTGCTTTCCTGTCATTCCTATGGATTGTAGCATTGCAAATTCTCGTTGTCGTGCCATAATAGAGGTTAGTATCGCATTTAAAAAGTTAAGGATACCAACGAACCCTACAATCGCACTCAATACGCTTCCAAGTAAAAGAAACATATTTTTAAATTCCTTGAATTCATCCATATACGACTGTTTCGACTCGTAATCTAGGGTAGGTTCAATATTTTCTGTGTAGTCTTTTAAAAATGCTTCCATAGCAGCATTTGTCTCTTTTGTAGTGTCATATAGATAAGTCATAATACCAGACGTATTGCTATCTTTTTGAAACACCTTGGCGTTTAAAACAAAAGCATCCGTCCCATAGTAGCGATAGGACATGGAATGACGCATAGTTACACAGGCAGCTACAGTATACGTGATATCACGATAAGTAGAAGGTCGAAGTGCCAAGCTGGCTTCATCTACATTTGTTATGTCTGTCACGACTTCTCCTGTTTGTGGATCGTAGTATTCCATTGTATCAACGTAGCGCAGGGTAACTTGATCTCCCACCTTAGCCCAGTGACTATCAGGTTCCAATACATTGTAATCATCCGTATGATATACTGCAGCAATAGCATTTTGTGAGGAATCATAAAGAGCAGAAAGATCGCCCTCCACCACCGTTAACTGATCCAGTGGATATTTTTCCATTCCATATAATTGTGCATCATCGGTAACCAATCCCTCTTTCGTATCTTCACCTTCAAGCATTTGAGTTACGGTATCCTTATCATTATACTTTCCATGAAGCTGATAGTACCAATCCTTTTCTGTGAACTCCTTAATATTGCTTGTAGCGCCATAGATACGACCAGAATCAGTAAAGGTGCCTTGTTCTTCAAGGTCTTTTATAACTTCTTCAGGTAAGGCAGTTTCTTGGCTAAAGAAATCTGCGTTGGTCTGAAAATAAGAGGCGTTTGCCACAATAAAATCTGATACAACATTTTTTTGCAAATATTTTTCCATGTCAAATCCATTTGTGAATAGGACTGTTAATTGGAGAAGAACAACGGCTAAAGAAAGTGAGATTACCACTAATACTGTTTTTGAAATATTACGAGATAAATTTGCAAAGGCCATTTGAAACAGATTTAAGTGCTCCTTGTTCTTTCTATTTGTTTTTTTTACGTTCGTACGTTCTGTATAGCGGACAGCTTCAATGGGAGATACCTTTGAAGCGATTTTTCCTGGTTTTTTGCAAGATATAAAAACAGTAACCAAAGAAAAGAGAATAGCTCCAGCAAAAATCAACGGATTTGTTGTTACAAAAACATTCTTATAGGAGAGTGTAGACATAATAACTGGAGCCAGAATATTACCGCATAGGTATCCTAAAAGAAGGCCAATTGGAATACCCAAGGTAGATAAAAGTAAGGCTTGTTGAAGGATAAGCTTTTTCATTTGTTTTCCTGTCGTTCCAATAGTCTTTAGGAGACCATAAAAACGAATATCATTTGAAACAGAGATTTGAAAAATATTATAAATTATCAAATACCCAGTAAATATAATGAGTAAGAGCAACAAAAGTATTAAAATAAAAGTTCCAGCGTCAATATTTTGTGACAACTGTGCGCCAACATACGCCCAATTTATGCCGATTCCTATGTAGTTATTTGTGCTTTGATCCTTTGATTGATAACCATTTCGTTCCAGTATGGTATTTAAATCGTCTTCAATGTGTGCTGCATTTTTTAAATAAACATTTAAAGTCCAGCTACCCGTTTTATCCTTTTCATGTATCTTTTCATAACTTGCTAAGGTATTGTTAGCATAGGATAAAGGAACAATGATATGGCTGGCATAAGATGCCGCATCGTAGTTCCACCAGCCTGACAGTGTAAAAGTATCTGTCACGGACTTAGCAGAGTTTGTATCAAGACCTAGGCGATATGTAATGGTAATTTGCTGTCCTATCTTTGGCTCTATGCCAAGAAGCTTAAGGACTCTAGTATCACAAGCCATTTCATTTGTACCTTCTTTTGGTAAAGAACCAACATCAGGTATGCAAAAAGAAGATTTTACACATACTTCATCCATATAACTAACTTCAACATGAGCCTTATGAAAAGGAACATCAGCAGGCATTCCAAGTATAAGTCTTGCACCAGATTCTTTTATAAGTGGATCTTTTGAAAGAGTATCTAATATCTCCTTTGTAATGTATTTAAAACCTCCATGGAAATCCCCTCCTACTTGTCGAAATGTAGCCTGTTGATAGGAATGTAAAATCGTTCCCGTTATGGTAAATAAGGTGGTAAATAACATGGTAGTCAAAGCAATTGCAAAGATGGCAATACAATTACGTGTAGGATTGGATTGAAAGCTTCTTTTGGCAAGATTTGCAATTACTTTGTTATTCTTTACTTTAATCAAGCCAAAGCACCCCCTACAATTTTTCCATCTTCAATATGGATGATGCGATCGGCAAGCTGAGCAATCTCTTCATTATGAGTAATCATAACTATGGTTTGACCAAATTTTTGACTGGTTACCTTCAAAAGCGAAAGCACGTCTTGGCTAGTCTTACTATCTAAGTTCCCAGTTGGCTCATCTGCAAGAATGATTGCAGGTTTAAAAGCCAATGCACGTGCTATGGCGACTCTTTGTTGCTGACCGCCAGAAAGATTATTGGAAAGATTGTTAAGCTTTTGTTCTAGACCAAGCGTATGAATGATTTGGTCTAAATATGCTTTGTCAGGAATATTGCCGTCAAGTTGTATTGGTAAAACTATATTTTCATATACAGTAAGAATAGGGACTAAATTATAATTTTGAAATACAAAACCGATTTTCCTACGTCGAAAGATAGTAAGTTGTTCTTCATTTAGCTGAAAGATTTCTTTTCCATCGACATGTACACTTCCTTTTGTAGGACGATCAAGACCACCAAGCATATGAAGTAAAGTGGATTTACCACTTCCAGACATTCCAACGACTGCGACAAATTCTCCTCTTTTTATTTCTAGATTTACATCATCAAGCGCATGTACCATTGTTTCACCAGAACCATAGATTTTAGTTAGAGATTGCGTTTCTAGGATATTCATTTGCTATTACCTCCATTTTAAGCATTTGGTTTCACTACTTGTGTGATACCATAAAAAAACTATAACAAGAAAATCTTTCCACAATCTTTCTGTACCAAATGAAAATGTGACAGAATGGAAAGATTTTAAGGTCCTAGAAATACTAGTTGGGTTTTTGCTTTAATAAAAAGGTTGAAAATGTACTTCCTTTTCCTATTACGGAAGATAATTTTATGTATCCCCCTTCTTTGCTAATAATTTGCCTAGATAAATACAATCCAATTCCAACACCCTCCATCGTACTTACGTTAGGAGAACGATAAAAACGCTTAAATATTTTCGATTGTTCCTCCACAGCAATCCCAATTCCATTATCCTCAATATCAATGCGACAAAAAAATTCATAAGAAATAACGCGGATAAGAATGGAAGTACCACTAGAGGAGTATTTTATGGCATTGTCAAGAATATTAAGGATTGCTTCACTTGTCCATTTGTAGTCAAAGTATGCACATTCCTTTGTAGGACTTATCACTAATTTAATTTCCTTTTCCAAAGCTTTATGTTCAACCTGTTTACAGATATCTTTTAACATAGGAATAATTTCATTTATAGTAGGATGCAAAGTGAAGATATCTGTTTCTAAACGTGATGTTTTTACAAGTGAATCAATTAAAAAATTAAGTTTTAAGGCTTGCTTATTTAAGGTGTTTACACAGGCTTCACATTCTGGTGAAAGTGTTTGCTCGCTTAAAAGCTGTGAATATAACATAATATTTGAAATAGGCGTTTTGGTTTGATGAGAGATATCGGATATCAATTCTTTGATTTTATCCTTATCCTTAGCTAATTTTTTTGAGGCAGTTTCCATTCCTCTTAGATATTGTGCAAACCTGGCTTCCACCGAGGAGAGTAGACTCTCATCATAGGTATTTTCGGTAAAGGTTCCAGATATTGCAGCATCAATCATACGATTAAGGGTCACTAGTGTACGACGCTGCTTTCTACGGCTCATTAGCATAACGACTACAGCACTTACGGTACAAATGAGTAAGAGGATTACTATTATGTGTGAAAGGTTCATGTTCGATTCACCACCCATGTATACCCTACTCCGTAAATGGTTTTTATATATTCAGGTTTTGAGGGATTTTCTTCCAACTTATTACGAAGTCGCTTAATCGAGACAGAGAGTGCATTTTCATCTACATATTCGACTGCATCGGTCCAGATTCGATCAATGCACGTTTCTCTTGGAAGGATTCGTCCTTTGTTCTCGACTAAGAGCCGTAGAAGCTTTTGTTCTGTCCTACTAAGTTCAATGGGAGTATTCTTTTTAAAAAACTCGATTCGTTCAAAATCAAAACAAAAGTCGTCTAGTTCTATTTTTGTGCTAGGATATGTCACTTGTTTTCGAAGCTGAGTATGGATTCTGGCTCTTAAAATAGCCAGACTAAATGGTTTTGTAATATAATCATCTGCCCCAAGTTCAAGGCCCATTACAACATCGGTTTCCATATCGTTGGCAGTGAGCAAAATGATAGGAGTAGTATCCTTACTTTTCAATTCTTTTAGAAATTGAAGTCCATTTCCATCTGGAAGATTGATGTCTAATAGGATTAAATCATATTGCAAAGAACAAATCTGTTCTTTTGCAAAATGCAGATTCAAACATGGTGTAACTGCAATTTCATTGGTGGAAAGAGCAAGTATAATTCCATCACTTAAGGATTTATCATCTTCAATTAATAATATATTTTTCATAACAGCCTCCATAGATTAATTGAAATACGTTTGGTTGTTAGTATCATATTACTAGCCTTTGTATCGGAATGCAAATATTAAAATAAAAGAAAAGGATGAGAAATCAAAACCAACGTCTCCTAGCATAGAAGAAAACTATGACTTGACAGCACAAAGAATCAGACCTATAATAACAGCAATTAAATAGTATCGGGAGCTTGTGAGACAGGCTGAGAGGAAACTATAGTTTCGACCGTACCTGATTTGGATAATGCCAACGTAGGGATTACAATGCTATAAATTATTATATGTATTCGTATGAGATATACCTATGGGTGTATCTCATTTTTGCGTTGTAGAGGAATTCATTCCATCCATTCATATTTAATTAATTAAAAGCAGAAGGAGAGATTTGTATGAAAGTAAAGAAACTAGCATTAGCAGGTGTATTGGTGGCGATGGGGGTAGTGTGTTCTGCCTTTTATATTCCTATTGGCGTGGCAAAGGCATTTCCAGTGCAACATTTTGTAAATGTGATAGCGGCAGTTGTTTTAGGACCTGTTTATGGTGTGGGAATGGCATTTGCCACATCCTTGCTTCGTAATGTGATGGGAACTGGTAGTTTGCTAGCTTTTCCGGGTAGTATGTGCGGAGCCCTGTTAAGTGGTCTTATGTATCGTTATAGCAAAAATATTTATGGAGCGGTATTAGGAGAGATATTTGGAACGGGAATAGTAGGTGCAATTTTGGCTTATCCGATAGCAGCTTTGTTTTTATCGAGTACAGTCGCTATCTATGGTTTTATTCTTCCCTTCCTTATAAGTACTGTGGTTGGATCAAGTCTTTCGTTACTTCTATTAATTACTTTGAAAAGAAGTAGTGTATTGTTTCGGTTGCAACATGGGGAAGAAATATAAGAACATGTAAAAGTTTAATAATAGAATTAATAAGAGAATTCTAAGTCAATATTTTGGCTTAAGAATTCTCTTTTTATATAAATGTTTTGAATAAAAAAAACTAGTACAAATTCATAAAAAGCACGTTTGATTTATAGTAATTTATACATGATTGACAATAACATATTAACATGTTAACATATTATTATAAAAAGGAGGTAAATGAAGTATGAAAAAACTATTATCAATTGTTTTGGCGGGAGTGTTAACCGTATCTTTAACAGCATGTGCAGGCAAAGGAAGTTCAAGCGAAGTAGAGTCTAACTCAAATGAAACTACAAAAACAGATTCTAAGGCAGAGGTTGCCGCTACGCAAGGGAAGTATACCTTAAAGATTGGAACTGCATTAAGTGAGAACGACCCTTTGTATCAAGCCTTGGAGAATGTATTTGAAAAAAATGTAGAAGAACAAACAAATGGTGAAGTTCAGGTTGAGATTTACTCTAGCTCACAGCTTGGAAGTGATGAAGATGTTTTGGAACAGGCGCTTGTAGGGGCAGGCGTTGGTATTATTACAGATCCAGGCCGTTTAAGCAACTATGTGTATGACTTTGGTGTATTACAGGCGCCATATATTGCCGATAGCTATGAAGAGGTGCTAAAGCTATTTGCAACGGATGTATATAAAGACTTGTGTAGCCAGATTGAGCAACAAGGGTTCAATATTTTATCCTTTAATTATTATCAGGGAGAAAGAGAACTGTTTACAAAAAAACCAATTGTAGAGCCAAGTGATTTAAAAGGACAAAGAATTCGTTCTTCAGGATCACAGGTTGTAACAGCAACTTTGGAGGCTATGGGTGCGAATACAACTGTTTTAGCTTGGTCAGAGGCATATCAGGCATTACAGCAACAAGTAATTGAAGGGGTTGAGGTACATCTTTCAGCAGCAGTAGGTTCTTCTATGCAAGAGGTTACGAAATACTTATCATTTACAGGACACCAGCAGTTACTTACAGCATTAGTAATATCGGATGCTTGGATGAAGAGTTTACCAGAAGAATATCAAACAATTTTAATTGATCAGTCTTATAAGGCTGGAACTGCAGCTTCAGAAGCGGTATTAGCGAAAAACGAAGAGTACCTTCGCACATTAAAAGAAGGTGGTATTGAAGTGATTGAATGTAATAAAGAAGCTTTTAAGGAAGCATGTAATATAGCTTATGAAACACTAGGATATACACAAATTAAAGCCAAACTAGATGCTGAATTAGGTAGATAAATGTAAGGAGAGATTTGATGGTTAAGAAGTTTGAAGAGCTACTTTCTAAAATAGAAATCAGTATCGTGTGTCTGGGTTTGGGTCTGCTCATTATAACTGTGTTTGCAGCTGCAATCTTACGCTTTTTTGGTATTGACATGTCGATATCAACCGATTTGGCACAGTTGACATTTGCTTGGGTTAGTTTTATTGGTGCTGATTTAGCAATGAGGCAAAATAAACACATGGGTGTTGATATGCTAGTAAATCGATTTCCTGTAAAACTTAGAAATGCCATATTTTTATTTAATTCTTTGTTAATGTTAGCGTTTCTTTTGTTTGCAGTATATTATGGAGTTAATTTATGTATTATAAATGCAGCAAGAAAATATAATACACTTTATATCAGTTATTCCTTTGCGACTGCTAGCTGTCCTGTTGGATGTGCATTGATGTGTCTAACCGTTGTAAAAAACATTGTCACATATGTGAAAAATTTTGTGAAAAACGATTATTCTAGTATTGAGAAGGGAGAAATCATAGCATGATATGGTTAGGATTAACATTTATTATACTTCTCGCAATCGGTATGCCAATTGCTTTAACAGTAGGAATATCAGCACTTGTTTTCTTTGTGATTGAGAATGTACCAGTGCAAATTGTAGTTCAAAAAATGGTAAGTAGTACACAATCCTTCTCATTATTAGCAGTACCGTTCTTTGTATTGGCAGGAAATCTTATGAATGAAACGGGTATTACATCGAGACTGATTAAGTTTGCAACATTGGTAACAGGACATATGCGTGGTGGACTTGCCCAGGTATCAGTTGTATTATCTTGCTTGATGGGTGGAATATCTGGGTCTGCCACAGCAGATGCCGCAATGGAAAGTCGAATTTTGGGTCCTGATATGGAGAAAAGAGGATACTCAAAAGGGTTTACTGCGGCGATACTAGCCATGGGAGGATTAATTACTTCCACTATCCCACCTAGCCTTGGACTGATTTTATATGGAGTAACTGGTGAGGTATCAATCGGTAGATTGTTTATGGGAGGAATAATACCAGGGTTTTTAATGACAGTTGCGTTGATGTTTGCCGTAGCCAAAATTTCTAAAAAGCGAAGTTATGTGAAGGAACACGAGCATTTTCCAACGATAAAAGAGGTATTAAAAGGTTTATTAGATAACATTTGGGCTCTTATATTTCCAGTGATTTTAATTGTTGGAATACGATTTGGTGTATTTACCCCATCGGAGGCAGGAGCTTTTGCAGTAGTATATGCAATATTCGTAGGAGTATTTGTATATAAGGAACTTACATTTAAAGTTATGGTAGAATGCTTAAAGCAAACAGCAGTTGATTTGGCAGTAATTATGTTTATTATCATATGTTCCAATGCATTTGGCTATGCAATTGTTACAGGGCGTTTACCTCAAACATTAGCCAACTTAATTATACAAACATCAAATAATAAATACATTGTACTAACAATTATTATGATTTTTGTTTTTATAGTAGGAATGTTTATGGAAGCAACAGCAAATGTTTTGTTATTAACGCCAATATTCTTACCAATTATAACGCAATATGGAATTGATCCTGTTCATTTTGGAGTTATGTATATGATCTTAATCACCATGGGAGGTATGACTCCGCCAATTGGAGTTACGATGTATACCACTTGTTCCATACTAGAGTGCCCTGTTGAGAAATATACAAAAGAATCCATTCCTTTTGTAGGAGCGATTGTAGTACTACTTGTCATTCTAGCAGTATTTCCACAGTTAGTATTATTTTTACCAAATTTAATTTATGGAGCTTAAATTAATGTATAAAGGAGAACACTTATGAGATTAACATTCGAAGAAATTCAATCAGAAATTAAACGTGTATTTATAAAATACGGGCTTTCAGAGGAAAAAGCAGATATCTGTGCGAGAATCCACACAGAATCAACCTATGATGGGATTTATTCCCATGGAACGAATCGAGTAGCAAGGTTTGTAGATTATATAAAAAAGGGTTGGGTAGATGTAAATGCAGACCCGACACTTGAAAAAGATTGTGGTGCCATTAAAGTATATAATGGAAATATGGGGCCGGGAATACTAAATGCATTGTTTGCATGCGACCGTGCTATGGAAATGGCAGACCAGTATGGAATTGGTATGATTGGACTTAAAAATACCACTCATTGGATGAGAGGTGGCACTTATGGTTTATATGCAGCAAGGAAGGGGTATGTTGCCATTATGTGGACAAATACTGAAGCTTGTATGCCACCATGGGGAGCAAAAGAATGCCGTTTAGGAAACAACCCTTTTGTTATGGCTCTTCCTGGAAATGACAATCAACCTGTACTTCAACTTGACATGGCAATATCACAATACGCCTATGGAAAACTTCAGGTAACAAGATTAGCGGGCAAAAAGCTTCCTTTCCCGGGTGGATTCGATAATGATGGCAATTTAACAGATGATCCAGGAGCAATTGAAGAGTCCATGAGAATTTTACCAATAGGCTATTGGAAGGGTTCAAGCTTTTCCTTTATGTTAGATGTATTAGGTGCTGTGTTAACAGATGGAGTTGGTGCGGCTGATTTGGATGCAGCTACAAAAGGAAGCTGTGGCGGATGTTCACAGGTTATGATTCTGATTGATCCTAAAAAAATTACGGACGGTGATAGTATGACAAATACCATTACCCGTGCAATTGAATATTTAAAAAGTGCAGAGCTTGCAGAAAATTCAAAAGGAATTATGGCTCCTGGAGAAGATTATATTCAGTTTAACAAAGATCACGATGAAAATGGAATATTTGTAGACGATGGTGTTTGGGAAGAAATCAAATCGCTATAGTTAACAGATATAAAAGGAGAGGAGCGCCTATGATATTTGATCAAATAAAACATGCACCTCGATATTATCAAACCAATCATAATATTAAGACTGCATTGGAATTTATAGAAAAGAATGCAAAAGGTGATACGTTAGCAGATGGAAAATATGAATTGGTGCCTGGAGAAGTAACTGCCTTCGTCATAACAAAGGAAACAGTTAAACAAAGCCAAGCAAAGATGGAGATTCATAAAAAATATATGGATATTCATTATGTCATCAATGGTTGTGAAGTATGTGGAATTGCACCGATTATGGATAATCCTGAAGGTGTAATTCCATATGACGAGCAAAGTGATAATGGTTTTTTTGAATGTGAGAATTCATTTCAGGTAAAGGTAGGTGAGGGAGAATTCTATGCTGTATGGCCAATGGAACCCCACAGACCACTATGCAATGTATTTGAAGAAAGCATAGTTGTACGAAAAATCATATGTAAAGTTAAAGTAGATTAGAAAGAAGTGGTTAACGATGAAAGGGATTCAAATCGAGCATCCAAATAAATTAAAAATAATTGATATGAATATGCCTGTTCTAACTAAAAAGAACAATGTGTTGATAAAAATAAAGGCAGCTGGAATCTGTGGATCAGATATTTCCATTTATCATGGAACCAATGCAGCTGCCACCTATCCAAGAGTGATTGGTCATGAAATGGTAGGAGAAGTCGTTGAGATTGGAGAAAATGTAAAAAAGCTACACGTTGGGGATAGGGTAATTATTGACCAAGTTACAAACTGCGGCAAATGTTATGCTTGCAAGGCAGGAAGAGGAAATGTGTGTGCAGACTTACAAGTTAGAGGTGTTCATATTGATGGAGGATATAGAGAGTATATGTCTGTTGCGGAGAGTGATTGCTATATTATCCCAGATAAATTGTCATATGAAGATGCTGTCTTAATTGAACCAACTACAATAGCAATTCAAAGTTGCTCAAGAGCAGAGCTTACTGCAGATGATACCTTGTTAATTTTAGGATATGGAGCCCTTGGAAGTAGCATATTAAGAATTGCAAAAATATCAGGAGCAAAGATTATTGTAGCTGATGTAGTCGGTTCAAAATTAAAAGAAGCGTTAGACAATGGAGCGGATTATATCATTAACCTTTCAAAAGAAGATATCGTAAGTAAAACAAAGGAATACAGCGACGGATATGGTGCTACGGTTTGCATAGACGCTGCATGCACAAAAGATTCTTTGGCAACATTACTAGATGTGGTTGGAAATGCAGGAAGGGTAATAACAATGGGCTTTTCTGAGCAGCCAACTTCAATTACTCAATATAAGATCACTTCGAAAGAAATTGATGTACGTGGATCAAGGCTTCAAAACAAGAAGTTTCAAAAAGCAATTGATTATATAAATGAAAATCAATTGGATATAACCGGAAGTATATCACATAGGTTTTATTTTGAAGATGCACAAAAAGCATTTGACTTTATTGATACGAAAGACTCTTCCATTAGAAAAGTTATTCTTTATTTTGAAAAATAATATAAAACAGAAATTACTTTTCTAATGGATTTGACAAACATAAAAAACTTTGATATAAAAAACATAAACATAAAAATTTGAATATAGGGGTTTAAGAATGCATCTATTAAAAAGGTTTTCAAATGAAACAGCTCGTGAGTATGCATATAGGATGTTAAGAGACAATATCATATCTCTTGAATTAGTCCCAGGGAGTACTGCAAGCGTATATGAGTTATCTGAAAAGTTAGGAATTAGCAGAACGCCAGTTAGAGAAGCCTTATTGGAACTAAATAGGACTGGAATTATTGAGGTTTACCCCCAAAAAGGCAATGTAATATCATATATTGACTTTGAAGCTGCAAACGAAGCAAGATTTCTTCGTTTGGCAATTGAGCGAGCTATATTAGAAGAGGTATGTGATTTGGTTACAGAAAAGGATTTTGAAGAGTTAGAATTTAATATTCAACTGCAAAAAGTAGCATTACAAAATCATCATACGGATAAATTATTAGAATTAGATAATGAATTTCATTTGAAACTATTCCAGATTGCAAATAAGGAACGTTTGTTTTATATCAAAGATTCTTTATATATTCATTTTGACCGAATAAGAAGTATAAGACTTGCTGCGATAAATGATGATAGAATTGTATGTGAACATAAAAAAATAATTAAGGCTCTAAAAGATAAAAACAAAGAAGAACTAAGACATGCAATTGATAGTCATTTAAGTGGATATTCAAAAGAGGAGCAAGATACTATACGAAAGGCCTATCCTGAATATTTCTTGGAAAACCAAATTAAATAATAAGCTATATTCAACATTATATATGAATCAATAAACTGCCTATTATAAGGCAGTTTTATTATATAAAAAGATAATTACTCTTTATTTAAAAGACATCTTTCACCATTTTAACGACAGGTGCGTATACTACAATGGGGGTGATTATTCTGAATAAGCGAATCAATGCTGTATTTGAAGGCGGAGGTATGCGAGGAATTGGTCACGTAGGTGCAGCCTGCATTTTTGAAAAAAAGGGATATGAATTCGTTAATTTAGCAGGGTCTTCTGCGGGAGCAATTGTTGCGTCACTTTTAGCTGCAGGTTATACTTGTGAAGAAATAAGAAAAGAGATGGATCATGTTAATTACATGAAGTTTAAGCAAGAATCCTTATTAGATCGGATCGGAACCATAGGAAAAGTAATCAGCATTCTTTATCATTATGGGATTTATAGTGCAGATTATTTTGAAGAGTGGTTAAATGACTTACTAAAAAAGAAAGGAAAAGTTACATTTAAAGATATAAAGACAGAAATAAATCCTTGCGGTGATGTGCCTTATCGCCTGCAGATTACAGCTTCTGATCTTACTGAACAAAAGCTTTTGATTTTGCCAAATGATTTGAAGGATTTTTGCATTGATCCTGATACTTTCCCGATTGCAAAGGCAGTACGTATGAGTATGAGTATACCCATTTTTTATGAGCCGTATCGATTAATGGATTGTAACGGTAAAGAACATTACATAGTAGATGGTGGACTACTTAGCAACTATCCGATATGGATCTTTGATAAGGTAAAAGCTTATCCACCTTGCCACACAATAGGATTTAAATTTATTGATGAAGCACAAGAGACAAAACGAGAAGTTAAAGATATGAAAATGAATATTATAGAATATATTTGGTCTTTGGCCTCGACAGGTTTAAATGCAAAAGATAAGCAATACATTTCTGCGTCAAAAGGTGATTATCAAAGAACAGTTACGATTCCAACTATCATACAATTAGACGGAAAAGAGAAAAATATTGGTGCAACTGATTTTGGAATATCGGATAAGGAAAGTGATGCTTTGTTTTATAATGGGAGTAAGGCAGCAAGGCATTTCTTGGATGTATGGAATTATGATCAGTGGAAAAAAACATATCAAAGTTCAGATTAACCTTAAAAGTGAATATTGATATAGATGAAAAGAAGCACTGATTTACATAGTGCTTCTTTCTGTGAAAAAAATGTTGAAATATAAATCCATCTAAAGTACTATGTTTACTGGGATTGCTATTTGTTATTGTGCAATAATAGCACTATATTCTGGAAAAATGATTGACTTGTTATATGGAATAAGTTAAATTGTTAATATCAGATTCGATAAAATTCAACATATTATGTTGAAATTATAGTTAGGATGAGGAAGTATATGAATAATTTATCTGTTTTAATCTATGGGATATATTTTGTAGCGGCATCGTTTAGTATTGGAATGGGAGTCTATTTTCTGTACAAGAATATTAATACAAGTTTAAATAAACTAGCTTTTTTGTTTTGTACGTCCTTAAGCTGTTGGTGTTTTGGAGCAGCACTTTCTTTGGTAGCTAAAAGTGATGAGATAAGTTTTCTATGGGTTAGATTCTCTGCAATTGGAATGGCAACATTTTATGCGTTTTTAATCCATTATATTTTGATTTTAACCAATCAAGAAAAATTTTTAAAAAAGAAAGGATCAAAGTTCCTTCTTTATTTACCATGTGCAATTGCTGTTTATATAGTAGCCATTTCAGAACCTATTACAAAACAACTCTATACCTTGATTAAGACTCCGATTGGCTATGTATTTGTTATCGAAAATGGAATGTGGAATTACCTTTTTGATTTATATTCACTTAGCTCAATGGTACTTGGAATACTACTGGTTTATTTCTGGAAAAAACAATGTAATGATATGAATCAGAGAAAACAAGCATATTTACTTTTATTAACCTATTATATCGCTTTTTGTTCGATTGCAGTAACGAAATTGTTGGATATATTTTTAGAGCATCATTATTTTTATATTATTACACCGTTGATTTTTATCTTCCCTATTTTTGGTATTTTTTATTCCATACGAAATTATAACTTGATGAAAGCAGATTCTTGGATTGAGGACAATGTATTTGTTGAACAGTTTCGAACAAAGATTATCAGATACTTGGCACAAGCATTTGTTTTTGGAGGAATGCTATATCTGTTAACACAATTTATATATCATAAACAAGCTAATTTGTTTCAAGTCATTGGATTTACATTTATTTTAGTTTTATTTGGTGCTGGCATATATTTGGTACATCGATACATACCAAAAAAAGAGTTGAAGATAATATTGTATTCGGTAATACTTTCTTTTGCAATACCAGTTATCACCTTAAGATTTGCTGATGATGGAGCTATTACAGTATGGGCGTTTTCGTTTATAATTATAATAGCAACACTTCTTTTTAACAATGCAACAATACTTACCATGGTATCTACATCGATCATGTTTACGCAGTTTTATCTGTGGATATTTGCTCCTTACAAAGAGGTTGCTTTGGATAACTCCGATTTTTTTGCACGAGTTGGTTTAATCGGAATTACAATTATGTTAATTCAACACATAAATAGGATTTACTTGCTAAGGCTTAATCAGCTGTCAGAAAAAGTACAGGCCCATGATCTCTTGTTTTTGGTATCCTCTCATGTGATTCAAGTCAACAATGAAAATACAAAGGAAAAGATGAAAGAGGTATTGAATTTAATCTGTGATTATGTTCAGGCAGATAGAGCCCACATCTATTTTAGAGAAACACAAGAATTAGCAGAGGATGAAGCTTATTACTTCTGGTGCAACGAAGGAAACAATAATGTAGATAGATACTCATTGCAAGATATTAATATAGTTAGATTTCCATGGATTAAACAACAACTAAAAGACAATGGAGTGGTTTTAGTATCAAATGTAGACGAATTAGCCAAAGAAGCAGAAGCAGAAAAAATATTCTTGCTGAATCAGCAGGTAAAATCTGTATTGATAATACCCCTGAAAAGGCAAGAGCATAACATTGGTTTTTTAAGAATCGATTACGTATCAAATAAAAAGAAGTTCGACGAATCCTTTACAAAGATATTAATGACGATTGGAAATATTTTGGGAGAAGCTCATATAAAAATCTGCTCTGAGAAAAAAATGGAAAAAATGGCATATTATGATCAGCTAACCAATATTCCAAATAGACAGATGTTTTCGAAATGCATCAATCAAGTAATTGAAAAGTCTCATCAAAACGGAGGTTTGTTTGGCATTATTTTTCTTGATCTTGATTCATTTAAAATTGTAAATGACACACTCGGTCACCATTACGGAGATAAAATACTGATTATGATTGCGGACAGGCTTGCTAAATGTATTCGTAAGACCGATACAGTTTGTCGTTTTGGTGGAGATGAATTTTTAATTATGCTAAATGATGTTACCTGCAAAGCGGATATCGAAACCGTTGCAGCCAAAATCATCAAACAACTAGAACAACCTTTATATATTGAAGAACAAGAATTTAATATTACTGCAAGTGTTGGTATTTCAATTTTCCCAGTAGATGGTATGGATAATGATACCCTAATTAAGAATGCAGATATTGCTATGTATAAAGCAAAAACGAGTGGAAGAAATCAATTTGTTTTTTGCTCACCAGAGATGAAAGAAGAGATTGAGCAGTCACTTATTCTTACGAACAATTTATATCATGCGCAAGAAAGAAGTGAGTTTTCAATTGTGTATCAACCGCAGGTTGCAATCGAAACAGGAGAAATTATTGCAGTGGAAGCACTAGCTAGATGGTATCATCCAGAACTTGGAATGATATCACCAGGAATCTTCATTCCGATTGCGGAACATACGAGCTTGATTAATTCTATTGGAGAATGGGTTCTTAAAACGGCTTGTGCGCAGAATAAGAAATGGCAAGAACAAGGCCTAAAGCCAGTGAGGATGGCAGTTAATGTTTCTGTAAACCAACTTCTTAATTCTAATTTTACAAATATTGTTATGAAGGTTTTGGAAGAGACAGGTCTGGAAGCAAGGTACTTAGAGCTAGAAATTACTGAAAATGTTGCAATGCAAGAGTCGGAATATATCATTGAAGTACTAACAAAACTAAAGACTTTAGGGGTTTCTTTAGCTATTGACGATTTTGGTATTGAATATTCTTCCTTAAACCGTATTAAGATGTTACCAATCGATCGTTTAAAGATTGATATGCATTTCATAAAAGGTATCTTAACTTGTGACAAGGATAAAGTAATCGTTGATGTAATTATAAAGCTTGCCAAGGACTTAAAACTAAAAGTCATTGCAGAAGGCGTTGAAACCATTGAACAACTAGACTACCTAATTGAGAAAAAGTGTGATGAAGTACAAGGGTATTATTTTTACAAACCATTATCCGATGATGAAATAACCAAAGTATTGACAAATTTGACCAATAATAGACAGTAAAATAAAAGATATTTTGCGAATTTTTGTATTTTTTTCTTTTCCTTTGATATGTTATGATAGTATAGTATTTACGAATTAGCATATTGGAGGAATTTTTATGAAATTACGAACATTACTTACTCTTGCATTTACCTGCATCATTATTAGTGCAATCTCGGTTTTGGCTATTTACGCAGATTATGTAGTTCAAAATCAAACAGAAGCTAAAATTGAAGAGAAATTGTCTTCAACAGTAACACATTTGGAAGATAGTATTGAAGGCTGGCTTATGAGCAAGGTGCAGATTGTAGAAGCTCTCGCAGCATTACAAAGTGAGGAAATCGGAAGTGAAGTTACTCCAAATTATTTAAACCAAATTCTTCAAACAGCTAGTAACAAAGGAATTGTTTCAGATATATACATTGGGACAGAAGAAGGAAGAATGATTGTTGGCTCGTTATGGGAGGTGCCACCTGATTTTGATCCCAAGCAAAGACCTTGGTATCAGGAAGCGCAAAACAGTGATGGCATTATCTTTACGGATACTTATGTAGATGCTCAAACACAGCAAATTACCATTTCAATTGCATCCGCAATTCGTTCTAAAACAGGAGATATGCTTGGCGTTATTTCTATCGACTTACGACTTGATGCAATAACGAATCAGGTAAATGCCCAAAAGATTGGTGAATCAGGGTATGCGTTTTTAATAGATGAAAACGGTGTGTTTTTGGCACATCCTGACAAAACTCTTTTAAACACAAATATTTTGGAGGTACCAGGATTAGAGAAACTAGGACAAAAACTTCTTTCTAAGGATTCAGGTAATGAAAAATATACATTAAATAATGAGAACAAAGTAGTTACATTTAAAAAACTAGAAGGAACTTCTTGGATAATTGGTGCTACCATACCGGAGAAGGAAGTTTATCAAGAACTTACAACCGTTCGTGTCTCCTTTGTTGGTATTTCAATTATACTATTAGCAATCATTCTAGTTGTTGCAATTGTTACTTCTAATATTTTAACGAGACCTATTAAGAATATGACAAATGCAGCGATACAGGTTGCAAATGGACAACTTAACATACAGATAAAGGAAGATGGTGCAAAGGAAATTCGTGAATTAGCCAATGCCTTTAACCGTATGTCTCATAATATCAGAAATCTGGTATTAGAAATTTCTGAAGTAGCAACTATGGTAGATTCTTCCTCCAATGAAGTGAATGAATTGATTGCAAGCACAAAGAATATATCTGATGATATATCAAATACTACAAATGAGTTAGCAAAAGGCGCGCAAGAACAATCTCAATCCGTAACAATTGGAGCAGAGATGGTGAATCAGATTACGGAGTCAATTAATCGAATTACAAAGGATAGTGAAGAATCCTATGAAAAGATTAATGATGTAAATAATTCTGTTATGAATGGTTTAAGGGTAATAGATAACCAAGCTGACTTAATGAAAAATAATAAAAAGTCAACCTATAAGATGAAAGATGCAATTAATCAATTAGAAGAAAAATCACATGTCATTAAAGAAATTGCCGAAGTAATAGGAGAAATTGCGAATCAGACGAATTTGCTATCCTTAAATGCTGCAATTGAAGCTGCTAGAGCAGGAGAAAATGGTAAAGGCTTTGCAGTTGTAGCAGATGAAGTGAGAAAGCTTGCAGAACAATCAGCTAAATTCAGTGGTGAAATAGGAGCGTTATTAAAAGATATTCAGGAAAAGACCTTGCAAAGTGTTGATGAAGTAGCACAGGTGCAAAAAATAGTGGATGAGCAGGAGATATCATTAGAAGAAACCAGAAAACTTTATATCGATATCGAAAATAAAATGCATGATGTAGTAGAAAGAACGGTTCGTATTACGGAAGAGACAAAGCAAATACAAGAGCAGTCAGAGCAAGCTTCAAATTCAATTGAAGAAGTAGCAGCCGTAACACAGCAAAGTGCCGCAGCAACCCAAGAAGTTGCAAGTTCTACACAAGAACAAAATGATGCGGTTATGAAAATAAATGATGAAGTTGAAGTGCTTGTAAAAAAAGCAAATGAACTACTAGACGTCATTCAACAGTTTCATATCTAGAATAGCTTAAAGGATGAAATTATGAAAAAAATATTATTAATCGCAACGGGTGGTACCATTGCTTCTTCTGAAAGTGAAGCGGGGTTGCTACCAACAATTGATGCAAAACAAATTCTAGAATATATACCAGATATTGAATCGATTTGTCATTTGACAGGTATATCTATTATGAGTATAGACAGTACCAATATGAATCCAAAACGAATGGTTCGAATTGCAGAAGCAATCAATGATAACTATAAGGATTATGATGGGTTCGTAGTTACTCATGGAACGGATACGATGGGATATACGGCGGCGGCATTGACGTATATGCTTGAGAATGTCAATAAGCCAGTTGTTTTAACTGGCTCTCAAATTGCTATTGAAGCAATGAATACAGATGCAAAGAAAAATTTATCAGATGCCATTCGCTTTTCCTGCGAGGAACTTAGAGGTGTTTTTGTTGCCTTTGATGGAAAAATGATAAGTGGTACACATGCTGTCAAGATGAAAACAAGGAGTATGGACTCTTTTAAAAGTATTAATTTTCCAGCCGTTGCAGACATTATGCTTGGAAAAATAACCGTTAACAGTGCTTTAAACTATGGAAACCATTGGGAAAAGCTTGAGGATAGTAACACAAATACGTTTCAAATAAAAACAAATTTATGTGAAAACATCTTTATATTAAAGCTATTTCCTGGTATGAAGCCTTCCATATTTTCTTTTATTAAAGAAAATTATAAAGGAGTCATCATTGAAAGTTTTGGTATCGGCGGTATTCCAAGTGAGGAATATGACATAGTTTTGGAAGTGTCAAAGTTAATTGAAGCAGGAATTGCAGTGGTAATCACAACACAATGCCTTTATGAAGGAATTGATTTAAATATTTATGCGGTTGGTAAAAGACTTGCAAAACAAGAGGTAATCTATGCAGCAGATATGACTACCGAAGCCCTTTCCATGAAACTGATGTGGGCTCTTGGAAATTATCAAAATCTAAAAGACGTCAAACAATTTATTGAGACACCTATTTTTGCAGACCGAAATTACTAAAATTTAAATTCAAATCAGGATTTAAAATGGATAATTTAAGCTGTTGATCTTGTGGTTTAAGGAGATTCATTTTTTGAAAAGTACCCTTAATACAAACATTTTCATGAAGTAGAATATCATAACCATTGGTGATACGTATAAAATCAAAGCGATAGCTTGCTTTGGGATTAGAAGCATAAACATATACTATATTACCCTCATGCTTTACTTGGTCGATTTGTGTTATTAACTCATACCAATCTTTGTAGACAAAAGTTACTAAACTAGTCGCAGAATAAATCCATCCATGATCAGGCGCGCAAAGAAAATCCTCTGGAAGACTGCTAATTTTACTAATCTTCCAGCCTGATACAGCGTTAAACGTAGTTGAAATAATACCATAATGGTATACAAAGTAACTGCCTATTCTTAATGTAGTAAGCTGTTCTAAAGCAGAGGGACCTGTAATTGATTCTATTTCAAACATATAATAACAGGTGTTAAAATTTGTTGTTCCAGGATGAAATGCTTTATGTAAATTTAATAGTGTAATATGCCCAATGCCCTGAAAAGAATGTATAAATTCTTCCAAGGGCATTTGTGCTTGCAGACTAGGCGTAAGCAATTCATAGGCGTAGGGATAAGGCAAAAGAGAATCACCAATTGACCCGCACCCACCAAGATAACCAGGCATGTTTGAAGCATTTGCTAAAATCCCAAAGTAAGCTAAGATTACATCCTTACCATTTTTAAAAATTTTGTTAATAAAAGGAGGAGCATCATAGTCTTTTACAAAATCAGCAAACACATAAGGATTATCAACTGGCGGGCATTTGGAAGGCCTTCGAAATCGTTTTGTAGAGTATTCATTTAAATTTGAATTATAATATAAACATGTCATAGTTTATCACCCCTTTTAAAAGGTATATGAAGGAGGAGACATGATTATAACATGTTTATCGCAAATCGTAGGTTTCAATTGGTTCTGGACCGCGGATAACGTAACGTTCAATGTGTAATACTCCTTTTGGATCACAGCGTACTCTCCAGTCAACCATCATGATTTGATTATCTTTGATTTCGATTCCCGTAATGCCTTTTGAGTGAATGCAGCAACCTGAGTTAAAATAAGGCAGCGTATTTTTTTTAGGAAATCTTGGTCGGTGAGTATGTCCGCAAATCAGCATTATTTTGTGATTGCGAATCCATTCTTTATAGGTTCTTTCTACCTTATGTCTCGTAAATTGATTCCTTGCAGGACTAGCTGGGTTGTGAAAGCCTACAACATGTAGATAGCGCCAGAAATAACGTAAGGTAAACATAGATATCATCCATAGTTGATCGTTCATTAAATCACCTTGATGCCCGTGTACTACAAATATTTCTTGTTTTGTTTTTTTGTGTTTCAAAATCAATGCCTCACAAGGCTTGATTCCAGTTAGAAGCTCTTTTGTGTTGCGATTGTATTCATCGTGATAGTAATAATATGTTTTCTCTACAAACTTTTTGTTTCTTAAAAAAATATTATGATTTCCATATAAAAGAATGAATCGATTATCGTCATAAAACTTTTTGATTTCCAAAAAGATATCGCTGTGTGCGAGTCGTATTAATTTAAAATCTGGATACTCCCACATTTCATCTCCGTCACCTACCTCAACATAGGTATAGCCATGATTATAATAATAATTGAGTGCATGTAAAAGTAAAATTTGATTTCTTGCAAATTCATCTGAAACACTGTCATCACCACGATGACAATCACTAAAAAAGATATATTTGGAGTGTTTATCGAAATATTCAATTTTTGCATTTTGATATGCCTTTGATAACCTTTTATCTGTAAACATAAGTTCTCCTTACTGCTCTTGTTATTAGAACGCCAACCTTTTCTTATTACTTTATTCTTAGTATATAAGATACTAGCAATATTATTCGAAGTACAAAAAACTTACAACTTTCTTTCTTATTCTTAGTATTGTTGCGAACGGACTTATCATATGATAGAATAGGCAATATTTGAAAGGAGAAGATATTACTTTAGGCATAAGTGTATCATACGAAAATGAGAAGTAGTTTAATTATTATGTTAAAAGGGTTTATTATAGGTTCCTCAATGAGTGTTCCAGGAGTGAGTGGTGGAACAATGGCTATATTATTAGGAATTTATGATAAATTGATAAGCTCCATTAGTAACTTTTTAAAAGATATAAAAGGAAATACAATTTTTCTTGTTAAATTTTGTTTGGGTGCAGGGGTTGGAATCGGATCCTTGGCGTTTGTTATCCAGTGGTTATTGGAGAAATTTCCTTTTATGGTTTCTTTTTTCTTTCTTGGAGCTGTTATTGGTGGAATTCCTGCACTTTATGTGAAAACAAAAGAGAAAAAGTTTGGTATCTCTTCTTTTATTTATTTTGCACTAGGACTTGGTATTGTTATTTCGATTGGATTTATTCCGATAGGAAACTTAGATATAGCAAGTGGTTCTGGTACTTTGTATTACCTAATGATGTTAGTAACAGGTATTATCATAGCTCTTGCATTGGTTTTGCCTGGTATTAGTACTTCGCATATGCTATTAGTATTGGGAATGTATGATTCCATGTTGGCTGCTATTACGAACTTTGATCTTGTATATGTTGGAATATTAGGTGTTTCAACGTTAATTGGAGTTTTTTTAATTACGAAACCACTAGAGTATCTGATGAATCATTTTCCTCATCAAACCTATTGCATGATAATTGGGTTTGTCATTGGTTCTACATCAGAAATATTTAGTGAAAAGATAATACCAGCGATACCAGATTATGCAACATTAACTTGGTGGATACCATCACTTTTGATGGCGGTGGCTGCATTGGTGCTTGGTTACATCGCAATATTATCCTTGTCTAAATTTTCAAATGATTAATAAGTTAATAATAAAATTTAAACGGAGCTTGGTGCATTTTAAAGGCTGTCGGCAATGTCGACAGCCTTTAAAATACCGATTTTCTCGCACAAGAATGGTGAAAACTACATGGACATGATTTGATTCTGAACTTATAAGCCTCACTAGTAAAATGCAATAGTTTGGATTATAATAATATGAGATATCTCATATTTAAAAAGAAAAAAGTAGTATAAAGAAGTAATAGCCATAGATGAATGTAAAGGGGAATAGAGGGATAAAAAGAAAGGGAGGAGAAAATGGCAACTATCAAAGAGATTGCAAAAGCCTGCAATGTATCGGTTGCAACGGTTTCAAACATCTTAAATGGTAAACCAGGAGCCAGTGAAAAAACTAAGGAATTAGTGGAGAAGGCGATTAAGGACTTGGATTACACGCCTAATTATGTGGCGAAGCATTTAAAAATGAAGAACACAAGAAGTATTGGAGTCATTGCAGAAGATATGACGATTTTTAGTATTCCAGATATTATTGATGGAATTACAAAGCATTGCGAAGAAGAGGATTATCAGATATTATTGACAAATCTGCGTTTATATAAAAAGTACGAGGATCGGTATTATAATCGAGATGATTATTTTGAGCTGGTACAAAAAGAAATTCGAAAGTTAATGGCAAAGCAAGTAGAGGGTATTATATATGTATCTGCGCATGAACGTGTCATACAATGCATTCCAGATAATCTTACCATTCCGGCTGTGATGGCTTATGGATATACGAAAAGTGCAAAAGTGCCATCGATTGTAGTAGATGAAATACACGGATCTTATCAAATGATTCAATATTTGATTGAAAATGGGCATAAAAAAATTGGTCTTATTACTGGCAAGCCAGATAGTATTCACGCACAAGAGCGCTTAAAGGGCTATCAAAAAGCATTGTTTGATTATCAGATATTATTTGATCCAGAACTAGTTTACGAAGGAGATTGGACAAGAAAATCAGGCTATCAAAAAACAGACGAATTGTTGCAAAAAAAGGTGACAGCTATTTTTTGTATGAATGATATCATGGCTGGAGGGGTCTATGATCGACTCGGTGAACTTGGTTTGGAGGTAGGCAAGGATGTTTCGATTGTGGGATATGATAATAGAGAGGTTTCAAGCTATTATCAGCCACCTTTGACTACGATTAACCTACCCCTTCATGATATAGGATATCGAGCAAGTGAGTTGATGATACAAATGTTAGAAGGGAAAGAATTCCTAAGTGAAAGAGAGAGTATTTTTTTAGTAGAATGCCAAAGACAAATTCGAAAATCGGTTAGAAGACTTAATTCGTATTGATTTATTTTTTTAGAGATAAATACAAAAAAATGAAACAAGCTATTCAGAGGAAAAATAGTTTGTTTTATTTTTTTACTTATATTGTACAATGTGCACTTGTTAAACGTTTTAAAAAATATATTATATAGTAAAAAATACTTTACAACATATGGAAATTATGTTATAAAAGTATTAATAAATAAAATATTTGCCATAATACTAAACTAAATTAAGAAAAATTATTATAAAATGATAGGAGATAAATTTTTTGCAATAGAAACCAATAAGTTTATATTAAACGTTTAACATAATGGAGAGGGAGAAGTATATATTAAAAAGTAATATTTCAGTAAATGTTAGTTTGGCTACTAATACAAGATAATAATATGAGGTATTAAGGCAGAAAGAAATCTCTGCTTGATATAAGGAGTTAAGTAAAATGAAAAAAATGGAGGAAGGTAAAATGAAAAAGAAGGTATTATCAGTGGTTCTTAGTTTGGCAATGACGGCGACGCTTTTTGGATGCGGTAATTCCAGTACGAATACGTCCACAAAAGGACCAGGAGCAGCTGGCACCACCGAAATGGAGGTGGAAGGGGAGGATGTTACCACCCTTAATGTTTGGACGTTTATAGAACTACACCAAAAGTTTTATACTGATATGGCAGAAAAATGGAACGAGGAACACCCAGATCAAAAGGTAAAATTAGTACTTAGCAACATGGCATATGATGATATGCATAACAAGCTATCACTCGCATTAGAATCTGGTGAGGGAGCACCAGATATCGTTGATATTGAACTTGGTAAATTCCCTTCTTTTTTACAAGGAGATATTGGACTTAGAGATTTGACAGATGTGATGGCTCCTTATAAGGATAAGGTGGTTCAGGCAAGACTTGATATTTACTCTAAAGATGGTAAGTACTATGGACTACCAACTCACGTTGGAGCAACGGTTGCTTTTTATAATACCGAATTATTAGAAGCAGCAGGAATCAATTATGAAGAGATTAAGACTTGGGATGATTTTAAGAATGCTGGTGTGAAATACTTTGAAGCAACAGGAAAGTACTTTGCAACCATAGAAACTACTGCACAGTGGATGATTAATTTGATGTTAGCTCAAAAGGGCGGGGGATATCTGGATGCAAGCGGTAATTTAGATATCAACAATGATAAAATGGTAGAAGTATTAACTTACATAAAAGGAATGCAAGATACAGGTGCGTTTAGTGTGGTTCCAGGCGGTCAGCCAGATAACGAAGAAGCTTATCCATCCTATAACACTGGAGAATATGCGGTACAGATTATGCCATTTTGGCAGACTTCACGTTTTCTAAATTATATGACTGATTTATCAGGCAAAGTAGCAATTGCACCAACACCTGTATGGAATACTTCTGATAACGAGTTTAAATCAATTGGTGGTGGTGGAACCGGTACAGCTATTATAGCATCTGGTGAAAATGCAGATCTTGCGGCGCAGGTAATGGCCTATATTAAATTATCTGCAGAAGCAAATGAAGAAGTTTGGAATGTACTTGGCTTTGATCCAGTAAATACTGAAGTTTGGGCGAATACACAATTGACTCAAAATCCTGAAAACCAATTCGTAAAATATTTTAAAAATTATCCTTTTGATTCTTTGAATGCAATCAAAGATAACATTGGAACCATTGGTGATATGTCGAATGAAAAATGGCCATCGATTAACAATGAGTTTTGTACCGTTACACTTAACAATATTTTTGAAAATGGAATGGATGTAAAAGAAGCACTTGATGAATCACAAGCTACCTTGGAAAATGAATTTCAATAAAAGTAATCAAGTCAGAAGTAATGTAAACAATCGTTACCACTTGTTACAGTTTGGTATGACCAAACTGTAACAAGCTTTTTATGAAAGCCATGAAAGGAGTCTAAGAGCATGTTAAAAAAGTTTTTTTACTCACAAAAGATTGCTCCTTATGTATTTATATTACCATTTGTTATCACGGTATTATTATTTTGGGTTGCACCAATTAGTAATGGCGTTTTATTAAGTTTTCAGGATGTATTAAAGGATGAATGGGTTGGAACTAAAAATTATAGTAGACTTTTAAGCGATAAAAATTTTTTTAAAGCAATTTTTAACAGTGTGAAATATATGATTGGTACATTAGTACTTTTAATACCTTTTCCTATGTTATTTGCAAGTCTTCTCAATAGTAAATTGATGAAGCGTTCGGGATTATTCAAATCAATTTATTTTCTTCCAGCGCTTACATCTGTCGTAGTAGCTGGTACTATCTTTCGATTGATGTTTGGGGAAGCATCGAGTTCATTGGCTAACCAAGTGATTGGGTTATTTGGTGCCTCACCAATTAAATGGCTAAAAGGAGTTAATACAAGTTACTTTGCATTGCTATTAATTGCCTGCTGGAGATGGACTGGAGTTAATATACTTTATTTTCTGGCTGGACTTCAAAGTATCCCTACGGATTTGTATGAAGCGGCTTCGATTGACGGAGCAAGTAAATGGCAACAATTCAAAAAAATATCCGTACCTTTAATAAAACCAACTACGGTTTATGTGCTAACCATTAGTATTTATGCGGGACTTTCCATGTTTTTGGAAAGCTATATGGTATTTAAAGGAAATAACTCACCAAACAATATTGGATTGACAATTGTGGGTTATTTATATCGACAAGGAATAGAAAAGAGAGCAATGGGCTATGCCTGTGCAGTTGGATTAATACTTTTAGTTGTTGTAATGTTAATTAATTTAGTCCAATTAAAGATTACAGGAACCTTCGATAAGGAGGAAAAGTAAATGAAATCAAAAAAAATTCATGATAGATATGCCACAATCGCCATGACAATACTATTTATAATACTTGCTATTATGATTATCTTGCCAATCTATGCACTTTTTATAGCTAGTTTTAAGCCTGGGGGAGATTTGTTGCAATATGGACTAAATTTGAATTTGAATTTAGAAAGATGGAGTCTTGATAATTACATATTGCTGTTTGCTGGAAAGCACGAATATTGGTTATGGTTTTTAAATAGCATTATTCTTACTGTAATATCAGTACTTTCTACTTTAGCGGTTAGTGCGTTTGTTGGATACGGCTTCGCGGCGTATTCATTTAAAGGCCAAAACGTAATGTTTGTCATTGTGTTAATTATTTTATCCATTCCGCTTGAAGTAGTCATGCTTCCATTGTATAAACAAATGTCTACCTGGGGACTAATGGATAACTATCTATCTGTTATTCTTCCATTTATGGCAAATGCGAGTACTATTTTTTTCTTTCGTCAATACTTACTTGGAATTCCAAAGTCTCTTTTGGAGGCTGGAAGAATTGATGGTGCAACGGAGTATGGAATCTTTTTTCGTTTGGTTGTGCCGATTATGAAACCAGCGTTTGCTGCTATGGCTATTTTAAATGGAATGAGTGCTTGGAATAATTATCTATGGCCACTTTTGGTAATTCGCTCTTCAAGCAAATATACTCTAACGCTGGGGTTGAATACACTTATTAATCCTTATGGAGATAACTATAGCTTATTGATTGTTGGTTCCTTCTTCTCTATCATACCAATCTTTATACTTTTTGTTTGTTTCCAAAAATATTTTATTGAAGGAATGACAGCAGGAGCAGTAAAAGGTTAAAGTATAATAATGTAAAGCAAACTTATTATTATAACTTTACATAAAGTAAAAAACATGCTATAAATAAGTAAAGTATTTTAGAATAAACTAAAACAGATAAGGAAGTACAGCAAAGGAGAAGAAAAATGGCAGAAAAAAAGGCAAAAATGATAATTGATAAAGACTTTTCGATTGCTTCGATTGATAAGAGAATCTATGGTTCTTTTATCGAGCATTTGGGGCGCGCAGTTTATGATGGGATTTATTGTCCAGAGCATGAAAGTGCCAATGAATTTGGATTTCGAACGGATATCATTGAATTAGTAAAAGAATTAAATGTACCAATTATTCGTTACCCAGGAGGAAATTTTGTCTCTAACTTTTACTGGGAAGATAGTGTTGGTCCTGTAAATGAGAGGCCAAAACGTTTGGAGCTTGCATGGAGAAGTCTAGAGGAGAACAAAGTTGGTTTAAATGAATTCGCGAAATGGGCAAAAGATGCAAATTCAGAGGTTATGATGGCAATTAACCTTGGTACAAGAGGAGTTTCAGATGCTTGCAATCTTTTAGAGTATTGTAATCATAAAAGTGGAACCTACTACAGCGACCTACGTATGAAACATGGCGTAAAAGAACCACATCGCATCAAGACGTGGTGTCTTGGCAATGAAATGGATGGACCTTGGCAGATTGGACACAAGACAATGAAGGAATATGGACGTCTAGCAGAAGAGACAGCAAGAGCAATGAAGCTGATTGATCCAGAGATTGAGTTGGTATCTTGCGGAAGCTCTTCTCTACAGATGCCAACATTTCCAAAGTGGGAGTCCACCACCCTTGAACATACTTATGAACATGTGGACTATATTTCTTTACATCAGTACTATGGTAATCAAGAAAATGACGCGGCTGACTTTTTGGCAAAATCAGATGACATGGACAAATTTATACGTACGGTAATTGCTACTTGTGACTATGTAAAAGCAAAAAAACGTGGTAAAAAAGATATCAATCTTAGTTTTGATGAGTGGAATGTATGGTATCACTCAAATGCCGCAGATGATGATATTACGAAGAATCATCCGTGGCAAGTGGCTCCACCGATGCTTGAAGATATTTATACGTTTGAAGATGCACTTTTGGTTGGTTTAATGCTAATTACATTAATAAAACATGCAGATCGTGTAAAGATGGCTTGCCTTGCACAGCTTGTTAACGTAATTGCGCCAATTATGACGGATGCAAACGGAGGGGGCGCATGGAAGCAGACGATATATTATCCGTTTATGCATGCTTCCAAATATGGACGAGGAACCGCTCTTTTACCAGTAATTAATACTCCTAAGCATGATACAGCAACGCATGAGGATGTAACAGATATTGAATCGGTTGCTGTGTATAACGAAGAAAAAGAAGAAGTAACCATTTTTGCAGTGAATCGAAACATCCATGAAGATATCCAATTAGTAACAGATGTTAGAAGCTTTGAAGGCTATCGTGTTGCAGAACATATTGTTTTAGAAAATGAAGATTTAAAATGTGCCAATGGTTTTGCCAATGAAAAGGTATTTCCTGTTTCAACAAGTCAATCCACGTTGGATCAAGGTACGTTAAACAGTTTGCTTCACAAAGCATCTTGGAATGTAATACGTTTAGTAAAATAAAAAGGACGGGTACTCGAATTAGGGAGTGCCCGTTTTCTATATACCTTTGACAGGTCTTTCACAAATATATTTTTTTTAACAAAGTAATTGGCCGATCAAACGCTTTGGATATATTTTTGTATAAAATATTTTTTTGCAAAAACATCAAGTGTATTTTGACGAAAAATGGTGAGAATAGAAAATAGATTTTATATATAAGTTCTTGTTTTTTTAAAGTTAGAAAAATATTTTTTACTATCTTTTTTATACTATTACACTTAAAAGTGCCTACTTGATTATTTGCGCTATATTTGTTAATATTAGGTGCAAAAAACATACAAGATTGCTAGGATTTAATGTTAATATTTTGACAAAATAAATCTTATTTATTTAAATTGTTACAGATATGGCAAACAAATGTACTGTGCACTAACATACCATACGGATAAAACAAGTACTTTACGACCGTGTGGCACAAAGAGTCAAACGACCTTTGTATTTTACAAATTTTAAGGAGAAGAAATATGGAAAAAAAGATCGTTATTGTTGGAGCTGGTTATGCTGGTATTCTAACAGCTAAAAAATTAGCAAAAAGATTGAAAAAATACGATGATGTTAGCATTACCATCATTGATAAAAATCCATTTCATACCATGTTAACTGAACTTCATGAAGTGGCAGCAAACCGTGTAGACGAAGATAGTATTAAGATCAGCCTTAAAAAGGTATTTGCAGGAAGAAAAGTAGATGTTAAGTTAGATACTGTAACTTCTATTGATTTTGAAAAGAAAACAGTAAAAGGACAGTTATCATCTTATCCGTATGACTACATAGTACTTGCGGCTGGCTCTAAACCAACGTTTTATGGTACGCCTGGTGCAGAAGAGTTTACTTATAAGCTTTGGTCATATGATGATGCTATTATTTTAAAAGAACGTATTTTAAATATGTTTCGTGAAGCTACATGTGAAACCAATCCAGAGATTAGAAGAAGACTTTTAACTTTCTATGTAGTAGGGGCAGGTTTTACTGGTGTAGAAATGATTGGTGAATTAGCAGAATATGTTCCGTTTCTTTGTGAAAAATTTGAAATTGCAAGAAACGAAGTGACATTAGTAAATGTAGATGGTCTTAGTAGACCAATTCCAAACATGCCAGAGAAGTTATCTGCAAAGGTAACAAGACGTCTGGAAAAAATGGGTGTAAAGCTTTCTCTAAATACTTTTGTATCCAGTGTTGGCGAAGACTATATTGAACTTAAAAAGAATGATAAATTAGAACGACATACTGCAGGAACTGTAATATGGGCGGCAGGAATTCAATGTTGTGATATTACTGCAGAAGCAGGAAAGTCTTTGGAAGCACAACGTGGTGGAAGAATCCAAGTAGATGAATTCTTAAAATCAACAAAGGGTGAAAATGTTTATGTAATTGGCGATAATATGTTTTACATAGCAGAAGGTGAGGAATGTCCAGTACCACAGATGGTTGAAAACTGTGAGCAAAGTGCAGAAACAGCAGCTCATAATATTGTTTGTGAAGTGACTGGAAAAGGTGAAAGAAAAGCGTACAAACCTGCTTTCCATGGCGTTATGGTTAGTATCGGTGGACGTTATGCAGTAGCTCATGTTGGACTACCAAATCGTTTCTTTAGTTTACCTTCCTTCTTAGCAATGTTTGCAAAGCACTTTATCAATATCGTTTATTTTGTTCAGGTGTTAGGTTGGAACAAAGTATTTAGTTATATTAAACATGAATTTTTTACAATACGTAATTGTAGAAGTTTTGTTGGAGGACACTTCTCAAACCGTACACCAAGTTTCTTATTGGCACCTTTAAGAGTTTGGCTAGGTGCTGTTTGGGTGTTTGAAGGAGTTATGAAGGTAGTTGAGGGGTGGTTTGTTAACCCGATGCTAACTGGTTTCTTTGGAGGAGCGAACAGTTGGTATAATAGCATATTAAATCCAACAGCAGGAGCAGCAGATGCTGTATCAGCAGCAACAGGTGCGGCAACACAAGCAGCAGATGCTGTATCAGCAGCAACAGGCGTAGCAGCACAGGCAGCAGACGCTGTATCAGCAGCAACAGGCGTAGCAGCACAGGCAGCAGACGCTGTATCAGCAGCAACGGGCGTAGCAGAAGCAGCAGGTGGGGCAGCTAGTGCAGTTGGGCAAGTATTGATGAATTTTGATATATTAGGCTTAGTGAAAGTGATTTTTGTAACTGGAAAAGACTTGGCAACTTCTTCTATCAGTGATTATGCATTTAAACTTGATATTCCTGTTATGAATTGGTTCCTAGATAAATTTATTTTACCAAATGATGGTGTTCAAATTGCTATGCAAATATTTATTGTTATAGCAGAAATTTTAATCGGACTTGCATTAATGGGTGGTCTATTTACTTCACCAGCAGCAGCATTTTCACTTGTTTTACAATTTATGTTTGTATGCACAACAGGATTATATCTTGGTACATTCTGGATGATATTTGCGGGAATTGCCGTTTTAATTGGAGCAGGAAGAACACTAGGTTTAGATTATTATGCTATGCCAGCATTAAAGAAGGCATGGAAAAAACTACCATTGATTAGAAGGTTGTATATTTACAATGATTAATAAGATTACTTTGGATGAAAATATAGAAATGCTTAGTTATGAGGAAGCCATAAGTCTTGTAAAACAAGAGGTTGAGCGTGCTTTGGTAAAATCTCCACATTTAATTCGAGATTATTTAAAGCATTTGGCTTCCTCGCAAGGGAAATACATTAGAGCAGTTTCAGTCATTGTTGCGGCGTTGGATGACGAAGGAAAAGTTCATCCTGATGCAATCAAGGCAGCAGGTGCAATTGAAATCATTCACCTTGCCTCCTTGGTGCACGATGATATCATTGATAATGCAGATTTACGTAGAGGAAAATTAACGCTGCAAAAGAAGTATGGAAAAAGAACTGCGGTTATTTGTGGAGACTATCTTCTTAGTCTGGCACTAAAAATGGTTTCTGAGACTTCAGACAAAAAAAGATATTCGCAGCTTGACCTTCCAGACTACATTAGCAGACTCTGCCTTGGTGAATTAGAACAACATATAAATAATTACAACCTTAACTTATCCATTTATCAGTATTTAAAAATTATATCAGGAAAGACCGCTGCATTATTTGAAGCATCCTTTTTTGCAGGAGCAATGGTTTTAAATGTTAGTGAAGAGCAACTAAGAAAATACAGGCAGATTGGATATTATATCGGAATGATTTTTCAATTATCTGATGATTGTATCGATTTTGACACGACCAAAGAGGTGGCCAATAAGCCAGTTCAATCTGATTACGAACAAGGAGTTATTACGCTTCCATTGATTCATGCTTTTAAAAACTTAAATCATTTCAAGAAAAAAGCGGTTGATGAACAAGTAACACGTGAAGAAATCAATCAGGCGGTTATGAAAACAGGCGGTCTTGATTTTACACAAGGATTGATTAAAAAGTATTATAACAAATCCATAAAACGTCTTGACGAATTGATGATCACAGATGATAAAAAGGAAAAGATTTTATTGATATTAAACAAGGCATCACGAATTTAGTTAATGTTGTTAAGACTTTTGAATTTGTCTTAGTATAAGACGGAGGAAATTTTGATAAAGAAGTTTTTAAACTATGTAGAAATTAGAACAAAGATCACAAGTACATTTACCTTTGCAATGACCATTGGATTTTTGTTATATCAAAAACAAAAGATAAATTGGATCGCTAGTATTATTTTCTTTTTATCTATGTTTTTATTTGATTTAACAACGACTGCAATTAATAATTATATTGATTCAAAAGAAAATGACCAAATTCTTGATTTTGAGAGAAAAAAATCACTTTATATTATATATGCATTGTTTATAATAAGCGTAGTGCTTGGTTTATATTTGGTATCTTTAACAGATATAGTTATTTTAGCAGCAGGAGGCGCATGCTTTTTATGCGGCGTTTTCTATACATATGGACCAATACCTATATCAAGACAGCCTCTTGGTGAATTGTTTTCAGGTTTTTTCTACGGTGTAATGATACCATTTATATTAATGTATATTAATACACCAGCTGGCACATTTTTATCTTATCAGATAAGCTTTGAATCTATCCGTTTAGAGTTTCAAATCATACCTATTCTTCAATTACTTTTATTTGCAATTACACCATTTTGTGTTACTGCTAATATTATGCTTGCGAATAATATTTGTGATTTGGAAAAGGATATTAAAGTACGTCGATTTACGTTGCCTTATTATATCGGGGAAAAAGCATTGCCTTTATTTGCAGGCCTGTATTACACAACCTATGTTGCAACAATTGGTATGGTTATTTTAAAAATATTATCACCGATATGTCTGATTTCTATCATTTCAATTATATTGGTGCAAAAAAATATAAATCAGTTTAAAAAGGAGCAAGATAAAACAAAAACATTTATTTGCTCCATCAAAAATTTTATACTAATCATGGGAATTAATACATTAGTCATATTCTTAAGTTTATTCTTCTAATCCATTGGATTAGATTGAAATAAAAATAAAATAATTAAGGAACATAAGACCTAAGGGGAGTGTAAGACACACCTGGTCTTTAGACCGCTAGCGCGGTGGAATGGAGGTAATTTATGAAAAAGGTAGCATCATTATTACTTAGCTCAGTATTAGTAGTTTCTTTACTTGCTGGATGTGGAAGTAAAAAAGCAGAGGAACCATCTACAACTGATCAATCAGCAACTAAGACAGAAGAAGCTGCAACAGACACAAAGGAAACAGAAACAGCAACTGACGAAACAACAACTGAAACAGCAACAGAAGGTACTGGAGCAAAAACTGGTATCGCAATTAATACTTCAATTGAGAAATCAACAGCAGCAGGTGCTGAAGATGGTCTTGCTCAAATTGACTCTACTGTTGTAGCAGTATTAGTTGATGCAGATGGTAAAATCTTAGATTGTAAAATCGATGCAGCTCAAACAAAAATTAATTTTTCAGCAGAAGGTAAAATCACAACTGATTTAGCTTCAGAAATTAAATCAAAACAGGAACTTGGCGCTGACTATGGTATGGCAAAAGCTTCTTCAATCCAAAAAGAATGGAATGAACAAGCTAATGCATTTGCAGCTTATGTAGTTGGTAAAACTGTAGATGAAGTAAAAGGTATTGCAGTAAATGACGAAGGTGTTGCAACAGACGCTGATTTAGCAGCTTCTGTAACCATTAAACTTGGTGGCTATATTGCTACAATTGAAAAAGCAGTTGCTAACGCAAAAGAGCTTGGTGCATCAAATGAAGATAAGTTAGGCCTTGGTGTAAATACTACAATTAATAAATCAACAGATGCAACTGCAGAAGCTGAAGGATTGGCTCAGGCTTATTCTTTCTATGAAGCAGTGACTGTAGATGCAAGTGGAAAAATTACAAGTGCAGTTGTTGACTCAACTCAAGGAAATGTAAACTTTGATACAAAAGGTGCCATTACTTCTGACTTAACAGCAGCAGTTCAAACAAAACAAGAGTTAAAAGAAAACTATGGTATGAAAAAAGCTTCTGCTATTGGTAAAGAGTGGTATGAACAAGCAGATGCATTTGCTGCTTATGTAACAGGAAAAACTATAGATGAAGTAAAAGGTATCACAGTTAATGCTGAAGGTTATGCAGAAGATGCAGATTTAACAAGTTCAGTAACAGTACACATTGGACCATTTATCACTGTTACAGAAAAAGCTGTTGCTAGTGCAAAATAATAGAACACAATAACATATATAGTAAGAAATAGGTTCTATTTCTAGCACCCACAAGTGGGGATGCATTTCATTTCCTAAAATGATGCATCCCCATCTTAATTCTAGTAGGTTGCTCTACAAGCTAGATAGAATTTATTAGAGGTGAAGGTTTTGACAAAACGTGTATTAAGTGTCCTTTTAGTATTGGTTATGTTATGCAATGTTACAGGATGTGCAAATAGCAGACAAACACGCTATGAAGCCAGTTTTTTAGAATTATTTGATACTGTGACCAAGATAGTAGGATATGCAAAAAATAAAGAAGAGTTTACTGAATATACACAGCTTATCTATGATGAGTTAAAAGTGTACCACGAATTATATGATATCTATCATGATTATGATGGAATTAATAATATAAAGACTATCAATGACAACGCTGGTATTAAGCCAGTCAAAGTAGACCAAAAGATAATTGATTTGATCAAGTTGTCGAAAGAGGCCTATGAGCTCACAGAGGGTAAAATGAATATTGCCTTAGGAGCTGTGTTAACGTTGTGGCATGACTATAGGGAGAGAGGGACACAAGATCCAGAAAATGCAGCGCTTCCGCCAATGGAGGAACTAAAAGAACGAGCAGAGCATACCAATATTGAGGATGTCATTTTGAATGAAGAAGAATCAACAGTATTCTTAAAAGATCCTAAGATGAGTCTGGATGTTGGGTCTGTAGGAAAAGGGTATGCAACAGAACAAGTTAGTAAGACTTTGAAAGAAAGAGGCTATTTACATGTTATGCTGTCTGTTGGAGGTAATCTAAAAGCAATTGGAACAAAACTAACAGATAATAATAAGGAAATACCGTGGAGCGCAGGAGTTCAAAATCCTGATATGGAAAGTGAAAATACCAATCTTTATATACTAAACCTAGAAGATTACAGTCTTGTCACAAGTGGAGTCTATCAAAGATACTATACTGTAGATGGAAAGCAATATCATCATATTATAGATCCTAATACCCTAATGCCTTCGGATTATTTTCTGTCAGTATCGATTGTGTGCAAGGATTCAGGAATGGCGGACGTACTAACAACAGCCTTATTTAATATGTCTTATGAAGATGGATTAAAATTTATTGAGAAATTTGATGAAACACAAGCCTTATGGGTATTTAAAGACGGTTCAATAGAGTATACGGCTGGATTTGAACATATGATTAAGAAGTAAGGCAGAAGAAAAGGTTAAATAAAACCTACGGATAATATGTAGTTAGAATGGATGGAGCAACAATGAAAGCAAAACGAATTGCAGTATACGGTATGCTGATAGCATTAGCCTTTATATTAAGTTATATTGAAAGTATGATTCCGATTCCAATACCAATCCCAGGAGTTAAGATTGGTTTGGCAAATCTAGTTGTTCTTGCAGGATTATACACGATGGGAGCAAAAGAAGCATTTGTATTATCCATGATTCGTATCATTTTAGTTGGATTTACATTTGGTAATTTATCTACTATGATGTTTAGCTTTGCAGGTGGAATATTAAGCTGGATATTGATGGCGTCTTTTTGCAAATCTAAAAAATTTAGTATAAGTGGAGTAAGTATAATAGGTGGGGTGTCTCATAATGTTGGACAAATACTAGCAGCCATGTGGGTAGTCGATAGTTCAGCACTTTTATATTATCTTCCATTTCTACTAGTATCAGGAGCAGCAATGGGAATTATAATTGGATTGGTTGGCTCCATTCTGATAAAACGAATTAAGAATGCACATATAGAATAGCAAAGAAAGTTTGAAAATACGATATTGTATAGATATCGTATTTTATTATTGAGATATTTGAATTAAAAATGAAAAAAATAAAACATAATAATTGCGTTGACAATACCATATAATGTCAGTTATTTGCCATTATTTACGGACTTAGTTAGGGCTATACTTATATAATAAGCGTAAGCTTACAAAAGCATAAACCTCCTAAAACTTTGATGAATTGTGCATGCAAAAGGTAACGCTTAGTATATGCCAATCATACTATATATCAGAATAATTTTAGTTATTTTTAATATTATTCTAGAAGTTTTAAACAAAGGGGTTAAACATGAAGAATTTTAATAACGACAAAGATATGACTCAACAAAGTTGTTTTAATGGTTGTAATTCAGGTTGTGATTCTTCAGGCTGGAGACCTGGTTCTGCGGGACCAACAGGACCAAGAGGATGCCAAGGTCCGACAGGCCCACGTGGCCCACAAGGTCCACAAGGCCCACAAGGTCCAACAGGTCCACGTGGTTTGCAAGGGCCACAAGGTCCACAAGGTCCACAAGGTCTGCAAGGTCCATTAGGGCCACAAGGTCCAGTAGCACCGTATATAATAGGAAACTACAAAATAGCCCGTTATAAGGGCAAAAAAATAAAATATGAGCTATCACATTACACAGGATACCGCCCTATTGGACAAGATGGGCGGTATTTTTGTGTCTGGATAGCGGAACTTCGGGTCAAGTTGGCCCGAAGTTGAAAGGAGGGATTGCAAATATCCCGTTGGGCTTGATTGAAAGATCAGGTCCTTTTTTGATGCCATAAAACAGACAAGGAGGAAAACGCATGGCAAAAAATGAGCCAAATAAGCCGGAGGAAGCGAAAACTGCCCCGGCACAGGAAACCACAGCAGGAGAAAAAAGCACTCCCGCACCCATGCCGGAGATTGACGGCGAAGCTCCTGCCCTAGAAAAGACTGCCGAAGAAACAGCGGCACTTCCCCATGAGAATGGAGCCACCCCGGATAAAACCGATACGGACAGGCCGGAAGAACCTAACCTCATTGGCATTCCTGCCCCCGGTGATGTGGTGGTTTCCTTTGACAAAATCAATGAGATTGTTTCCGGGAAACAGGCGGCAGTAAAGGAAGCGGAGCAGATCGCCCCCGAAAAACAGGACGTGGAAAAATCAGTGCCCGTCGGAAAAAAGGCAGAGCCAGAGAAACCCGGTACGGATAAGGGAACGGAAAACGAGCCAAAAACGGCTGACAGCAAGCCCAAATCCCACCTGCAAAAAACCACTGAAAAAGCAGACAAAAAGCCCTCTCGCCCTGCCAAACAGGAAAAAACCCAAAAGGCTGTAAAACCCGAAAAGCCGGATAAACCGAAACAAGCCGCAGAAATTGGCGGCAGGGCTTCTGATTCCCCGCAAGCTACGGAACAGGCACAGCAGAAAACGCCTCCCTCTGCTCCGGAACTGCCGCCCGAACCGAAGGAAACACCCCGCCCCGGCGAACAAGAGCAGATTGTTTATCTGAACCTTTCCGAGCTTCACGCTTTCAAAGACCACCCGTTCCAAGTCCGCAATGACGAGGAAATGCGGGCTATGGTGGAGAGCGTCAAGGACAAGGGCGTTACCCAGCCTGCCATTGTCAGACCCCGTGAGGATGGCGGGTATGAAATCGTATCGGGCCACCGCCGCCAGAAAGCCAGCGAATTAGCGGGATTTGCGGATATGCCTTGTATTGTCCGTAACATGACGGACGAACAGGCTATCACACAGATGGTGGAGGACAACACCAACCAGCGTGAAAATATCCTTCCCAGCGAACGCGCCAAAGCCTTAAAAATGCAGTTGGAGGCCATCAAGCGGCAAGGAGCGCGTGAGGATTTGACTTCGGGACAAAATGGCCCGAAGTCGGAAAAGGGACAACGTTCCAATGAGGTTGTTGCCGAGCGCAACAAAATGACGGTCAAGCAAGTTCAGCGGTATATCAAGCTGAATGAACTTGTTCCCGACCTTATGAAGATGGTGGACGAAAAGAAAATTGCGTTTACTCCCGCTGTGGAGTTGGCCTTTATCAAGCCAAAAAATCAGAGGTATATCGCTATCGCCATTGAAGGTCAGCAGTCCTCTCCCTCTCTGTCACAAGCGCAGCGCATGAGGGAGCTTGACGGAAAAGGCATGTTAAATGCCGATGTGATTGACGGTATTATGTTAGAAGAAAAAAAGGAGGCAGACAAAGTGATTATTTCAAGTCAGGAATTAAGCCAGTATTTCGGCAAGGAGAAAACCCCGCGCGAAATGAAGGATAAATCCCGCCAATGCCCGAAATCTTAACTGCTGTATCATTGGTTCGTCCGGCTCCGGCAAAACAAGGTTCTGGCTTACCCCGCAACTGCTTCAAGCACATTCGTCATACCTGTGCGTAGACCCAAAAGGCAGTATCTTGGGGCAGGTTGGCTCATTCCTACAAAAGCAGGGATATAAAATCAAGGTGTTTAACAGCATAGATTTTTCAAAATCTATGCACTATAACCCGCTGGCCTACATCAAGACGGAAAGCGATATTCTAAAGTTTGTCAATGCCCTGATTGAGAATACAAAGGGCGACGGCAAGGAGGGCGACCCGTTCTGGACGAAAGCGGAAACGCTTTTGTGCTGCGCTTTAATCGGGTATATCGTCTTTGAGGGGCCGGAGGAAGAACGCAATATCAATACCCTTGTGGATATGCTCAACAGCATGGAAACACGGGAAGATGATGAAAACTTCAAGAACGCTGTAGACTATATGTTCATGGGCTTGGAGAAGCGGAACCCCAATCATTTTGCGGTACGGCAGTACAAAAAATACAAGCTCGCCAGCGGCAAAACTTCCAAAAGTATCCTGATTTCCTGCGGAGCCAGATTGGCTCCGTTTGATATTGGGCAGCTTCGGGAGATTATGAGCTATGACGAGATGGAGCTTGACCGCATGGGCGATAGGAAAACCGCGACATTCTTCATCATCAGCGACACCGACACAACGTACAACTTTATTGTTGCCCTCGCCTTTTCACAGATGTTCAATCTTTTGTGTGAACGGGCCGACAACAAACACGGTGGCAGACTGCCCCATCATGTGCGCGTCCTTTGGGACGAGGCCGCGAACACGGGACAGGTTCCACAGCTCGAAAAACTCTGTGCAGTCATTCGCTCGCGTGAAATTTCCCTCTGTCTGTTTTTGCAGGCACAGAGCCAGTTAAAAGCCCTGTATAAAGACCATGCGGAAACCATTATGGGAAATATGGATTCGGTCATTTTCTTGGGAGGCCGGGAACATAGCACCATCAAGGAGCTTTCGGAGGTTTTGGGGAAAGAAACCATTTCCATGCAGACAGAAAGCCGGACGCGGGGCCAATCGGAAAGCTATGGGCAAAACCTGCAACGGCTTGGGAAAGAACTTATGACAATGGACGAATTGACTACCATGCCCGGCGATAAGTGCATTTTACAGCTTCGGGGCTTGCGTCCGTTTCTTTCCCCCAAATATGACTTAAAAAAGCACCCCAATTACAGGCATACCGCCGAAGCCGACAAGCGCAACGCTTTTGATGCTTCAAGGCTGGTAAACCGCCGCATAAAGAAGCTCAATCCCAATGAGCAGTATACCGTTTATGAAGTAGACGCTGACGAGGAAGCCGCCGCCATAGACGAGAACAATTCCAATAACATGGATATTCTCAACTATGATGATGTGGACGACCCGGAAGCGTTTGCATAACTTCGGGCCAACTTGACCCGAAGTCCCGCCGCCAGAAAGGGCGGTTTTTTTGTATCCAAAAATAAAACGAAAAAATGGAGGTAATTTCTATGCAATTCTTTACAAGTGCAGTTAGTACCCTACAAACCCTTGTTGTAGCTCTTGGCGCTGGCCTTGCCGTATGGGGCGTTATCAACCTTTTGGAAGGTTATGGCTCCGACAATCCCGGTGCGAAATCACAGGGCATTAAACAGCTCATGGCTGGGGGCGGTGTTATCCTTTTGGGGACGACCCTGGTTCCGCTGCTGTCCGGCTTGTTTTAAGGTAAGACGATATGGATTTTCTCACCGACTGGATTAACGAATGGATAAAAGGCTTGCTGGTTGACGGTATCATGGGCAATTTGAGCGGGCTTTTCGAGAACGTGAACGACCAGATCGGAGAGATTGCAACACAGGTGGGAACTACTCCGGGGAATTGGAACCCCTGAGATGCTAAACTAAAGTTGTAACAGTAACACTGATATTTATGATAAAATAATTCATATGAAAGTGAGGCTATTACAATGGCAGGAATCAAAAAAACTTATACCCCAGAGTTTAAGAAAAAAGTAG